>Ga0209542_10000247_pt1 | contig 133754 bp, 144 predicted proteins | sample RifCSPhighO2_01_FD_184028 | JGI IMG/M metagenome (GOLD analysis project Ga0209542, IMG submission 184028) | Soil microbial communities from Rifle, Colorado - Rifle CSP2_plank highO2_0.1 (SPAdes) (version 2) | ecosystem: Environmental > Terrestrial > Deep subsurface > Rock core/Sediment ... | reverse complement strand
AGGTGTAGCTATTGATTTAACAAGTCAGGGTTCTGGAACTCATACCATCGAGAGTGACGACAATATGTCTTTGGATAAAACTTTTGAGGTCAAAGTAGAGTCTACACTAGATCAAACTTCTGTTGCCGGTGCGGTGTGGAATGCTAGCAGAGGTTCTTATGTAGCGGGCGGTTCTTTTGGTCAAGCTTTACAAAATATCGTTCCTTCAACCGCTGATATTTGGGCCTACTCTAGCCGAACTCTCTCCAATTTTGGGACGTTGGTAGATGATACCTGGGGTTATTCAAACCGTTCCCTAACCACCTTTGGTTCTCTGGCGGTAGATGTTTGGAATAGTGCTACCCGAACCTTAACAGGAGCTGGACTGACATCTGGATCTCTGGCTACACTTAGTGATGTTAACTCGGCTCGGGATAATATTAAAGGTGCTAGTAATAAAGATTTAAGCCAAGTTTATAGTAACGTAGAATCTATTGGTATTGGGGTAACAGCTTTAATTACAGACACTACAACCCTAAAAAGTGATACTACCACTATTAAAAGTGATACCACCACCATCAAAACTACTGTTAACTCCATATATACTGATACTCAAGCCCTAAGAACTGATGTGACCTCTATCTTAAATAAATGGGGCACTTCATCAGCTGCCGATATTAAAAGTGATATCGCTGCAGTCTCAAGCAAGCTAGGAGTAAGTACCGATTCTGATACTACCGCCTCTGTATTTGGACGAATTGAGTTTGTGCGTAATAAGTGGGGCTCACAAACTGCTCAGACGATCTATGATAAAGCCTTAGCAGCTTCCAACACCGCCACAGCCATACAGGCTGAGTTGGACTTTAACGGCAAAACAACTACCGCTTATCAGGATCTACAAACTCTGAAAACTAATGTAGTAGCTATGCAAACGCTAATTGGAGGCACGGCTGATGCTTCAACTATCGCTACTTTATTTGGCCGGATTAAAAAAGTTCAGGAAAAAGTGGATACTCTATCTGCTTTTGAAGCGGACTTAGCAGGCATACTAGATACCTGGGGTCAAGCCAACAACCTCCATCTTGTTTACGGTAAGGTCGTTGAGGTGAAAACCGGGTTGAGCTCAATTAATGCCTCCGTCGATCTGTCCTCAGTTCTAACCGAGATAGGTAAGATAAATCCTTCCAGCACCACCATTGTTAATAATACTACCCAGGTTACCCAACTGAAAAACGAGATCATCACCTTACAGGCTTTAGTCGGTGCCAGCCGTGACCTCTTAGAAACAACAACTAATAAACCATATATTAAAACCTTCCTACTAGAAGGTAGCGTGATATTTAAATCGTTAATCGTCAACCCATCCAATAAAATAAGTCAAACAGTCGATTTTGTTTACTACTTACCTACGGAGGTTAAAAAAGAGGACATTTTAGAGTTAGATGAATCTTTGACCTTAGACTTTGACTCTGAGAAAAATCAATATGCTGTCAAAGGTGAGTATCGCTTGGCTCCAGCGGAAACTAAAACTGTCTCTATTCGGACTGAAGATATCTGGCTTATCTCAGACCCAGAGGTTTCCTCAGTCAGAAAACAGGCTGAGGAGCTCTCTAAGGTACTTAGTGTCAATACTGCCTTTTTTGCTCAAGGTGTCACCTTAAAAAGCGATATCGATGTTTCCTTAGATAAAGTTGTTGAGATCCAAAAGAGCAAGATTACTCCAGATGCCAAGATTAGAGCTTATCGTGAGGCTAAGATTGAGTTTGATGCTGCTAAAGTTAAAACTGAAAAGTTAAAAGAGCTGGTAACCCAAGCCTCTTCAGCCGGTAATTTTTTGGGGTTTGTTGGTGGTTCACAAGCTATCGCAGTTTGGGGTTTAATCATCATCATGGCTGCTGGATTTGTCTTCTTGGCAATGTATATGCGGATGTTGCAATCTCATGGGGTAGGTGGGGTAGGTATCGAGTCGACTCCTCCTACTACTGACCATCGGTCAAAGACCTTGCCGAAAACAGTGGCTGCGATGGTAATCACAGCTATGATCTCAACAGCTCTAACCGGGGCGGTAGTATATAAGGTAACTCAGGTAAGCAACAATTCTATGCAAAAGATAGCGGAGGTAAAACCAGACAAAGCAGGAAGCCAGGTGTTAGGAGAGAGGAAAGAAGTTACTCAAGAAGACTCAGTATTAACGTCAAAAGAATGTAATCTAAATTCACTAGATTTAAGTCAAGGCAGCGAGGTACTGCTTTTAATTGAAGGTGATCAGCCAGCTACAGTTTATTGCCAGCCGAACGATAAGTCCTCCCAGCTGAGCAGCCTCGACGTTACTCAGGTGGTATCCAAATTGGGAGAGATTGGAGAATGGGTGCTGATTAGCTATGATCTATCGGGTAGCAACTCTAAAAACCATTATGGTTGGATAAAACAGCAGAAGTTAGTCAATATGGAGGTAGAGAAGTCCAAAGAAGTTAGTCTTAATAAAGAGCTTATCTTGCAAAATAAGCCAGCAGCTGCCAGCATGATAATGGTTGCCAGTACGCCAACTGGTTACCTGAATGTCCGTAGTACTCCGGGAGGAGCCCAGATAGCTCAGATTAAACCCGGAGAGAGCTATCAGATGCTAGGTGAGGACAAAGGTTGGGTACAAATTAGCCTACAAGATAATAGCTTAGGTTGGGTAGCCAAGCAGTACACCACTAAATAAGTTGTAAAAATAGTGGATTAATACCGCCAGGATTAATCCCAGTGGTAGCAGGTAACGGTTCCAGTTAGCTAAGCTCCACATGAGCAAAACTGTGACTAAGTGTAATCCATAAGTTAAGGCTAGTCTTAGTAAAATAACCCCAGTTGCACTTTGATTTTGGTAGAAGTTTATTAAGTAAAAAACTGTTTCCGAGAGGGTAAACAACAAGGTGACGGTAATGAGCAACTTTAGTTGGGCAGTTTTACTAGGCAGTACTAATACAGTCAGAACAAATCCCAACTTGACCATCTCTTCAACCAGATACGGGTAAGGTAAGAGTTGCTCTATGGGCCAAATAAAGAACGGGCTAATTAAAGCAAAAAGTGGAAGTAAGATATGGGCAGAACCCACCTTTCTTAGTTATCTCCCTTAAATGATTTTCGGAACTCTCGGATGGCATCTCCGATACCTTTTGCAAACTCGGGAAGTTTCTTGCCTCCAAAAAGCAACAGTAAGATTGCAGCGACGATAATTAATTCAGTTGAACCTAAATTTCCAAACATAGTTAACCTCCTTTCTCTTGAGTCTTAAAGAATGTGGGATTTAAGCACCCATCTATTTAATATTAACGTAAGTTCAAAAAGCAGCGCAAGGGGTAAAAATAACACCACCAAAGATAATAAGTCAGTGGGAGGCAGTAAGGTAGCGAATATTAAAGAGATAGCATAAACAAGCAACCGCTTCTTAATTAACATCTTATAGTTGATGACCTTCAGACGCATCAAAATCGTCAGGATGATCGGAAATTGGAAGGCTAGTCCCATTAATACTGCTGTCAGTAAGATTTGTGATAAGAGTAAAGAGATGTCCAAGAAATTTCCGATCTGTAGCTCGGAGGATCGTTGATAAAACAAAATCACCACATAGCGCATAGTGACTACTCCGAAGGCAAAGCCTCCTAAAAATAGCAGTGTAGTTACCGGCAAGAGGGCGACTACTGTGCGGTATTCTTTGCTATGAAGAGCTGGTTTTAAAAATGTCAGCACCTGAAACAAGAGCACCGGGAAGGCAATTACAATCCCAGTTAAAAATCCGGAGGTTATAGCTAAATTCATAAATTGAAACGGAGAAGTGGAGACAATATTGACCCCCTCAAGGTTGAAAAAATCCAAAATAACGGTAATTATCCGTTGATAGTAGATAAAACCCAATGAGCCAGAGATCAGCAAAACCGAAAGTAAAAACAACAACCGCTTGCGAATCTCGACGATAAAGGGAGTGTATTTGGCTAAAGCGTCTTCAGTCTCAGTAGACATAGAGGTAGCTTACTTATCATCCTTAACCTCTTTGCGAAACTCCTTAATGGCCTCGCCGATACCCTTAATAAACTCTGGGATCTTTTTCCCGCCAAAGAAGAGAATAACTAAAAAAGCAACAATTAAAATCTCGGTGGTTCCAAAATTATTCAACATAGTCAACACCTCCTCCCAGAACGACCCTTACTTTTCGCTAAGTGGTTCGTTTTGAATAGCTTTATCAAGCTCCCGCTTAGCTTTCTTGAGCTCTTTGCCTGACTCTCCCAAGCCCCGAGCCAGCTCTGTCATCTTCTTGCCTCCAAAAAATAGAACTAAAAGTATCCCCACAACTAAAATTTCTGTAGTACCGATATTGCTAATAAAATTCATCATATTGACTAACCTTTCCCCATCATACCCAGGTCATAACAAGAAATCAAGGGGCTATTCATGGATTATTTCAGGGAAGCTAAGGTAGCCCGAGTTTTAATGTCCCGCAAGGTTCTACCGGTACTACCAGCTCCGACGTGATCTGAGATCAGCTCATCCCAGACTTGATCGGCGATTGCTGCTGCGCTTTCTCCGCCTTTTGTTTCCAGGAGGGTATCGGTGCCCAAATCTCTGGTGTTGGCGGTAGTATTTTTAGAGAGGGTGTTGCCAGATCTGCCATGGGTGCGCAGTACACCGCTGGCGATATCAATGCCGTAGGAAGTGTTCATGTAAATGAGATTATTTTCGATGACATTGTCCGATATGCTACTTCCAGCAAGAGAGATGCCATTTTTACAATCAAAGATAATATTCTTGGACATAACCAGTTGTTGGGTAGTTGCCCCGATTTTGATGCCATCTCCCGTCCCTGAACCCCCGCAGTGTTCGATAGCGCATTCTTCAATTTTAGTAAAAGAAGATCCGGTGATATTAACACCGCTTCCCCTAGCCAGCCCTATCCAGCAGTTAGTGATCAGGTTAGAGTTGCCAGTTATTGTGATAGCATCTCTGGCGCCAGTTGCAGCAGTTTCAATATACAGACCGCTAATTTCCACTCCTGTTGCATTAATACTAATGGTATCAGAAGTGGTGCCGGTTGGTTTGACTTGAAATGAATATCCTGGACCCCTGATGCGGAGGTTGTTTTTGGTGATTGGCAGGGTTTCGTCAACCGTGACGATGCCCGACGTAGCTTTAGCAAGGCAGATAATGGTGTCATTGGCGCCAGATGTAGCCAAAGATTGGGCTTGGGCAAAAGTTTGGACTGGAGTAGTGTCTGATAATCCTGAAGATGAATTGTTTCCATTAACAGGATCCCAATAAAAAAATTTACCAACGCCCCTGTGGGTTTTACGCAAGCCTTCAATAGCATAAAAAAGATTAGTATCGGTTTCTGATTTGGCAATGACGGCAGCGGACGACGAAATCTGGACAACACGGACATTGGTAGATACTGCGATTGGATTACCGGCAGGTCCCCCCACTAAATTTCCTCCGGAGATAAAGCATTGCACCTCTGAGCCAGTCCTGTCTGCAAACTTGACTTGCCAACCGTCAAGCAGGTTAGCGGTGATACCGGTATAAACGCCCCCTCCTAAATTGTCTTTTCCTGTTGCGGAGAGAATACTGGTTTGGGACATGGCATTTTGAAAATCATCCTCGACTTCTCGTGTTCTATCCACTAAGTACTGTACGTTAAGCGTGGTATCTGTATCTGGGACAATAATTTTCTTATTAACAAAATCAAATACCAATAACGCTGGCCCTGCTGCGGGTTCTCCAGCAATAGGATCAGTTGTTCTGACAATCGAATTTAAGTATCCTGAACTAGAAAGAGTACCTATTGTTTCAGATGGGATAATGGTAGTGCTGTTATTAAACCTTCTAACCCAAGTTACTAAGTTTCGACTTGCTGTATAGATAATGGTTTGGGAAACCTCTGTGCTTGATGCTGTTGTGTCTATGTATGGTACAAATGCAGTATCATCAGTTAAAGTATAGCTTCTATCAAGACCTGGGCTTGAATCTCCAAAAGTTTTGGTGATTCCTGAAAAAGTAGAAGTGGTCCAGGAAGAATAACTGTACCGTCTTTCTTTATCGTTTGTTGTGTCAGAAACATCAATAATTCTGATAATACCTGAGGATGGGGTATCAGCAGGAATTGCCTCGTTTACCACAAAGGTAGTATTGGCGATATTGTTTCCTGACGCCGAGGTAAAGATAGCTTTATTAACGATATTGTTGGCTCCAGTTGTGCGAAAGACGGTAACTTTATCACCCGAGACAACTCCTGTAACTTTTACAACCTGAAAATTGGGCGGATTTTGAATGGTGCTATTTGCATCAACTAACTGAAAAGCCTGAATGTCATCACTGTGCATATCTTGTATCCATACGCCTTGGGCTCCAAAAAGCTTACCTCCAGAGAAAGTTCCGAAAGGGGAGGCTTTAGATTGAACATAGGCAGTATCAGGGGAAACTCTGGCTGATATATATTCCTCTCCGTCTTGTTGGGTAACGGTACTTGAGATTAAAGGATATAAAATTTGCCGTCTTATCTGGGAAACATTGGCTTTTTCCCGGGTGATATATTTGAGCCATTCGTAAGCTTGGGCAACTTTTCTTCCAGCGCAGTCTACGAGAACAGAGTAGGGGTAGGCGGATTGAAGTTGGAAAGCTCTATTTATAAGGTGGTTTGCAGTTTGATTGGTCGGGTTGGTTAAAACATAATAATTTGAAGTAGCCCCTATTTTTTGCAGTTGTTCGCCTACAGTAAAAGAAGTCCCGCTCCAGTTTGCCAATTGCAGTGTGTTTGAGTCTTTTTCTCCCAGAAAAATAGCGGTTGCGCCGCTTGATGCGCCAGTTACTGCATCGCCCTCATTGATAACGCCATTTTTACTTGTAAAATCAACCTCAACATTCATAAACCAGACTTTAATATCAGCAAAGCCGGAAGTGTTAGTTATGGATACCCCATTTGAAGTTGCACTACCGTTTGAGGCACCAGTTATGGTCTCGTTGTCGTTGTACGTTTTAAAGTGGTCCACATTTGCTGTGTCACTCACCTGTAAGAGCAACGTCCCTGTAGCTCCATCGTCTTGTACGCCTGTTAATGCTCTGCGGGCAAAGGTTGTTTGGCCAGTTATTATCTGTCCCAGCGTGGTAAAACCGGCAGTTTCTGCATCAAAGTTTAAGATGGTGTCGCCGATAGTCCCATTGACTACTGCTACTCCCTGAGTAGTATTGTCGTCTTTTATGGCTTCATCATTGTCAAAAGTTCCGGTGACATTTCCCAGCGTCAGGTATCCAGTTGTTCCAGAATCTGTATTAGCAATAATCTCAGCTGTTGCCCCGGAGGTCTGGCCGGTGAGAATTTTACCAACCGTGAAGTTGCTGGTTTGCCCGTCGTAGAGGAGGTATGCTTCGCCCAAGGTATTGTTGTTCGGATCTGTTTGGCTGGCCAGCGGGATGGCGTTACGTCCTCCAGCGGTTAAGTCTATCTCGAAGTTATCATAGAGGTCAGCATACTGACGGACAAAAACAGTAATTACTCCGCTACTTATCTCGCTGCCGGCCTCTTTTACCCTGACAAGTATGTCAATGTGGCTGGTTGCATTGCCCCGTCCCCACCAGCCGGAGATGTAAGACCCTCCTTGAAAGATATAGGTGATAGGTTTGGGGATGGTTTCCAGAGCACCTAGTGTATAAATGTTAGCCCAGGTATTCTCACCGGAAACGCTGACGGCTGTAAAGACTCCCGCAGCGCTACTGCCAGCAATAGTATAAGCTTCGCTACCGTTGTCAAAGAGATCGTTGGCAGGGACGGTGGGGCGGATCCAAAGTCTGCCCTGATCATTATCAACTGTTCTTTCATCGAAAAAAAGAATAGCTCCTGCGTCAGCTGTAGTTGTGCCAGTAATAGTTCGGCCGATGTCAGCGGAAGCCATATGGAAGCTGGAGTTGGAGTTGTAATTAATCTGGCGAATTTTTCCACTTGCCCAACCGCTTGTCTGGAGAGCCCCGCCCTTGAGGTATTTAATGCTCACTTCATCAATAAACCAACCATTGATCATTGTATATTCAGTTGGGGTTTGAGCCGAGATTGGAATGTCTTCATCTAGATTATTTAACTCATCAAACTCTCCTTGCAAAAATGAATACAAAGCATTGACAGTCCAAACAGTTTTACCAATTCCTTGAGTTGTAATATTAAAAGTAAAGCCTGTTGAGGTACCTCCTGAGGAATCAGATGCATCGGTTGTGGAGCCTTTTGCATCATTAGTTATGGTAACTACCGCAGCAGATGGACTAGCTGTGAAATCAGCACCAGCTATAGAATTTATGGCACTGCTAGTTGCTGAAGCAACATTAGTACTAGTGTTGGCTGCTGCAATATCTACCTCAATACCAGTTTTTCCTGTAATTGCGGGGTTACCGCCTCCGCTGTCTTTGTCATACCAAACATAATATCCAGTGGCGTCAGTTGCAGAGTAGAGAAGAAAATAGTCTCCAGTAGTAATACCGGAGGCAGCAAGCACTGTTACTTCTGTAATTTCTGCTAGAGAAGAATCAGTACCTGTGATTTCATCTTTAAATTGAACGTGGGAGATTTTTTTATCAACTAAATCAATAATCCAATCCTGGGAAATTGCCATACTAAAACTGTATTATGTAATAGGTGTACTGTCAACAAAAAAGATGCTTAACAATATTTATTTTAAACCGATTTTAAGGAAAACAAAGATTAATAAATCTAGTTTGTTTTTATGAGTTCAATCATTTGTTTATAATTTTTGATTTCCCTCTTTTCTTTTAAGGTAGCTTCTCTAAAGGTTTGGATATTTAATTTTCTTTTTTTAATATTATTTTTTATAATTTTTACATCATAATGATTTTTATCAATTTGTGTAAGAATATATTTTTCATGATCATTCCTCTTCTTTTCAAGATTAATTGCGTCTCCAAAAATTTTAATATTATTTTTTTTCCTAGCAATTTCTAAAAGTAGGGAATTTAAGTCATACTTAAAAACCCGAGAAGTGGATAATTGAGAGGTGGATTTCACAGCTGTCTTATTTTAATTTGTTCCAGAAGCTACTTAATCCTGTTTGTGTTTTATTTTTACCTTTTTTTGTTTTTAATTCTTTTTGTAAGATTTCTCTTGCTTCAGTTTCTTCTTCTGATTGTGATTTTTTTACTACTGTTTTTTTTTGAATTTCTTCAGTTCTTTTTTCTATTTGTTCTTTTAATTCATTTTGAAGAAATTTTTTCGGTTCTTCATTCTGATCAGTTTGCTCTCTAAAAATAGCTCCAATTAAAGATCTGGTCTCAGGCTTGTTCTTGGTATTTTTCTCCTCTTCTAATTTATTATATTCCTCAATGAGTTTTTGCATTTCATTTTCATCTTTTGCCCTCAATAAAACTTCTCCATCAGGAGTTCTTGCGATAAGAATTATTTTATCGCCATTCAAAGATCTTGATATATTAAATTTCATATATTAACTATGGTTGAAATATAGTATCAGCAGTTCTGATTACGGATGTAGAAAGTCCAGAAGTAGTAACTGTACCATCTGCCTCATAAGGGATGATTCTAAATGCAGTATCGGTAGAAGCGTTTCTGGCTCTAACCCTGACAGGAATATTTGCAAGATAAGTAACAGTAGCGGTTGCAGTTGCAGCATCTGCGTAAACATCAATAATTGGTACGTACCACGTATCCTGTGGGGCGGTAGTAAGTGTAACAGGTAAGACATTTAATCTGATGTCATCAGCAGTTGTCTGGCCTGTAATAGCAGGGGAGATAGTTACCGTATCGTTATCGGTAATGACAGTTATATATGAAACTGCGTTGCCTCGAGTTACGTTTACGACTATATCTCCAACTTTTGAGCTCGCAAAGGCGCCCGTTTCAACAATTGTCACAGTGTTAGTACCACTATCAGCAGAGGCGATAGTAGAACTTGCTAGGGTAAAAGTAGTACCTGACCAGCTTGAAAACCTAATTCTATATTCTTGGTTTGCTGACACATCAACAAGTCTTAATACTCCCCCTAATGCTCTTCCAGGTTCATCTGTAGTAATTGCCGAACCCATAACAGCAGTTGTAGCCAGTGCTGCCTGACCAGCAGTAGTAGCATTGTATCTATTTTTAATTATTGTTCCGCTAGCTCCTGATAATCTAAATACGGCAATTCTGTCTGCTTTAGATGCTGGAGTATAAAGGACACTACTAATAGTTATGTTGACTTTAGTTGGCGCGGATATAACGGTTCCTTCATCGGTTTTAAGCTGGAATTTATTCGCTTCAGTTGTTACGTAGTCTGTCAGTACAATTCCCTGAGCTGCAAAGAATGTGCCTCCCGCAAAAGTTCCAAAGGGTGCAGCGGTAACCGGGGTGACAGATACAACAGGAGCCGAGCCGGTTACTGTGACGTAATGGTTTGAGGGATCAGAGGTTTTCCGTATGTCACCAGTTTGGTTAAAAGTTCCGCGGGCATCCCGCAGAGTAATAATTTTATCAGTAGTGTTGTGATTAACTATTGTGCCTTTGAAACCAGATACCGCCTGGTCAACAGCGGTACCATCTGCGAGAGTACCAGTTATTGTGTTATAGGAGATTTTGGTGTCAATTCCTAGATAAAATTGACCTTCAATTGTTTGGGCTCCGGCATCAATATCTGCCGTATGACCCCGGCGGGTTATGTATTTAGTATATTCATAGGCATTTGCGAGGGTATTTTGGTTTACATCAATTGTAATAGAATAGTTTTCGTATGTTGCGTCTTCGTTAATATCGCTTGTACCTCCGTCTGCTAGGCCTCCAAAGGTAATGGTTGGGGGAGTGCCTAGAGCTGATGGACCAAATGCAGTTGGGCCTGTTGCAATAGTAGTTGTAGCAGCGCTGGTGTCTCCTGTTACAGCAGTATCACCATTATCAAAGGGAGTCAATGGATCACCAATCAAATAATAGTAAAGAGTTGGAGTAGTTCCTGGGCTGTCCGCGACTGCTGTAATTTTCCCTTTTTTGTTTGTGCCGGATTTACTTATGGTTTCACCTACCACAAACGTGCCGGTAGCGCCAGATCCAATAATCCGCCAATAGCCTGTTTGATTATCTAAATCATTTCCTGTCTGTAAAGGAATAGGATTCCGCCCTCCTGTGGTAAGGTCTACCGAGTAGTAGGAATAAGTCTTACTATATTGACGGGCATAAACTTTAATTACAGCCTCGTCTGTTTCTGTCCCCAGCTCTTTGACGTTGACAAGGATGTCAATATGCCCGTCTCCCCACCAGTCAGTGGTGGATTTGTATGCGACGAGATTTGCCGAGTTTTGGTAGATATAAAGATGGGTATTTGATTCAATTGTACCGATGGAGTAGATGTTAGCCCAAAGGGATTCACCGGCGGAAACAGCAGCAACAGCTGTTTGAGTGACAGATCCTGTTGCACCAATGAAACCCTGGGTACCCAAAGGTGTGGTGGTAACTGTTCCTGTATCTTTCAGGGCGCGAATATAGTAAAGGCTTTGTGATCCATTAAGGGAGGTTGCTACCCAGTCAGTTGGTACAGTAAAGGTGACATTGTTAGTTCCGGTAGTCTTTAAGTTGGTCGTACCATCGGAAACTCCGGAGAGAGCAGTCCAAGCTCCGTTCCAGTACTGCCAGGCGACAGTATAGGTACCCACGCCGGCTGTGCCGACGTTTAAAATAATCTTTTTAAACTTTTGCGAATAACCAACCAGTGCATAATCCGCAGCTGCACCGGTTGGGAAGAATTGCCAGTCATCTGCCCCAGCGCTGTTGGCGTCAACAGTCTCGTCGGCTTCATATACGGTGCCGGCTGTCACAACTCGCCAGACCTGGCTTATTGAATCATTTTGAACTGTCAAAACATGGGAAGCCGTGGAGTCAAAACTATTGGCAGCAGCCAGGCTATCTGGCCGTATCCAGGCAACTTTTGCTCCGAGAACTGTATTAAAATCAAGTAAGGTACCAATATCATTGTCAGTAACGTCCTTAATGTCTCGTCCTACATCTGTTACGTCAAAATCAGTCCCACCAACTGTGTAATTTAGTTTGACAATTCCGTTATTATCAGTCCCGACTTCTCCGTCATCATTTCTGTCCCAGCTGGCGGTTTTTAAAGCACCTCCAGTTAAATATTCAACAGAGGTTCTGTCTATAAACCAAGGATCTTTGTCTCCAGCTTCGATAATACCAATTGTGTACTCAGTAGGGGTTTGAGCAGACATGGGAATACCATCATCCATTTGACCAAGTTCATCAAAATGGTTCTGCAAGGCAGAATAGAGAGCATTTACACTGTCAATGGTGGTAGGGGTTACAGAAGTATCTCTCCAGATCCGTTTTTGACGGTTTTCAGATTCATAATATACAACCCATCTTCCAGAGAGTATTGTGTCGGCCATAGTTAAAGGTTAAAAACCCTCCTTTGAACCTCTAATGGGCAAGTTGTCTATGGTGTTCATTTTCCTAATCTAATCTAACTTATCACACATTGTTTTTGTATGTAAAGACCCATTTTTTAACAATTTATGCAAACACCTGGAGGGTGCAAAATTTAACTTGTTGCAATAGTATCTTCTATCAAAGTAACTGTTATATTTAGTCCTGATGAGGTTATTGTTCCACTTGAATCGTTAGCAAAATACCGAGTAGTACCAGTAGATGATTTTCTAATTCTTGTGTAAATATTTGTATCAGCAGTATAGGTATATCCAACACTTGCAATACCACTTGCATTTGTATCAGCATTTAATAGCTCCGAATTATCGCTAGATTTATAGATTGCTGTTTGAGCATTTTGAATTGCAGTACCCTTAACATCTTTTACGGTAACTTGTAATGTTACGAGCGACGCTGGAGCAAAAGTAGTGCCATCATTGGCAGTATATAAATTTAACCCTGACAGTGAAAGAAGTCCTGATATCAACCATCCATGGGTTAAGGCTGCATTTCTTATGGTTTTGAATGAATTTGGTGAACCGGTAGCAACACCTTGAACTGAAGTTCCAAATTCTGCTCGACCATCGAGAATAACTTTATCCCAAAGATCTGCAGTATCTAAAGTTGCTTCTCCCAACTTTGCCTGGAAATGATCATACAGCTCTTGAAGAGACCTTTTTGTTCCACTTATTGTTCCAGCTTGAACTAACCAATAAAATCTTTTTTCTGAACTTGAGGTCAAAGTTCCTGCCCAATCACTTGAGACTCCACTTTCAGTAAGCGCTTCTGTTCCTGAGTAAGAAGTAGAATTTCTTGTTTTCAGAATTACAGTTCCGGCGGTCGAGTTGCCTTCAATAATTTCTTCCACTACACCTGTTGCGCCCGAAGTTGTGCCTGTAACAGTATTTCCAACATTTAACGTACCCGTTCCTCCAGTGAACTTGATAATAGAATGAGATTGATTCAGAGCAGCAGATTCAATGATGACTACTTTTTGTGTGCCATCTGCAACAGCAGTTGCCTCAACTGTTTCAACTTGAAAAGTATCAGCAAGCAGAGTAACGCCTGGGGCTGTTGCAGCAGTAATAGCTTGTGCTCCAGTAAAAGGTAGATACCCATATCTATAAACTTTTAGGGCAAAAGTGGAATGGGTTGTGGTAGTCAGAGCATTGGCTGCTGCTCCAATATAATTATTTGTAAGAGTATTAAATGAGGCAAGACCATTTAAATCGGTATCTCCTTCATTTGCTATGGCTGGAGTAGGGCTTGCCTCAATAATTTTAACTCTTGCATTTTGAATTTTGGTACCACTTGTTTGCTGGACGGTGGAACTTACAGAGAATTTTTCGTCAACTGAGGCTCCTGAGAGTGTGCCACCGCCAAAATTAAGTTGGGTTTGGTCGACAATGGTCCATGTGGGGTTGGTGACTGTCCATGTCTCGTTGGTGCCTAGTGTTACATAGGGAGTAGTAGCTTGAGTGAAATTTTGATTACTTAGGGTCAATGCGGTTGTAGCGGTTGTGGTATTGATGTAACCGGGATTCTGGACTATTTTCCACTGATTGACATCAGTACTACGGGCATCAATTAAATCAAGTCCTGCTGCAGTATCAGTATTAAACGATATGGTATTTCTTAATTCATTAGGTGAGCTGGTGATATTACGAACTACCCGTCTTGTGTTAGAGAAAGTTGAATCTATTATCTCAACGGCAGTGCCAACAATAGCGATTGTTGTTTCACCAGTGCGGACAGTTACGGCATCGGTACTGATTAAGGTAAGAGTTAGGGCGACGACAGCATCAAGTGTAAAAGTGGTGTTGTTGGCTGTATCTGTCGCTCCTGAAACGGTGATGGTCATGCCAGGAAGAAATCCTTCGGTAACAAAGCTCCCCGCAGCTCTGGTTATGGTGTCAGGGTTGGCGTTGTTAAATGCGATTGTATTTGAACCAGTAAGAACAACCGATCCAGTTAAGGCATTTGTCGTGCTACCCAAGTACACATTATCTGCTTTGGAAACATTTAGACCGTAGAACTGGATAATATCAGTAGCTGTAGCACTTAAGTCAAAGGTATAACGGTAAGTACTACCTGAGTTAATAGTTACTGGTTGTGATCCAATAGAAGCTGTGCCGATACCAACACGATTGCCGAGCCTGAGCTGGGTGTCGCCGACAACGCTGATTTTATAGTTTCCATCGCCAAAAAAGTCAGTTGTTGAGGGTGTACCACTGGCTGCAGTTTTGAGATGTTTTTCAAAGACGATAGCTTTGTTTGAGTCGCGGAAAAAATGAGTACCTGTAGTATCTCCGAAAATGAGTTGACCTTGGGTCATCATAACTCCATTAACATCGCGGACGACACCATAGCGATTTCCTACGGTTCCTTCGTCGGCTGCGATAATGTCAGCAAAAACTCCGGGAGTAGCATGAGTGGCGCCGGAAATACGCAGCCCAGTACCAATTCTCATGGCATCAACAAAGCAAGTCAGCTGAGTACCCATGATAGTTTGGGTAATTTTGAAAACAGGACCAAAATGTTGAATGGCAGTAAGATCAGTAGGAGCAGTCCCACCGGTAAGATCAAAGGGATTTTCGGTGAGATTTAATTTGACTGAGTAACAAACAAATCCTCCAGGATAAACAGAGTTACCCGAGTTTCCTGCAACGTGCCACTCCCCGTAGTTGGTAGAGGTAGCGGTTGCAACACGAATTCGAATACCACCGTTAGCGTGGGTATCGAGAGTAGCAGTGACTGCAACCCAAACATAGAGATAATTATTAGTGACATCGATAGTGGCACCGTTATTATAGGCAAACCAAGTTGTGGCAGCAGAAACTTTTAGACCCAAAGAAGCCGTTCCTTGAACAAAAGGGTTATCAGCGTTAGATGCAGGTCCAGTCCAACCAGTTGTAGCATCGGCGGTAGAAAGAGTAGTACCTGTAGTACCGTCGCTTTTGATAAAAGTAATGGTAGCTGCCATATATTAAATAATTCCCAATTTTTGAGCACGATCGTAAAATACTATTGGAGCAAGAAATGATGAATGGGTAGCGCCTAGTGTTAATTGAGGAATTGTAACCCAAGTACGAGTATCATTTTCTGATATTGTAAAACCATTTCCAGGGCCAAAAATATAAAAAACATCTTTAGAGTTGCTAGGATGTTTGAAATCAACTAGTTTTATCGGAGTAACTGACGAGGGAAACGACCAGGGAGTTTCAAACCAAATTTTTTCTCCTTGAGGATAGGCATGTAAAAACTCATCAATAGAAGTGAAGCGTTCAAATTTTTGTTCCTCATCAAGATGTAGATAGGGGGTTCCTCCCGGTACCTGGTCGATTATGATTAAAGTATCCAAGCCAAACATCTTAGTGTTATAACGCCAAACATCTAAATCAATATCACGACCACTCCAAGCATCGATGTCTTGACTCTCGAAATGAAAAACGGCGGCGATCATGATGTAATAATATCTTAAAAAGTTTATACTCCACAAGTGTTTATGGATAAAGAAATGATCAGGAGAGCCATGGTAGGTGACACGAGAACTTGCGACAGATGGTAATACCCGGGGAAAGAGGAATGGTTATCATTTCGAAACCATGCTGTTTTTGCGCTAGTTTTTGAATTGCCTGATAGCAGGTGCTACTTGATCTAGGGATGGTCGCTTCCCAGGAACTTGGATAAGAGTCATGTAGAAGTATTATGCCTTGATCAGTAACAAATGGAAAAAAATTCTTGAAATCTTGAAGGACACTTTTAGCGTCATGATCGGCATCAATAAAAAGTAAGTCTATAGCAATAGGATGTTTTTTTAGGGTTTTGATGTATTCGTTGGTTGAGAGAGGGATAAACTGGGTTTTGGTGGAGGGCTGCATGTTTTTACCTGCTTCGGGGTTATTATCAACGCCGATGAGGTGCTTTGCATAAGGAATAATTTGGTTAAAGGTAAGGCAGCTCTCTATGCCAAGTTCTACATAAACATTGGGTTGTAAAAGCCAGGCGATATAAGTCACAAACTCCATATGCCAATATGGTGGTGGGGCTGGGTGGTTAGGGGAGTTAAGAAATTTTTTTCTGCGCATAGTAATATAAACAAATTGTAATATGGAATTACTATGAATGGAAATATAGAAACGATTGCCGAGAAGTTATTTTTGGGACAGGGAAATCTTTTGGCTGGTCAGGGAAAGTTGGAGGAAGCAATGATTTGTTTCGAGAAAGCCTTGCTGTTAAACCCAGCGTCCTTTCTTGCCAACTTTTGTATGGGGAAAGTAATAGGTTTACTGGGAGATGGGAAGAGGGCAGTGGAATATTACCAGGCAGCTTTAACGATTAAACCCAATAGCATTCAAGCTTTGCGCGGTTTGTATCATGAAGCACGAAAGATTTGTCAGTGGGAGGGGTTGGTGGACATAGATTCAAAATTGTCATTTTTGATAAAGGAAGCACTGGATAATGGGAGAGAGCCGGAAGAGATGCCATATGAAAGTATTATTCGGACTGATGACAAGGAACTTAATTTGCGTACTGCTAGATGGTGGAACCGATATATTCATCAAAAGTTATCCTTAATGAGTCCTGCGTTAACCTTTAATCATCAAAGACAAAAAGGGCGGAAAATCAAAATCGGTTATTTGTCTGCAGATTTTCGTGAACACCCGGTTATGCGTTTATTGGTTGATGTATTTTTATTTCACAATCGGAAGAAATTTGAGGTATATGCTTATTCCTTTGGTTATAACGACGGTAGTTATTACAGAAAAAAAGTAGAGGCAGATTGTGATAAATTCGTTGACTTGGTTAACATGGAAGTAGTTGAAAGGGCAAAAATAATATATGAGGATAAGATAGATATCTTGGTAGACCTGATGGGTTTTACTGGGGATGCAAAACCTGAGGTGTTAGCATTGCGTCCTGCACCAATTCAAATTTCATATTTAGGTTTTCCAGGGTCAACAGGAACAGACTTTTTAGATTATATCTTGACAGATAAAATATTGACACCTGTCATAGACCAAAAATTGTACAGTGAGAAGTTTCTCTACATCAATCCTTGTTATCAAATTAATTCTCAAATTAATATTTCTAAAAAAAAGAAAAATCGCAAAGACTTTGGTTTACCGGAAAAGGGATTTGTCTTTTGTAGTTTTAATGCAACACATAAAATAGAACCAGTAATGTTTGGGGTTTGGATGAGGATTTTAAAACGGGTACCAGGAAGTGTTTTGTGGGTATATGCTGATAATGAATTGGCGAAAAAAAATTTAATAAAAGAGGCGAAAATACAAGGAGTAAGTGAAAAGAGAATGATTTTTGTTAAAAAAAAGCCTTATCCAGAATATTTAGCACAATTAAAATTGGCTGATTTAGCATTAGATACTAGAATTTATTGCGGAGGAGCAACAACTAGCGACATGTTACGAATGAACGTACCAGTGATTACATTATATGGAAAACATTATTTGTCTAGAATGAGTTCAAGCTTACTGATGGCAATGAAATTACCAGAGCTTCTCACCAAGAATTTGTTTGAATATGAAGAATTGGCTGTGGAACTTGCTAGTAACTCTAAAAAATGGAAGTTATTGATAGAGAAGTTAAAACAGAGCAAAAATGATAACGTGCTTTCTAATATTGAGCTGTTTGTGGGAAAATTAGAGAAATCCTACGAAAAAATATACAAATATCATTTTGAAGGGAAAAACTAAAGTAGGCAATTGATACATCCCCTAAAGGCCTGGCCTTTTGTGGCTAACTGTCAATATCAATATTGTTGATTATATTATAATCATCGTTTTGCTCAACAAATGATTGATAGGAGAGAGAAGGAGAATTTTTAGAGAAGAATCCGAGCACTGTATTAGTATCCACCCATTCGGTTTCCCTTTCCTGCAAATACTCAGGATAAGAAGATGGTTGTTGTAATAGTAAGTCACGTAAGGCCTGGCCTTTCGAGGCTAATGATGGTTGGGGGTTGCGGTGGATATAACGGGTTAAGTGTAATAATTGTTCATCTGAATTTACTAAAACCGCTTTGTAAACATCTTGATAGAGACGTCCAACCCGTTTATATTTCCGGTTAAAGTACATGGTATAACGGGTTCCTAATGAATTTAAAAATTTATCCATAGCATTATTGGATTTTTGTTTTATCAAAAGATGGAAATGATTAGGCATTAAACAAAAGGCAAGTAGGGTAATCTCATCTGCAAAGTTATTTAATTTTAATAAGCTTAAGACGTTTCCCTTCTCTTTATAGCTAGTATTCGGATTAGCTAATTTATCCATTAGCCCTTTTTCATTTTTTGGTAATAAGTAGGTTTTGAGATAGAAGATAAAGACAGCATAATCTTGTTCGTCTTGGAAGATAATTCGTTTTTCAACACCTCTGTTGTAAACATGGTAATAACTATTCTCAAAATATATTTTGCGAGAATTCTTAGCGGGCATATTTTAACTATAGAGGAAATTAATTTTCTTTGTCAAGCACAAAAGGCCTGGCCTTTCAAGGCTGTTAGTGGTTTGAGAGGTGTTGTTTGAACCGGTAAAGGAAGAGCCAGAGGAAGATAAAACTAAAAGTTAACCCGCTGGCTAAAACTATCCACGGTAAGGCATGTTGTGATTGAGTTAAAGAAACACTACCTTTATTACAGATTAAAATTACCCAAGTATGGCTATCGATATCTAGAGTTTCGGTAGTTTGTAGATGAGAATCGGAAATTGTATGGTTTAGATCATGGTCGTAAAGTAATGTTTCGGCAGTTAGCTGATCGTTTTCATAGATTTCAAAATCTAAATTTGGAAATGGATCATTTTGGCCAATGATAGTTTTGAACATCTCGTCGGCACGAAAAGCTGCATAGACAAACCCTCGAAGATTATTCATTCTTTCAAGTTCACTATTTTGAATAATCATTTTAGCATCATAAAAAGGCAAGAATATTCCAAACCCAGGCTTTTGGGTTATGATATTAGTAATTTTTCCGGTGGAGGTAATCTCACCTGTCCTGCGGGATTGTTCCATCATCTTTTTCCTCTTCTCTTCAGAGGAAAAATCATATCCTAGTGTTTGTTCTTTTCCCTCCAGCGGTTCGATATATTTAATGGCAAAATATTCCTCTTTGTCTGATTCTGGATAAACTTTAAAATCTGGGTAACCCTGAGGGTTTAAGCTGGTATCATCTCTGACGCTTTTTTCAAAAGAATTTAAACTGTCTTTAGAGACTCTTTCGATATATATTAGTGAAGAGATTCCCGGATATTTTTCCATAATCCCTAATTTTTTAATGTATGCGGACCATTCGCTTCTGGTGATCTGCCCTTTAGCATCAACAAAACCATGCAAACCGTTTATAGAGAGAATATATAAATTAAATCTAGTCTGGAGCCTATTTTTTAAATCAGCAACTTCTTGGTAGAATCTATTTTTTGATTCCTGTTCTACCACCGCAGAGGTAATTCTCCAGGCAAAAAAGGTAGCTATGAGAAAGATAAGAAACAAAGCCAAGGTAGTTGCTAAAAAGCGGTTGTGGAGGGCAGACCGGTACATCTATAAATTCTATCATAGAACTTATGTTCTATTGCAAGTGCACAAGATTTAGATTTAATTCCATAGCTTTGTCTTTTTAGTTATTCAAAAATTTGACTCTTTAAATCCTCTAAACTTTTTTGATAATCTTCTTGATCTTGAATAAAATTTTTGTATTCCTGAGAGTTATTATATGTATTTAAAATAATATTTGTATTGCAAAAGCCTGCTGAATTATTTACATATTGAGAATAAGAAGAAAAGGGGAATGTGTCTAAATTGGTAACAATGTTACTTTTTAAAGGATCAAGATGAATGTATCTTGAGACTTTAATTAGTTCATCGATATTTTCAAGCTTAGAGAATTTAAAACTGCTTTTAAATAGAGGACCCAATCTTTTGCTTTTTTGATTGAAGTATCTTACGTAACTATTTGTAAGTTTGCTCATAAATAGGCTGATTCCATTGTCTGAAATTTGCTTTAAGATTAAATGAAAGTGGTTTGGCATTAGACAAAATACTAAAACTTCAACTAATTTCTTAGCGGATGTATTCTCAATATTATTCTTCTTATTTCTAAATGAAAACCTGAAGGGATTTGAACTGTTTTGATAATATTCTATGGCGTTTTGAAAGCGCAGTATATCCTTTTTTGCTTCAAAAATTATTCTTTCTTCAATTCCTATATTATAAATATGATAAAAACAATTGTTTTCAAGTTTTAACTTTAATGAAGACATAGGTTAGTGAGTTTAAGGGTATTGGTTTTTTTAACAGGTGTCAATACAAAAGTTTAACTTTTTTCAGTTTGGGCTTTGTTTTTTTAACTTTAATTTTTTTATCTAATTTCTCCTGATTTATTTGTGGCAAAACATTTCCCTCAACTTGAGGATTGTGGACGTTGTAAGAAATAATAAATTGGGAGGTTGTATCCGGGGCATTATCCCATTTTTTATCAATAGTTAAAGTAGTTTGATTATTATAAACAACTGTTCTTACTTGTCCCTCTCCGTTGCCTCTTGAGATCCAAACAGGAATACCTGAATATAAATTATTTTTCCAATCCTGATTACTATCTGTTAAAGAAATATCTTCAGATGAGGTTACAATGCCTACTACCTCATCCGGGGGAGTAGTTGTGCCTTCTGCAAGGTGAGATAGATTTGGATTATTTTTTAAAAAATCTGAAATTGGGTACCACTGATCATAGCTTCTTTTTTCATTTCTGAAGTGAATTTTCAAATATCCGGGCCAGCCACTATCAAGTCGGATACTTTGACAATTTCTTTCTTCGCCGTTGATATCAATAATTGTCATGGTCTTAGTATATTATATAGCATAATTTTAGTTAAAATTCTTGTTATTTTGAATATTCATATTCCCATTGACATAAAGATATTAAACAAATAGATTGAAAGTAAGGATTAAATTTTTATGTACAACCACCTTTTATATCTTGGATTTTGGTTTACAAATTCACTAACAATTTTCTTATCCCAATATATTATTCCCGGTAATATAGTGCTTGGTAATTGGCGGTTTAATAGACTGGAGGCTGCAATTTATGCTGGATTTTGGTTAACCTTCCTCTTTTGGGTATGGTGGGATTTTGCAATTCACAGAAAGTTAAAAAGTGACAATAAAATGATCTCCTTTTTTGTTTATCTGGTTGTTAACTCCTTGGCTATTTGGGCTGTTTCTACCTTTCACTATGTTTTGGGATTTCAACTCTTAGGTTATCTGTGGGCATTTGCAATAGGCTTTGTGATGACAATCTTGCAAGCTTTTGCATGGAAAATTGTTGTAAGGCACGCGAATTACCTTTACTAAAACTTCAGGTTGGCTGTTCAGTTTCGTCTTTGATAAAAGAATCATCTTTAATAAACGTCTGGTGAAATTTTTTACCTAGTCCAACGATTAAAAAGAGGGTGGTTGGTAACAGGAGTACCATACCTGCCAAGGTCAAAGCCAGAGACCACTCTAAGGGGATAATCTGAGACCCAGTAGCTACGTCTTGCAGGGCGTAAAGCTGCATTAGTGCTGAGACCACCAATAAAATGGCTCCTTTAGTCAGCTTACTAAGTGCCAAGAAGCTCAAAAACCACAAGGGGACGATGAAAAAAGCGATGCTTTTGAAAACCACCGAGGTAGTGGTAAACGAGTAAAGGGTTAGGTATTTGAGGTTAAAAAAATCATAGGGGTTAGCTAGGGGTAGGCTCAATGCTAAAGGGTTGGTGACAGCGTCCAAAATATAGGCCAAAATTAATAATCCAGCCACTACGATCAGTAGATATTCCTGTTTCATCTTCTGTTACAGATTAAAATATTACATCAAAATAGTTGTAAGTCAAGCTGGTTGCTCGATTACCCCAGTTAGTAGTAAAGTCAGAGCCACCCTTAACATAGCGGTAGTTACCGCTGCCGTCATCTTTCATAATGAACCATCGGCCATCCTTGTCGATAAATCCGTAGTAGGATGCCGTACCAGAGTCATCAATTTGAGAGATCTTGTAGCCATCGGTGGGAGTCTTGATGGCAGGATCAATTTGAGACCCCGCGGTATCTTTTAAGGCCACAGTGCCGGGACCTGGAGCAGAGCCAAAGAAAGCAGCTTGAGCTTTACTGGTGAATATACTGAAGAAAAATAAACTAAGACCAGCTGCTCCAATCAGTTTTAAGAAAGTTCTCCGGTTCATATCAAAATTTCCAGGCAACTTGACCTGAGGTAAGACCACAACCTTATCTAATCTCAGCCGGGTCAAAAGGGGCGATTTAGCGGGCGTACTAGTGGGTATAATTAAGGCTCGGTTTTTTTTAGGCAGTATCCTCAACCACAAAAAGATGGTTAAGGGGAAAAATAAAACAGCGCTAATTAATTGGGAGATTGAGCTAGCACTCAAAAATCCGGTGAACGTCATGATGGTGATTAGGATGAAGCTGTAATAAAGCAAGAACTTCTTCATGGGTGTTTATTATCTTTTCGCGTCTTAAACTGAGTGTAGCTTTCGTGGATAAAGTAGAGGCCAACCGGGATAAAGATAAATTGAAAAGGAAAGGGGGCGCTGATGACGATGAATATTGCCAAGAGAGTGCAGTAAAAGAGCAGTAATCTGCCAGCTAACTTCATAAGTACTTTTAAATCTCCTTCACAAATTGGTCAATTACCCAGCCAAAACTACTGTCTGATAGTCTGAGATAGTACCATTCACCCTCTTTGCGCAGTAATTGATAGTTTTTCCCGTAGTGAATCTTACCAACAACCTTAGAAGCAACGGTCTTTTTTTCGTAGGCATCGAGACTGCTCCATTTACTATCTTTGATAGTGATCTGTCCGGAGGTTGTTAGATTCGCGGAAAGAGTGGCTTCCTCAGTTGATACTCCCAAAGTCTGCTGGTTATTCAAAGACTTAGAAGTTAACAGGGCTTTAATAGCTATTATCTCCTTCAAAACTGAATCGTTAGGGTTTTGGATAGACTGAATATTAACATTTTTTTCGAGAAGCTCTGTTTGTTTATTAGCAGTGGATTGTAAATCCTGTAGGAATCGGATCAAATAGGCTAACCCGACGAAATTAAGAAAGGTAAAAAGTGCAGCTACAGTTAAAAGCAATCTTTGGAATTTAGTCATATCTTTATACTATGTAAACTGGTGGCTTGAGTCAACCTGAATAAGGATGTATATTTCAGCTGTGAGAAAACATCTGGCTATCATGCCAACTCTGGTGATAGATGCCATAATCAGTGGCAATAAGACAGTTGAGACCCGTTTTAGTAAGCATAAAATCGTTCCCTTTGGGTTTGTGTCTGTGGGGGATCTAGTTTACCTAAAACCGCCAGGTGAAGAGGTGATAGGCCAATTTAGAGTAAAAAAAGTATTCTACTTTTCTGGCCTAGAAAAGCAAGACATTGAACATATCTTTGCGGAGTATGGAGGTAGGTTTTTAATAGGTGATGACAGTTTCGATAAGAGATATCGCAAAGAGAAGCTGGAAAGTAAGTTTGCAACACTGATCTTTATCAAAGATCCGGAGAGATTTTTGACCTCACCAATCAGGATTCAAAAATCCGATAAACGTGGCTGGGTAGTTATTGATTGATCTTAGTTTGTTCTGGTATGAATTTAGTAAATGGATCGGTATAGGTAATAACCTCTTTTTCGCTGCCATTATCCTCTTTCTTTTTTCCTTTACTGAGTTGCACGATTGACTTGGGGGCGCTACCTGAGACTATTAAATCTTTATTTCCATCGACTAAGGCGTTAATGATTCCCGGAGGCCGTTTAAAGGCTATATCGGGTCTCTCTTTAGTCAGTTCAGCCATAATATCGTGCCAGATGGGGGTGGCTCCGGTGATACCTGAGGTTAGTCTGGGATCCATCGGGGAGTTGTCGTTGTTGCCCACCCAAGCTCCTACTACATACTCAGCTGAATACCCAAAGGCCCAATTATCCCGCTTATCATCACTGGTGCCGGTCTTGACCGCTATATTATTGTGATTAGCAATCTCCAGTAAAGAGTAAGCTCCAAAAGCTGGCATGCGAGCCTTTTTGTCAGAGAGGATATTGGTTATTAAGTAGGCTATCTCCTCAGTCAGGGCTCTTTTGCCAAGGGGGTTTTTGTGGTCTTCTAAAAGATTGCCCCGGGAATCGGTTACGGTTAATATCGGCTGAGGTTCAAATCTAACTCCATTAGTAGCGAAGGTGTTGTAAACACTCATCATCTCAATCATCTTGACCGCCCCGCCCCCTAGAGTTAGCGATAAGCCGTATTGATCGCTGTTGTTTAAAGAGTTAATACCCAAGTCCTTGGCGGTAGCGATCATCTGTGGGATCCCCACAAGTGAGAGCATCTTGACCGCTGGGATATTATAAGAAGACCCTAGAGCAGTTCTAATACTGACTGCTCCGTGGAATTTGCCATCGTAGTTGACAGGAGTATATCTCTCCCAAGAATTTGCGAAAGTGACCGGTGTATCCAGTATCATATTTCCGGGGGTATAGCCGTTTTTAAAGGCGGTAACATAGGTAATTGGCTTAATAGAGGAGCCGGGTTGTCTAAGGGCTAAGGTAACATTGAAGTTACCTGAACCTTGTTCAAAGTAATCTTTGGAACCAACCATAGACAAAATGTGTCCAGTTTTTGCATCCAGGATCATTGCAGCGCCATTTCCAACTCTTAAGCCTTGTAATTTTTTCAGATTTTCCGTTACCGCAGCCTCTGTTAAGTTTTGCAGATCTAAATCTAAGGTAGTGGTGACCTGTAAACCACCCTGAGAGACAACCCGTTCACCGTATTTACTTGCTAGAACCTCTCTAACATACATCACAAAATGGGGGGCAGTTATAGATTGGGTCAATGGTTTCAGTTGTAGCTCGACAGAGTAGGCTTTATCAGCCTCTTTAGGGGTAAGATAGCTATCCTCAATCATCCGTCTTAAGACCTCCTTTTGGCGTATTCTGGCTAAGTTTGGGTAAGTTCCATAAGGTGAGTATTGAGTAGGCGAGGCGGGTAATCCTGCCAGAAAGCTAGCCTCAGAAAGACTGAGGTTTTTAGCATCCTTGCCAAAATACATCTCAGCTGCTGCCTGAATTCCCCAAGCCGTCCCCCCAAATGGAGCCTCATTTAGATAAGCCTGTAAAATCTCTGCTTTGCTATAAATCCTCTCTACCCAAAAAGCTAAAACTATCTCTTTGATCTTGCGTCCCAGTGTCCGGTCGGGTGTCAGCAAAGTATTTTTGATCAACTGTTGAGTGATGGTTGAACCCCCCTGAAGATTAGTAGGATCAGAGAGGTTGTTAATGGTGGCTCTGGTTAGTCCGCCCAGATCGATCCCGGGGTGGAAGTAAAAATTTTTGTCCTCCATGGCGATAATAGCTTGGAGTAAATGAGGTGGCAGTTCATCTAAGGTTATTAACTTGCGGTTCCGACCTTCGTAAAATTGGTACAGTAATTTACCGTTTTTATCATAAATTTGGGTGGTTAAAGGATTTTGCGATTGAGTTAAGGTATAAGGAGAAGGTAGTAATAAGGCTAGTTTGAGCAGACCGTAGGTATAGATCAGTAAAAATATTACGGTCAAACCGACCGCTATTTTCATTTGATTTGGATTAAGTAGTGGTTTCTTGGCTTTAGGACGGCCACGGCGAGACTTGCCTAGTTTGAGGTGTAGATGTTGTGCCCGTGTGAGAAGTGAGCTGATCTCCAGAATAGATTTAATAAGGAGATGGTTAAGACACCAAACAGTAAAGGCGCCAATTTTTATTAAAATATAGGCTATTAAACTTAGGAGAGTTAGCCCTAATTTTACATAGTTGCGATTCCGTCGGACCATTTTTTCTTTTTGCTCTTTATTTAACTACAGGACGTGGATTTAAATAAATTGTAGACGTAATAATAGCACAATAGAAGTATCACTTACTAGATTAAAGTGAGTTAGAGGAGATCAACTTTTTGACATACTGCCAATACTCGGGGTGACCTTGTTGTGACATCCAATACCACCACTCAACACCCCAAAGATAGATACTGTCAAATCCGGTCCTTTTAGCAAACTCCAGATATTTTATCAGATCCTCTGCCGGAAACAGTTTAATTTGGGTATCAAGAGGTGTTTTAATCAGTGGATTTGGTGACCAAGGCTCAGCCTGGAGCTCAACCACTATAGTTTTAGTGTTATTGGGAGCGTATAAAACCCTAGTTAGTAGTGATTTTAAGGTATAAAAACCGGGGGAATATAGGTGATGGAAGTAACCAATAATTGGAGCGTAGACTAATCTGTAAAGAGTGGTTCCATAAATATCTGAGTACTTCATAGTGGTGATTGGTAGCTTAAAGGCCTCTCCTGAGTCGGTGAGAATAATTTTATGATTTGGGTCTTTAGATCTCACCAGATCCACCTCTTTAAGTAATAAGTCTTTGTCCAAAGTGCTGCATTTTTCACCAAAATTAACAAAAGGCTCGTTCTCTACCTGCCAATATTCCAAAGCTGGATGGTCTTTGTATCTCTCAACCACCTGAGCCACAAAATCCAGCAGATGCGTTTGGCGGGTTTGATGATCTAACTCCAAAACCCAGGTAGGGATATGACACTCTGGCCATCTGGGTTGTTTAATGCCAACCGCCAGGATCACCTTAGCTTGATGTTTTTGAGCCTGATCCAGCAGATAATCAGTTTCCTGAAAGTTTACCTTTCCCTTGACAGGTTCTAATTGATCCCAATAGGTAGGTAATCTTAAGTTTTTTATTTGCAGATCTTCTAAGATATCAAGGTATGTTTTTTGCCAATCCAGACCCAACTCCCGGGCATATTTAGCTGAGAAAGATACGCCCAGGGTAAATTTTTCCGGTTTGGGAGTTAATTTTTCGCTGATTAAAGAGAGCAGAGTTAACAACATTATCACTAAGATTATACTGATTATGGTTAAAAAGATGTTGTGTATCATTATCCAGTGTTTGTGATACTTAACAGATAGATACCAATTCCAATACAAAAGATACCGCTAATTTTCAGACTGATAGTGAGAGGGTTTAAATTTTCCTGAAATATCTTGGGAAATGGTTTGTTTAGAACTAAACTGAAAAGGAACAAAAAGGCAAACAGCGATCCTTGTAGAGAGTTAACCAAGGCTGGTGAAGCGAGAGCGATCGAGAAGGTGATCAGAATTTCTGACAAGCCACCGAGCAGTTGACCGGTAACAAATAAAAGTCCGACGCGAGAGAAGATCTTAAAACTGGGACGGGTAGGGTCGATTGCCAGAACTATCTTTCGTGAGACTGGAAATACCAACAAAATGAGCCCCGCCGGGATTAAAATTAGCCTAGAATAGGTCAGAACGGTAAGAAAGTCATCCTGAAGGTAGGCTTGCTTGAGGAATAAATAGGAGACTGCAAATAAAATAGCTGAACCAACCTCAAGGAATAACTCCCGCTTGCTAAATTTACCCTGCCAGCTAAAAAAAGTCAGCAGGATTAAACCTAAAACTAAAAGTAATACAGCCAGCATCTGCTCTATTGAAAGTGAGCCTGTTTGTAGTGAATGTCCGAGTAAAATTAATGGCACCAGTGTGCCAATGACTGGGATAACTCTGGAGGCCTGGCCAATCTTCATGGCATGGAACATCAACAGGGCTGCTGTACTCCAAAGTAGGGTCGATATTGAGGCTAAAGTTATTACTAGCGGGTTGGGGATAGAAGTGAATGGCAAAAGAACCAGGGCTAAAAGTGAAACCAAGCTGATATAAAAGATATAAGTTAAAGGGTTGGGGATACGGGTGGTCAGTAAAGCTTTATCAATTAACACCGAGGCAGCGTTAAAAAAATAGGCCAGCAGGGTAATCGGCAGATAATTCATACTCTCTTACTATAGCAACTATTTGCTTTTGATACTAAAAGGATTTTTAAGTAATTGGAGATTGAGTTCTTCTGCCTTTGGGAGATTTAATAGCAATGATGGGAATCTCTCTAAAGCTATGAGATTCTATCCCAAAGACCTTAAAATCATCCCGCCCACAAAGAGCCAACATCTCATATTGGTTAATAATATTGGAGTACTCTTTGATTCTTGAGTCTAATGAGGAGTATCCATACCTCCAGCCTGATTGGATCTGTTCTGGGGTCATTAAATCCCAATTCGGGAATAGATAATAGGCAGTATTCCACACCCCCAAGCTCATCTCCAGGTGTGCTCTTTTTCTTTGGATTGGATCTCTGTCAGTAAAAGAGGAGACGTTTTGATCTCCCAGGATAACAAGCCCTTCTGGGGTAACTTGATCTGGGAGTCTTTGGTATGTCCACCAATGAGATACTTTGCCGTTAGCTCTAAGTAGCATCAGTGGTCGGAGAATTCTCCGCATCGGTGATTTATCCCAAAGAGTGTAGGGGTTGTATTTATAGCCATCGATACTTTTTGGAGGCCAATTAGGAGGACACTTGGCTAATAACTCTCCTAAATCTCTACATTCACGAAGCTCATTCATCCAGGAATGTATTATAGACCTATAGTTAGAAAAAAGCAAGAAAGACTAATCTGGTTATAAATTTAGATCGTGGGGGTCGGCTAAAACATCCTCAACCTTAATTCCATGTCCCAAAAGTTTTAATAAATAATGAGGGATACCGTTGTGCTTAATAATCTCCTCATAAACATGGGCTGATGGCCTGACTTTTCTGGCCTGAGTCTTAAAATCTATCTCAATCAGTCCAAATTGAGGCCCAAATCCACGGTGCAACTCCATATTATCGATCAGTGACCAATAGAAGTATCCCTTAACTGGAGCCCCGAGCTGGATAGTGTGATAAACCTCTTTCAGATATGAAAGTAAAAAACGTACCCGGCGGTCGTCGTTGGTGGAGGCGATGCCATTTTCAGTAATATAAATTGGTTTACCGGAATCTGAAAAATCCATAATAATATTAAATATTCCCTCTGAATGAATCTCCCATCCTAAATCAGAGACCTCTTCTGGTTTAATCCTGGCCACATCAATTGATATAGGCAAGAACCCCTTTTTATTTTTACCGATATACCAATTAGCATAATAATTCAAACCAATAAAATCTTGGTATTTGAGTCCGCTTAAAAAGTAAAAAAAGTGATTGGTTAGGTAGTCCGCTAAGATCTTACCCAGGTTTTCTCTTAAGGAGTGTTGGTGGATGGTGTCATAAGATTGCACAGGATTGGCCACCCCAACTTGGGCATTGGGAATAATTTGATGGATGGTTTTATATGCTTTTTTGTGAGCTCTGGCCATATTCCACATTGACTTAAATGCCCCAAAATAATCATTTTTGTGTTGGGGAGGAAACTCAGCACTAACATATCCCAGTGAGGCATAAACAGCTGGTTCGTTGATAGTAACCCACAGATCAACCAGCTCTTTTAGCTCTGGAACAACTCTTTTAACAAATTTATTAAATCTGTATGGAGCCCAAAATGATCTCCAGCCACCTTTTTTGGCAAACCAGGCAGGGTTAGAGAAATGATGTAGGGTTAACATCACTGTAAAACCCTTGTCCTTTAGAGATTTCAAGACATTTTTATAATGCTCAATCTCAACTTGATTGAACTCGCCTTCTTTTGGCTCGATCCTAGACCACTCTAAAGATAGGCGGTGTGAGTTATGGCCAAGATCTTTGGCCAATTTAAAATCCTCTTCAAAGCGGTTGTATTGATCGGCAGCTTGACCCGAACGGTTTATCTCTAACAGATGGGATTGCTCCCATGCCCACCAATCTGAGTTGGCTATATTACCCTCAACTTGGAAAGCAGAGGTGGCAGCTCCCCAAAGGAATTTTTCAGGAAACCTTAGCGTTGCATGGTCATGTCTCAAATCTCCGGACATACCCTAAGAATAGCAAATTGTGTATGATAATAATATGACGTTTAACTCATCTCTGTTGACCAAGGTGTTAATCGGGGTGCTGGTGGGGATAGTTTTGGTTGGTGGGGTAGTTGGATCCAGGCTCTTTTTACAGCCCAGCAGTAGTAAAGAAAAGGTCTCGCCGGGAATAACTGCCATTCAGGAGGTTCCGGCTACGGTTGGTTCATCGGTTGTGGAGGAAAGAGTCAGAAATCTGGAGACCTCGTTGGCTGAGGTGGTCAGTATCTTGAAAACTACTACCGGTAAGACCATCAGCACTACCACAAGCAGTAGTTTGGATTCTAGGGTGAAGACTCTGGAGACCTCGGTAGCTGATCTACAATCTAGAGTTAAAGTATTAGAATCAGGCTCAAAAGCGACTACCTCCACCGCTACTACCACCAAGTCTCCTGACTATATTAGGTTAGGTATGACTGGCAGTACTACCGCGACAGATTGGACCTCGGTTGGATCTACAGAAGCCTCAGTATCGGGGGGAGATTACTCTGGATATACCTCCATGAGATTCGAGGTTAGTTTGAAAACTAGCAACTCATCAGGCAGGGCGTATGTTCGCTTATTTAATAAAGATGATAATAGTCCGGTGACTGCTTCTGAGGTATCAACTGATGTAACCAGCAACACCTGGAGCTATTCAGGCACCTTCACTCTACCAGCCACCAGGAAAACTTATTATTTACAGATGAAGTCTCAAAGTGGGGTTGGGGCTCAGGTTTCCGATGCTCAGATTAGGGTTAATTATTAAGCTGTTGTAGGTAAGCTAAACCTCCCATAAGTCCAGATTTGGCACCAAGTTCACCCAGCGTTACCTTAAATGTGAGGGGCAGGTTTTCCAGAGGGATTTTTTGCGAGACTGCTCCCCCCAAAATAAAAATATCAGGTTTCCAGGTTTCTGATAATTTATTAAGAGCTAAAAATAAATCTGTAGCAACCTGATTCCATATTATTGGGTCATTTATTTGTTCAGAATCAAGGTGATATCTATTGTTTAAGGCGCTACCTGATATCTGCTCCTCTAGTGTTAATTGGCTCTCACTATACAACCGATGCCCGGGTTCGTAATTTAAAAATTCAGGATCAAGTTTACCCGCAACTACCCTGGCTCCACCCACCCCTGTCCCGATAGTTAAAAATCCTACTACTCCATAATTTTTACCGGCTCCAAAATGAGCTTCACCTAAAGCAGCTAAGGCAGCATCGTTTTCTAGGTAGACCTTGGTACTTAACATAACTGCCAGATCCTTTTTAAGCGGTTGGTTGACAAAATCTAAGATGTGAGGAGCCAAAGTTAATGAGTTTCTCTCAACATTCAGAGTTCCAGCCACCCCTACTACAGCCTGGTCTATTGTTTGATTTTGAGATAGAGATAAAGCTGTATCACTGATCTGTTTAATGGCCTGCTGATAATCCTGAGGTGTATTGAAGATTTTAATATCACCAAGCGTTTGTCCATCGATTGATACCCCTACCCGAGTGTGGGTTCCCCCAATATCTACTACCAGTAACATACTGATACTTTACCAAAAGCAACTCATTGAGTATAGTCAAGATATGAGGGTAGGATATATCGGTTTGGGAAAGATGGGCCGTAATATGGTCTTGAGGTTATTGGAGCAAGGTGTAGAGGTTGTGGCTTGGAACAGGACACAGGACGCGCGGATGGATGAGGTAGTTCAGGCTGGGGGAGTTAAGGCAGAAAGTTTGGAGGATCTGGTTGGAAAATTGCCGGCCCCCAGAATAGTTTGGCTGATGCTAACTGCTGGAGAGACGGTTGATGAATATATTGACCAACTGGAAACATTACTTGCACCAGGGGACTTAATAATTGATGGCGGGAACTCGTTTTACAAGGATACGCTTGATAGAAATAAAAGGTTGAGTTCTAAGAGTATTCATTTTATGGATATTGGCACATCAGGGGGGCCTAGCGGGGCAAGAAACGGAGCCTGTTTGATGATTGGAGGAGAAAAAGAAGACTTTGAGAAGGTAGAAGAACTGTGTAAGTTAGCAGCAGCTCCTGGGGCGTATGCTCACTTAGGAGAAGTTGGAGCCGGTCATTTTGCCAAGATGGTTCATAATGGTATTGAATATGGGATGATGGAGGCTATAGCGGAGGGCGCGATGATCCTAGACAGCTCTAATTTTGATTTTAATTTATCTCAAGTGATGGAGCTTTATAATAAACGCTCGGTGGTGGAGTCCCGCTTAGTGGGTTGGTTGCAAGAAGCAGTGGCAGAGGATCCAAAATTACAAGAGTACTCCTCTACTATTGGGCATACCGGTGAGGGTGAGTGGACTATCAAAACCGCTAAGGAATTAAATGTCGATGCTCCGGTGATTGATAAGTCGTTTCAGGTGCGGGTACACTCAGTACATGACCCAGATAACATTAGAAACCGGGCTGTCTCAGCAATGCGGGGTAAGTTTGGTGGACATTCGGTTAAGAAATCTTAGAAATTAATCCAGTGTCTACCGTCTTGTTCTATTAATTCATCCGCTTCTTGGGGACCCCAAGAACCTGGTTGGTAAATTACAGGTATGCCTTTCTCGGACTCGGCAGAGAGGGGGTCTGTGAAAGCCCATTGAGCCTCAACCTCTTGTACATCATTAAAGTAGGTTTGGTCACCACGGATGGCATCCAATATCAACGCTTCGTATGGATCTTGGACTAAAAAATTATCTCTTTGAGAATGAACGTGGTATCTGAGAGGCTGGTTCTTTTTATCTTTAAAAACGATCGTCACCTCAGTTAAGGTCTGAGCTAATTTCTTACCCGCCCGTAAATAAATGGGTACATTTTGGTAACGGTCATTATTAATAAAAGTTTTTAGCGCAAAAAAAGTTTCGGTTAAAGAATCAGGAGAGATATTTTTTTCTGCAGTGTAATCCTCATATTGTCCAAAAATTATATTTTCCTTTTGGGGAAGCAATTTTTTTAAAATTTTAACCCGTTCTTTAGTAACCTCTTCGTTAGTGAAGGTTATCGGCTTTTCCATAGTGGCAGCGGTTAACATTTGTAATAAGTGGTTTTGACCAACGTCTTTTAAGGCTCCTACTTTATCATAAAATGCACCCCGCTCACCTACCCCAAAATTCTCAGTGGCGCTGACCTGGATGTGATCAATATGATCTTTGTTGATGATTGATTCAACTGAAGAGGATCCGAAGCGGAAGCTAAGAATATCTCTTAAAGCCTCTTTGCCTAAATAATGATCTAGTCTATAAATTTGTTCTTCTTTAAAATATTGATGGAGAGTCTTATTTAATTGCTTAGCAGTTTTAAGATTACTTCCAAAAGGTTTTTCAATCATCAAGCGGACAAACCCATCTGCTAAATTACTTAACCCAGAAAGTTTCAGATTTTCAAAAATAGGCTGGTATAAATCCGGGTAAGTTGCTAGATAGAAGATGATGTTTTGGGAGTTTAACCCATCCAGTTTAATTTTTAATTTTTGATAAAAATCGGGGTTGTCTAGGTGTCCATCAAGATAATGTAGTCTTGTAAATAATAACTCTTTAATTTGGTCTTTAATCTCATGTTTGTGATGAAGATTCTCTTTGTGAAGGATTTGGTGCAGGTGTTCTTGGATCCAACCTTCTTTTTGGGGAGACCTGGCAATACCAATAATATGTGAGCCATCTGGCAATAAGCCTTTATCTTCCAGGTCATATAAAGCTGGGAGGAGATATTTTTGAGCTAGGTTGGAAGTTACTCCAAAGATTACTAGGGTAAAAGGCTGAGTCATCGATAACCATTAATCTACACTATTGTGGCAGTTATGTTAAGTGGTAAACTAATGGTGTAATGAAACTTGGATCGGTGAGAGAGCTATCGGGGATGAAGTTAGTTTTAAAAGATCCAGAACTTGAGGGGGTTGATCCTGTCTATTGGGTATTTAAGGAGGTCAGTAATAGTCCGCCAGCTGATGGATGGGAGAATTGTACTGTTATTGCTCCAGGAAAGTTAGGTCAGGAGTTCCCCAAAACTTTTGGTCACTATCACCCAAATGGGGTACCAGTGGAAGTTTATCATCTGGTTGCAGGTGAGGGTATTTTACAGATGCAAAAAAAAAGAGTGATTGCTGGAGAGTTGCAGCTTGATGAGGTTGAGGAGGTTTACTTAATCACAGCTAAACCTGGAGATGAGATTGAAATTAATCCGAATTGGGGTCACTCTTGGAGTAATGTTGGCAGTGTGCCTCTAATCTCTTTTGATAATTGGAGAACAGGTCATACTCCAACAGATTACGAACCAATAGAAAAACAACAAGGACTAGCTTATTATTTAGTAGAAACAGGCGGGGATATTAGGGCAGTTAAAAATCCCAAGTATCAAAATTTGCCTGAACCCATCTGGCTTACAGCTGACGAGTTCAGACAAAAATTTAGGTCCTAACTAGTTTGCAAGTCAATCTCTTTTTGTAGATCCTCAGTCGATAGGTTATTTAAAGCCTCCTTAGTTTTACTTAATAAATCCTGAGCGCTACCATCATTTCCAGCCACAGCTGCCTCCGCTAACGTTTTTAAGGTGAGGTTTTTAGGGTTACCCATATCATCACTCATCATATTACACCCACAATTTAAGCACATTTAATTTTCTCACCTCCTTCTGTTACAATTATAACCTAATATGAATAATAAATTTCTGGAGTATATCCAAGGAGACCAGAAAATACTGGTAATCTCCTCTGACCCATTGGATCTTGATTGTCTTGGTAGCGGACTAGTTTTGAAAAAATATCTGGAAAGTTTAAATAAAGAAGTTATGTTAATGTTCCCCAGAAAACTAACCGAGCAGGAAAAACAGGCTAATAATTTTTTACCATATTTTGATGAGATAATAGAACAAGATAGCAGAGAAATTTTATCAAAAAGAAATGCTGATACGCTAATATTTTTAGATGGATCTAGTTTAACTCAATATTATGATACTGATGAAACAAAAGAGAATCCACCTAACTTAGAGATTTATCCCAAGAGGATTCATATAGACCATCATTCAAGTAGGACAGAGGAGTTGGGTAAATTAATTATTCATGATCCTCAAGCCTCATCAACAATGGAGGTTTTACTTGATCAGGTTGTTAACCCAAGTTTTTTAGATGATAAAACAGCCACCCTGGCTTATGTCGCAATAATGGGAGACACTGGAAATTTTCAGTGGGCCTTTACTGATAAAACATTGATGTTGGCTGCAAAATTAATCCAACTTGGAGCAGATAATAAAACTCTTATTCACAAAATGTTTTCCTCAAAATCTAAAGATTATTTATTTTTACTTTCCTGGATTATTCAAAATTTAGAATTTTCAGATGAGGTAAAAACTATTTTTTTAGACCTGTCTTTTGAGCAGATTAAAAAATCAGGATTTAATGAAGATCAACAAAAAATGATAAAAAATATTTTTAATAGCGAAATCTCTACCTCGATTGAGGGTTATGACCGAGGAATTGTGCTTCGGGAAAAAAATCATGGCAGAGTCAGTGTTTCTTGCCGGGGGAGCAAAAATAATTTAATAAACCTACCAGAGGAGCTGTCTAAAATTGGGGGTATTGGAGGGGGACATTTTAATGCTTGTGGATTTGAGTTTCAAGGAAAAAGTACCGGTGAAGTTAAAAAAGATATTATTGAGGCTTTTAAGAAGTAATTATTAAATGAAAAAGGTATTTGTGGCGTCAACTAATCCAGTGAAGATAAATGCTGTTGAGATTGGATTTGCAAAGATGTTCCCAGAAATGTTGATTAAAATCGAAGGAGAATCTACCCCGTCAAATGTTTCAGATCAACCACTAAGTGAGGAGGAGACATTAAAGGGAGCCATCAATAGAGTAGAAAACGTTTCTAAATTAAAACCCACCTCTGACTACTGGGTAGGGATAGAGGGTGGTTTGCAGGAAGTAGGTCGTGAGATGGAAGCCTTTGCTTGGATAGTGGTTAAAGCTAAAAATGGTAAAATAGGGAAAGGTCGGACGGCATCGTTTTACCTGCCTAAAAAAGTGACTGAATTAATTAAACAAGGTAAAGAATTAGGGGAGGCAGATGATATTGTTTTTGGTAGAACTAATTCGAAACAAGCAAATGGTGCGGTAGGTATATTAACAAATGATACTATTACCAGGACAACTTATTACGAACAAGCCATGATCTTGGCTTTAATCCCCTTCAAAAACCCCAAGTTATATTAGCTAGTATCCCGGTTGTTTTTGAGTCCTCTCATTCCAATGGAATGTGGGTTCCTTCGATTGTGAAAGCATAGAAGGTTGTTGACAGGACTTGGTCATCAGAGTATTGGGGTTCCTCTTGAGTTTTTGATATAGCAAAAGAACGAGCCTCATCGGCGGAATTAAACGAGCCACAAGGGAAGATGGTTCTATTAAAACCATCAAAGCCCAAAACTACAAATTTATCACCTAGACTTACAAAAGGATTACTCAATCTAATTGCTGTTTGGATAATCTTCTGAATATATCTTTCTGGTTGGATTCCATCCTGTTCGGCTCGTTAGACAATATCAACCATTCTTCTTATAGCCTCGGCTTCCATTAGTGCCATTTTACTAAAGATATAAAATTTGTCCATACCAATTAATTTACAGTGGATGTATCGAGGTTGTAATTTTTAAAGTGGTTTACATCTAGTTGTAGGAGGAAAAATTTCTTCTATTGGCTTATCGGAAATTAGATCAGGTTTGTGAAAATCATATTGCTCACGATGTAGTTGAGTAGATCCGTTTGGACTTATTGTAACTGCTATAAACCTATCCCTTCCTCTGTTATCTTCTATCATTGCTACTCCATCAAAATCTACTCTCCTTGTTGCTAAAGAATGCTCAACCCCAACTAGTCCAACTAATATACCTGGTCTGTAACTTATATCTCTACCATCTTGTCCGGACATAATATCTACACGAACACCATTATTGTCTCCGATTGCATCCATTGCGGTTTCTAGACCAAACTGATGGTAAGCAGCTGCAAATTCCATCATTCCTCTTATTTTTGCTGGAGCATCTGGGTCTCCTGCAATTTGTCCTGCTGCCCAGGCAAAATTATAAAGTAACGGCTTTAAATTAGAGGACATCATTTGAAGGCCATGCACTAACTCTCTAAAAGCAGCCAGTTGAACTGCGTCCTTAGAAGCATGACTAGTTTGAGATTGGACTTGTGGGTACTGGTATTCCACTTCCATGAGAAGAATTATACCATAATGATTTGTTTTGTTAACTATCGGACTATTTTGCAGGGACTAGTTGATGATTTCCGAACTTCTAAATGGACTGAAAATATCAAATTCCCTAACTTAGTTTACCAGAAGTCTATTCGATTTCTCGAAATTTAGATATAATCCAGATATGCCCAAAGGTAAAAGAGTTAGTAAGTTTGATAGAGCGAGAAGAAAAGCTAAGATGTATTATTTTAGTTATTGGTCGGGCCATGAAAAACCAACACCAGCTTTTAAGCAGAAAATATTAGTAACTAGATCAGGCTGGGATCACTTAATAAATCCGCCTCATAAACGAACCAAGGTTGAGCAAATGGAAAGGTTTGCTATTTTACCGTTAGCCAGAAAGATGTTGGAAACTGCTCAAACTTTTCAAGAACACAGAAAAGATAAAATTGGACATTACTTTGCTTTTAGTGGATATATTGGAGGCAGAAAAATAAAAGTCGTGGTCCGCTCAAAGAACTTTGAAGGACAGAAATATTTTTACTCTCTGATGGTACTTTGGTGAGGCATCTTCCACTTTATGCAGGTGCAATAATGGGGTCAGGGTCAAGCCCTCTGCCTCAATTTAGATTCTAGACTATTGGATCCTCTGAGTCAAGCAAGAAGAGCATATGTATATAAGATTGCAGGCCTGGAAGGAAGAGGGCTACCTTTGCCTTCGGCAAACGATCCTGTAATTTCTCACAAGTTCGAAATTATGTAAACCCTCAGGGAGGTTTCGCTTAATATTCATTCCCAGCAGTTTTCAGAACCTCCAATAAATTGGAGAACCTGAAACCTGCAGGCCTGGAAGGAATCGAACCCTCGTTAGTGGTTTTGGAGACCGCTGTCCTACCATTGAACGACAGGCCTAAGCATAGAAATTATACTTTAAAATGAGTAAATTATTAAAGAAGCTAGAATAGAAACTATACTGCTCCAAACTTGCGTTTGATTTGATCAATATCTTTTTTAGTGGCATTCTCGAATGTATCCAGACCCTTATCAACTAATACCAATCTAGCAAGAGATCTGCCTAGTTTGATAGACCGTACAACTTTGTCCTCAACCAGAGTCTGAGCGGCTGTATTGTGATAAATAGATCTTAGTGAATCCAAGCTTTCTATTTCAGTACTGCTGACACCAGATCTGGACATCTTCATCATATCTTTCACACTCTCAATGTATGTACTAAGTGCGTGTGCTGAAGGAGCTGGAAATAAGTCGGGATTATATTTGAATGTTAATGCTTTTCTGGCAAAATCTACCATAGCAAACTTGGCATCTTCACTTTGTTCAAATGCCTCCTGTTTTTCTTTATCAGTTACATCGTCAGGTAAGGTTTTGTCTATAAAAAAGTCTTGTTTAGCTTTAAGATAAATATTACTCTCATAAAATTTATCCATAAATTCTCGGGGATTATCGGTTGAAGGATTTACCTGTTCTGTAGAAGGACCAGTTAAAGGATCTGGGATCTCAGACATTTTATTTGACTTTTCCCTCGCTGTGAGAGGTATGTTTTTGACAGCTCTTACAATACTTACTCAAAGATACTTTGTCTTTAGTAGTATTGGTATTTTTTTCTGATAAATAGTTTCTATTCTTACAAACAGAACACTCAAAAGTTATTAATTGTCGGTTTGATTTTTTAGCCATGGGTAGAATTATACTGTAGGTTCACAGATTTTACAATTCCAAAGGACACAAAGAGCAACATGGAGCCGAAGACGGGAATCGGACCCGTGACCCCGTTCTTACCAAGAACGTGCTCTACCACTGAGCCACTTCGGCGTAGTTAGTGAATTCTATCAAACTTTATGCTTGGTTCCACCCACAATAGGTATGCAACGCTCTGAGAGCCGAGACGGGGATTCGAACCCCGGACATCCACTTTACAAAAGTGGCGCTCTATCCAACTGAGCTATCTCGGCATGATGTACAGCCTCGATATCTCGCGCTCACTAGCGTTCGCACTGAGCTATCTCGACTATATGGGTATTTTACCAAAAAAATCCACCCCTTGCGAGGTGGACAGTACGGAATCTAAATTATTTCTGTCTGCTCAGACGTGATTTGAGGTCTTTTCCCCTAAGAAAACAAGTGGGTGCCTGGTCCATCGTAGCTTTAGCGACGACGGAACCCCTTTTTAGCTCCCGTTGTAGATCAACGATGGAGGAAAATAAACCCTCAAATTTAAACGTGCCAAGCAGACTTAGACCAGAATAGCAAAAGGCATCTTCTTAGTCAAGCTAAAAAGGGGTTGTCTTAAGGGGCAAAACATGTTAATTTAGCCTCAGAATTTAAACTCCAAGTAGTTTGTGGAAGAAGTTGATGAAGATCCTTAGTATTCCCCAAACAATATTACCCAAAGGTGTAAACAGTATAAATAAGAGGATTAAAAATCCATATTTTTCCAACGACCGATACTTCATTTCTAGATGCACAGGTAAGATGGTAGCTAAAAGCTTTGACCCGTCAAGGGGTGGGATTGGTAAAAGGTTAAAAAAAGCCAAGACAAGATTGATGGAGACGGCAAAGCTTAAGATGTTTGCTAAGTGTGGGAAAAACAGACTGGATCCAAACAGGTGGAAGAATATAGCAGCTAAAACAGCTAAAGCTAAATTAGCAGCTACTCCAGCGATAGCTACTACCGCTTCGCCAACTCTGATGTTGTTAAAGTTTAAAGGATTAACAGGTACCGGTTTGGCCCAGCCAAACAAAAATCCACCCGCCCCGGTTAGGGCTGAAGTAGCCAAGAGGATACCTGGTAGTAAAATAGAGCCAATGGGATCAATATGAGGTAGAGGATTTAAGGTGAGTCTACCCATTTTTTGGGCAGTTTTATCCCCAAAGTATAAAGCTGCCAGCCCGTGCATTACCTCATGTAAAATGATAGAAAACAATAAAACTAAGATAGCACCGGCAAATGTCTCAGGAGTCATAAAGATTATTCTAACACAAATTTTAGTATGCTTTTCTAATGATGTATAATCCAATTATGGTAACGTCTAAAAAAGGTCGTGAGCTACACTCTAAAGCTGAGGTGGCTAAAGAGTCTGGACAGTTTCAGCAGGCTTTAGAATATTGTGACCAGGCTACTATTGCTTATAGTGAGGACGGTGATTTATTGGGGTTGGCTGAGATTCAATCATCTCGGTTTGCTACTTTTAAGCATCTTTATCAAGCTACCAAAAAGCCAGAATTTTTGGTTTTGGCAAAACACGCTGTTTTGAGTTCAGTTGAGGTGGCCAAAATGAGTGGAGTGAGCGAGTCTTTGGCAATCCCGTATCATAATTTAGGAAAGTACTATAGTGAAGCTGGAGAATATAAAGAAGCAGCTAAGGCTTTTAAAATGGCTGTTGAGTATATAAAGTCCTCACCACCAGAAAGACACAATCGGCCGGCAGTGATAGCTGATTTTGTAGGACACCAATTTGCTGCAGAGTATCTGACAGGTGATAAATCAGCGATAGGACAGGCTGAGGAAGCCTTAAGGGATTTAGAAGAATCAGTTGAGTTATCAAGATATAACAAAGACGTATGGCTCTCGGGAGCTCACTTAAGGCTAGCCAAGATGTTAAAAAGTGACAATCCAGAAAAAGCAAAACTACACTTAATGGAGGCAAAAAAGATAATTGATAGCAACTCTGATCTGGTATTACGTAAACAACAGCTCCTGGAGATTGAGTCTGAGTTTGATTTAGTGTAACTAATGCCCTATAATAAGCACCGTTCTGCCCGGAATTATGGAAGAAAGAAAGTTTCCCGGCCCTTTTAATAAAGTTTTAATTTTAGATGAGCTTAGCCCTTCTGCTGTTATCGCCGGATTTGTTTTGGAAAAATTAGGAGTAATTGCCCCACAGGCTGAGCTAGTTATTCGAGCTGATAAAAGAGTTAGCAGGGGATTATTAGCTGAGGCCATTCCGTTATTTAAAACTGGAGAGGGTAATATAGAGATAGATTATCTTAATCCGGGAGTATTGGAAGGGATAATTAAAGAAAGCCCCTTGTCTAGACAAGATAGAGCATCTTTAAGACAGATAACCTTGGCCTTGGAGCCGTTCCGTAGGTTGAGGGAAGATGAGTGGTGGAGAATCCGTTCCCTACCAAATCTCAAGCCAGAGCATGGGTATCTCTCAAAATTATTAGCTAGACAACTTTTAGCTAATTTTGGCATTCCATCTGCTGGATATGTAGATGCAAGCCAAGTTCTAGGTAGCCTATATTCACTTCCCTCCGATAATTTTTTAAGATCTATCATGCAATTTCCTGTTGAATTAAATAATAGTCAGAGCAGAGATAATTTACGGAAACCAGTTAGGTACCCCAGATTGGAACATATCCCAACTGATTTTACAGTCCCCAGAATTAAAACTCTTGATGATGGAGGTAATAGTTATGAAAAAGCTATCTTTGCATTAGATCGGGGTAAAAGTAAGCTACTTAAAGGTCAGAGATTTGTGATGGTTGTTGGTGGGTCACCCCATTCCGGCAAGAGTACAACTGCAGCCTCACTCGTATCATCTGCCAAAGATTTAATTTACCACTGTGCCAGCGATGGAATATTTAACCCGAATGATATAGAGGTATGTGTAGTTGATTTAGACTTAGTTTCACCAACAATTGAATCAATAGTTCGCCCACAACCAGTTATCAGAAACCCAAATCTAAGATGGAATGATCAATTAATAGCGAGAGGTGTGACAGATTTAAATAAAGCCAGGGTGTTTAATAATTTAGTGGTTGCTGATATGCCTGGAGGTAGTCCGGACAACGTCACTCAATCGTTTGCCAGAGGAGTTGATTTTAGTATTTTAATTGAAAAAGGTAGAGATGAAGAGGCTCATTCCTGGAGGGATTTTCTACTTAGCCCGCACTTGCCGACCTACCTAGTCTATGCTCATACTAGATTAAATGAACTAGGTAGATATAGTGGAATTAGGGAATATGAATCAAGAACTAGAGGTGATAGGTATGATTTTTTAAGAGGTAGGATTGTTAATTTAAATCGTCAGGTAGTTAGAGGCGATCCGTTTATTGATTTTGCTGCTGCCGTTTTATTATTTGATTATCTGCCAACCGCGGTTTTGCGAAGAGATGCTTACAGAGGCAATTTGCAATATTGCGCCTTAAACTAGTAGAAATTTTAAGCACAATACGGTATAATTTCCAAACTTATGTTAGTTTGTACAGTTTGCAACAAAGGGATGAAAAGGTTGGCGTACTCGCGCCACAAAAAAGGTTCGTCTGGAGGAGGAGGTACTTGGAAACTTAGGGCGCCCATTCACTCTAAAATACAAAGGCCAAATCTGCATACTTTTAAAGGTCAGAAATATTGTACTAAATGCCTAAGAGTGGTAAAGAAAATTTTTGTCGTAGTTTCTGCTTAAAGTGCCTTGATCGGAAAATCCGGATAGCCTCTCAAAAATTCTTCTAAGGAAACTGGTTTTTTACCCTCGATCTGAACTTTTTTTTCAGGTAACAATTTAACAATCTTACCGTTCCACTTTGTCCAAGCATTAGGCCAGGGATAAAAAGCTCGGCTCATCCGATCTAATACCTCAACTGATGGGGGGTTATTAATATCAAAGTAGGCCTTAGCTTTTGTCTGATCTGTTTTCCAGGTATAAGTGGACTTTTTGTCATCTTGGGGTCTAAGTTTAATCTCTCCAGCAATATATTGGGGTAATATTTCGAGGAGTGTGATTGCAGAGTCAGCGAAGAGTCTTTCTCGGAGTGCTTTAAAAGTATCGTTCTGATAAACTGACTTTTCTACTTGGAAGAGTATAGGACCATGGTCCATCTCAGAGTCAAGTTTAATCGCTGTGATACCTGTGGCACTGTCTCCGTTTAGTAATACTGCCTGATTTGGAGAGGACCCTCGATATTTAGGTAATAATGAAGGGTGAATATTAATTATCCCATGAGGAAATAATGTAATTAACTCTGAGGATAAAATTTCCCCATAAGATTCTAAGATCCCTACGTCAGCTTTTAATTTCTTTAATTCATCAATAATCTGTTCGGGTTTCTTGTCGAAAATCGGGATCTGATTCTTTTCTGCCCACTCTGAGACAGGGGATGGAGTAACGACCTGCTTTCTACCCACAGGTCGAGGGGGTTGAGTAACAACTGCCACTATAGAGAAATGTTTATGAAGGGCGTTCACGATCGGGACGACATAATCTGGAGTGCCAAAAAATATGATTCTCATATCTCCAGAGACACCTCTTCAAAAACCTCGGCTCCGGTTTTATCCTTACCTACTACTTTGTACAACCGGGATTTTTGTGCTAAAACATAATCCACAAACAATTTGCCCTGCAGGTGATCATATTCATGTTGAAATATCCACGCTTCCAGTCCGGTTAATTTCTTTTTAATTTTTTGACCTTTCTCATCAAGATACAAAACAGTAACTCCGATGGGACGTTTTACCTCACCGTAGTAATCTGGAATAGACAAACAACCTTCAAAAAATACTTTAGTCTTTTTGGAGAAGTTCAAAATTGCAGGATTAATGACGGATCTAAAAGACCCGGACTTAGTTTTACTAACAAAATATTGTCCCCCGTTTCCTATTTGAGTTGCTGCCAAGCCCACTCCTTCTGGATCAGCAAAGGACTTGGTTAATAGCACCATCTCTTTAATGGTTTTTAAAAGTTCCGGGGTAATTTTTTTAACCTGTTTTGTTTTTACCCTTAATCTGGCATCGGGTGCTTTAACAATCTCCATATCTGGTATTTTACCCAAAGCTAGGTAAACGGGCAAGGCTCTCTATTTGACAATGTATCAAAAATATTCTATATTCCGTTCATTATGATAGACCGTGATTTGGAAGATGGGGCAGGGTTCTTGGGTAAAGTAGCAGACACAGGGTTTATATTACTTGATGCAAGTAGGGCTTTTGAATTAAAAACCCGCTTTATACAAGTAGCCAGAAAGAACCACTATCCTTATGGCAGTACAGACATTACTTTAAGAGGGTTATTTTCTACAGTTGAACAACATCACCCACAACTAGCATGGGCTAGACAGGGGCTATCCCACCCAGCTCTGGTATATCTTCCAACCAGGTTGGTAGCAAAGGCTGCCACCATAGCTGGAGCAGCTTTAATAATGGGAGCGTGTGCTGGGGCATACTTAATGGCCTCTGGATCTGAAACTCCATAATTAATCTGTTTTTTTTATAGTGTCTTGGGTAGTTCCTTGCGAATCTTTCAGATTCTTTAGTTTCCACATAAATAATCGTCCTCGGGATTTAACCTTATTGGCATCTTTAACAAAGTTTAAGGCTTGCTCCAAAAGGCTTCTTTCGTAGTGTTTAGCTAGCTTGATATAAAGTGAATAATGCTTGGTGTCTGCCAGAGTCTCAGCCAGATATATTCCATAAACTTGAAACTCCTGGGATAAGTTTTTAGGTCTGTCTTTAAATTTAGTTTCATTAATGATTAAAGATATCTTTTTCATGGTTCTATAGTTTTGTCCTTAAATATTCTTCCAATAAATCTTGTGCCTCTTTATAGTTTGGCTTAAGCTGTAAAGCTTTGATTAGTAATTCTTTAGCTTCATCAAACCTCTGCATGGAACCTAAAACTAGAGCTTTATTGTAGAGCAACTTGGGGTCAGTTGGAGCCAGGTCAATTCCCTGGTCAATTACCTGGAGAGTCTTTTGGATAAAAGTAGGATCGATTAACGATAGGGTGTAATAAGTGCGGGTAGCATTTCTAAACAATGTGGTGTTGTGGGGATGTGTTATTAACAACCTGGCAGTGATAGAAGCTGAGATATCTTTCATTTGTGAAGAGGCAGTGGACTCCTCTGCTTCGAGGGCTACGGCCGAATTGGCAGCAGCGAATGATAGCTCAGATAAATATAGTGGTTCAAAGGGATTTAAGTAAACTGCGGTAACGAGGTTGTTGTAGGCTAATCCGATATCGCCTGAATCGATCTGTTTGGAACTTTTAGCATATAGATGATCGGCTACCCACCACCCGAATAAGTTATATAAAATGATCACGGAAATCAACAGTAACACTACCATGCTGGCTATAATTTTTTTTGTATTATGGAAAAAATTAACAGGGACAGGTGTTAGAGATTTGGGAGTTATGGTAAAAACAAGTGATGGTATCAGAAAAAACAACAGGGCGGTATTTACTACCGAGAAACCAAAAAAGTTAGAGACTAGGTAACTAACATATGACGAAAGTAACGAGATCTGAAGTAGTGTGTAAGAAGTATATGGACGTTTAGTAATCTGTCTGACAGACCACATAATAAATATCAATATAAGTGATAGATAGCTAATTAAACCAAGAGCTCCAGTGGTTGACAGGTAATTTAAGTACTCATTATGTGCCTTGTTGTAAAGATAATCCCACTCTGAGACTAAATTGTGTTCAATAGGTCTAAACTGATAATAAGCATAGGCAAAAGTCTCTACTCCAGAGCCCGTTAATGGGTAGTACTTAAAGATATCGACAGCTCCCTTCCAGACAATTAATCTGATTACTCCCGATTCGGTGCCACCGTTTTCTAGTTGGGTGCCAACACTGGGTTTATTGAAAGATTCGCTAATAGATTCTCGGGTTGGAGCAGAGTTTTTAGTAAATAATGTAAAAGAGGTGAGAGCTGAACCAAAAATTAAGTTAATCATCAGAAGGAGAATAAGTACTAAGAGTAGGGTAATAACGGGAGTTGAAGTGAGCTTAAAATTGTTGCGTAGATTCTGAATAAACCAGAATGATAAAAATACCCCTAGTCCTGCTATAAGCCCTAGTGTTGCCCCTCTTGAGTAAGTGAATGTAAAAGCCAGATAGAGCAATATGACGTATGTGAAATTAAGAAGCAAGGATTTTTTAGAAACAGCGGTCAGCAGGAAATAGATACTTGGGTAGATCAATATGGCTAAATATGAGGCTAACCAATTAGGTTGGCCTAGAGTAGCAAACACCCGGGCTTGAACGTCTTGAATCCAGCAGTTAGTATCCAGTGAACCAGTAAGCAGTAAACAAGAAGGGGAGGCTCCAAAGTGTTCTGGGATGGCCCAAATTGAAACTGCAACTCCACCTAAAATAGCGGTCTTTAATAGTTTGTGAACATCATCTCGGCTGAGGTTTGAGACAAAAGCATAAAAAAGTAGCAGGTAGGCAACAATTGATAAAAGTCCACCATTTTGTCTTGAGTAATAACCCCAGATAGAGAGATGTTGATCAATAGAAAAAATAGTGGAGAGGATTTGAGACATTAAAAAGAGCAAGATGGGAATGTCGAGGGGTGTTCTTTTAAATATTAGCTGTTTTTGATGCAATATTTTCAGCATCCAAACTGTGGTAATCAGGGTAGTCAAAAGGTAAACCAACATCATCTTGTTAAACTCAAATAGTTCAGAGGTTAAAGGCAGCCAAAACAAAGGGGTAAAAAATAGTAGGAATTGGAATAGCGAGATTAAGATTTTGTGAAGCATGTGGTAATTATCCTACCAGACCTGCTTGTTGTTGCCAACCACAAATGTTAAACTCAATTTCACATGTTTGACTTCTTCTGGAAGCTCGTTTCATTTGATATTGGCATTGATTTAGGGACTGTTAATACCTTGGTATTGGTTGACGGTAAGGGAATAGTGGTAAGAGAGCCATCGGTGGTAGCGCTACATAAAAAAAGCCGGCAAATTTTAGCGATTGGTACTGAAGCCAAGCGGATGTTGGGTCGTACCCCAATGGCTATTGAGGCAATAAGACCTTTAAGGGACGGTGTGATCTCAGACTTTGACTCAACTGAGGCGATGTTGCGGTATTTTATCCAGAGGGTACACCAAAATCCCAAAAAAGGATTGTCTATTCCTAAGATTCCTAAACCTAGAGTTGTGATTGGGATTCCCTCCGGAGTCACTGAGGTAGAAAGAAGAGCGGTGCAGGATGCAGCTTTAACTGCTGGAGCCCGGGTTTGTTATTTGATTGAGGAGCCGATGGCAGCAGCCATTGGAGCTGGGCTACCAATTGAGGAACCAGAAGGAACAATGATTGTGGATATTGGCGGGGGAACAACCGAGATAGCGGTGATCTCCATGGGAGGGATGGTGATTAATAGATCTTTAAGAGTAGCTGGGGATGAGTTAGATGAGGACATTATCAATTATATGAGGATGAGGTATGGATTAATTATCGGGGAAAAAACTGCTGAGGATATTAAAATAGAGATTGGTTCAGCGTCACCATTAAAAGAGGAAAAAGAAGCGGTGATCAGGGGTCGGGATTTACAGACCGGTTTGCCAAAATCAATTAAGGTTTCTAGTGTGGAGATTAGGGAGGCCTTAATGGGGACAATAAACCAGATCATCTCAGCTATCTCCGGGGTTTTAGAGGAGACTCCGCCTGAGTTAACCTCAGATATTATGGAAAGAGGGGTGATGATCACCGGAGGTGGGGCATTACTGAAAGGATTTGATAAAAGGTTGGCGGAGGAGACCAAGATGCCAATCCTGGTGGCAGATGATCCATTAACTACAGTAGTCAGGGGTTGTGGCAAGGTTTTACAAAACTTGGATTTATTAACTAAAGTCAGAGTTACCGGTGGATTGAGGTAAAATTATTCCTGGGCAGCGAGGTATCTTCTAATCTTGTCAAATCTATACTGACTGATCTGCCTAGTATCACAGTAGTACTCCAATAATGATCTAATCGAGAAAACTGTAGATAACCAAACTCCAAAGCTTGTCAGCTCCTCCTGCCCTCCCTGCTCCCGATCTAAGATTACAGCTACTCCAGTCACATTAAATCCCTGTTCTCTGGCTACCTGGATCGCTTCTAATTTTGTTCCTGCCCTGGTAATCAGATCATCAATAATCAGAAGTTTTTTCTGATTGCCATCTGGGGTCCCTTCTCTACCAATAATTCTCCTAGTTCCATCGGTATGCTCCTCTTTAGAATATATATCCAGATAGGGTACTCCACTTGCTAGGGAGTAAGCTTTGGCTATATCCACCCCAGCTTTAGGGATTCCGGTACAGACATCGGGTACATGGAAGGAGATGGGGGACTCTTCTAATAGCCTGCCAAATTGTACCAGCATCTCTGGTGGTAGATTTCTAAAATTCACAAAGTACGGAGAAGGAGGGTCGGTGGGTCTTGTTTCATGAATCTTTAGGGCAAATTCTCTGGGTCGTTTGGGGAAATCAATCATATGAACAGGACGGGTTTGGGAGTCAATATAATGGGTTCCATCCGGCCTCAATACAACTCTACTGGCTTTTCCCTGAACAGTAGTGGTTAAAAAGCTGTCAGCAACCTCCCTTTGTAATCGAGAAAATTCAGGGTACATACTTAAAAAGACTATAGTGATAACTATTTTCTCTGTCAATACATCAAAAAACTTTTGTGGTATATTAGCCAGAGTGATACCCACTCATGAAAACCTTACTACTGGATTTTAGGCTATTTATTACCCTGGTTTTAATCTCCTCATCAGTATTGGTTTTAGATAAGGTTGGTTGGTTAAACTTTCCCAAAATAGTTGTCCAAACAGTAACTACCCCGATCCAATATGGAATTTATGAATCAACTAAGGTGGTGGGGCGTCAATTCAGTTTTCTTACCGAGGCCCGTTTTGCTGCTCAACAAAATGTGGCTTTAAAAGAACAGCTAGCAGGATTGGTTTTGGATAAAGCTAGGATACAACGGGAGTTAAATGAATTAACAGCCTTAAGCAATCAGGAGTCAACTTTGTTACCTCGGGCTTATTCATTAATTCCCACAAGAGTAATTGGGGTGGGGAGATACCTAATTCTTGATCACGGCACTGATAAAAATTTACAGCCTGGCCAGGCAGTTTTATATAAGGATCAGTACGTAGGAGTGGTTAGGGTAGTGAGTGGCAATACCTCACAGGTTCTACTGCCCTCTGATCCTGATTCCAAGCTATCAGTTTTCTCTCAAGGGGAGGCAGGTAGGTCTCAGGGAATACTGATAGGTCAATTCGGTTCAGAGATGCTAATGGATAAAATATTGCACCAGGAACCGATAAATATTGGAGATTTAGTTTACTCAGAAGGTTTAGAAGGAGAGCTTCCCAGAGGGCTAATCATTGGAAAAGTGAGTCAAGTATTTACCCGAGAGAATGAGGTTTTTAAACAGGCCAAAGTTGAAGGGGTATTTGACACCAAGAATCTGGACGTTGTGTTTGTAATGGAGGGTGTGTGATTGTACCGATAGTATTGTTATTGTTGCTAACCTTTATCCAATCTGCGTTGTTGCCGTTTGATTTAATTTTAATTGTCATTATAGTCCGCAGTTTTTTAATGAATTCTCGGTCAAACTATTACTTAGCGTTTTTAATGGGGTTATTGGTAGCTTTCTTATCAGGACAACCTTTGGGGATCATGAGTATTGTCTATCTTTTAGTTGTGAAAGTGGTGCACAGTATCCGTCTGGCTGCTTTTGCCTCCCATTGGTCAGTCAGCATCCCGGTAACATTTATTACTGTGATGATTTATTATCTACTCTCTAAATTTTTATTGGGGATTAGCTTAAATCTGTGGTATGTGCCAGTCCAGATGATTATGGTGGTTCCGCTCTATCTTATCATCGGATTTTGGGAGGAGAGGTTTATTGGTAGGTCAGTTATTAAGCTGAAAATATAATGCCCAGAAAAAAACTTGGTTACGCATTCTCAGATGAAGTTGTTAAGAGTGCCAAAAAGTTTGGCCACTTTAAGGATTTTAAAGGCTTGGATTCTGGTTGGCAGGATGGTTTTTTACCAAATTTTCGCCCCAGTTTCATAAAGGATTCCATATCATCCTGGAGGGTTTTGATCACAGCCTGTATCATCTTAATTTCCCTGTTTGGCTTGTTTCTTCGGTTATTTCACCTGCAGATTATAGAAGGAGCCACTTTTCGGGGTTTGGCAGATTCAAACAGGATTCATAGCCGGATAATTCATGCCCCTCGGGGAGTAATTTATGACCGAAATGGTAAAGTTTTAGCTGAGTCAAATCCTGGGTATAGATTAGAGGGAAGATTTGTTGGCCATGATGAGGCCTTAAGATTAGAAGCGACCGGTCATCAGGGCTATGACAAACTGGAAACAGATACTATTAGGTCATATCCGATGAGTGAGGTTACATCTCACATTCTTGGTTATGTTAGTGAGATTACTGAGTCTGAGTTGAAAAGTGATGAGTTTAAGGATTATAAGATTGGTGATAAGCTCGGGCGAGCCGGAGTTGAACAAGTGTATGAGCGCTATCTAAAAGGTACAGATGGGGCTGAGATTATTGAGGTAGATTCGACTGGTAAAAAATTGAGATCCTTAAGGAGGATTGAACCAATACCCGGTCATAATCTTCATCTGTCAATTGATGCCGATTTACAGAATCAAGCTTACAACCGTTTGAAAGAGGCGGTGACCAAAGTAGGATCTTGTTGCGGAAGTGTTATTGCCGAAAATCCCAAAACAGGTGAAATTTTGGCGATGGTGTCTTTGCCTACCTTTGATGGAAACAGCTTTACCGATCCTACTAAGAGTCAATTGGTTAGTGCTTATTTCACCTCACAATTTTCACCACTTTTAAATCGCGCCATAGCTGGAACTTATCCGCCTGGATCTACCTTTAAGATAGCTTCATCTCTGGCTGCTTTGGGAAGCGGTCGGATTACAGCCTCAACTGTTATTGAAGATACCGGAGTGATTAATTTAGGACCCTACACCTTCGCTAATTGGTATTTTACCCAACATGGTAGAAAAGAAGGGATGGTCGATATAGTCAGAGCGTTGGAGCGATCTAATGACACCTTTTTTTATAAGGTTGGGGAGCTAGTGGGTGAAAAAGCGTTGGCTGATGCAGCTAGAAAAATGGGCATGGGGAAAAAGTTGGGAATTGATCTACCTGGTGAAGTTGAAGGATTAATCCCCTCAGATGAATGGAAACGACAAGTGCTAGATGAAGTATGGTTCCCGGGCGATAGTTTACATATGGCGATCGGGCAAGGATTTTTGCTGGCAACTCCACTGCAGGTCCTTGCCCAAACCTCCTATATAGCAGCAAATGGGAAGTTGTATAAACCTTACTTAGTGACTGCTATTAGTCGCTCTGATGGAAGCTTTATTAAACGCATTGTACCGCAACTTCTCTCCGCAGATCTATTTCCCAAAGAGCATCTATTGCTTGTAAAACAAGGCCTTGAGAGGGTGACTAAACAAGGTGGTACTGCCTGGCCGTTCTTTAATTTTTCAATTCCCACTGCTGGCAAGACGGGTACAGCGGAATTTGGTGACCCGAGAGACAGAACTCATGCCTGGTATACATCTTATGCGCCTGTCGACGACCCACAATTATCGGTGACAGCTTTGGTGGAAGCAGGGGGAGAGGGATCAACTGTTGCCTCGCCGGTAGTGAAACATATTTATACCTGGTATTTCAATTCTGACAAGTCTCAGATCAAAAGCTTGGATGTGGCACCGCTTGATATTGAGTCAAGGAGACTTGGTGAATAATGGATAATATTGAGTACCTTTTAGCCCTACATCATGTCAAAGGGCTGGGACCTATTAGGTTAAAATTATTACTCGAGTATTTTTCTGACTCAAAAGTTGCTTGGGAAGCAAGAAGATCAGAGTGGGAAGGGATCAATGTTGCTCGATCAGTCATAGAGGATTGGCAGAGATTAAAGGCTACTTTAAAGCCCGAAAGTCTGGTAGAGGAGTTAAATAAGTCAGGAATTAATTTTGTAACTATTTTTGATGCTGATTATCCAGCTCCTTTAAAGGAGATTCATAATCCTCCAGTGGTGTTATATTTTAAGGGTGATAGGTCGATATTTAATACTTTATGTGTAGCTGTGGTGGGAACAAGAAAGGTCACTGGATATGGAAGCTTGGTTACCCAAAAGTTTACGACCCATCTAGCATCTAACAGATTAACTATTGTTTCCGGGCTTGCCAGAGGTGTGGATACGATCGCTCACCGTGCTGCTTTGGAGGTGAAGGGAAAAACAATTGCTGTGTTGGGTGGCGGGTTAAACAAAATATTCCCTCCAGAAAACGAGAGATTGGTTAAGGAGATTGTTGACGGAGGGTTTGGGGCGGTGACCTCTGAGTTTTTACCAGATGAGCCGTCTTTACCAGGTAATTTCCCAGCCAGAAACAGAATTATCTCTGGTTTATCAAAAGCAGTTTTGGTAACAGAGGCAGCTGAGGATAGTGGTTCGCTGATTACTGCTAGAGAAGCGATTGATCAAGGTCGAGAGGTCTTTGCTATTCCTGGTCCGATTACCTCAGATCAGTCATTTGGAACGGCTGCTTTAATTAAACAAGGTGCCCGGTTGGTTACCTCTCCAGAAGAGATTATAGAGGAGTTGGGGTTAGACCAAATTCAAACCTTAAACTTTAAAAATAAACCTAATTTAGAGCTGAGCGATGTTGAAAGAAGAGTTTTAGAGGTATTGGCTTTGGATAATAGGCATGTTGATGAGATCTGTCGGCAGGTTAATCTACCAGTTTCGGCTGTATCTGCAGCCTTAATAAAGATGGAGATCTATGGATTGGTTAAAAATATGGGAGCAGGGGTGTACCTCAGGTTAGGTTAAAATGTATACTAGATATATGGATCAAAGAACTAAGTTGTTTGTTATGTCATTAATTTTTGTCTTAGTAGTGGGGGTTGGGGTGATGAAGTTAAATGAGACTAGGGTTATTAAAAAAGATGCTTCAGTCTCAACAGCTGATCAAGCAACAGCTAAAGCTAGGGCTTTATATAAGAAGGCTTTATCAAACGGCACAGATTTATCTCAAGGCCCTTGTTTAACAAATGACTTAATGCCAGATTGGGTGGTTGATGTGGTTCATTCGCCCCGAGAGGATGTAGATGATTTATCTCATAATTTATGCCAAAGATATGTGGATGGATTCTCGAAACATATAGTAGAACTAGATCCTTCAGGAAACGTGGTCAGAGTTAGATAATCTTCTTGACATCACTGTTACACTACTCTAGCGTGAATAAAGGGGAAATTGAGGATTATATTATGAAGAATTTAGTTGTTGTTGAATCACCTACAAAAGGTAGGACTCTGGCTAAATATTTGGGTAGCCAGTATCAAGTTGAGGCCTCGATGGGTCACGTCAGAGACTTGCCCAAGTCTGATATTGGGGTGGATGTAGATCACAACTTTGAACCACACTACATCATTCCTAGAGATAAATCAAAACGGATTAACCAACTAAAAAAAGTGATGGCTTCTGCTAAAACGATCTGGTTAGCAACAGATCCTGATCGTGAGGGAGAGGCTATATCTTGGCATTTGTCTGAGTTATTACACAACAGCGAGGGAAAAAGAAAAAATCTCCAAGCTAAAAAGATAGAACAGGAGATTAAGAGGGTGGTTTTTCATGAGATTACAGAAGAGGCCATCAAAGAGGCTTTTCAAAATCCTCGCAGGATTGATCTGAGGCTAGTTGATGCACAACAGGCAAGGAGAGTCTTAGATAGATTAGTTGGTTATAATCTCTCACCTATTTTATGGAAGAAGGTCAAATCTGGATTGTCTGCTGGTAGGGTTCAATCAGTAGCTTTAAAGCTCATTGTGGAGCGAGAGAAAGGGATTGGTTCTTTCAATTCCCAGGAGTATTGGAGTGTGGAAGCGCAGTTAGAAACAGCCAGTCAAAATAAAGAAGCCAGATTTACAGCGGATCTAGTGCAACTAAAAGGGAAGCGGTTGGAGATTAAAAATAAATCTGAGGCTGAGGGTCATGTTAGGGTTTTAGAGAAGGCCTTATATAATATTGCTGAGATAAGCAAAAAAGAGGTCAAAAGATATCCGTCTCCCCCTTTTACCACCTCAACTCTCCAACAAACTGCCTCTAATAAATTAGGATTTACCTCTAAGAAAACTATGATGTTAGCTCAAAATTTGTACGAGAATGGACTGATTACTTATATGAGAACTGATTCTGTTAATTTGGCACCAATAGCTATCTCTGTTGCCAGGCAGGTAATTAAAGCTGAGTATGGAGATAAATACCTACCTACAGGGGCACGGGTATTTAAAACTAAGTCTAAATCGGCTCAGGAAGCTCACGAGGCGATACGTCCGACTGATGCCACAATCAAAAGTTTAGAATCACAGATCATGGAGGGTATGACCAGAGACCACCTTAGACTCTATGATTTAATTTGGAAGCGGATGGTCTCGTCACAGATGAGTGAGGCGGTATTAGAGGTGACTACTGTTAATGTTTCTGCCAAGTCAGAGAGTATAGAATATCTCCTGCGGGCCACGGGTAGTGTAGTCAAGTTTGATGGATGGTTGAAAGTTTATGGTCAAAATGATCAGGATGAGGATCAACAAGAGGAGAAGACGCTGCCCAATTTGGATGCCAATCAACAGCTAAAACTAATAGAACTTATTCCCTCTCAGCATTTTACTGAACCTCCGGCTAGATATACTGAGGCCTCGTTGATAAAAAAATTAGAGGAGCTAGGGATTGGCCGACCCTCTACTTATGCTCCAACTTTGTCAACTATTCAGGAAAGGTATTACGTTGAGCGGGTAGATCGGAAGTTTGTGCCAACTGATCTAGGGATGAGTGTAGCTGACTTTTTAGGGGAACACTTTCCAGATATCGTTGACTATTCATTTACTGCTGAGATGGAGGAAAAGTTGGATGAGGTTGCCAAGGGAGAGAGAAAGTGGCAGCCAATGATGGAGGAGTTTTATAAACCGTTTGTTAAACAAGTTAACGAAACTCTGGAAACAGCTAGTCGGGTAAAATTGGAGATAGTGACGGTTGATGAACTTTGTCCTGAATGCAATAAACAGTTAATAGTTAAATTTGGTAAATTTGGTAAATTTTTGGCCTGTTCAGGTTTTCCAGATTGTAAATTTACTAAAGCTTTTGAAGAAAGGGTGGGCGTTAAGTGCTCTAAGTGTGATGGTGAGGTGATTGTTAAGCGGACTAAAAAAGGCAGGCCGTTTTATGGTTGTAGTAACTATCCAAAATGTGATTTTGCTTCTTGGGATAAACCAAAGCCCGACCTGGTAATATCCAACTGAGGTATTGACAACTTGTCCACATTCTAGGTTATTCTGTTCGCAATAATCATGCTGTCAGTTGAAATACTTAACTTGCCATCTAGTATCGTGGAAGATTGCGCTATTCCGGCAACTTTTGGTGTAATTAGAGCCAGAGAAGTATTGATTCCGGGTAGGTACCTGAAGCAGGTATTTGGGGTCAGGTCTGCACAATCAGGAGTTGGTTATTGGCAGAGGGTTTTAGATTTGGAGCGTCAAGCAGATGATGTGTTTGCAGGTCAAATTAATTTTAGTTAACAAATTATGAAATATATTTTTGTCTCTGGTGGTGTGATATCAGGCATTGGTAAAGGGATAGCTGCTGCCTCCATTGGACTACTGTTAAAATCAGCAGGCTTTAAGGTCTCAGTGATCAAAATGGATCCTTATTTAAATGTTGATGCTGGGACAATGAATCCGCTGGCGCACGGGGAAACTTTTGTTTTAGATGATGGTAAAGAAACAGATCAGGATTTAGGTCATTACGAGAGATTTATGAATGAAAGTCTTGATTCAAGTAATATTGCCACCCAAGGCAGTATTTATTTATCGGTTATCCAAAAAGAGAGAAATTTAGAGTATGACGGAGATTATGTTGATATCCATAATGTGACCCAAGAAATTATTGACCGGATTCATCAAGCTGGGAGGAATAAAAACGCGGATATCGTTTTAGTGGAGATTGGAGGAACTACCGGTGAGTACCAAAATGTTTTGTTTCTTGAAGCCAACCGCCTGCTGAAACTCAAGAAGCATGACGATGTGATTCATATCCACATCAGCTACCTACCAATCCCTAGGACTTTGGGTGAGATGAAGAGTAAGCCCGTTCAGATGAGTGTCAAAGAGCTAAATTCAGTAGGTATTCAACCGGATATTTTACTAGCTCGGGCCGAGGTGGCAATTGATGCGCCTAGAATTAAAAGATTGTCTTTTAATACTGGCATCGAGGCGGAGGATATTATTGCAGCGCCTGATGTAGATAATATCTATAATATCCCGTTGAACTTTGAGGAAGGGAATCTAACAGATAGAATTCTCAAAAAATTAAAGCTGAAGAGAAAAAAGAATAACTTAAAACTCTGGAGGGATTTTGTTAAAAAGGCAGAAAAAGCAGACAAGGTAGTGAAAATTGGCATAGTGGGAAAATATTTTACCTCAGGGAGTGGGGTATTAACCGATTCCTATATCTCGGTGATTGAGGCGATAAAACATGCCTCGTTTACCTTAGGGTATAAGCCAGAGGTGGTTTGGTTAGATTCCGGGAAGGTGGAAAAAAATCCAGAGCTTTTACAGGGTTACCAGGGAATTATTGTTCCAGGCGGATTTGGAGCCCGGGATATAGAAGGAAAGATTTTAACTGTTAAATATTGCCGGGAGAATAACCTGCCTTATTTTGGTCTTTGTTATGGATTACAGATGGCGGTAATTGAATACGCCAGAAATGTCTTGGGATATCTAGGAGCCAATAGTACCGAGATTGATCCTGATACTAAATATCCGGTGGTTCATGTGATGACGGATCAGCAGAAAAAGTTGCTAAAAAAAGACTATGGTGGGACGATGAGACTTGGGGCTTGGGAGTGTAAGTTAAAAACTGGGACTTTGGTGCGAAAACTTTATGGAAGACCAAAGATCTCAGAACGTCACAGACACCGCTTTGAGTTTAACAATGATTTTCTGAAGGAGTTTTTAAAAAACGGTTTGGCGATCTCGGGAACCTCACCTGATGGAAAATTAGTGGAGATAATAGAGCTTAAAAAACACCCTTTTTTTGTGGGAACCCAATTTCATCCAGAGTTAAAAAGCCGTCCTTTAAATCCCCACCCGTTATTTTTAGGTTTCATCCAAGCTGCCAGTAAGGTACATTTGCCTACTTGAAAATATTGAGTAGTTTGTATAACTTAGTTAGACTCGATTATGCCAAGAATAAAAAAGGCTAACATCAATGGCTTGAATATGTCTGGACCCAGCAACTCCGATATATTGCAGTTTCTAAAACAAACAGTTTCTCAAAAAGAGTCGAATAAGACTTCGCTTTCAGCAGGTAACTTAACAGGAACTTTACCTGATTGGGCCATCCGGGAGTTGATTAAAAAGGGAGTGATTAAAATTGATCCCCTTCCAGAAAATTGGGAGTTGGAGGTAGATGAGGTAACCATAGATTTTCATTTAGGGAATGTTTTAAAGGTTTTTAACCGGGAAGGGTTGGACACTATTGATACTAAGCATGCCAGTAAAGCTGATATAGAGGAGATGATGAAAACAGTAGTTTTAAAACCGGGACAACCCTTTATTCTCACCGAGAATGATTTTGTGATAGCTACTACCAAAGAGAGGTTAACTTTACCGGACAATATAGTAGGCCATCTTAATGGTAAATCGTCTTTGGCCAGAATAGGGGTGGTGGTTCATTCAACAGCTGCTAGATTTGATCCAGGTTGGGATGGGGCGCCAGTTTTAGAGTTTGGTACATTTTTAAGAGGTAAAAAAATTGTCATTTATGAGGGTGCACCGATCTGTGCTTTCTCATTTGAAAAGCTAGGAGCTTCAGTGGACAGAAGTTATATGGAACGCCCAACCAGTAGATATGGGGGGAGTAATACTCCGATTGTGGCAGATGAACCAGGGGTTAGAAAGGTGAAAATTTAGATGGCTGTTTTGGGGTTAGATCAAGTATTAAAAAGAATTAAAAAAGATAAATTGCTGGAGAATCTAGGAGCTAGGGAATTAGAGAACCCGGAAGGAGTGGGGGTAGATTTACGGTTGGGATCAGTCCACAAAATTATCAAAGGTGGAGCTTTTATAGAAGCTGATGGGAAGGTGGGGTTAGGAAAAAGAAAAGGGGTTACTACCAAAGAGATATATAGATTTGATCCAGACTCGGATAATCAAAAGACGTTGACAGTTAAGCCAGGGGATTATTATTTAGTGCAAACCTGGGAGAGTTTAAATACCCCACAAGATTTAATGCCGATAGTTTATGTCAGGAGTAGTCTTTTTAGGGCTGGACTATTGTTATTAAACACTAAAACCGATCCGGGTTATCAGGGCGGGTTAACCATGGGGTTAACAAATTTAGGACCTTTTCCGGTCAAACTTCAATTAGGAGCTAGGATTTGTAATGTGGTATTTTTACAAATTTCAGGCAAAACTGTCTCCTATCGCGGACAGCACCAAGGCGGTAGGGTCTCATCCCACAAAAAGGAGCAACAAGTTTAAGATGGCTAAAGAGTGTTTCGCTATACCGAGATCTAGCTTAGTTGAAGCAGGATTTATTCCTGCAGATTGTGATGGACAATCTTTATATCAACGATTGGATGAACGGGGCACTCTACGAAGTTTTCTGAATTTAGCACATAGAGTTGGTGAGTATCGTCCAAGATATGGCGAACAAAACGTAGAAAATGATTTATCGTGGCAACAACTGATTTTGGTAGGATATGTTATTCGTCCAGATAATAGTTTTTTAATGTATCAGCGAGGTGGTGGTGGGCAGTATACTGAGACTAGGCTAGCTGGAAAGATTTCTTTAGGACTTGGAGGACATATTGAACCAAGTGATCTAAAACTGGGAGATTCTTTTTATAGGGAGATGGATGAAGAGGCTGAGGTAAGGGTGGGTGGACAGCCGTTACAGTTCATGGGTACTGATGGAAAGTTAGATTTAAGAGCGATGAAAAAAGTTATGAAAATTACCCCTACTGGACTGATTAAGGATGAGACTGATGAGATTAGCAAGGTTCACATAGGTTTGGCTTGTAGGATTGACCTGATATTACCCAAAAGTGAGTTGTTGGTTAGGACAGAGGGAGGAGAGAATGTTAGATATCTGTATACTACTCCTGCTGAGTACTTAGCCCTATCCAGAGGTGGACAGATTCAACCAGAGGCTTGGAGTCACGTTTTATTTAGAGAGGAGATTGCTCCCAGTTTGGGAGTAGTAATGTAGTATGTTAAAGACAAAAGCAGGTAATGGTGTAGATTTACATAGCGAGACTGAACATCCGGAGCATCAATATTTGAATTTATTAAAAGAGATCCTAGAAACGGGGTTTAGAAAAGTTGACCGAGGGACTGGGGATGCCTCCTATTCTTTATTTGGTCGTCAGATAAGGTTTGACCTTTCAAAAGGCTTTCCACTCTTAACTACTAAGAAGGTGTTTTGGAAAGGGGTTTTGCATGAACTGTGTTGGTTTATAAAAGGTGACAGCAATATTAAATATTTACTGGATAACGGGGTTCACATATGGGACGATTACCCCTACAAAATTTATAAAAAATTCTGTGAGGATAATATTTTACCGGTTTTAAGTAAAGATGAGTTTATTGAAAAAATTACCAGTGATGCAAAATTTTCTAAAAAATGGGGAGAGTTGCCGAGGATTTATGGAGAGCTTTGGAGGAAGTGGCCAACCAGAACGGAGGGGAGAACTATTGACCAGTTAAAATGGGCGATCAATGAGATTGTTGAGGATCCAAATGCCCACAATTGTATCGTTAATTCCTGGAATCCAGAGTACCTTTATACTATGGCATCTTATGAGGATGCCTGCCGTTTTCCGATCTGCCATAATATGTTCCAAATTAATCAAATTGATGGAAAGCTGTCACTCCATCTTTACCAGAGAAGTGCCGACATCTTTTTGGGGGTACCGTTTAATATTGCTTCTTATGCACTGTTAACTATAATTTTGGCAAGGGTTACTGGTTACGAAGTAGGTGATTTTGTCCATACTTTTGGGGATGTTCATATCTATGAAAATCATTTGGATCAAGCTAAAGAACAGCTAATCAGAATCCCAAAACAGTTGCCAACCATCCAACTAAATCCGGCGCTCACCACACTTGAGGATTTTCAGCCAGAGCATGTTCAACTATTAAATTATGATCCCCACCCAGTTTTAAAAGCCGAGCTTTCTGTCTCGGGTGGATTATTTGAAGGAAAACCTAAAACAATTTAACAATGAGAATTTATGTATGCCACTCCAGAAATTATGATTTCCAAAAGTTAACATCCTACATTGGAGGTGGGAATAGGTAATTAACCCGATGTTAGAAGCTAATCAACACCCGGTGTTGCCACAATGAATCAATGATTAGTATTATTGTTGCTGCTTCTGAAAATATGGTGATTGGGAAAAAAGGAGGGTTACCTTGGTACATCCCAGAGGATTTAAAAAGATTTAAAAATATTACCACTGGACACCCGATTATTATGGGTAGGAAAACTCATCAATCTATTGGCAGACCTTTACCAAACAGGACAAATATTATTATCACCAGGGATGCAACATATAAAGCAGAGGGGTGTATTGTAGTGAACTCTGTAGAGCAGGCTCTACAACAAGCTCAAGGTAATCCTGGAGCCCAGGAGATATTTATTATCGGTGGAGGTGAGATCTACCAACAGGTAATGAATAAAGTAGAGCGGATTTATTTAACACTCATAAAAGGAGACTTAGATGGTGATGTTTATTTCCCGGATTATTCTGGGTTTAATAAGGTAATAGAAGAAGAGAATCATCAATCAGGAGATTACAGTTATAAATATATGACTTTGGAAAGAGGCAGTTAGCCAGGTAACACTCTGTTTCTTAATGTATGTAATAGATGAGCTTTGACTAAAGATGCGTCTCCAGAGATTTGCAGAACTTCTCCCATTAACGAATTAAACCTCATGCGATCAAAGTCTACAGATATAATCTGTAAGGTCGGTTTTTCTTTCGGGGTAGATTTAGTGCCCTGGGGAACAATAAATAAACACTTAGCGTACCTTAGATCTGGTGACCGACTTTTATGTCTTTTATACCAGGAGTATTTGCGCCTATAATTCCCAAGATCATCATGAAGTGTCATTTCACAGGCCCCAATTGTAATAGGTATACCTGCCATATCGCGGATAATTAGTGCGTCATGTGGAGGGACTGATCGGAGGGTGTCTAATCCTAATCGGTGTTTCTTTTTGGGTATATCAGGGTATAGAGTATGAAAAATGGTAAGGGTATGCTTGGGTGATAACACCGTCTGATTCACAGGTTGTTGCTTGCTTAGTTTATAAAATGCTAAGTCCTGGAAGACTCGTCCGCGCAGTTCTTTAAAAAAATATTCCCAGACACTTGGATTAGACAACGCTGTCCTGCATGAGGATGTTTTCAAATCAGCTAAAATAGATCCAAAAAGTCTGGAGGCCAAAAAACCGTTAAAAACAGAGTGCTGACTAGTGAAATCGTTTATGGGAATAAAATCGCGCTTGTTTTCTTCTTGTTGAAGTCTGAAAAGATCGGCAATTTGACCAGTTAAACAAATCTCAGGCATAAATTTAAAGTTTATTGCTCCTACCTTAAGCCTTTTTAGTTGATTGATGCAATGTCTTGATTTTATAGGCTTGAGTTTGATAGAATGACCCTTATCTAACATCCAGCGTTTTGTTTTCCTGAATATTCATACGTTGGAGGTGTTGAAGGAAAACCTATGCCAAGTACCATTAAAGTTCCCACCATGCAAGAGCTATTGGAGGCCGGTGTTCATTTTGGGCACCAAACCAGAAGATCTGACCCTCGGATGATGAGGTTTATCTTTGGTGAGCGCGATGGGGTTCATATAATTAACCTGGAACAATCAGAGGCTAAATTAAAAGAGGCCTGTGAGTTTGTTTATGATTTAGGTAAAAATGGCAAGGTCTTGTTGTTTGTAGGAAGTAAAAAGCAGGCTCAACCATTGATTGAAGAAGCTGCCACCAGAGTTAAGGCCCCCTATGTAACCTTTAAATGGATGGGGGGGTTGTTAACTAATTTTGATGAGATCAAGAAAAATATCAACAAACTAAATGCCTTAAAAGAGGAAAAAGCCAAAGGTGAGCTAACCCGGTATACTAAAAAGGAACAACTGCTAATAACTCGTAAATTGGTAAGGTTTGAACTTCAATGGGGTGGGGTGGCCAGTATGGAAGGAATCCCAGCAGCCATCTTTGTTGTAGATTCAGTGGGGGAGAAAACTGCAGTAAATGAAGCAACTAGGGTGGGAATTCCGGTGGTGGCCATCTCTGACTCTAACTCTAATCCTTTAATCATTTCTCACCCAATTCCGGGTAATGATGACGCTACTAAATCATTAAAGATTTTAATAGACGCTGTGGCTGACAGCTATGGCAAAGGATTACAAGATGGGGGTATCGTTGTGGGAACAGTTAAGCCAGCTGATTCAGAGTCAAAACCGGAGGAGACAGTAGGTGCGGTAATTGCTACAGAAGTAGCAGTGGCTGAAGAAGAAGTTGAGAAAAAAGTTTTGGCGGAGTCAGAGCGTAAAGTAGTCTAAATATTCATGAGTGTAAATATTGAAGACATCAAAAAAATTAGAGAAGAAACTGGGGCAGGAATTGCCGATGTCAGGTCTGCGTTAGAAGAAGCAGATGGAGATGTGGCGCAAGCTAAAGAAGTTTTAAAGAAAAAAGGCCTGGATAAAGCAAACTCGAAATCAGACAGAGAGGTTAAAAATGGGGTAGTTGAGGTTTACTCACATAATGGTAAGGTTGGGGTTTTACTAGAACTTTTGTGTGAGACAGATTTTGTGGCCAAAACGGATGATTTTAAAAATTTAGCCCATGAGTTGGTGCTACAGGTAGCTTCTATGAACCCTTCAACAGTAGAGGAATTATTAACTCAGGAATACATTAGAGATAGTTCGTTAACAATTGATATTTTGGTTAAATCGGTGGTAGCTAAACTGGGTGAGAATATCCAAATAGGCAGATTTGAACGGATAGTCTTGGGACAATAATTGTAAATAACGAATAGTTCGTAGATAATGAGGTTATGGATCCAGTCCTTATTGAAGCACACCAGCGAATCCAATCAGCCCTAGAACACTTAAAAGTGGAGTTATCATCCATCAGAGCTGGTAGAGCCAACCCATCTTTGATTGAGAATGTTCCAGTCTCAGCTTATGGTGGCACAATGAAGTTACTGGAGGTAGGAACGATTAGCGCTCCCCAACCAAATTTATTAACTGTCCAAATTTGGGATGTCTCAATCTTGCAGGATGTTATAAAAAGTATTCAGGAGGCTAATTTAGGTCTAAATCCCTCTAATGATGGAACATTAATCAGACTACCCATTCCCCAGCTAACAGAAGAAAGAAGGGTCGAGTATATCAAGTTATCACATCAAAAAATGGAGGGAGTGCGGATTGAGGTGAGACAGATTAGGCAGGATATTAGGGAGGGTTGGGGTCAGGAGATGGAAAGTAACGTCTTTGGGGAGGACGAGTTTGATCGAAGAGCGAAGATTCTTCAGGAGTTGATTGATAGAAGCATCGGTATTATTGATGAGTTGGGAAAACAAAAAGAAGCTGAGTTAATGCAAATTTAATGTTAGTAAGTATTGTGGTTTTTGCTATTACCTTACTAGTTTTGGTTGTTTCCCATGAGTTGGGACATTTTTTAGTGGCTCGTAAGTTTGGGGTAAAGGTATTAGAGTTTGGATTTGGAATTCCTCCCAAAATTTGGTCCAGGATGTTTGGTGAAACGAGAGTATCAGTTAATGCTTTGCCGATCGGAGGGTTTGTCAGGCTTTTGGGTGAGGACGAAGCAGACAAGATTGTCCGTAGCGACCCTAGATCGTTTGCGACCAAACCAGTAGGACAAAGAATCTTAATAGTTGGGGCAGGAGTGGTAGTTAATCTGGTTTTATCCTGGATGTTATTTTACATAGTTTTAATTAATCAGAACTGGAGAATAATTTACCCAACCCTGGAATCAGCTGTGGTGGTGGCAGAGTTGAGTGATAATTTTCCTGCTAAAGAAGCGGGTATAAGAGTGGGAGAGAAGATTACCAAGGTTGATTCGGTGCAGATAGAAAATGTCGATACCGCTGTTAGATTAATCCGTTCTCAGGCAAATAATCAGGTGAGCTTAACGCTCTCGGATGTTGACGGTAAAACCACCAGAGTGGTAGAGGTAATCCCAAAGTTGATGGAAAACGGTGAAGGTAGGATTGGGGTGGCTTTTTCCCCGGTCCCATTTAAGATATACCAAACTCCCCTGGAGAAATTTTTCTCAGGTATTACTTACTCGTTTGATATAACCCGCTTAACCTTTCAAGGTTTAGGAAGATTAGTTTCTGATGTTGGGCAGGGAAACTACAAACAAGTCTCAGCTTCAGTGGCTGGACCCATTCAAATAGGGGCAGTAGCTCACAATTTTGTCTCCAATGGTTGGCAAGCGACCATACCTTACCTGTGGTTTGTGGGAGTGATCTCTCTAACTTTAACTATCTTTAATTCTTTGCCTTTCCCGGCTTTGGATGGGGGCAGAATATTATTTATGTTAGTAGAGTTGATTACCAGAAGAAAAATTAATGCTAACCTTGAGAAGTGGGTGCATACTGTTGGCATGGTGATTCTATTAACCTTGATGGTACTGGTCGCTTTATCCGATATCTACAAATTCCTGGTATAGTGTAGTGGTAGTCTCTGAAATTATGGCGAAGCTGCTCAGTCTATTGCTTTTGGTGGCGATGTTTGTTCTGTTGATTCCAACGGGATTAGTGTTAGCTTCGCAAAATGCTGTTCCAGGAGATGCAACCTATCCAATCAAAAGGAAGTTAGAAGACGTGATTATTGCTGTTTTTTCGGTTCATCCGTCTACCAGAGCCTATTTTAGAGTAGATTTTTCCCAAAGGAGGTTTAAAGAGTCAGCAGCATTATTTACCAAAGGTGATAATACCAGGGCAGTTGAGACTCTTCGAGAGTTAATATCCCAAACTGATATCGCCACATCTGAGATTATAAATTTACAGAACCAACAGCAAAAAAAAGAGTTAGCCAATAAGATGTTGGAGGAGTTAAAAGATAGACGAAAAAAGCTGGTAGATATTCAATCACAAGTATCCCAACAACCAAGTTCTACCAGGACAGAAACCGTCCCTGCAACACCCACCCCCCCACCAGTTTTAATTCAGGTTCCTCAAAGACAGGGAACAGAGGTGGTCATTATAGTTATTACAGCTACACCACGTCCCATTCCCCGCTCGACTATTACCCCAACTCCCAGACCAAGTACAGCCCCACAGGCTCCCGTAGTTGTAATTCCTGCTGGAACTCAGCCTTCATCAGGTCCGGTGGAAGAAGCAATTGATAATATAGATACTGCCATTGGAGTACTGCAACCACTTGCCAACCTTCTGCGGAGTAGTACTCCAGCTAATACTCCAACCCCGATGCCTCAACTATCAGCCACCCCAACCCCGAGAGTAATTAGAATTTTTACCCCAACTCCCAGACTTGCGACACCTACCCCAACCACTGATGGCTCAGGGTTTAGTTTGGTGGGTGATGAGCTGGCCACTCCTACGCCTCGTCCTTCAATAACACCTACGCCAGCCTTTACCTACCCCGGGTGTCCACAAGGAACAAACTCGGCTCAATGTATGTCAGAGGCAGAACAGGCGGGTTATCAAAATCAAACTAATGCCATCTGTTATGATAGCGCTGGAGTGGCCCTAGCTTATATTTGTTTACAATCTTGTGGTAGCTGTCCTCCCTAGATAAAATCCTTCTAAAAATGTAAGATTACCTGATGAGATACTCAACAATTTTCCCCAAGACATTAAAAATGGCTCCGAGTGGAGCTGAATCCATAAACCACCAGTTATTAGCTAGGGGTGGATTTATTGATCAATTAATGGCCGGATCTTGGACCTTGCTCCCTTTGGGTTTGCGTGTGGTATCAAAGATAAACCAGATTATCCGTCAGGAATTAAACAGCACAGGCGCTTGGGAGGCTCAACTTCCTTTACTACATCCCAAAGAAATCTGGTCGAGATCGGGGAGATGGGATGACCCAGCGGTAGCTGAAATTATGTACCGCTTAAAAGATCGCTCCGAACGGGAGTACTGTTTATCGTTTACTCATGAAGAGATAGTGATGGATTTGTTAGGAAAGTATAATTTGTCTTATAAAGACCTACCAATCAAAATTTATCAGTTCTCTACTAAATTCAGAAACGAGCTGCGAGCTAAATCCGGTATCTTAAGAGGCCGAGAGTTTTTGATGAAGGATCTATATTCGGCTCACGTATCCTTGGAGGATCTGGAGGTATATTTTGCCCAAGTGAGAGAGGCCTATTTAAAGATATTTACCCGGATGGATTTGGAAACTAGGGTGGTCAATGCGTCTGGAGGGGTGTTCACGGAGCATTTTACTCAGGAATTTCAGGTTGAATGTGACGCGGGGGAGGATATGGTGTTATTTTGTGAAAAGTGTGATTTTGCTGCCAATGTAGAGGTAATAAAGAGTAACAACTGTCCTGAGTGCAGTGGTCTTTTAAAAGAAGTTAAGACAGTGGAGGTAGGACATATCTTTACTCTGGGTACAAAGTATGCTGCTAATATGAATGTTAATTTTACTGATGAAACAGGAAATAAAAAACCTCTCTGGTTTGCCAGCTATGGAATCGGGGTTTCCAGGCTTTTGGGAGTTTTGGTAGAAAAATTCCATGATGAGAGAGGGATTATCTGGCCGGAGAGTGTGGCCCCATTTAAAACTCACTTAATTGGGTTGGATCTGGAGAACGAAGAGATTAAAGCACAGGCAGAAAAAGTTTATCAATTACTGAGCGCAGACGGTGTGGAGGTACTATATGATGATAGAGTCGGACTCTCAGCTGGTGAGAAGTTTTCCGATGCCGATTTAATAGGCGTTCCTTACAGGCTAGTTGTCTCTAAAAGAACCCATGATCAGATTGAGGTTAAAAAAAGAGCAGATAAAAATACCAATTTTATGAGTGTAACTGAGTTGTTGGAGCAGATCCGTTGATTTTACAGCTGAATTCTGCTAATCTTTACATTCGGAAAATATGATTACTAAAAATATAACCAATTTACCAAAATCAGTTGTTGAGGTGGCGATCACTGTTCCCTGGGAAGATATATCTGCCAAATGGGATGAAACTTTAACTAGATTATCTCAAGAGGTTGAGATTCCGGGTTTTAGAAAAGGCCAGGCTCCACTCAACATGGTGGAGAATAGTATCGGTAATAAACTACAAGATGAGTTTTTAAAAGTAGTAATGCCTCAAATGCTGGTTGAGTCTTTACAGGGTAGTACTGTGGTTCCCATTAATTACCCCAAGTACCAACTAACCTCATTTTTTAAAGGACAATCTCTAATCTTTACAGCACAGGTAACCAACCGTCCCGAGGTAAAGATCTCAGGGGATTACAAAGGACTCAAGGTGCAAAGGCCGGAGCTAAAAGTGATTGGAGATACGGATAAAGATAAGGTCATTGAGGATTTATTCAAACGATGGAAGGTTAAAAATCCAGTTGCTCAGAGCTCCCAAAACGGTGTCACTAGTGGTTCAGTATCTTTTAATCAGCCTCAAGCCAGCACCCCTCAACCGGTAATTTCGGATATCCCAGATGATGCTTTCGCTAAATCCATGGGAGCTCAAAGTTTAGAGGATTTGACATTAAAGATCAAAACTGACCTAGAGGCTGAAGCCAAATATAATAATGAGTTGGATTATGAAGAGGCATTATTACAAGAGGTGGAAAAAATTACCCAGGTTGATATTCCGGATGTTTTGGTTGAGGATGAGTTAAACAGAATGATGGTGTCACTACAAAGACGGGTATCAGATATGGGGATGTTAATGGATGATTATTTAAGATCACAAAATGAAACTTCGGAAGGGATTAAAAATAAATGGAGACCCCAAGCAGAGAAAAATGTGCGGATGGAGTTGGGTTTAGCAGAGGTTGCTAGACTAGAAAACGTAGTCATCTCTGACGAGGAGGTCCAAGCTGAGATTGATAAAATTCAGGACGCTAGGTTAAAATCACAATTTGAGTCCCAAGAACCAAGACTTCACTTGAAACATAACCTTAGGCAGATTAAAACCCTAGATTTACTAAAAAAACTGCTAAAGCCTGCTTAATAGTAGTCTAAGTCAATCTCTCGTTAGGCTCAAAGATCTTGTAATACTCACCCTATTGGGATTATAATTGCCCTACCTTAAAAAGGAGGTGTTTTTATTTTTTATGAGTATTATAGTTAAACGTGGCCCAAACGATACCAATGATTCGGTGATTAGGAAATTTCAAAAGCGTTCTGCTTTGGAGAATGTAGTGCAAGAGTATCGGGATAGGGAGTTTCACAAATCAGCTTCTGAAAAAAGGCAGGAAGTCAAAAAAGAAAGAATGAGAAAGATTATGCGAGCAAAGCGTTACAATGTTTGATAAGCTTCAGCAGGATCTAAAACAATCTATTCTTGATAAAGATGATCTTAAAGTCTCAACTTTGAGGTTGTTATTGTCTGAGATTTATAATGCCCAAATTCACAAAGGTAGTGAGTTAGTTGAAGTAGAAATCCAATCAATTATCCAAAAAGAGGTCAAAAAAAGAGCGGAATCGGTCGTAGCTTTTAGAAATGGAGATAGAGAAGAGATGGCCAAAAAAGAGGAGAAGGAGGCTGACATTTTAAAAACATATCTACCGGAACCTTTATCAGATATGGAGCTGGATGCTTTAATTCAGGAGGCGATCACCCAAACCAATGCTTCTAATATGGCTGATATGGGAAAGGTTATTGGATTGGTGATGACTAAGGCTGGAGCTCGGGTCGATGGAGGTCGGGTCAGCTCTTTGGTAAGGGAAAAACTCCATGGTTAACATTATTATAAATGGTGATTCCAGATATAAAGTTAGTAAGACAGTGATTCAATCAGCGGTAGTTTCAACTCTTAGTAATTATGGAACCCATGGAAAAGTAGAGGTTGAAGTATCAATAGTTGGGGATAGAAAGATGCATCAGTTAAATAGAACTTACCGCGGGATTGATGCAACTACTGATATTCTCACTTTTGCTTTGGAAGATCCTACCCCTCAAAATATAACTCAGCAACGCTCAGTTGGTTTTATTTCATATCCAGACAACTGGTTAAGACTTGGTTCGGTGCTGATCTCTTATCCACAAGCCTTGAAAGATGCAGCAACGGATGGTAAATCAGTAGATGAAGAGATATCTTTTTTAGTAGAGCATGGCTGTAAACATTTGTTAGGAATTCATCATAGTTAGGGGTACAGTTTGATTCATTGTATTTTATTGGTAAACGCTATAATCTAGCTACTAAACCCTAAACTTATGGTTTTTTATCGAAAGTATCGTCCTCAATCTTTAGATGAGTTAATTGGTCAAGAGCTAGTTAAACAAACTTTATTAGCAGCTCATGCCTCTGGAAAATTAGCTCATGCCTATCTTTTTTGCGGTCCCCGGGGTACTGGTAAGACCTCAACAGCCAGAATCCTAGCTAAGATGGTGAACTGTTTGGATGAAAAAAATGCTCCCTGTAATAAATGTGAACTCTGTACATCCATCACTGATGGCTCCAATTTAGATTTAATTGAAATTGATGCTGCCTCTAACCGTGGGATTGAGGACATCAGATCTTTAAGAGAAAATATTAAATTAGCTCCTGCAAAAGCTAAAAAGAAGATCTATATTATTGATGAGGTACACATGTTAACCAACGATGCTTTTAACGCCTTGTTAAAAACTTTAGAGGAACCACCCTCTCATGTTCTATTTATATTAGCGACTACCGACCCGCAAAAAATTCCCCAAACGATATTGTCCCGGGTTCAGAAGTTAGAATTTAAGTTGGCGAAGGTTGAGGATATATTACAGGACTTAAAGAATATAGTTAGCAGTGAGAAGATAAAAATTGCTGATGAGGAACTATTATTGGTGGCGCAAGCTGCCCAAGGTAGTTTTAGAGATGGAGAGAAGCTTTTAGACCAGCTGTCTTCGATGGGTAAGATAGACCGGGAGACTTTAGAAAAGATGCTACTTGGTTCGTCCTTTGATGCTATCGCCCAGCTTATTGGTAGCATCGCCAAGAAAAATACTACAGATTCCTTGAGAGCCTTACACGAGCAACAATCATTGGGGGTGGTTGCCAAAGATTTAAATCTCTCACTTTTGGAACTATTGCGCCAGTTAATTTTAATTCAAAATGACTTGGGAGAAGAATTGGTAAAAATAGATGTTGGAGTGCAGAAGTTTGAAATATTAGTAAATTTGTCTAAGGAATTTACAACAGCGGATTTAATAAAAACTTTGGACAATCTTCAAGAAAGTTTGGAAAAAGGAAAATTTGTGCCTATTGCTTATTTGCCTTTGGAGGTAGCGGTAGTTAAAAGTTGTTTAGAAACTAAAGATGTGAATCAGCAGGTCTTACCATCTGAGCATGTTCAAGAGTTAAAAGAAGAGGTTCTAAGTGTTGCGCCGGCTATTATTGTAAGTGAAACGAGTAATATCGAAATTAACGACTCTTTAGATCTGCAAAAAATTGAGGAGAGATGGACCTATATTTTAGAGACTGCCAGATCTTTTAATTATTCATTGGAGGCCTTGTTAAGATCTGTGAAAATAGCCCGCTGTGAAGAGAAGCTAGTAGTAATAGAGGTTCCCTATGCTTTTCACCAACGAATGCTAGAGGTTCCAAAATCCCGGGATATGTTGGAGTCAATCTTATCTGATATTTTATCTCGTCCGATCCGCATCTCAACTATTTTGGCAAAAAGGTCTGTAAAACGCGAGGATGTTGCCAATATTGAGGTGGCAGCCGATGATGAGTTGGTCAGGCTTGCTTCGGAGATTTTCTCTGCTGATGCTCCAAACTGATTCCATATTGCAAATTACTTAAAAAGCCTTTAAGGTATAAGCCATTGTGTCCAAAGTTTTTGCATTAATTAAAAAAGAGGCACACCGCCAAATTACTGGCTTGGAGATGATCCCTTCTGAAAATTATGTTTCGGAAGATGTCTTGAAAGCTCTGGGATCTATTTTAACTAATAAATATTCTGAAGGATTTCCCGGCCGTAGATATTATGGCGGAAATGAGGTTATTGATGAGATAGAGGTCTACGCAAGCGAGTTAGCGAACACGCTATTTGGTACCAAAGCAGCCTTTGTTCAGCCATACTCAGGTTCTCCAGCCAACATGGCAGCCACAATGGCTGTTTGTAATCCAGGTGATGTAGTGATGGGGTTAGCTTTGACATCTGGGGGTCATTTAACACATGGGGCTAATCTATCCTTTTCCTCGATTTTTTATAAAGCAGTTAACTATAACGTTGGGAAAGATGGCAAGATTGATTATGATAGTCTGGAAAGGTTAGCTAAGCAACACCAACCAAAACTTATCTGGGCCGGCACCACAGCCTATCCTTACAAATTGGATTATGAAAAGTATGCTGCGATTGCTGATGCGGTGGGGGCTTATCTAATAGCGGATATCTCTCATATCTCAGGCTTAATTGTGGGAGGAGTACATCCAACACCAGTTAATCATGTCCATATTATCACCACAACTACCCATAAAACATTAAGAGGTCCCAGGGGAGCCATGATCTTGGTGACAGAAAAAGGGTTGCAAAAAGACCCTGATTTAAAATCAAAAATTGAAAGGGCAATAATCCCGGGGTTACAGGGTGGTCCCCACAATCACCAAACAGCTGCCATTGCGGTTAGTTTAGAAGAAGCCTTTAAGCCATCGTTTAAAAAATACGCACTACAAGTTGTGAAAAATGCTGCAGTTTTAGCCAAAGAGTTAGGGACAATTAGTGAGAATCATTTAGTGCTCAAGGATCTGTCTGAGTTGGGATTTGGTTTGGGTTATCAGGCTCAGGTAGCTTTAGAGTATGCTGGGATTACGGTTAATAAAAATACTATTCCAGGAGATAAGGCCTCGCCTTTTTACCCTTCTGGGATAAGGCTTGGGACACCAGCTTTAACCTCCAGAGGGATGAAAGAGGCTGACATGATAAAGGTGGCAGCATGGATTAAAAGAGTTTTACAAGAGATTAAAGGCTTGGATTTGCCAACAGAACAGGAAAAGAGAAAAGATTTCATAAAAGATATTAAGAAGCTATTAGTCAAAAATAAAAATCTTCAAAAAATTAAAGCTGAGGTAGAAGATTTTACTAAAAAATACCCTATCCCGGGTTTATATAAACATTATGGAACGAAGAATAGATTGTAGGGCTTTGGCTGAAAAACACCAACTGGCGTTAGTGAGTCATCTGCGAAGTTTTAGATCTAGTAGGGCGCCCAGAATAGTCAGTTTCTGTAACACTGAGAATGGGCCTTCTGTGAGGTACACTCAGATGAAAAAAAGCAAGGCTGAGGAGGTAGGTATTGAGTTTAGGGTAGAAAATTATAATACCAAAACTCTTTACAACGATCTGCAGGATAAAGTTAATCAATATAATCAATCTGAGGTAGTGGATGGAATTATGGTTCAGCTACCCTTACCGCTGGATTTAACTGTTTTTCGAAGTGATCTGTTGAGGTTAATAAATACTGATAAGGATGTAGATGGGTTGACTGAGGAGGGACAAAGGGTTTTTTTGCCGGCAACAGTTAAGAGCGTAGTCTCGATATTAAATGCTGAGGTTAAAGGGTGGCAAGAGCAAAGAATTGGAGTGGTAGGATCAGAAGGAGAGGTGGGCAAACCCTTACTAAGATTTTTGGAGCAATCTAATTTAGGAGTTAAACCCCTAAGGATTGATAGAGGACAAGGAGATCTTGACCATGACTTAACACTGTGTGGTATTGTTATCTCCTGTGTGGGAAGGGAAAATTTAATTAAGGCCGAGATGATTAAAGAGGGAGCGGTGTTAATTGATGTGGGGTTAGGGGATTTTGATGTGAGCTGTTTTGCCAAAGCCTCTAAATATACAGGAAAATTTGGAGGGGTGGGACCGATGACGGTTATCTCTTTAATGGAGAATGTGGTAGAATCTTTCTCTAGGAGAATATAAATAATTATGGGTATCATGGATAATTTAAAACAGTTGGGAGACCTCAAAAAGATGAGGGATCAAGCCATGGAGGTTCAAAAACTATTGGCCGGGATTAAGATTACTGTGGAGCACAAAGGTGTGACTGTAGTCATGACCGCTGATCAGAAAGTAGTCTCCATAAGTGGGGACAATAATTTGGATAAAGTTGCTGAAGCGGTAAATGAGGCACTTAAACAATCCCAAAAAGTAGCAGCAGAAGAGATGAAGCCCTTAATGGGTGGTATGGGTCTCCCGGGAATGTAATTAAAGTGCTACAATTCCTGAGATTATGGCATCAGTCCCCAAAGTAGTTCAGAGTCTGATAGAAGCTTTTGAAAGATTACCTGGAATTGGTCCCAAAACTGCCCAAAGATTAACCTATCATCTGCTTCATGCCCCGATTGAGGAAACCAAGGCTCTCGCTCAAGCAGCCGTAGACTTGAAAGAAAAAACCGTTATCTGTTCAGTATGTTTTAACATTGCCGAGGTGGATCCTTGTGAGCTGGATACTGACCCAAATCGGGATAAAACAACCCTGGCAGTGGTAGAGGACCCACTAGATGTATTAGCTCTAGAAAGAGCTTCATACAAGGGGTTGTACCATGTCTTACATGGATCGATCTCACCTTTAGAAAATATTGGGCCGGAGGAGTTAAAAATTAGAGAGCTACTACCCCGATTGAAAGATGGAAGTATTAAGGAGATTATTTTGGCCACTAACCCAACCATGGAAGGAGAGGCTACAGCGATGTATATTGATCGTTTAATCTCACCGTTGGGGGTAAAGGTTACCAGGATTGCCAGAGGTTTACCGGTGGGAGGAGATATTGAGTATGCTGACGAGACAACCCTCAATCGTGCCTTAGAGGGAAGAAAAGCGTATTGATGTTATACTCAAGATATGGCTGATGGAGTTAAAGGGGCAACTATCCAACTTGCTACTGATATTGGTGAAACTATCATTAAACCAGTAACTGATGAAATTGGCAAGGCCTTAGAAACAGGGGTCAGTACTGTTATTCATGGTCCACAACAACCTTTGGTTGATCCTAAAATCCAAGCTCAAAAAAAGGTTGATGAGGAGAAGAGAAGACAGTGGGCTTTAAGAGTTATTGATTGGAATAAAAAGTTGACAGATGATGCTCAAAAAATAAGGATGCAAAACCAACAAAAAAAGATCGAGGAGTCGCAGGTTAAGCAACAAGAGGAGCAGGTTAAGCAGTACAAGGTGGAGGAGAAGAAAAAACAGACTCCATCTGCTCTGGCAGTAAGAAACACTACCGAGAGCAGAAAAGGCGTGGGAGGGTAGTTCTTATTTGCGTTTCTTACTATTATAGGATATAATTTCTCTATGTTTTCTGAATTTGGAAATGTAAGAATAAGAATTAGTAGAGAGTTTCAGCTTAAATATCCACAGGTAGCACCAGTTTCTCTATTAGAAAAAGTTATGTTGAGTAATTGGGAAAGACCCTTGCTAGAAACTCATGCTAGAAGTTGGCTATCAGGTATAGGTACCACAGCTCATAAAGCCATGCCAACATCTGTCCGCGTTGATTCAGGTAGGACTGTAGTTCCAATTGATGTTTTAGCGAAACACTTTTCTGGTAACGAGGGGGGTGTTTTAGCTGATCGGGAGTTTCGTAATACAGAAACAGCCATATCTCGAGGTGTTAATGTTCCACCTCCGCTTGCTTTGATTACACTCGGGAATACAGACTCTTTTTTACTAACAGCGCTTATGAGATCAGTCCAGCCATTAAGTTTAAAGCGTATTGATTATAAAATTACTGATCTTCGAGTTTTTCCGCCAGACGAACTCCTCAATTTTTATCTTAACGCAATTGCTGAGATGCACGATTGTGGTGTTGTTCATGGAGACTTACATTTAGGAAATATTGGAGATCAGTTTAGCGAGGAAGAATCTATTAGACCGATTTTTTTTGATCTTGAAACTTCTACAATATTAGCCGATGATGATTTTAGATGGAAGAGGTTTCACACTGGCTATGGGTATGGTCAAGAGAGACAAGCTAGATTTGATGGGTTTGAAACAGCAGCAGCTCGTGACGTGGGTACGTTTTGGCTTATTTACATCACTCTGGATTTCCATATAAAGGAAGAATCCTTATTGCAGAGGCATCCAGGATGTATCGGGGGTTTAGAGAAAACTCTGCAAGTGTTCTAAATGGAAGAGCTTTGAGAAGCAACATAGAACATAGTTTTCAAAAAACATTGGCTTCGATAAAGCACCACGCACAATAATTATCAATCCCGATAACAAACAGTCCCATAGTTTGATTTAAGTTTTCAAATTTGATATTATTAACCAATAGCATCGACAGAGAGTCGATTCTTTAATTTAGAGTATAAATATATGCCAGAAACAATAGTGCAAAAAGGGGTTCGACATCTTATAGATGGGGACTTGAGAATAGAGACCCTAGTAAGCGGTGGTAGACAGCTAGCGGGACTAGTTGAATCATTAAGGGAGAAAAGTGGGGTCTTAGTGGGACCAACTGTTATTTGTGATTATGCAGGCGTTCCAGATTTAACGGTCGCAGATTATGGTTTAAAAATTCCTAATGTTATACCCGGAGGAACCCCTCATACAATCCCTTTTCGAATTTATGATTATCCTATGTCAAGTAGAGTAAGGATGGTGGTTACTCCGAGAGATAAAAAGTGTCTAGATACAGTGCATTCTATGAGTTTAGACCGGGACGCTTTTGCCTATTTTACTGGGCCAACCCACAACGAAAAGGGATTGCCGGAAGGATTACCCAATAATGGATTTTATTTGGAAGGAGCAGATACGGTCGTACCCTTTAGACCAGTTCCCGAAAATGAGAGAAGGGGCGCGTTTGCTATTGATAATTGTGGAGAGCTTGTGATGTTGACTGATAAAAAGAAGGAGCAAGCAGTATCCGATAATTTTAAAGGTTATAGGGCAATGGTTGGCTGCTCAAATTATTTTTCGGGTGCAGATAAATGGATAGCGCCAAATATTCCAGCGATTCTAGGTAAAAACCACCTCTCGTATTTATTGCAGTATGAATTAGGTTCTGGACTAAGAAGGACCTGTTTTGTAATTACTCCGGTTGTGATCTCGCTAACCACTTTCCGTAGAGTAATCGAAGGATATGTTGATTTTGTTTCAGGGATAGATTATATGGCTCTTGAGCTTGAGTACACTGGATCTTCGGCGGCAGTTAAATCGGTTTTTGGTGGAATTGAGCATTATGGTAGCGGTAGTTTTAATGAAAGACGAGACCATTACCTAGTAGCCCCAACGAACTAGTTCAGATCTGTTAAATGCGTGGAATGGTGCTTGTTGAAGAACCCGTTCGTTTTGCTCACCTTGGAATGAATGGCCACAATCGGAGACGATAACTAGCTGTTTACGAGAGGCTGCTGTGGCTAGGTCGTGATATATGTAACCTGCGCGAGCACCTACAACTTCATCATCTTCTCCGATTATGGTATAAACTTCACCAGTAAACTGACTCAGGCTTTTTTGAACTGATGTTTGGGGCATATCTCCTGAAGGTGCAATAAGTAAAATTCGTGATACTTTTTGATAAGAAGCAGCTAAGGCGGCAACTGCACTGGCACCAGATGAATAGCCTATCAATAATAGATCGGGGTTGGTAGTACCTGAGATGAGTCTGGCACGACGAATAGTGTAATCTATGAGCCGAGAAAGATAGGTTGAGGGTAAGAAAAGTTCAGATCCAGGGTTGTTCGATCTAACAACCGCACCTAATTTTTGCTGATACATCAAATCTGCAAGCCGTTTATAACGACCACCAGGTCCATCGCAATCCTCACCAGCACTAGGAAAGTTAATGATTATTCGATCGGAATCTAGTGGGCGAACCATAACAGTCAATGATAAGGGTTGTTTTTGGATCGGTCGAAGATAAAGTTGAAGCATCTCTGGATCATTGGGTTTTTGCATCCAATGGAGAGTGGTTGTGAAAGTTGAAAGTGAAGCTCTTGATTCGTGAGTACTCATAGCCTGAATACTACCAGACTAATTGGATTACTTCAAATTTTTTGGCGCACTTGTCTATCAGAATAATTATCGTATACTAGAGATGTGAATTTGCGGATTTTTAACTCTCTGACTAAAACCATTGAGGAGTTTAAGCCTTTAAATCCTGCCAATGTAACATTTTATGGTTGTGGACCAACTGTATATGACCATGTCCATATTGGAAACTTAAGAAGTTTTGTTTTGTATGATCTTTTAAAAAGGGTTTTAGAATTTAATAATTTTCAAGTCCAGTTTATAGAAAATTTAACGGATGTAGACGACAAGATTATAAAAAGATCCGCCGAGATGGGGATTTCACCTTCTGAGTTAAGCGAAAAATTCAGTAAAGTTTTTTTTGATGATATCTCAAAATTAAATATTTTGCCCGCCAATAATTATCCAAAAGCTACAGAACATGTTAGTGAGATGATTAAGTTTATTGAAGTTTTGCTAGGAAAAGGTCTGGCATATCAGGAAGCGGACGGATCAGTATATTTTGATGTTTCAAAATTTGCAAATTACGGAAAATTATCGGGAGTAGATAAATCGCAGATCAAAAGTGGCACCAGAATTTTGTCTGATGAGTATAGTAAAGATGACGTTCAGGATTTTGCTTTGTGGAAAATGGTTAAAGGTAGTGAGGTGGGTTGGGATTCACCTTGGGGTAAGGGTAGGCCAGGTTGGCATATCGAGTGTTCAGTGATGTCTCAACAATTTTTGGGGGATACAATTGATATCCATGCTGGTGGGGTAGATTTATTATTTCCTCATCATGAAAACGAGATAGCTCAAAGTGAGGGAGTAAGTGGGAAATCCTTTGTTAGGTATTGGGTGCACGGTGAACATCTGTTAGTTGATGGGGCTAAGATGAGTAAATCTCTGGGTAATTTTTATACCCTGGTTGATATTGAGAATAAAGGGATTGATCCTTTAGCCTTAAGGTATCTATTTTTAACAGCTCATTACCGAGATAAATTAAATTTTACCTGGGAGAGTTTAACTGCTGCTCAAAACGCTTTGAATAACTTAAGGGAGACTATCAGAAATTGGGATCAGCCGGTAGTTGGTTGTGCAGAGCACGAGCAGAGATTCACAGAAGCCTTAGATAATGATCTAAATACAGCGCAGGCTCTGGCTATACTATGGGAATTAGTAAAGTCTGATTATCCAACCTCAGCTAAAGCAGGGTCGCTGCTCAAGATGGACCAGGTTTTGGGACTAGGGTTAGCAGAGTTTGTTGCTAAAAAAATTGATGTTCCAGAAAATGTTATGGAGTTAGTTAGCCAACGGGAAGAGGCTAGAAAGAATAGTGATTACCATAAATCAGATCAACTTAGGAAACAAATTAAAGATTTAGGCTTTGAGGTTTTAGATACACTTGATGGATCAAAGGTCAACAAAATTAACTGATCATGAACTCTCCACTTGCTGACCGGATGAGGCCAACAACTTTATCGGAAATTATTGGACAAGAACACATCATAGCTCCGGGAAGATTGTTGCACCAAGCCATAAAATCCAAACAATTATTCTCGATGATTTTATGGGGTCCTCCAGGGGTTGGCAAAACTACCCTAGCTAGAGTGATAGCTATAGAGGCTGGAACTGAATTTAAGGAGTTTTCGGCTGTAACTACCTCAATTATAGAATTAAAAAAATTGTTTGAGGATATTAAATCCACCAAAAATGATCCAACCGTATTTGCAAATTTTAAAGCACCGATTATTTTTATAGATGAGATTCATAGGTTCAATAAAGCCCAACAAGATGCTTTTTTGCCTTATGTTGAAAACGGTACCATAGTTTTAATTGGGGCTACTACTGAGAATCCCTCATTTGAGATTATCGGCCCGTTGCTCTCCAGGACAAGAGTTTTTGTCATGAAGCAACTTGAGAGAGATCATCTGCTGGGGATTATTAGTAGAGCAATCAAGGACAAAAAAAGAGGATTGGGAAATCAGAAAATTAAAATAGACAAAAAGGCCCTTGAATTTTTAACAGAAGGAGCAAATGGGGATGCCAGAAAGGTTTTGAATACCCTAGAGATTGCTGCATCGTCTGCAACTCTCATCACTCAGGAGGTGGTTGCAGAGGCACTGCAGAAAAAGGCTTTAATTTATGATAAGGCAGGTGAGGAGCATTACGATACCATCAGTGCTTTTATTAAATCGATGCGGGCTTCAAATATAGATGCAGCTTTATATTATTTAGCCCGGATGGTGGAGGCCGGGGAGGATCCTTTATTTATTGCCAGAAGGATGGTGATCTTTGCCTCAGAGGATATTGGTATGATTCAGCCGACGGCCTTAGTTGTTGCCAATGAAGTTTTTCGGGCTTGTGAAACCATTGGTTATCCCGAATGTCAGATTAACTTAGCGCACGGTGTAGCTTATTTAGCCTCAGCCAAAAAAGACAGGTCAGCGTATGATGGATATTTTTCTGCTGTAGAAGATGTTAAAAGATATGGGAATTTACCGATTCCTTTAATGGTCAGAAATGCTCCCACAAAATTGATGCAAGATTTAAGTTATGGAAAAGGATATGAGATGTATACTGAAAAAGATCTCCTTCCAGAAAAACTAATGGGAAAAAAATATTTTCCGAAAAAAGAAATACCTTAACTTATCTTCTCCGATCTGTTAGACTTCTAAAGTTTGTATGGTTAATCATAAAACTAAAACACTCAAGAACGGTCTGACTTTGATCACCGTTGACCTCCCACATTTAGATTCGGTAACTACTTTTATCTCTGTTGGTGCTGGATCCAGATATGAAACCCGTAGGGTAAATGGAATCTCTCATTTCTTGGAACACATGTTTTTTAAAGGGAGTAAAAAATATCCGACAGCAGAGGAGATCAGTAAGATAGTTGATTCAATTGGAGCAATTAATAACGCTGCTACTGACAAAGAGATTACCTATTATTGGATTAAGTCATCAGCAAAGCACCTGGAAACTGCCTCAGATATTTTGTCCTCAATGTTGAAAGAACCACTGATGGTAGCTGAAGAAATAGAGAGAGAAAAAGGGGTGATTTTAGAGGAGATGAGAATGTATAGGGATGATCCGGCCAGGTACTCTCTGGATCTTTATGAGATGTTACAGTTTGGGGATCAACCATTAGGTTGGGAGGTTATTGGTACAGAAAAAGCAATAAAAAGTATGAAAAGGGAAGACTTTTTGGAGTATATAAACTCCCTCTACTCACCGGAAAACATGGCTTTAATTTATGTTGGTAAACTCCCCAAAAACATAGAAGATATTGCCCGAAAGTATTTTCTAGATTTACCCAAAGCCAGACGTTCTAAATTTTTACCATACAAACAGGTTAAACAATCTAAACCAAAAGTCAGCATCCATTATAAAAAAACCGAGCAGGTTAGTTTGGTTTTTGGGGTTGAGGCTTATGATAGAAACAATAAAAAAAGATACGCAGCCAGTTTGTTGTCTACAATATTAGGGGAAGGTATGTCTAGTAGATTATTTATACAGATTAGAGAAAGGCGAGGTTTAGCTTACCGAGTGAAGGCAGCATATGCCCCATATGTTGATAGTGGGGTATTTATTGTTTATGCCGGATTAAAGTTAGAAAAAATTGAGGAGGGAATTAGAGTGATTAAAGAGGAGTTAGAAAAAGTAGCCAAAGAGGGGGTAACTAGTGAGGAATTACAAAAAGCCAAAGAGATGGAGCGGGGGCACTTGGCCCTTAGGTCTGAGTCCACCAATTTTTTAGCTACCCATTTTGGAGTAGAGTTTGTTTTGGATAGAAAGATAGAGACATTTGATGAATATTTACAACAGATAGAAGCGGTAAGTTTGGAGGAGATCCAAGAGATAGCCAAAGAGTTGTTTAGATCTGAGCGGTATAATCTGCAACTAGTTGGCCCCTTCAAATCCCCAGCTAAATTTGAAAAAATATTAAGTGAGTAATCCTAAAATATAGGGTAAAAATATAATTATCCCAACAGTTGTAGCGGTTATTGAGACAATTAAAACAGCACCAGCGGAGATATCTTTGGCTAATTTGGCTCCAGGATGTTCCTTATTAGTAAAGGAATCAACTACTGCCTCAATTGAGGTATTGGTGAGCTCTGCAGTTAAGACTAACCCGATTATGGTAATAATTGCGGTCCACTCTAGTTTATTAATCTGAAAAAACCACCCTGCCAGTATAATTACAAAAGCTACAAAAAAATGAAATTTTAAGTTCGGCTCTTCAATAAATGCCGAAACGATACCCCGAAAAGCGTATTTAAAAGCAAGAATTCTGCCAGGTTTCCTAGATGGTTCCATATTTTAGCGGGACTTTTCCTGAATCATGTTTTTAAACTGAGTAAAGTTAGGCATCCCCGCTAGTTTCTCGCCGTTGATAAAAAAGGTTGGGGTGGCGTTGATTCCCAAACTGATTCCATCAAGTCGATCTCTTTCTATCTTGGATTTAAGCTGTGGACTTTCAATATCCTGGCTAAACTTATCAATATCTAATTGGATCTTGCCGGCATAACCCAAGAAAACCTCTTTGGGGTTGCTTGACTCTGACCAATTGGCTTGATCCTCATATAAGAAGTTGTGCATCTCCCAGTACTTTCCCTGGACTCCAGCTGCTTCAGCAGCCAAGGAGGCGATAACCGCATTTTTATGCAAGGGTAGTGGGAAGTGGCGAAAAACAAAATTAACATCAAGAGTCATAACAGACTTTACTACCTGATGGGCACTGGCACAGGCTGGGCATTGGTAGTCTCCAAACTCAACTAAATTAACCTTGGCTGAGCCAGTGGCTGTTTGATAGCTATCATTTCGGATCAAATTAGGGCTATCCGTTGTAATAGTAGCTGTGGGGGTAGTGATTGACCTGTTTAATAAAAATACCCCTCCTGCTAATACTAATGTGGTGACAATTCCTATGACTGAAAGAATTTTAGCGTCGGTACTCATTTTGACTTTCTGGATAATATCATTATTAAGGTAATGACCGCAAATGACAGTAGCGATAAGAGCGGAATGCTAACAAAACCAAACCACTCGATAAACTTACTGATACAAGAAATGCCCAGAGTACAAGGAGCAATATTCTCTGGAATTATTGAGTAATACAATAGATTGTGGTAGGAAGCTACAGCCATACCAGTGATTGATAATGGTAATACATAATAGGGAAGATTCTTGTCTTTCCTTAATATACCGACAGCGATAATTAATACCAGTGGATAAAGTATAATTCTTTGGTACCAGCACAAAACACAAGGAGGAAATTTAAGGATCTCGCTAAACACTAAGCTACCAACAGTGGCAACAACTGAGATAATCCAGGCTAAATAAAAAAGTGATATATTTTTAGACAGCATGTCTCTCCAAGAGTCTAATTAAAGCATACTCATGCCAACTTAGTCCACTCTTAGTATATTTTGAGGCTTTAAATTTACTAAAATGTGGCACTAAGATATTTGTTTGATATGTCTCAATCACTGTAGGGTGAATGTAATAATTTCTGCAAATCTTGGCGGTATTGTTTAAATGAGTTGATACTTTTTTTACAGCAGCATGGATATTTTTCAGAAGTCCCCGCTTATCTTCTGGGAGACCTATTTCATAAAAGTGAACTGCGCAAATATCACTAGCCCCCCAAGTTCTAAAATCTTTGGCCGTAAAATCTTCTTTAGTGACATCTTTTAAAAAATGATTTACATCTTCAGATGTAACGGTGTGTTTACTGCCGTCTTCTTCAATATATTGAAACAACTCATAACCCGGAAGCTCAATACAGCGTCTGATAGTTTTGGCGATGGTGGGATGGCCAACCTTAATTAAGTGGGCTACTCCGCTTTTACCGATAAATCTAAAGATAATCTTGGAACCATCAACATTGGCATGTTTATTTCTGAGGGTGGTTAATCCAAAAGAATGGTTTTCTTTGGAATATTCGTCGTTGCCAACCCTAATAAAGGTGTTTTCTAAAAGCCAGACAACGGTTGCTAAAATCTTGCGTTTATCTAATTTGGGAACACTCAAATCATACTTAATTTTGGATCTGAGGTTGGGTAAAGATAGTCCAAAATCAACCATTTTAGAGAATTTATTTTGCTGACAGATTTTGGTCCATGATTTATGATAGATATACTGTTTTCTATCTCTATCATCAACTCCTGTGGCTTGAAGGTGGGAGTTCTCTAGAGGTGATACCCAAACATTTCTCCAGGCTGGAGGTATCGCCAGGCCACCTATTCTTTTAAGAATTTTTGGAGTAGAGATTTTACTGCCCCTCAGGTCATAATAGATAAATTTATTTTCTACTTTATGCCGGAAATAACCTGCATTTTGATCAGAAAAATACTTTAATCCTTCTTCAGCTAGTTGTGATTTAATGGCAGGATCAGTGGATAGACTCACCATATTATATTAACATCTAAATCGTGATATTTACATTTGTAATATACTTTGTCATGATGAACAAAAGGGGGTGATGAGACAGATGAAAAGTTTAGGTACATTAGCAAATTGGCTTTTAATAGTTGGAGGTTTGAATTGGGGACTAGTAGGAGTTGCCAATACAAATGTGGTGACCATGATACTTGGTGATGGATCAATGTTGACAACATTGGTTTATGTTGCTGTTGGAGCCTCAGCAGTATATGTTGCGGCTAACTCCTTAGGTAAGGGGTAAGTGTAATTATTTCTTGGGTAGCACAAATGTTCTTTGTGCTACCTCTAGTCATAACTACGCTTTAGTAATGAAATTCGGAGGTGGGTGGGTTTACAATTCGTTCTTCCTGGGGGATATTGTTTAGTAGTTTTACCTCTTCATCAGTTAACTCAAAATCAGCTGTATTAAAATTCTCTTCGATATGTTTGGGGTTTGAGGATTTAGGGATGGCTATAATTCCTCTTTGCATGATCCATCTTAAGATAATCTGGGAGGGGGTTCGACCGTGCTTCATCGCCAACTCTCTTATGGTATCTAGCTCTAAATCAACTCCTCTGCCAACCGGAGAATAAGCCGTCAATTTAATATTATTTTGATCACAGTATTGTTGAATAGCTAACTGATTAAAAGTGGGATGGAGCTCAATCTGATTATTTACCACCTTGAAGCTCTTGCTTTTAATATCTTCCAGATGATGGATAGTAAAATTGGATACACCAACCTCTTTTATCTTTTCCTGTTGCTTTAACCGCTCAAAAGCCTCTAAGGTTTTTTCAATTGGGATATCTTTATTGGGCCAATGGATTAATAGTAGGTCAATATACGGAATGTCCAGTTCAACTAAATATCTATCACAACTCAATAGGACATCGTCGTACCCTAAAAGAGAACGAGGAACCTTGGTAGTAATAAACAGATCTTCCCGTTTGACTCCAGAGGATTTAATTGCCTGCGCTACCTCAAGGTGGTTACCATAGCTATCAGCAGTATCAATATGTCGGTAGCCCACCCTTAGGGCGTGTAAGGCTGAATCAACACAATCCTGGCCCTTTAGTTGCCAAGTTCCAAAACCCAGAATTGGTATATCCATAATAATAGATATTAACCAATCCTGGATAGTTTTGAAAGTACCGAAAATTAATTAATTATCTTCGGTCTCGATAGTTGTCGTTTCTTGGCCTATCTTCTCTAGGTTTAGCAATAGAAACTCCCAGACGTCTGCCTTCTAAAGACGAGCCATCTAAGCTTTTAATTGCTTCCTGAGCTGCCGCTTGATCAGCCATCTCTACAAAACCAAAACCTTTGCTTTGGTTAGTAAATTTATCAACAATTACATTAGCTGAGATAACTTGTCCAAATTGGGCAAATAACTCTTGTAATTTTTGACTATCAATGGAGTACGGAAGTCCGCCAACGAATAATTTTGTCATGATTTTCCTCCTTTCGTAAAAGTTAACTGATAAATGTCAAAGCTGTACCCATCTTACCGGCCCGTCCGGTTCTGCCAATGCGATGGATATAGTCTTCGTAAGTTTCTGGAAGCTCGTAATTTATAACATGAGTGACATTATCAATATCTAACCCCCTCGAGGCTACATCTGTAGCCAAAAGAATTTGAATCTCATCATTTTTAAAGCTGTCCAAAGCCCTTTGACGTTGACCTTGTGATTTATTACCATGAATAGCACCGATCTTAAATCCTCTAAAAGTTAACTCCTGGTACAATTTTTCAACACCGTGTTTAGTCCGACCAAAAATCAACACTTTTTTGAACTCTTCTTGTACTAACAGGTCGTGTAGTTTACTAACCTTTTCTGCCGGATTTGTGACCCGAACAACGTCTTGATCAACGTTTTCCGAGGTGTCCTGATTTTTGACCGATATAGTAATTGGGTCTTGCACAAATGATTGTAAAACTCCCTGAACCTTTGAGGGTATGGTGGCTGAGAAAAATAATGATTGGCGGGAGGAGGGCATTAAAGAGATGAAAAATCTAATATCATTAATAAAGCCAATATCCACCATTAAATCAACCTCATCTAATACAATACTGCTGTAATCTTTTAAATTAATAATGTGACGCTGAATTAAATCTTTAAGTCTGCCAGGGGTGGCGATTACCACCTGGGGTGATCTTCTGATCTCTTGAACCTGTCGGTTAATATTAGCCCCCCCAATAATAATGCAGGAGTAAAGATTCATGCCTTCTGCAAAACACTTAAATTCATCCCGGATTTGTAAGGCTAGTTCTCTGGTAGGAACGATAATCAAGGTTTTTTGGTGCTGATTGAGATAAAGATTGTTAATTAAGGGAATTAAAAATGCTGCAGTTTTACCACTTCCAGTAGAGGCTAGGCCGATTAAGTCTCTTCCTTCAAGTATGGGGTTGATAGCTTGGTCTTGGATGGGGGTGGGGGTGGTGTAGCCCTTGTTAGTAATGTTAGATTTAAGCCTTGGAGTTAAGTTAAAATCAGCAAAACTGTGTTGGATAGTCTGTTCATAGGCAGTTAGACCCTGAATAGATTTTCGGATAAATAAGCTGGGATCGTTAGGTAGCGACCTGATGCGGAAGTTATTCCTTCTTTGGCCTTGAAAATGGCCACCTGAAGTTGGTCGGGAAGATCCGTAGCTACGACTGCGATTATATTTGTACATATTACTTAAGTCTTCTTGTCCCACAAAAAAGCGAGACCAAGAAGAATAATTTAGTGAAACAAGAAACAATAAGAATTAAAATTAGGATTGCTCCGAATAAAACTTAAGGAGCTAGAATGAAAATAACTCAACGGAGAAATTAACGAACAGCTCAGGATTCTGAATCCACTAAAAAGAATCATAACACATAACCTATAATTTAGCAACAATGGGGTTGCAAGAGTTCTGTAAATATAGTAATCTGAATAAATGTCTGATCAAGAAGCATGTCCCAAGTGTGGTGCACCTTTATCTCCAATAAGTGAAACTCCAACAGGGCGGAAACTCCAGCGGTGTAGTACCGGGTCTTGGAATAAAGAAACCAGACAGTCTGAGGGTTGTGATTATGTTAAATGGCTTCAGGTGGAACCACAAGCGTTAGACGAGAAGTGTCCTAAATGTGGGGCAGCTTTAGTTATGCAGGTGACTAGATTTGGCAAAAAGATGAAAAAATGTAGTACGGGTGGGTGGGATGCTGCTGCCAAACAAGCTACCGGTTGTGATTTTGTGGAATGGATCAACGGTAGTAGTGAACCATTAGATATAACTTGTCCTCAATGTGGAGACAAATTAGTTTTGTTTACCACCTCAAGCGGAAAAAAGATGGAGAAGTGTTCAACCGCTGGTTGGGATGCTCAAAATAAGGCAGCTACGGGTTGTACTTATGTTCGTTGGCTCAAACCAGGTGAGGTTCCAGTTGGCAATAACGGTGAAGAGCACCTACCCCCACAAGAGTAACTCTTTCAAAGATTCTGATACAATAAATTAATGTTGGAAGATGCTGGTTATTCAAAAACGACAAAAGAAGTTTTTGAGACTCTTGACTCAAGTGCAGATGGATTATCATCCGATGAAGCAAAAAAACGTCTTGAAAAGTATGGGTTAAATAAGTTACCAGATGCAAAAGTAGACAGTTTGTTAATTATCTTTCTTCGGCAGTTCCAAAGCCCGCTTATTTATATCCTCTTTGTTGCCAGTTTAATTGTGTTTTTAATGAAGGAGTTTATTGATGGTTCCATTATTTTGTTTGTACTTTTCTTTAACGCCATAGTTGGCACAATCCAGGAAGGTAAAGCACAAAACACACTGCTTGCACTTAAAAAATTTGCAGAAACTAATACAAAGGTTATTCGTGATGGAAAAGATCTTGTAATCCCTGATTATGAGGTTGTACCTGGGGATGTAATAATTTTACAGGAAGGAGAAAAGGTTCCAGCAGATGCCAGAATAATTGAATCAAATAACCTGACAGTTAATGAAGCTGCCATGACTGGTGAATCCCAGCCAGTTTATAAATTTGATGAGGTATTGTCCACCATAAATTTACCAACTGCTGACCAGAGAAATATGGTTTTTAAGGGAACAAATATTGTGGCTGGCAACGGAAGAGCTGTTGTAGTTGCCACAGGGTTAGGAACAGTACTTGGTAAAATCTCTAAAGAAATTGCTGTTATCAATACAGAAATACCTCTTAAAGCCAATATCCGCTATCTAACCAGACTAATTATTATCACTGTAGCTACTATTTGTACTTCTATATTTGTCTTGGGAATTTTATTGGGCCATTCAATAAGGGAGATGTTTACCACTGTTGTGTCCCTTGCAGTATCTATCATTCCAGAAGGACTGCCTATTGTGATGACGCTAGTTCTAGCCACAGGCGTTTGGAGGATGAGTAAGCGTAATGCTTTGGTTAAAAAACTTCAGGCAGTTGAAGCATTAGGACAAGCTAGAGTAATTGCTGTTGATAAAACAGGCACTCTTACTAAAAATGAGATATTACTGCAAGAAGTCTATGTTGATGGCAAAACATTCAAAATAGAGGGTGAGGGATATAAACCAGAAGGAGGGGTAACTTTAAATGATGATAAAATTGACCCTCTCAATCATCCAGAGTTACTTTTAGCAGGAAAGTTGGCAGCCTTTGTTACTAATAATAGTGTTGTTTTTGATAAAGATAGCAGGGAGTGGGAGGCGACTGGCGATCCAACAGAATCATCACTCTCTGTTTTTGCTCGAAAGGTGGGATTTCACAAAGATATTTTAGAAAAAGAGTCTCCCAGACTTTCTGAGATACCGTTTGATTATAAAAATAAATATCATGCTGTCTCACATAAGATCCATGGAACTATTGATTTAACTGTTCTTGGTGCTCCTGAGGAGATTTTAGAATTAACAACTAAAATATGGCATGAAGGTAAGCCTCATCCTTTATCCCAAGAAAAGAAAAAAGAGCTTGAGGCAATGTTAGTCAAAATGTCTCAGGAAGGGCTAAGGGTTCTGGCCTTTGCTTTGAAAGGTAATGTCAGTGGTGATATTAAACTTAAGGATGTGGAAGAACTTACCTTTGTAGGTTTCTTTGGATTAAAAGATACCCTACGCCCGGAAGTTCATGAGGCCATGCAAAAAGCTATCTCCGCTGGAATTAAAGTGGTAATGATAACTGGCGACCATAAGATCACAGCAGAAGCTATAGCCAGAGAAGCTGGTATTTACCATGAAGGAGATACCATTCTTACGGGAGAAGATATAGACTCTCTGTCTGATGATGAATTTGCAGATATGCTTGATAAAGTATCTGTTTTTGCCAGGGTTACACCAGAGCATAAATTAAAGATTGTCAGAGGGTACAAAAAACGGGGGGAAGTTATAGCTATGACTGGAGATGGGGTAAACGATGCTCCGTCACTGGTAGCAGCGGATTTAGGGGTTTCCATGGGTAAGATTGGTACTGAGGTGGCAAAAGAGGCTTCAGATATAGTTTTACTTGATGACAATTTTGCTAGCATTATTGCAGCTATTGAAGAGGGACGGAGTATCTATAAAACTATTAAAAAAGTTATCCTTTATCTGTTCTCAACCAGTTTTGGAGAGGTACTCACTATAACAGGAGCATTGTTTTTAGGTTTACCCCTACCGATTTTAGCAGCACAAATACTTTGGTTGAATTTTGTTACTGATGGATTTCTTGATGTGTCCTTAGCTATGGAACCAAAAGAAGAAAGTTTGCTTAAAGGTACGTTCGAACGTCCTAAGAAATACCTCATTGATGGCCTAGTCATACAAAGGATGTTTTTAATGGCAATACCTATGATGGTCGGAACATTGTTTCTTTTTAAAGGGTACTATCAGGTTGATATGGTTAAAGCGTGGACAGTTTCTTTAACTGTCCTAGCAGCTTTCCAGTGGTTTAATGCTTGGAACTGTCGGCATGAAAGCAAGTCTATTTTTCAGTTAAATCCGTTCTCAAATAAGTTTTTGATTGGGGCTACCTTAACTGTTATTGTCCTGCAACTGCTTGCTATTTACACACCATTCATGCAAAAAATATTACGCACCACAGCCCTTGATTTATCTGATTGGCTGATAATAATACCAGTTGCTTCATCAATAGTGATTGTTGAGGAAATTAGAAAGATGATTTATAGGCGAAGCTTGAAAGTTTCCTTAGTTTAAGAATATAGAGGGATAAAATTTCATTACTTATACTCTTTAGTGTATAAAGCATTTTCGTAGGTGTTGTTATGCACTCGTTGGAATAGGATTTAATAATTTTGTAGTGTTGAGGCTCCAAGGAAACACCTTGTAGACACTCAAGGAGGAAGTTATTTTACTAAAATATACTTTGTCATGGTTTTAACGTAATATAAGTGCTAAATTATTATTGATGCTAATAAAAATCATTGGTTTGACTTTAATTTTAGGCCTTGTAACCTTTTTTCTATTAAAATCTGCACCTGTTGTTCAAAATGGTCCTTCTGCTCAGGTATATTCTGCACCAGCTGTACAAGTTCAAAATGAAAATGAACCACCCCTTAAGCTTAAAAGTATTGGGGTAGAGTTTTCTGACTTTAAATTTACTAAAGAGAAACTGCAAGTTGGAAGGCTTTTCATGGGATATGGTTTTTATATTCCCAAAGGTAATGATAATCCAGCAAAATATAATCCACAGCCTACTTTTATTGTTCCATTAGGTACTCCAGTCAGATCAATTGTAGATGGGATAGTAGCTGCCATGCCAACTGTTTGGAGTGGGGATTACTCCATTCAAGTTACAGCAGATGGCAAAATGCAAAAATGGGTTTATGAAACAGAACATGTCATAAATCCTAAGGTTAAAGTAGGTGATAGGGTAACAGCAGGGCAAATCATTGCGGAGGTTAGCGATTTTGACAAAGGAGCGCCAGCTGGATTTGGGACTGTGGAAATAGGAATTCTAAAAGGAGGTAATCCTCCCCAACATATTTGTCCGTTTGCTTATCTTGACGATTCTATTAAAGAAGAAACTTTTATAAAATTGAAGAATTTGTTTAGAGATTGGGAAGAATATACTGGAAACACAAGTCTATATGATGAGCTATTAACAGTTCCAGGTTGTTTAATCCCTGATCCAATAAAGGGTTAAAATACTTAGCTTGCTATTTGACAGGAACTACCAATAGTTGTAATATATGAAATATGTCAACTAATACAAAACAGAGAATAACCCTTTTTATTAACCCCTCTATTGCTAAGCAATCTAAAGTTCAAGCTGTTGTTGAGGAGTTAACTCTAACTGAACTTGTAGAAAAAGCTTTAATCAAATATTTACCAATAGAAACAGTAATCAAGAAAGTTGAAATTCAGAATAAGTGAAAAAAATATGACTATTATTTATTGGGTTATTTTTGGGCTAATTGCTGGAAGTATCGCAAATTTTATTGCACCGAGTTCTCAAGGTGGGATTTTAGGTTCAATTATTCTGGGAATCATTGGAGCAGTAGTAGGTGGTTACTTGGGACAAATATTTTTTGGAGTTGGGGTGACAGGATTTAATTTAATCTCTTTTGTGGTTGCAGTGGCTGGTTCGTTACTTGTCCTATTAATTAGTAGGTTATTGTAACTCCTGGTTAGGTAGCGGAGATATATTTTATGAAAACCCTTAATAAAATGAAGTTTGTAGCATTTCTCCTTATTATTTTAATACAGTTTATCTTTATACCAATATCAAAAACATATGCTGCAACATCTCCCAGTCTGGGAACTGCTGCCTCTTATTCAATCTTATCACCTATGATGGGATCTGGGACGGAGTTAAAAAAAGCTATGCTAAACGATTAGTAGTCTTTGCAGATATTTCGGAGTATCATATGAATGGGAAGGAATAATATATGGCAACATTAATCGTTACTGTTTTATTTGGACTTATAATTGCTTACTTTGCTATTCAAAATACAGCTGTTATCTCACTTCATTTCTTAAACTACCAAATATCAGGTGTACCTACCTATATTGTAGTAGTTGGTTCGCTTCTCGTTGGATTATTCCTTTCCTGGATTATTAGTTTTGTAAACAATATTGCAACTGGTTTTGCTATGCGGGGTAAAGATATTAAAATTAAGGACTCTGGAGAAGAGAATGCCGCACTACTTAGGTCAAACCATCAATTAGAGCTTGAAAATACTAAACTTAAGGCAGAGACAAACGCTCCTTTAGATGATAAATCCTTGTGAAAACCCTTCTTGCTAAGGCCTGGCGTGCTCTGTCCTTTCCTAAGGGTATTCAGCTAACGCTTATGCGTATTTTTCAAGATCAGTTTCTAATTGGAGTAACAGGTATTATTTTTAATGAAAATAAGGAGATTTTACTCTTTAAACATACTTACCGACAAACAGTTTGGAGTTTGCCTGGTGGATACATTAAGTCAAAAGAACATCCTTTTGAAGCACTTGAACGGGAGATAATGGAAGAGTCAGGACTTGTGGTGAGTACTGAAGAGCAACTCAAAATTAGAACTGATAGAGAAGCATCGCGCTTAGAGATAGCCGTAGTAGGTCAGCATATTGGAGGAGAATTTAAGAAGTCTGCAGAAGTAATTGAATTTGGCTTTTTCGCATTTGAAAATCTCCCTTCTATCTCAAAAAGTCAACTACTATTGATTGAATACGCTCTGCACAATAGAACCCCACACATGGTTTAACTTAGAAAGATAAGTTTTATATTGTACAATCTCGTCCAGTGACTACTTTGTAAATTAAAGGCTATCAAAAAACCGCCCTTGCGAGTGGTTTCCAGTATAAACACCTCGTCGATGCCTCTGGCTCGGTGAGGTTTTTTGTGGCATAATCAGCCAATGAAAGTCTATGCTTTTATTGATAGTCAAAACTTGAACTTAGGTACAGGAAAGGACCTGACTAAAAACGGGAAGCTGATTTATCAAGGTTGGAAGCTAGATTTTAAGAAGTTCAGAAGATACTTATCAGATAAATTTCGTGTTGAGAAAGCCCTTATTTTTATAGGATATATAAAGCAAAATGAGAGTCTTTATAAAAATCTAAGATCAGCAGGTTATGAATTAATATTCAAACCAACAGTTAAAGATCATGCAGGTAAGCCTAAAGGGAATGTGGATGCTGAGTTGGTACTACATGCAGCTGCAATAGAGTTTTCAAACTATGATAAAGCGGTTATTGTATCTGGAGATGGAGATTTTTATTGTTTGCATGAATATTTGGAGAAAAATAAAAAACTACTGAGAATAATTATCCCTAATTCAAAATCTGAATCTTCTCTTATAAAGCCTTTTCAGAAATATAAGGTATTTATTGAGTTTGAAAAGAACAAACTTGAGAGATGAAAGCATCAAAATGGGAGGCGTTGCATATGACACGTAGTCATATGTTCGTTTCTCCCTTGTGATGAATATATACTAGCACAAAACATGACGAAAATCAAATTCAAAGGATGTCGAGTATGGCTCTGAAAGTAGGAACTCACAGGACGAACACCCACAATTTATTCCCTTTAGCCTCAAAATTAAACTTCCGCCCCTTAGGATTGCTAGGCTAATTCTTGAGCGAAATCAATTTGGTCAAATAGAGAAGACCAGAGCTCCTATGATGAAACTGCGTGGGTTTAAGTAATTGCTGCATTCTTACAGAGAAGGTAAAATGCAGACATTAGATGTCTACAATTAAAGCTACTAGGCAAGGATTTTTGTATCAGGATAAATACGCATTGTGGCTATTTCTAACTCATTTTTTGTCAAAAAATCTGGCTGAACTTTATATTGATTACCCTTTTGGAGAAACTGCTCAACAAAGGTCTATGGACTTACGTTTAATACTTAAGGAGAGTGAGGATCGGGTTGAGAAAGTTTATGGAATAAAAACTGGCGAGAGTTTTAAGCTGGATATGACAACTGAACATTCTTCTCAAATTAAAGAAGCCTTTAAAGAACTAAGGCTTTATGAAGCAGTCCCACATCTGGCGATCCTAGATATGCTATTGATTATAAGTCCTCCCTTAAAAAGTAAGATTGCAGATTGCTGGAATCAATTAGAAAAGCTTGATGGTAAAGCTAACTATGGAGGTGAGGCTAAAAATGCAGCAGATTGGCTTTTTGATTATTTGGAAATAGCTGAATTCGCTAATGGAAGAGGAATGTTTACTTTTTTAAAGAAAATTAAGATTAGGGATAGCTATCCTGATATTCCTGATGGTGAAGGAGAGGATGAATCCCCTTTGGATGCAATTATAATTAGGAAGATCCAAAAATTTGCAGAGACATTAGGAGTAAATTCTACTGATACCGAATTGCCACCTGAATTGCTTTTTCACCAAATGCTGTACCTTTGTCAGAAGCATGCTGGTACTGGAATAGATATAGCTCCAATACTTAAAATGAATATTCTTAATTTTTTTGCACACCGAAATATGATAAATCGTAGTGGAACTGCAGATTTTGGAGAATCACTACGAGAAATTGAAAGAAGATGTAAAACTTGGGAAGAGGCTGATCTTCTTGTTGTTGTAACTCCATTGCCACAAATATCCCCAGCAGTGGCATCGGAAGGAGGAAATATTAATGAATAAAACAGGTGGCCGAGCTACTTTTAAAGGAATAAACTACCAAGCACTGGCCTCTATCTCTCTCTTTCTGCAAAATGTTGGATATAGTAGCTTTAAGTATATAGCTTTTGAGCAGGAAAAATTAAAAGATTTTGATCTGGTATTCGAAAATAAAAAGATTATAAGCGAGTCGAAGTCCCTTAAGGTAACGCATAGGTTATTAAAAGAGATTCTGGATGGACTTATAAAAAATAATAGGGTAGAAGAGAAGGATGAAGTATTAGTTATTTGTACCAGAGTAAGCTCAAATTTAAAAACAGACTTGGAATATTACAAATATTTTGACGAGTCGCTTAAGAGACTAAAGAAAAGTAGTTTTTCAAAAGAGCATATTCAGCTTTTGGAAAGGGTTAAATTTTGGGAGATAGACTCTGAGGTAAATAAGTTAGTTATAGAGTCTTTGTTTGCTCAAATATTAGGAATCTGGATACCTGATTCTTATTTTAACGACATGCTCAGTAATATTTTGCTTAAGAATGTTTATTACCAGTCAGAAAAAGGTGGAAAGTTTACTAAAGAAGAGTTTCTGTCTTTGATAGAACAGAGGAAAAATGAAATTAAAAACGATTCGGTATATTACAGTCAGGTGGACAGTCATTTAGTGAAAATAGAGAATGTTTTAAACTCCGTAAAAGACCCAAACAGTAAAAGCTGGATTATTAACAAAGAACTCTCGGCGTTAACAGCTTCGCCCACCCTATATTTTCTTGCAATAAAAAGACTTGATGAAGCAATTCAACTAAATTTAAGACAGTGGGATAAATTATGGCGAGCAGCTGCAAAGGGAAGTTTATCCCTACAGGTTTTCAATATTTTTAAGAAGAATATTGATAATGATGAAAATCAAGATTATTTGATCACTCTATTGCCTGACATACTGAGGAATATTGTGAACTTATATAGAGAGGAGTTTGTGGTAGTTGACTCAGCACGTATATGTCAGAGTGTATTATCTAGAACTCGTAAATATGATAATCAGATTTTTGGAATATTGAAGCAGTTGTATGACAGAAAAATTAGCGACTTCTTTTACATAAAACAAAGATCCAATAGTGATGAATGGGAAAAAGAAGAAATCTCGAAGGTTTTAAAAGAGCTTTATCTAAACACTGATAATGAGGTGCTAAAAAAGCAAATTGCCCATTTCATATTTGATGCCTTTAATCTAAGTATTGAAGAGGGGGAATTCTGGCACGAAAGTCCAGGGGAGCTGTTTGAAATATTAAAAGTGTATGCATTAGAAGGTGAGAATATAGAAGAGCGATTATTATACCTGTCGAAGATGTTTTCGGAACAATATGCAAAATATTATAAAAAGTTTGGAAAAGGCTTAGGGTTTGAAGGCTGGGAGCATATGGGAAGTGATAGAGATAAGCATTTGGTTACAAACGTTATTACTCCAGCTCTTGAGGAGTATTATTATAATAATAAAGACGAAGCATGGAGATTTATTACAGACAAACTTATATCCCAGAGGGAAAAGCAAGTCTCCAAGAGTAAGCCTGACTTTTTGAATAGAGCAGTCATTAATATTGTATTTAAGGAGTATACAGATGGATCAAATAAGATAGAGGCGTTCAATATATTGAAAAACTTCATATACATGAAGAGAGGAATTCCTCTAAAACGGGAATTGGTATACCGAGCTATTGCTTCATCGGATTTACCAGCTGAAAATAAGTGGAACTTAGTTAAAATTCAGTTAGATGACCCTATTTATAAGGGGTTGCCAGCTGGTGGCTATGTAAAGCAAATAGTAACCGAGTTAGCAAATGAGGGGTTTGTAGATGCCTTAAATACGCTGAAAGCGTGGTCCAAAAATCCTAAATATTATGAATATAGTGGTTCTTTAGAACACAATCTAAATTCCACAGTATCAGATTTGTTAAAAAGTGAGAAAACGCAAAATGCAGGAATAGAAATTTTAGAAGACTTTATACACAGCGATTCTTTCAAAAACAAAATGGATTTGTGGAGCGTATGGAAATTAGCAAATATTTTAAAAGATGCGATAAAACTAGACCCTGAAAAAGGCATCTCTATTTTAAATAGTATTTGGAATCAAGAAGAACTTACAGAAAAGGAGCAAGTACTTATAACTAGTACGATGAATGATCTTGAGAAAGATGACCCTTTGATAAAGACCGTTTACGAAGGAACGCTTACCGAGTGGTTAACAGAATGTGAGGATAATATTGAATTAATCTTAAAAAGATTTCCTTCAGTCGGATCAAGAATATCAATCGTCCAGTTTGGAGAGAAATTAGCCCGTATAGGGGATTATGCAGCTGCGGTCAGAATTGCAAAGATATTTATTAAAGATCCTGATCCATCAAACCATAATGCTAAAGATGATCCTGAAGGCAAGCAAAATTATCATAAATTGGTTGAGCAAGGAGAAGATGTTAATCAGATAACTACAGTTAGGGGGTATGTATGTTGGTTGCTACAAAGCATTGCAGTGCTCAAAGGGAGGGGATATGTACCTGATGTTATAAGTTTAGTAGAATTTCTAGTCGATGATCCTAATTATTATGTTAGAGCATATTCATGTGTGCCTCTTCAGCAACTGTCAGTAGTAAGACATACTATCCTACCATCTGATTCTCAAACGAGGTTTTTAGATATTAAAGATGCAGAGAAAATTGAACAAATAGCTTTTAAAATGCTCAGAGAGAAAGAGAATTGGAAGTTAAGGCAAGTAATGGTTGGATTAGTGCATGTATTTGCAAATATAAGAGCTATAACTGCCGAGGAGGCGATGGAAGTGCTTAATATATTTAAAAACATAAAAGATGATAAAGTCATTGATGAGGCTGCATCTTTGTACATCTTCTTTGCAGAATTTCGTTCAAATGCAGTGAATGCAAAAAATCCTGAAAGGATATTTGGAGCTAAGAGATATAAGGAAATAAAAAACTTTAACGAAGCAGATTTCAAAAAATTATTAGAAGATTTACTTAGAACATCAGCTACAGATGTTAAAACTAGTTTTGCATGGCATTTTTGGAAATTACCCAAAGAGGGGAATATAGATTACGAAAAAACTTTCAATATATCTCTAAAATATCTTTCGATCTTAATCGAGAAATACGATCACGAAGTATTCAATAGAGTCTACTATTTTATAGATGAAAATTTGGATAAAAAACCTACTGAGTGTCTAGCACTTTGGAAAGAATGTATAAAACTCGAAAAGAAGTATTTAACGAAACATTTTGCACAGGATAAGCTTGTTGAAATGCATTGGTGGCCTTATCATTACAACGGAAAGATATTATTAAGAATTGCAGAGCTTCAAGGTGAAAAAGAGTTTCTTGAATGGTTAGGTGAGCTTTCTGATTATCCAGAGGGAGTAACTATTGCTAACGATTTAAATATTGTTATAGATCGTTTAAAAACAGTTTCAGTAAGTAGTCAATCAAAGACAATCTTTGAAAAGATTGTTGCCTATCATCCTGACTATTTTGAAAAAATGAAAGAATGGGTATCAAGAAATGATGTATCTTGATGATGAATAAATAAATGAACCACTAGGGAAAAAGATCCTTAATATCTGTCCTTAACTTTCTAGCAATTTTCTCCAATAACTGCATTGAAGGAGATTTCCTTCCTTGTTCTATGTGACCCATATGGGTTCTGCTTATACCTAGATTATGAGCAAATTCCTCACGAATCTCCAGATTTGTCTCACAATTCAATTAAATCCAGAAAAATTGTAGCTTGAATCATATCACGAATCCAATATGACTAAGTGATTGCTATGTGGGAGAATTTGGGTCGTGAGGAGGTCAAAAAAATTAAGGTGTGCCTATACATTTATATCAACTAATAAAAGCCGGCTAGCTAATCTAGAGTCAGCTTACGACTATTTATTTAGAAAAGTTATGGATATTGAGATGCAAAAATATGGACAAAACATTAAAGCAGTCTAAGTACAAAACTTTAGTTAGATTTGAGAATGGTATGGAGATTAAAGCTGATCCAATGAATTGGGTGCTATATATTCCAAGTCCCAGATCCTATTCTTATTATCCCACGCTTGATTGTGTGTTCATCGAAATCCTTGATCTCCGGATTAAAGAGTTAGCAACTAAGGACTCAAGGCGAACACTTCAATCATTGGCAGATGCTATCTCCCAAGCTAAAACAGAAATAGAATCAGTTTTGACTCAGCTAACTACTCCAAAAATCGCTGAACAGGGGCGTTTAGGGGTGCAAGAAGGGGGATTAAGGGTAAGAAATGACTAGATATACCATTGGCACCAATAATGAGTATAAAACAAGGGACTTACATGAGGCTGCTTTCTTATATGCCAAAGGAAAGAAACTATTGAGACTAGAAGGGGGAGGGCGAGAGTTTTGGTTTGTGTTTGATGAAGCGGATGGTTGTGAGGTATTAGCAAACTCCTATTGGGCTAATGAGGTAGAGGTATTGGCCAAGAGCTATGCGGATTCACTGCGAACCTTAAAAGACAGAGTATTTTCCAGAAAGGCGGAATAACGCTGGGGTAATGTTGCGACGGAAGGGAGGATAAAGAGCATTGCCCCAGCAACCACTTAACAAACCATGGTTACTTTAGATGAGATTAAGATTATTGTCAAATTAATCGAGGGAGAGCTCGGCAAGAACGCCATGAGAGCCATGATAACGGTGGATTTCGGTGGTTATTTTAAAGTTAAAGGTTTTAGGGTTCAAGCTAGCCAGTTCAAGAATGAAGCCGGCGATCCAATCTGGGTAACACCCCCGTCCTATTTCTCCAAAGGGAGGTATCACCCCATATTTTTCAGTGAAAACAAGGATTGGTGGAAAAAGCTAGAGCAGAAAATACTTGATGCTTACCAGTCCGCCAGTATGGAAAGGGCAATAGGTGAGGTAAAGGAGGATATATAGTTAACTATTAATCTATTATGTAACATGATTAGTTTCCTATTAAGTAGGAGTTAACTATAAGGAAAACATAGTTAAATATAGTAGCTGTTTTAATACTGTTTATCAGTTAACTTATGGCTAAGAATGTTTATATAAACGGGCGGAAGTCCTAATAATTTCGGCAATTTTGTAAACTTATGGGTAGATATTACTGGTCAAGTAAAACAGAGGCAGATGGATTAAAAAAGATAACGATATGGAAGCTTAAGAAGCTGGGGTTTTTAAAGGGATATTGGGCAGCTGGATCTCTTAAATGGACTTATAGTGGGTCTGGAGCAGAATCGTCTGTGGGTATAAACGTAATGGTATCGGAGAGTGAAAGCTATTTAAGAATTTATTACACTCAGACGGATGAAGATGGAAATAAAAAGGACTTTGACTACAAGATACCCATAACTACCACGCCTTGCTATTTTGGTGGCTACAGATATTGGTTTATTTGCCCTTGGTATGCAAATAAGGTTTACTGCGGCCGGAGGGTTGGAATGCTTTATAAAAATGGGGATTATTTTGCTTGTAGGCATTGTTACGACCTTAGTTATGCCTCAAAAAACAAAAGTAAAAGTAAATTCTCATTAATGCTTGATCCGTTGTTTGAAAGGGATGAAATTGCAGAAAAAAAGTACAAACTAAGGGTTAAGTTCTGGAAAGGGAAGCCAACCAAGAGGTATAGGAAATTGGAACAAAAAGAATGGAGGTTAATGGGTAGACTGAGGATGGCTGGACAATTGATTAATGACCTTTAATTTTATTATAAAGTATGTTATATTGAAGCTAAACACATAACAATTATGTCAGGAGTATTTTTAACTACAGATCAAATAGCTGAATTGCTGGGTGTAAATATAGTTACCGTTAGGAGATATATTAAATCCGGCAAGCTAAAGGCTGTATTAACCGGCAAAGAATACCGTGTTGAAGTTGAAGATTATAAAAAATTCATATTAAAAAAATGAGACCAATTGCAATTGCAGCCAGAGTTAGTTCAGATCGCCAGAAGGAAGAGCAAACAATCGATTCCCAGATTGCAGAGCTTGAAAACTGGGCTAAGGAAAACAACTGTCTTATTATTGAACGGTACTTTGATGATGGATGGAGCGGTGATATTTTGGCTAGGCCGGAGTTAGATAGATTAAGAGATGATGCAGGGAAGGGAGTGTGGGAAGCGATAGTCTGGGTTGATAGAGATAGATTAGCGCGCAAATATGCCTACCAGGAGATTGTTTTGGAAGAGCTGCAAGAAAAGGGAGCCGAGGTTATTTTTTTACACCAAGCCAAGGCAGAAACACCTGAGGATAAAATTCTTCAAGGTTTTCAAGGGTTATTTGCTGAATATGAGCGGGTCAAAATTGTGGAGCGGATGCGCAGAGGAAAGCTTTATAAGGCCAGAATGGGTAAATACATGAACTTACAGGCTCCTTATGGATATACTTACATCCCCAAAACTAAAGATAGCGATCCAAGTTTAGAGATTAACGAGGAAGAGGCAGCTGTTGTGCGAAAAATATTCCACTGGATAGGTGATGAAGGTTTGACCATCAGGGTTGTTATTAAAAAACTTCATGAGCTAAAGATCTATCCTAAGAAAAGAAAAAGAGATATTTGGGGAAATGGTCCGGTAAGTAGGTTAATTCGAAATGAGTCTTACATTGGTAAAAGTCACTACAACAAGAGTATCTCCATTGTGCCAGAGCACCCTAAAAGTATTGAGAAATATAAAAGAATTAAAAAAAGTAGTAGGCGGATGCGCCCAAAAGAAGATTGGGTTCCACTGATGATCCCAGCTTTAATTGAGAAGGATTTATTTTATAAAGTTCAGGATCAGTTAATCAATAATTTCAAGTTTAGCTCTAGGAACAGGAAAGCGCCATTTTTACTCACTAGTTTGGTTTACTGCATTTGTGGGAGGCGCAGGACAGGTGAGGGGGTGCGTGAGCATAGGTATTACAGATGTTGCGATAGGATTAACAGATTCCCTTTGCCGAAGGAGTGTAACGCTTCTGGAGTCAATGCTTTTCACTTAGATGATATGGTTTGGGATAAAGTAAGCTACCTCCTTGTAAGTCCGAAGTTAATAAAGGAGCAATCAGATCTGTGGGTTAAAAAACAGACTGCGTCAAAAAAATATGCCAAAGTAGATACTGAAAAACTAGAATCCACACTTAAAAAGATAAATGAAGAAGAGAAAAGGTACTTAAAGGTTTACGGATCAGGATTAATTACCATGGATCAGTTTAAATCCCAGATTGCAGCCATAAGAGAAAAGAGGGATGGTATAGAGATGAACCTAAAGAAGGCTAGTGAGTATAGTGCAAAGCCGGTATTTGACCTAAATAAAGTAAAAGATCTTACCCATAAGGTCTCAGAGGTGGTAAAATCTCTAACATTGGATGAGAGACGGATGCTTTTACAGAAAGTTCTGGAAAATGTTATTGTTGGAGATTCCAATAAAGTTTTAATAAAAGGGTATATTCCCTTAGAAAGTGAGGCACAAAATGCACGGTTATGGTACGCAAATCGGAATTGTAGGTTTGCCCAATGTTGGGAAGTCGACACTTTTTAATGCTCTTTTGAAAAAGAGAGTGGCCCTTAGCGTCAATTATCCTTTTGCCACAATTGAACCAAATATCGGAGTAGTAGCTGTTCCTGACCCCCGCTTAAACGAATTAGCCCAGTTAGTAAAAGATGAAGAGAAGATGGGATTTTTACCACCAATAGTTCCAGCTGTGGTGGAGTTTGTAGATATAGCTGGATTGGTGAAAGGTGCCTCAACCGGTGAGGGTTTGGGGAACCAATTTTTATCCCACATCAGAGAGGTTGATGCCCTTGTCCATGTTTTAAGAGATTTTGGTGATGAGAATGTGATTAGGGCAGGTAGTGAGTCTCCTGATGCTGATAGGTTAACTATTCAAACTGAGCTTTCCTTATCTGATCTCCAGGTTATTGAAAAATTAATTTTTGCTCAGGAAAAAACTGCCAAAGCTTCCCATGATCCAATTGAATCAAAAAAGTTGGAAATTTTAAATAAAATCAAAGAAGCTCTGGATCAAGGACAAGTTGTTGGGGAGTTTCAGATTGGAGATGAGAGATTAGATTTGTGGTTTAAAACACTACCCCTGTTAACTACTAAACCCACACTATTTGTATACAACGTTGCTGAGGATCAATACCAAGAAAAATTAGAGGAGAGAATTGATGTCCATGAATTAGTCATCTCTGCCAAACTGGAAGAAGAGTTAGTAGATTTATCAGAAGATGAAAGAGTGGAGTATTTAAAAAATATGGGGATAGAGCAGACAGGACTCGAGAGGTTGGTGGTCAAGGCCTATCAATTATTAGGATTAATCTCCTTTTTAACTGCTGGTCAAAAGGAGGTTAGAGCCTGGACTATAAAAGAAGGGTTTAAAGCTCCGCAAGCAGCTGGGGTGATCCACACTGATTTTGAAAAAGGATTTATCAGGGCTCAAGTTGTTGAGTATCAAAAATTAATTGAGGTAGGTAGTTTTGCTTCAGCTAAATTAAAAGGTTTGTTGAGGACAGAAGGCAGGGAATATATTATGAAAGATGGGGACGTGGTGGAGTTTTTAATAGGCAGTTAAACTAGGTCTGAAGTGAGGATATCTCTGGGATCTACCATCCTGATTACATCTGAAAGCGGTACTGTCAGCTCTCTGGTTGGCATCGGTACTCTTGTTAATCCTGCCAATGATACCCGTGCTTGAGTTGGCACCTCCAGTAATCTTGGTGTCCCAGAAAGTATTGGCGTCCATGGGATTATAGCCTTAGCTTCTGGTGAATTTCCTATCGCTGGACTATCTACATGAATATTTATTGTAGGGGGAGTCGGAAAGGTAATTAGTGGTGGTTGTTCTGAATCGGTAATTTTGATAGTTGGATCTTCATTTAATCCCAAAGCAGCACTAATTACTCTGGCTGATCTGTAAACACGAAAACGCGTATCTGCTACGGGTACTAAATAAACTAAATTAAAATGTGTTCCTCTGGCATGAAAATCTCTGAGTCGATCTCTAATACCAGGCTGGGTAGTTAGCGCCTCATCTAAAGGAACTATAGTATCTAGTTGGAACTCCCCAGGCGTGGTAATCAATGTGTTGTGGAAGCTGGCGCTGACAGCGACTTCATGACGATAAAGATTGTTATCCAATCCATCCTCCAGGGGACTAAAATATCTCCACAGTTGTCTGATCGTTCGGATCAACGGGTGATCCTGCTCCTCACGGATTAGTTTAGCTTCAACCCTATCCTCCTCAATCTTTGTGGCTTTTCTAGCTCGCTCAAGAGCTTGATAGGCTGCCAATAATTCTGGTCTGTCCTTTTCCATCCAGCGATACTAACATAAACCCATAGACAATTCAAACTCATAGATTGAATTTTTGCTTAAAAATCAGTACAATTCCCTGCATGAATGATTATTATTTAACTTTGATACTAAAGTCAGATTTAGATGAGGGGAAAAGAAAAGAGTTGTTAAGCGGTGTTTTAAAAAAAGCTACCGGCGAGAGCGGTAAAATCAATAAAGAGGATTTGTGGGGAAACAGAGATCTGGCTTACCCAATAGAAAAACACACAAAGGGTTTCTATGCCCATTACGAATTTAGCGCTGATCCAGCGATTATCCCTACTCTTGACAAAAATCTGAGGTTGGAAGAAGATATTATTCGCTATATCCTACTCAGGAAATAATAAAATTTATCATGAAGGGAAGAGAGATTTAAGGCATGGCAACCAGATCTTGGAATAAAGTAGAGTTGATGGGTAATTTAACCCGTGACCCTGAGCTTCGCTATACCGCCTCCGGTGCTGCTGTTTGCACATTTGGACTGGCTACTAATAGAACATATTTGGTTGATGGAGAGAGGCGGGAAGACGTTGATTTCCACAAACTTGTTGCTTGGAATAAATTAGCCGAGCTTTGTAATCAACTACTTAAAAAAGGTACTAGGGTTTTTGTCTCAGGCAGACTGCAATATAGAGAGTGGGAGCCGGCTGAGGGACAAAAGAGACGGGAAGCAGAGATATCACTTGACGATATGATTATTGTTACTCCCAAAGCTGGAGTATCCGAGACGAGCGTTTCGAGTACTCCTGCTGTTACTGTTTCCCCAATTCCAGTTCCAGTTGAAGATACCCCGCCCTCTCAATCTAAGCCAACTGGTGAGGAGAATGTTTCCCCGGATGAAGATCTTCCTTTTTAGCCTCCTTTGAGGTATACTTTCCCACATGGCTATAACTAAAAAACTACAATCACGAGTCAGACTAGCTCCCCAAGTTGAGGCGGAGGTTGTTGAGGAAAAAAATGAGAGAGTGGCTAGACCGTCTAGTGATACCAAGGTAGTTGATGGGCCAAGGCTCAAAAGATTCTGCCAGTTTTGTACTCAAAAATCCCTACCGCAATATTCAGACGCCTCAGCTTTAAGAAGATTTATGTCTGACAGGGGTAGAATTAATCCTCGTACCAGAACCGGAGTTTGTGCCAAACACCAAAGAGTGTTATCTAAACAAATTAAATATGCTAGGCATTTAAGCCTTCTTCCTTTTACAGTAAGAGTGTAGTAGGATAGTTTTTGTTGATGGAAAAGATCCGTAAGTTTATTGCCCAGTTAAACGGTTGGACTGTCTTAATTGTTATTCTCACCTTTATTTTGGGTTGGCAGTTGGGTCATCGGGATTATAACCTCTCCTTTAAGAACTATAAACCTGATTTTAAGATAACTAACCAAGCCCCTTCTAATCAGGAAGTTACCATTGATTTTAAGCTGTTTTGGGATACCTGGGATTTAGTCTCGAGAAAATATATTGATAAATCAGCCATTGATCCGCAAAAAATGTATTATGGAGCTATTCAAGGAATGGTGGCAGCCATTGGGGATCCTTATACTACCTTTTTACCTCCCCAAGCTCAAAAAACCACCAAAGAGCAGCTTCAGGGTAGTTTTGATGGAGTGGGGATGCAGTTAGGATACAACAAAGACAAAAGATTGGTGGTCATTGCTCCCTTGAAAGATACTCCTGCAGAGGCAGCTGGAGTTAAAGCAGGGGATTTAATTTTAAAAATTGGAGACCGGGATACAGCTACTCTTTCTTTACCTGAAGCGGTTAGTTTAATTAGAGGACCCAAAGGAACCCAGGTTAAGTTAAATGTTTTTTCAGAAAATGAGACCAAACCAAAAGATCTTAGTATTACCCGGGACACTATTGTAGTCAAAACTGTGGCAGTTGAGGAAAAGGTAGCTGGGGGAGTAACCCCTGAGTCGCCGGCAGATGAGAAAACCACCAAGTCTGGCAAAAAAGTAGCTTATATGAGAATTAGCGGATTTGGGGAGAAAACTAAGGATGAGTGGGATGCAGCCGTGTCGGAGGCTTTAAGTATTGGTCCACAGGGTGTGATTGTGGATGTAAGAAATAACCCGGGAGGATTTTTAGATGGCGCGGTCTATATTGCTTCTGAGTTTTTAGACTCGGGGACTATAGTGATTCAGGAGGATTATCAGGGGAATAAACAGGTCCAAACCGTGATTAGGGCTGGAAAGCTGCTAAAACTACCGGTGGTTGTCTTAATCAACAAAGGGTCAGCTTCTGCTTCTGAGATCTTAGCTGGGGCCATTCAGGACCGTAAAAGAGGTACCTTGATTGGAGAGCAATCATTTGGTAAGGGGACTATTCAGTCTGCCGAGGATCTGCCTCAAGGCACTGGAATTCATATCACTACAGCCAAGTGGTTGACTCCAAACGAGAGATGGATTCATAGTATTGGCTTAACTCCAGATGTAAAGATTGAAAATGATGCTGATCCAAAGCTGGATGAACAACTGGAGAAGGCGTTAGAAGTGTTAGATAAATGAAAGGGCTGCCACAATCATCAACATTCATATTGGCGGTTACTATCGGTGCTTTAGTAGGAGTAGGGGTCTATCAGGCAGCAGCCAAAGGGCTCTTACCATTACAGGTTAACATACCCTCCGCCCTTGAAGTTGCCCCCGGTCAAAAAATTAAAGCGGTAGTAGATGAAGAAAGCGCGGTGATTGATGTGGTGGAAAAATCATCACCTTCAGTTATAGCAATTGGAAGCACTAGAAAGGTCTTTAATCCTTTTGATCCATTCTCTGTTCCTCGTAGCCAAAGTGCTACCATCGGTACCGGATTTGTCGTCTCAGAGAAAGGGATTATAGTCACCAATAAACACGTTGTGGAGGACAGAAATGCTATCTATTCAGTGATTGCTAAAGATGATAAAAAGTTTGAGATTAGAAAAATTTACCGGGATCCGGTTTTAGATTTAGCCATTGTCCAAATTGATGCTGATAATAGTTTGCAACCTTTGGATTTGGGAGACTCATCTAAACTAAAAATTGGCCAAACAGTGATTGCTATCGGTAATGCCTTGGGTAAGTTCACCAATAGCGTCACCACTGGAGTAGTTTCGGGAGTGGGTCGAAGTGTAGGAATTGGGGATCCTTATACCGGTAGCTATGAAAGTTTAGATGATCTGATTCAAACCGATGCAGCCATCAATCCTGGTAACTCAGGGGGGCCATTATTAAACTCCAGTGGTCAGGTGATTGGAGTTAATGTAGCGACTACTCAAGGGGCGCAAAATATTGGCTTTGCTATTCCCATTGATGCTGTCAAAAAGATCACGGACGAATTTATTAAAACGGGCTCTGTTTCCAGGCCATTTTTGGGGGTTCAATATCAGTTTATCTCCAAGGACCTGGCTTTACTTAATGAGATGCCACAAGGGGCATATGTCAGAGAGATTATTAAAGATTCTGGGGCTGATAAAGCGGGGGTAAAAGTTGGGGATATGATTGTAAAAATTGATGGTAAGAGTGTTACAGATGAGGGGACAATCTCCTCAACTATCTCCTCCAAAAAAATTGGAGAGTCCCTTTCTTTAGTTTTATGGAATGATGGTAAAGAAAGAACGGTCAATGCTACTTTACAAGAACTGCCTAATCAGTAATAATATAGTCGTTATGGCAGAACGAGATAGGGATTTAAGCCTTAGGCCTTCTCTGGATAAGATTAGAGATGGTAGGTATGCAGCAGCGATAAGGGTACAGGAAGAATTGGCACGGTTACGAAGAGATTTACCTAGAAGTAATGACAGAATGTATTATTCGATTATTTACCCGCCACCCCTTCCAATATTGAGGGTGGATTAATTCCTGTCTATTTTCAATATTCTTTGTTTGTGGTGTAGGTCTAGTTTGACCTCACAATTTGCCTCTGGAAAATATTTCTGAGCTTGAGATAATGCTAATTCTCCATGGGTATAATCGATCTCTCCTATAATTAACTTGGGTTTCCAGTTTAAATCATTAATTTGTTGGAATAATTGTCTGTAGAGTTCAAACCCATCCTCACCTCCATCTAAAGATACATGGGGTTCATAATCTTTAACAGATGAATCTAAATAAGGAATTCTGGCAGTAGGAATATATGGAAGATTTGTAACTAAAATATCACACCCCTGGGGTGTAACATCGACGAGAAGATCGCTTGTGACAAATTCTATCCTATCGTCAACATTGTGTAGTTTGGCATTTTCCTCAGCAACTTTTAAAGCTTTGTCTGAGACATCAGTGGCGACAATTTTGCAGTCTGGATTATTAACCGCGACCGAGATGGCAATCACTCCGGCTCCAGTTCCTAAATCTAGAACAACTGGGAATTTCTTCATCGATAAATCTCCTCGCAATGAAGCTAAAACTGCATCAACAAGTAGCTCTGTTTCTGGTCTGGGGATTAAGACATCGGGGGTAACCTTAAACCGCAGCTTGTAAAACTCCACCCAACCTCGCTGGTATTGGATTGGCTGATTATTCATGCAAAGCTTTTAGTATTGGATCCAGCTTCCCGTCTAAGATATCCTCTAAATTATGCCAGCTTTTACCAATCCGGTGATCGGTAATCCTATTTTGAGGGAAGTTATAGGTTCTAATCTTCTCAGTTCTATCCCCAGTGCCAACCTGGGACAACCTCTCTCCACCAATTAAATTGGATCTGTTGGTTCGTTCAATCTCCCAAAGTCTGGCTCGAAGCAGTGCCATAGCATTCTCTCTATTTTGTAGCTGTGATCTCTCTGTTTGACAGGTCACCACAATTCCTGTAGGAAGATGTTTTAATCTAACAGCAGTATTGACCTTATTAACATTTTGTCCTCCAGCTCCACCAGATCTAAAAGCCTCAAATTCTATATCCGTTGGGTTGATATTAACTTCAGATGGAGGTACCTCTGGTAAAACAGCCACCGTGGCAGTGGAGGTGTGGATTCTTCCCGATGACTCGGTTTTAGGGACTCTTTGAACTCGGTGGACTCCTGACTCAAACCTTAAAGAAAAGTAAGCATCCTTACCCATTATCTTGATAACAGCTTGCTTAATCTGTCCAATACCGCCTTCGGAGCTATCAATAATCTCCACCTGCCAGTTTTTACTCTCAGCATATCGCAAGTACATTCTTAGTAAATCTGAGGCAAACAATCCAGCTTCATCACCGCCAGCAGCAGAACGAATCTCTAAAATCGCCACATTTGGGTTTACTTCTAGACCCTCTGTTTCCGACGAATCATCTTGAGAGGCCATAGGAGTAGAGGCAGAATCTTGCAGCTCAGCTTTTTGTTGTTGTAACTCCTCAATATCTGCTTTGGCTAGTCCACCAAGAATAGGATCGTCCAGAAGCTGATTAGCCTCTTCAATCTTTTCATCAATTTCAGCGAGTTGCTGTGTTAAATAATCATTATCCATGAAGCGGATCTAGGAAGAGACTTGTTTTCTGGCCTGTAGCAGCAGATCTTTTAGAGATGGCTTGTCAGAGTTGGTTTTTTGTACCTTAGCAGCTCGGGCTTCAACAATTTTAACTCTTTCCACTTTGATCTTGGCTGCTCTTTCTTGGGCTTTAACAAATCTATCAACCTGACCTTGGGTGTCAACCAACTTTTGAGTACCGGTGTAAAATGGATGACAAAGAGCACAGATCTCAACCCGAATCTCAGGTAGTGTTGAGCCGGCGCTAAAATTATTTCCACAGACACAGCTTATCTTGGCATCAGGATACCAGGTTGGGTGAATAACTTGTTTCATATTGGCAATTATACAGGATTTATGATTTATGAATCAAGTTAGTGTCTGTGGGCTCGGTGATGGTGGTGAAATTTTTTACCAATTGTTCCCCAGTAAACCCCCAGACCAATTAAAATAGAGCCGATGATAAATGAATACGAGATGTCTTCAGATAAGATAAACACAGCTAGGGTGGTAGCGATTAATGGCTCAATATATTGGAATAAATTAGCTTTAATAATTCCAGCTTTATGAAGTCCCCATTCATAGAGAAAAAAAGCTGCAATTGATGAGGCCACAACTATGTAAGCGAGGCCAGTAAAACCGATGTAGGTAACCTTATAAATCCATTGTGGGTCTGCCAGGTACTCTCTTAAGGCTGGGTAAGAAAAACTAACTGTACCAACCAAAAATAAAATAGCTGTTAAGCTTAAGGAGGAGTATTCTTTAAGAAGTTTTTTGGTAAGTATGGCTCCAGCCACCCAACTTAACCCCCCCAAGACAATTAATAAATCACCTACCAATCTTTCTGAGGACAAGGGTTTACCGCTAACTAGGATAGAAGGTAGGCCAATAACAAGTATAGCCCCAACCAAGGCAAAGACAATACCTACCAAATTAATGATATAAACCTTCTCCTTTAAAAACCACCAACCGATCAGAACAGAGAGAATTGGAACGTTTAGAGATAAAACTGAGGCATCGGTAGCGGTAGTACGGGAGATTCCGGCATAAAATAAAGTAATTGAGAGGGTGATAGTTAACGATCCGGCGATAAATAATAAAGGTAGATCAGCCAGTTTGACCTTAATTTTTTTCCTCTCTACCCATAAAAAGGGAAGCAATAACAATAAGGCTATAAAAAATCTGGAGAAGGCCAGACTCATTGCTGGTATCTCAGTCAGTGTTAGTTTAGCTGCTACAAAGTTTACACCCCAAACTAAATGAGCGGTCAGTAAAGCTAGATAAGGCCAGGAGGATTTAGCGATATGGGCAGGATGAAACTTCATGGACCTAATTTATTAACGAGCTCTTCTAGGGAAACTTTCTCTTGAGTTTGTTTTATTAAATCCTTTAGAGTGAATTGTTTATTCTCAGCCTCCTCTGGACCAATAATCACTGCATATGGGATGCCTTTTTGATCAGCATATTTAAGTTGTTTATCTAGCTTGGTCTCGAGATCCAACCATAAATCAGTGTTGATATTTTTGGCGCGGAGTAAGGAGGCCGTATTGGCAGATTCTTGGGCCAAGTCTTTAGAAAAAATCGTTACCAGTACCGTAACTTGTGTTGAGGGTACATTAATTTGTCCTGCTTCTTCCAGGGCTTCAATGGTGCGATCTAATCCCACAGAAAAGCCAACCGCCGGAACTGCTAGATTGGCAAACATCCCGATTAAGTTGTCATACCGGCCACCACCACCCAAGGAAGAAGATATGAGGTTGGATTTTAGTACTACCTCAAAAATTAATCCTGTGTAGTAATTCAGACCTCTAACTAAAGTTGGATCAAACTCTAATATCTCTTTGGGATAGCCCAATTCATTAAAATAATTGCTGATTGTTTGCAGGTGTTCTGAGGGTTTTATGGAGTTGATTTTAGTGAGTAATCTAGTTGCCTCATCAGTAGAGAGTCCCTTATTACCTAGCTCATTAAGAACTCCATCTTTGCCAATCTTATTCAGTTTATCGATAGAAGATAAATATTTTGGCTCGATATCTTGTAGTAGTGAGCGGTCATTTACTTTTAATATAACCTCAAGTCCTAAGCTTTGGTAAACCTCATAAGCTAGCGCCAAAATCTCAGTATCAGCTACTTGTGATAACGAGCCAACTATATCAACATCACACTGTAAAAACTCCCGGTACCTGCCCTTTTGAGTATTCTCTCCCCGAAACGCTGATTGAAGTTGGTATCTTTTAAAGGGAAGAATAATTTTTTGAGAACCGTTTGGCCCATATTGAGCAATAACTCTGGCCAGAGGTACGGTTTGATCATACTTTAGGGCTAATTCATCTCCACCAAGTGAGGTAAATTGGTAAATTAATTTTTCCTCCTCACCGTATTTTCCTCTGAGGGTTTCAGCATACTCTAAGGTAGGAGTTTCTAAAGGATCAAAGCCAAACTTTTCAAACACTGAGATTATTTTATCCAGCACAAACTTCCTCTTCAGTGAATCCGGAGGTAAAAAGTCCCTAAACCCTTTTGGAGTTGACAATCTTATCTTATCCATGTTCATATTATATGGTACAAATGGTGACAAAAGCTATAATTTTGGCAGGTGGAAAGGGAGAAAGACTAAGGCCTTATACCGACGATAAACCCAAACCAATGGTTCCAGTTGGTGGGATACCTGATGTTGAATATCAGGTAATTCAGTTAAAAAAAGCTGGGGTTAAGGAGATTGTTTTTGCCGTTTCTTATAAAAAAGAATATTTAATGAACTATTGGGGGGATGGCTCGAAGTGGAATTTAGATATTCACTACTCAGAAGAAGATCAGCCTTTAGGGAGAGGTGGGGGTATTAAAAAAGCCATGAGGTTATTAAAAGGGGAGTGGGAGGATACCTTGGTTACCAATGGTGACAACTTGTGGAAACTGGATATTCCCAGCTTGGTCAACGCCCATCAGATAAGTGATGCCCTGGTTACCATGGTAGTAGTGCAACTACGATCACCTTATGGGATTGTAGAGATTAATGATTTAGATCAGGTTGTGGGGTTTGTAGAGAAACCACTACTTCCTCACTGGGTTAATGGTGGGGTGTATGTTTTCTCAAAAGATATTTTAGAAAAACTACCCGATATAGGAGACCATGAAGTTGAGACTTTTCCCAATCTATCTAAAGAAAAATTTTTGGCCTACAAAAGCCGGGATTTTTGGAAAGGTTTTGATACTATTAAGGATCTGATTGAGGCTGAAAAAGAGGTGACTGAGGTTTTTAAAGACCTCACTTTTTCTTTACCGGGCTAGTAGGTGTAGCGGAAGGAGAGGCTACCTTTGGGGTATAAGAGGAGCTATACGGTTGAATATAAATTAGGCGGGCGGTAATAAATCCATTTTTAGGTGATGTACCAACAGCAACTACTCCCTTATTCATCTTAACATCAGCGATGGATGACCTCTTATCCCCAAATTTAAAATCAGTTTTTTTGTCAAACTGAATAGTGACGGTTTTCCCTACCTTGTTGGTAATAGTTACCTCATTATCAGATATTCCCACCACCAGTCCCCAGGTAGTTTGCAGATTTTTAGTAGTTAAAGAGGGCAGTTTAATAATTTTTCTGGCGGTTAACATTCCGGTATCATCAATATCCCCAAGTGAGGCGATGTAATCATCATTATTTAGAGTTTTTAAAGTTGTTTTAGACTTTCCAGAGTATTGGGTATCAGGGTTAAGATTTATAATTTGAGTATCAGACTTGGTGGCCAAAGTTAAAGAGGTATCTGATTTGGATTTAATGTATCCAACATAAACCTTATTCTGCAGTTTTTTACCAATCTCAGATTTAATTTTGGCAGCCCTGGAAGCGATCTCAGATTGAAGAGTCTGGAGTTTGGTTTTTAGGTCAGCGCTGGGAGTGGAGGTGGGAGTAGCTGCAAAGATAGGGTATGGGGTAGAGGATATAGGGGATAGAAAGATAATAATTAAGAGAGTAAATGTAATTAATCTAAGCACTTTTTTCATATTTTCTCCTTAGAGTAATAAATTGTTCGAGATTCCGTTTTAGAGTTGCCGTCTTTATCAAAAGAGGTAATCAGAAGCTCGTTTACTCCTTCACTTAAAGTTATAGTAGTCGAAAAATTGCCGTTACTGGATGCCTCTAGTGCTAAATCTTCACTATCTAAACTAATTATAATAGTTGCTCCAGGTGAGGTAGCTCCTTGGATTAAGATATCAGGATCAAATAGTAGTGAGTTATTCTCTGGACTGGATAAATTAAGGTTGAAACTAACCGGCTCAGAGGTTAACGGACCCTGGGAAAAGGTAATAGAATCAATTGGGTTAGAGTTTAAGATATGATAAATTGAGGCTAGGTATCCGGAACCTATTATGCCAGCTATAACGATAAACAGAATAAAAATAAAAGCTGGTAGGGGTTTGAGCATCGGGTTTTTAGATTTTGTCACAATAAACCCTCATTGGCAACTCTCTACTTGTTGATCAAAACCACAGTTGTTACAATACCTCAACTATGGAGATTATTTGGTATGGGCAGTCATGTTTTAAGATTAAAGGCAAATCAGCTACAGTTATCACTGACCCTTTTGATCCAGATGCTTCGGGGTTAAAACTTCCTAAAGATCTTACCGCTGATTTGGTGTTGTCCTCACACTCTCATAGTGACCATAATAATACACAAGCGGTCTTGGGCGATCCCTTGGTAGTTGCTGGTCCTGGTGAGTATGAGGTTAAGGGGGTCTCGGTGATAGGGGTTTCCACCTTTCACGATAATCAAAATGGGTCAGAAAGAGGCAGTAATACTGTTTATAACATCATGATAGATGGGGTTAATATAGTTCATTTGGGAGATTTAGGACATCAATTAAGTGAGGATCAAGTTGAGGGAATTGATCAAACTGATATCCTACTAGTACCAGTGGGTGGGGTTTATACAGTTGGAACTGAAGACATCTCCAAGGTAATCTCCCAGTTAGAGCCTCGGGTAATAATCCCGATGCATTATAAAATCGAAGGATTAAAGTATGAGTTAGGGGATGTTAACCCATTCTTACAGCAGATGGGGGCGGAAGGGGTAGAGTCAGTTCCTAAGTTGTCTATTACCAAAGATAAATTACCTGACGAAACACAGGTTGTCGTACTAAGTAAAAGTTAAAGTCACATGCCAAAGGCATCAACGCCCAAACTACCGCCCCAAAATATTGAAGCCGAACAGTCTTTGTTGGGCGCTTTGTTAATTGATAAAGATGCTATTGTGAGGATAGCGGAATCCCTAAGACCAACAGATTTTTATAGAACTGAACAACACGGTAGAATTTTTCAGGCGATCTTAGATTTGTTTGAGAAGCGAGAGCCAATTGACCTAGTTACCATCACCGATAAGCTTAAACAAACAGAATCGATTGATATGGTTGGGGGACCAGCATATTTAACCACCTTAGTCAACACAGTTCCTACCAGCGCCCATTTAGAGCACTACTCCAAGATTATCAGGGAGCATTCATTAAGAAGAAATCTGATCGCTCAAGCTACCAGGTTGGTGGATTTGGCCTATGATGAGTCTCAACCCTTGGAATCAATATTAAATGAGGCGGAACAAGGGGTATTTGCCATCTCCCAGCAAAATGTTAAGCGGGACTTTATGCCTCTTAAGGACTTATTATCACAGTCTTTTGACCGACTGGATGAACTACAAAAAAACTCTGGTAAGTTAAGGGGGGTGCCTTGTGGGTTTCGGGATCTTGATTCTAAATTGGCCGGTTTTCAGGATTCAAATTTGATTGTCTTTGCAGCCCGGCCCGGTCAAGGAAAAACATCATTCATGTTAGGTGTGGCCCAACATGTAGCGGTTAGATTAAATTTACCGGTAGGTTTTTTTTCCTTAGAGATGTCTCAGGAAGAGTTAGTAGATAGGATTATTGTGGCTCAGGCTGATATTGATGCTTGGAAGTTAAAAACTGGCAAATTAGAGGACACTGATTTGGATAGGATGTCACATGCTTATGGAGAGTTAGCGGAAGCTCCGTTATTTATTGATGATACTCCAGGCCTAAATTTATCTGAGATTAGAACCAAGGCCAGAAGGCTACAGATGGAGCACGGTTTAAAGCTGTTAATTATAGATTATTTACAGTTGGTCCATGGCCGGAATTTGGAGAACCGGGTTCAAGAGGTCTCGGAGATATCTCAAGGATTAAAAAATTTGGCTAGAGAGTTAAAAATTCCGGTAATTGCTGTCTCGCAACTTTCCCGGGCTGTGGAAAGCCGGGGTAGTCGTAGACCTCAACTGGCAGATTTAAGGGAATCTGGAGCCATTGAGCAGGACGCGGACGTCGTCATGTTTTTATACCGGGAGGACGTAGATAATCTGAAGGATGTCACAATTGATATTGCCAAGCATCGAAACGGACCAGTGGGGGAGATTAAGTTGGTTTTTGTGCCGGAAAGAGTCAAGTTTTATGGATTAGAGAAAAGCCGGGCAGCAGCCTCGGCATCTTCTGGAAGGGCTCCCAAGAGTGAAGAATCTAAAACGGCTGCAGCATAATGCTCAGTCTATCTAAGCAGGCCGTGGACAGTTTATTTAAAATCCAATTGGTCCGGTACATCCCATCGATGTTTGCAACCTCAAAATCGGTTCCAGCAAACTCATGAATTAAGCAAATATCAGTAATAGAGTGGTTGGCTAACCTCTTAATTTGTTCAAGGTACCGCTCATTAAAACACAGAACTAAGTCTACGCCGTTAATCATTTTTTCAGTAATTTGTGTAGGGGTGTGTGGTTGAGGGTTGTATCGCAAGGATTGCATAGCTTTCATAGTATCAGCTAAAAGACTACTGTTTAAAACATACGAAGATGCCTCAATGCCTGCTGATTGAACTTGGATGTCTAATCCTCGTTCTTGCGCTTGAGTAGTCATAATTTGACGCATTACTGGGCCTCGCACCATATCGTGCCGAGAAACTATTAGTATTTCCATCATGCGGGGATTATATATCGAGGCTGTGATTTTTTACAACTTTTTCTATCTGTGTCCCTAGATCCTCGATAGATCCATTATTATCAAGCATAATATCAGCTTGTTTGCTAATTATTGGGATAAATGTTTCTGTTTTGGCGCGTTCTTCTTTTAAAAACTGTTCCCAGGTGAGGGTTTTTTCATCAGCTTTTTCTTGGCGTTCTTTTAATCTTTGATATCTCAATTTGGCTTTGGCAGTAATATAAATTAAGATATTTCTAGAAAATTGCCGGACTACATCGATATCTGTTTGCCACCTAATTCCATCAAAAATAATAATATTAGCCTCAGAATTTGCAATTTTTGTCTTAACAGCCCGAGAAACTGTTCCTTCTCCATAGGTTTGGTCCATAATAATAGCTAAGTTTTGTAGATTTGCCCGGGTATTGGGGAGATCCCAAAAATTTAACGCTTCCAGTAGCATCTCTCCTGATTTAACTACCTGGATTTTATTATTTTTTAGGATTTTTTGGAGTGAATCATTAAAGGTCTGCTTGCCCGCCCCTTTTTCACCAATAAGCCCAATAACTAGTTTATCCATTCTTGTACCGAGAGAGGGAGTCGAACCCTCACAATCTTGCGATCAATAGATTTTGAGTCTATCGCGTCTACCATTCCGCCACCTCGGCTCGAAGCTAATTATACCTGAGTATGATTGACAATTCCACCCGGGATAGATTATTCTAGCCCTTATGAAAGTTCAGCTTGTTACAGAAGGACAAACACAAGGAGTAGTGGTGTTGGGGGTCTACCAAGATCAAAAACCAGATTTTAAGGATACTTCATTAATTAAATTCATTCATGACAATCCTCAGTTTGGAAAAACTAACGAGACTCAACTTTTATATTCTGGAAATCAAAGCTATCTATTAGTCGGTTTAGGAAATAAAGATGAGGTAGATTTTGAAATTATCCAAAATTGGGCCGGAAGCTCAGCAAGATTTTTACTCAATAAAGTAAAAGAGATGACTTTTATAATCCCTGAAGTGAATGGAATCTCGGAAAGCAGTGTAATCGAAGCAGTAGTAATTGGAACTCAGCTAGCGGAGTTTAATTTGTCCTCACAATATAAATCAGAGACAAAACCGCATGTTTTAAAAAGTGCTTATTTACTGGTCAATCAATCCTCGCGAGAGCATTCAGAGAGATTAAGGAAAGGCAATGTTCTGGCAGAAGCAATTAACCTAGCCAGACGTTTAGGCGACTTGCCTCCTAATGAGATGACCCCAACTTATTTTTTAAGTGAAGCTAAAAAGGTAGCCCGGACGGGAAAGTTAAAAATTACAGTTTTTGATGAAAAACAGGCCTTAAAAAAAGGTATGGGAGCCTTTAGTGCTGTGGCAAATGGATCCAATGAACCATCTTTTGTAATCGTTTTGGAGTATCTAGGGGATAGTAGAGCAAAAGAAAAATGGGGCTTGGTGGGCAAGGGGGTAACGTTTGATACTGGTGGGATATCTTTGAAGCCGGGTAATGGGATGTATGAGATGAAATATGATATGAGCGGAGCCGGTTCTGTTTTAGGGGCTATGATGGCTATCTCAGAGTTAAAACCCAAAGCCAATATTGTGGGAGTAATGATTTTAACCGAGAACTCTCCTTCCGGTCAGTCCTTTAGGCCAGGAGATATTCTAAAAACCTACTCAGGTAAAACTGCTGAGGTCTTAAATACTGATGCCGAAGGCAGATTGTTGTTGATTGATGCGATTACTTTGGCTCAAAAAGATTATAAAGCCACTAAATTAATTGATCTGGCAACCTTAACTGGGGCGATTATTGTTGCTTTAGGGGATTATTATACCGGGGTCTTTTCCAATAATCAGGCGTTTGCTTCCCAACTGATTGAAGCTGGTAAAAAGGTAGGGGAGAGGTATTGGCAGCTACCGATGAGTAGTATCTTTAACGAGATGATTGAATCTGATCTGGCTGATATTAGCAATATTGGGCATGGAGGTTCAATACCTGGAGCTGCCGGTTCCATTACTGGAGCCAAGTTTATAGAGGCTGGGGTGGAGAATAATATTCCTTGGATTCACTTAGATATCGCGGGAACTGCTTGGGATTTAAAGACTAAACCGTTTAAATCTCCTGGTGCTACTGGAGTAGGGATCAAGACTTTGTTAGAATTAATATCTGTATGATAAGCAGAGCTTGACATAGTCTACGCCTATGATAAACGCTACAGATCTCAGACCAGGAATAGTTTTTACAGAAGATGACAGTCTTTACCAGGTGTTGACTTATGAACACATTAAGATGGGCCGGGGGAGTGGAAATATTAAAGTGAAGGTGAGAAACCTCAGAACTGGCTCGGTGGTAGAAAAGGGGTTTATTACTGGTGCTAGAGTTGATGAGGCAAATATTGAGAAGCGAAAAGTTCAGTATCTCTATTCTGACGGAGACACCTTCAATTTTATGGATCCAGTGAGTTTCGAGCAGTTTCCTTTATCTAGGACAATTATTGATGAGCAGGCTAAATATCTTAAAGATGGCTTGGAGCTGCAATTAGTAGTTTCTGGTGAGGAGGCTTTGGGGATTGAGTTGCCGAATTCACTAGTTTATACCATAACCGAGACGGGTCCTTCCGAGAAAGGAAATACCGTTTCCAACGTTTATAAAGATGCCACACTGGATAATGAGTTATCAGTTAAGGTACCGATGTTTATGACGGTTGGAGAGAAGATAAAGGTTGATACCAGAACTGGCCAGTATGTAGAGAGAGTAAGGTAGTTTAGGAAGTAGTTTGGAAAACCCAAGTATTAGCTAAATACACCGCTAGTCCCACGGTCACTACTTGGGTAATCAGGCCCCAGGGTAAAGTAGCTTTTCCCTGCATTCTGGATTGAACATTATAGATAAACCCAAAAGGGAAAAACCTCCAATTAAAGAACCAATAAGGTGCTTCTAGAACGTCCCAGCTTATAGACAAAAAGATACAAGCCAGAAAATACCATACAGGGATACTAGAGTTGCCAAAAATTACAAATGCTAAGGTGAGTCCCACCAGTACATCTCCAGCACTCTCTAAAAATAATCTAACTTTTGATTTTTCCCGCCAACCCCATCCCAGATCCCAATGAGGAACTAAATCTAGTAGTGGGTGGGAGATTGTGGCAAGAGTTAATCCTAAAATCGGATTTTGAATTGTAGCGGCGGCGATTGAGGCTCCAACTATACTGTGCGCTGTTGCTGTCATGAGTATTACATAACAGTATACCAGTATCTGTCAATTTGATAAAAGCTGGCATACTGTGGTACGCTCCTCTCAATGTTACCGGTTATAGCACAAGTGGGTCCGATATCTGTTTCTTCTTTTGGGGTGTTTTTAGCGATAGCTTTGGTAGCTTCATTGTTTGTGATCTGGAGGATTGGCAGAGCGTATGATGTGAATGAAGAAAAGCTAACCTCATTAACGGTGATTAGCTTTTTGGGGGGATTAGTAGGAGCAAGAATTTTAGCGGTCGGATTAAATTTAGAGCTTTTTGATACATACGAGAAGGTACTGCAAATTAATCGTTACCCAGGACTTTCTTTTTGGGGAGGGTTAATAGGAGGATTGTTAACTTTTTGGTTGTTAAGCTTAAAAAACCGCCTGAACTTTTGGTCTTTGGCTGATTTTGCTGCTGCGGGGTTTATTTTAGGCGTGGCCATTGCCGACGTGGGATGTTTTTTAGGAGGGTGTGGATATGGAGTTAGCTCTGATCTCCCCATTGCCTTAAACGTTGTAGGATTAGTCGGAAAAAGGTTGCCGATTTCTTTAATTGAGGCAGGGCTTCTATTCTTATTATTTAGAATTATATGGGGACAGGCAATACGTTTTCATTATAGTGGTTATGTTTTGGCCTCAACTTTTATTTACTTGGGGATAGTAAAGTTTATTTCGGAGTTTTTTAGAGGAGACAAAATTTCATTGTTGGTAATAAGTAATCAGCTTGAGTTAAGCGTTGGGCACATAATCTCATTGCTACTGGTATTGTTTGGTGTAGTGGTAATCTATCAGAGATCAAAAAGGATCTTCGTTAGCGACTTGGTCTCAATCCTGGCGTATCTGACCTCTTCTAAAAAAAGAACCACCACTCTGTTATCTCTTAAGAAACGATGGTATAATTTGAAGGTCAGTTGGACGATACGCTTAGGAAGATTTAACCGTAAAACCAAGGTAGTTCCAAGACTTACAATGAGGAGGCTGAATGTTAAATATACACCAAAAAACTTTAGATAAAATCAAGTCATATTTGAAGAGACAACAAAAACAGGTTGAATCGCAAATCAAATCATTAGAAAAAGAAGATCCGGTATTGTCGGATGGGTTAGCTGAATCTCCTGAGTCTGGGACAGAATCATGGTCAGCAGATGTGCATGCCAGGTTTGTATCAATGAAAAATGAACTTTTGGGTTTATCAAAAAGGATTACCAACTCTTTAACAAGTTTAAAAAAGGGAACTTATGGAAAATGTGAGAGGTGTGGCAAAAAGATAGAGGTTGCTAGACTAGATGCTTTGCCAACTGCAAGTTTGTGTCTCTCTTGCTCAAAGAAAACTCCCTCTAGAACAAAGAGATAAAATTATTCTACCTTCATTACCAATGAAACTAAGAGTTGTGTTTGAAGATCAGGATTTAATAGTTTTTGATAAACCTCCTGGCTTAATTGTTACTAAATCAGAGACACAAGATGGAAAAACCCTGGAGGATATATTAGTAGATGACTACAAGATTAATATTGAGCGGGGTGGCGTGGTGCACCGTTTAGATAAAGATACCTCTGGTTTAATCGTGGCTGCAAAATCAGACTTAGCGCTAGCTAATCTTCAGGAGCAGTTTAAAACCCGGGAGGTCAAGAAATCATATTTAGCCCTAGTTCATGGAATCGTTAAAAATCCTGGGCGGATTGAGGGTGCAATTGGTCGAAATCCAGGAGATCGGGAGAAGTTTGTGGTATTTAACCAGGAGGGAGGAAAAGAGGCGACAACTGAGTATACTCCTCTTGAGCAAAGGATAATGAGTGAGGAGATGGTAAAAACTATCTTCCCAGATTTTAATAAAATTCAGATGAGAAAGATATCTAACTCAAATTATTCCTTGTTTACCATGGTTGAATGCTATCCTTTAACTGGACGGACACACCAAATTAGGGTACATTTAAAGCATATCGGTTTCCCGATAGTTGGTGACGGTAAGTATGTTGGCAGAAAAACATCAAGATTGGATCACCGGTGGTGTAAGAGACAATTTTTACACGCTACCAAACTTAGTTTTAAGCATCCAACTAATGGGAAGGAGATGAGGTTTGAGAGCCTTTTAGCGGAGGATTTACAACAAGCATGGAATCGACTAACGCCCTATTTATCCAGTTAGCTGTAGTCTTGGGTTTATCTGCTTTTTTCGGTTTTGTTCTAAAATTTTTCAAGTTACCGTTAGTGGTAGCCTATCTTTTGGCTGGAGTTTTCCTGGCTATGTTAGAGGCCTTTCCTAGCTTAGGATACCTGCTTGGGATAGGGGATTTTTCAGCCCTGGCTCATTTACCGGAGATTGGGATTGCTTTTGTGCTGTTTTTTGTAGGAATGGAGCTTGATTTAAAGGAGATCCAGGTTTTGGGTAAACCAATTGTGGTAGCTAGTTTGGGGCAAATTGGGTTATCGCTGATGGCGGGGTTTCTCATTGCTCAACTGTTAGGCTTTGCTGTTGTGGAGAGTCTCTATTTAGGGGTGGGATTATCTGTTTCATCCACCATTGTAGTGGTTAAAATGTTGCTAGAGAAGCAAGATCTAAGCTCGCTATACGGCAAGCTATCACTAGGAATTTTATTAATTGAGGACTTAGTGGCGATATTATTGCTGATGGTAATGACGGTTGGGTCTTCAATATTTAACGTCGGCTTACAAGCAAACTTCCCCCTGCTAATGTTGGTCTTAAAAGGATCAATTTTAATGATGGTATCAATCTTCCTCTCCCGCCATGTCCTTAACTCATTATTTCGCGCTACTGCTTCATCAGCTGAGCTATTATTCTTATCAGCACTGGCTTGGTGCTTTGTGTTTGTGGCATTTTCGTTATTGTTGGGATTCTCGGTGGTTATTGGGGCTTTTTTGGCTGGGGTAGCTCTAGCTAACTCACCGTTTCATTATGAAATCCAAGGAAAGGTGAAGCCCTTAAGGGATTTTTTTGTAACCCTCTTCTTTGTTTATCTTGGTTCTCAGGTGACGTTTTCAGAGCTAGGTGCAGCCTTACCTCTGATTGCTGTCTTTACTACATATGCCCTGATTATTAAACCAATCATATTTTTGTTAATTTTGGGGGCTTTTGGTTTTAGGAAACACACCATCTTTCAAACAGCCTTGAATCTCTCCCAAATCTCGGAATTTTCTCTCATTATTATGATTGTAGGATTAAATCAGGGTTTGGTATCCTCAGTTGGTCTGACAGCGATGGCTTTAACTGGAGTGATCTCAATTATTATCTCCTCAATCATGATTAATTTTTCCAAGACTATCTACAGACGACTCAAGGGGTTTATCGGTTTTTTTGAGCACGGCAAATTTGTCCACGAATCAGAGATGGCTTTAGAAGAGAGTGGGATTAAGGATCATATTATTTTAATTGGTGCTCATCGAATTGGAGGAGAGGTAGTTAGATACCTAAATAAAGAGGAAATTCCCTTGTTAGTTTTGGATTTTAATCCTAAAATCATTCAAAAATTGATCTCTCAAAAGATTCATGCTCTTTATGGTGATATTGGTGATCCAGAGATTTTGGATTTTTTAAGCTTAGAAGAAGCCAAGCTAATTATCTCAACTGCTGCCAATATTGATGATAATTTAATGTTGTTGTCTGAGATAAAACGGAGAAAAGCTCAGGCGGTAGTTATCACTCGAGCCACCTCAATCATAGAGGCAGAGGAGCTATATAATGCCGGTTCAGACTATGTGATACTTCCTGAGACTATCACTGGGGATTTTTTAACTCAAATATTAAAAAACCATTGGCCAGGCCTTTCATATTTTAAAGATAGGTCTGAAAGGGAGTTGGAGAGATTGTCCAAAAATAAGCTAGCGGTGGAGTAGGTATCCAAAAATAACCCTTCCACTTGATTTATTAGGCTCATGTTTCTAAACTGTTAGTTATGGAGTCAATTAAAAAGAAGGAGGTATCAATAAATTATGGGTGCATTTGGAGGTTATTTTAAAGGAGAAAAGAAAAAAAAGAAAAAAAGTGAAGGAGCGGGAGGTGGTAGTTTTGCTCCGGTATTTACCCCACCACAAATTATTGGTAAGGGGAAAAAACCAGGAGAGTAAATCCTTAAGTCAAAAACATGACCAAAACTGCCCGAAAGCACTCTAAGACCTCGTGGAAAAAGTTCCAATCTGATGGTCAACAGAAAAAGAGGTTATATTTAGGGTTAATAGTGTTGGGAGTGATTGTCATAACTGTTTTACTCGGAAAGGTATTGTCGTTTGTTGGGGCTTTGGGACAACCCTTTTCTCCAGACGGGGAATCTACTGGGCGTTCTCATCTTTGGAACTTTATCTCACCAATCAATTTGATAATAAAATCAGATAAAGTGAGCCTGCTTAGTTATAATCCTTCCTCTAAATCATTAACTATCGTTAAAATCCCGGATGAGACCTACCTTCAAGCCTCCTTGGGGTATGGTAAATGGCCGGCTAGAAGTATTTATCAGTTGGGTCAGACAGAAGGTAAGAAAATTGGAGCTGAGCTTTTGAAACTAACCATCACTGAAACTATGGGAGTACCAATTGATGGGTATCTGGTTTTTCAAGGGGATAGTAGTAATAAAGGCGTTGATGCTATTGTGGAGGACTTAAGATCTTCACCATTTACTACCCTGGGTATGATTTCAGATATTAAGACTGATCTTAGTTTGTGGGAGCTTTTAAGATTAATCATGGAGGTTAGGGGTGTTAGGTTTGATAAGATAGATAATAAAGATTTATCTCAATCTCAAACTACCTCCTGGACGCTTTTGTCGGATGGCAGAAGAGCATTGGAGATTAATCAGTCACTTTTAGACAAAGAGTTGGGGTCATACCTGATAGACGAATCACTAAGTCTAGAAGGTATTAGTGTGGCTATTTACAACTCCACAGATCATCCTAAATTAGCTGAGAAAGCTGCTCGGGTAGTTACTAATATGGGTGGAAGAGTCGTGTTAACCAGCGTTATTAAACCGCGTTTGGAAGATTCAGTAATTATTGGTTCCAGCTCTTATTCCTATACCCGTTTAGGAAAAATATTCGCCCCAAATTGTTTTAAAAAGAGTTGTAAAGATCAAATAGCTAAGATCAGTGAAGAAAATAATTCTTTAAAAACATTACCAGAGACACAGCTAACAATCATATTAGGTGAAGATTATTATAAAAAGTATAATAATCTTTAGATGGTTATCTGGTTGCTACTATTTTTTATAGTCATTTTAATCTCTTTCGTCTTAGCTATCCGTTCATTGAGGCATTATAGGGAAAATCCGGCTCGCTTGGGTGTAACCTTCAGTTTATATTTAATTCAAAATACCAGTGCTTTAACAGAGTCTTTACTAGAAGAATTAAATAGGGAAGTGTTGGAGAAGAGGTTAGTTATATCTTTTGAACGGTTGTATAAGGGAGATAAAAAAGCTTTAATCATTTATGGTCCCTCGCTACTATTAACAAACAGAGTTGAAAAGCTGGGACTTTTAGAGCTTGAGGACTATGCAATTAGAACCCACCTTCACACACAAGCTCTTGAGATAGGGGTTAAAGCCAATGCTGATTTTCAAGCAACTAATTTTCACCTGGCAGTTGATAGGATTGGATTACAGGATCAAGAACAACTTTGGTGGCAGGTCATAGTTCAACCCCAGATTAAAAATAAAGGTGAGATAGAGTTAAATTCTTTGATTAGAGTAGTGATCCATACCCAAGAGGTGAGTCGTTTAGCTCAAATTCAGGGTCTTTTAATGTCAGGACTAGAAGAGTCTCATTTAACTCGTCTCCCCCAGACTCATTCATCAAAGCAAATACTTAAATTTTATAAAGAGCGAGTTGCCTTTAGACCGTTCTCGACAAACAAAGAAAGTTTACTGCTGAATTTAAACGACCTCTTCGGTCTCATCAGTATCGCTTGAACCTTCATCGTTATCATCCGGGACAACAATATGATCAGAAGAATAGGCCATGATTCCTCCTAAATTATCCAAAAATGATGGTTGGTTTTTAAACCTAGCAGAACGAAAAGTTTCGCGGATTAATACCGCTAATCCATTAATCTTAACGTTTTTGATTAAAACCTGGTATTTATTACCCCCTCTTAAAAGGCGAAGTAATCGGTGGCCAATATCATCTGGTAGAGCCCCAAGATAATGATTCTCCATGTCTGTTATAACCACCCCCCGGTTTCTAGCCACTAATTTTACTACCTCACCCGGGGAGAGAACTGATAATCGTTGGGGTTCTGCCACCTTTATCAAAGGGACAACTTTTGTTTTTCCTGGTTCTTCAATAAAACTATCCAAGCTAAACTGAAATCCGTTAGCGCTTGACCGTTGTTTTTCTCCGTTAGCGCCTCTTTTACTACAACTTTCGATTCGTTTTAAAAACTTGGCAGCAATTTGGTTGTAGGGGTCTACCTTTAAGGAGTTTTCATAGTATTTCTTGGAGTCTTTTAAATTACCAAGTTCAAAATATGCTCTAGCTAAGCGATTGAGAGCATCAACGCTTGTTGGATCTGCTTTGATAATTGATTGATTTAGCGTTAAGGCTTCTTCCCACTGGGCAGTCAATGCTGCTTGAATGGCTTGTTGGTGCAGGTGGAGGATAGAATCAGCCATTAGGGATGAAGTATAGAGGTTGTTGGTAACTACAGTCAAGGGCTAGGCTTTGGATTCTGGTGATCAGCAACTAAATTGTGCTATTATCTAGACCTAATGAGTGGTCACAGTAAGTGGTCGACAATAAAACGTCAAAAAGGGGTGGCAGATATTAAACGTGGCCAAACTTTTACCAAGCTTGCTCTAGCAATTACCATTGCCGCTAAAACTGGAGGATCAGGAGATCCTGACTCTAACCCCAGGTTACGGGCCGCTCTAGAATCTGCTAGTGCAGTTAACCTGCCCAAGGAAAATATTCAAAGAGCAATTGATCGAGGTTTAGGTAAGCTTCCTGGGCAAATGATTGAGGAGGTTAATTTTGAAGGATTTGGGCCGGGGAAAACAGCCTTTTTTGTTGAGGCTGTGACCGACAATAAGATGAGAACATTAAGTGAGATTAAAAATATGTTTGAAAGATCTGGTGGTCATCTTGGAGGGCAGGGGAGTACAGCCCATCTGTTTGATAAAAAGGGAGAAATTAAGATTTTTGGTAAAGGTGGTGGTGTGGAAGAAGAGCTATTGGAGTTGATAGACTTAGGCGCTGAGGACGTAGAAGATCTAATGGAAGACGATGGTATATTGCCTACCGGTAGGCAGGTACAAAAATACCTCATTTACGTCGAACCTAAGGCACTGAGTATAATGAGTAATAATATTGTTCAATCGGGCTTTAAGGTTGAACAATTAGGGGTGGTGATGCAGCCTAATCTGACTGTCGAAATTCAAGATAAAGAGTTGGCTCTAAAAGTGGTGCAGTTTGCCCAAAAATTAGAGGATCATGACGATGTGCAACTAGTATATGCAAACTTTAATCTTCCTGAGGAGTTAATCTGATAGAAGGGTCTGTATGGTTATCTTAGGCATTGATCCTGGGACAGCTACAACTGGGTATGGGGTAATAAAAGTACCCGATGATATTTTATCCCGAGAATTTAAATATGACATTGAATTGGTTGACTATGGTTTTTTATCCACCTCAAAGGATATTGTAATGGAAAAACGGTTGGTTAGTTTGCATCACCAATTAGAGTCGGTGGTGGAGCAGTTTAAGCCGGATGCTATTATCATTGAGTTGTTATTTTTTGGAGCCAATACTAGAACGGCGATTCAGGTGGGGCAGGCAAGAGGGGTTATTATGCTTTCTGCTGGATCCCGAGGTGTACCTATTCATGAATACACTGGTCCCCAGGTAAAACTAATGGTGGCAGGTGGAGGGAGGGCTGATAAACGTGAGGTTCATGAAGGTGTGAGAAAGTTTTTGGGTAAAGATGGGGCTAAGTACAGGGAGTTAATGACTCCAATGTCAGGCAATACCAGGAAGACTAAAAAATTTTCCGATGACGCTGTTGATGCCATAGCGATTGCTATCTGCCATATCTTAAAATTGGTAGCCAAGTAGATACTATGAGTTTTGGATTAACAAAAAGACATAAAATCATCATCACCTCAGTGATACTCGCAGTAGCCTTATTATCCACTGGGTTTATGTCGATCTCATTTTATTTAAATTACAAACTACAGATTATCGTGGCTCTGCTGATCCTATCATTAGTCTTATCTGCCTGGGCTTTATGGGAAGGGCTAACGTTTCTTAAGGGTACTATTTTGATGGTTTTGCCGATGACTTTTACGCTATCGGTAACATCGTATTATTTCTTACTGCCTACATATTGGTATCTTAGGTTTCCAGTAGCACTACTTTTTGGGATAATTTGGTACACCTTACTGCTGTCACAGAATGTTTTTAATGTTTCATCTATTAGAACAATTCCGCTTTATCGAGTGGCCTCAACTGTAGTATTTGTGCTGACAATCACCACGGCGTCACTGCTTTTTAACGTTATTTTTTCGCTACATATGCTATATATTTTTAATGGTCTAGTAGTGCTTGCACTGTGTTTCCCGTTAATTTTACAGTTATTATGGTCGGTAGAGATGGAAAGGGTGGACAGTATCTTAGCTGTAACTTCTTTATTTATGGGGATAGTGGTCTCTCAGGTGGCGATAGCTTTATCGTTTTGGCCGGTTAGCAACGCTGTAGCTTCGGTAATGTTGACGGCAGTTTTATATTTAGTGTGTGGGATTAGTATGGATAGTCTCCGCGGACGATTGAGCAGGGAAGTGGTGTGGGGATATTTTAGGTGGGGAGCTCCAGTACTATTATTAGTTTATTTAACAACTTCCTGGACAGGGTAGGGGGGAGAGGGATGCTGGCTATAGGCTTTATTATAGGGTAATTTTCGGGTATCCGTGAAAAGGATCGTGAAAACTGATATAGTATGATATATTTACCGCAAACAATTCTTGACCATTTGATCTTTTAGGTAGGCAGATGGTCAATCGCAAGGTGGGTGCTGATGTCCCTCGACAGGAGCACACACTCTCCAGTTGTGGATATCTATTTACGGTCGTGAAAAGAATTTTTCACGGCAGGATCTCACAGAGGAGAGCAGCTCTCTATAAGAGTTAAACGCTTCAACAAGAGAGGAATAAGCTATTTGGTTGATACTCTTGCGCCTGCACCCATAAGCTACTTCTCCAGGAGAGTGCCAGGTACTCTTTTACTATGTCGCACAATGTATCTTATGCGACGTCGTGGAGGGATATCTGGAGGAGAGGTATTTTGGGACAATATCAGTACCAGTAACCAAATTGGATAATTTTTATGGTTACTTTATTGGTACCTAAACCAGTTATTTCCTACCGGTTTTCTGACTAATCATAAAATATATATTCATAAATTCTATATCTTTAATTAGATTGCCGTAACGCCCTAATCAATAGATGACTCAATATAGCTCCTCCCCTGTTTCCAACCGTTTTTAGGGCATTGTAGGGCGTCGTGCCTGAGCATGCGTAAATTAGTTGACAACCCTGGGATAAGATGATTAACTTAGGTCAATGAGAGAAAAAGGTCTTGCCTTACCTTTAATTTTAATCTTATTGATGGTAGCCGGAGTGTTTGTGGCTACTAAATTGGTAGATATCCCTCAAATTTTTAAATCCCAAGCAGGTTTGGTGAGATCAATTTATTTTGTTGGGCCAGAGATTAAAAAGGATGATCAGGGTATGCCCTATACCCAAAGCATAAAAGTTAACCTGGCTTTAACCTCCCCTTTTGGATACTTAACTCCCCCACCAAACTCCACTCCTATCCCAGATCCTATGCCAACGATTGGCGCTAATCCCATAGGTGCTTGCTTTGACAATCCTTGCGATAAGGGATCCTACTGTATCCAGATGGGAAATAAACAGCTCTGCATTCCCTCAATGCCATCTTCAGCTACGTCATCTGGTACGGTTCCCAAAGGACGAGAGACGCAAAGCGCAATTCAAGATTTTACAAGTTGGGCCTTGGGTCAGATAAAAAGTTTAACCCGGGAATCTGGACGACTGGCTGTTTCTGACGGTGTGGATATGTTAACCGATGCAACTATTCCCAGACCCAGGGATCCGGAGATTATCTGTTCCATAGGGAATACAGGTGAACCAATAATTAAAATTAATCCCCGGCAACCAGACCCAGATAAGGATATTCAGATCTTGGTTGACAATGCAACGTTTGAGGGTTGGAATAATAACTGTGACGCCCCAAATTCAGGAGATCTTTGCTTAACAACTCGTGAGGCTCCGGAAATTAATATTGAACAGAATCAGGTCTATAACGTTTGGCTGAGAACAAAAAAGAACGGTAAATATAGCTTGCCTACCACCAAATTCCCGATTATCTGTACTGTTCCTGGAAAAGTAACAACGGTTGGCTACCGTTTGGCTGAGAACCCTGTTAGCCTAAAATACAGTTCCTTTGTTCCCTATAACAGCGATAGTCCAATATTTTACACTTCCTATGTGTTTCAAAATATTAAGCCAGGCCTAAAAACAGTTTGGGTGCAGTTTTTGAGCAATGACGGTAGAGTTAGTAATCCGGATAGTGCTGATATTCAACTAAAGTTGACTCTCCCAACTGATTATTGTGATCAAAAGGCAACAATCTCTTGTAAAATAGACGGGACTTTGTGCGAGAACTTTCCTACCCCTTGTGATGTTCCTTCGGGGTGGATTCCACCCTTCAAGGGTAGCCCAGATCCTTTGCCAACCAAGAAAACTGAAAGTTCAGATGGATATAGTTTTGAGATACCCTGGGATGATCTAGCTACTCCCACTCCTAGGATGAGGAAATAAAGATGAATACTCAGAAGGGCTCGATCGCTCCCCTGCTTGTTGTTATCTTATTGATTATTGGCATTGTTGTTGGGACAAAGCTGATAAATATTCCTCAGATATTTAAATCCAGAGCTTCAGCACCAGCTACTTTACCCACCCCTATTTTTGAAGATGATTTTTCTACTAATACAGGCTGGGAATATTTGGGAACAGGAGGCAGCGGATCATATGGTAGTCCAAATTGGAGTGTAGATGTAGCAGGTATTAATAGTATAGGCGAATACCTTGCGAGTGAGGGCGTGATCAGGATTCTGGTTACGCAACCGAGGGGCTATCGTTATCTTCAAAGACGAATCAATATGACCGGTGAATTTACTGCAATCTTTGACTTTACGCTCAGAAATAGTATAAGCGGAGCTTACCATTATACTGGCATGCGTTTTGGTGGCCCTGGGAGCAGTAATGTATATGCAATTTGGATCAGCAACCTAGGGACTATAGTAATAAATGGAGGGACTACTGAGCATATCGTGAATGATCTCCCGACCGGTGAGATACTTAATGATAACAAAAACTACAGAGTGCGGGTAGACAGAAGGTTGAGTGAGCTAAAAGTATGGTTGAGTGCAGATAATGGGGCAAGTTATAAATTAATTGCAAAAACTTCGGTAGATCCCATTCAAGCACTAGGTGCAGATGGAGCAATGTATATGGGATTTGTATATCAAGCATATCAGGTCGGACAAAATTATCCTGAAGCAAGATTTGATAATTTTAAAGTTTGGAGGTTGGGTTAGGTTCCAGAACCGGTTGTTGGTGCTACCCCTACACCTACCCCAGTACCTAGTGGGTCACCACTTCCCTCCCTTGCTTTTTTAAATCCTACACCTATCAGTGGAACTACTATTTCCAACACTGATACTATAACTGTAACAGCTACTGTTAACAACGGAGATAGGTTTGATATATGGGTTGATTGGAAATGTTTTGTAACTACTTCTTTATCAGGACAAACCTATGGTTTTACACTAGCCCAGATTGCTGATGCCAGTGGAAAGCCTGAATGTAAAACTCCCGGATCTCACACTGTTCATGTTGCTCCTATGAGAGGGGCAGGAGGCACCGCAGGACGGTCAGACGGTGCTACATATATTGTCAGACCATAATTTGGAATGTGTTGTCGTACAATCTGAGCCTTCCTCTTGACAGACCCTGCTTGGATAGGTCATTGTAGTATTGAGGATAAAAATTTGGATGTGGGATAAATTCCGTCAGTTAAGTAAACGTAATATCATCGCCCTTTTGTTGGTAGGGATTGGTATATTGAGCCTACCTTTGGGTGTGGATTTAGTGCAACAACAACAAAACTTAACCTCTAAAGCAACCGGTGCTGGTGAAAATGCTAAGTACAATACCAACAGGGGTGTAAAAACTGTTGCAGAGATGAAAGCGGAGTTAAGGATGAATACCATAAACCCTACAGGTTGGGCTGCTAGAAAGGTTTTTAATGTTTATATGCAGGCTGGACGACCTAATCACACAGTAGATATTGTTACTAATGTAGGTAATTTAGAAGATATGCCTGCAACTATTCTTCCGCCGGTTGTTAATCAGGGAGTGGTGGTATCGGTTATGCAAAAGCCTCAACAACCGAACAATCAATATTGCGACTATGATTTTTTAAATGTTCATGAAATGGTAAACGGACAGTTAGGACCGGTGCTTTGTAAGGCAGATGGGTTTAATGCTCAATTGGCTCCTGACAATTCGGGATTAGTGGCAGATTGTAATTTTACTCCAACACGCACAGGAAGATATAAACTAAGGGTTTATATGCCTGGTCATAGTGATCCTACTTGTAATCAGGCAGATGTTGAAAGTTTTTATGAGTTTGATGTTTTAACTGTGGCTGTTCCTACAACTGTTTCCACCCCGATTCCTCAGCCCAGCGCACGGGGCACTGCAGATTGTTCTAATCAGTCAGCAGTTTTAAATTGGAGTGGTTTTTCCGCTCCTTCGGGAACTACTATTACTAACTATACCATGAGGGTTAATAAGGCACCCTTTGGTGAGTGGAATCCAACTGTTACTTGTTCTGAATCCGCACCAACACAAGGTGATTGTACTCTTGCAGCTGGATTGGCTACCAATAAGACTCTGAAATTATCCGAGGGTTCTTATGGATTCAGTGTTCAGCCTGCATTTTCAAATGGAGGGGCTGGAGTGGCGGTCAATATGCCTGAGTTTAGTTGTACTAATGGCAATTCTGCACTAACACCCACTGTTACACAGACACCTTCTGCCTCGGTAACACCTTCTGCCTCGGTAACACCGGTAGTTACGGGAACCCTCCCCTCCCCTCCTTCATCTTTGAGGGCGTCTGCATTTTGTTCTCAATCTGGTGATGTTACACTAAGATGGAAGAGAGGCACTGGAGCTACCTCGTATAAGGTTCTAGTTGACAATGAGGAGGTTACTGCGGTGATCCCGACGGACGCCAATATCCGGCCATATGCAGTCTTCCGAGCGGTTAAGGGTCAAAATTATAGTTGGGGTGTGCAATCAATTAACTCGGTGGGTGTTAGCCGGGAGGTAAAGGGAGAAAATTTTAGATGCAGATGATGTTAAATTGGAAAAGTGCAGTCAATCTCCTGCTGTTGGCAGTTTTACTGTTTGCTATCCCAGTGGCTGTTACTTTAATGCGTCAAGAACAGATTTTTAAGAGTAAGGCAACAGTAGAGACAATTACCTTTGCCGGCAGTAATGTACAGCTAAAAAATGGAAAAATTGTGGCAGTGGATAAAGATATTCAGGTTAAGGTAATCTCACCCTTTGAAGAGGTGGAGGCTCCAGCAGCCGATATTGCAGCAGAAAATCCTTTTTCCCCGGCTCAACCTGGCGATGGTGATAATGTGACAATTCGCTTTACCAAAAATACTAAGGCTAACTTTGTTATGCCGTTAATCGATAGTGCTGATCCTGCCACCCAATCTAGTCCAATTCAGCTTGGACCTCTGGGAAGTTGTCCGGTAGATGGCTGTATTTTTACATGGCCTTCCACTCACGCTCGTCATACCCCCGGCACCCATACATTAGGGGTACTACCCTATTACTGTGAGTCAGGCACTTTCAGTAGTGAGTGTGTTAAAGGTGTAGCTGATTATGGGGATAGGATAACTATTAGTGGTATTGCTGCAGGTGGTGAAACTCTCACTCCTACAACAGTACCCTCTTCTACGACTTGTAGTTCTATTGGGGGATCTTGTGTTAATTCTAATCGTATAACAGCCAGTGGACAAACTTGTTTCACTGAGAGAAAAGACCTAAATGGTAATTGTACCGGCAACTACCCTTATTGTTATACCAACTGCCAAACTAGTAGTGGAGCTACTCCTACAACAGTACCCTCTTCTACGACTTGTAGTTCTATTGGGGGATCTTGTGTTAATTCTAATCGTATAACAGCCAGTGGACAAACTTGTTTCACTGAGAGAAAAGACCTAAATGGTAATTGTA
>Ga0209542_10000246_pt1 | contig 133946 bp, 140 predicted proteins | sample RifCSPhighO2_01_FD_184028 | JGI IMG/M metagenome (GOLD analysis project Ga0209542, IMG submission 184028) | Soil microbial communities from Rifle, Colorado - Rifle CSP2_plank highO2_0.1 (SPAdes) (version 2) | ecosystem: Environmental > Terrestrial > Deep subsurface > Rock core/Sediment ... | reverse complement strand
CGAACTTCCGCATTGCCGAGCGGACGCTTTCGTTCCCCCTCAAAAATGCTTGGATTCTGGCGGGGAAATACCATGCCGAGGCGCAACGCGCCGAGGCAACTTCTTACGATTTCTCTGAAAGTACAAATTGGCGGAGACGGAGGGATTCGAACCCTCGAGAGGATTACTCCCCTAACACCTTAGCACGGTGCCGCTTTCGACCGCTCAGCCACGTCTCCATGAATATTTGTCAAACCAGACCCATTCTGGCACAAAGAAGCTTACTTATCAAAAAACTCCAACCTCCCAAACTCTGCCAAACCTTGTCCATCTCTTTTTTATTTCTTCTTTTGATAATTTCTTGACCTGCGGATATTCTGGATAAACAATGGAATATTGGATTTTGGTTTCGATAGTTTCAAACACATAAAGATTGTCATCGTCATAACCATAAACAAAAAGAACATGGTCCAGCAATCCTCCGAGCCCCATGGAGATATCTATGCCTGAAGCTTTGCCGACATCAACCAGTTTTTCTATTTCAATAATAGCATCTTGAAAACTCATTCTGGAAAACAAAATTGAAGCCACAAAATCTTGAAATGCTTTTATTAGCCTACCGTTTATTTTTAATTCCAATCCTTTTGATTTCAAATATTTGGGAGTATTCAAAAATTGAACCTGGGTCCAGGCAAGCCATGAAGGAACAGATATGCCGAGATGTTTGTGATGCTCCAGATCAAAAGCCGTAATCCTACCTACCCCATATTGGTCCGGAAAATAATAAGCCAAGGCATTATAAACGAAGTCCCTACCGCAACGGTTTTTGACAAGTTTCCCATTTACAATTTCCCGTTGATAAAAAGAGAACTTCGCAAGATCAATAGAAAGGGTCTTCATGATAAATCTGCCAAATGACACAGTTCCCGATATTGCTCATTCTTGCACATCAGTCCTCTTTTTACAAAAAAATGTAGTCCTAGTATAATACAGCCATGAATAAAAAGACCATCGCCATAGTTGTAGTATTAATAATCATTGTTGCTGTTATTTCTATATCCAATCGTTCATCAAAAAACGACACCATGGGCACCAATGATGACCAATCCTCTCTGCCACCCAGAAATTATACTATATCTACATCCACCGAAACCATCTCAACTTCAACCCAGTCATCATCTATGGTAGAAAAGAAAGAAGTCCATATTTCCTACACCGATCAAGGTTTTGATCCAGCGAATATCACTATCAATGTCGGCGATAGCGTAATTTTTACAAACAACTCTTCAAGAGGTTTCTGGCCAGCATCGGATGATCATCCCACTCACACAAAATATTCAGAATTTGATCTCAAGAAAACCATAGAACCAGGAGGTAGTTATAGTTTCACTTTCACCAAAGCTGGCACTTGGGGATACCACGATCACCGCGAAGTCGGGAATGTTGGAACCGTCATAGTCAAATAACATGAATCGCGACAGAACACTCTACATCCTCGCCCGCCTAGCCATAGCTTTTTCTTTTGTCTATGTCGGTTGGAGCATGTTCACTAGTCCAGATCTCTGGATTGGTTACACTCCAGAATTCATAGAAAAGGCTTTTAAGGCCTGGGGCTGGACAAATGATTTGGTCATGAAGGGCGAAGCCATTATCCATATCGTTCTCGGTCTTTGGATCCTTTCTGGAAAAAATATATTCCTACCATCTTTGCTCGCTACCCTATTTCTGGCTTCAATCGTCTTCTTCAATCAAACTCAATTCCCCATTCTCTTCCGCGATGTTTCTCTGGCATTGGTCGCCCTCGGCTTGACTGTTTATAGTCGGGAACACTGATGTTGCCACATTCCCTACTTTCCGCTCACTTTCGCCTAAATCTCAGCCAAAAGATAGCCTTGAAACGGCTCGGGATAAATACTGCGGGCGATCTCTTGTGCCATTTTCCTGTCCGATACGGGGACACAGTGGAGGTTTTTAACATTGCTAATCTCTCGGCCGGTCAGTCGGCAGTTGTCTTTGGCAAAATATCTTCTCTCAAAGCCAGCAAAGGTTTCCGATCTCGGGTAGCCATGGCCGACGGTTTCGTAAGCGACGAGACAGGTCGTATCCACTGCGTTTGGTTTAACCAACCATATCTAGCAAAGATGATCCCCAACGGTTCGCTTGTTAGGATAGAAGGCAAGGTCTCGGAGAGAAAAAATAAAAACGAGCGATACTTTTCGAACCCAAAGATAGAAGTGGTGGAGAAAATACCTATAGGGGTGGGCCATTCTTTATTTGGCAACAATGGCGACTTTCACGGCCTGTATCCATTATATTCAGAATCCCGCGGTATCACTTCAAACTGGATATATCATAAGATCGCGGAAATATTGAAAAGCGGCATATTGGAAGATTTGCCAGACCCCATACCCACAGACATTCTGGAAAAATATCATCTGCCGAGTATCAAGACCGCCATCGTCTGGATACATGCTCCCCAAAAGAGAGAATACGCCGAAGCCGCCCGCAAACGCTTCGCCTTCCAAGAAATATTTTTTATCCAGCTTTCTCGCCAAAGGGCCAAGCTCGCCTATCGCCGCAATCATGCTTTCGTCATAGAACCAGCGAGGTCTGCCGTAGAAAAGTTCATAGACCGTTTCCCATTCCAGGCAACACAGGCACAGCTAAATGCTATAGAGAATATCCTTGCGGATTTTACCAAAGATCAAGCCATGACTCGCCTCCTAGAAGGAGATGTCGGCTCCGGCAAGACTGCCGTGGCAGCCACTACCGCTTTTGCGGTGGTTGGAGCCCGTCCACAAGGACAATCATACGGTAATCTCCAAGTGGCATATATGTGCCCGACCGAAATATTAGCCATACAACATTTTGAATCCTTTATAAATTATTTCTCGCATTTGCCGATAGCCATAGGCCTGATCACTTCTTCTGGTTGTAGGAAATTTCCAGCCAAAGCCAAAACCAGCAACAAAAATGGCTGGACAGAAATATCCAAAAAACAACTCCTCAAATGGACAGCCAATGGAGAAATACCGATCCTGATAGGCACTCATGCCCTGATCCAGAAGTCCGTAACATTCAAGCATCTAGCCTATGTCATCATAGATGAACAACATCGTTTCGGCACAATCCAGAGAGCGCGGCTAGTGGCCAAGAACAGCGCACATGCAAAGGGCTATGATATCGCCCCGCACTTCCTCTCTATGACTGCCACTCCTATTCCTCGAACTCTGGCTTTGACCCTCTATGGCGACCTAGATCTGACCCTTTTGGACCAGTCCCCCGCTGGACGCAAAACGGTCATCACCGAGCTCGTATATCCATCCAAAAGAGCTGAAACATACGAACGGATCAGGCAGGAATTGCGAGCCGGCCGGCAAATGTTCGTAATATGTCCGAGAATAGATGAACCCGACCCAGACAAACAAGCTTCTCTCAATGCCAAGTCAGTCAAACAAGAAGCCAAACGCCTCAAAAAAGACATTTTCCCGGAATACAATATAGCCATCATTCATAGCCGAATGAAACCGGCCGAGAAAGACGCCGTCATGCGGGACTTCAAAGACGGCAAAACTCACATACTATGCTCAACCTCGGTTGTAGAGGTGGGCGTCAATGTCCCAAATGCCACAGTCATCATAATAGAGGGAGCCGAAAGATTTGGTTTGGCCCAACTCCACCAGCTCCGCGGCCGAGTCCTGCGAAGCAGTCATCAGGCATATTGCTATACATTTTCCGAGACAGTCAGTCGCAAATCCGTAGAGAGACTCCGAGCTTTGCAAACAGCCAAGAACGGCTTTGAATTGGCCGAACTAGATCTCCAACAGAGGGGGGCAGGCGAGCTTTCTGGTATTCGTCAGTGGGGCATATCGGACATAGCTATGGATGCCCTGAAGAATCTCAAGATGGTGGAAGCGGCCAGAGCCGAAGCAACCAGAATAGTCAGCGAAGATTTTGAATTAACAAAATATCCCCTGCTCAAAGCAGTTGTTAAATTAAAAGAAACGGAGATCCATCATGAGTAAAATTAATTGAATGATTATTGGACAAAAAAGCCCGCCACTTTTTTTCATCCACCTCCTCTGTTGAACTCTATGTGGGAATGGGTGAGAGAAGAACAGTGGGCGGGCAGTGCTACCCAGAGTGTAACATATTGCGGCGGATTATTGTACACGCGGAGGGACTCTGTCCTTACAGGACCAGTACAGTCTTCGCATTCCTCCTCGCTTCACTCGTCGGAATATGCTCAGACTTTTCGAGTCCCTCACGCAACGCGCGTAGGCGCGTTGCTCGCGTGTACACGCGGAGGGACTCGAACCCCCAACCAATCGCGTATAAGGCGACTGCTCTACCATTGAGCTACGCGTGTGTCATCTGATAATAAATCAAAAGTCAAACATCTACAACACCTTGTTCTCTTTCTTCGGTACTATGCCATGAGCTGTGATGATAGCGTCATATTCTTCCCTTTCTATGGTTTCTACTTCTACTAGTCTTTTGGCAATGGCCTCAAAAGCCAGACGGTGTTCCGATATGGTCTTTTCTGCCTTGGCCCGCCCCTCCGACATGATCCTTGAGACCTCCGCGTCTATCTGGGCCGCTACTTTCTCGGAATATTCCCTTTCTCCGACAGCTCCTCCGAACATTACCCTTCCCATCGGGGCCTCTAGAGCTATCGGACCGATAGACTCCGACATCCCATATCGGGTAACCATATCACGAGCCAAAGCGGTAGAGACTTGCAAATCATTTGAAGCTCCCGTAGTCATATCACCGAAAACCAAAATCTCTGCCACATAACCACCCATAGAAACAGCAATATCATCCAAAAATTCCTTGCGGGATTGGAGTTTCCTGTCTTCTATCGGCAGTTTCAGAGTATAGCCCGCCGCTCGACCCCGAGAAATAATAGATATTTTGTGAACCGGGTCAGCATTGGGAAGGACAGAAGAAATAATAGCGTGACCAGATTCATGGTAAGCGGTGATCTCTTTTTCTTTCTTGGACAATATATGACTGCGGCGCTCCGGTCCCAACATCACTTTTTCTATGGAACGAATCAGGTCAAATTGGCCTATCTTGGCCCGATCTTCACGAGCCGCCAAAATAGCCGCCTCATTCATAAGAGATGCCAAATCAGCGCCAGAAAATCCCGGTGTCCGTTCAGCCACCACTCGCAGATTGACATCTTCTGCCAATTGCTTTTTGGCCGTATGGATTTTCAGGATATCTTCACGATCATTCCTGTCAGGCAGGTCTATGACTACCCGCCTATCAAATCTGCCAGGACGGAGGAGTGCTGGGTCAAGAACATCTGGTCTGTTGGTGGCCGCCATAACTATAACTTTTTCATTGGGCTCAAAACCGTCCATTTCCACTAGTATTTGGTTGAGAGTCTGTTCGCGTTCATCATTACCACCCCCCATCCCAGAACCACGGGCTCGGCCGACTGCATCTATCTCGTCCACAAAGACTATGGACGGACCGGCCTGTTTGGCCATCCGGAAGAGGTCTCGAACCCGCGAAGCTCCGACCCCAACAAACATTTCCACAAATTCCGAACCGGAAATAGCGAAAAACGCCACCCCGGCCTCACCAGCCACAGCCCTGGCCATCAGAGTTTTGCCGCTTCCTGGAGGCCCCATCAGCAAAACTCCCTTGGGTATAGCGGCCCCTATTTCAATAAACTTTTTCGGATTCTTCAGAAAATCAACTATTTCCAAAAGTTCCTGCTTGGCTTCCTTGGCACCGGCTACATCCTTGAATGTTACCTTTTGCTTTTGATCGTCGGGCATGGTCAAACGGGCTTTTGATTGTCCAAATGACAAGACTTGCATTCCAGCCCCACGAACTTGGCGCGAAAATATCCAGATGAAAAATACCAGAAATATGATCGGCACTAGGAATGGCGCTGTCTGACCGACCCAATACCATGCTCCGCTTGGCCTGACTACAGTGATGGTTGTGCTGGCCAAGCGTGTGGTAGAAACACCAAACCTAGCCAGACTTTCGGTCAAGGAAGCATCAACTTCTTTTTGAGTGCTCTTTTGGGTTTTGTCTATGTATGTAGCCGTGATCAGTTCACCTTGAATTTTCAAGTCCTCAATCTTGCCGTTTTGAATATCAGAAGCAATCTCCGATAGTGAAACCTCCATTATGGGTGTTTTTTGAAGGTTGGTAAACTGGGCATATATTCCTGATATAAACAAAAAAAGCAACATGGCCACCACCAGTGAATTGAAAAACCCCAAAGCCGGCGGTATGCCGCCAGCCAATCCTTTTTTCTTTTTCTTTTGCTTATTGGGAAACATAAGATCCATCCTTGAATAACCATCAAAATACAATGATATTGATTATACAGAAAGAGGCTCAAAAGGAAAGGCGGGTGATATAAATCAGGCTATTATAATTTCAATTCTCGATACAGAATCATATCGCCACTCTTTTCATTAAACTTTTTCTTATAAACATCCAGTCCGACGCTATCATAAAGTTTTTGTGCTATCGCTTCGGCAGGATCAGTTGTAGTCCATAGTCTGAAAAATTCATACCTTTTCTTTCTGGCTTGATCAACTGTCCATTGAAGAGTTTGCCTACCAATTCCCTTACTTCTTGCTGAAGGATCTACACAATACCACCCTAACCATATCTCATTTATCAAATGCTCCGTTAATTGATAAAAACCTGTGAGTGCAACAACTTTGTTTGAACTAGAGTCAATCGCCATCCAATACTCTAAAATCCTTCGAGAATTCCAATATTTACTTGTTTTATCATTTTCTAAACTCACTTTATACACCTCTGTAATGTGTTGAAGATACTCTGGGAAAGTCACTTCAATCAAAGCTAATGCTTCCGAAAGACGTTCTTTGGACAGTGGTTCAAAGCGAATGTTCATACTTTTATTCTAACTTAGAATTATACCAAACGTCTTCTGGTAAAAGCGAAACCTGAACCATGCTTAAGATATTTTTCAAATCTAAGAGCATTTCTCTTGTCTATAAAACAACAATACCAAACCAAGGCAATGGGGAGTCTTGAGGAAGTGGTTATGACTGATCCAGATTTATGATTGGCAATACGTGAACGCAAATTTTCGGATGAACCAACATAAAATGAACCATCCTTTTTCACTTTTTAGAATGTAAACAAAATAAGACATGTACGAATAGTAGCAAAATATCCTGCTCCGCTGAAGCTTCGCAGGACACTGCTTCGCAAACAACAAAACACCGTATGTGATGGTTTGTATTGTGCTTGCACTGCGAAGCAACCCGGCGTTAGCCGGGTTGCGAAGCAGTGGAGATGCTGGGAATCGAACCCAGGTGCAATCGATTTTTCCGGACGGCTCTACGGCGATAGCATGCTTTAGTCCGCGTTAGCGGATTTGACGGACATGCCATGAAAGCTTGCAAAACGCATGTCCGCGATCTCATTGATTCGGATGGCGCGGTGAGAAGGCGCGCTATCCTACATCCAAGTTATAACACCAGGGTCCTCGAGTTAGGATCCCCCGAGGTAGGCGCGCCCTTTATGCAAGAGCGAATGCGAAGTCCTTGGCTCCAAAGTATGGAGAGACAGAAGATTTTGCATTTAGGTTTTCCATCAGTTTTGCGAGTTAATGGAGCTCGCGCCGCCACGACCGAAAACGAACGATTGTCAATGCCGATCATCCCCAAATTTACTTCGTAAATTTGCCCTTCGAAGCTTCAGCGAAGAAGGGCTTATTTTGACCGCCTCCGTTCTGCTTCGCTAAAGCTTCGCAGAACTACGGCGTGTCGATGTCAACGATCTCTAAACTCTCTTCTGATTGCCCTATCTACTTCACGACGCTTGATTGTCTCCCTCTTGTCGCGTTTATTCTTGCCGCGAACTGAAGCCAACGATATCTTGATGCGATCGCCTTTAATATACATTGATAAGGGCACTATTGTCAATCCTCTGCCAGACTCAATATCCGCCATTCTGGCAATCTCTTTCTTGGTCAATACCAAGCGGCGGTTACGCCTCGATTCATAATCTTTGGGTGTGTTGTTTTGTTGATACGGTGGTACCAGGATCCCAATAGCATAGGCCTCTCCGCCCCGAATAATGACGTGTGCACCATCAAGCGAGCCCTGTTTATTCTTCAGAGACTTGACCTCAAAACCAAAAAGTTCAATTCCGGCTTCAAATGTTTCCAAAACTTCATAGTTGAGATGGGCTTTTTTATTGTCTAGCAAGATAGACATGAGATAAGTCTACACTGTAGACTTACGCCATGCCAGACACTTCTTGGAACCTCTATTCCTCAAATGAAGAAGCCTGGGAGGCAATGCTCAAAGATTGCTCCCAAGCCAAAAAGACCATATGCCTTGAGCAATTTATATTCAATGTCAGTGGCATAGGTCAAAAATTTATAGATATATGCACCGAAAGGGCCAAGAATGGCGTACGAGTCCGACTACTCTGGGATGCTCAAGGTAGTTTTACATTCTTTGGAACAAATATGGCCGCCGAACTCCAAAAGAGCGGCATAGAACTGATCTTCTGGAAGAATCTGATCCCTGGTTATTTCAATGTCCCAAATTATCGTTCGTGGTTCTTGCGCAATCATAGACGAACCCTGACCATAGATGGCAAGATCGGCTACACAGGTAGCATATGCATTGATGAAAAACTTATGAATTGGCGAGACACAAATGTCCGCCTAGAAGGAGCTGTAGTCCTTGAAATGGAAAATGCCTTTGCCCGTATGTGGGGCCGAGCAAAGAAAGAGAGACCCCTGCCGCCACGCCTACACATAAAAGACCACCAGTTTCGCTATATCACCAACTATCCCTCTCCCGGTCGCAGACATATTTACACCGAACTAGTCAGAGCCATTCGCCATTCGGATTCTCATATCTATATTACTACCCCGTATTTCGTGCCGACTTTGATCCTGGCTCATGCCTTGAGGAGCGCCGCCAAAAGAGGTGTTGATGTTAGAATCATTCTGCCCGAAAAATCAAACTTTTATGCCGTGGATATCGGGGCCCGTTCTTATTTCACCAGCCTCCTAGAATCCGGCGCCAGAATATTTCTATACAGAGGCAACTTTATTCATAGCAAAACCGCTATTGTGGACGGAAATTGGTCCACTGTCGGTTCCTTGAACCTGGATAGTGTCAGTCTCTTGTACAATTTTGAAGCCAATATAGTCACTCGCGATCCAGGCTTTGCCAAAGAATTGGAAAGTCACTTCAAAAAGGACACCAAGGATTCTGTAGAAATTGATCCTCAAGAATGGCCTAAAAGATTTTTTGTTGAGAAAATTCCAGAAATTCTCATTAGGTTGGTCAGGAAGTTCCTGTGAAGCGGGCGTGGGGAAACCGAACGCCCAAAGTCGCATCATCTCCTTCACAAACCCGATTTTTAAAAAAATAAAGATTATATCTTGTATACAACTCGCGTATTGCTAAAGAATCAGGGTTTGTGAAGGAGATGATCGGCGGAGGGCGTATTCTTGTAAACAAGACTAGCAAGGTGAAGATTCGATGTAATTCAGAAAGACCCTGGATTCCCGCTTTCGCGGGAATGACAAGACAAAGAAACAACTTGTAAATATTACCGATCATGTGCTATAAATAAGACTCCGTAACAGTAAGCAATTGGCAATCAGAGTCAAAATCAACCATCAAATCAAGGCGCCAGAACTGCGCGTCATCACCGCTCTCGGAGAAAATCTGGGAGTCATATCCCTTTCAAAAGCTTTGGAAGAAGCCCATGGGCTGGAACTTGACCTCATAGAGATCTCTCCGACAGCCACTCCGCCAGTCGCCAAGATTATGGATTATGGCAAGTACCTGTACGATGAAAAGAAAAAACTGCGTGCCGCCAAATCCAAAGTTCAGACCACCGAGCTCAAAAGCATTCAGATCAAGATCGGCACCGGCGATCATGACTTGGCTCTCAAAGCCAAAAAAGTTTCCGACTGGCTGGCAGAGAACAATCGAGTCAAGGTTGACCTATTCTTGTCCGGCAGGGCCAAATACATGGAGCTCAAATTCCTCAAGGAGAGATTGGAACGGATCCTGACTCTGATCTCCCTAGAATACAAAATGACCCAAGCTGTCACCAGAGGCCCAAAGGGTCTAACCGTCATAATAGAGAAAAAATAATATGATCAAAACCAACAAATCTTACGCCAAACGCCTCAAAGTTACCCGCAACGGTAAGATTTTGTCGCGCAAATCCGGCCAAAACCATTTCAATGCCAAAGAACGGACGGCCACATCTTTGAGCAAACGGCGGATGACAAGGATTTATATGAACAACAAAGCCAAGAGCCGTTTCTTGGTTAATATCTAAGGCTATCCAATATTTATAAATTTTAATTTACAAACATGACCAGAGTCAAAAAAGCCGTCCATGCCCTCAAGAATCGTCGCACCACTCTCCGAGCCGCCAAAGGTTTTCGCTTTGATCGTTCAAAAAAAGAGCGCGCCGCCACCGATGCCCTGATGCATGCCGGAGCCTATGCCTTTGCTCACCGTCGAGACAAAAAAGGCGACTTCCGCAGACTCTGGAATGTCCGGATCAATGCCGCTCTGCGGCCTCTCGGAATGTCCTACAGCCGATTCATAGACGCCGCCAAAAAGAAATCCGTGGCTTTGGACCGCAAATCACTAGCTTATATTGCTCAAACCAAACCAGAGGTCTTCCAAAAAATTGTTGACATGGTAAAATAGTTGTACCCATTGCATTGTGGGACCGGCTATCGGAAAAGTGTCCGAATACCCGGTGCCCTGAAGGTGGACAGCCACCTTCAGGGTTTTTGGTTGCTCACTAATCTAGCTCATAAGCTCTGTTTTGCTCTGGCATCAGCGCCTCAATGCCTAGTTCATCGTTTATCCTCTGGGCAATATGCATAGCCGCCTTGGGTTCGCCCATGACCGGGAATACCCTTTTCAACCTCTTGATGTCCGCCGTAGACACAAATTCCAGCAAACGATCTCCATCTTTGTGAGCCGAATAACCATAGAGAGTTTCTATCTTGGCTTTTACATGAATGTTCTTAGACTGAATCCGGATCTTTTTGGAACCTTCTGCCAATTCACGTCCCAGTGAACCAACCGTCTGATATCCCATCAATAGTATGGTGCTGTTAGAGTCCGGCAAATATCGTTCTTCATGACTTATGACCCTGCCGCCAACTGACATCCCCGAGCCGGCGATAATGATCTTGACTCCAGATGTATTTTCTATATCCCGCGATTGGTCGCCTGAAACCGTGATTTTGAGACGCGGGAAAGAAAAGATGTCGTCACCGTTGTCTATTTGCTTCTGGACCCTGTCGTTGAAAAGCTCTTTATTGTTTTTGTATATTTCGGTCGCTTGGGCCGCCATCGGAGAATCAAGAAAGATCGGAATACTGGGGATTTGATTTTTTTCTACCATGTTATTCAACTCATAAAGCAAAACCTGGGTCCGATCAATAGAAAATGATGGAATGACCAAGGTTCCCCGTTTGGCAATGCTTTCCAAAATTATCTTTTTCAACTTATTATCCCTTTCGGCTCTAGCTTCGTGATTACGATCGCCATAGACACTTTCCATGATCATATAGTCAACAGAACCGACTGTTTCTGTGTCACGAAGAAGCGGGGCCGGCGAATTGCCCAGGTCCCCTGTAAACAAGACAATTGTTTCCTTTGATCCTTCTAGCAAACGTACCTCAATCATAGAAGAACCAAGAATGTGCCCGGCGTCTTTGAGAAATATCTCCACGCCTTCCAAAACTTTGAACGATTGGTGATATGGAACAGTTTCCCATAGAGGGAATACGGCTTGGACATCACTCTCTTGATAAAGAGGTTCCAAACCTTGACTGCGGGCTTCCATACCGAGAATACGAACGGCGTCATTCAAGACAAGTTCTGCCAGAGTTCTTGTTTGGAGCGTGGAGTATATTGGTCCTTTATAGCCTTGACTTACAAGTTTGGGAATCCGTCCGACATGATCCAGGTGGGCATGAGTGACGAGAAGAGCGTCAATATTAGATACATCGTAGCCAAAAGGCTGGCGGTTGTCTTCGGCGGCTATCCTTAAGCCTTGAATCATTCCGCAATCAACCAATATGTTGTGACCGGAAGAAGTCTTCAACAAAAAGTTGGCGCCTGTGACGGTGCTGACTCCGGAACAAAATGTGAGCGTGTGTTTCATTGGTTTGTCTAAAGCTCGATTATCATTGATTTCTGAAGCCGAGTACCTGTTTGAGCGTCGTTGACGATTGTTTGGTTTTTGTGAGGCTTTTGATATGGACAAGATAATATCTTGTATTCCAAGCCGAGCAAAACTTACAATCGTCCGACGCAAGTCACGCAGGCGAAGAAATCAATGATAATCGAGCTTTGAGATGAACGAAGGCGGGAATCTAGGGTTTTAAGAAATAGGTGGTAAGACCCTAGACTCTCTCTGCCAGTCGGCGGATCGCAGGAATGACAAAAACCAAGCTACGAGAGAGCCCCCAACCAAATCCATAAAAAGATCTTTGGCTGTATCCAAAAAATAAAGTCTCGTCCACAAAGGATATTTGGCTATGTCGTAAAATATCTCAAACAATTCCCAGGCCAAACCGAATGCCAAAACGCCTAGGATTACATAGAGCCCTGGCCGCTTTATCTTAGGAATAAGAGATCGCATAAGACCCAAAACAAAAAAGCCTATGCCTATGCCAGCCAGACCATGAGCCACGATATCAAGCCATGGATACCATACATACCAACCGGAAATTCCTGATATATGAATAAAATAAACTATACCGAGAATAACCAAAGCCAGAATGTATGAACGCATAGGCTATATTGTATGTCATTCAAGCCCTACTTCCAAATCAGATCATTGTGTCAGTATTTCAGGATCGCCTGTGGTGATCAAAATAGTGTGTTCAAAATGAGCGCTCGGTTTGCCATCAGCAGTGCGATAGGTATAACCGTCTTTGTCTAGTTTCGTTTTTGAGGTGCCGATATTGAACATTGGCTCTATGGCCAAAACCATTCCCAGTCTCAAAATATTACCTTTGCCCGGATTGCCGAAGTTTGGCACATACGGAGCTTCATGGACACTGTATCCCACTCCATGACCAGAAAGTTCTCTGACAATGCCGTATCCGTATTTCAAAGCATGCTGTTCTATGGCACTGCTTATATCACCTATTTTGTTACCTCCTCTGGCTACTTTTATGCCTGCCACTAGAGCCTCTCTGGTTACTCGGATGAGTTGTTCTAGTTCTGGACTGATATGTCCGACCGGTATCGTCACAGCCATATCGGTTATCAAATCATGATGCGACAAACCTAGATCCAATCCAACAATATCGCCTTCTTTCAGAATTTTGTCATTCTCATTTGGTATACCATGGACTATTTCATCATTGACAGAGACACATAGACTGGCCGGATATGGTCTTTTTGCTCCGGCTGGACGGTAATTCAAAAAAGATGGTTTGTCTCCGAGCTTTTTTATAAGCTCTTCGGCATGTCTGTTTAGTTCGCTTGAATGTGCCCCGGGGACCGCCAAGCTCACCAATTCTCTCAATATCTTTGCATGCCTTCGACCCCCTTCTCGCAAGATACTTATGTCTTTTTTGGTTTTTATAGTTATCATGAAAGCCCTACTTTCTCCAGAAGATCTTTTGAAATCTCTTCCACCATCCTCTCTCCATTTATCTTCAAGAAGTTATATCTAGGGTTATTCTGATAATATTCTATAGTCGGTTTGACATCGCTCTCATACCAAGACAACCTCTGTCTTATATCTTCTTCACTATCATCAAGTCTCTTGCGAATAAGCAATCTTTTGAGAGCTTCTTCGGGACTAATATCAATATTAACAACCCATGGTTTGCCTAGGCCGTAGAAATCAAAAACCGAATCCAGTACTCCTGCTTCATGATACTTCCTAGGTGTGCCATCAAATATGACATGTTCTCCGCCTTTGTATTTTTCTACCAAAAGATTGCTCCACATGTGTATGGACAAAAATTCTGGTTCTAGTTTGCCAGCATCATATATATTTTTTGATTTTTTTTGGGTAACAGAATTACCTTGAATGAACTCCCGCAACTCTTGGCCTGTCTGGATATATAGGATGTCGCGGTGTCCATCCTTCTCCTTCAAGGCCTTGATCAAAAGTTCTACCTGTGTGCCCTTACCACACCCAGACCGTCCTATGAATATGAATGATTGAGGAAGCATAGTTAATTTTTAATTTTTAGTATTCCCTCATCGCCACTTGAGCATCTATCTTTTTCAAGAGATCAAGAACGACCGAGACTACGATGAGTAGAGCCGTGCCGCCGACCGCAAATGACTGATCATTATTGCCGGGAGAAAATCCTTGGATAATCAGAGGCAAAATAGCCACGGTACCCAAGAAAAGGGCTCCAACTAGAGTGATCCGAGTGACAATATTAGATAGATGATCACGAGTATGATCTCCTGGGCGAACACCCGGGATGAAAGCTCCTGAACGCTGTAAATTTTCGGATATCATCTTCGGATCAAAGGTTACGGCCGTGTAGAAGTAGGTGAAAGCCACCACCAAAACAAAGTACAATATCCCATGGACCCATAAATTGGCCAAAAGGACTCCCAGTGAACTTGCCCAGCCGGCGATCAATGGATAACTGTCCCATTTGGACAAAACACTGGTGATAATTTGGGGGAAGAGAAGGATTGAGAGAGCAAAAATGATAGGGATGACTCCGGACTGGTTTAGACGCAAAGGCAAGTATGTGGAAGTCCCGCCATATACTTTGTTGCCTCTGACCTGTTTGGAATAAGTGACTGGGACCGATCGTTCGGCTTCGGTTACAAAAACCACCGCCAGGGTGGCCGCCACGGCCACAACCAAGACGGCAATATAAAAAGGCAAATCAGATCCTCCTGTGGCTATCAGTTTTTGATAATTCTGAGCCAGACTAACTGGCAATCCCGAAACAATTCCGGCAAAAATAATCAGAGAAACACCATTGCCGACGCCAAATTCTGAAATCAATTCACCGATCCACATCAGCAAGATGGAACCAGCCGCCACCACAATGGTGTTTATTATCAATGCGGTTATGCCAAGATGGGGCAAAACATTCTGGGACTGCAAAAGATACAAAAATCCAGCCCCTTGGACCAGAGCCAGAGGGGCGCCGATCAAACGAGAATATTGGGAGAGTTTCATCCGACCAGCCTCACCCTCTTCATTGAGCATATTCTTCCAGCGCGGGAATATCATGGTCAAAAGCTGAATGATGATGGAGGCTGTGATAAAAGGTCCGACACCCAACATCACTATGGACAAATTGGACAAACCGCCTCCGGAAAATATATTCAAAAAGCCAAAAAGCTGGCTTGAAGAAAGGAGGTTGGCTAGATTGACCGGATCTACGCTGGGTATTGGTATAGCCGCCAATAGCCGAAAACCAACCAAAGCCAAAACCGTAAAACCGATCCTTTTACGCAACATCGGATCCTTAAAAGCTATTTTTATTTTTTCCCCAAAATTTTTCATTTTTATTTTGTTTTGCTCTTCTCAACTGTCTTTTTTGGGCTGACAAGTTTAATGGATTTTTGATTGTTAGGATCAGATTTTCTGATAATCTCCATGACTGGAATAGCCGTGACTGTTCCGCCAGCTTTTTCTAGCTTTTTTCTGGCTCCAGCCGAAACCTGGCAACCCGATACATTCAAGGCCTTATCAATCTCCCCATCTCCCAAGATTTTGATATCCGGGACGCGACCGGAACGAGTTGTTACGAGGCCTTTTTGAACCAGAATTGCCGGTGAGACATTATCATTAACCAGAAATGATTTTTGGAGAGAAAAGATGTTGACGGTAGCCGGCTTGAGGTTGATAGGCATATTGATATTTTTGCCTCGGCCGCGCAATTTTGGCAATCTTTTTATGATATCGCGCCATTCCGGACGGCGTTTGTTGCCAGCTCTAGCGCTTTGGCCCTTGCCTCCACGACCGGCAGTCTTGCCGCGACGGCCACCACGAGCCACAGTCATGCGTGGCATATTGGGATGAATTCTTTTTAGTTGGTGAGATTGCATAGTGTTAATGAAAATCAAAAATTAAGGAAAGTTTTTTAAATTTTAATTTTCGGTTGCCATGAATTCCCTGTCAGCGCCTTCCTGGGAATCTTCGTCAACTTTTCCAGAGCCGCTATGGTGGCACGGGCATTGTTGAGGCGATTTTTGCTACCAGAAAGTATTTTGGCGGATATGTCTTTGATTCCAGCCAGCTCTATGACTGTACGGGCCGAACTACCGGCGGCCACACCCCTTCCGCGAGCCGGGAAGATCATAATTCTGGCACTGCCATATTTGGCTTCAACCGCATGAGGTATAGTCATGGCCGAGCTCAATTGTACAGTAATCAGATGTTTCTTAGCATCACGAGTAGCCTTGTCCACCGAAGATGCCGTATCGCCACCCTTACCCAAACCTACTCCAACTCGGCCCTTGCGATTGCCGGCCACAACCACTACGCTGAAACTGTAACGGCGGCCACCAGCGGCCACCCGCGTAACACGACGGATATCAATGATTTTGGCTTCAAATTCTGGTTTAACCCGATCACGGGAATCTCCCCTGCTACCAGAGCGACCAGTACGGCCACCTGTGGATGTTCCCGAAGCGGCTCCACCTCTGCCACCACGGCGAGCCAGATCTCGTATTTTGCGACCTGGAGTAATCTTGCTAGCAGACACTATCGGAACAATGGCAGGAATTTCTTCCACGACCGCCAAAGCCTCCAAATCAACAACAGGAACTTTGATATCCGAAAGATCTGCTTCAACAGTAACTGGATCTTCAATATTGTTTTCTTTGTTTTCTGTCATGTATTTATATTCTAAAAATCCAAACCTCCTTCTCTAGCGGCATCAGCTATGGTCTTTATCTTGCCACCGTATATATAACCATTGCGATCAAAAACGATCTTGTCTATCTTAGCCGCTTTTGCCGCTTTGGCAATCATCACCCCGACCGTCTTGGCATGCTCTGACGGTTTGGTTCCAGACAAATTGCGAGAAGAAGACGCGGCCAAAGTCTGACCAAGATCATCATTTATGATCTGGGCGTACAAGAATTTGTTTGATCTAAATATGGACAAACGGGGCCGCTCGGCCGTACCGTGAATCTTGGCCCGAACACGCAAGCGTCGGCGCTGAAATATTCTGTTTTTGTTTTCAAGAATGGTTTTCATACGATTATTATGCGGCTTTCTTGCCTTGCTTGCGACGGATGACTTCATCGCTATAGCGGATACCCTTGCCTAGATATGGTTCAGGTTTCTTGATAGCTCTGACTTGAGCGGCAAATTGGCCGACCTTCTCACAATCAATACCCAAAACGATGATAGTATTCTTTTCTGTGGATACTTTTATATCCTCTGGAATCGGCACATGAACAGGATGTGAAAAACCGACTACCAAAACCAATTCCTTTCCTTTTACATCAGCCTTAAAACCGATACCCTCTATGATCAATCTTTTTTCGTATGGTTTGTTGACGCCAGCTATCATATTCTTAAGATGCGAGGCATATGTTCCCCACAGAGCTTTGGCCTGAAGTGTCTTGCGACCTTGGGTCAAAGTAACAGAACCGCCTTCAATTAGAACATTTATATCATCACGAAACTTCTTTGAAAGCTCGCCCAGAGGCCCCTTCACAGTCATAATCCCACTAGAAAAAACAGCTTCAGTTTTGGGTGGTAAAATTATAGGTTTTTTAGCTATTCTGGACATTGTAATTTTAGATCCCCGCTTTCGCGAGGACAAGTTTTGATTTTTAAATATATCACCATATTCTAAACAATACCTCCCCGCCGACTTTTTGTTTTCTGGCTTCAACATCGGTCAAGACTCCCTTGGGAGTTGAAAATATGGTATTGCCAAATCCACTCCGATACATCCTTATATCTCCGTGCTTCTGATATATCCGCCTAGAAGATTTGGAAATCCGCTGGACCTCATGAATCCTCGGTTCGCCACCAATATAAACAATACCAAGCTCCAAACTCTTATCATTCTTCTTGCCGTCCTTGATCACAGACGATATATAACCGGCTTTTTTGAGAGCGTGAGCGATATTCTCCACAAACCGTGAGTAAATCACAAGAATGCTTTTCTTTTTTGCATCACTGCCGTTTTTCAAACGAACAATGAGATCTGAAACAGGATCGGTTACCATGATGATTTTTTTATGCCAGGAATGACGCCTTCATTGGCGAATTCACGGAAACAAATGCGACATAGGTCAAAGTCTCTCATATAGCCGCGCTTCCGGCCACAGCGGAAACAGCGCCTGACCACCCGAGATTTGAATTTGGGTTTCTTGAGTGATCTTGCAATGACTGATGTTTTGGCCATTATAGGGTCTTCAAAAAATAAAATATTGACTGGTTAGCTCGCCTATATGGCATGCTTCCAATCATTTTCTTCACAAAAACGATCTTTGTAAGGCATTGAGGATGGTAGCAGATGAGCGCATTCGGAGTCAATCGTGGTATTCATCGACCACAAACAAACATCGCACTACAATATACTATTGACTTATTAGCAATAATATAATACTCTCCGAGCAGAAGCAGACAGGAGAGCATATCTCTGTTCGGCCAAACGGCCTTTTGAAATAAATTCAACCAAAGAGGCAAAAACGCCTTGTTCTAAGCGAAAGCGAGGAACTAAAGACAAAGGTACATCGAAATGAAACAACTACGCCAGTATACCGTCAAACAACTGTCACCCGGCATGTTGCAGAACCCCAAGTCCCGTGAGCTTCTCGAAAGCCTGCGGAGCAAGAAGCGTCTGCCCGTCCGGACTGATTGGACGATTGAGGACGAGGCCGCCACCAAGCTCTATCGGAGCGAAAATGGCAAGATGGGAGTTCCTCTCCAAAACATCATTGCTGCACTCATTGCAACTGGTCAGCATATCACCTACAAGGGCAAGAAAACAATCTCGACTGCCAAGTCCACGATCATCTTCGACTTTCTGGAATTTCGCACGGAATTCTGCGAATTCAACGGATGTGATGAGAAGGGCGATATTCCGTGGACACCCTTCTTGCAGGGCGGCGTCATGCATCAAGGTTCGTCTGAGACGGCTGTGTGCATCACTCGTCCGCGCATTCCGCACTGGAGCTTGACCATTCCCGTCGTTTTCGACTGCGATCGCGAGATCAATGAGAAGACGGTGGATGCGCTCTTCGAAATCGCCGGTCGCAAAATTGGTTTTTCCGACTGGCGCCCGACCAAGAAAGGTCGCTTCGGCCGTTTCGTGATCGAGAAGGTGGAAGTTTTGCCGATTGAGGACGAGAAACAGGTGATCGAACACATCACCTACACTGCCGAGACAGCTCCCAAGGAGATGCTCGAGTTGGCGGGAGTTTGACGCTGTTACAACGCGAACTGAAGTCTTGTATCGCAAAGTAACCTGCGGCGAAGTCATGAGCGGCGGGTGTTATTTCATCCGTCGCTTTTTTATTCAAAGCAAAAAATTGACTAGATACTACTTTTATGCTTATATCTACATCAGATAATACTCTGTAGAGAGTGCATTTGTATTGGAATACAAACACCCAGTAAATTGAAAATCCTCCTACACCAAAACCAAGGAGGACAAATAAAAGAATAAGAATGAAACATCATTGGCTCTCTTGGGATGAGCTTAAATCCCAATTCCCCACAGACGGCGAATTCAGAGACGGAATGCGTCCACAACAAGAGACCGGATTCAGATTCATCGCCGAAAATGGCTCGACGATTCTTGAATTGCCGACGGGTGAAGGCAAGACGGCGATAGAAGTAACCATTGCCCGTACTGCCGAAAAACACTTTCAGAGATGTTTTCTGGTTACGCCAACCAAGACAGTACTTGAACAGATCCGACAGCGATTCCCGAAAGACTTCACCGTCGCTCTAGGGCGCAACGATTTCCCCTGTTTCTTTTATGAGAGGGAAAAATTTGGCTTGACTTCAGAGTCAAAGACGAAGTTCAAGGCCGATGAAATTCCCTGTTCTATGCTCCACACCTGTCCGCATCGCGTCAATCAGGAGACTGGAGAGATCAAGGAGCTCGGAGCTATTCCTTGCCCATATCTCAAACAGAAGTTTGAAGCCAGAAATTCAAGAAAGCCTGTTCTAGCTACTCTGGCATTCTATCTATTCTCGCGACTATTCTCCAAAGATTTTCCAGAGCCTGATGTCCTGATCATTGACGAAGCACACAAGCTTCCGGAAACAGTTAGAGGGGCATTGTCCTACGACATCACCGATTGGCATCTGGAAAAAGCAGTGGAGATTCTTGAGAAAGTAGGAGAAGACCAAGCCGCTGGTGTTCTTGATCACTTCCGGAAACGGATGATCGCCATCATCAAGAGCAAGCCGGCTCATCGCGGTACGCTTCTAGAGGCATCAGAGATAGTGGGTCTTATGAGCATTCTTGACACCATTGATAGCAAGGCGGTGGAAAGATCGGTAGCAAAAGCCATCCAGGAAAGAAGCCTGGATGCCGAAAGCAATGTAGAAATACTCAAGAAAATAGAGGGAACTGTACGGAACTTACGGCGTTATATCCGATCGCTTGAATTGTCCCTACCTCTAGGGAATCGAGGCGCCTTGGCCTACACCTACGCTTATCATGTGGAAGAAAAGGGAGAGAATAATCGCGTGGCTCACAAGCTTGTAGTTTGTTCTCATTATATCGCCCCATTAGTCTCCAAACTACTCTTGGGAAAGACGACAATCGCTTTGTCCGCCACCGTTGGGGATAATGTGATCTTCGGACAGGAATCTGGAATTAAACTTCCTTTTCTATCCTTGCCACCATCATTCCCGGCAGAGAAGACTAGGATCTTTATGCCAACTGACACGCCAAATTTGGCTTTCCAAGAACGGAAGCGTGGCGACGTCACCAAGGTGATGCGTCGCATAGCCAGAGCAACCAAAAAGCTTGCCGTCAAAGGCATCCGTTCGCTTTGTGTCACCGTTTCCAACGAAGAGAGAGAAAAACTTCTTTCTATCATGCTTGAAGAAGGAGTCAAAGCTATCTCGTATGGAAATGGCGTTACTGCCAAAGAAGCGGCCATACGGTTCAGGGGCGGTGAAGGCGATGTCCTCATTGGCACAATGTCAAACTTTGGTGAAGGAGTTGACCTGCCTAGAAAGATTGCTCCAGTCATATTCGTGCTTCGTCCAGCCTATCCGCCACCAGACGATCCTAGAACACAATTTGAGGAGAGGCGGTATGGTAGAAATCGCTGGGCAGTCTGGAATTGGCGTGTGATGCTCTCCGTACTTCAAGTACGAGGACGCAACATCCGCAGTCAAGATGACCTTGGTGTTACCATATTCATCTCGCAACAGTTCCGACCGCTAGTCTTCGCTTCCTTACCGCAAACACTTCAGATTTCCTACAAAGGGGATCTGACGCTTGATCAGTGTGTGAAGGAGGGGATTGAGCTGGTGGGGTGATTATAACTTGATTGAGTGTAGCTTGGTCCAGTTGCGTAGCCCATGGTTCGTCGCAGTCCGGAGCGGGGAGGTGTGAAAATCTCCCCGCTAAAATTCTCGGTTGTGTTAGGTTAGCCGCTGTTCGGTCGAGTAACGCATGGTCCTGCCTGGAGCAAGAAGATTTCCTGTTTTCTTGCTAACTTTCGGAGTTCGGTTACGTACAGTCCAGTATTGTGGAGTTGGGTCCGGTCCGCTGTGCTTGAGCAAGGTCGAGTGAGGAGCGAAATGATTTTATTGTTTCGCTAACTAATTCCATTCGGTTGGGTTCTCCGGCGCGAAGCTCAGTCTAGTCCCGTCTAGCAATGTTCGGAGCGGTTGGTTTTTGCCGGCCGCTTTTTTTGACTAAACTTACTGGATGTGTTATCGTGTTTTTAGTTATGAGAACATTGAATTTGGTTTTAGTCGGCACAACGCCGATCCTTTTACACCGCATTTCTAGACATCAACTTCGAGACCAGATTGCTTCCAATGGCCAAACTGAAAAGACTCTTGAGCAAGAAGTCTACGGTGTGATGTCACAAGACGAGCACGGTAATCCGGCAGTACCTGTTTCCTGGCTCTGGGGTGCCATCCGAACCGGCTGTTCACGGGTTACAGTCAATGGGAAACAACCTAGTTTTTTCAAGCTTCAGTCAGCTATTAACCTTCCCAATGGACACCTTCCATTGAGGGATACAGACAACAAATGTCCCGTCTGGAAGACATATTCAAGCATCCAACACGCATCGCCTGGATCAAAGAGATCCATAATCGTAGTGGCACCGAAGTTCGGAGATTGGAGACTTGCTCTCCAAATTTCCGTTAATGAACAGTATCTAGACGATTTCCTCCTCCAAAGAATACTCAATGAGGCAGGAAAAGTCGGGATCGGTCTATTTCATCCACCAAAAAAGCAATTCGGACAGTTTCGAGTTTCTATTCTGTGGGGTGAAGTGGCGTTCGGTCGCGCATAGCAACGTACTCTGGAATAGCATTCGAAACTATAAAGAAGACAATTCTTCGTCGTTAAAATAATTTGGTTCAGTTCAGCTAAGTAAAGCAACGTTGCGTGTCCTACCGTTGAGTCCGGAGCACATGTTCGAGAGAATATGTGCTTTTTTTAATTTGAAAATCTTATTTCTTCTCTTTCTTTTCCCTCTTCAGAGGTAGTCCCAAATGTTCCAATAATGCCAAAGTCGTTGCTTTGTTCTTGGAAGAAGTAACCAGAACAATACCCATACCAAAAACATCTTTGAGATCTTCATCGGCAGTCTCGGCGAATATTGTATGCTCCTTGAGACCGATGGTGTAGTTGCCCATATCGTCTACGGCCGTACGAGGCAAGCCACGAAAGTCTTTGGTCCTGGGCAAAGCGATATTTATCAGACGATCCATGAATTGAGACATAGTCTTGCCACGCAGAGTAATCTGATAAGCTATAGGATCTCCTTGGCGGGTCTTGAACCCTGCCACAGCTTTCTTGGTGCTACGAATTATCGGTTTTTGACCAGTCAGCCTAGCCAAACGGTCAGATATCAGATCTATCTTGCGTTTGTCTTTGACCGAACCGAAGCCGCTAGACACCACCATCTTGACCAGCTTGGGAGTCTGCATGGGGTTGGTCAGACCAAGCGTTCCCTTGAGCTCCTTGTAAGAATCTTTATTGAGTTCAAAAACGGTTTTATGTTCCATGTTATTCGTGTGTCATTCCCGCGAAAGCGGGAATCCAGGGTTAAATGTAAAAATTAAATTTTTTTGACCTTTGAAGCATACATTGGCATCGGTCTTTCTACCACTTGGCCTTTTTGGCCTTGTTTGCGAGGCCGTTCATGACGCTTGACTGTATTCATGCCTTCAATAACAACTTTGCCTTGGCGCGGAAAAGCTTGAATGATCTTGCCTGTTCGGCCTTTATCATCACCTGAAAGTATTTTGACTGTGTCGCCTTTCTTTACATGCATGGTAGTTAATTAAAAAATTAAAAGTCAAAAGTAAAAATTACACTATTTCGGATGCTCGGGAAATGATGGTCTTATAGCCACGCTCTTGTATTTCCCTAGGTATAGGACCGAATATACGACCACCTATTGGTTCTTTCTTATCTTTTTCCAAAATAACTACGGCATTTTCATCAAACCTGATGTATGAGCCATCGGCCCGGCGGGTGGCTTTGATCTGCCGAACAACGACGGCATGGAGAACATCTTTCTTTTTTATTGCCTTGCGTGGTTCGGCTTTCTGAACAGAAAGGACTACTATATCCCCGATCTCGGCATAGCGTTTGCCGGTGGCGCCCAAGACCTTGAATATCCGTCCGATCTTGGCTCCGGAATTGTCGGCAATATTTACGATTGAACGAGGTTGAAGCATGGTATTAAACTATCACTTTGAAGGCTTTGTGTTTTGATATCGGCCGACAAGCTTCTATGATCGCTTTTTCCCCGATCTTCTTGGTATTGCCTGGATCATGAGCCATGATTCTGGTCTTGCGAGTCATGAATTTTTGATATACAGGATGTTTGATATGGCGCTCTATAATAACAACCGAGGTATCTTTCATCTTGTCGGATACGACAATGCCACTGAAAGTCTGTCGCTTTTTGGCCACTTGTGGCTCTGTTGTATCTTGTTCTTTCATAAAAATCATTCTAGTTTATCTTGGGGCTTTTGTCTAGTATTATGGCTTCATTGAGAGCTTTCTTGGCACAGACAAAATGTTTTACCTATACTCTACCAACCACCTTAGTCTTGACTGGCAATTTTGTTCCAGCCTTGCGAAGAGCCTCGGCGGCTACCACTTCGTCTACTCCATCTATCTCAAACATGATCCGACCAGGCTTGATTTCGGCCGTAAACCCGATCGGATCTCCTTTGCCCTTGCCCATTTTCACTTCGGCGGGCTTTTGGGTATATGGATGATCAGGGAAAACACGGGTCCAAACTTTGCCTGACTTTGTGGCGTATCGAACCATGACCTTTCGGGCCGCTTCTATCTGATTTGAAGTCAGGCGACCGTATTTGATTGCCTTGAGCCCATACGAACCAAAAGCCAAAGTCACCCCTCGGGTTTCATTCTTGGATGCTTCCTTTTCCGGATGTTTGCGTTTTGTGAACCATTTACGGTGTTTTACTTTCTTAGGGAATAACATATTATTTTTCATTTTTGAATATTTCACCCTTGTAAATCCAGACTTTGATCCCGATATCGCCGTAGGCCATATGTGCCCGCTCGCGAACAAATTCAATGTCGGCACGCAAGGTCTGCAAAGGAATACGCCCCTTCTTCAATTCTTCGGTCCGAGCGATCTCGGCTCCACCCAGACGGCCAGCCAAACGAATACGAGCCCCCAAAATAGCCTTATTGGCCATGATCTTCTCTATAGACTGCTTCAGGACTCTACGAAATGGCAAGCGTTTTTCTAGAGCCTCGGCCACCATCATGGCGGCAATAGCGGCATTGGATTCCGGATTGCGGATTTCCTCTATATCAACCTTGAGCTCCTGACCGGCGAGCTCAACCTTGTTTTTGCGCAAAAGAACCGCGATCTTGGCGTGAAGTTTGACTGCTCCGTCCCCAGCCTTACCTATCAGCATCCCGGGCCGTGAAGTTTTGATGATGACTCGCAAAACTTTTTGATTGCGTTCTATGTCCAACCCCCCGAGATAAAAAGATCGCAATTCCTTTTGCAAGAATTCGCGAATAACCAAGTCTCCTCTAAGAGAATCGCGGTACAAACGATTAGAGCTAAACCAGCGACTCTTCCAGTCGCGTATGATCCCAAGTCTATGTGAATATGGATGGACGGTATGAGACATGGTGATAATTAAAAAGTGAAAGGTTAAAGGTAAAAATTATTTATCGGCTTTTGACTTTCCTATTATCTTTTCCAAGACCAAGCTGACATTGCTGGTGCGTTTCTTGATAGGAAAGGCCGAGCCACGAGCCATTGGCATCTGGCGCTTCAAGGTCCGACCTTGGTCTACTCTAACCTCTTTTACAAAAAGATCCTTGGATTCTATCTTGTGATTGTGAGAGGCATTTGCGATGGCTGAATCCAAAAGATCGGCCAAGGGGTGTCTAGCCCGCTTATTAGCCGAAGCCAGGATCACATGAGCCTGATCCAGGGCCTTCCCGCGAATCAATTCCGCCACCAAACGAAACTTCCGTGGCGAGATGCGATAGTTTTTGAGGGAAGCAGTTATCATATAGATATATTACTTTGCCGAAGCAGTTGTGGCGGCTTCTTTTGCAGCCTTGGCGGCGGCTACTTCGGATTCTTTGGCTTTGAGTTCTATCTCCTTTTGCATTTTGCCTCCATGACGAACAAACTTCCTAGTAGGCGAAAATTCACCAAGGTGGTGTCCGACCATATCTTCGGTGACAAATACATCTACATGAATCCGTCCATTGTGAACTCCGAAGGTAAAACCTACCATTTCTGGGGAAATCATAGATCGACGGGCCCATGTCTTGACGGTGCCAGCTTGTTCAGGTTTTTTGCCGGCTATCTTTTTCAGGATATTCTCATCTATATATGGGCCTTTTTTGAGCGAGCGAGACATGTGAAAATTTGAAAGGTAAAAAGTTAAAGGTAAAAAGTAACCATAATCTAATAAAATCAGCTCCTCGGAGCTTGGAGTGATGGTAGCATGCGACGGTTCACCGAGTCAAACTTTTTGTTTGTTTCTTCAGACTTGAATACACATCATCTATCTTATAGCCCAGTTCTTTGACAATAAAGTGATTTATTATTGACCTCAATATGTAGGGATCAACTCGTGAATGTCTTGGAATTGTAGTGGCTTTGCCTGAAGTTGTATGGGTTACTTTTATGTGCTTACTGCCTTGGCTAATCTTGAATCCACCAAGACGCATAAACATAGCAAGCACATCATCTGGCGTGAAATTCGTCAGTTTTATTCGCATAATACATTATGGTTATTATGCAGGAACTAATGAAACTCTACTAAAAATTGATTTTGAAATATTCGGCTTTTTTACGAGCTCTAGAAATGCTTCTTGTGTCCTTGCTCTATTGAACTCTGATACGGCTTTTTCTGGCAAATAAATACCAAGCCGTCCACGATATTTTTCTGGAATATCCAGGTATGTAAAAATAGCATCATTGAGCATTTCAACAAGTTCACCGAAGCTCCGACCCTGCGTAAAACAATAGGCAAACTCTTTCACTTCCGCAATAAAACCCATTTTTGTCTTTCTTGTGACAACAGTCACCCGCGCAGGCAAAAGATTTCTATATTTCTTGAGAATTTTATCGTTCATACAACTATCATACTCTTTCTATTCAACCAGTCAAATTAATTAATTGAAACCAGCAACCACTAACCATTAACTAGTAACTAGCAACCAGTTACCAGCAACTATTTCTTCCCCACTTGCCTGCGAGATACAATAAAGACATTGGAATATTTTTTAGGATGACGGGTCTTCTGACCTTTGCCGGCGGGCTTGCCCCAGCGGGTCTTGAGACGGCGTAGACCGCGGCCGGTCCGTTGTTCACCTCCTCCGTATGGGTGGTCTACTGGGTTTTGGGCCGAGCCACGAACCGTCGGCCTTATGCCCATCCAGCGAGATCGGCCGGCTTTGCCAATGGTAACTAGGCGGTTTTCTTCATTGGAAACCGCTCCAATGTTAGCCCAAGCTTTCTCATGAATCTTGCGAATTTCGGATGATGGCATCTTGATATGAGTATAACCAGCATCATTGGCAATGACTTGAGCAAATGAACCAGCTGAACGGACCAGTTTGGCACCCGTACCAGGCTTGATCTCTATGTTGTATATCAAAGACCCGACCGGAATATTTTTTAGGATCAGACGATTGCCAGTCTGAACTGGGGCATTTTCGGAAACCACAAAACTATCACCAACCTTCATGGTTTTGGGCAGTAAGACATATCTCTTTGCCCCATCGGCATAGTTGACCAAGCCTATATAGCCAGTCCGGAAAGGATCGTATTCAACAGTCTGTATGGTGGCCTTGATGTCTTTTTTGTCATAGCTGAAGTCAATCATCCTGTAGAGCTTTTTGTGTCCAGCCCCCTGATGACGGACCGTGATACGACCAAAATTGTTGCGGCCAACATCACGCTTAAAACCGAAAGTTAGAGATTTGTGAGGTTCATCAGCCGTCAGGTACTGCTTGAATGGCAGAACGGTCATGTGTCGGCGAGATTTGGTTGTTGGTCTGAAAGATTTCATATTATGCAAAATCTATCTTATCGCCTTTTTTCAAAGTGACAAGGGCCTTTTTGATTCCTGATATCTTGCCTGGCCGGCCACGAACAAAGATCTTTTTGATTGGGGTATTTATCATAGCCACAGAAACAGGTATAATTTTGTAAATAGAAGCGATGGTCCTGGCCACGCTATGTTTGTTGGCATTGGTATTTACTTGAAATGTATAGACTCCTGATTGACTTTGAAGATTGGACTTCTCGGTGATATGAGAATGGATGATGTCGCTGGCTTTAGTTTTGGATCTGCTTTCGGCAGATAGAGAGACAACTTCCGCCGACGGAGAAATCGTCGGTTTATTATCTTCTTTTTTTTGTTTTAATCCAAATAAGGCCATGTTAGTAAGTTAAAAGTAAAAAGTTAAAGGGAAAAGGAAATGTATCAAGCCGTTCTTGAGATCAGACTCTTGAAGGCCTCCTCTGGATTTTCAATGATAAGATGGGTGTGGTTGAGTAGAGATACCGGATTGATATTGCGGAACTCTTCCACCGAGATATTGCCGAAATTCCCAAAACTCTTGATGACCGAAGCAGATTTTTTTTCCAAAGCAATAATAGCCGCATTGGACTTCTTGGTCATCAGTCTTTCATAGCCCTTTATGGCAGAAAGAGATACCAGAGTACTTCTGGCTTCCCTGGCCTTGGGAACATTCATGGTAATGCCATCCAGAAAAAGTATTTCACCGTCTTGGAATTTACGGGACAAAATCGCCAGTAGGGCCTTGGTTCTGGCTTTCTTATTGATTTTGCGCTCAAAATTCTTGTCACTGCGAGGACCATGAGCCACTCCGCCCCCAACCCATATCGGGGATCGGGAAGAACCGTGCCTGGCGCGCCCAGTGCCCTTTTGCTTCCAAGGTTTTTTGCCGCCTCCCCTGACCTCGCCGCGAGTCTTGGTGTGGGCGATAGCCGTCCGAGAATTTGAATTCATCAAACGAACCACTTCATGGACCAAATCAGCATTCCAAGGGACGCCAAAAATACTTTCGGGAAGAGTGATCTTGCCGGTAACTTTGCCTTGCTGGTTGTAAATAGGTGATTCCATGTGGATAATTATTGCATTCCTGCTTTTTTGTCATTCCCGCGAAAGCGGGAATCCAGGGTCTTACAACGGACTTCTTAACACCCTGGATTCCCGCTTTCGCGGGAATGACGAGAACTTTTACTTTGATACTATCTCCACCAATGTCCCTCTCCTTCCGGGTATTGCCCCTGAAACATACAGGACGCTATCGGCCGAGTCAACATGCATCACTTTGAGATTTTTGACGGTTATCCTTTCCCCGCCCATTCGGCCGGCCATTCTCATGCCGACTGGTACCCGAGTACGCAGACCACCACCGATAGAACCTGGTTCGCGTTCAGAATGTTTTTGTCCGTGGGAACGGGGACCGCCACCGAAACCATGACGCTTGACCACCCCCTGGAACCCCTTGCTCTTTGAGATGGCGCTGACCGTCACTGGATCCCCGGCCGTGAATTGGGACAGATCAATTTTGTTTCCAACCCCCAGAGATGAGCCGTATATTCTAAACTCTCGTAATGAAGCGAAGAATCCCATATCCTTGAATTGTCCCTTCTGGGCCTTGGCTATACGGCTAGAGTTACGCGAGCCTTCGCCGACTTGGAGGGCTTCATAGCCATCTATGTCTATAGTCCGAGCTTGGGTAATGACATTTGGTCGGACGGTAATAGCCGTCACTGGCACAGCATTGCCGTCAGCGTCAAACATCTGGGTCATTTTCAGTTTTCTTCCAAAAATAAATTTCATGATTACATCATCTTGACATCTATGCTGACCCCTGACGGCAAACTCATATTGGTCAAAGCCTCTATGATTTTTGGGTTGGGGTTAATGATATCTATAAGACGCTTGTGAACCCGCATTTCAAACTGTTCGCGAGAATTTTTGTCTATGAATGAGGAACGATTGACCGTGTATTTCTTGATCTCGGTCGGCAATGGCACTGGTCCATGAATAATCGCGTCGTAACGAGCGGCCGTATCCATTATCTGGCGCAATGAGACATCTAGTATCTTGTGTTCATAAGCCCTAATGCGAATACGCAAATGAGGCATTTCGCCATCACTACTTTCCAGTCCGCCTACTTTTGCTTTATGCGTTCTAGGGGCTTTGGCTACAGCAGATTTTGTGGACTTTGTGATCGTATTTTTCTTTGTTTCTGTAGTAACCATGATATTTTATTTAATGATCAATCCGCTAGCTGGCAAGCAAATTAATATTCAATTATCAGTTGCTTGATTATTGGTTATTGACCATTGATCATTCTTTTGCCATTTATGCAATAACTTTTATCACGACACCGGCTCCAACAGTCTTGCCTCCTTCACGAACAGCGAAACGCTGTTTGTCTTCCAGGGCAATCGGAGCAACCAGTTTTACCTTGAATGTCACGGAGTCTCCAGGCATGACCATTTCTACTTTTTCCGGAAGAGTGACTTCACCGGTAACATCTGTAGTACGAACGTAGAATTGGGGCTTGTAACCGGTGAAGAAAGGAGTGTGACGGCCTCCCTCATCTTTCTTGAGAATATAAACTTCTGCCTCAAACTCCGTGTGTGGCTTGGCTGTGCCTGCCTTGGCCAAGACTTGACCGCGAGAAACGCCGTCTTTGGCCGTGCCACGCAAAAGCAAACCGGCATTGTCTCCGGCAATGCCTTCCTTGAGGGATTTGTTGAACATCTCTATTCCCGTGATAGTAGTCTTGGTGGTATCGCGAAAACCGACTATCTCTACTTCTTCGCCGACTGTTACCTTGCCGCGTTCAATCCTTCCAGTAACCACCGTTCCACGACCTTCTATGGAGAAAATGTCTTCTATCGGCATCAGAAATGGCTTGTCTATCTCACGAACAGGCTCCGGAATGTAAGAATCTAGAGCACTAATGAGCTCGTCTATTTTGACAGTCCATGCCGCATCCCCTTCCAGAGCTTTGAGAGCGGAACCACGAATAACAGGAGCGGCTTTGCCTTCAAAACCATGCTTGTCCAAAAGCTCACGGACTTCTTCTTCCACCAAATCTATAAGATCTTTTTCGGCCACAGTGTCGCACTTGTTCAGGAATACAATTACTTTTTGGAGGCCGACTTGTTTGGCCAGAAGAATATGCTCTCGAGTCTGGGGCATAACGCCGTCTTGAGCAGATACAACCAGAATGGCTCCGTCCATCTGGGCGGCCCCGGTGATCATGTTCTTGATAAAGTCCGCGTGGCCAGGAGTGTCTATGTGGGCATAATGACGCTTGTCGCTCTCATACTCCACATGAGCCAGAGAAATAGTAACGATCTTTGAAGCGTCGCGGACTGTGCCGCCCTTGGCGATGTCCGTATAGGCCTTGACCTTGGCTAGGCCCTTCTTGGCTTGAACAGCCAAAATAGCGGCAGTCAAAGTGGTCTTGCCGTGATCCACATGTCCGATGGTGCCGACATTGACATGGGGTTTGGAACGATTAAATTCTACTGCCATAATATTATTTGTAAATTATTTTTAATAATTGATAAATACAAAAACAACACAAAAACGCATATTGGGCGTATTGTGCTCATCCTAGCACAACAAGGAAATGCGCGTCAAACATGTTTGCATGCACAGACAGGCCTAGCCATACAGCTCGCTGTGTGATCCTATGAGCAGGAAGACTATGATATCTTTACCTTCTTTCATGGAATAAACAGTTCTCATATCTCCAGTCACATTTATACTTCTGCATTCGCGATATCTGCCTTTCAGAGCATGGTTATTTAACTCCGAAGCAAAAGGATTATCGAGAAATACCTTTAATCTAAGATAAAATTTGTCTTGAATAGATTTTGGGAGCTTTTTGAATTGTTTCTTGAAATTGGAATGATAATCAACTCTCATGGTATCCGTTTAGGAATTAAGACTCGCCAGCATTTCTTCAGCGGAGGCAAACGGTCCAGATATATTTTTTCCAGCATTAACATCACGCAGAGCGGCGTCAAGGATCTTGCGCGTTTTGCTATTGGGATACGGATGAGTAGTAAAAACCATTTTTCTTTCTGCCACCAATTCTTTCAAGAAATATCCGAGAATGGCGCTTAGAGACAGTCCCAATTCTTTGGCGATCTTCTGGGCTTCTACTTTGAGACTGACATCAGTCTTGATATTTATCATCGTCTTCATGATCCATAGTATATACTAAGGATAAGTGATGTCAACTATTTCCTCTTCTCAATAATCTCTTTTTCCACATTTGGCGGGACTACTTCATAGTGATCAAATTCAAGGAGAGGACTGCCTTGGCCGGAAGTCATAGAGCGAACTTCCGTGGTATAACCAAACATTTCCGAGAGAGGGACTGTGGCTTTGATGACCAAGGCCTGACCTCGTTGCTCTGTCCCCTCTACCTGGCCCCGCTTTGAAGCTATGGAACCAGTGATATCACCCATGTATTTTTCCGGGGCCACCACTTCTAGCTTCATGATCGGCTCCAATATAACTGGCTTGGCCCGTTTGACCGCGTCTTGGAATGCCTGTGAAGCGGCGATCTTGTAGGCTATCTCCGAGGAATCCACATCGTGATATGAGCCATAGGTGAGCTCACAAGATATATTGACCATCTTATAGCCAGCCACGATCCCTCGATCCATGGCTTCACGAACGCCTTTTTCTACTGCCGGAATAAATTCTTGGGGAATGACTCCACCCTTGACCGAGTCAATAAATTCAAAATCATCATATCTCTTGACATTCTTGCGAACTTTTTCTCCTTCTACCACCGGCTGCATCGGCTTTATATTGAGTTTGACATGACCATACTGACCTTTGCCTCCAGTTTGTTTTATATATTTGTGTTCAGCTTCAGCTGTCCCAAGAATAGTCTCGCGGTATGCCACCTGCGGCTCGCCAACATTGGCAGAGACGCTAAATTCCCTTTTCATCCGATCAACCATGATCTCCAGATGGAGTTCTCCCATACCAGAAATTATGGTCTCACCAGTCTCCTGATTTGAAGATATCCTGAAAGTCGGGTCTTCATTGCCGAGCTTCTTCAAGGCCATACCCATCTTTTCCTGATCCGCCTTGGTCTTGGGTTCTATCCTTAGAGAGACCACCGGCTCCATAAACTTGATCACTTCCAAAATGATAGGGTTATTTTCATCACAAAAAGTATTTGAGGTCAGAGCATCCTTCAAGCCCACAGCCGCGGCTATCTCCCCGGCAAAGACTTTCTTGACTTCCTCTCTTTCATTGGCCTGCAAACGGACGATCCGACCAAGACGCTCCTTCTTGCCAGTGGTTGAATTGTAGAGATATGTTCCAGCCTCTATGGTGCCAGAATATACTCTGAAGAAAGTGAGCTGGCCGACGAATGGATCGTTTTGGAGCTTGAAGGCCAAAGCAGAAAAAGGCTCTTCGTCAGAAGGGCTACGAGTAACTTCTTCCCCGGTATTGGGGTTGATGCCCTTGACTGGCGGAATGTCTAGAGGAGACGGCAGATAATCAACCACGGCATCCAGAACAAGCTGGACACCGATATTCTTGAGAGCTGAACCGGTGAAGACCGGGAATATTCTATTGGCAATGACAGCCTTGCGGGTGATCTTCTTGAGCTCTTCCATGGGAATCTCTTTTCCTTCGAGATAGGCATGCATGGCGACATCATCGTGTTCTACTATCTTCTCCACCATCAGGCCGCGATATTTCTTCGCGTCGTCCATAAGCTCGGCTGGTATTTCTCGTTCAATGATCTTATTGCCCATTTCTCCTTCAAAGTAATAGGCCTTCATCCGCAGAAGATCAACTACACCCTTGTGCTCCCCTTCCAAGCCGATAGGAATCTGAAACCTGACAGCGTTTTTATTCAATCTTTCAAGAATGGAAGCGAATGAATTTTCAAAAGAAGCTCCCATCCGATCCATTTTGTTGATAAAGCAGAGCCGTGGAACATTGCTTTCGTCGGCATAGCGCCAATTTGTCTCCGACTGTGGTTCTACCCCGGCTACTCCGTCAAATACAACCACCGCTCCATCCAAAACCCGAAGCGATCTCTTCACTTCCACGGTAAAATCAATATGGCCAGGCGTATCTATAATATTGAAACGAATTTTGCTTGAATCATCGGTCTTTGGAGTATATGTCGGCTTCCAAAAACAAGTGATAGCGGCGGCGGTTATGGTAATACCACGCTCTCTCTCCTGCTCCATCCAATCGGTGACAGTGTCTCCCTCATGGACTTCGCCAATCTTGTGAGTCATACCAGTATAAAAGAGAATTCGCTCCGATGTGGTCGTCTTGCCAGCATCAATATGGGCAATGATGCCGAAATTTCTCACTCTCTCTAGTGGGTAGTCTCTCTGCATAGGTAAGTAGGTTACAGCAAAAAGACTGAACAATCAAATTTTTTAGGGATTCTTAAGTTCTTTTTGCCCTGGACCTGTCAGTGTTTGTCAGGAATTTCTTGCGCAAGCGGATATTCTTGGGGGTAATCTCTAGATATTCATCTTCACGCATCGTTTCAAGACCGCGTTCAATATCAAGCTTCCAGGCCGTGGTCAACATAATGTGTTCATCAGATCCAGAAGCTCTCATATTAGTCAGTTGTTTCCCCTTGCAAGGATTGACTTCCATGTCTTCGCCCTTGGAAACATCTCCCACTATCATCCCTTCATATATCTCCGTCGTCGGCTCTATGAATATCCGGCCCCTTTCTTGGAGATTCCACAGAGCAAAAGCCAAGGCCTTGCCAGCCGTCATAGATATCATAGATCCCGTAGTGTGTTTTTCTATCTCTCCAACAAAAGGACGAAAATCAATAAAACGACTGGCCAGAATACCCTCGCCCTTGGTATCAATAACAAAGACACCGCGATAGCCGAGCAAACCACGAGTCGGTATTTCAAAGATCATCCGGGCTTGACCATTCTTGGTCCTCATATCACTCATCACTCCCTTGCGACGGCCGATTTTCTCTATGATCGTTCCCGAATATTCTTCCGGAGCATCTATGGTCAATTCCTCAAAAGGCTCCTTTTTGACACCGTCTATCTCTTTGATGATCACTTGGGGTTGAGACACCTGAAGTTCATAGCCCTCTCTGCGCATATTTTCCAGAAGCACGGCCACATGGAGCTCTCCGCGACCAAAGACTCGGAAGTATTCACCGGAAGAAAAATCCACCTTCAGTCCAACATTTATTTCAAGCTCCTTCTCCAATCGTTCACGGATCTGTCGTCCTGTCACAAACTTGCCTTCTCGGCCAGCAAAAGGTGAATTATTGACCAAGAAATTCAAAGCTATGGTCGGTTCATCTATCTTAATAGCAGGCAAAGCTCGCGTATTAGCACTATCAGTCAAAGTCTCACCTATATAAATATCTGGAATACCGGCTATGGTTACAATGTCACCAGAAGAAGCCTCGGCGATTTCCACTCTTTTCTTGCCCTCAAAAACAAAGATCTTGCTAACTTTGGCTTCTGTAGTACTGCCATCTGTTTTTTTTATAAAAACATTTTGTCCGGCCCGAATAGTGCCGTCGTATATCCTACCAACAGCCAGACGACCCAGGAAATTGTCATAACCAAGATTGAATGTTTGGACAGAGAGCGGTCCTTGGGCGCTCTTATTGGCCGCAGGCACATGTTCCAAAATCATATCCAAAAGGGGCGAAAGATCTTTGCGAGGATCAGCCAAATTGCGCATAGCTACACCATCGCGACCGATGGCATATACAGTAGGAAAATCCAGTTGGATGTCATTGGCGCCCAGCTCCATGAATAATTCCAGGACTTTTTCATGAGTACCAGCGGGATCAGCGGCAGACTTGTCTATCTTATTGATAATCACTATAGGCTTGAGACCGAGCTCTAGGGATTTCTTCAGCACAAAACGAGTCTGGGGCATCGGTCCTTCCTGGGCATCAACCACCAAAAGAACAGCATCGATGGAGCGTAGGACTCGTTCCACTTCTGAACCAAAGTCAGCGTGACCTGGAGTATCTACTATATTGATCTTTGTGCTTTTGTAGACAACAGATGTGTTTTTTGCGTATATGGTAATACCCCGCTCTTGTTCCAGAGCGTTTGAATCCATAGAACCTTCATCGGCATGACCGGACTGGCCCATTATGGCATCAGTCAGTGTGGTCTTGCCATGATCCACATGGGCGATGATAGCTATATTCCTGATCTCCATACGACAGCCTTACCAGGCAAAGTGAGCAAAGGCCTTGTTGGCTTCGGCCATTTTGTGAACATTCTCCCGCTTTTTGACAGCTTCGCCTTCATTCTTGGCAGCGGACATGATTTCAGTGGCCAATTTTTCATGCATTGGAGCCCCTTTTTTTGACCTGGCAGCGGAAATGATCCATTTCATAGACAAAGCCTGTTTGCGTTCCGGACGGACTTCGCGTGGCACTTGATAGTTGGCCCCGCCTACCCGTCTAGAACGAACCTCCATGGCTGGGGTGGTGTTTTTGAGAGCGGCTTCAAAAAGCTCCATAGGATTTGTAACCTTGGCTTTTTCTTTGATCATATCCAGGCAATCATAGACCACCGACCGGGCAATGTTTTTCTTGCCCTCTTCCATGACATAGTTTATGAATTTGGCGATTTTCAGAGAATCATAAACAACATCGTTTTTTAGATCTCTTTTTATGTTTAGTTTTCTTCTCATAGTGATAAATTGAAAATTAGAAAAGTAGAATTGGAATCTTTCATCTTGAATTGTGGTTTTGCCTTGTCATTTTTCATTTTGATTTTTAATTTTTAATTTGTTTTGGTCTCTTGTTTCCATACTGACTGCGACCTTTCCTTCTTTTTTCTACCCCGACACTGTCTAGAACGCCTCGGACTACGGAATATCGCAAACCAACATCCTTGACTCTGCCACCTCTAAGCAATACCACGGAGTGTTCCTGGAGATTATGGCCTTCTCCGGGAATGTAAGCGGTAACTTCAAGACCGTTGGTCAGACGAACCCTGGCGATCTTACGAACGGCAGAGTTTGGTTTTTTTGGCGTTCTTGTGGTTACTTTTACGCATACCCCTCTCTTGAATGGGGCCGGAAAGAATATGGGCTGATTCTTGATAGTGTTGAAAGTACGAGTCAGAGCCACGGACTTTGATTTCCGCTTGAAACGAGAACGATGATTCTTGATTAGTTGGTTTATCGTAGGCACAAAAATGATTATTAGTGGTTGTTTTTTGGTTATTAGTTACATTTACAGCTTGGTCAAAACACGATTTACCTTACCATGACGCTATTTCTTAGGCAATGCGACCAGAGCTTGGCAAACATTCTTTTTCCTCCCCGCAAGGTCGCCCCGTCGAATGGCAAGCCCTATTTTGGCTCGCGGAAGCGACCAAAATAGGGGCCATTCTCGGGGGCTCAAACTACATTGCGGGGAGGAAAAAGAATGTTTGCCAAGCTCGGTTTGTGGACCTTGTCAGACAAAACCGAAACATGCACATGTTACGGGGACATTGCCAGCGGCCTCAAACCACGAAACCCAAACTTCAGACATAAATACTTGCATCAAGATAAGTCCCCGTAACATGTGCATGTTTCGGTTTTGTCTAAAAAAACAGAAGAACATCACAGCCCTACCCCCGTAAATATCCTGAAAATGACCGGTATAATCGGAGATATTATTTGCCAAAGGAAGAAAACAGCGATCAGAACGAAGATCGGAGAATAAGTTTCTAGCAATTGCCTAGTCCTGCCATACTGATTCGGCAATATGGCAAACAAAAGTTTGGAACCATCCAGGGGAGGCAGAGGAATGAGGTTGAAGACAGCTAAGATAATGTTAATGATGACTATAAAAGTGGAAATCTCTATTAGAGAGCTCATAGATTCTAGCCCCGCGGTCAAACGAATGATTGTCCCGAATACAAAAGCCAAAATGAGATTTGAGACAGGCCCCGCGGCGGCGATCAAGAATTCACCGCGGCGTTTATCTTTGAGGTTATAAGGATTGTAAGGCACAGGCTTGGCCCAGCCGAAGGTGAAGCCTGCCATGGATGTCAATATCGGAACAATGACCGAGCCAACTGGATCCAGATGTTTGATGGGGTTTAGAGTCAGACGGCCAGCCAAGCGTGCTGTTGGATCACCCAAATAGTCAGCCATAAAGCCATGAGAAAGCTCGTGAATTACAACAGAAAGTATCAAAATGGTTATGGAAATTATTATTAACATAGCAATAATTTAAAATAAAGAATTAGTTTGTATTTGATTTTGGATTTCAAATCGCGATTTTATATTTTAATTTTTGATCTTTCAATTTGTTTATGATAGCATGCTTCTGTTATGGCCAAGATCTGCGCAATCACAAAGGTGGGGTCAGTAGTCGGTGGACGATATTCCAACCGCACCCGCGCCACCCAATTCAACCCCTGTGGTTCTATCCGCCGCTATCCAAATCTTCAAAGAAAGAAGATCTACATTCCTGAACTCAAAAAATCCATCCACATCACCGTCTCCGCCCGTGGTATGCGCACCATCCAGAAAAACGGCGCTTTCCGAGCTCTCAAGAAGGCAAAAATTATTTGACGGTATTTGACGGTGAAAGACCTCTGTGAATTCTCTCGCGCGCGGAGACTCATCTTGATGCAAGTATTCAAGTCTAAAGTCTAGATTCTGTCGTATGAGGCCGCTGGCAATGTCTCCGCGAGAGAGAGAATTCACAGAGGTCTCTTACATAAAACATAATCTCCTTGAATAAGATTTGTTTCTAGGGATCTTTTTAATCTTTATTTCGTCACGATTAGCTTCGATAGAACCGAAGGCAACAACAATGCCCACGGAGACACTGCCAGCGGCCTCAAACCACGTAAATCAGTCTTTAGTGACATAACTCTGGCATACCACATAGTCTCCGTGGGCATTGTTGTTTCCGGAGGTTCTCAAGGTCTTCACTAGCGAATATTTTCAACTGTTATCCTCTTCCCATCCGAAATGATCTTCACTGCCCCAGTCTCTCTAACATTGAATCTTTTTTCTTTGCCAATACCTGTCAGAGGATCTGGTGAGGGCTTCTTCGCCAATAAAGCGTTGTTTTTCTGCGAAGGAACTACCGGCCTTGAGTAAATCACAAATTCTGGATGGACAAAATCCATCAAACGCGCCGAGATATTGGCTAGTATAGCGCTATGTGACAAGACTATGGCGGTAGAGCTGGCCGTACCGAGAACAGAAGAACTGGCGATGTGATTCTGGATCTTCCTGCTTGCATTACCTATGATCATCACTGCCGTTGAACCATATGAGATATTCATGACCACTTCTGGGGCGCTGGCTTTGGAATAGTCAAAAATATCTGGGCTAATAGGAAACAAGATATCTGCCGTAACGGGAAAATCTTTTGCGACACTATCAAGGACAATATTATCTCCTGCCAATACTTCTTGTGTGGAAACATTTTGCCGGCGCAATTCACTCAAAAATACTTCATACGCTCTCTCTGTAGAGCTTGCCAGACCCAATGATCCCAAAGTAATAGCTGGAATATATATTCGTTCTATGACATATCTTTCCAGAACATCTATGAGACCCGAGACGCTCTTTTCAGATGTGTTCCCCGCTATGAGCATATCTATTCTGCGAGAATGAAAAGGTATGACACTAGACAAATGGCGAACTATTTCGGAATTTGCCCCGCCATCAAACAAAATCCGCCTGTCAGACGGAGTGCGGATGAATATTGCTTGACCCCCCTTCAAGGCAAAAAAGTAGATCTCCAAGACTTCTAACCTCAATGATTGTTGCCAGGCATAACCGCTGACCCCCACCGCAACCGAAGCCAGAGCGGTGGCGATAACAAATGGTCGTGATACAGCGGTTATACTCATGCATACAACCTACCAAACAACGATAAAATTTCTACGAAAATACCATCAAATTTCATTCAAGGAATAATAAAACTTCCTGAAATGTCGTATAATAAACATGTGCCAAACAATAGAGTGTTTTATCAAATAAATACAAAATTATATGAAAAAATTTGAAGAGAAAAAATACGACATTCCCGAGCTCAAGGGGATTTCAAAAAAGACTATTGAAGAGCATTTGAAGCTCTATTCTGGCTATGTCAAACATTCCAATCTGATTTTGGAGAAGATTGCCGAACTCAAAAAAGAGGCTGATCCATCTAGTCCGCTCGGACCAGGAAACGCCTATGCTCTAGGCGAGATCAACCGCCGGTTTGGCTTTGAATACAATGGTATGCGCAATCATGAAGTATATTTTGACTCGCTCCAAGACGGAGCGAAACCGTTAGGAGAAAAAAGCCAACTCAAAAAGAAAATCGCTGAAACATGGGGATCGTTTGAGACCTGGCTGGCGGAATTCAAGGCAATTGCTCTTACCCGAGGAATCGGCTGGGCCATGCTCTACTATGACCACCAAGAGGGGCGTCTCTTGACTGCTTGGATAGATGAACAACATTTGGGACAACTCCAAGACTGTCTACTCCTCCTAGGACTAGACATGTGGGAACACTCCTATGTCGCCGATTACCAACCCTCTGGCAAGAAAAACTATGTTGATGACTTCTTCGCCAATCTCAATTGGGACACAGTCAGCGCGAGAATAACCAAAGCATAAAAAAGATAGACGAACCACACAGGGAAAGCCGAGACCGAAACAGAAGCAAATGGCAAATGAGCAAACCAATCTATGATCGTCAATTGGTATGAGAGAAGAATGTGAGTGAACAAAGCAAATACCTGTGAAAGCGGCCCGAAAACAAAACCGGAAATACCAGTCACAAATACTGCCAACATCGTAACCGGCACGAAGGGAAGTATCAGAATATTGGCTATAACCCCGATTACAGATAGTTGCCCCATGGCATAAATAATATATGGTGACACAAAGATTTGGGCGGACAGAGTAGTAGCCACGATACCACGCAAGCCAAATCTTTCTGGCAAGAATGATAGATATTTCTCTATCGGCCGAGCCAAAGTGACAAGTCCAAAGGTCGCCAGAAATGAGAGCTGGAAAGATGGGTCGTGAAAGAGTATCATCGGGCTTTCTATAACCATTACCAGACCAGCCAAGACCAATGCCCGCCAGGCATCGTAGTCGCGACGAGACAAATCCGCCAACAAAGCGATACTAGCCATTAGACAAGACCTGACGACAGTCGCTCCTCCACCCACCAAAAGGCCAAACAAAACTATTCCTATGCCTCCGACTGCTATCCCCCAAACTCGTGGCAGGAATATGAGCAATCGCCTCAAAGCGTCTGCCACAATGGTTATATTAAAACCAGATAGAACGACTATGTGTATCAGTCCGACTATCCGCAAGTTATTCAAAAGGTCTTTCCCCAAGGCGCCTTTTTCGCCAACCACCAACCCAGATGCTAATGCAGAATGCGGTTCGCCCAAAACTCTTTGTATATTGGAAACAAAAGTGCGCTTCAGTGAAAACAATATTGAATAGAGATGGTCTGATAAGTTATTTTTTGTAATGTCGTCTTTTTCCAAAAACACTTCACCACTCTTGATCTCATGGAAAATGTCGTCCTTGGCCAAGAAACCCCGATAGTCAAAGGTCCTCCCATTGTCGCTCCGGAAATTGAAAGGGTATGCTAGTTTGCCAGAAAAAGTAACATAGTCTCCAAAATAAAATCGCGGATAGAGATCTGTTTTTATTCTTATGGAAATATTTTCCGCGCATGAAGACTTCGTTTCAGCCAATGACACTTGGATTGCGGATACGACCAAAACTTGACCCGTTTCTTTACGCTCCGGTTCGTCTACAACCACACCCTCCCCTATTATCTTCTGTTTCAAGCATTGCCCTATGTCAGGCGGCAAAGCGCCAAAAGAAAAAACCACCCGCACAAGAGCGACCATTACAAGCAAAAGCCAAAACAAAAAAATCCCTCGTTTCATGAAAATATGATAACGAATAGGGATAAAATTCTGGTGAAAAAACGATCAAAAAAGAATAAAGGCTATCTATTGTCTACAACTCGCGTTCTGCTTAAGAATTAGGGTTTGCGAAGGAGATGATCGGCGGAGGGCGAAGTTATGTTCGCGGCGGCTTCGAAGATGTCTGGAGAGGCACACATTATTCCCCTCCACCTAAAAACACCCTAAACAAAACCGACCTCAATAACCCTCAATCTCAATTCAGCCCTATTGCGATACATCGATTTTTCTAGCGAAGCTACCAGATCTATCGGCATGTTTGGATTTAGCTTTTTTGCCCAATCTTCGGTGGCGCCAAAAAACGCTATAGCTGAAATCCGCCCGCCAGACCCGCGGCCGAAGACAAGCTCAATATGATCGCCACCCTTGCCAAATTTTCGAACTGATAGAGGGGAAACATTATGAAAAAGGAATGTTGGTTTTGGATTGCCTGTACCAAATGGCCCCAGACGAGCGATGTCTGCATAAAGAACCTGGTCAATATCATTCATCGCAAGCTCCGCGTCAATACAAGATTCATTTTGAAATTCTGATTTTTGTTGCATAGAGACCGACAAAACCAGTCCCGAAAATGCCTCATTCAACCTCTGATCCAAGAAATGGACCATATCATTGTGGACAGTGAAGCCGCCGGAATAACGGTGTCCGCCAAACTGGGTCAGTACCCCAGTGGACACCGCCCGCATCAGCTCCACTACGCTGGTCCTCCCCTCCGAACGACATGAGCCCTTGATGACATTCTCGCCATCACGCCCCCAGAGGAAAACCGGCCGATCAAATTCTTGGGCGCAAGAATTTGCCGCCAGACCGAGAAGCGAAGGCCGCCAGGCCGGATTGCCCAGAACTATGACCCTGGCTGTATTGACACTATCTCGTTCCCGCAATGTTTTTTTGACCTCTTTGACCAAGACCGCCACCGCGGTTTTGCGTTCGGCATTGATACCGTCCAGATGATCAGCATAAAAAATAGCGTCTTTGTCATTGTCCGCGGTCAGGAGATTGAAGGCATCCATCGGCACCCCCATCCGAGAAGCGGCATTGATCCGCGGAGTGAGCATGAAGCCAATATCGTCTTCGGTAAGATGTCTCTGATCTATTTTGAGCTTGGAAAAGATCCGCCGTATACCCTTGCGCGGACTCTTGCGCAAGACAGACAAACCATAGTGAGCAAAAGCCCGATTTTCTCCAGACAATTGGACCATATCCGAAAGAGTAGCTATGCCCAATAGATCCAGAAACCATTTTTCATGTCCCTCCTTGAGGCCTAGACGATCCTTAGCCAGGATAGCTTGAATGAGCTTGAAAGCCACTCCAGATCCACAGAGATTTTTGTCTGGGTACGCGCAATCAGTTTGTTTGTGATTGATGATAGCGAAGGCCGCGGGCAACTGGGCTGGAGGTTCATGGTGATCGGTGATGATTACATTCATACCCTTACCATTTGCAATATCTACTTGTTGGATATCGGATATGCCACAATCCACGGTTATGATAAGTTTGACCCCTTGTTCAGCCAGTTCTCCTACGGCTACCTCATTCAAGCCAAAACCCTCATCGTGACGATGTGGAATATAGATGATGAAATTATCAAATCCTATGCGCTTGAAGAAATCGTTGAACATAGCCGCTCCAGGGATGCCGTCAGCATCATAGTCGGCATATATAGCTATTTTTTGTCTATCTTTTATGGCTTGAATAATACGATCGGCGGCTTTGCCAGCGTCTTTCAGGAGAAATGGGTCATGTATATCGCGTTCATAATCTGGTTTCAAAAACTTTTCGGCGGAAATACTGTCCACAATACCGCGATGGAAAAGTAGATGCGCCATCAGATCAGAAATACCGCCAAATTGGTTTCGTTCAGTGACGGTTAGAGATCTTTTGATGTCATAATTCATGAAAAAAAGTATAGCATGGCAAAAAAAATAGAGCGGGAGCGTCGGTCCTGTCATAGACAAGATAAACGCTCCCGCTTTGCGAATTATTTCTCCGGAATTGATGTTCGGTAGAACCCTGAACCACCTGCGGTAACAGGGTCTAGAATGGTGAAAGGTTTGCCTTGAGGGACCAGAAGCAGAACGAACGGGTAGAATGGTTTGTTCAAGTTCATTGTGTATTCTACTAAAACCAAAACTGGCGGTTCCGTCGTCTCCTTTTCTTCTTCTGTTAGATTGACCCAATGTCCTGGCTCGCCGACAGTTACAACCACTCCATTTGTTCCAAATCCCAATGGCTCAATCTTTCCTTTGTTGACTACCATTGAGAATGAATACGGCGGGGCGTTGGTGTTGTCTGGCTCATTCATAGCTTCGCAGTAGCAGATTGGATAGTCGTTAGTATTATCCTTAAAAACTCCACTTGTACTTGCAGGCGGTGTATTCGTAACACTTGATGGTGGAGCGTTGGTATCAGGTTTTGGGCCGAACCATTTGGAACACTTGCGATTGAGGACATAGACCCCTATTCCCACTCCAACTAGAACACAGATACCGATACCAATGCCGACTCCTCCTTTTTCCTCTGCTCTGACTTTCTGAACCACAAAGCCTTGTGAGAATATCACAAGAGAGAGGATAACAGCTATCGGCTTCTTGAGTTTGCCAAAGAATGGCAAGCAGACCACAGCTACAGCCAAGAGGAAGATCGCTCCGACTATAGCTGGATTGTTGAACAATGTCATTGTGAAGATTAAGACCCACATGACCATTCCGATTAACAGACCTTTGGTTGGATTTTCGTCTATCCAACGAATCCAATGACGAATCTTTTTCATAATAATTTAGTTTTCAATGTGCTTGCCCACATCCTTTTGGGGTAAGGCAACCTGTTCCTTTGTTGGAATACAGGGCAATGATTGTTTCCTCACGCAATAATCACTGCTCCAGCTTCCAATGCTTGAGAGAGCGATGCTACCAGCATGCTACACCTGTCAAAAACATTGTCAAGCGCTAGGATTTATTGTCAAATCAGGCCTTATTTAGAGCCTCTATTCCTGGCAAAGTTCCCTTGGCCAAAAATTCAAGCATAGCCCCGCCGCCTGTGGAAACAAAAGAAAATTTATCAAAAATATTGAGCTCCTCTATGGCCGCCAAGGTATCTCCTCCGCCGACTATGCTATGAGCGCCCCGCGTCGTGGCTGTGGCTATCATTCTTGCTAATTCCAGTGTCGGTTGTTTGTAACCATGTTCAAAAATTCCCAACGGACCATTCCAGAGAATAAACTTCGCTTTGTCTATTTTGTTTTTCAACTCTACCAAAGTCTCCGGACCAGCATCAACGATCTTGTCGCTAACTGCCAAAGAATCCGCTTTTTTGACCAACCCTTGTTCATTGACGACATCACAGGGCAAAGAAATACGGGGGTTCTCCACAAGCTCCGAAACAATTCCTGACCCATTCACGGAAATAGAAGATGTCCCTACCTCATAACCTTTTTGCTTGAATAGATCGTTGGCCAAAGCTCCACCGACGAAGACCGTATCGGCACTGTCAGATAATTTTTCTATCAGAGGCAGTTTTGTATCAAATTTGGCCCCGCCTAATATAACCAAGAATGGATGTTCCGGGTGAAAAACCTGGGATAGTCCCGATATTTCTTTTGCAAACTGCAAACCGGGGTAGTGCTCTAGGAATTGCGGCACACCGACGATAGAAGCGTGCTCTCTATGCGAAACAGAAAAGGCTTCATTGACATATATGTCAGCCAGAGATGCCAATTCCTTGGCAAATTTTTTGTCATTTTCTTTCTCGCCTTTTTGCAGACGAAGATTTTCCAAAAGCAAACATTGGCCATTGTTCATTTTTTCAATCTCTGCGTATGCATCTCCAAATCTCTTTACAAAGCCAACAGCAGTCCCGAGTTTATTCAAGCAATCCGCCACAGGTGCTATGGATGGTTCAAATCCATCTATTGATTCTATATGCGATATCAGTACAACCTTGGCTCCTCTGGAATGTAAATATTCTATGGTCGGCAAAGCCAAACGAATGCGAAGATCATCCGTAACCAAGCCATTTTTGATAGGGACATTAAAATCAACTCTGACCAAAACTTTGGCTCCTTCTATGCTACCGATATCAGGGAGAGTCTTCATATTGTTTTGTGAGCGGTGTCAACGATTTTCAGCAATTCCAAAAAATCAGAGATATTGACACTATCCCGTCCAACCAATAGTCCATCTACTTTACCCACGGTGATGATATCAAAAGCATTGCGGGTATTGACCGATCCGCCGTAGAGAACTCGCACTTTCATTCCAGAATCTGCCCCAAACATATCGGCAAAGACTTTTTTGATAAATAGCGACATCTCGTATATTTGCTCCGGTCTCATGGCTTCTTTGGCCCCTATAGCCCAAACTGGCTCATAAGCCAAAACAATATCGCGGGAATGTCTCTTGGCGATACCAAAAAGACTATTTTTGATCTGTTCTTTCAGAACCTCCAAATATGCACCTCCTTCATCGCGAGAATTTTCCCCAACACAGAGTATCGGAGTCATTCCCGATTCTAGGACATTGACTAATTTCTGGGAAACTATATCGTCTGTATCGCCTTTCAGGCGCTGTTCAGAGTGACCAACAATAACATAATCAACCCCAATATCACTCAACATATACGCTCCGACTTCTCCCGTATGGGATCCATCTTTGTGGAATGAAAGACCTTGAGCCCCCAATCTCACTTTGTCAGACTTTTTTCTGCCTGAATTGCGCAAAGCACAGGCCGACAGAAAAACAAATGGTGGACATATTACGGTTTCCACCGAAGACAAACGGGCGCCTGCTCGGCGGATTTTACGGGCAAACTTTTTGGCTTCATCCAAAGTACTTGGATTCATCTTCCAATTTCCTACGATCAGTTTTTTGGTCATCGCGAACTATTATAGCGTATTATTTAACCTCCTCCCAAGAAATAGTCTGATACTGGTTTGAAGTCAATGGAAACGACGGTGGTGGACCATAGAGCAGATTTCCATCATATATTATGTTGCGCGTCTCATATCCCGTTCCGTTCGTATAGGCAAAACCATAGCGAACATTAGTGGCGATCATCCCGTAAAGAGTGATGGTGTCTCGATTGCGCTCCGATCCGCAACTTTGTTCATAAAAAAACCTTCCCACTCTGCCCGTCTGGGCCACCAGAGCCGCGTCAATCCGCAAATTATCCTGGCTATAAAGCCCCGCATTGACATTCTTCTGGGCTATAAGAGCTAGTACATCAGTGCCATCATAGGCGGTGTAAACAATATCATCATTGACAGTGATACTTCTCCTTGTTGTCACATTGTCCGGGAATTGTCCGGCGGCGATAGTCAGTCTGGCTCCATTTATAGCTCCATCTACCCAAACATCATCTTCTACAAAAACAATACCATTGCCGGGAAAAACATAGTTCGCCACGAATTGTTCCGAACCTATGCTCCATGTCCCCCAACCTTCTTGTTCATTCTTATTTTCACATCTTCTGGGCGGTGCCCGCAGTGAACTGACCGTATATAGATCAAAAGTATCATTTGTCTTTAGCACTATATGATATCCAGAAACACCCGAAGCCGATATATAGCGTCCGGCTGATTGGGCCTCCGCTTTCATATCCGCTAGATCGGCGATCAGACCGACAAAGTCAAAAGTCTGGGCTGGAAACTGCCGGCCAGCCACGAAAACATCTGGACGGCTTGGGACAGATGCCGGAGGATTTGGATCAGCCGGAGAAATCGTAGTATAAACACCAAATTTTTGTTGAGACACACCATCATCCGGATCATCATACGATGACTGGGCGCTGGTCACGAGGTTGTGGGCCAGTCCGTCAAATCTTATACCACCATTAGCATGAATAGGGCCGAATATTTCTGTCCCAGACCCGAAACGCATATTGTCATTGGCGACCACGGCAAACTTGGCTAGTGATGGTATGGCTAGAACGGCTTGAATGGTTCTAGAAATAGTCGGGTCTGAAGAAAGAGTTCCCTTGGAAACAATCTTGACCAGAGTAGAACCATTGATAGGCGGAGTAATAGTCAAAGAAAAATTCCCTATAACATTGCCCAGAGCGTCTTCCATTTCATGAATATAGGGACCGGGAGCGCCGGTGCCATCCTGATAATCTGTAGCCGCATGAGCCAAGTGCCAACGATAATAATCCACTCCCGCTTCAGCTACCTGGAATGCCTGTTCCTTGAGATGGAGAGTTCGGGTTGTTTTGAGGACCAGGGCCCCCCAATTGACCAGAGCAGTGGTAACCGTAACCGCTATAGCAGCGAAAATAAGTACATTTACCAGAATAATTCCGCGGGTTTTCATATATTGTCCTTGAGATTCCTCAAGGTCGCCTGGGTGGAAAATGTTCTGGGTATAGGGGACTTCTTGGTATCTGTATCAATAGTGATATTGATATTTATAAGCCGAATAGAGGGAATATTCAGAGGATATGTCATGGGCGTGGATGTTCCGGTATATGTGCCACTGAAATATTTGAATATAGGCGTGGAAGAAGAGTTGCGGATACCGGTGGCTATGATATTTTTATTTTCATTTGACTGGACATAAGAAAGAGGAGAACCTGTTGGTTTGACTATGCCGCGATAGAGGGTGGTCGTAGCGAGATAATAACGGACCTGGTCCACAAAGCCATCCGCATCAATATCGGAGAAAAATGTCAGGGTGCTAGTGGCGGCCGCGGCTATTGGGTAGGACCCGTTTTCACTTGGTGAACTTCCCCGCAATTCTTTTGCCATAACCTTGAGGAGTGCTTGAGCTTCCTGGGTATTCGTCAAAGACACAGAAGTTGAACGATTGTAGTTTATGACATTGTATTGAAAAGCCGAAACCGCCACCATGATTACGACAGTCACAGCCACAGCCGTCAGAACTTCAATCAGGGTCATGCCTCTCTTGCCTTTAAGATACTTAAACAAGAACATGGCTTTATTGTAACGCGTTAAGCTAGGTGGTGCATTGTGGATGATATAAAAATCGCCACTCGGTTGAGCCTGATGGCGATGCGAAAATAAGGATAAAAGATCCAAGTCCCAAGGGTTACGAAACCACTGCGCGAGCACGGAGACACGGATTGGCACTGGACGGGCTGAACCAATAAACATAGACCTCGCGGTCGTCAGAGTACCAAAACACCCCGGGGACATCGCCATCGGAATAACGCGAGTTGCTACAGAGGGTGATATTGTTCTGATCTAGATGACTCCCGGTTGCTAGAAAGTACCCCAGCTCCAGGAGAAGGCGTTCCAGAAGAGTAGTCCCCTTTATGCCTTCTTCCATGAGAACCTTTGCTGATTTTCCCTTGAGTTCAGGATCAGCTTCTACCGTTTTCTGAAACCGCACACAGTATGAGCCATTGGCAGGGTTGCGGTCATTGGTAGGCACATTGCCATCAAGGTCCTCGGCGTAAAGAGACATTGCCACTCCTAGACTACGAAGTACCCCTACCACCTTGTTCATGGTGACGCCATGAATGACACACACATCCCAGAAGCCAGACTCGGGCTTGACCAAGATGTTAGACCTCTCAAACTCATTACTCATTCCAAGGAGTTTATAGACTTTATCCCAGTCTATGACGACCGCCTCCAGCGCAAATGGATCTTGATGATCCAAAAAGCGCTGAAAATTGATACCATTGATACTCCCGTCGTCTATTTGACGCCAGAAGTCCTTCATTTGAGAAGCCGACACGGTCGACCCCCCGACGAGCACTTTAGTACCCATATGTTTGTTTTCCTTTCATGCTACATGCGTAGCATTCGCACTAATTGATGAATAGCGGTGAACAAGACGGATGTCAAGCTCTCTATTCTTGGTCCAAGCTACCACAAATATCTATGTTTGTAAAGGATGTGAAGAGTAACTATAACTACCAGAAGAATCATCATTCCTTTATTAACTTTAGAATATCCTCATGCACCTTTTTTCCAGAACAATGAGTGAGTATACCGAGATATGACTTTATGGTGTGATTGAATTTTTCCGGTGAAATTAACCCTTGGATCATACGAGTTTTAGCCAAAATTATCTTCTTTAATATTCTTTTTTTGGTTTTTGTCCGCAAAATCCTGTAATTTGGTAAGACCACATAACCAAGAAAATCAATACTTTGAGTGCATTTACGAATAATGATCTTGTTTGGATGTAAATGTAAAAGCAGTTTGTCTTTTAGGAAATTATCAATACTATCTATGTGTTTCAAAATATTTGTCTTGTGCTCATCTAGAACCACAAAATCATCACAATACCGTAAATAGTATTTAACTTTCAGAGTATGTTTTACAAACTGGTCTAGTTCATTCAGATACACATTGGCAAAGAGCTGGCTGGTCACATTTCCAAGGGGCAATCCTATTCCTGGACATAATTCAAAACTGCGCATAATCAAAGATACCAGCCACAGAACATCTGGATCACTTATCTTTCTTTTTATAATATCAAAGAGAATATCATGGGATATATTATCAAAGAATTTTCTGACATCGCACTTGAGAGCATATGCCGGTCGTGTGTGATTACGCGTAATTCTCCTGATATATGTATTCAATTTGTTTACCCCGCGATGTGTACCTTTTTTGAAACGACAAGAGTAAGAATCTAAAATAAAACTGGGGTCAAAAATCTGATACAATACCCGAAACAAAGCCTGATTGACTAATCTATCAGCTACAGTAGCTTTGTGAATATGTCTCAGTTTTGGATCACGGACATAGAAAGATGTATATGGGCTCGGTCGCCACTCTTTTTCTTTGAGCGCTCTATGCAGTTTGAATATGTTGTCTTCCAAACGGAATGAAAAGTCCTGGACTTCTTCTTTATTTGTCTTTCCTCTCTTGAACTCTACCCATGCAGAAAAAATATTTTTCAAAGAAATAACATGGACAAAAAAATTTTCAGTAAGATACCCCCCCCCGACGAGATTTTGACGTTCCTATTGTTCACAAGATTGGTGGGTTTTATAAAAACATATATAGACTCGGTTCCAAGGTGCCAAAAAGAGATAAATTTGGTCTACATTTGAAAGTTGAAAATCTATGTATTGATGTTTTGACTATAGCAATTGATGCGGCATTGGCGCAAGCAATAAAAAAGAAAATATTGTTGTATGATTTGCGTGTTAAAGTTGAGATGCTTAAACATCTTATACGGCTGATGAATGAACTCAATATTATCGAGATGAAAATATATATTTTCCTTGAAGCACAACTCCAGGAAATATCAAAGATGGCTACCGGATGGATCAAATACCTGGATGCGGAAAAAGGGGTCGCTTGACCCCCTCACCACACGATACTTCTGCGCGAGCACGGAGATTCGGATTGGCATTGGACGGGTTGTTCCAATTAACATAGACCTTGCGGTCGTCAGAGTTCCAATTCACCCTTGGGACATTGCCATCGGAATAACGCGAGCTCGCTTCTATCCATGTCCATCCATATCACCAGGTATCTTTTGCAAAATCCCTTGAGTTATCTTGCGGTTGCAAGCAGTATGCTAAGTCAGCGCCTAATGAGAGCGCATCCTCACCAGAGATGGATAGGCAGTTTCGTTAAAAACTGTGGCAAATCGATATCCATCTTCATCCTTTACCGACTGACAAAGACAAACTATAGACCGATTGTAATAGCCGGAAATCATTCTAGCACAAAAATCGCCACCCAAACCAAGCCTGATGGCGATGCGAACACAAGGATAAAAGATCCAAGGTTCAAGTGTTACGAAACCACTGCGCGAGCACGGAGACCCGGATCGGCATTGGACGGGAAGCTCCAACGAACAAAGACCCTGCGGCCGTCAGAGCCCCAACCCACCCCCGGGACATTGCCATCGGAAACACGCGAGCCACTACAAAGGGTGACATTGTTCTGGTCCATGTGGCACATTTTATCAAACAAATAACCTTCGCCAGCAACAAGCCGCTCCAGAAGCGTAATCCCTTTCACTTTTTCCTCGGCAAGAGTATTCGCCGATTTGCTCTCAAGCTCCTGATCTGCTTCTTGCCGATCTCGGATCCAGATTCCATACGATCGATCTTTCGGAGTCCGATCGTTGATATTTACGAATCCATCAAGATCATCTTTGTACAGATAGACTTCGTGAATGGTCTGCGCAGTCTGGACCCACTTTTGATGAGTGAGACTCTTCGGGATTATGACCAATCTGTCAAATCCAACGACCCTTGTCGGAATGTATAGGTTGGAGAAGTCGGGGTTTATTTTGTAGAATCCGCGATAGTGAGCCGCCCACCATTCAACTCTGTCGTTGATATCAACCTCCGCACATTTCATCGGAGCAAAAGGGTCTCTACCTTCAGCCAGAGCTTCAAAGTGCTTTTGGCCAAACGAACCGTTTTTCACTCTGATCACAAGTCCTTCCAAGTGACCAGCCAACTGTTGAGCCGTCATCGGCGTCTCAATGATGTCCACCTTTTGGGTAGCCATGTTTTTCATGTTTCTCCTATGTTGTGTTTGTTGTTTCAAAAGCTTTGCGTTGCTAAATGACAACTATGCTTAGTATCTAGCCAAAAAAATACCACATCTTTATCATTCAAGTCAATGCCCCAACTCCACTTCCCATTCCTGCCAATCGGAGCTGACCACTACATCACTCTCATATAGAGAGTAGCCTGCCTTGTAAACTGACATGTGATATGTCCCCGATGAAAGACCGGTGAAGGCCGTCTGACCGGGCGGAGTGCATGAAGAAGTGAAAGTGAAGGCTGTATCGGAGATATTCGGAGTATTAGTTGCCGACTGCGTGGCAAGATAAGCCTTGTACCTAGCATACCTGTCTCCACTATGCCCATTCCAGATCGTAGAGTCCGGAACCGAATAAAAAGTATTGCTGGTGCCATCCGGGCCTTTGAAATTCCATGTGGTAGTGGCAGTAACTGTGGCATTACTAGCAAACTGGAAACGGACGCTGGCTGGCCCTACCGCTATCGGTTGATCCGACGGAGCCCATACAAAATTATAGAAATTACTGACCGAGCCTGTATCAAATGTGGAGGATTCCAGAGTGCCTGTGGAGGCATAGGAACCGAAGACTTCTTTGAGACGGATATCACCTGCAACAGTAGTATTATCTATATTGGCATCGTCCGACCAATATTTGGAAGGATTTGAGAAAGATTCCTGGCCAAATCCACCTGACCAATCAGTCTGATTTAGGTATCCCTTGCCGGTAGTCTCTGTTGTACTAGAGACCCCGTCCTCCGAAATAGCCACCAAGGCATCGGATAGTGGCAGTCCGGTAACACTGTCTTTGACCGTTACCAGAAGTGCCCGCGGATTTTTGACAGCCAAAACCAATTGCACAGACTGACTAGCAGAGGGATTGACTGTGACCGGATTCAAGGGGTTGACCCCGACTATATCATAGACAGTATCAATAGGATCTATGACATATGTGTCCCACTCCATTGAGCCCAGATCCAAAAGACCGGAAGGATTGGTAGCCATATTAGATGAATATTTCGGCACTCCTTGACCTATATCCTTGGAGCCTGTCAGAGAAAAATCAAAATCGCCTACGGCTTGGCATGTGGGGGTAAGACTCTGAAAAGCCAGGGAGCCAAGCCGGTCTATGGCAAAGCTGATCTGGGTAACCTGCTGTAATATGACAGTGGCGTCTGGCTTGGAAGGATCGGGATTGTCGGCTCCACCGGGCGGGTATGTCCTGTCGCTAGAATATCCAGACTTGGAAACCGTCACTCTATAGGCATTTGTTCCAGGAGGCACATCCACCAGTTGGAGCAGTCCTCCATCATCGGTGATATCGTCTATAACAATAGTTGTAGTTGTGGCTACATTGACAACATGGACTGCCGCTCCCTGAACCGGCTGACCATTGGCATCAAATACCTTTATGAATAAAGCGCCATTGGTGGAAGCCGTTTCCAGATTCTTCGGCGCTACCCGGCCGGAAAGAGTAATGGGTGCCATTCCTCTACAATCACTACAGGAAACAGTAATCTCCAAGAGCTTGTTGTCAGCCGGAGAGAGATCGTTTGGAACACCGCCAATAGTGCCGTCAAACGATAAGTCCACATTGCGGACTGTGCTGGTAACACTGAAAGTAACACCGCCACGGACAAGGGTTTGTTGATGCGGAATAAGGCCGACTGGTATGCTATTTTGAACACCGACATCCGAATATGGCATGTTCCGGGCTAGTTCAAACTGCTCATTAGCCAGAGACACAGCCAGGACCCTATACTGTCCGAGATCAACTAGCTTGAATAGACCAACATAGGCATTGTAAGCGCCAATAGCAATGACCAGAAATACCGCTGATCCCACTATTACTTCCACCAGAGTGAAGCCTTTTTTGTTTTTAAATTCCGCACCCACTCCCGTTCTCACCTTTTGATCCTTCATTCGGTAATTGTACCTTACTTCTGATTCCATGTACCAATTCTTGTTTTTATGTCAATGTATTGCCAAATTGGGTATGATTGGGTATGATTGGGTATGTCTAATAATACCCAATAAAATGAGTGAAAATAGGTTCAACAAACGAATAAAAATAAGTTCTGAAATACTTGCCAAGATTGCCAGAATAGATGAATTCAAAGGCCTTTGGCGTGGAAGCATCAATCTCAATCCAGCTATTTTGAAAAGGCTTAAATATACGGTGGTTATTACTTCTACTGGAGCCTCTACTCGCATTGAAGGTTCCAAAATGAACGATGCTGAAGTCGCCAGACTTTTGCGTGGTTTGAAAACCACCCCGCCAAAGAATAGAGATGAACAAGAAGTCGCTGGCTACGCCGATCTCATCGGAAGGGTTTTTGACAATTACAAGGACCTTAAACTAACCGAAAATAATATCCTACACTTTCATGGAATACTCCTGAACTATTCAGCCAAAGATCAACCCCACAAAGGGAGATACAAGGCTGGAGATAATGTCGTGGCCGCTCAAAATGAAAAAGGTCAGAATGTTATTTTGTTCAAAGCAACGCCTCCCTTCTTGGTAAAGAAAGAGATGGAAGAGGCAATTGATTGGACTGTCAGTGAACTCAACAAGAAAGAACTTCACCCGATTCTCGTCATAGCCAACTTTATCTTTGAATTTCTGGCTATCCATCCATTCAGTGACGGAAACGGTCGCCTTTCGCGCGCCCTAACCAATCTTCTCTTACTCCGAGCCAACTATGTTTATGTACCATATATATCGCTTGATGAAATCATAGAAGATACCAGAAGCGAGTATTATATAGCCCTAAACGCTAGGCAAAACAAGCATAAAACCGATAGTGAGGATATTACTCCTTGGTTGAATTACTTCCTTTATACTCTTCTGACTCATTCCGATAAAGCTCACAAACTGATGCAGGGTGAACATCCAGAGATGCTCCTATCAGGAAGCCAAGAGAAGGTATTGGCGCTCTTTCTTGCCGACAAAGCATTGAGTATTTCTGACATTTCCGAGAAACTCCATGATGATGCCAGCAGAGAAACAACAAAAAAGATTCTGGCACGATTGGTAGAGCTTCGCTTGATCCAGCTCATTGGTCGTGGAAGAGGAGCGAGATACAAGAGAGTTCTATAACAACCTATATAGCATTCACCAGAGAGTACATCGGCGAGATCATAGCGATAGCGAAGAAACCGACCGCGGCGGCGATCACTATCATCAAGACCGGCTCTATGATCGTGGACATGTCTTTGGTTTTTTGAGCCACATCATCTTCATAGTAGACCGCCACTCCAAGAAGCATCTCGCCGATTTTCCCTGTTTCTTCACCGACACTCATCATTTCCACCAAAAACACTGGATACAGATCTGTATGACTATTGAATACCGATGACATTAGTTCGCCTTTCTTGATGGCATCACGAGCCTGCTCCAAGACCGCCTTGAAATGGACATTTTGGAGAACATCGGCAGTGATATTGACAGACTCCACCACATCCACGCCAGAATTCAAAAGTGAAGATAGGGTTCTGCCTGTCCTAGCCGCATTGACTTCACGGATCAAAAGCCCGATCACCGGTATCCGCAATATAAGAGCTTGAATCAAGCTTTTTCCAGTCGGAGTTTTGATCGCCCAATAGGCTCCAGCCACGATCAAAATGAATACCGCCAATATCACCAACCAATAGTCCTGAAAGATATTGCTGGTATTGAGGACCAGCCGAGTAGTCAGAGGTAGCGGCACATTGAGCTCCACAAATGTCTTCAGGAGAGTCGGGACCACAAAGACAAACATTAGGATAGCGATAATTACCATCACACAAACGATCACTGCCGGATATATGAGGGCTCCCTTGACTCGTCGCTCCAGAGCGTGAGCGTTGTCCATCTGCATGGCTACAACCTTGAGAGACTCGGCCAGGGTACCGCTTTGTTCTCCAGCATGGACCATGGAAATAAAAAGCCGAGAAAATACCAGCGGATGTTTTGACAAAGCGTCAGAGAGAGTCATCCCCTTGCCTATTTCCGCGATCAGAGAGGCTACGATAGCCTTGAATGTCTTGTTGCGCGTCTGACGCTCCAAGACCGACAAGGCTCTGGAGAGAGCCAAACCGGCTTGAAGCATAGACCCGAGATTGCGGGCAAAATTGATTTTTTCAATAGTCTTGACTCGCTTGAATATCCCGTGAAGCCCTCCCAGACCAGGGATGAGCCGTTGGGAGTGTTCCTCCACACTAACCACTTCCTCGCCATTTTCACGGATCATGTGATACAGATCATAGCGATCACTTGCATCGCTTTCGCCAGAATATATTTCTCCTGATGATTTTTTTGCCTTGAATGTAAAGTGAGCCATTGTTTTATTCCGATACCACCCTTATGACTTCCTCTATGGTCGTCATTCCGGCCATGCATTTGAATATGCCATCTTCGAGCATAGTCAACATACCTTCTTTCTTGGCCTGACTCTCTATCTGTTCCGAAGTTGACTCTTTCATCACCAGCTCTTTTATGCTTGCGGTCATAGGCAATACTTCATGTATACCAACTCGCCCTTTGAAGCCATCGTCATCCGGACCGTTAACGGCTTTCCAAAACGGGATTTTGTCCCAGCCGTCCGTGGCCTTGACGATCTTTTCCGCCTTGAGGGCAGACAAAACACGATCAAGATTAACTAGTTTTTCCAATTCATTGAATTGGGCCTTGGATAACATATATCGAGCTTTTTTATCGGTCAGACGGCGCACTAGGCGTTGGCCGATAATGACATTTATGGTGGAAACTAGAAGAAATGATTCGGCTTTCATATCTAGAAGGCGTGGAATAGCTCCAGCGGCCGAATTGGTGTGAAGTGTGGAGAGCACCAAGTGTCCCGTCAGAGCGGCATTGACTGCCAGAGCGGCCGTCTCATTGTCGCGAATCTCTCCAACCATAATAATATCCGGATCCTGGCGGACCAGAGTTCGTATCCCTTGGGCAAAGGAGAAACCGATTTCTGGACGGACCTGGGTCTGGTTGATCCGAGCCATCTGGTATTCTATCGGGTCTTCAATGGTAGAAATGTTGACATCAGGGGTATTCAATATGTCCAGCATAGTATACAAAGTGGTGGTCTTGCCGGAACCGGTCGGTCCAGTAGTCAAAATCATTCCGGTAGTCTGCTTGAGGGCTTTGTGGATGCGTTCCAAAGACTCACCGTGAAAGGTAAGGTATTCAAGAGTAAAACCGGAAATATTCTCGCGCAAAAGGCGCATGACGATCTTTTCTCCGTAATATGTGGGCAAAATAGAAACACGGAAAGAGACTTTTTCATTGTTGATATCTACCTTGAATCGTCCATCCTGGGGCAAGCGTTTTTCATCCAATCTTAGATTGGATAGAACCTTGATACGAGCAGACAGAGACGGTCCAGCCTGTCGTGGCAAGACCATAGCATCATGCAAAAGTCCGTCTATCCGGTATCGGACCAAGGCCTGGTTTTCCATAGGTTCTATGTGTATATCAGAAGCATTTTCCAAGGTGGCATGCTTGATCAGGGTATCTACAATCCGAATTACCGGAATATCTTCGGCGATTTTTTTGAGATCATTCTCGGAAAGAGTCTCTCCTTTCTCTTCGGATATCATCTGGAGAGAAGCAGTTTCTTTTTGCAAAAGGTCGCCAAATTCAGCCTTGAGGCTCTTTTGATACTGTATCAAAGCTTCTTTGATGGAATCAGAATCTGTTAGTCGTGGCAGGATCTTCAGATTAACTTTCTTCTTGATAAAATCTATAGCCGAAAGATCGTTAACATCCAACATGGCTACTTCCAGAGCGGCATCTGTCTTCTTGAAGGCAACGATATTATGACCCCGAGCAATTGGTTCGGGAATCAGAGAAAGTGTTTCAAAAGATATTCTCTTGCCTTTGAGATCGACGAAGGGTATGCCGATAACATAGGCATGCATCCGGCGGAGATTGTCAGGAGTGATTTTCCCAGCTGTAACCAATATGTCTCCGAGCCTCTTATCGTCTTTTTCGGCTTCGGCCCGAGCACTCTCTATATCCTCCTTGGCGACCAAGCCGGAGTCCATGATGAATTTGTAAAGTTGAGTATCTTCTACGAGCATTACCGGAAATTATAGCATGGGGCGAGGTCGGATCTTGTCCAACATTAGTATTTCTCCGCGTAGCGGTTAGGGTATTATAGAAATTTCCTTTTTGGATTGGCATAATGTTTTATCTCTTGAAGAGGTCCAGATAGTTGAAATACATATTTCCGTGTTACCAGATATCAACAAAAAGTGCAATAAGGATATGTGTATTACGACTTGGCGTAAAAAGACGGTATAATTAGGCTTCAGAGACTTCAAAATAATGAGGAAACATGTCAGTCGTCTTACTTATTTTCATATTCATTCGCAATATCAATAACCCTATCCCGTAACAATTTGGTATTTCCATGACCTAACATGCCCAGATATGATTGTACTGTTTCTATTTTGCCTTGTTTCCCTCTAATCCTTCTGAACATCCGCTTTTTCGTGCCAGTCCTCAATGCCCGATAATCGGTAAAATTGACCCACCCAAGATAATCAACTCCGGAAGAGACGGTCCTTATGGACATTTTATTCGGATGAATCTCCAGATTCAGTTTATGCCGGAGAAAATCATTTATGCGCGGAATAATGCTCTGAATCCACGATCTGTCAGATGAGAGGATCACAAAATCATCAGCGTAACGGATATAACATTTTGCTTTGAGCTTGTGCTTCACGAATTGATCAAACTCATTCATATACACATTGACGAGTAATTGTGAGGTTAGATTTCCAAGCGGTAAACCAACTCCCTTTCCGGTTGAGTGAAAACTACCAATAATCTCTGAAATCAGACCAATAATATCCCTATCATGAATGTAGCGGGTCAGAATAGAAATAAGTGTGGCTTGATCAATTGAAGCAAAAAACTTTCTGATGTCACATTTGAGAACCCATGCTGTTTTGGTATGATTTTGCGAGACTTTGTAGGCAAATTTGCAAAAACGATTGACAGCCCTGTGTGTTCCCTTCTCCAGCCTGGAAGATAAGGAATCTGATATGAAAGTGCGGTCAAAAAACGGGTACAGCATCCTATGGAGAGCGTGATGCAATAGTCTGTCGCGAACAATGGCTTTGTGAATATCCCTCGGCTTGGGATCATAAACCTTGAATGCCTCATAGGCAGAGTGTCTGTAATTTTTTGCCACCAAATCGCGGTGTAGAGAGATAATATTTCCCATCAGATCACGCTCAAATTCCTGGATATCTTTACGTGACCGCTTTCCGCAAGAAAATTCTTTCCACGCTCCAAGGAGATTTTCAAGAGAAATGATATGATCATAGCTATGTTTGAATTGAATTCGCGGCATATCAATGAAGTACCCCCCCCCCCGCACGGATTTTGCCAGTTTTGGCGAAAGTGAAGGATGTATATTTGCTTTGGCATGGTTATGCCCATGATATCCCCAAGACACAAAGATATTCTTTTGGTTATCGTATTGATGCATTGTTTGTGGAAATTATAGAAGCTATCGCCGCCGCCAGCTTTCTACCAAAAGAAGAGAAGCGACCATATGTTCGTCTATCCATAAAGAAAGTTGATGCCGCCAAAATACTGATCATGATCCTCTGGGAATCAAAATCCCTCAATGACAAGAGATACATTGCACTGTCATTGAAACTAGATGAGATCGGTCGTAATCTCGGTGGCTGGAGTGGCCAACTCGCAAAATCCCTGGAAAATACTGGTAATAAACAAAACTCTTCCACAAAGTAGGCGACTGGTAAGTCGTTCCGTGAGGAAGAGAAATGAAGAGAGTTGCGGAGACCGCGGCTGGATTGTCATCGCTGAAATCATTGTCAAGCCAGTTGTAGTTCCAGTTCCACCTGTCGTCGTTCCAGTAGAGGTAACGGACATAGAGGTTGCCAGAGTTGCGGTATCGTATGGAAGTTCGTCCATGCCACCCCCCCTTGAATACTCTCGGGGTTGAATCTAATTTGGCATTTTATTTAGCACAGTCAACACCAAACTGGCTTTGAATTAATGCTCAAAAATTCCATACCAAGTAGCTTCATTTTTTGAAGTTTCTACATAAGTCCTCCATCCAGAGTTCTACCTGTCAACAAAGACGGGCATAACCGCAGACGCTCTCAACTCATGGATACTGGATTCGGCCGCAGGAAGCCGGAAAAATCCTGACCGCCTGCAGATTCGCCTACTACCAAGGCTATACTAGCATAAAAAAGTTCCGCGATCTCCATAGAGCGCGGAACAAGAGCAAAGGTCACAGTGCACAGTGCACAAAGTACAGAGCGACCGAAGCTTGAGTGCTAACTTGCGGAGACCGCGGCCGGATCGCCAACGCGGAAATCAAAGACAAGCCAGAAGCAGCCCCAGCACCACCTGCCGCCGAACCAGTAGAGGCAACGGACACAGAGGTCGCCAGAGTCGCGGTAAATCGTTCCCCAGAAAAATATGGCTTTACCTTTCCACTCTTCTGGAATAAGGTGTTGATTTTCAGGACGGAGAAGGTAATCAAGGATATGAGCGGTGTAGACCCGCTCCTTGGCGAGCTCCAGGCGAAGCTCGTTTCCTACAATACACTTGGCACCTTTCTGTCCGTTTGCCAGATGTAGAATGATCTTTTTGGGATCAAACTTAACCAAACCTCGAACCCTATTTGGCAACTGTTCTGTTTCGGGAAGCACTTCCCAGTTATTAGGAACGAAAACTGGGACATCGCAGTTTATAATATGTTCAAGTGACTTGATCTCGGCACGCCCACGCAGGAAAGAAAGCACCTGGCGGCACTTATCCTCGCTCTGCGTAAGCTCCGAGAAATCCGTTAGCTCCCAACCAACTTTAGCTGCCGTGATTGCCAGTTCGTGACCCGCACCACAACCGAATTCAGACGCATTCATGTGAACTTATCCTTTTATTTTTGACCTATCCCCTTTTTGGGACATATCAAGTTTTTTATTTTTGCTGGACTCTTCACCACAGCACTCAATGGCCTGATATTATTTAAGAAACTCAAGCAACTGAATGCTGTGGCAAATGGGGACATTTTGCTAATTAGCACGATTTGTGTCAAAGAACTACTCCACAATGGTACGCCTAAATCCAGTAAATGTCAATAGTGTGGGGATAAGTATGCTATGTTATGCTTTTGCTGTGTTTCTCCCTGTTCGCCCCCCGGCGGACATTTTAGTTAAAAGATTAAGTTTAATTGTCGGGTTCATAAATAAAAAAATACCATGTTTGATCTAAAAACTATAAACTCCGTTGTTCAACAGCTAGAAGAAGAACGCGGCATACCGCGCGAGAAGACCCTAGAAGCCATAGCTATGTCCCTAGCCACAGCTTACAAAAAGGAATATGGCAAGAAGGGTCAGATAATCCGTGCTTCATTTGACTCCAATAGCGGCACAGTAGAGTTCTGGCAGGTCAAGATCGTCGTTGATCGGGCCCAAGTGATCATGGAAGGCGATGAAGAGCCAGAAACAAATCTCAAGGAGACCGCTCTGGAAGATATCAAGATCCGTTTCAACCCCGAACAACACTTGCTGACTGAAGATGCCAGAAAGATCAAGCGAGATGCTGTTGTTGGCGATGAATTGGTATTCCCTCTAGAAGCTAGGGCTGACTTTGGAAGGATTGCCGCCCAAACTGCCAAACAAATCATCATCCAAAAGATCCGCGAAGCAGAAAAAGTCTCTGTCATGGCGGAATATGGCCAGAAAGAGGGCGAAATAGTAGCCGGTACCGTAGAGCGCGTAGAGCGCGGTATAGTCTATATAGATATGGGCAGAGCCGTCGGCGTCGTTCCTTATGAAGAACAGATTCCCAGCGAACGCTGGAAAACCGGAGACCGTATTCGGGCCTTTCTTTATGCTGTTGAAGAAACCCCAAAGGGCATTGTTCTCAAATTATCGCGTTCTCATCCCAAGTTTCTAGCCAAACTCTTTGAAGCCGAAGCCCCCGAAATATCACAAGGAACGGTAGAAATCAAGATCATAGCCCGCGAAGCTGGCTCACGATCCAAGATCGCCGTCGTCTCCCACGATCCTCATATTGACCCGATCGGCTCATTGGTCGGGCAACGCGGAGTACGGGTCGGCACTGTCACCAGCGAACTTTCTGGTGAAAAAATAGATATCGTGGAATGGAATGAGGACCCAGCCCTATTCATAGAAGAATCCCTTTCCCCCGCCGAAGTAGTCAGTATTGAGCTTGACGAAAAAGAACATAGAGCTATCATCACCGTAACCGAAGATGAACAGTCCCTAGCCATCGGCCGCGGCGGCCAAAATGTCCGCCTAGCCGCCAAACTTACCGGCTGGAAGATTGACATTCGTTCATCTGGAAGCACCGAAATATCCTCATCTCAAACAGAAACCCCCTAGGATCTGATCCATAATTTTAATTATTAAAACAATATCACTATGAATCCATACATCATATTCTCTATCGCTAGCTCAATCATCGCTATTGGATATGGTTTATTCCTGATATCTTCCATTATGAAGAAATCGGCTGGCAATGAACGGATGGGTGAGATCGCTTTGGCTATACAGCAAGGCGCCAAGGCTTATCTCAACCGCCAATACCGAACCATTGCTATTATCGCCATCATCTTATTTATTATTCTTTGGTTAGCCTTGAATATTACTCTGGCTCTCGGTTTCTTGGTCGGAGCTATACTATCTGGTCTGGCTGGTTATATAGGCATGAATGTATCTGTTCGGGCAAATGTTCGTACCACCGAAGCGGCTAGAGACGGTCTCTCCAGTGCTCTTTCTGTGGCCTTTAGAGGTGGGGCTGTTACGGGCCTTTTGGTCGTAGGTCTAGCTCTTCTTGGTATTACGATCTTTTATAGTCTTACGAAGGATATTTCCGCTCTGATTGGCTTGGGCTTTGGGGCCAGCCTTATTTCTATATTCGCTAGACTGGGTGGAGGTATTTTCACCAAAGCCGCTGATGTCGGCACTGACCTTGTCGGCAAAGTAGAGGCTGGTATTCCCGAAGATGATCCCAGGAACCCGGGAGTTATCGCCGACAATGTTGGTGACAATGTCGGCGATTGCGCTGGAATGGCCGCCGATCTATTTGAAACATACGCTGTCACAACTATTGCCGCCATGATCTTGGGATATTCTTTATTCCCAGGAAATCAAAATGCCGTCATATATCCCTTGGCTATTGGTGGCATGGCCATCATTGCTTCAGTCATCGGCACATGGTTCGTTCGTTTGGGACGCTCCGAGAATATAATGGGGGCTCTATACAAAGGCCTTGCCGCCACTGGAATACTATCAGCTTTGGCTTTTTATCCTCTGACTTCTTCTATCATGGGAGACAATGGCATATATACTGCCATCCAGTTATTCCTCTGCGCCATCGTCGGTCTGATCGTTACAGCTCTATTGGTCGTCGTTACCGAATACTATACTTCCACAAAATACGCTCCCGTCCAATCCATTGCCGAAGCCTCCCTGTCTGGCCATGGAACCAATATCATTCAAGGCCTAGCTATATCCATGAAGGCAACAGCATGGCCTCTGATAGTGATTGTGGCCGGAATCCTAACTGCCTACTACTTTGCCGGTTTGTATGGTATTGCCATTGCCGCCATGAGCATGCTTTCTATGGCCGGCATAATTATTGCCATAGATGTCTATGGACCTATCACTGACAATGCTGGCGGTATAGCCGAAATGGCTCATTTGCCGCCCGAAGTCCGCAATGTTACCGATCCTCTAGATGCTGTTGGTAATACTACCAAGGCTGTTACCAAGGGCTATGCCATAGGTTCTGCCGGTTTGGCCGCCTTGGTGCTTTTTGCTTCATATACCGAAGCGGTAGGACCCGGTTTTTCCTTTAGCTTGAATGATCCAAAAGTGATTGTCGGACTATTCATCGGTGGACTATTGCCTTATTATTTTGCGGCCTTGTCTATGGAAGCTGTTGGTCTAGCCGCCAGTAAGGTCGTTGAAGAGATCCGTCGTCAATTCCGAGAGATCCGAGGTCTTATGGAGGGCACAACCAAACCTGACTATGCCCAAGCCGTAGATATCGTTACCCGAGCGGCCCTCAAAGCCATGATCATTCCTGCCCTCATTCCTATTCTAGCTCCCATTCTCGTCGGTTTTGTTTTGGGACCAGTTGCTCTGGGAGGACTACTGGTGGGCAGTATCATTACCGGACTATTCGTAGCTATATCTATGACATCAGGCGGCGGGGCTTGGGACAATGCCAAAAAACACATTGAGCAAGGCAACCACGGCGGCAAAGGTTCCGATGCTCATAAGGCGGCCGTTACCGGCGACACAGTCGGTGACCCCTACAAAGACACAGCTGGTCCAGCCATCAACCCAATGATCAAAATCCTCAATATTGTTGCTCTTCTGATTGTTGCATTCATTGTTTAAGGATAATGCTCTGTTTTTTCTGCCTGTCCTGCAGACATATTCCGCCCTCCGCCGATCATCTCCTTCACAAACCCTGATTCTTTAGCAGAACGCGAGTTGTATACAGTATATAATCTTTGTTTTTTTAAAAGTCGGGTTTGTGAAGGAAATGATACGGCTTTGGGCGTCCGAAGACCCCCAGCAAATACTTGACCATCCAGACATCTTCGGAGCCGCCGCACATGCATTGTAATACTACCCGTTCCTTGCGGCGGCGAGAAATAGGGTGATCTCGTCGCTAGTCTCTGTAGGGAGCGATGAGATCAACCCGTGTCTGGAGGGTCAAGTATTTGCTGGGGATCTTTAATTTCTATGTTATACTATTTCATATTCCTTATTATTCAAATACCAAAACCAATATGAAAACCTATCACCCGACACTTGCAATTATTTTGCTTCTAGCTTTCTTCCTTCCAGGTATTATTCACGCAGAAGAAACTATAATGACAACAGATGCAGATGCTTCGGTTACCAATACCGAAAACTCTCGCAGAACAAACACTTCTGTAGACACTAAGATACAAAGCCCCCGCCCCATTCCCGTTATGATCCGGGAAAAATTGCGAATAAATAACCAAATAAAAAATGAAAGTGATGATAACAAAAGAGACCGTCGCCCCATAGCAACCAGTACCCGTCCAATGGTCAAAGAAGCTCGGGTCGCCATTCGTCTTGATCTTTTCAAAGCCGAACAATCCAGACTGATAAAACAATTAGAATTGGCTCTTTCCAATCTGACCCAAATCCGGGGAAGAATCGTATCCAGGATAGACAAAATGCGAGAGTCCGGACGCGATGCCACCGAAGCAAATCGGCTTTTGATCCTGGCTGACACTAAATTCACAGCCGCCAAGGCTACTATTGCCACCCTAGTCTCTTACGAACCGAGTCAATCCAACGATATTGATACCAATGCCAGCTCGTCTGTCAGTGTAAAGCTAGAGAAACCCAGGGCTGTCGGCCGAGAAGCCATTCAAGCCATCAAAGATGTTCGTGAAGCTCTGACCGCCGTAGTACGGGCCATCGCTCATAGTATGGGATTACGAGGAAATGCAACTACTACCATCAATGCTGATGATAATTAAAAATTAAATAAAAAAGCATGGACAACAATTCAAACAACCAGCCTCCACAGACAGTTTCAAATACAACATTTACCCCTCCCACCTCTTCCTCATTTGGCCCAAGCCCAAACGGCTCAGATGAAACTGGCAGTAAAAAGATCGGCCCGGTCATTGCTATACTTATTATCGTTCTGGTCCTGGTGATTGCCGCCCTATATCTCTTCGCTTCGCGCGTAAATGACCGATCTTCACAGACCGAAAATATCACGAATGATGAGTACTCCGGGATAATGACTTCTAGTCAAACATCCGTTTCTGTAGAACCAGTCACCAATACTTCCGATGATCCAGATAATATTCAAGCCGATCTATATAGATCTGACCAGGGCTTGAATGATAGTAATTTCTAATTATCTTCTCCAGAAATTCCGCCTACGGCATTAGCCAATTTGAATTGAGGCGATTCGTTTGCGTACATTTGCTGTATTTGTGATAGTGAGAGAGCGTTGTTGTAGTGGCGCACGCGGGCTATATAACCCGTAAAACGATAGGTGTCATTTGGTTGCCATTTGCCTATATAAAAATTAGAAACACTATTTGATGGATTGAGAAAAGGTCCGCTAGTACCATCGAGCTTGCCATCTACATAGACTTTCATATATCCTTGCGAATCGTATGTGGCCGCTACATGATACCATTTATTTACAGAAAGCTTTGTAACACTGTATACACTTCTTTGTTGTCCTCCAGCAGTCATGCTCATATGAAGTATACCCGTACTTCGAACATTGAAATACGGCAAAATCTGGCCCATGAACATATTGTAATCTTGGGTCAGAGCTGTCGGTTTGATCCATGCACTATAAGTAAAGCCGTCTTGTTTTATATTCATCGTCTTGGCGTTGAATGGAACGCTCAAATAACTGCTCCCATTGAAATACAAAGACCATTTTTCTTCAGAATCAGTGAAAGGGACATCACTTGACCAAGTCGCGCCATTATTGGTGGCCGTATTCTTCCAGCCCGAGGAATCATTTATAATATTGCCTGTTCCCTCCTCCATCAGCCATATACCTCCAGCATAGGCTCCACTTGCATGATATATGTTGGCGCTAAATGATCTGGCGGAAGAAATTCGGGCTTTGTCTCTGGTAGATTTCAAATAAACTAATACCATAGAAGATATAACGCTAATGATAGACATCACAACCAAAAGCTCTATAAGAGTGAAACCAGAGTTCCCTTTTATACTTTTCTTATTTGATTTGTAGCCTTTATCCCCCATAGCTCATAAATAATAACACCACTTCTGTTTTTATGCCTCCGGAGGTCCTATTTTTTTACATTCATGACCTGATCTATGATGCCGTATTTCTTGGACTCTTCCGCATCCATGAAGAAATCTCTATCCACATCCTTTTCAATTCTTGAAAGAGTTTGGCCGGTGTTTTTGGCTAGAATTTTATTGATAACCGTCCGAGTTTTGAGAATATGTCTGGCACTGATCTCAATATCAGAGGCCTGACCTTCGGCTCCACCCAAAGGCTGATGTATCATCACCTCGGAATTTGGCAGAGCATAGCGCTTGCCTTTTGTGCCGGCTGAAAGAATCAGAGCCGCACCCGAAGCCGCTATCCCCACACATACTGTAGAAATGTCATTTTTGATATGGTTCATGGTATCAATGATAGCCAAGGTAGCTGTTACCGAACCACCAGGAGAATTGACATAGAGTGATACTTCTTTCTTGGAATCCTCTGATTGGAGGAATAGAAGTTGAGCTATGACTAGATTGGCGACATGATCATCTATAGGACCACCCAAAAAGACAATATTTTCTTTGAGAAGCCGTGAATAAATATCATAGGCCCGTTCGCCAAAACTACTTTTTTCTATAACTGTGGGGATAAGCATATTATTTCTTTATTATAGGCCAAGAATATACCAACCCTTGCTAATATGCAAGATTTTATTATATGATGATTTTGTTACCAATATTAATTCCGATTATGCTTTTTATGAACTGTGTGCCGCCCAATCTATGAAAATACCTATTATTTCCCCATATCATATATTGACTGTCTCATAAGTATATAGAAAGCTGTCGCTTTCATTCATGTCTCTAAAATTAGTCGCATTATTCCTATCCATTGCTGGAGTGGCTGGAGTGGCTGTTGGGTATTATCTTCGTTTGATAATTTCCCTGGGTAAGAAGGGTTCCATGGAAATAGAGATCAAAGAAATGCTTCTTTCGGCCAGAGAAGAAGCCAAGAAAATCACTTCTGATTCCGAAGTCAAGGCTAGCAAATTCCTTGAAGATGCCAGGAAAGAAAACAAAGAAAAAGAAGAGAAAATCAGGCAAACCGAAGGGCGTTTGATAAAAAAGGAGGACCTTTTGGACAAACGCCAACTGGATCTTGAAAAAGAAGTTGAACTGATCAAGGAAAAGATTGGCGAGATCAAGACGATCCGCGACCGCACCGACAAACTGGAGCAAGACAGGATCCGGGCTCTGGAAGGATCAGCCAGACTGTCCTTGGAAGATGCTAAGAAAGAACTGTTGATGCTAGCCGAAAAACAAGCTGAAGCCGATCTTTTGGTCAGGATCAAAAAACTTGAAACCCAGGGAGAAGAAATTCTAGAGAGAAAAGCCAAAGACATTTTGGCCATGTCCATTCAACGCCTGGCTTCTTCTGTGGCCCAAGATGTTATGTCTACCAGCGTTGAAATACCAAGTGATGACATTAAGGGCAAAATCATCGGCAAAGAAGGTCGTAATATCAAGGCTTTTGAAAGGATGACTGGGGTTGAAGTCCTGATTGATGATACCCCAGGAACCATTACAATATCTTCTTTTGACCCGATCCGCCGCCACATCGCCCGTATCGCCCTTCAAGATCTCATAAAGGACGGCCGCATCCAGCCTGCCAAGATAGAACAATTGGTTGAAAAAGCCAAACAAGAGATCAACAAGACCATCAAAGAAAAGGGCGAAGCCGCTGCTTATGAATGCGGCATTCTTGGTCTTGATCCGCGTATCCTGCTTATTCTGGGCCGTCTTCATTTCCGCACCAGTTATGGCCAAAATGTTCTTCAACACTCCATAGAGATGTCGCATATAGCTGGAATGATAGCCGAAGAACTAGGCGCCAATGTCCAAGTAGCCAAGGCTGGGGCTCTCCTGCACGATCTGGGCAAGGCTCTTGACCATGAAGTTACCGGTAGCCATGTGGAGATCGGCCGCAGGATTCTTCAAAAGTTCGGAGCACCGGAAGAAGTTATCAAGGCTATGCAAGCCCACCATGAAGAACACCCGTACGAAACCATAGAATCACGGATCGTACAGACAGCTGACGCCATATCTGGTGCTCGGCCCGGAGCCCGTAGAGACAATATAGAGCATTATCTCAAGCGTTTGGGCGAGCTGGAGGCTTTGGCCAATTCATTCCCGGGCATAGAAAAATCTTATGCCCTCCAGGCTGGCCGGGAGATTCGGATATTCGTCAAACCAGAAGAATTGGGAGATTTGGAGGCCAAAAATCTGGCTAGAAATATAGCTACCAAGATAGAAAAAGACCTCAAATATCCGGGAGAAATCAAAGTTACAGTCATTCGGGAGACCAGAACAGTGGATTTTGCCAGATAATTAGATATCATCAAATTGATTGAGTCAATATTGGATATCATTGCTTAAAAAATGGCTTACTATATAATTAGAGCCATTATAAGCTAAAAACAAATATATGAACAAAGCAGCTATAGCAGATGCAGTCCATGTCATCCTAGGCGGCACCAAAGTCCAAGCCGAGCAAGCAGTAGAAACCATGGTTAACAGTATCATTGACTCTCTGAAAAAGGGCGATGAAGTCTCTATTGCAGGTCTGGGCATTTTCTCGGTCAAACAACGCGCCGCCCGCGAAGCCCGCAACCCTCGCACTGGCGAAGCAATCAAGGTTCCAGCCATGAAAGTCCCGAAGTTCCGTGCCGCCAAGGCTCTCAAGGACGCGGTAAAATAATATCTATATTTTATGGAGACAAGACCTTGATAAAACTTGGACAAGGTCCGACCTCACCAAAAAACCGCCATAAGGCGGTTTTTTGTTTTATCGGTAAATATCGTGGTCGCCTATGACAAGCAGGACAATCTCGTTTTTTGAAAGATATCTAAATACAATACGAATTTTATAATTAACGGAGAAACTATAGCGATCTTGAAGCGAGCCGTGCAATTTGTGAACCTTAAGCTGTTGATGGTTTTGAGCGATTTTAAGTAATCCAATTTTTTCCAATACCTCGCTTTGTAAATCTATCGGAAGATCATCAAATTGTCTTATGAAAATTGCTTTGTAAGCAATTTTCATCATTTTGTTCGGAGTTTTTTTGCCAATTCTTGTAGGTCTCCTCTCAAGGTTGGTCCTTTCTCTGCCAGAAGTACCGCTTGTACTGCTTCTTCCTCCGAAAGCATTTTCAAAGCACTTCTGACCACGGCGGCTTTGTTTGGAGAGCGTCCGCTTTTTACTTGCTGATTAATAAATTCCTCAAGATTTGGTGGCAATGGGACTGATAGGGTGGACATATATTTGTATTATAAATTAATATGATATTATCATACACCTTTGATTAGGGGTGTCAATACCAGCTACCTCGGTCTTTCTCACTAAATGGTGCGGGATGGGAGAATCGAACTCCCGTCTACACATTGGAAGTGTGTCATTCTGCCACTAAACTAATCCCGCTTCACATAACTTACGAAGTTTTATACCTACTTAACTTATTTTTGACGATTGTACCATCTCATCCTCTCGGATCAAATATTGAAGACTGAAGTTTTTCTCCAGCAATAATCCGCGAAATACGCCGTCCGCCATAAATTGAAGGGATTATACCGATGCCGTTGCAACCAAGATTGTATAGAAGGACTCTGTTTTTGGGCTCTTCCCCGATAAGACGCACCCGATTTGGGGTATACCCCATCAACCCATGCCAAGTGAATTCATAATCAATCTTTCTATTTGGATCCGTATCGTATTCTTTTTTAATGAATGCATCAATATCCGCCTGGATTTTTTCCGGATAATCGTAGTCAAAAAGATATTCTTCGCGATCTTTAATACTGACTTCTGGGCCACCCACACAAACAAGATTATGTTTTTCATCCCCCATTTCATGAGGACGCCTAGTAAGATAAAAATAAGGATCAGCTTTTGAAGGATCCTCATTTTCTGGGAAATACTCAATAGCTGCGGCTTTTTTATTCATTGCCTCCAGATAACCAGACATATAACCCACCACACCTTCAACAAGATGATGGAATTTTTTGTCTATAGCTAGCCCCCCTTCATTGAAAATTTCAATATTTTCAAAACCATTACTACATAAAACTACTTTTTCAGCATGAATGGTATGTTTGCCGGCATCAAGAAATACAGAACTTTTCTTTAGGACAGCTTTAATGATGTGGGTATTTTCATATAAACTAAAACGATGGGAAAATTTCTTTAAAAGGTACAAAACTGTCTCCTGACAAAAAAGAGCGGAATTCACACAAGCTCTTTGATCTGATCTGACAGCATAAAAATCCTTATCTTCTGTTTCTAACTTCTTTAAAATTTCTGTATGAGAAATAACTTTATACAAATTAATAAAACTATTAGGAATGGAGTCCAGAAATGGAGCCTTATCACTTACGAAAAATTCATTCTTGGGGAAGCCTGCCGAAATCTCAATCTCCAGATCTTTTAGAGCTAAAATGACCTGATATAGATCAGAAAAACCTCTATGCCCAGATATTCTAGAAAAAAGAATATCTAAATTTGCGTCTGTATACATTTCATCCAAAAGAATCCATCCGGAATGGAGATCGTGTAATGCTCGTTTGGTCTTTTCAAAACCAAACTCCCCTACCAATTCAGAAAGCGGCCTCTCAAAACGAGCAACAACCTGGCCCGCATTGTGCCCCGTGGCCCCATGAGCGAGCTTTCCTTGATCAAAAATAGCCACTTTCTTATTTGTATATTTCAACAGGAAAAAGGCTGTTGAGATACCAGCTATTCCAGCTCCCACAATGGCAATATCCGTATCAAGATCATGATTAAGAGAAACTGGCTTTCTGTTTTGATCTAGTTGATGTATCCAAGGAGATTTGTTTATTTTCATGCTTATATTTTTCTGGTCGGAGCGCCGGGATTCGAACCCGGAGTCGCCTGTTCCCAAAACAGGAATGTTAGCCGTTACACCACGCTCCGGTTTTATTTATCGTATCACAAACCAACCAACCTACAAAATTATATTCTCAATCATTCTGACTCTGGCTCTACGGGTTTTCATATTCATATAGACACATAATACATGAAAATGGAATTCTGCTTCCAGTCCCCTGCCACTTTCTTCCAAAAATGTTTCAATCATTCGTCGTATGTGTTTGACCTTGAGCCCATGAACATTATCCTCTGGACGATGACTATTGCTAAATTCTTCTTCAAAAGCAGTGGTTACACTTTTTACCTCAAAAAAGTGAACTTTATTAGATTTGGTAGCAATAATGTCAATTTCTCCCCATTTCTTCTGATAATTACGACCAATAACATCAAAACCGATTTTTTTGATGAACTTACAAGCTACTTCCTCACCCTTATTCCCCTTCTTTCTATTATCCATGTTCCACGTGAAATGTTTCTCAAGAAAACAATGTTATCATTCTTATACGACTATTAAGTAAGACATTTTTATGACCTTTAAAGTCATACCTTTAGTATATGGCTCAATTAGGCCAGAATATTCAAAGGACTTTAAAATCATTGTCCTCAACGAGTTTAAGCCACTATTCTTGTCTTTTATAAACCCCGTCCACAGACTTATCCCCAGTTTTCAGTGTTTTAGATTTTATCCTGCCTGTGCCCGCACTTCGAAGCTCGCCCTTCAGGCGAGCGAAGTAGTGCGGGTAGGGAGAATCGAACTCCCGTCTCGTCCTTGGCAAGGACGCATTCTACCACTAAACCATACCCGCCTTCGCTCCGATAAACATCGGAGCTTCGGCGGGCAAGCCCGCCACGGCGCATTTCAAGACCAAGTAATAATAATCTAAAAATGAATGATGATCAAATTTTTTATTTAAACAAGAGCCCAGTGAATATTCCTTTCGCCTCCCCGCAAGGTCGCCCCGTCGAATGGCAATCCCTATTTTGGCTCGCGGGAGCGACCAAAATAGGGATTGCCATTCTCGGGGGCTCAAATTGCATTGCGGGAGAGGCAAAAGGAATATTCACTGGGCTCCAAATACTATTAACCATTAACTAACAACTAATTAGTGCCCTCGGCAGGATTCGAACCTGCAATAACGGTTCCGAAGACCGTTGTGATATCCATTTCACCACGAAGGCATACATACAGGCATTTGAAAAAGACAAACCTACATAGAGAATAAACCCAAAACATGATAGCATAATCGGATGAAAATGGCTCAAAAAAGCCCCATTCCAGGAGAAGTTGTAAATGTTGTGGAAATACTTGAAAAAGCTGGTTTTCAAGCTTATTTGGTAGGTGGATGCGTTCGTGATTTGCTTTTGGGAAGAAATCCAAAGGACTGGGATGTGACCACTAATGCCAGACCAGAAAATATTCAGGAACTCTTTCCGAAGACTGTGTATGAAAATACATATGGCACAGTATCCGTAATCAATGAATTTAGCAATGATCCTACACTCAAAAACATTGAAGTTACACCATACCGTCTAGAATCTCAATATTCTGATCACCGCCATCCCGATAAGGTAGCTTTTAGCGAGACTCTAGAGGAAGATTTGAAAAGAAGAGATTTGATCATAAATGCTATGGCTATAAGCTTGTCCCATGGAGCCATAAAAGACATTATAGACCCTTACGGAGGTATGGCTGATATAAAAGACAAAAGTATAAGGACAGTGGGTGATCCGAGTGATCGTTTCAGGGAGGATGCCCTTAGAATGATTAGGGCTATAAGATTGGCTGTAGAACTTGATTACACTATACATAATGATACATTTACAGCCATAAAAAATCATAGTACTCTCATAAAGAACATCTCGGCTGAACGAGTTAGAGACGAGTTCACCAAGATCATAATGTCACCGATCCCCAAAAAGGGCATTGAATTGCTTCATGATTCTGGTATTTTGTCCCATATTATCCCAGAATTGGAAAAAGGTATTGGTATTGAGCAAAACCAAGCTCATGCTTATGATGTTTGGGAACACCTATTGAGAAGTCTCCAGCATGCTGCTGACAAAAAATATCCCATAGAGACCCGCTTAGCGGCACTGTTTCACGACATTTCCAAGCCTGAAACACGAAAGTTTTCACGTGAGACAAACCAATACACATTTTATGGGCATGAAGTGCTTGGTTCACGTGAAACAAAGAAAATACTTGAAAGACTGAAGTTTCCGCAGATTATAGTTCAAAAAGTGACCAAACTTGTTCGTTGGCACATGTTTTTCTCCGATACGGAAACTATTACCCTCTCTGCCGTCCGTCGTATGATAGTAAATGTCGGAAAAGACAAGATTTGGGATCTAATAAATGTAAGAATATGCGATCGTATTGGTACCGGCCGCCCAAAAGAAAACCCTTATCGTCTCCGGAAGTATAAATCTATGATAGAAGAAGCTTTGAGAGATCCTATTTCAGTCTCAATGTTAAAAATAGATGGAAAAAGGATCATGGAAGTTTGTTCTGTGACACCAGGTCCAAAAATTGGCTATATTTTACATACTCTTTTTGAAGAAGTTCTAAATGATCCTAATATAAACACTCAAGAATACCTTGAAAAAAGATCCAAGGAATTGATATTATTGCCGGAGACAGAATTGAAGAAATTAGGAACAGTTGGCGTAGAAAGAAAAAAAAGTGAGGAGGAAAAAGAGCTTGTGAAGATTCGTAGTAAACATTGGGTCAAGTAAATTAAAACAATCATGTATAAAAGACATAGTTATCCACAATATGTCCTTTACAGACATTTCTAAAGGACATATAATGTCTCCAGACACATTCATCCCGAGGTTTCTCACATCTTTTGAGAAAGATGATTGTGATCGGATCTTTCAAAAGAAGCCTGTGGGCTTCACTCCTTTAAAAAGCGAGATCTAAAAAAATTTGGTAACCTTCCGTTGCTTGGGAAGGCGGTGCATTTTGCCTCAATAAAAAAACAAAGCCTCCCATCGGGAGAGCAACAATTTCACGGCCATGCGCACCACAAAACAAGGAATAGTCTGGAGACCGATTGAAAAAGATTTCGCTAACGAACCGCGTTATGCGTATTCATTCTATCTACTAGAATCCGCCTAACGCGGTTACTTTTTTGTAAAGAGAGCCCCGATGAACATTTTTTCACTGACTTGCAATGTAGTCAGATTTATTACCAATAAAACTAAAACTTCAAAACTAACTCAATAGGGCAGTGATCTGATCCTAAAATATGATCAAGAATAAGAACTTCTTTAACATTTTTTAAAATTCCTGGACTAATAAAGAAATAATCTATACGCCAACCAACATTTCTTTCTCTGGCAAATGTCTTCATGTCCCAATAAGTATATTTACCTGTTGCACCCGGATAAAATCTCCTGAATACATCTACATAGCCCTCTTTGAGAACCAAATCCAACCAGGCTCTTTCTATGGGCAAAAAGCCTGTGTTTTTCTCATTTTCTTTTGGTCTAGCTAGATCAATGGGCGTATGAGCAGTGTTGATATCGCCGCAAAAAATGATTTCATAACCATTTTGTCTTAATTTATTTATGTATTTCAAAAATTCATCGTAGTACTTCAACTTGAATGCAAGACGATCTGGGCCACCGCCCCCGTTGGGAAAATAAGTATTGATAACTACCAACTTGGCCAGATTAGAAAAAGTTTTTTCTTTGAAGAAAAGAGCCAGGAAACGCCCTTCTTGATCAACATCTTCTATGCCCAAAAAATAATCCACCTTTTCTGGCTTTACTTTTGAATATACGCCTACACCACTATATCCTTTCCGCCCTCTGGAGTGGTCAAAATAAGAGAAATATCCTGGAGGATTGCGAGCGCCTTCTTCTAGTTGATCGGGGTGAGCTTTGGTTTCCTGCAAACAATATATATCTGGAGATTCATTCAGGAACCAATCAAAACCGCCTTTTTTGATATTGGCTCGCAAACCGTTCACATTCCAGGAAATGATACGCATACTAATGACCTTTATTATGAAATTTTTGATGGACTCTGCGCAACTCGCTGTCGGTCACATGAGTATAAATCTGGGTAGTTGATATGTTGGCATGCCCGAGCAGTATCTGGACAGATCGGATATCAGCTCCATTACGCAAAAGATCTGTGGCAAATGAATGACGAATAATATGAGGAGTAACTTTCTTTGAAATGCCGGCTTTGACGGCATAATGCTTTACGATCCGTTCTATCGAGCGACTGGTCAGCCTCAACTCTTGACCAGATGATATTTCTTTACCCATTCTGGCAAAAATAGCATCATCCATATCAGTCCTTTTTGCTAAATAATCTTTTAGAGCCTGCTTTGCAGTATCGGAAAGGAAAACTACCCGGACTTTCTCACCTTTACCTCGTACGGTTATCTCCGAAGCAGAAAGATCTAGATCTCTAGGTAGAGAACAAAGCTCAGAAACGCGCAGTCCAGTAGAGAATAAAAGCTCTAATATGGCTCTATCTCTTAGATTTTTGACATCGTGACCATCTGGGGCAAGCAATAAGCGCTCCAATTCGGCCCTGGAAATAAGATCTAGCTGTCTCTCTCCTGTTTTGGCTAATTCTATGTATTCGGGAGAAACTGTATGGTGTCCTCTTTTGTTGAGATACTTCAAAAATGCTCGCAGGGCTATAAGGTAGTAGTTTTGGGTCTTCTTTTTGAGTGTTTTGGGCATAGCCCGACCCCTTCCACCAGATTGACGATTGAGCCATAGCCGAAAATCTCTAAGCAGAGATTCGTTAATATTCTTTGGTTCCCTAACTTCGCTATAGTCTAGAAAGCGAGTCAGATAGTGATCGTAATTTGCAACCGTCTTGAGACTTCGACCTTTTTCTATTTCTATATATTCTAGGAATTCTTTTTTCAGTTCTTGAATATTGTGCGACATGGTCATATTGTAGCAGAAATTGCATGAACAGAATTGTCATGTTACTATGCTCGCATGTTAACGACTAGGCAGAAAACCAAAGTTATTAAAGAAACAGCCATTCACGACACTGATACCGGCTCACCGGAAGTCCAAGTGGCTATTTTGAGCAAAAGAATCACTGAATTGACTGGCCATCTCAAGAAACACAAAAAAGACAATCATTCTCGCCGAGGATTGTTGGGTATGGTGGCCGATCGCCAAACACATTTATTGTATCTCAAAAAGAATCATCCCAAACGTTACTCAACGATTATCAAAAAACTGGACTTAAAAAAATAATACTTTAGCTCCAACTTCACATGGCCATAATAAAACACAAAGAACAAAGAGTCGGCGTATACATTGATACCCAAAACATATATCATAGCGGTAAGAATCTATATCATTCAAAGGTCAATTTTGGCCAAATCGTCAAAGATGCTTTGGATGGTCGCAAACTTATTCGGGCCGTAGCCTATGTCATTGCCACAGAATCAGGAGAAGAAAATGCTTTCTTTGAAGCTTTGACAAAAATGGGCATAGAAACAAAGGTCAAAGATCTCCAAATCTTTGGTTCTGGAGCCAAAAAAGCCGACTGGGATGTCGGCATGGCCGTTGACGCCGTCAAGCTGGCCCCAAAGTTGGATTCTATTATCCTCGTTACCGGTGACGGTGATTTTGTGCCCCTGGTTGAATATCTACAAATGAACCAGGGTTGTCAGGTAGAAGTAGTCTCTTTTGGCAAATCAACATCGGCCAAACTAATAGAATCAGCTGATCATTTCACAGATTTGGATGAAAATGCTTCAAAATATCTTTTGAGAACAGGCGGCAAAAACAAATAAATGTCCGCAAAAGCATTATGAATAAGAAAGAATATTCTATAGAAATAGGAGGCAAAACCTTAATAGCAAAGTTCAATGATCTTGCCAATCAGACTAATGGTTCCGTAATGGTTCGTTATGGTAACACCGTTGTCCTAGCCACAGCGGTAATGGGTAAAGAACCAAAAGATGGCGATTTTTTCCCATTGACAGTGGATTATGAGGAAAGATTTTATGCTACCGGCAAAATACTCGGATCGCGATTTGTCAGAAGGGAAGGAAGGCCTTCAACAGAAGCCATACTGTCCGGCCGAATCGTGGATAGGACCATAAGACCACTTTTCAATCAGAAGATGCGACACGAGATTCAAGTCATACTAACAATCCTTTCCATAGATCAAGATGATCCCGATGTTGTTTCGGTCATTGCCGCATCTCTGGCTCTAGGAGTTTCCGATATTCCTTGGAATGGCCCTGTTTCGGCGGTAAGGATATGCAAGAACGGCACTTGGCTGGTCAATCCTGATTTCAAAGCCAGAGAGGAGGCGGGCATTTCCCTGGAAATGGTTGCCTGTGGGAAAGACGGTTTGATAAATATGATAGAGGTCGGGGGGCGCGAGGTTGGAGAAGAGGACTTGAATGAGGCCTTGAATAAATCTTCCGAAGAAATAGAAAAAATAGAAAAGTGGCAAATAGCAATCGTAAAAGAAATGGGAAAGACCAAGGTTGAGGTAGAAATTCCTCAACCAACTCCAGGTACTAAGGAACTTTTTGAGCAGGAAATATCCCCAGTATTATCAGACTATGTTTTCCATGCTGGTGGAAAAGAGAAAACTGTTGAAGTTGCCGAGAAATGGCTTAATATTTTCAAGGAAAAAATTCCGGAAGGGAATATTGGCAAGGCTTTGGAGATATTGGATGAATCTATAAATGAGTTGATCCATAATGAGGCTATAGACAATGGCAAGAGGGCTGATGGCAGAAAGATGGATGAAATAAGGCCATTATTCGCCAAAGCTGGTGGTATTTCTCCGATACTTCATGGATCTGGAATATTCTATCGCGGAGGCACTCATATTTTTTCGGCTTTGACTCTCGGATCACCAGGAGATGCCCTGGTCGTTGATGGAGTTATTTCTCAAGAGAGCAAGAGATTCATCCATCATTACAATTTTCCGCCTTTTTCTACCGGGGAAACAGGAAGAATAGGCGGTACCAACCGCAGAATGATCGGCCACGGGGCTCTAGCCGAAAAAGCTCTAGCGCCGGTCATACCACCAAAAGATAAATTTCCATATACTATACGAATAGTTTCGGAGGCCTTCGCCTCAAATGGTTCTACTTCTATGGGTTCTGTTTGCGGCTCTAGTCTAGCGCTGATGGATGGAGGAGTGCCGATCAAGGCTCCGGTTGCCGGAATAGCCTCTGGTCTTATGATGAGAAATTCCAAAAAATACGCCATCTTAACGGACATTCAGGGACCCGAAGATCATCATGGAGATATGGACTTCAAGGTTGCCGGCACTCGCGCCGGCATAACCGCCGTCCAAATGGATATCAAAATCGGCGGTATTCCTCTTGATATTTTGGCCGAAGCTCTCCAAAAAGCCAAAACCGCCAGACATAAGATATTAGATGTCATAGAAAAAGAGTTGGATAGGCCTCGTCCAAAGATATCCCCATCTGCTCCGGAAATTATAGTTATGAAGATCAAGCCGGATCAGATCGGCCTGGTCATAGGCTCCGGCGGCAAGACTATCAATGAGATCCGTGATGTTACTCATGTTGAAGATATAACCATTGAGGATGACGGTTCCATATTCATAACAGGCAAGAATGAAACCGCCGAGAAAGCCAAAGAAATAATCTTTAATATGACTAGAGAATACATGCCCGGAGAGAGATATGATGGCGAAGTTGTCCGACTCATGGACTTTGGAGCCTTCATCAAGATCGGTCCCAATGCCGAAGGATTGGTTCATGTTTCCGAAATCGCTCCTTTTAGAGTTGAGAGAGTGGAAACATACTTGAAAGAAGGGGACAAAGTCCCAGTTATAATAAAAGAGATAGACGACAAGGGTCGGATAAACCTTTCAATAAAGACAGCCGATCCTCAGTTCTTCAGCAAGAAAGAAGAGAGACCTCGTCTGAAAAAAGACATTCCAAAAAGATTTTGATCATCATACAAAGTATAATAGCTAGATATGGATGAAAAGACCGGAACACAATCCCAAAAATCCTTGCGAACTTATGAGGGCGACATTGCCGAGGTAATGGCTCGCAAGCGTGTTTCCAGCACGACAATCGCTTTGGCAGAGAGTCGTCGCAAAGAAAGCACAGATTCATTGGCTGATGCCGAACCAAAGCATTCGGGGAAAAAATTAATCATTCTGCTTATTAGTTTGTTGCTCATCTTGGGAGGAATCGTGGCTGGTTATTATCTATATAGCAAAAGTCCTTTGGCCCCAGCTCCAAAAATTCCGTCCACACAAAACAATTCCAGCGTCATACCTTCTGACACTGTGATCAATATAATCTTGAAAGATGATTTTGATTATCAAGAACTCCGTTTGCTAACACAAAAAGAGATCCTCAAACCTCACCAACTAGGTAGTATCGTTGAAATCGTTTTATTACTTAAGGATACGAGGGGCAATACGACTAGACTGACCGGACCATATATAGCCAAACAAATAGACATCGGGGCGCCAGACATACTCTTACGCTCTCTAACCGCCCCTTGGATGCTCGGCATATACACAAATCCAACAGGTCACAGCAGTTCTTTTGTGGTTGTTACTACAAATTTCTTTCAGAATGCCTTTGCTGGAATGCTCCAATGGGAACGAATCATGGCTGATGACATAAAGGATTATTTATTTCCCATCCCCCCAAGAGGTATAGCCAGCGTCAATCTTTCTGCCACATCTTCGGCAACTTCTACCTCACAAGGAACCACGACCGACCAGGTTCATGAACCCTTGAAGCCATATACCACGGTACAGGGAAGGTTTGAAGACAGAATCATACTCAACAAAGATGTCAGATCTTTCCGGACTTTGAATGGAGAAATCCTTTTTCTATACTCATTTTTGGATAATACCAAATTGGTAATAGCTGGAAATGAAGAGGCTTTGGCTGAAATAATCAAACGCCTTGAAAAGCGAGCTTTTGTGCGTTAGGATATGAATATGAATAAAAAAGACCAGGAATTTTTGAAGAAAAAACTTTTACTGGAAAAGACCGAACTGGAAGAAGAACTTTCTAGCGTTGGTCAACGCAATCCTGCTGTAGCTGGCGGATGGGAAGCAACCTCCAAAGGCATTGAAGTAGACGCGGCTGACGAAAACGAAGTAGCTGACAAGTTTGAAGAATATGAAGAAAACGCCGGCATACTCAAAAGGCTAGAAGATCAACTGATAGAAGTCAAAGCCGCCCTGGAACGCATCGAAACGGGAAACTACGGTATCTGCGAGACTTGTCAAAAACCCATAGAGAAGGAAAGACTAGAGGCAAATCCTTCGGCTCGTATATCACTTAAACATTTACATTGAACAAAAAATTTAGAACTTATTACAAGAAAATTGATAATATTTTGAATACAATTTGATCATTTTTTCACAAGAATTTTAACAAGTAGTTCTACAATAGGGGCATGAGCATAGCCAAATCATATGGTGCCCAACTGATCGGTTTGCAGTCAAAGATTGTCATTGTTGAAGTAGACATATCCAACGGGTTAAACGCTTTTTCTATTGTGGGCTTGGGAGACAGGTCGGTGGAAGAAGCCAAGGATCGGATGTCGGCAGCTGTCAAAAACAGCGGCTATGCGTCTCCCAAACAAAAGAATCAAAAAGTGATTATTTCACTGGCTCCAGCCGACATTCGCAAAGAAGGCTCGTCTTTTGATCTGGCTATGGCTTTATCATATCTTTTGGCCACCGGAGATATTAATTTTGATCCGGAAGGTCGGTTATTTTTGGGAGAATTGTCTCTTGAGGGTAGAGTGCGGCGTGTCAGTGGACTTTTACTTCTTTTATGCCAGGCTTCTGCTCAAGGGTTTTCTGTAGCTTATGTCCCAAACGAAAATGCCCATGAAGCTTCATTGGCCCGAGGTATAACCATATATGCTGTATCTTCACTTCAAGAAACTATATCTATACTATCAGATGAAAAAAGATCTAGATCATTGCGAACTGGTCAGACTTCATCAGCCAGCCAAGAGCCATATTATGTAGACATGAAAGTCGTTCGTGGCAATGAAAATGCCAAACGCGGACTGGAGATCGCGGCCGCCGGAGCACACAATGTATTGATGTCTGGGCCGCCCGGCACCGGGAAAACCATGTTGGCCCAAAGTTTTTCCTCTATATTGCCACCCTTATCATATGAACAATCCGTTGAGGTTACCGGCATTCATTCAGCCGCTCGAGCTTTGACGGAGGAGCTTATATTTCACCCGCCGTTTCGGTCTCCACATCACACTGCTTCGTACCCATCTATCGTCGGCGGAGGAGCTATCCCTCGTCCAGGAGAGATTACTCTGGCTCATAGAGGAGTGTTATTTCTGGATGAATTCCCAGAATTTGACCGCGCAGTCATAGAAGCTCTGCGACAACCCCTTGAAGATCGAATGATCACCATATCCAGAGCCAGAGGCGTCATCACATTCCCAGCCCAATGCATATTAGTAGCCTCCATGAACCCATGTCCTTGTGGCAAAGGAGGAAATGATCAGTGTATATGCTCTCCCTTGAAGATAGAATCCTACCGTCGCAAAATATCGGGACCGATTTTGGACAGAATAGATATCTGGCTTGAAGTTGATAAGATAGATTATGAAAAACTCTCTTTACGGGAGTCTTCCGGAGAACCTTCTTCCGCGATCCGGGAAAGGGTTGTGAGAGCCCGCAAATTACAAGCTGATAGATTTATCCAACATCCAGAAAAAATTTTGTCCTTGCCAGACCAACGCAAATATTACAATAGTGAAATGAATGCGGAGGACATAGAGCGACACATAAACTTGAATGATCAGTCCAGAAATCTTTTGGCGGTATCAGCAGAAAAACTTGGACTATCTGGGCGAGCTTTTCATCGGATCATCAAGGTGGCTCGGACCATAGCAGATCTAGCAAATGTCACTGAAATAAGCTCGGAGCATATTCTGGAAGCTTTACAGTATAGACACAGTCCTAAAGTATGAATATGAGCCCGACAAACATTCTTTTTACTCATACGCAAGGTCGCCCCGTCGAATGGCCCCTAGAAAGGATTTTTGGCTCCTCGGATCTCAAAGTGAACATGGGGGCCGGTGGAATTGCCGGTTGAGCCTACCCGAGCAATCTCCTGACCCTGCTCCACATATTCACCAACCTTAACGATATTCTTTGAATTGTGGGCATACACTGTCTGGGTGCCATTGGCGTGGGAGATAATTACAAAATTACCATAACCACCGCTCCAGTTGCCGGTAGAGCTAACGATAATCTTGCCATCAGCCGCCGCGTATATGGGAGTACCGATAGGCGCGGCTAGATCCACACCATTGTGTCCATGAAGTCCTTGGCTTTTTGTCCCGATCTTAAGCGGACGAATATAGTAACCAGGATAAGAAGGCACATCAGCGCCGCGAAGAGGATCAATGGTACTAGCCGCCCGTATTGGTGTGGAAACTTGGAGATCAACATCAGGAATGATAATGGTTTGACCAACCGCCAAATCGGACTTTGCAGTCAGATCATTGTATTGAAGAACTTCTTCCAGATTGGCCTTGTATTTTGATATTATACCACTGATAGTATCTCCCTTCTTGACTGAATAATTGATACCCGTAACTGGCAAAATTACCAATATTTGGCCAGCCTGAAGGGGTGTTGAACGAGATATATCATTGGCCCAGATTATGGTATTAACACTTACTCCAAATATATCGGATATAGTTGAGAGACTGTCACCTTCGCGGACAACATATATGCTGATTTGTGTATTTGAAACGGATTCATCGCTTCCGCCTACGGCCGCAATACCTGGTATCAGGGTTTTACCATCATCCAGAGGAGGCGCAAACTGCATGACCTTGTCCGGGTTCGGATCTATATTGACAGCGGCCTGCAAAATAGTGATAGTCTGGGAATTTGAAGGAGTGGCGGGAATGATCCGAGCCGAAACTTGCGCACTGCCAAAAACGGAATTGACCAAAGAGATGATGCTGGCATGAGCAGTCTCAACAAATAAACCTATTACAAGAAATGAGGCCAGAAGTATTACATTCCAAGATAAGATATGTTTAGACAGAGATATGTTTTTATCTTTTTTTGGGTATTTATACTGCATAACAAATCTTGTCTTTTTGCAAATATATTTCTTTGATTTTAGCAGTCACCGCTATGGATCTATCCATAATAAATGGCTCTGTTGAGCCTGTTTATAGCATATAAGATTGGCTACCAATAAAGCCTATCAGGCATGAGTCAATTGTCAATCAAAACTATACACAGCAAAAAGTGATACCATACTTCCATGTCATCTCTGAATGAAGCACAACAAAGAGCGGTTGAGACCACCGAGGGACCATTATTGATAATAGCTGGGGCTGGATCCGGCAAAACAAGGGTCATTACCCATCGTATTTTGAGCTTGATAAAGAAAGGAATAGCTCCGACAGCCATTCTAGCTATCACCTTCACCAATAAAGCCGCCAAGGAGATGAAAGAGAGGGTTGGTAATCTTTTGAGTGAGGATAAAACCCTAAATATGCCAGTTTCTATGAATGAAAGATCTTTCATAAGCACATTTCATGCTTTGGGCGCACATATTCTGCGAGAAAATGCCGTTCTGGCTGGTTTGAGTCGCCACTTTACTATCGCCGACAAAACGGATGCCAAAAGGATAATCAAAGAAGCGATGGAAAAATGTTCCTTGGACACCAAGGCATTTGATCCTGGCGCTATCCTCAATATGATCTCCCGCGCCAAAGGCAATGGTTTGGATAATTCGCGATTTGCCGTACAGGCAGATAGTTTCAGCGAAAAAACAGCCGCTCGAGTCTGGAAAGAGTATGAATCTATTCTAGAAAAAGAAAAAACCCTGGATTTTGATGATCTCTTGCTCAAAACAGCAGACCTTCTGGCCAAACATCCTTCTATCCGCGAACATTATGCCAAAAGATGGCTGTATATACACATAGATGAATACCAAGACACAAATCGAGTCCAATATCAGATCAGCAAATATCTAGCTTCATCGCGCCGGAATATTTGCGCGGTTGGAGACGCGGATCAAAATATCTACAGCTGGCGAGGAGCTACTATAGAAAACATATTGAATTTTGAAAAAGACTATCCGGAAACCGTGGTCATAACCCTGGAAAAAAACTATCGCTCTACAAAAACCATCCTTTCAGCGGCCAACCATATCATCAGCAAGAATGTTTTGCGTAAAAAGAAAACCCTATACACCGACAATGACCATGGCGACAAAATATCTTTGATGGCGGCGTATACGGAGAGCGATGAAGCTTGGTCTATTGCCGATAGGGTTGTTTCTTTGATAGATTCCGGGACAAATCACCAGGAAATCGCGGTTTTATATAGAGCCAATTTCCAATCGCGGGCCTTGGAAGAAGCTTTTATCAAAAGAAATATACCTTACCAGTTGGTCGGGGTACGATTTTTTGAGAGAAAAGAGATCAAAGATACCCTCTCTTATATCCGAGCGGCCCTCAACAGGGAAAATTGGGGAGATATTGTCAGAACCATAAATACACCTCCTAGAGGCATAGGCAAAGCTACCGTAGCCAAGATAATTTCTGGTAGGGAAGACCTGATACCTACTGCTACAGCCGGTAAAATCGCTCATTTTTGGAGACTTTTGGACAATATCCATGGGAAAATAAAATCGGAAAAACCATCAGAAACGATCAAGTCTGTCTTGAAACAGACTGGAATGGAGGAATTATTTCGCAAAGGGAATGCGGAGGATGAGGAAAGATTGTTAAATATCTATGAACTGGTATCAGTAGCGACACAATATGATCATATGGCTCCATTGGATGGCATAGAGGCCCTTTTGACGAATGCGGCCTTGGCTACAGATCAGGATGAACTAGATACGCAAAAACAAGCAGTAAAACTGATGACAGTACACGCCTCCAAGGGGCTTGAATTTGAACATATCTTCATCGCGGGATTGGAGCAGGATCTTTTCCCATTCAAGAGACACAATGACAGAGATGGGCAGAATGTGGACGAGGAAGAACGGCGATTGTTCTATGTGGCTCTAACGCGAGCCAAACAAAGACTATATTTGAGTCATGCGGTCTTGCGTACTATGTACGGAACCCAAAAAGTCTCGGCGCCGTCGGAATTTATAACCGACATAGCAGAAGAACTTATTGAAGAAACTCTTCCCGGAAAGCCGACTGGCGCCAAAGCGATATTTATTGATTTTTAGTTGTGTGATAATGGATAGTAGCCATACTCCGCCCTCCGCCGATCATCTCCTTCACAAACCCTGATTCTTTAGCAATACGCGAGTTGTATACAGTATATAATCTTTATTTTTTTAAAAGTCGGGTTTGTGAAGGAAATGATACGGCTTTGGGCGTTCATCTACCATTATCACACAAAAAAACTATGAAACTCTTCGCCAAAAAATCTCTGGGCCAACATTTTTTGAATTCACCACGAGCGGTGGAGACTATAGTTTCAGTGGCCGGAATAAAAAGAGGAGATATTGTCCTTGAAATAGGACCTGGAACAGGAATATTAACCAGAGCACTTTTGGACCAAGGAGCCAAGGTTGTGGCAGTGGAAAAGGACCACCGGGCTTGGGCAATGTTGGGAGTGATATTTAACAGTGAGTTGAGAGAAGGAAAATTGCAATTGCTCGAAGGCGATATTTTGGACCCTGGCCTGGATCCACCAAAAGGACCATATATGATCGTGGCCAACATTCCGTATTACATCACAGGGATGATACTAGAAAAATTCCTTGAATATGACCCAAGACCTCAAAAAATGGTTATTCTCGTCCAAAAAGAAGTGGCTAAAAGGATCATTGCTAGAGACAAAAAAGAAAGCATTCTATCTGTTTCAGTCAAAGTTTTTGGCAAACCGAAAATCCTAGCAAGTGTTTCACGAGGGTCTTTCATACCTATTCCAAGGGTTGATTCAGCCATTCTAGTCATAGAAAACATCTCGGATAAGCTTTTGGCAGAAAAGAATCTCACTTCACAGGCATTTTTCAATATTCTTAAAGCTGGTTTTACTCATAAACGCAAATATGCCATAAGAAACCTTGAAATAGTAATACCCGCGCCCAAACTAAATCAGATATGGCTTGACTTGGGCCTAAATCCAAAAATAAGAGCAGAGGATATTTCTGTCACTCAGTGGTTGCAAATTACCAGTCTCGTCACTTAATTACTCATATATTATGGACATCCGTCAGCCGTGCCCACAGGGGAGAGACTGTCTCCCGACTTTTGCGGAGCAAAACGAAGGGAGAGCAGCTCTCCCCGAGAGGGCGCGGGGATGCTATAGAGAGTGAGTCTGATTTTTGCTATAATTCTTGGAGTTCATAAACTATGACTCATTCTCGCCTACAAACTTTTATCATAAGTGTAATTTGTCTCATTGCTATTGCTAGCGTCGCTCTCTATACCCGCCAACCAAGACTGTCAAACCAAGCTATCGTCAACCAACCAGCAGTATCATCTTCGTCCCAAGCTTTCTTAAGCCTAAGCACCAGTACTGAATGGCAGAAACAATTCTTTGATGGAAACTCCACCACTACCACCATTGCTTCCACCCGCCCTTTCGCCAACAAAACCTCGGCCACAAGCGACAAAAATTTGACCGCCACAGACAGATTGGGCAGAGATTTCTTCACGACCTATATTCAGTTGAGACAGGCCGGTCTGAATGAAGACAGTGGAGCTGTCCAATCCGCCTCAGACAAACTGATAACCGAAAGCGTGGCCGCTCTGCCAGGACCGTCTGTTTATAATCTCCAAGACATCACCATTATAAATACTCCAAGCACCGAAATTGTCGGAGCATACGGCAAATCTATTCTGACTATTCTGGCCACATACCTAACAACCCGAAATGAAGCGATCATAGCCATGGATGCTTTTGACAAAGAAGATATGAGCTTGCTCAAAGACATAGATCCATTGATAGCAGGCTACAAAGAAGCCCGAACAATCCTTTTATCCACACCAGCACCACAAGCCCTAGCGCGGTATCATGTAGACATATTGAATGGTTTCAATATGGCCTTGTTTTCGGCCGAGGCTCTGCGCAAGGCTGACATAGATCCTCTACGCGGGTTGGCGGCTGTCAGCTTGGGAGCAGATGCTCTCCAAAGGATCGGTTTGGCTATGACGAACATCCAAAATTATTTTGTATCGGCTGGAATACCTTTTGGATACTGAGCAAATATAAATATGAGAAACAAAGTTTTTTCAATAACAAATAAGTTAATCTTGGGAATATTAGTGTTTGTACTTATGGCACAGTTAATGCCAATAAACAGAGTGTACGCTGTGTTGGGAGTTGGAGACTTGGTAATTGTCAGTCTTGATACAAGTCCAACTTCTATAAACAGAACTATCAATAGTATTAGAGATGATCTTAAAAATTATGTTCTGGACCACCTGGCTACAGTGCTCGCCAAACAAATATTGCACCAGATGACAACGAGTGTCATAAACTGGATAAATAGCGGCTTTCAGGGCAGTCCGGCTTTCATAACCAATCCCGAAGGATTCTTCCTGGATGCAGCTGATCAAGTGACGGGAGCCTTCTTGAGCCAAGGGGGTCCATTAGCCCAACTTTGTTCGCCTTTTGGTGTGGATATACGGATAGCCCTAGCCCTCCAACAGTCTTCGCGTATTTCCAAAAGATATACTTGTACTCTCGGCAGGATCATAAATAATTTTGAGAATCTACCAGGGTCCATATCGGTCAATGGAAGGAGTGTGGATGGATTCATGGGAGGAGACTTCCGACAGGGAGGCTGGCCAGCTTTCATCAGCATGACAACCGAACCCCAAAATAATATTTACGGGGCATATCTGCAAGCCCAAGGAGATCTCCAAGCTCAAATATTGGGTAATAAGGCCAAGATAGATCTTGATCTCAACAGAGGTAAAGGATTTTTGTCTTGGCAAAACTGCAAAGAATTGGGAACAATTGATCCCTACGACGACGCTGAATTGGCAGAAGCAGAACTGTTGACACAGGGCGATGCTGGCGTTACTACCAAGGCCAATTCTGACGGCACCATCACCTACAGAAGCTGTTCTACAGATACTCCGGGATCGGTCATATCTGGTGTTCTGGAAAAACAGCTTAATGTTCCAGCCACAGAATTGGAATTGGCCGACGATATCAATGCTGTCATCAATGCTCTTATGTCCCAACTCGTCACTCAAATGCTCGGAGGAGGATTGCGCAGTTTGAGTGGAGGATCTGGTGGAGGACCTTCGTACACCCAGCAAATATATCGTGACGCCACTTCCCAAAACAATTTACGCAATCAAGACACTCAAGCCCGGCTCAAAAGCAGTCTTTCTGGCCTCATTGGTTCTCTGCAGTCCTACAAAGAAACCTATGACCGGGCTGTTGGCATACTGACAGACAGCCGCAACCGTCTGGGTACAGCCAGAGCATGTCTAGCCGCCCTAGATACTCTGTCAATCTCTCCAGTCCAGAGCAATTATCTACGAGCCCAGATGTCCAACATAGACAGTGCTATCAGGACTCGTTTGGATCCTATCCTAGCTCAACTAACTATCAAACAAGCTGAAGCTAATCGTAAACTGGAACAGTTGGATGAAGCCGAGCTGTCCACTCCCAATACCAGTGCCGACATCCGGGCCCAGGCAGAAAACTATTCAGCCATCATAGAAAACGCTGTTAGTGTCAGCGCCACAGGCAATAGCAATGCCCAACAAGATCTCCAAAATGCCGATGCCGAAGCTCAAAGATTCAATTATGAAGCAAATAGATATCAACAAGATTGCTCAACATTCCCGTATAGTGTTACCAGCTCAAACCCAGCTCCATACTATTACTAAAAATGATTAAGAGACACCTTCACAAAATAATACTGGTCTCTATTCTGGTGATATTTGCCTTGAATATAGCAGCCCAGCCAGCGATGGCACAGTCTGTAGCAGAAGATATAGCTGGTGGTGTTGGATCTTATCTAAATTTCGTCGGCGGACCAGTCACCAAAACATTGTTTCTGGTAGTATCTAGCTGGTCATCTATAATACTTCTGATTTTGAGTTGGATATTGAGCTTAGCGGGAATGTTGCTCAATGTCGGAATGTATTTCACTACCCACCTCGGTATGTTTATAGATGAAAGCGAGGTTATTTACAGTGTCTGGAAGATTATTCGCGACATTTCTAGTCTATTCCTGATATTTCTGATCCTATGGGCGGCCATAAATATGATCTTGAGCAGACAGCAAACCAACTTTGGCGAGTTGATCAAAAATATCATTATACTGGGCATATTGATCAATTTTAGTTTCTTTTTTACCCGAGTGATGATAGATGGATCAAACATTGTCTCTCTTCAACTCTACAACGCCTTGGCTCCGGGCAATGCCGCCTCCATCAAAGGAACGAATATTAAAGAAATAACCGCTGGTATTATAGAAAGTGGTAGTGGCGGGATATCGGACATCATTATGGGTTCGCTCCACATCAATCAGTGGTGGCAAAACCGCGGCCAGCTGACATCCGGCTGGTTTGACTCCGGTGGCAATATAGATGCCACGGTCCGGATACTTTTGGTGACTGTTACAGCGGCCATAGTGGTAGTAGTGACTAGCTTGAGTTTCCTAGCGGCGGCGGCGGCCTGTATCTGGCGGATCGGAGTATTGTTGATGCTCCTAGCATTCTCGCCTCTTTGGATAGCTGGTATGGCTTTGCCAAAATTGGGAGATTTTACTAAAATGTGGACTACACACCTCAAAGCCCAGCTCATATTCCTGCCAGTATATCTCCTGCTAATGTATGTGGTCATCCGGATTCTGACAGAAAGCGGCCTCAAAAATTTCACCGATAATATTGGTTCTCTGGGTGGAGGAGTGGCCACAGGCTATATAAATCTGTTCATCGGAGCGGCTATCGTTCTATTCATCATCAATATGCCTCTCATAACTGCCTTGAGTATAGCGGGATCTTCGGGAGGCTGGACTCAAAAGATGTTTGAGAATATGAAGGGCTGGACCCAAAAAAGATTGGGTTCTTACGGAAGTTACAGAGAAATCGGCAAGGGGGCCTGGAAAGAAACCGGAAGCCGTGTGGCAAGTCGTGTTGCCAGAAGCGAGTCATTCCAGGGTTTTGCCGCCAAAAATTGGTTTGGTGAACAAGCCTTGAAAGGGACCCGAGTAGCCGCCCAGGATTACAACAAAAAGCTGGAAGAAAAGTTAAAATCCAGGCAGGATTTTGCCCAATCTCTTGATAGAAATAAACAAGCCAAGGCTGATTATGCTAGTAGACTTTCTACCTCTATTCCTGCCAAACTCTCTATGTTTGGAAATATAGTAGGTAGGGCTGATAGAGTGGCCGCGGCCAAGATATTGAGAGCTAGACTGGCTGAAGTCAAGTCGGAGTTGGATAAACTGACAAGTGAAATGAATAAACATCAGAAAAAAGCTAGAACGACAACATTGAATGCATATGAGCAGGAGAGGTTGGATCTTTTGACTGGAACAAATGTATCTAATACTAATCCTGGACCAAATAACCCTAATCAAACACCAAAAAATGAGATTCAAGATGAGCAAAATAACAAGACTGATATTGAGAATCAATTGGCCACATTTGAAGGAACAGTAGGAGCGTCAGGTCGCGATGTGGAAAAGAGGCAATTCTAAAAATATGGATATAGAAATCATAGAACAACAACTGAAAAAAGTTCCGCCGGAAATAAAGAATGCGTTCTTTTCCGTAAATACGGCATTGCAGATCCAAAAGATTGGGGAACGGTACGGACTACTTCTTGATCAGATAGATGATCTTGTCCAAGAAACAGGACTGACGATGATAGGCTTGAAACCGGCGACAGAATTTGTCAATCGCATCAGCAAAGAATTAAGAATTGATGGGAAAACAGCACGAAAAATAGCTGACTCTATCAATGATGAAGTCTTGGCAAGTATTCGCAAACAAGCTCGGGAAACTAGTGAGAAAAATCAAATACAAGAAGAGAGCCAGGCAAAAGACTTAAAAGAAAAATCCAATATCGCCGACCTTGAAAGAGCAGGAGACTTCACTATTGAAAAAGAAGGTGATGAAGAAAAAAGTGATTCAGCTATAAAGAGAGATAATTACGGTTACACCGAACCTCTGGTAGACCACCTCTTGAGCACGCCCGTAGCTGAACCTCAACAGAAAATAGTCAGATATGAAGATGGAAAACTTATCACAATGCCACCTATTCAAGTAAAAACTGGACCTGATCCCTACAAAGAACCTATTGAATAGAACATTGAATAACAAAAAAGAGCGGCTTCCGGAAGGGAAACACGCTCTTCAAGCTCACGACACTGATTTTGCCGTTATTGCTTGGGGGCAGGGGAGGCAGCTACTATGGAGGATCCGGTAGAGCCACCGTCTTTTCTTTTGACGGCGTTCACCTGATGCAACATATCGTCGGCATAGCAATCATAGACGGTGCCGTCTGGTGATGTTGCCACCCAATCAACATTGAGCATCCCTCTTTTCACATTGGACACCGCAACTTGATCGGGACGAAGACCTCCAATGGCCGCGGCGCTCACCCTCTTCAAACTATCGGGCGAGCTGGCGCATCCAAAGACAAACATGACGACTGGCACAAAAAGTGCCAATTGAAATAATTTTTTCATAGTTTTTCGATATTTGGATGTAATACCAACAACTCAATGACTTCACCATAGACAAACAAATTGCCAAGGATTTCATTGTTCAATTGTCAGATTTCACATCGACTCACTGCCAAGAGCATAGTATGGTTGTTAGGATTTGTCAAGGTGGGGAATGTGGATAAGGAGTAAATCTTCGTGGTACATTCTTTTTTATGAAACAAATTTACAAACAGAAACTGCAGAGAAAATCGCCGAGCAAGTAAATAAAGATATATTCCAGGTTATCAAAAACCAAATGCAAACAGACACCAATAAAAAGATCACTGATATCGCCGACCTTGAACGAGTGGGGAACTTCACTATTGAAAAAGAAGGCGATGAGGAAAAAAGTGATTCATCTATAAAGAGAGATAATTACGGTTACACCGAACCTCTAGTAGATCATCTCTTGAGCACGCCCGTAGCTGAACCTCAACAGAAAATAGTCAGACAAGCAGATGACAAACCTATCACAAAGCCACCTATTCAAGCAAAAACTGGACCTGATCCTTACAAGGAGCCTATTGAATAGAGCATTGAATAACAAAAAAGAGCGCACCGCCGACAGACAAAGGCAACGCGCTCTCCGATGGCAAGGAAGCTATGAGCCATCTTCTACGGAGACCTAGACGAGGTCGCCGCGATTGAGGAACTAATGGGAGGCGAAATGCTGGCAGAGGTCTTGTTGGTAGTAAAGGTGAGCCCGTTGAGGAACGGATCACTCTTGAAATTGATGATGGTGCCATTAGACAGCCGGACATCCCAACGGGCCTCGTGCTCCGAGAGCTGGTCATTTTCGACCTTCACCGCCGACTCCGGAACCCCCAACGTAAACGCGCTCATGGAGCGCATTGACCCTGGGTTAGTAACCAGGGACCTCCGGAAATTTGTGCACCCCATTCCAAAAGCCAATGCTAGCAACGCTGGCAAAAACATTTTCTTCATAATTCAAACTGTTTTGGATGCGCACCAAATGGAGTTAATTCCAAAATGCTCTCGCACAAGGCTCCACAATCAAGGCACACATCCGACTCACTATCAAAAAAGTATTACATAACCCCAAAAATGTCAATAGTCGGGTGTGGACAAAGGAACAACAAAAAATATTATGAACATGTTGAATCATAACTATACTATTTACATTATATATAATTGTTGTAGTCTCATTATTAGATTTAACTATCGAAACCACTTCTGTGGGATTGATTCATTTACAAACAGCTCACTGACAATCAGTAATACTAAAAAAAGACTATGATAGAACAAGATTTTCGTCCGCTGGTCGTATTGTACGGCTATCGGAGCAAGAAAAACACGCTCAATTTTGTGGGTCGAAAAGGGCTTATAATACTGAGCGGAAAAAGCACTACCATTCAGAATATTTTACGCCTGTGCAACGGATTCAATAATGTTGGGGATATAACTCACAAATTACGGACCGTCAGTCCGGAAGAAGTGACCAAATTTCTGTTACTTTTTGAACAGCAAGGGATTGTCTGCGATAGTCGGAATCTTCATCTAAGGTTCCACGAAGATTCAGCCAATCCGACAAAATTCTCGCGCGATCTCGGTGTTGATGGGGTTTCAGATATATTGCGGTCTGATAGGTTACGAAAACGCGATGGTAGGGTAATTCAGATACCCAACCCTATCTCGAGTAGTGTTCTTGATGTAATTCAAAATCGGAAGTCTACTCGGGCTTTTCAACCGGGTCAGATTTCGTTGAACAAATTGTCTGGAATCTTGGAGGCTACATACAGCATCGGGAAAAACAAACACTGGAGCGTGGCCTCCGGTGGTGGAATGTACCCGCTTGATCTGTATCTAATCGTCCCTAATGACGATCAACAAGTGCCCAGAGGCATACATCGCTGGAATCCTGAGAAGAGAAGTTTGATCATGGTGTCGGGCAAAAATCCGAGCGTATGGTTGTCAAAGACATTCAATGCCAAAACGCTTTTGGAAAATGTGGCATGCGTCCTGTGCATAGTGGCAAATTTCAAGCGTTCAACTATGAAGTACGCGAATCGTGGGTATCGTCTTGTTTTACTTGAAGCTGGGCATGCGACACAAAACACTTACTTATTTTGTGCTGAGCAAAATATTGGAATTGTTGAATGTTGTGGATTTGCTGATGAAGAACTAGCAAAAGAGCTCGGGCTGATTTTCCCAGAAGAAGCAGTTTTAACAACACTTATTATAGGAAAAATCAATCGTAAAAAATATGCCTCAATAAGTGACCAAGAAATGTCAGAAACAGCAGAACGACTTCGTCACATGCTTGTTGGGCACAACAAACCAATAGAAGATGTTTCGTTTTTGGATCTTGAAGTGATGGGATACACAATGCCAATGTGGGCAGCTGTGGCTACATATAGACCTATTCATGGGTATGCCACAAAAATCATGCTTAGAAATAAAGTTGCATTTGCGACTGGATCAAATTCAAACGAAACGCTTATAAAAGTTCTAGCGGAAGGATTTGAGCGATGCGCGCTTGAACAAAACCGTAGCGACCAAAAAGAAAGCGCTCTCAATCTAGGCGAACCATTCCTCGATCCTCGCGTCCTAGTTCCTTACTCGAACGCTCAATTCAAAAACTTAAGAGGTGTCACACAGTTTGATCCCCGGAGAAAAATAGATTGGGTTATTGGTTCACGCAGAGCGACTGGCGAACGAGTTTGGGTTCCTATGGAGCTTGTCTACTACGCTACGGAGCAAATGAAGTGCGAATTGAAACTATGCTATCAAGCGAGTTCAAGTGGTGTCGCGGCGCATCTCGACAAAGAGATTGCGATTGAGACGGCTCTCTACGAACTTATCGAGCGTGATGCCTTCACTGTCACATGGTATTCCAAGCGTCAAGTGAATTCGATAAATCACGAGTACTTGCCGTTAGACTTGAGAGATAGAATTTCAGAGTGGAAGCGACTGGGTTACAATGTTTCCATGCTGGATTTGACACTCGATGGTCCTCCAGTAATACTGGCTATCATATGGTCTCGAAAAAAGAGACCTGCAATCTGTTCTGGTGCAGCCTGCAAACCAAACTTTGTTGATGCAACTCTAAAAGCGTTCAACGAGGCTGAGTTTATGGCTATGACATGGCATGATTACAGGCGAAAAACGAGAATGAGCATTCTAGATATAAAATGTCCAGAAGATCACGGCGCTTTTTATCTGGATCCGAAAAATCTCGTGTATGTTGACTGGCTACTTGAAGCAGAAGAAAGTGATGTAATCAGGAAAAACTTCAAGGGTGATCTACAGTATCTTGATCCTGTTGTGGTGGATATTACACCCAAAGATCATGCCTGTGGGCTGTCGGTTATGCGGGTGCTGTCGGAAAAGCTCATGCCTATCAACTTCGGCCATGGTAATGAACACCGTGGACATTCTAGAATGAACATGTTATCGTTCAAATGGAGTGAGAAATACCCTTCGACTCCCCACTTCTTCGCTTGAAGGAGTAACAAATTGAAGGGAAGTTGGGCGTATTATGAAAACAAAAAAACCACCGAACCCCCCCAAAGGAGTCAAGGTGTCAGTTCGTTCTTACAAAGACATCCCAGGAACCCGTTGCACCCGCAGTGGTGGCGCGTGTCCGGGAGGTGGTACCTGCGGAAAATAGCCACCCCGTTACAACCAGGAATTCCATGAGACATCCGTGTTTCATGGAATCTTTGTTTATCTATAATATTGTATAATACCTTTATGTCTATAAATACCCATGTCCTTTTGGCCTCAAAAGATATAAGACCATATGTAAAACAACTGAAATCAATTTCTGAATCTGCTGTTTTGTCTGTTAAAAAATTGTTACCAATCAATGATGTGGATGTAGTGTTCTACTATAACCCAGGAGCAACATTTAATGAGTCTGAGGTTGGTGGTATCGGAGGATTTACACCAAATGCTAGTGTTATATTTATTTCACTAAATCCTCGTCATCCAAATCTTGAGAGTTCATTAAAAAATGAGTTACTATTTATGTTGGCTCATGAATTTCATCATACCATTCGTTGGCAAAAACAAGTCGAGGGCGACACCTTATTGGAGGCTCTGGTATTTGAAGGCTTAGCAGATCATTTTGCTCAAGAAATAACTGGCAAAAAAACTCCATCGATATATTCCAACGCATTGACCCCTGAACAAAAGAAAATTTTTCTTAAAAAGGCTTCAGGGGAATGGGAAAAGCCAACATACGATAACAATCTATGGTTCTTTGGTTCACAGCCAGATGTTGTTCCGCGCTGGACAGGGTATACATTGGGATATGATCTCGTTTCCGCATATTTACATACAAACCCTGGGACAAGTGCTTCAAAACTTGCATCTGCTGATGCATCTTTGTTTGCCAACAAATCAATTTATCAGTAGTGTCTAGACCCCTCAATCTTTTTGAAAAAAATAACATAAAAGGATTTGGTTATCCATGGGCGGAGATTTGAAATTCTGGAATATACACAGTTACATATGCATCAAGAAAACTATCCGATAGTGCACTGAAACAACTGAATGTGGATAATAATCACATAAGGTATAATACTAGCAATGCGCTTTCAGGTGCCTCAATTCATAGAAGTGGAAGACAGGATATTTGGCCAGCTGACTTTGAAGCAATTCATATATTTGGTCGGAGGCGGCGGTTTGTCTTTTCTTATTTATGCCTTGACAGACAGCCTGGCCATATCCGTCGTCCCAATGATCATCATCATGGCCATATCTGCCTCCTTGGCTTTTTACAAGGTCAATAACAAACCCTTTATCGCCACCATGGAGTCCGCATTCAAATATTATCTAGGCAGTAAACTATATATATGGAAAAAAGAAGATGTCCCCGCAGAAAAGAGTCTCCAAAATATTTCGGCCATATCAAAAAACTACGCCTCTATCATGGTCCCAAAGATCTCTGACAGCAAGCTCAAAGACCTATCATGGAGTCTGGACATAAAAGAAAGCGTCTATTCAAACAAAAATCAAAAGTGATTGGCATTGATTCCTTCCACCATTTCGCGAGAAAACAAAAAGAATATGGCAAATACAGTAAAAACCACCCAAAATTTTGTTCCAGTCCGAGAGATCCGTGACGGGGTGATCATCTTGAAGGATGGGGCCATGCGTTCCGTCATTCTAGCTTCATCGTTAAATTTCGCTTTGAAGTCTGCCGATGAACAGAGCGCCATTCTTTTGCAATTCCAGAACTTTTTGAATTCTCTGGACTTTTCGGTTCAGATATTTATTCAGTCCAAAAAGTTGGATATACGCCCATACATAGCCCTTTTGGAAGAGCGTTACAAAGAACAAGTCAGCGAATTGATGAAGATTCAAGTCCGGGAATACATAGAATTCGTCAAAACTTTTGTGGAAAGCGCCAATATTATGAGCAAAAGCTTCTTCGTGGTCATCCCTTATGACCCTCCAATCATCGGCTCGAAGAAAAATCCTTTCGCCAATATCCTCCCAAATCGCAAAGGCTCACAAGGCAATCCCACAGCCGATGCCCAGTTTGACGAATACCGCAGTCAACTAGAACAGAGAGTGGCTGTTGTGACCCAGGGCTTGGTACGCTGTGGTATCAGGGCCGCCGAATTGGGAACAGAGGAAGTGGTAGAATTGTTCTATAAGATATTCAATCCGGGGGAAACGGAAAAACCGATACAAATAACATAAATGTCTATATTTTCAAAATTATTGGGGAAAAAATCTGAAGCACCAATAGTTTCCGTCTTACCCGAAGAAATATACCAAGCTGGGGTACTGGAACTCAAGGATGTCATCGCTCCATCTGCTCTCAAGGTTAGCCCCAAGGAGCTCAATCTCGGAGAAAAAATCGCTCGGACCTTATTTGTAATTTCTTATCCCAGATTTTTGGACGAAAGCTGGTTTGCTCCGATCATAAACCTAGACAAAGTATTCAATATATCCATATTTATTCACCCCGTTGACACCGCCAAGATACTGCGACATTTCCAGAAAAAAGTAGCCGAGGTTCAGGGACAGATTTCCAGAAGAGAAGACAAAGGCCTGGTGCGCGACCCGGCTCTGGATACAGCATACCAAGATCTGGAAGCCTTGCGCGATCAGCTGATGCAGGCCCAGGAACATCTCTTTGATGTCGGAGTATATATCACCCTCTTTGCCGAGACAGACAATGAATTAGACAAACTAGAATCCGAGGTCAAATCCATTTTGGAATCAAAACTGGTATATGTAAAACCTGCCCTATTCCAGCAGGAACAAGGCTTCAAAAGCGTCATTCCCATTGCCGATGATCAGTTAGCTGTCCATTCCAAGCTCAATTCATCGCCACTCTCTAGTCTGTTCCCATTTGTTTCTTTTGATCTGACTTCGGACAAGGGCATACTCTATGGGATCAATAGACACAATTCTTCATTGGTACTCTTTGACCGTTTCTCCTTGGAAAATTACAATTCCGTGACATTTGCGGTGGCTGGCGCCGGAAAATCCTACTTTACCAAGCTGGAAATTCTTCGTACCTTGATGTTTGATACAGAAGTGATCGTCATAGATCCTGAACGAGAATACGAATATATGGCCGAAGCCACGGGTGGAAAATATTTCAATATTTCCCTCAATTCCGAGCACCATATCAATCCCTTTGATCTACCGATACCGCGCGAAGATGAATCCGCTACTGATGTTTTGCGCTCAAATATCATCAACTTGGTAGGATTATTCCGAATCATGTTGGGCGGCCTGACCCAGGAAGAAGACGCTATCATTGACCGGGCCATCACCGAGACATACGCTCTCAAAGACATTACAGCTGAGGCAGACTTCCGCAATGTAGAACCACCGCTTTTGTCAGACTTTGAATTGGTCCTGGCTGGAATGGAAGGAGCTGATTCTCTGGTCCAACGGATGTCAAAATACACCAAGGGTACATGGGCAGGCTTCATCAACCGCCCCTCAAATGTTGATATCAATAAAAAATTCGTGGTTTTTTCTCTTAGGGACATGGAAGACGAGCTCAAACCTGTGGCCATGTATATTGTTACTCACTATATCTGGAATGCTATCCGCAAAAACCTCAAGAAACGCCTATTGGTCATAGATGAGGCATGGTGGATGATGAAATCCGAAGATACGGCTTCATTTCTATTCAGTTTGGCCAAACGTGGACGCAAATATTATCTGGGTCTATCCACTATCACTCAAGATGTGGATGACTTCTTGCGCTCGCCATACGGTTTGCCAATCGTTACCAACTCTTCTATTCAGATACTTCTGAAACAGTCACCAGCTGTCATGGACAGCGTCCAAAAAACATTCAATCTGACCGATGAAGAGAAATACCTATTACTAGAATCAGATGTGGGAGAGGGGATGTTCTTCGTGGGCCTCAAGCATGTAGCTATAAAAATAGTGGCTTCCTACACCGAAGACCAAATCATCACCACCAATCCAGCTCAATTAGTCCAAATCCAGCAGGCAAAGAAAGATCTGGAGCAAGCCAGATAATTTTTTGCACAATTGCGCCCTCTCGAGGACAACAGCTCTCCCTTCGTTTCGCTTCGCGAAAGTCGAGAGACTGTTCTCCCCTGCTTGTCCGCCGTAGCCTTGGCGAAGGTGGGCGGGCGCAATGACAGTGTTATAATCGATGTATGCCACCACAAAAAAAGAAAATCGGAAAGATCAAATGGTTACTGCTCTATTCTTTTACCGGCGTCGTGGATGTATTGCAATTTCTAGCGGATCTAACGGGGATCGGAATACTAGCCAGCGAGGCCGCCGAGCCATTCATAGGAGGGATACTGATAGTCATGTTTGAATTGTTCGGAATATCTGTCATCACCAAACCCAAGAGATTGGTCTCTCTATTGTGTTTGGCAGGCGCCGATGCCTTGACCGGTGGAATAGCGCCTTTCTGGATCGTTGATGTCTGGTATGTCCAAAGCGATGTCAAAAAAGAGGAGACGGAATACGAACAACAGACTCAACAGGAAATGTTTATTCAATCGAGCATAGGAACGCCTGCGAATATAGACGGACAGCGCATTCCTCCAATAATCAACTCCACCAACAATCAACCCCTCAATCAAAATGGTATCAGAATGCCTCGCAGAAACATCGCCCCATTACAATCTGCCATTCAAAAAACTGGAAATGCTCAGTAATAATATAGAGCCCAGCGAACATTCTTTCATCTCTCCGCAATGTAGTTTGAGCCCCCGAGAATGGAAAACCCTCTAAAGCTTAATGAATATTGCTCGCACCGCTCCGCAAGGTCGCCCCGTCGAATGGAAAACCCTATAGATAAGTGTGAACAAGTTCTTACTTCATGGTAAAATAAATTCAATGAGATCGGCAATCAAACTCCTCTTTTTTGGCTTTATCGTATTGTTTGCTGGCAATCTTTCTGTTCAGGCACAAATTCCTATTTCTGTCGGCGGCATAGAATTAACCGCTTCCGTTGATAATCCAATTCCAGAACAAATAGTTACCATTACTGCCAGAAGTTACAGCGTGGATATCAATACCGCCACTATCAGCTGGAGCGTGGGAGGGAAAGTCATATCCCAAGGCATAGGAGAAACCGTCGCAAAGGTAAAAGCCCCCGCACTGGGAACCGTTTTGAACGTAACCGTTTCCGCGGTATTGCCGGATGGCAATCGCCTGACCAAATCCATCTCCATAGGATCTGGATCGGTAGATATGATCGTGGAAACAGATGGCCATGTCCCGGCATTTTTCCATGGCAAGGCCCCTGAAGGATATCAAAACAACATAAAGATAATAGCCATAGGACACATCGCGGATTCCCGTGGCGTCCAATACGATCCACAGACTCTGATATACCGCTGGAAAAAGAATAATCAGGCCATAGAGGATCAAAGCGGATATGGCAAACAATCCGTGGTGGTCGCCGGAGATATCGTTCCCAGAGCCTATGTCATATCGGTTACGGCAGAGACTCGCGACGGCAAAGCTCGAGCCGAAAGCAGTGTCTCTATATCTCCACAAGCCCCAGAAATAGTCTTTTACATTGACGATCCTCTCTACGGCCCAATGTTCAATGCGGCTGTGAATGAATCTATTCGAATCGGATCGGAAAGAGAAGTGAGCGTGCTGGCTTTGCCCTTCGGATTTAACAAACCAAAAGATTCTTCTGGTAATCTATCTTTTTCCTGGATGATCAATAATGCCAGTCACCCAGAATTGGATTCCAGCCAGTCCATAGTCTTGCGCGCGCCGGATACTGGAGCTGGTTCTTCCGAGGTCCTGGTCAGCGTCCGCAATATCCGCAATATCCTCCAGAGCGCCCAGTCTGGATTTGCTATTGTCTTTGGTCCTTCTGCCACCCAAAGCACTTCCGATCTAAATTTCTAATATGAAATCACTCATTTTATTGAGAGGAAACAAAAAAATCTTTATGGCTATGATTTTTTGCTTCATAGTGTTCTTGAATACCTTGAATGTTTCTAATCAACATTTCGTATTCGCCCAGAACGCGAACAATACAACATACACTCTTTTGGAACCTCTTCCTTGTATACCGACAGAGACTAGCCCTTGCCCAGAGGGCCCGGGAGAATTAAAAACCGAAGTAAATCTCAATGAATATCTCATATATGCCATCAATTTGCTGATAGCCCTTTCGGCCGTGGCGGCAGTCTTCATGATCACTTGGGGGGGGTTCCAATACATGACAACGGATTCCTGGCAGAACAAAAAAGAAGGTTTGACCAAATTCAAAAACGCCATCTTCGGCCTTCTTCTAGTCCTTTGTTCATACATCATACTGCGCACCGTCAATCCGAGGCTTGTAGAGATCCCAGCCACACTTGTGCCACCTCTAACGAATGTCAATCTCAAAGATTCAATAAGCCCTGATGATTTCTTTGATCAGATATCAGCAGAGGTACAAAGATTGAGTAACAATTTGGATGTTTCTATCATGGAAGAAAAGTTGAGACAAGCAAAAGGGGATGTAAAGTTAGAAAAACAAAATATTGATGATTTAAAAAAACAGTTGGATATATTATCAAAAGAGGGAATAAATGAAACTGATCCACGGGTACAAATAATAAAAACTTCTATTGAAGTTGCAAATAATAATATAAAAGAAAAAGAGGCTAATGTTTTGGTAGAAGGGATTAAATTTACTAACAATGCCTCTATTGAGTTAGCCGCTCAAGGACTTGTTGGTAAAAAGGATTTTGAGGGGATCAACACTACTATAAATTACTACAAAAAAAGAATAGAGAATTCCGAAAATATAAAGATCTTCGAACTGGAAAAGCTCGGTAAGTACGAAAAATATTCCGTAGTAAATGATCAAGCTATTTATTCACAAACCATACTAGATTTGATGAGGAGCGATGCTATGGTCCAAAACGCAGATTTTGGTTTCTTTTTCCCAAGCGGGACATATACATATAGAAGCCAGAAACCTCAAGCTTTGGCAGAGCTCAATACTGTGCCGAAACAAATAGAGTCCATAAAAGACCCGATATTGAAGCAAGAACTTCAGGATAGATTGAAAAACAGCATTGCATTGATTGAAGAAAAATTCAAATAGATAAAATATCCTCCAATAATCATGACCATTAAAGGAAAAACTATAATAATACTAATCGTGATTTTGCTCGGAAGCGCAATCTCTTATTGGTATTTTTTGTTGCGTTATTCTATGAATACAATCCCTATAAATACAGACACAGAAGAAACTGGGGGCTTCGCTCCTTTTGGCAGGACATCATCTGGTGGTAGACAAGGAACAAGTGGCGGAGAGAATGCCACAACAACAAATTATTCTGGCCAGAATGAACAGGTTAGACTGCCTGTTCTGCGGCTCTTGAGCGACACCCCCATCGGGGGGTATGGCGCTAGTACCACGGCCAGCACCACGGTCATTCGCTGGATTGATCGCGGCAGAGGCAATACTTATGAAGCTCGTCAGGACTCCCTCAATATCAGAACATTATCAAACACCATATTGCCAAGAGTCTATCAATCTTCCTGGAATAAAAATCTGACTGCCTTCATTGGGACGATTTTCCCGGACAATTCTGGAGATCCAAGTGTGGTTTACGCGGAACTTCAAGCCCACCCAATACCCAAACAACAGGCCACAACTACAGCCACTTCAACTCCGACTGCCCCAGCCAACAATTCCCTGGCCCCATTTGATCTCAAAGGCAAAAATCTTCCAGAAAAAACAATTGCTTATGCTGTTTCGCCAAAAAAAGATCGCCTATTCGTCTTTGTAGACGAGAACGGATCCGGAACAGGTTATATTTCAAACTTTAACGGCAGTTCCTTGAAAAAAATATTTTCTTCGCCATTGACCCAAGTCAATGTTGATTGGCCAGAAGAAAACACCATTGCCATCACCACCAAAGGATCGTCCAATCAAAATGGATTTTTGTACTTCGTCAATCCTAATACTGGCATAATAAAAAAAATCCTTGGTCCCATCCGTGGATTGAGCACACGAGTCAGTCACGACGCTCGCTATGTTCTATATTCCACGGCTCTGATCTCCAAAAACAGCATCCGGGCTTTCATATACTCAATAACTTCCGCCAGCGAAACAGACGCTCTGATCCAAACATTGGCAGATAAATGCGCTTGGGGGCATTTCTATGCTTATACCGTCTATTGCGCGGCGCCATCATCTTTGATTCAAGCAGAATACCCTGATGACTGGTATAAGGGGACTGTTTCCTTCACAGACAAAATCTGGGCAGTAGATGCCAGAACTGGTGAAGTTAGTTTGGTTTCAGCTTTGGTTGATCAGGCCGATCGCTTGATAGATGTTTTCAACATGGAAATCAGTGATAAAGACGAATATTTGCTCTTTATGAATAAAAAAGACCTATCATTCTGGTCACTGGATTTGGTGTCTAGTAAGTGAACTGGCAGGATACTATTTCCTGAATCCTGCCAATTTATGACACGATCCTAACTTTACGCGAATATCTGTACATGATGAACAATTCCTGAACCAAGGTGAACAGGGTGCTGACTGTCCAGTAGATAGCGATTATAGCGGCTGCGGCAGGGAATTGGGAAGGAATGATCCAATAAGTTGAAACAAAAGCCAAGATCGGCAATAAGAACTTCATTTGTTTGTTCATGGAACCAGCCAACTGCGAAGAAAAATCGACATTGGTTGGCGTGGTTTTGGATTGGCGAGTCTGGGCTCGGACAGCCGGGGAAAAATAAAGCTGAAAAAATTGGGCTCCGGCAGTGATGAATGACAAAATCAAACTTTTCTGGGTTAAATCAATCAATCCTAGAAAATGTGTTTTGATAACCGGCACGGAAATGAAATTGTAGAGAAATTCGGGGTGAATATCTGGAATGATCTTGTAAAAAACCGAGATCAAAGCAAGCAATATCGGAAGTTGGATCAGTAACAGCAAAATTCCGGAAAAAGGACGAATGCCTTTAGACTTGTACAATTCCATGATCTTCATGGCCTGTACTTGGCGATCATTGGCGTATTTAGCTTTTAGTTGAGCCATTTCCGGCTCAACTTCCTTCATTCGCGCCTGGGTCAATATAGAAGTCCTAGATAGAGGGAACAATATCAATTTGACTATGACCGTGAAGATAATAACTGCCATCCCCAGATCTATCCACGGCAAAACATCTATAATACCCACCAAGCCATTGTAGAGAGGCCGAAATATCAGTGTTTGGTACATCCGTTCAAGTATACTTTAATATTCCTGTCTTCACAAAGAGACCATGGAGATCATCCGTCAGGGCTGGAATCAGCTCTTTTAATCCTGACAATTTTCCAAAAACAACAACATTCATTCCTTGGAGGATTCGTGGATACAAAGGCCTCACTGCCTCATATATTCGCCTGCGCATCTTATTTCTACTCACGGCTGTCTTAAATATTTTCTTGCTAGCCACGGCGGCTATCCTAGTATCGGAACAACTGCTGACAAATCTGACAGTAAAAAAAGTTGAATGAGCCACTCTTCCTTTGCTCATTACAAACTCAAATTGAAAAGTATTCAGTCTTTGCGAGCGTGGGAGCATTTTGGCTTTGATGGACCAAACACCACTACATCACATAACAAACTCATCTTAAGCCCAGTCGCTTGGCTGAAGAACTACATTTTGTGGTAGAGGCCGCTGGCAATGTTTGTTATGTGATGTAGTGGTGTTTGGTCCTTAAAAACATCAAACAGCAATACGACGACGGCCTTTGGCGCGACGACGAGTCAAGCCTTTTCTTCCAGAGGCTGTTTTCATTCGGGCACGAAAGCCGTGGGTCCGAGCTCTCTTGCGTCTTTTGGGTTGGTAAGTTATGGACATGGTTTTACTATACAGGATATGGAACACAAATCAATATCAATGAGCTCGATTTTGGCATATCCACATCTTATCAACATATTTAAGCTTTTGGCACAAGTATGTACAATCAAAAACAAGTATATACTTAGAAAATAAATCCGAGGAATAGAAATTCAATGAGTGATTATACAAAAATGTGGCAGACGGCCCTGGTGAAGATAGAATCTGACATATCACAAGCCAACTTTTCAACATGGTTCAAAGAAACCAGCATCGTTCGTGAAGAGGAGGGAGTCGTGTACTTGGGAGTGCCAAACTCTTTTACCCAGGAATGGCTTTACAAAAAATTCCACAACTCCATTTTGCGCGTTCTGCGGGCCTTGAATGAGGGAGTCCGTTCCCTTGAATATGTCATTATCACCAAAGACGGCAGTATCAAGGGGCTGGGACACGCCAAAAGAAAGGAAGTGGACCTACCGACTATGTCTATGCCTCTCCATGATTTCTACATCAACAAAGAAGACAACCTCAATCCTCGCTACACTTTTGAAAATTTCGTCATCGGCCCATTCAACGAGCTTGCTCATGCCGCCTCACAAACCGTCATTCAGAAACCAGGCCAAACATACAATCCCTTGTTCGTATACGGTGGAACCGGTCGGGGCAAAACACATCTGATCCAGGCTATTGGGAATAAAATAAAAAAAGATTTCGCCGACAAAAAAGTCTTTTATCTGACCTCGGAACGCTTCGGTTCCGAATATCTGGTCTCACTCCAAGAAAACAAAGCCCAACTATTCAAGGAAAAATATCGCCGTTTTGATGTCGTTATCATGGACGATGTTCAGTTTTTCTCAAAAAAAGAGAAATTCCAAGAAGAATTGTTTCATTTCTTCAATACATTCAAGGATACGGGCCGTCAGCTGGTATTTTCTTCAGACATGCACCCCAATATCATTCCAGAGCTAGAAGACCGTCTACGAAGCCGTTTCAACACTGGTATGGTCGTTGATATACCAGAACCAGACCATGAATCGCGGATAGCCATCGTTAGGACAAAATGCTCCACCCACAACATCACCTTGCCGAAAGATATTATAGAATTCTTGGCTGATGCCATAAAAGACAATATCCGCGAAATAGAAGGTGTGGTAAACATAGTTGCTTGTCAGACACAACTCAAAAAAAGAGAGTTGAATATAAATGAAATCAAACAGATTCTCAAAAATTGCACCAAACCAAAAAAGGTCGTTTCAATCAAAGATGTGGTCAAAACCATATCGGAATATTATGGAGTTGATGAAGACAGTATATACAACAAAACCAGACGCAAGGAGGTTGTCAGACCTAGACAAGTGATCATGTATATCCTTCGTGAGGACTTCAATATATCCTTTCCAGCTATTGGCGAAAAAATAGGAGGGAGAGACCACACCACGGTTATTCATTCATACGAAAAAATCCGAGGAGAGGTCAAAAATGATCTTTTGTTGTCGCAGGAGATCAGTCAACTTCGTTCTATGTTATAAATATAGATAATGATGTGTATAAGTATGGAATTGTTGGTGGATAAAATCGTTTATTTTTAATCTAAGAAAAACTTCTTCATCCATTATGGTTGTTGGTTATATGTTTATCCGAAAATAAAAAGTCATAAAACACTTTATATATAAAGTAAAAATAGCTTTTCAACATATCCACAGTCCTAATAATAATAAGTGAAAAATTAAAAAATAATTACTACTATAAAATACCATGAAACTAGAGATAAGTTCACAAAAACTGAAAGAAATTATACATCTTGTTGAGAGGCTTGCCGGAAAACAAACCACTCTCCCCGTTCTTTCTTGCATATTGATAAATGTTAAGAATGGCAATGTTGTTTTGAAAACAACCAACCTGGATATAGGTATTGAAATATCATTACCGGTAAAATCAGAAAAAGATGGGGTTATAGCCGTGCCAGCGAGGACATTTTCATCTTTTATTTCACAAATTCCAGAACAAAATCAAATAATTTACATGGAAGAGATTTCTGGGAATTTGAAGATATCATCATCTCATTCAAAAGGAGTCATAAAAACCGTTCCCAATGAAGATTTCCCGACTATTCCAAGAGTTTTGGATGGCCAAAATTGTGTTGTTCAGAGCAAGTTATTCTCCAAAGGGTTATCCAGTGTTTCTTATAGCGCCTCTATTTCTGGGGTCAAACCAGAACTTTCCAGTGTTTATGTTTACAAAAACAACGAAGATTTGGTATTTGTTGCCACAGATTCATTTCGTTTGGCAGAAAAAATCATCAAAATAAATACCCCAACATCATTTGGAGATATGATGATACCGTTGAATAATGTCTTGAATATAACCAAGATTTTGGAATCAATGAGTGAGAAAGTTTCAGTAACATCCAACAAAAATCTCATTTCTTTTGAGTCTGGGGGAATATATCTTGTGTCCAGGCTAATTGACGGGGTTTTCCCGGATTATCGCCAAATCGTACCCAAAGAATTCATAACAGAAGCAGTTGTTCTAAAACAAGATTTGATAAATGCTCTAAAAGTCGCCAATATATTTTCCGACAAATTCAATCAAGTGCGATTTATCATCAAACCAACAGCCAAAACATTTGAAATATTCACAAAAAACAGTGATGTGGGGGAAAATCAAACATCATTACCGGCTTCTTTGTCCGGCGAACCAGCCGAAATAAATTTTAACCATAAATATATGACTGACTGTTTCCAGTCTGTTGAATCTGACAGTGTCTCTTTGCGCGTTTCTGGAAACAATCGCCCAATGATCATTAGACCGGTTTCCGGGGATCAGACTTTCATGTACCTAGTTATGCCTATGAATCGTTGATGGTGGGGCTTGTACGATCCACAGACACATTTGAATATATGATAGGTATAGGACAATTTTTAAAAAAAATAATAAACACTCGATCTGGTGAATGGTTGATCCGTTCAAAGGTTAGGAAAGCAATAAACAAAGAGATTTTTTTGGATATACCGGAAAAAGATATTTATTTTTCACATTCAACGATTGTTTTGAAAAATGTTCCCCAAGCGGCCAGATCTGAATTGTTTATCAAAAAATCCAACCTTTTGAGGGACATAAATGCTTCGCAAAAAGTTAAGATTTTTACAGATTTTCGCTAAGGGGAGACTTTGAAATTAATACTAGCTTGGCCCTTATTCCAAACACTATCATATACAACAACCGACAAGGTATTTGAATCTGATGATAATTCGGCCACATCTCCTGGTATAAATGAAATATTGAGGGGATCTTTTTCAGAAGTTAGTATATATTTGCCATTGATGTAAAGCTCTGTTTTTTGGGGAGTATATGGCCCGACAATTTTGAGCTGGACAGTTGTGACTCTTTGGGTAGACAGGACAGCATTTGCTTCGGGAAATATTATACTGATTTGGGGAGATTTTTCCGGAGTATGAATATCATCAAATTCAGTTGGTAAAACAATATTGTTATTTTCCTTGAATTCTGGGTGAGAAGGCTGCCAGGTTTCGCTAAACCATTTACGAACGCCGTATTCCCAGGATTCGTATTGAGGATCTTGTTTTGGATCGGTTGTTGTTGGGCCTCTTGGCTCGTCTTTGTTGAGCCAATGAAGAATATCATGAACATCATTCAGGACTATTTCTTCCTGGGTTTCTGGGGGCGTGTACTCGGTTGCCAATTTGCCGGAGATTTTGTCTTTTTTGTAAGAAATTCCGCCGTACCAGATGCCACGCAAAACAGGCTTATTGTCGGTTAGAGGTGGCGGGGAGGCTCTAAAACTTTCCACAGGGGTGTCTTTGACAGCTTGGGACATGAATGCTCCCCATACTGGGGCAATTACCAACCCAGCTATATCATGCTGAAGCGGTTCATTGTCATTGTTACCGGCCCAGGCTCCCACAGCCAGGCCCGGAGTATAACCAATAGCCCAAACATCACGGAAATCATCCGTAGTACCGGTTTTCATGGCCACTGGTCTGCCTACAGTCTCAATGATTGAGCGATAACCCGGTAGTTGAGCTTTTGGGTCGGACAATATGTCAGATATTTGGCGGGCAATCTCTGGGGCCAATACGCGATATGGGTGAATTGATGATTCTTCCAGAACTATCCCCTCGGCATTTTCAACCTTGAGAACAGAACGATATGGATTGCGCACGCCATCATTGGCGAATACACCGTAGGCACTGGTCATTTCTAGCAGAGAAACTTCACCGCCACCCAAAACAAGCGACAATCCATATCTGGAGGGAGTGGTTAAGGAAGTGATTCCGAGATCCTCGGCCGTTTGGATAGAACCGTTCAGACCAGCCATATAGAGGGCTTTGACGGCTGGAATGTTGCGCGACCTAGCTAGGGCTTGGCGTATGGTCAGAGGACCCTGAAATTTTTTGTCATAATCCAGAGGAAAATAGCAAACTTTTTCCGGATCGTCTGATGGATTTTTTGGTTTGCCTTCTTTGTCGCATTGGAGGGAAAACTCGGTGGGAGTGTCAAAAAGGATTGTTTCCGGCGTATAGCCTTTTTTGAACAAGGTGGCGTAGACAAAAGGCTTGAATGTTGATCCAGGCTGGCGTTTGGCAATGGCAATGTTGTAATTGCCGTCTATGGACGAGTCAAAATAGTCTTTGGAACCAACCATGGCCAAAATATCTCCAGTTTTTGGATCTATAGCGACCATGGCGGTATTGCTGGCATTGAAATTGCTTTGGAGTGTCGGGGCGAATTTTGAAATAATTTCTTCAGCCTTTTCTTGGAGATCAAAATCCAGGCTGGTAATGACACGCAAACCACCACTCAATACCACTTGCTCGCCATATTTTTGGGCCAGATAATCTCGGACAAACATCACGAAATGAGGAGCTCTTATGCCGGAAAGATTCTTGGCTAGAAATTGAACATGTTCATCCGCGGCCGAGTCGTACTGGACATCTGAAATCAGCCCTAAGCTTTTCATTCGTTGAAGTACTAATTTTTGTCTTCCATCCAGATCTTCGCGGTGAGTGCCATAAGGAGAATAATATGTTGGAGCTTGTGGAATGGCCGCCAGATAGGCGGCTTGGGCCAGAGTGACTTCTTTGGCCGACCGGCCAAAAAAAGTCTGGCTTGCTTCTTCTACGCCGTATATAGTTCCCCCATAAGATGTCTCATTGAGATATGCTTCCAATATCTTGTCCTTGCTCATGCTTTTTGTCAGTTTGATCGCCAGGACCCACTCTTTGATCTTGCGAGTCAGAGTTTTATCCTTAGTTAGAAGGCTGTTCTTTACCACTTGCTGGGTGATGGTGGAAGCTCCTTGGCTGAACCCGCCCGAAGCGATATCAAAAAACACAGCCCTTATGATGGACAAAGGTTCAATGCCTATATTGGTGTAAAAATTGTTATCCTCTATGGCTATGGTTGCTTGACTTATAAGAGGTGATATTTCCGAAAGTGGAATATCGGTCCGTTTGGAGTTTATGCCTGTATCATACAAAAGAACAGTGCCGGTTCGGTCATATATTTTTGTTGACCTGGATATATGTCTAGCTTCCAGAGAATCCAAATCAGGCATCTTCAGATTGCCAACCCACAAAGCCCCGAGTCCCACCAAGACAAAAATCCCAGAAAATCCCAGGAATGAATATATTTTTAGATGCCGTAATAACTTTTTATTTCTACGCCTTTTGCCAGTCATGAGGGAGATTATAGCCTTATTGCTCCCATTTGTCCCCGAAAGGATTGAGTTCTTCTTCATCCAAAGAAATTTCCTCGGAAGACAATTCATCGCTCTCTTCCTCAAGTTCTGTCTCCGGATCCAATTTGCCAAGCGGCAAAGGATCCAGGTCTTTTGTGATATCCTCGGAGCGGTCTATTTCTACTTCTTGAATGGGACGGCTTTTTGTTCTCGTCATCTGAATCAATTAAAATTGATAATTTTTTGTTGAATATGTTTTAGCAAACACGGACTATTTTTGCAATGATGACCAATTGTGGATAGCGTTATGAGTGAGGGCCACGGCAATAGCGTCATATTCATCGTCCAATCTTTTTTTATTGGTTATTGCTGATGATATTTTGGGCATAGAGACGAGTAGATGTATCATCTTTATCATATGATCTTTGTCGCTGTGACCATTGCCGGTGATGGCGGCCTTGACCTGCATGGGACTGTATTCAAATATGGGTATATGTCTTTTGGTCATTTCGTATATTATGACTCCTCTAGCTTCGGAGACGCGCATGGCTGTCTTTTGATTTTTGGCTATGAATAAAGTCTCCATTGTCGCTATGTCTGGACGAAAAATCTCTATCAACCTGCTTATTTCCAGGCCTATCTGATGCAGTCTTTCGTATATACTATCTCTGGATGAAGTTCGGAAACATCCCGAATAGAGGATATTTTCATGTCCCTTAGAGAATTTTTCAATAACAGCGATTCCCAGACGGTCATAACCTGGGTCAATGCCTATTATTTTCTGGCTAGAATTTCCATTTTTGGCTTTTCTTGGCTTCATTTGGTGGTTCTATGAAGAGGCTTTAAAGCAATTTTGCGCTGCCTTTTTGGCCCATATGGACAAAAGCTTTGTCTGTGGCGATCCGGCCCCGTGGAGTCCTCTCCAATAGTCCCAAACGGATCAGATATGGTTCATAGACTTCTTCTATGGTGGATTGTTCTTCGGAGAGGGCGGCCGCTATGGTATTGAGGCCGACAGGACCGCCGCCGAACTTTGTGATGATGGTTTTGAGGATATCGCGGTCGGCAGAAGTCAAGCCGACATTGTCTACACCGAGGAGAACTAGGGCTTTTTCTACAATATCGTGTGTCAAATCAGTTTTGTTGATCTGGGCATAGTCGCGACAGCGCTTTAAGTGGTAGTTGGCTGTGCGAGGAGTGAAACGCGAACGCATGGCTACTTCGGCAACTGCCGCCGGATGGATATCAATATTAAGGATCTTGGCTGATCGGCGGACGATCTCGGCGATTTCGTCGTTAGAGTAAAATTCTAGCTTGAAGACCCCTCCGGAAAAACGCGAGCGCAGGGGAGCGGATATCATAGCGATCCTAGTGGTGGCGGCTATCAAAGTAAATGGTGGAAGATCTAGCTGAATAGTCCTGGCTGAAGGGCCTTTGCCAATAATAATGTCCAAAGTGCCAGATTCCATGGCGGGGTAGAGAACTTCCTCAATAGCTTTATTCAAGCGATGGATTTCATCTATAAAAAGGATGTCTCCAGATGAGAGGTTGGTTAGAACCGAGGCCAGATCGCCAACCTTCAATATAGCTGGCCCAGAAGTAACTTTTATTTGGGTATTAGTCTCTTTGGCGACTAGATAAGCCAAGGTTGTTTTTCCAAGCCCCGGTGGGCCATAAAAGAGGATGTGTTCGGGGGGATGTTGGCGTTCTTTGGCGGCGGTCAAGAGGATGTGAAGATTATCTTTGATGTTTTTTTGTCCGATATAATCTTCCCAACGAGAAGGACGAAGAGTCTGATCCAGAAAACCAGTCTCTTTGTCATCGGTATTGGTGTGAGGTATAGGATTTGACATTTATTTTTATTTATGATAGCATATTGCTCCGATCAAGGTTTGTTTTTCAAAATATACAAAATATAATTTTCGCTATTCTGAACGCCTAAACCTCTAAGCAATGGCCTTCCCAGGTTTGGGCGTAGGCTCTGGGACATTTTGGTCATGCGCTTGCGCATGGACTGAAATTATCCTTGAGCCTCCGCCTCGCCCGAGGCATCATGCCTCGGGATATTGCTTAGAGGTTTAGGCGCTTAGCTTTTCATTGGCAACTCTATTTGTATCCTACTCTCATCAGGCTCAAAAAAGCAATTGGTATAGTTGGGGATTGTTATTTATCTCGGTTTTGGTACTGAATTTTGGATAGATGTGTGAATGCGAGTCAGTTCAAGGTGATGTTTTTGCTGTTCTTGCTCGAGTTTTCTGATTTCATTGTGCAATATGGGAGCCTGGCGCTCATCTTCTCGTAATTTGGTCTTTTTTTCTTCTATTTGTCTTTGCAATTCCGCTATAGCTTTTTTCAATTCGGATATTTCTTTTTGTGTTTCCTGTTCTTTTGTATTTTTGGCTTGCAGTTCTTGAATTTCCTTATTCAATTCTTGCTCGGTCTTCTTCAATGTCTCATTAAGATTTTGTAGGTTGTTTGGGATCATATATTTATGTGAATATTATTAAGTGAGGCTTTTCTGGTATTGTAATTTAATCAAACAGTAAGAGCAATTACTCTTTCTAGTTCTTCCAGCGAAGTGATACCTCGCAGGGCCTTGAGGACGCCGTCCTGCTTCATGGTCAAAAGTCCTTGACCTTTGGCGGCCAACCATATCTCGCGTTCACTAGGGTTAGTTTCTACGGCATTTTCTATTTTTTCATCAGTCATGATCCCTTCGTATATTCCGATTCTTCCTTTGTAACCAGTCATATTGCATTTCTCGCAACCGCCAGGTACCCATATTTTTGTCCTGTCGGCTGGAATGAGATTTTTGTCTTCCACACTGCTCAAAGTTGCTTCAATATCTTTCTTGGCCTCTTCGGAAATAGCGATTTCTTTTTTGCAAAGTGGGCATAGACGGCGAACCAGGCGTTGAGCCATGGATACACGGATGGCTGAAGTGATCACTTTGGGATTGATGCCGAGATCAACCAAGCGCGGGAATGTGCCAGCGGCATTATTTGTGTGAAGGGTTGAGAACACTAGGTGTCCGGTTAGTGCCGAATCTATAGCGATGACGGCTGTTTCATTGTCGCGGATCTCGCCGATCATAATGATGTCAGGATCTTGTCTAACAGTGGCTCTAAGTCCCTCGGTGAAAGTGTATCCTTTGTCATTGACCTGGGTCTGGACGATGCCAGGTAGATGATATTCTATGGGGTCTTCTATGGTGATTATTTTGACTCCGGGATTGTGGACCTTTTTTAGAAAGGCATACAGAGTGGTAGTTTTGCCGGAACCTGTCGGACCGGTTGTCAGAACCATTCCGTCGGGCCGGGATATTTCTTTGAGCAAGATCTCCAAAAGTTTGCCACTCATGCCGAGATCTTCCAGAGGGATGTTTATAGTTTTTGGGTTTAAGAGGCGCAAGACGACAGATTCATTGTAAGCGCCTGGCAGTATGGAAGCCCGGACTTCTATGTCGCCAGTGCCGAGTCGGATGCTGAAACGACCATCCTGGGAATCTTTTTTGATGTTGAGTTTCATTCCAGAAAGAAGCTTGATCCTAGAGAGAAGCAGGGCATAGGTATCCAAATCAAAACGGATGACATCCGTCAAAACGCCGTCCAAACGATATCGGAGGCGTATATAGGCTTCTTCTGGCTCCAGGTGGACATCGGATGCTTCTATTGCCAGAGCTCCAGCCACTATGGTTTCCAGAATTCGGGAAACACGGTAGCTCTTTTTGGCGGCTACGGTATTTTCCAAAATAGAAATGATGGTGGGAAGGCTTTTGGCTTCACGGACGATCTCGGCGATCTCCTCGCTGGATATTTCCAAGGAACCAGCCTTGCTCTCATAGGCAAAAGAAATGTCTTTGTACATCTTCCATGCCTTTTCTAGGCTTTGGGTGGAAGCTATATAGAGTTCTGGTTGGAAACCTTTGGTTTTGAGATCGGCGATAATTTCCAGGACTTTGGGATCTTCTGGATTGCGGGCGGCCAGTTTCACCTTTTTGTCACTGATGGTAAAAGCGGCAGTTTGGCTAGCGCGGGCAGTTTTTTCTTCAATAAGGCGTAGGGCATCGGTATTTATCGGCATACCAAGCAGATTGACATGTTCAACGCCATATTTGGCTGAAAGTATGTCTATAAGTTCTTCTTCCTCGTGATGCAAAAGGTCGCCGATACGCCTATTTTGTTTGTCTTCGTCAAAATGAATAGTCATGGCGATAATTATAGCGCAGAAAGCGTCGCTATTAACAAAATTACTTACTATTGACATTATTTTATGAGTATGTCATTCTCTACACGGAGAGGCTTTGCCTCATTTTTGTTTCTTGACAGATCAATGCAGGACTTACTTTCGCTAGGAGCGAAGGGTTGATATGTCTTGGAACAAACTACGGAGAGAAACATATGAACAGAAACAGAATCGGATTGATCTTAGTGATCATTGTGACGGTGTTTGTTATCTTCAGTTCGATACTTGGGATACTCAACTGGAGGAAGGCGGCTCTCGCTAGGCGAGAAAAATCAGTTCAGATCCAGGAGCATGCGGTGCCAATTGAGAAATTGGCTGAAACCCTGGGTATCGGGGTCACAGAGGTTACGACCCAAAAAGATGGGACACAAGATGTGTCGGTGATTGTCCATGACAGGGGCGCTTCATTCGTGATGGCACCAATGTCGAATCGGTCACCGACGGTAGTACCCGAACAGCAGGTTCGGGAAATGCAGAGACAGAGACAAAAACAACAGTAAGAGACAAATGATAACAAACAAAATACAGATACGAATGAAAACAAAACTCACATCAATTATCGGTTTCCACATCGGTTTCATCCTCATCACCTTGTGGCTCTGGCCTGCAGTCGGCGCCCAAGCGATTCCAATCGCCCAGGCGCTTCCTGTCGGAAGCGCAGATATTCTGCGTAACTTCGCGCTTGGTCAAGTGACACACGGCAGCCGGGTGGTTACGGCACCGAGCCTCGATTACCAATGGCCTGAATCCATCACGTACACCAGCGTTATAGGAAGTGGCGCTGAAGAAGTGCTCGACAAGTTGTTCGATGTTGAATTCAAATATAGGCTTATTAACCCCGTTGACACAGTCACAGGGTATGTGTACCTGTACGATACCGAAGACAACCTGCTCTTCTACGGAATTGCCAATTTTACTGCGGCGGATCTGGAGAAAGGCAAGCCCCAGTACAACATCTGGATGCAGGAAATTCCACTGACTGGTCTCAAGGATATTGAGTCGGCGGAGGTTCTGGCGATTGACGAAAAGGGACAAACTGCCAGGAGATATCCCCTGAACATCAAAAACGGTCACCCCCTTTTCCCGCCATGGATGGCTGGAGCTCCAAATGGAATCATGGTGATTCGATCCAAGGATGGTTTACTCACAAGGTATGACCTTTCAAACCCCGTGACCGAAACTCCTGGAACGACAACAGAAGGGGAATCGGCTTGGAAAATTGATGGGCATTATGTCTTCGGGAAATTCAATTGCCCAGTCGGCACCTGTTCAAGCCCAGCTACAGTCACGGTGAAAATCACCGAGCTGTGGACTCGTCCAACGGTCTTACTCCGGTTCACTGAGGGACAAATTATCATCTTTGACGTGATGGGTTTTGTTCAAAATCAAGGAGGTACCAACTTCGAACGCCCCTTCGGTTTTCGACTCGAGCAAGTCAACGGTCCTTTGGCAGGTGGCGGAATTCTTTCTACTACCGAGTCAACGCAAGTTTCTTTGCCTACTAGCGGCGACTACCGAATCTACTTCGAGTGGAAAGAATTCGGGGAATCAGGAACTCTCTACACTGGCCCGGAGTTTCCGGAAAAAAGCGAGGTTATCAGTACTTCGGTCACAATTCCCTAGGACTGATTGTTTGAAATTTCACAGCCGCTTGAGCGCGAGATACTCAAGCGGTCTTTTTTATGTACGAATCAATTTGAATCATGTATGTCTTAAAATCAGAAAAGTGATTTTTGAGATTCCTTAGAAACATTTCCTTATCTAGTTTTTCATATCTGTGAACAAGCATGTTTCGAGCGCCAACGATCGGGGCTATTCTTTTGGCGAATTCATTTTCAAGCACCTTGCATTCTCCGAGAGCCACAAAAGTACTTTGCAGGTCGTCTGGAGCTCCAAGCTTGCCCTCTCGCAGTATGTGAATATTGATGTCAATCATAAGGTCAACCGCAAGCTGAAAATATCTTTCAATGGCCGGTAATTTCAAATCATCCTTTATGAGTTTGTTTATTTCTGAACCAGAAACATAATACTCAAGTTTTTTGACATTCTCGGCAAGCAATTGTATTTTTTTTGTTATGAAATCTGCGTCAAGCATTTTTGTATTCTTCAATTATATTGGAAACATAATGTGATCTCAAATCAAAGAGAGGACGAGCTTCGTCGTATAAGCGCAGCGCGGAAATAAAAAAAGTATCAAAAAGATGTCTTTCTTTCTCATACAAAACAATAGCATGTTCAACGATCTTCTTTCCAAGAAGCGGTGACACATTTTTTAGATTGACAAGCTGTATGGCGTTATGTTTGAAGATTTCAATTAGTTCATTATTTATTTTGATCTCTTCCTCAAGATTAATCTTCTTTCCAGAAGAAAGATAAGCAATATCATAATCACTTTCCTTGTGAGTTTTGCCGGTAACTTGTGAACCAAAAAGAACAACAAGGGCCAAATCATACTTTAAAGCCAGTTTTTTTATTGGACCTTTTTTAGAAATCACATTTATCATACTCCGACAATAGCATATTTTGTGAATTTTTCAACTCTTTGTGCTAATGGGAGCACATTTCCAAGCTCTTACCAGCATCTATTGACTTTTCTACACACTCATGCTAACATATTTTCATTGGTAAGTTAGAAAAATTAGACAAACAAAAGAAAGAAAGGTCTTTGAATTATGAAAAAGTTTTTTCAGTTAGCGAGCGTTTTAGCGCTCGCTCTGATTGTTGGTGGCTGTGCTCTTGGAGCTGGCCACCGCCGAGTTCAGACCCCGTGCCAAACGGGTAATGAGGTTTATCTCGGGATTACGCCGGGGTTGGGCTCGGGCAAGTGCCTGCCTCCGCCACGGTTGCGGCAAGTTCCGATTCACCATGCCCCGGTGGTGGCCCACCGGTACGGCGTCCCCCAGCAGCCCTACCAATTGGTTCCCCAAAGAGGTTGCCCAACTTGCGGGGCCCCTGGCCGCTGTGAGCACATCACATTCCACAATCCCTGCCGGGGTTGCGGGATCTTCAAGCCCTGTGAGCATCGCCCGCCTTGGGATCAGGTCGTTCAATAACAGGAGATTGAATCTCCTCCAGCCGCTTCTCCACAGGGGGATGCGGCTGTTTTTTATTAAGGTTTCAGCATAGCGAGGCCTCGCCTCGCTATGCTGAAACCTAGCTGATATCATTGGTCCATGAATAAATATATATCTCATTCTCTTTTAAAAACCTCGAATATTGCTAGGGAATGGTTAAAGGAGGTGAGTGAAAATTTACCCAGAATAGAATCTGGCGCAATCGTGGTTGGACTTTCTGGGGACCTTGGTTCTGGAAAAACTGCCTTTGTAAAAACCGTAGCTAAACTTTTGGGGGTGACAGAAGAAGTGACCAGTCCAACATTTGTGATTATGAAGACATATGAGATCCAACAGGAATATTTCAAAAGATTGGTTCACATTGACGCTTATCGGCTGGAAAAAGACGAAAAATTAGAAGTCTTGAGATTCAAGGATTTGATCGCTGATCCAGGAAACTTTATTTTCCTAGAATGGCCGGAGCGAGTCGAGACGGTTATGCCTGATGATGCCATCAAAATATCTTTCAAATTTATTGACGAAGGTGTGCGGGAAATTACATTTGAATGAGATAGGACTCTTCTACACCAATCACTAATGCTAGAATGATGTTATGCCCAAAAAAGATGGCCGGAAACGCCTAGTTTTGTTGGATGCTCACGCTATATTGCATCGCGCTTATCACGCCTTGCCTGATTTCTCAACATCAAAAGGCGAACCCACTGGAGCCTTGTACGGATTATCAACTATGGTTATAAAGATCATTGAAGATCTCAAGCCCGACTATGTGATTGCCTGTTATGACCTTCCTGGTCCCACATATCGCCATGAAGTTTATACTGCTTACAAAGCCAAACGCCAGAAAACCGATAATGACCTCATCATTCAGATCAATCGATCTCGCGATATATTCAAGGCCTTGAACGTGCCAATCTACGACAAAACCGGTTTTGAGGCTGATGATATTATTGGCACAATCGTTGAACAGGTCATGGTTGAGAATACAGACAAAACAATAGAAATCATCATCGCTTCTGGGGACATGGACACTCTACAGCTCGTCAAAGGAGACAGAGTCAGAGTCTATACCCTCAAAAAAGGTATAAAGGATACGATAATTTATGATCAAGAGACCGTCAAAGATCGTTATGGTTTTGGGCCGGAATTGATGCCTGACTACAAAGGCTTGCGAGGAGATCCGTCAGACAACATTATCGGAGTCAAGGGCATAGGTGAAAAAACTGCCACTATACTCATAAAAACATTTGGAACTATTGAAAATGTTTATCTGGAATTGGAAGCTGGACATCATAAGAAATTTGAAGAAGCTGGAATCAGTGAGCGGATCATAGGCATTTTGGGTGAGAACAAAGAAGAAGCCGAATTTAGCAAGATGTTAGCCACTATCCGTCGTGATGCTCCAATACAGTTTGTAATACCGGATAAATCATTCAAGCAATCCATAGAAATGTCGGCCATTGGTTCATTGTGGAATGAGCTGGAATTCCGGACTCTTATCCAAAGATTACAAAATGTCCTTGACCAGAATATTGACGGAGGAATCAATAATGATAAAGAAAAAAAACAGGATATTACAGCGGAGGAGGTGGAAAAAGTTGGTTTGGCTCTGTGGCTTGTTCGTTCTGATATTACAAACCCAAAATTAGAAGATATATTGCAATTTGCTCAAACAGACGATTTTGCCAAAGCGACCGAGAAAATCATGGCCGAATTGGTTGAGCGAAGCCTTGGGAAGGTTTATGAAAATATAGAATTGCCGCTTATACCGATCACTCACGCTATGGAAAAACGAGGAATTAAGATAGATAGGGCGGAACTCCTTAGGTTGTCGGAGGTTTACCACAAAGAGTTGTCTCGTCTGGAAAAAGATATTTGGGAACATGCTGGCGGGGAATTTAACATCAATTCACCGAAACAGCTTGGCGAAATACTTTTTGATACTTTGGGTTTGACAGCCAAAAACATGAAGAAAACTGGTGGTGGAGCCCGCTCTACCCGCGAATCCGAATTGGAAAAACTTCGGACCCTTCACCCTATCGTCCCTCTATTGTTTGAGTACCGTGAATTGCAAAAACTGCTTTCTACCTATATAGACGCCATCCCGCCGCTTCTTGACTCTGATGATCGTTTGCATACGGACTTCATTCCATCAGGTAGCACTACCGGTCGGATGGCTTCGCGCGACCCAAATCTCCAGAATATCCCCATCAAATCCGATCTGGGCAGAGCTATCCGAAAAGCCTTCGTTTCTAGTAAAGATTCTCGTCTTGTAGCTTTTGATTATTCACAAATGGAGTTGCGGATCGCGGCATTCTTGTCTGGTGATACGAAGATGATAGATATATTTCGCCGCGGAGACGATGTTCATGCATCGGTGGCCGCGGAAGTATTCAAGGTCAAAGCTGAAGATGTTACTTCCGATATGCGCCGTCAAGCCAAGGTTATAAATTTTGGGATCATATACGGCATGGGTGTTACGGCTCTGCAGAGCAATCTTGGCACTACTCGGGCTATGGCCCAAAAGTTTTACGCCGAATATTTTCAAGCGTTTTCAGGGTTGGCTGAATATATAGACAGGATCAAAACCGAGACAGTTGACAAGGGTTATACCGAAACTTATTTTGGTCGGCGGCGTTATTTTGAAGGGATCAAATCCAAGATTCCATATATTCGGGCTCAAGCCGAGCGGATGGCGGTGAATGCTCCTATTCAAGGCACGGGAGCTGATATCATCAAGTTGGCCATGATAAGGATTGATGAATATATTCAAAAGGAGAATCTTCGGGAAGAAGTCTTTGCTCTACTCCAAGTCCATGATGAGCTCATATATGAGGTCAAGGATGATAAGGTGGATATTTTTGCTGTGGCGGTCAAAAAGATCATGGAGTCTGTCATTGATCCGGCTCTTATTCATGGTATTGTTTTGAGAGCAGATGCTCACATAGGTAATAATTGGGGAGAGCTGAAATGAGAGAGCTTGGTGAGAACAACATCTCATCACAAAGACATTGCCAGCGGCCTCAAACCAAAAGAGTTGGCCTTTAGTGATACACCCATAAATCACCACATAGTCTTTGTGATGAGATGTTGTTCTCACCAAGCTCATGAGTGGTCGCTTACGTTTATAATTCATCATGTTATTTGTTTTTCATGGCACAGATGTGGCAAAAGCGGGCGATAAAGCTAGAAGCCTGATTGGTTCTTTGCGCGCCAAGAAGCCGGATGCTCCCTTTATCCATATCGGCGCCGATGATTGGAGCGTTGCGACTCTCCAGGAATATGTAGGTGGGCAGGGATTATTTTCAGCCAAGAGTATTATTTTTTTGGATAGAGTGATGGAGGATGATCAATCCAAAGAATCTCTGCTCGGCCTATTGCCGGCTATCAAGGGTTCGGAAAATATTTTTATAGTCTTGGAGGGGAAACTTGACGCGGAGTCAAAAAGAATCTTTGGGAAATACGCTGATAAGTCAGCCTCATTTCAAAATGGGACAACCACAAAAGACAATAGTCCAAAAAAAGTTTTTGCTTTGGCGGATGCCTTGGGTGAGCGCCTGGCCATCCGAGCATGGACAATATACAGGGAACTGGTGGACGGCGGCGCGCCTTCGGAAAGCCTAATCGGAACGCTTTTCTGGCAGGTCAAATGTATGTCATTGGCCAATATCTCAAAAATCGCTGACCAGGCCGGTTTGAATAGTTTTGTGTTTAGCAAATCAAAACGCTATCTTAAAAATTATTCAAGTCTGGAAATAGACCGATTGATGACTGATATCATCGTTTTGTATCACGATGGTCATCTTGGGATAGCGGATATGGAGATTGGGCTGGAAAAAATACTTCTGGAACTTTCCGACAAGAAAGACCAAAAAATAGATCTTGAAAATATAGTATCATAGGGGAATGACAGCTTTCGTTTTTCGGGAACTTGGCAGGGATGAATCCTTTGATCCTCTGACTCTGTCTCCTGATACTTCCTTTACCCAAGCCAGATTTTATAGGCAGTGGCAGGAGGGTTTGGGCAGGGATGTGAGAAGATATCTTGTTTCGCGGGGAGACAAAACCGTGGCCTATTTCCAGATCGTTCTATATCCCTTGGCCTTTGGTAAACAATATGCCTATGTACCATACGGTCCAGTTATCGGCGATTTTTCCGAAGATTTTATGCTGGCTCTGAAAACCAAAATCAAAAATATAGCCAGAAAAAACAATGTCGTATTCGTTCGCATGGACTTCACTCCTCCTCCAAAAAGTATTGACCAGAAGAAAATTATTGAAAAAGTTTTTAGGAAGTCCCACCTAGTTACTTATCATTCCGCCTATTTCCAGCCGCGTTTGGAGTGGTTTTTGGACTTGAATATATCAGAAGAGGATATTCTACGTAATATGCCGAAGAATGGCAGGTATTCTATACATCTGGCAGAGAAAAAAGGGGTTACCACAGAAATTATTTCGGCCGATTTTAATAAATATTTTGATGATTTTTATAGATTAATGTCTATAACAGCTTCACGCAATGGCTTCAGTTTGCATTCTCGCGCCTACTATCAAAACATTTTTAATCACCTTGACGCTAGCTATGCGTATATGGTTATAGCCAGGTATCAGGGGGAAATCTTGGTGGCGGATGTCATCATTCATTATGGTCATATCGCCAACTATGTTTATGGTTCTTCTAGCAATGAACATCGCCAAATCGCTCCGACATATCTAGCCCAATGGTCGTCTATATGTCATGCCAAGAAACTTGGCTTGGCTCACTACAACTTTGGCGGTATAGCATCGGGTGATATATACAAAGGCTGGGAAGGTTTGACGGCTTTCAAAAAGAAGTTCGGCGGCCGTGAAGTCAGACATTCTGATTTTTTTGATGTAGTGACGCAACCATTCTGGTATTTTGTTTACAATGTCAGGAAGGGAATGAAGAGGCGGTTTTAAAGTTCTGAAATCTATTCTTGCGCAGACTTTCCAAAAAAGCCAAATGAGTCCGGACATTGAAATGATAATTATAACTTTGGAGAGGAATCAAGTCTTTTTCTCTTTGTAATCTAACAATAGCGTCATCCAAAGTAAGCCATTCTATTTCTAGGTCGATTTCATCGGCTTGAGTTGTTTGAGGAAGACCTTTCTCTCCTATGAGTTTTGCAACAAAAAAGTGCGTAATTTGTCTTCCTCTTTGAATACGATATTCATCTGCAATAGCAATTTCTTCTATTTCGCCGATCTTGCAACCTACTTCTTCCAATGATTCACGACGAACAGACTTCGTTAACGATTCTCCATTTTCTGTTCCTCCACCAGGTAGGAGTCGGTATTTTTTCCGACCAGGGCTATTTTATTTTTGTCATCAAAAATCACCACCTTAACAGCCTGTCTGGGCGGTCTATCTTCTGGAAATTTGTCAAAGCGTTTGGCTTCGGGGAAGATATCTGCGTCTTGTAGTGTAATGAGAGGTTTCATTGAGAAAATATGGAATCGAGATCATGTGACTGTAATTTTCAATCCCAGTCCCGAAGTAATTTTTTGAAGAAAAGATAAGGTAGGATTTGTTCTGCCAGATTCAAATCTGGCGAGGGCCGATTGGGCAATACCAAGCTTTTGAGCCAATTGTTTTTGAGTGAGTTTTTTCTCAATACGAGCCTTGACTAGTGCGTTGTAGATCTTGAATTCAACTTCAAGACTATCATACACTTTCTTTTTGGCTGGATCACTAAGAAACTCCACCATAGATTGTTTGAATGTTTTCATAATTTCAATTATATAACATGTATGTTATATTAAGCAATCTTGATAACTTTCTTTTGAATTCTTCTTGCATGATCAATGTCTCTTACACTTATTTTCCACACTTTCTTTACAAAACCATGAATTAAGTACGCTTTATTTTTATGGAAAATATATAAGATTCTAATCTTTAACAATTTCTAGTGCGAGAAGCAGTTAAATCATCAAGATTATTGATAAATTTATCAACCTTTTCGTTCCAATAAATGATTTCCATTTAGACACAATACACTATATTCATCATGTTGTGCGCCCAGTTGGATTCGAACCAACGACCCTCTGCTTAAAAGGCAGGTGCTCTACCGGGCTGAGCTATGGGCGCATGTCGCAACATCATTACATTTTTCAATATAGACTACAAACTATATTTTATTAAATTCATCTACCGACAAACCAGCCTGCTTCACAACGATATTGTATAGTGTTCCTATAAGTATTAGGCAATTTTGGGAATAAATAACTTTAGATAAGTACCTTCTGTTTGAAATGCAGGTTTTGGCACCTCGTGTTGTGTTTTTGCTAGCATTTCCAAATAACCCAAAGCTGCTTCTTTGACATTGGATTCTGCTTCAGCAAAAGAGTCTCCAAAAGAAGATACATGGTTTAATTCTGGGACAGTGGCTGTAACCTGGGCTGTTTCCTTGTCTATTTCATATTCAATTCTGTATTCTACATTTTTTGACATAATTGAAATATAGTATTTTTTTTGCAGAAAATCAAGCAGGAGTTGATATTACAACGGCAGATCAAAAGAGAAAGATCCGGGACCAGTCAGGAGTATAGAGATTGCCATGACCAGAAGAAGCAAGTAATAATTGACACCGTCGGAAAGGAATGTTCGTTCGCGAATCTTGAAAATCAAGCGGACTAGCATGTCTATAATCACGACCAGAGCCGCTGCTTGTGTCCATAGTCCTATCAAGACGAATGCTCCGGCTAGAGTCTCAATGACGGCGATGATTTTGCTATTCGTATCAGTTTTTTTGTTTGAAAGTACTTTGTAAGTCGAAAACAGCAAAACCGCGCTCAAAGAGAGGCGGATAAACAATGGTGAGAGCTGATTCCAAGAGAGAAGAGTGGGGAATAAAGACAACATTGAACAAATGATAACATAAAAAATCAAACAGACAATATTTGGTGTTTGTTGCAAAAGTGAGTACCGCGACCACCCAGAACGATACGCATAATAGTGCCACTGCAGTTTGGTTTGGAACATTTTGTGCCCGTCTTCCTGTAAGCTCTATGATGTTCTTGGAAAAAGCCTTTCCCTCCATGAATGTTGCGATAGTCCGACATAGAGTCTCCGCCGAGATCTATGCCTCTGGCAAGGGTTTTCTTTATGGCCAGGAAGAGAATCTTGAGTTTGGGTTCTCCAATATTCTTGACTTGTTCAGCCGGGTGTATGCCCGCTTGCCAGAGCGACTCATCAGCGTAAATATTTCCGATTCCGGCGATGATATTTTGGTCCATAATGACTTGTTTTATCTTTGCCTGTGAACGAGTCATCAATCTCTCTTTGAATTTATCAAATACAAAACCTTTTTCCAGAGGTTCTGGTCCTATCAAATTCAAGTGTTTGGAGCTGTGGTGGGGAATCTCATTGATCAAGGTTACCTTCGCGAATCTCCTCATATCGGATAGGACAAGACATTTGCCGTTGGACAAAGTAAAGGCCAAGCGAATGAAGCGGTTGAAGGGATCTTTTAGAGGTTGAGGTCTAATCGGAATCCACGGTTCTTTCTTTTTTCTTGAATCAAAATGGTATTTTCCATAGAGAAGATGCCCAGTCATCTTCATGTGAATCAAAATAACCGATTTATTATTTAGATGTATCAGAATATTTTTGGCTCTACGGGATATCGAAGTTATCTTGGACCCGATTACTTTTTTCTTGAAACTCTTGAAATAGTCGGGATCTTTGATCGTTTCGGAACCATGGAAATATTCGCTGTTATAACTTGACCAAACATTCTCGACGACCAACCCAATGACACACTTCTTCAAACCATTTACGGTTGTTTGTACTTCTGGCAATTCTGGCATAGGTTCACTATAGCAATGGGTTATAATAAATGGAACATGCGTCACATCCTTATTGCGCTTCTTTCTACGACCATCTTCGGCGGAATCTGGTTTGCGGATCGCTATCCGGATCAGACTGGCTATATTATCCGAACAGTTATTGACGGGGGTGTTCAGTTGGCCGCCGCCATAGCCCACAAACCAAAAACCGTGGCGGGACTGAAGTCTGCTTACGACAGAGCCGAACAAAATCAAGAAAAAATAAGAATTCTAATAGTGCCTGGTCATGAGCCGGATTATGGGGGTACAGAATTTAAAAAGATTATAGAACGGGACTTGAATGTCGTCCTGGCTGATCATTTGCTCGGTTTCATGGGCCAGAATAAAAAGTATCAAGTGTTCACAACAAGAACAAAAGAGGGTTGGTCTCCAGAGTTCTCTGATTATTTTAAGAATCAATGGGACAGCATAGTTTCGTGGCGGGCGGCTATCCGAGAACAAAAAACCACCATGATCGCGGCTGGGACTCATTCGCGCATGGAACCAGCTATTAAACACAATGATATTCCAAGAAATGTGGCCTTGAGACTTCATGGAATAAATAAATGGGCCAATGAAAATGATATTGATATTGTCATTCATATTCACTTCAATGATTATCCGGGGCATCCAAAAAACATTGCCGGTAAACATTCGGGTTTTGCTATATACATTCCAGAAAATCAGTATCAAAACAGCACCTCTACTCGGGCTGTGGCGGAGGCTATATTCAGGAGACTGGAAGAGCACACCCCGGTCAGCACTCTTTCCGGCGAATCCAATGGCATAATAGAAGATCCAGATCTGATCGCTATTGGAGCGGATGATTCTGCTAACGCGGCCAGCATGCTCATAGAATATGGTTATATTTACGAACCGCAATTTGCCGATCCGGTGGATCGCGACCCTGTTCTGAAGGATTTGGCTTTCCAAACATATCTTGGCATTAAAGATTTCTTTGACCCATCGGCAAATGCCAGACTTTATAATGATACGAGCATTTCGCCATATATTTGGAGCAAACCTATACAGTAAACAACTTTTTCAATTCTTCCCGTGCGACAGCGGCATCACTCCAGGGAGTTTTTTTACCATTTGGACCCATGATATATGGGTCTGTGCCCTTACCGGTAATCAAAACAGTGTCGCCGATTTCAGCCCTTTTCAGGGCTTCAGCTATGGCTTGGCGACGATCCATGATGATTGTTGGTTTTTTGGAAGTGATTCCCTCGGCTACATCGGCTACTATTTTATTTGGTTCTTCGTCGTAGGGATCTTCATCAGTCAATATGATCTCATCGCAATATGTGTCGGCGATCGCTCCCATAGTTAGCCTTTTCCAGGTGTCGCGTCCACCACCGGTGCCGCCTAGGACACAAATATTTCTGGAATTTTGAAAGACTTGATAGAGTTTTTCTAGTGAATCTGGGGTGTGGGCATAGTCCACTATAACTGTGAATGGAGCGCCCTCTATCCTCTCTACTCGGCCGGGGATACCGTCAAATTTTTCCAAAGCGCGGACGATAATGTCGTCGGACACTTCTTGGCTGGCGGCCGCGGCCGCGGCCGCCAAAATATTATAGAGGTTAAATAACCCCGACAGAGGCGAATAGACTGATTGACCGGCTCTACTAAAACGCAATCCCTCTTTTAGGACTTCGTAAGGTTCGGCGTCTCGGACGCTATAAGTGATCTTCTGATCTGCCAGACAGACCAAGAAGCGGCCGCTTTCTGGATCATCGGCGTTCGCTATGATAGTTCGGTTTTTCTTTTTGGAGTGTCCTAGACCATGAGCGATACAGACTTTGGCTTCAATATATTTTTGATACGAGCCGTGGGCTTCTACGTGTTCGGGGGAAATATTGGTAACGATCAATGCGTCAAGTTGGACGAAACGATGTCGGTGCATAGAAGCTCCTTGCGATGTCATTTCCAAAATAGCATAGTCACATCCAGCTCTAACAGCCTTGTTCAGAAATCCTTGAATGAATAGCCTTCCAGGCATACTCATTTTGTATAGGTTTTCAGAAGAATCTTCAGCGATTTTGAAGCGGATGGTGTTGGAAAGGGCTGTCTTGTAGCCAGCCTCTTCCAATATAGCGTTCAAAATCTCGGCTGTGGAACTTTTGCCCTTGGTGCCGGTGATACCTATGATCTTAATCTTTCTGGAAGGGAAGCGGTATATCAGAGCGGCGGCAAAAGCCAAAGTAAGATGATATATAGGCTGAAAAAAAGCAAATATTTTTGAGGGTATCAGGCGACGGATCTTGGAAAGGATAAGATCTAGCATTGGAGATTATGAACCGAGTATCTTGAGGGCCGCCTTGACCTTGGCGCTCGTGTCGGAAATGTTTTTGTCAATCTTCTTCAGTGCCTGACGAGCCTCATCAGAATCATAACCAAGAGCCTTGAGAGCAGATATGGTATCGGCGTCGCTAGACATGCCGACAGAGGTGTCTTCACCGTCAACAACGCTTCCCAATTTGTCTTTGAGTTCCAGGACGATCTTTTCGGCGGTTTTTCGGCCAAGGCCGGAGACCTTGACTAGATGAGAGACGGATCCGGCCCGAACAGCACTAACGATAGCGTCGCTGGAAGCAACAGACATGATATTCAAGGCGGATTTTGGGCCGATACCGGAGACGCTTATCAACAATTCAAAGAATCCCTTCTCTTTCCTGGAAGCAAATCCATATAAGTCCAGGGCGTTCTCGCGCACGGCTAGGTACGTCCACAGGGTGGTTTGATTGCCGATCTTGAGACTGTGCAAAGTGTCATCGGTCACGAAGACTTTGTAGCCGATACCTTGAATATTGACGACCACATGCCGGTCGCCACATTCTATTATCGGTCCATTTATAAGCGAAATCATTCCGCCATGATAGCGAAGTTTCTTTACTTTTACCAACGGTCGTGGTAAGTTTTTTGACACACTGGATAATATGCCTATCACTTCTTCAGCCAAAAAAGCTCTGCGCGCTTCAAAGAAAAAGCACATTTTCAATATGCGTCGCAAGGGGGCCATAGACAAAAACCTCAAAGAGTTTCGTCGTCTTATCTTGGCCAAAGACAAGGACGTCGCCAGCAAACTGATACCTTCCATATACCAAGCCTTGGACAAGGCGGCCAAAACAGGCTACATCAAATCTAATACATCTTCTCGTCTCAAGTCTCGTATTATGAGAGCCAGAAAAAAGCTTGATAATGTTTGAGTGAGAGGAATCGGTCACGAGTCCTCGCCTGCTGGCTCGGCTCGCGACCCCGACTCGCTCGCCTTCGCTCGCTCCGTCCTTCGATTCCTCGTGGTTCCTCCAGCGACACAAAAACTTCCAGAAAAAAACCTGACAGTTTTTGGTCGGGTGCCCATCAAGGAATTGAATTGGAACGGAATTCTCCGAAATATCCGAGAGATTAAAGACCTTTTAACGATCGTTCTCCCGGAGGCAGGCATAATTCCGGACTTTTCGACGCTTTATGCCTAAACACATGGAACCTGCCTTTTACAACCGTAATTTTAGCAGAAAAACCGAGATCATTCCAGACCACATCAGCTCCCAAGTAAACGCCCCGATTGTTGCCACGTGTTTGCCCTTGTGGCGAGCTTTGCACCAAAGGTAAGAGCTTTGCACCAATTGAGACACTGACGAGCCGTAAAACCAAATTTGAGAGCGTGAGACGATTTGCTTAACTCAAACAATGTTAAGCAAATCACACCGAGTCATATTTGCTTAACAAAACTTCTTATCCAAACACGAGCACTTTATCCGACTCTTCAACCATCTTGAGTAAATCTGTCATGGTAGAGACCGGGCAGACCCGGGACTCTTTTTTGCCGCGAATTTCCAAACATGTGCCACAAGCGTATAGGTTTCCTTTTAATTCTTTGTACTCCGCAACCTTCTTGGAGATATCAAAGTGTTCCGTGTCGACAACGGTATCAAGCTCGGCTCCTTCGCTCATCAAAAAGATAGTTACCCTATGATTGGCCTTAAGCGAGGTAATGCCAAAACGGAACGTGTTCCAAATATGTTCTGGATTGTTAGATTGTAAGATGATGCCGAGCTTCATAAGTCTATTTTAGCAAAAAAAGGAATAGATAAAATTTAAAAATATCAATCTCCATACTATTTGAACAACTCTCTAAGTGATCGGGGCCAACCGATCATAAGAAGTAACGCAAGCGGTGCACCCCAGTTTGCGGAACGTTCGACAAAGTCCCAGATTGGCATACCTACGATCGGACGAATAAGCGCAGTCCAGAATCCCCAGAAAATCATCCACAGGAGCGCAAGTCGCACTGGCTTTATGAGAATAAGCAGTGCAAGCGCAATATCTACAAGGCCGATGAAAAATAGAATCTGCGTTGCAATCCCTGCATCTGTAATTCCGAATGTTCCAAACCAGCCTATCCAATCCTTCTTCCCTTGTAGAGCAAAGACACCGTGGCCGATGAATTCACCAGCAACCGATATTCGTAAGACCCATTCAATAAGTTTTATATTCATAATGTTTTTATTTTAATTATTCGACCTTGAAGCCAAACATCATGCTGGCCTCTAAGTGCTCGGCAATATGGCAGTGTGCCATCCATTCGCCGGGATTTGTCATATCAACCAGAATCTCGATAGTATCGCCATTTGGAATGAGTACTGTATCTTTCCAAACAAGATTGTCATTTGGTTTGCCATTGATAGAGAGCACTAAGAACTGTTGACCGTGAAAGTGAATTGGGTGTTGCATCGGATGCATGGAATTTCGGTCGTTCTCGATTTTGATTTTTACCTTGTCGCCGACTTTGAATTTCCAATCAATATCCATATTTTTCTTGCCAGTGTCCTCATCAAGAATAACCCACTTCATCATCTCTGGATTAGACGCAACATTCATCATGGAGTTGTTATCTTCCCATTCAATGGGTTCACCGCTTGCCATCATTGATCCGTTCGACATGCTCTGGCCATTGCCCATCATGTGCATATTGTGGCCACCAGTCTGTTCCTGTTGCATCATGCCTTGCATGTCCATGCCCATGTCAATCGTGAGCTTAAGACGCTTGTCCGCCGGTTTATTGAATGATGATCTGAATGCATCAATTTCTGACTGTATATCTTTGTTTGAACGCAGTACCACAAATTCTTTATCGAACGAAGTCGCTATCTTTTCACTAGTGACAGTAATTGTGCCAAGCATATAGGTGCGCTCCGGAGTTTTATGCTCCAGTTTATATGATCCAGAATTTGCAAATAAAACTTCAACGATGGCACGCTCGGAAGGACTCAAGATCACGCTGTCACTCCACGTTTCTCGTTCGTATTTACCGCCGTCAGCCCCCACAAGCTTCATTTTTGCGCCGGGAACAGAAAGATTAAATACTCTGGTATTTGCAGAGTTGGTGATATAGAAGCGGATCACTTCTCCCGCTTTCGCTTGAAGGGCATAGTTTGTCTCGCCATTTACGAGCATGGTATTGCCGAACCGACCCATAAGGGTGCGATCAGCAGAAGCTTTGCTGAATGTTGCAATCTTGCCGTTTTCGATGAGAATATCGTCTACAAACAATGCAACTTCACGATTGACGGGAGACCAGTAATTCGGGTCACTGGGGGTGACAAGATAATTGCCGTAGAGGCCGAGCTCCTGTGCATAGTCTTCTCGAATATGTGGATGATACCAATACATGCCCTCATCAGGGAATTTGACCTTATAGGTAAAAGATTCACCCGGCTTGACCTTTTTCTGTGTCACATCTGGAACGCCATCGAATTTATTCTCAATCCGTACTCCGTGGGAGTGGATCGTAGTATCGACATCAGTATTATTGGTGAAGTTGAGTGTCACCTCTGCCCCTTGCTTAACTTTGATGAGTGGTCCCGGAATCATTCCGTTGTATGCAAGCATTTTGACCACACTATTGCCGATCGTTTTCTTTACTATTGAAGCAGAGAGATTGTATGTGTCGCCATTTTTAAGCTCGACCGTTTCCGAAGCCTTAGCTTCTGCAAGACCAGTAATATCAGTAGAGAAATTGCCAGCCAATACTTTATTGTCTGTGTCTGACTGCTGTAAAAGGACAATCCCGCCGATCACAACTACAACCACAATGATTCCTATAATTACTTTATTATTCATATTTTTTATTAATTAATTTATAATTTCTCACACTGCGATCAAGTCCTTCTCAACACGCTTTAATAGCACTGCATTCACCGCAACTATTATCGAGGACACGCTCATAAGAAGTGCCGCGAATTCTGGACGAAGCATAATACCGAAACCAGGATACAAAATCCCGCCAGCAATAGGAATTGCAAGGACATTATAAATTGAAGCCCAGAAAAGATTTTGCTTCATTTTGCGAACCGTTGCCTTGCTGAGTGTAATAGCTCGGAGTATGTCTAGTGGGTCTGATTTCATGAGAACAACTTTTGCTGTCTCAATTGCAACGTCCGTACCTGCCCCAATTGCGATGCCTACATCAGCTTGGGCAAGTGCTGGTGCGTCATTAACACCATCTCCCACCATTGCAGTGAATTTTCCCTCGTCCTGAAGTTTTTTTACATATTTGGCTTTATCTTCTGGAAGAACTTCGGCAAAAATCCGATCAATGTCTAATTCCTTTCCTACAGCTCCAGCTACTTTTTTATGGTCACCCGTAATCATGGCTATTTCAATACCAAGTCCTTTGAGTGCAGTTATTGCTTTCTTTGCACTCGGTTTAATTGTATCTGCGGCGGCGACAACGCCTGCGAGCTTGCCATCAATCGCAATCAGACTCAAAGTTTTACCTTCGCTTGCGAGACGATCAAGGGTGGTTCGAGCGTCACCAATATCCACTTTGTAATCAACAAGAAGTTTTTCATTACCAGCAAGTACAACCTTTCCATCAATGATAGCTTTCAGTCCATGCCCAGCGATAGACTCAAATTTTTCAATTGCTTTAAGTGGGGTTGCTCCTTTTTTTGTCGCTTCTTCCATGATGGCTTTTGCTAAAGGATGGTTTGACCCAGCTTCAACACTTGCTTCGTATCGAAGTATTTCCTGTTCGTTAAAATCATTGAACGCCATAACGTCCGTAACCTGCGGTTTTCCTTCGGTGAGCGTGCCTGTTTTGTCGAGTACAATTGCTTGAATTTTTGAGACTTGTTCTAGGGTAGGAGCGTCTTTTATAAGAATATTATGTTTTGCTCCAAGACCGGTACCGACAGCTACAGCTGTTGGAGTAGCAAGTCCAAGCGCATCGGGACAGGCAATAACAA
>Ga0209542_10000241_pt1 | contig 135553 bp, 128 predicted proteins | sample RifCSPhighO2_01_FD_184028 | JGI IMG/M metagenome (GOLD analysis project Ga0209542, IMG submission 184028) | Soil microbial communities from Rifle, Colorado - Rifle CSP2_plank highO2_0.1 (SPAdes) (version 2) | ecosystem: Environmental > Terrestrial > Deep subsurface > Rock core/Sediment ... | reverse complement strand
GGGGGGGGGGGGGGGGGGGGGGGGCGAACGCTCTTCAACCGAACAAATGGTAATAGTTCAGCAAAAGACCGGCATCCCTGGATTAGATGAAATTCTTAATGGCGGTCTTCCTAATCATATTTTAACACTTCTTTCAGGGACATCAGGAACAGGCAAAACCATCTTCTCATTTCAATGGCTGTTTGATGGCGCAAAACATGGGGAGAACGGAATTTATATTTCTATCACTGAACCTCTTTTTACGGCGGTGCGAAATATAGAATCAATGAAATTTTATGACAGAAAAATAATAGATCAAGAAAAAATAAGGCTGATTGACATCAAAGAAGGTTTAGGTTTGAATCAGGAGGTAGTTGATCCGCAATCAATTCTACGCTATGTAGAAAAACAGGTCAAAGAAAATAATGCCAAACGAGTTGTTATTGATTCTATCACTGCGATTTTATATACAATAAATGACAAAGCTAAAATAAGGCAATTTATTTTTGAACTTAAAAAAGTTCTGGCAACACTCGGATGTACAACAATCTTGACCAGCGAAGCTCCTGAAATAGACAAATACTCTGCCTATGGTATAGAAGAGTTTGTTTCAGATGGGATTATAATATTAAGTAATGTCGTTGGTGAAAACCAGATTATAAGAAATTTGCAGGTCATTAAAATGCGCGGCATCGAATTCAGAACAGGGTCAATTATTTTTGATATCACTTCATCAGGCCTTCTGCTTTATCCAAAAATACCCATAAATAGAAGTGTCGCCGCAACAGAATTTAAGATGAGATTAAGTTCTGGAATAAAAAAATTAGATACCCTTATTGATGGCGGCCATGATGGATTTCCTCAAGGTCATGTTATTATGGTTGCGGGAAATACTGGTTCGGGAAAAACCACTTTTGCGCTGCATTTTTTGGTTGATGGGCTAAAAAAAGGAGAAAGTTCAATTTATATTGCCTTGGAAGAATCTACAAGCCAAATAAAAAAAACTGCGCTGGAGCATGGCTGGGACTTGGAAAAGTACGAAAAAAGCGGCAAGTTGATATTTGTTAATCCTGATTTGATAGATGTAAATCCTGATAAGCTTCTTTATCAAATAATAAATGCCTTAAATAAAACAGGCGCCAGAAGAGTGGTTCTTGATTCAGTATCTTCTTTAGAATCAGCGACAATGAATAAAGTCAAAGTGCGTGAATTTTTAATTCAGTTTTCAGGCTTTATGAAAACAATGGGCGCAACATCTCTACTCACTTATTTGTCAGAGGAGGCCTTTGGCGCAGAGTCAGGACAATTGCTGGGAGGCGGATCATCAAGTGAATTACGTCTAAGCTCAATTGTAGATGGAATAATTCTGTTACGATATGTGGAGAGAGAACAAAGCGTGGCGAAATTGCTGAATATATTGAAGATGCGTGGTGTTGCGCACAGCAAAAATATCTGGCAGTTTGAAGTAGGAAAAGACGGGGTAAAAATCGGGTCGATATTCAAAAAGTAGAGGTTTAAACATGGAACAATTAGAATCTGCGTTTAATGAAGTTTTAAAAACAAAGGAAGGAAAGAGTATCCTGCTGGAACTAGATGCAGAATCCTATTTGAAGATAATTATTAAAACCATACAAAAACTGCAGAAAAAAGGTTTGAGCGGCGTGTATATAAGCATTCAAAGACCATTCAAAAACATTTCTTCCCTGCTTAAAAAACAAGGCATAGACCTTAACAAGCTCATTTTCATAGATATTGCCTCTGCTGTATCAAAAGAAACGCAAGAAAATAATAAAGGGTGCGTGCATATTTCTTCGAAATTAGATGTTGATGATCTGGTAAGAACAATATACACTTCGCTGGATCAAATGAAAGGCAAGAAGTTCATCTTGATAGACTCGTTAACTACCTTTGCTTTGCACAAGCCGATATCTGAAACACTGAGATTCTCTGAATTTTTGATGCGACAGGTAAAAGAAAGAAAAGACCTTGTACTCATATTAAATGTGGCAAAAGATTTTTCCCAGAAAAAATTTATTCAGGATGTTGTGGCGCATGCAGACAAGACCATTGCGGTCAAAGCATGATTGACACAAAAAAGCTTGCCAAAGAATTTAATAATCTAGGAGAAGGGGCAATTGTTTTAATAGAAACAGCTGCTTCAAAAATCTTGGAAGTGCATCTTGCTGCAGTGAAGTGGCTTAGTGATAAAAAGTACACACAAATTATCTTATCAACTTCCAGACCATGCAAAAACTTGCTTAATTTATACCAGAAGAACAATATTGATACAAATAAAATAGTAATGGTATGTTCTGTTTGCCAAGAAAAAGAGAAGAAAGAGCAGAAAAATAGTAAGGTTATTCATCTCCAGAGTAGTTCTTCATTAACTGAGATAGCAATTTCATTAAGCAAATGTATGGAAAGTATGAAAGATAAAAAATTTGTGTTCATTGACTCAATTAATACCCTGCTGATTCACAACGAACCAAACACGCTGGCAAAGTTTATTCACTCAATTTTGACAAAAATGCGAACAAACAATGTTTCTGGGCTATTAATTTCATTAGAAGCAGAAACAGATAAAGAAGTAAGAGCAGAAATTGCCCAGTTGTGTGATAAAATAATGTGTGATAAAATAGTTAAGGTTTAACAATGGATGAATTTTTCCATGAAAAAGATTTTACCAAAAAAGAGGATGGGAACCACCCTGAAAACTGCTCCACGACAAAAAAGATTAGCCATTAAAACAAAAATTTCTCCGAAACAAAAAAAGCAGAGACCACCTTTCCAAAAAAGAGTATCTTTTGCAAAGTCTTCTAAAGATACAAAAAAGGCTCAAAAGGCAGAAGAGTTTGTTAAAACCGGTATTGTAGGTTTTGACGCTCTCCTCGACCAAGGCATTCCCCTAGGCACTTCTGTTCTTGTTGCTGGCGGCACGGGGACAGGAAAAACTATTTTCTGCCTGCAAACTTTGTTTAATGCCGCTAAAAAGGGGGAAAAATGTCTCTATTTGAGTTTTGAAGAGTCGGAACAGCGGCTTAAGAAGCATCTGGATGATTTTAAATGGGATTGGAGAGACTTGGAAAAAAAAGGATTGCTTAAAATTGTCCGTAAAGAACCGTTCTCCATGACTGCCAGTATTGAAGCTATGCTGGCCAAAGCTAAGGGAGAACTGCTCATAGATATCAATGAAGTTTTGGAAATAATCCCAAAAGGATTTCAACCAGACCTAATTGCTGTAGATTCGATAACCGCTATTGCCTCAGCCTTTGGCAAAAAAGAGGACGGGTATAGAATTTTCATCGAGCAGCTCTTTAGATATTTTGAAACTTTAACCATCACTTCTTTCCTTATTTCTGAAACTGAACAGATGCCCACTATCTATTCCAGTAGCGGCATTGAAGAGTTTCTTGCTGATGGGGTTATTGTATTCTATGCTATTAAACAAGGGAACATCAGAGAAAATGCTCTGGAAGTGCTTAAGCTCAGGGGAGCTAAACATCAGAAGAAAATTGTGGCGATGCAAATCACCGATATGGGTATAAAAGTTTATCCAGAACAAGAAGTATTTGGTAAGATAGGAGAATGAAGATGAGAAAAAAGGTGTATAGAGCAAGAGTAGCTTTAGTTTTCATACTTATAATCTTAATTACATTACCTGTATTCAGCAATGCTGCGCCGCCGGTCTGCGGTGATGGATCCTGCCATCCCAGCGAAAGTTGTTCTTCCTGCTCTGCAGACTGCGGTGCTTGTCCTCCTTCAGGAGGAGGTGGTGGTGGAACAACAACTACGACCACAACAACTACCGGCGGAGGCGGAGTCACGTCTGTGACGGTTTCCATAGAAACCCCGGAAGACGGAGAAACCATAAAGCGAGGAGTTCTAACTATTGTAGTAAAGGGCTACAGGGGCACCAATCCTGAAACAGATATGATTGTAACAGCCACTTCTGATTTATTTGGAGAAATAAGTTTAGTTAACAACTTTGAGCAGCGCGGTTCAGGCGTTTATGGTACAAATGTTACTATTAACAAAGATGTAAAGAAAGGGAATTATGTCATCTTAGTACATGGAAGAAGAGAAAGCGCAGTGGATGAGCATCAAATTTTAGTTAACCTTAATCCTACCATAACTGTCGATGCTTCTGTTAAAAACTCTTACTTGAAAGGAGATCGTATTTTCTTTGAAGGGAATACTAAATTCTTTGACGGCAATACAACTAAAAACGCCTCTCTGGAAATTGCCCTCTTTGCTCCAGGGGATTATTTCTTCAATCTAAGTACTGCTTCTGATGATAACGGAAAATTCGCAGTAAGTTATCCTATCAGCTTTGCGGAGCCGGATGGAACCTGGGACATCAGGATAACTGCCAGAGATAAAGACGGAAATGAAGGATCAACAATCTTGAAAACTAAAGTTTCTACGCCGGAAGGAACGGTGTTTTATACCGTGAACATCTTAAGCCCATTTAAAGATGCAGAATTTAAGCGCGGAAGTGTTGTACCAATAACTGTAGAAGTTAAAGATGAAGGAAGATTATTAGAAGGGGCGACAGTCGAATTTAAAGATCAACATGGAGAGTTTTTATCATTAAAAGAGATCAGTCCGGGGATATACTCTGCTGAATATAAATTACATTTGCATTCTCACGGGGATACCTGGCAAATGCCTACTCAAGCCTTGAAAACAGTTGATGGAATAACAAAAGCAGGAGGGAATAGAATTTCTATTAGAATTATACCTGCAACCTTAAATTTGGTTTTACTTCAACCTACAAATTTTGATTTCTTTGCTGGCCAGCAGATTACTTTACAGGCTCAACTACAATATTCAGATGGAACACCTGCAGAGCGATCAACGATAAAAGCTCTTCTTAACAATCAAAGCATTGCGCTTTCCGAAGTTGAACCCGGCATATATGAAGCAAAGTATCTTGTTACGCCTACAGAAACTGCCGCAGCTGGACAGGAAGCCTTTTTCAGCAGAAAAACGGAAACCGCTACCATGGAATTATCTGCAGAAGACGTGTATGGAAATATAGTTACAACTCCTGTTGCAGCAGTTACCATCAAACAAATCAGCAGGCCGGAATTGTTGGTACGCCGGTTCTATTACGACGTTGTGGCCCGATATTGGTACTTATTTGTTTCTGGTTTCTTTTTCCTATTATTTGTAACCTATCCTCTCTGGCATCCTTACTATCTTAAGGTACGATTACGCAAATTAACGGAAGCAGAGAAGAGAATTATAGAAGTGCAGAAAGACATTCAGAGAAAATACTTCAAGCACCATTCCATCACCAGAGAAGATTATGATAAATTAATGTTAAAGTATCGGGAGCGTGCCTCTGATTTAAAAGAAAATAGATTAGTATTAAGCACAAAACTTGGTAGGAATGAAAAGTAAAGAACACCTATTAAACGCAGTTTTAATTGCGTTTAATAGGTGTTCTCAAGATAAAGCGAAGTTTTTATTAAGCATTTAATCTTTATCTAAACCATGTACAAAACACTCCAAAAACAAATAGATGTATTCTTCAGAGATGTGACTGCCATGGGTGGACTAGCTGCTTCCATCTTACTCACGTTTTTATTCATCTCTTCGCCATTATTATTACCGCTTATTGCCGGCTCTATCATTACCGCGGGGATAGTAGTCTTGATCCGCATCTTCTACTTCAAAAACCGCCCCAAGAAAGAAACCTACGCTAATATCTGGCAAAGGATTGATGCCTCCTCCTTTCCCAGCCTGCACACCGCTAGGATTGTCTTTCTAGCAATGATCTTCAGCGTTCATTTCGCCAATCAATATCTGACTATCCTTTGCACTATTGTCGCAGCCTTGGTTTCCTATTCACGAATTTATTTGAAGAAACACGATTGGGTTGATGTGATTGGCGGAGTAGTAGTGGGAGTAGCTACCTATTTTGTGGTGGCAAGAATCTTTTTCTAGGGGATAAATATGGCCAAAAAAGACTTTTTCGTTGCAGAAACCCCTAAGTGCGGTAAAGGAGTCTTCAGCACTAAAACACACCCTAAAAATGAAATCCTCTTCCCCTTCGGAACAGCTGTCGTTCCCTGGATCAAGGCTAACCACCGCAGCATCCAATTAGGTAAAAATAAATGGCTCAATCCCTGCACCATAGAATTAGGCTATTATGTAAACCATTCCTGTAATCCGAATGCCCGGTTCAAAGCTCCACATCATCTGGCTGCCCTTAACAACATAAAATCAAACCAAGAGATAACCCTTGATTACAGTACCTTGGTAAATATTCCCGGATGGGACATGGAATGTTCCTGCGGAGAAAAGAACTGCCGCAAGATCATCAGAAGTTATTCAAAATTACCAGCAAAACTTCAGAAGAAGTATAGGGATATTGTGTCGTTTGCTCAAAAATAGCTCAAACTTTCTTCCTGACTTTTATAAAATCTCCTAGCGTTAAGACGTCACCACGAACATTCTTCTCTTTCTCGACCGCTTGCTCTACATCTTCTACTACTAAAGAGATACCCAATATTTTCTCCAACCGCCTAGCTATATCCACCGATAGCTGCATCCGCCCTTGCTCCCATTTAGAAACGATACTTTCCTTCTCTTGCAGAAATCTGGCAAAATCTCCTTGGCTTAAGCCTTGCTTTTCCCTGACCTGACGCAATACTGAAGCATAATTTGCAGTCACTCTGAAAGGCTGCTCCTTGTGGATCTTTTTCTGAGGAACACGTACAGAATCTGCTTTCCTCTTGACCGTGCCGAAACGAGAACAATTTTGGCAGACATTCATGTCTACTCCTTCTATTTCTGCAGTAACTAAATCGGTTTGTTTTCCGCACAGGTCGCAGGATGCCATAGTTAACGAGGAGGGGATAAGGCTTTTAAAAGTTTCCGAAAATTCAGAAATTTTCGAAACCCCGGAAATCTTGATTTCCATTGTTTTCTAAATCCTAAACTTAATTCCATAACCGCAGCCGAAGGCGAGGACAAGTCACTACGTTCGTGCCTTTCCTAACGGAAAGATTTGGAATCCTGTCTTAGGATTCCATAAGCTATTTAAAAGAAATACCGGATAAATTCCAGTAATGGCTCAAACAAAAGTCGCCCTAAAAAATACTCCCGGCAGTCTCTCAAAAGACAAGGTTTATATCAATTTTTTAGTGGATATTAAAAGCAGAATTAAAGAAGCGCAATACTCTGCTTTAAGATCAGTAAATAAGGAATTAATTGACTTGTATTGGGATTTAGGAAAAAAAATTGTTGAGCAGCAGGAAAAATCAGGTTGGGGAAAAGCGATTGTCGAAAATCTGGCTAACGACCTGCAGAAAGAGTATCCTGGAATCAAAGGATTTTCTGTCCAGAATTTATGGTATATGAGGCAGTTCTACACCTACTATAAAGATAATATAAAACTCCAACCATTGGTTGGAGAAATCAGCTGGACTAAGAACCTACTCATTTTGAGTAAGTGTGGGGACGACCTAGAAAGAGAATTTTACCTCAAAATAACTAAAAAGTATGGCTGGACTAAAGATGTGCTTCTACATCAAATTGAAAACAAATCTTACGAAAAATATCTGCTCAATCAGACTAATTTTGACCAAGCCCTTCCTGTACAATACAAGGATCAGGCAAAGTTAGCAGTAAAAGATGAATACACCTTTGATTTCCTTGAACTAGGTGAAGAACACTCAGAAAAAGAGTTGGAAGTCTCTCTTATGGAAAAAGTACGCCGATTTCTGGCAGAAATGGGCGGATATTTCTGCTATATAGGTAATCAGTACCGCTTAGAAGTAGATGAACATGAATATTTTATTGATTTGCTGTTATATCACCGTAAGCTTAAATGTTTAGTAGCCATAGAATTAAAGATAGGCGAGTTTGTGCCGGAGTTTGCAGGAAAAATGCAGTTTTACCTTTCTCTGTTAGACGTTAAAGTAAAGATGGAAGATGAAAATCCATCTTTAGGGATTATAATCTGTAAAAGCAAAAATAGGACTGTTGTAGAATACGCTTTAAAAGAGTCAAAAAAACCGATCGGCGTTTCTACTTACAAAATAACTTCACAACTTCCAAAGAGCCTATCTAAATATCTCCCTTCAAAAGAAGAAATAGTAGAAAAACTAAGGGGGTTGGAAAAGAGATAATGGCCAGAGTTAAAATCAGGGAATTCGATGCAAAAAAGTTGCTTCTCAAATATCTTAAGCAAGAATACCAAGCAGTTCTTATCGATCCCTCCACTAATTTGGAAAATCTTCCCGCACAACACCCTTGGCTACTACAAGAAAAATTAGTCATCAAGCCTGATCAACTCTTTGGAAAACGTGGAAAATTAGGCCTCGTCCTCCTAAACGCAGACTTCCAGCAAGTCAAAGAATACCTGCAACAGTACCTGAACAAAGAGATCACTATCGGAAAAGCAACTGATAGATTAACTCACTTCTTGATTGAACCATTCATTCTTCATGAAAAAGAATATTTTCTTTGCATAACATCTGAACGAGAAGTTGACAATATCTTTTTTTCAGCAGTAGGGGGGGTAGATGTTGAAGAAAATTGGAAGTACGTAGTATCATATTCTATCCCTACTCTCAATGAATGTGACGAGAGATTAGGTATAAAAGGAATGTTTTCAATGCTTGAAGAGATTCATCATATTAAAATTCCAGAAAAAGATAAGGAAGCCATAACTAGGCTCATCAAGGAAACATTCCTAATATACAGAAAATTCCATTTCTGCTACCTTGAATTCAATCCTTTTACCATCGACAAAAATAACAACATTATCCTCATCGACACTGTCGCGCAAGTGGACAGTTGCGGCATCACTTTGCCGTTCCCAAAATCATTCGGCAGAAAATCGCATCCTGAAGAAGAATACGTCCAATCTCTCGACAAAGAAAGTGGCGCATCATTAAAACTTACTATTCTCAATCCCAAGGGGAGGATCTGGAATATTCTTTCCGGAGGGGGAGCAAGTCTCATTTATCTCGACGCCATCGCTGACCTCAACAAACAAGATGAGATCGCCAATTACGGCGAATATTCTGGAAACCCTACTACAGAAGAGACCTATCAATATACTAAAACCATTCTCAACTTAATGATCAAGGAGCATCATTCAGAAGGAAAAGTGCTGATCATCGGCGGAGCGATCGCTAATTTCACCGACGTGGAAAAAACTTTTGTTGGAATCATCAAAGCTTTGAAAGAATATCAATCAGAATTACAGAAAGGAAAAATATCTATCGTTGTTCGCCGTGGGGGGCCTAATTACGAAAACGGCCTTAAACTGATGGAACAAACCGGAACAGAACTTCAGATTCCCATCGCAGTACGCGGACCGGAAACACCCATGACTAAAATTGTAGAAAAAGCAGCCGAGGCACTATTATGAGCAGTCATTTCAATTTCACCACAGAAACAACCGCAATATTCTACAACCTCAAAGCATTGCCTATTCAACAGATGCTCGACTTTGATTTTCTTTGCAACAGAACACCTAGCGTTTCTGCTATTGTTCACCCCGGTAAGAAAGGAATGCATAAAGCTTTCTTCGGACAGCAAGAATTTCTTATTCCCATTTACGATTCCCTCAGTGAAGCAACAGAAAAACACTCCGAATCAGAAGTACTGATCAATTTTGCCTCGCATCGCTCTGCATACCATGCAGCAAAAGAAGCATTAGAATTATCCTCATTCAAAACTATAGTCATCGTCGCAGAAGGAATTCCTGAACGACAAACCAAAGAATTAATCGCTCTATCCAAACATAATTCAAAACTGCTTATCGGCCCTTCTACCGTCGGAGGAATTGCCGCCGGCTCTTTCCGTATCGCTGGTTATGCAGGGGGGAAAATTGAAAATGTTATCCGCGCAAAATTATACCGTCCTGGAAGTGTAGGTCTGGTTTCAAAATCCGGCGGGATGATGAATGAGTTATTTAATATCATTGCCAAAACTACTGATGGTGTCAAGGAAGGGATTGCTGTCGGAGGAGATTTATTCCCCGGATCCACTTTACTTGACCATCTCTTGCGCTTTGAATCAGATCCTCAAATAAAACTCCTGGTTGCCTTAGGAGAATTAGGTGGAACACAGGAATATGAAATCATCAGATCCAAGCAAGAAGGCAAACTCAGCAAACCATTGATCATGTGGGTTCCCGGAACGTGCGCAGCTATTTTCCCGTGGGAAGTGCAATTTGGACATGCCGGAGCTAAAGCCGGAAAAGAAGAAGAAAGCGCTCAGGCAAAAAATAAAGCCCTCAAAGAAGCAGGTATCATAGTACCAGAATCATTTGAGCAATTAGAGAACACCATTCAACAAGCCTTTAAAACTCTAATCGCAGAGGAAAAAAGCATGCAGCATGATTCTCCGCCCAGTCAAGTGCCATTAGACTATGCCGATGCAGTAAAACAAGGTTTAGTCAGAAAAGCAACTAACATTACTTCCACCATCTCTTCTGATTTAGGCGAAGAGCCAAAATATGGAGAAATCCCTATCAGCAAAGTGATTGAAGAAAATTATTCCATAGGAAAAATTCTCGCTTTATTATGGTTCAAGAAAAAACTTCCATTTTATGTTACAGAATTTTTAGAAAAGTGCATCATCTTAACCGCAGACCATGGTCCGGCTGTATCTGGAGCGCACAATGCTATTGTTGCGGCCAGAGCAGGTAAAGATGTTATCTCCTCCTTATGCAGCGGCTTATTGACCATCGGCCCTCGATTTGGCGGAGCCATTGATGATGCTTGCCGATATTTTAAAAATGCGGTTGAGGCTAATACTTCTCCCTCAATCTTCATCGAAGAAATGAAACAGCAGGGAATTCCCATCCCCGGCATCGGGCATCGGATAAAATCTATCCGCAATCCAGACAAAAGAGTAGAATTACTAAAAGAATTTGCCAAACAACATTTTCCATCAACAAAATATCTTGACTACGCGCTTCAGGTAGAAAAAATAACCACTAAGAAAGCAGAAAATCTCATCCTCAACGTAGATGGCTGCATGGCTGCATTGTTCCTTGACGCTCTGGGATCATCTAAAGAATTCACTATAGAAGAAATCAATGAAATTATCGAGATTGGCTACATGAATGGTTTATTTGCTCTATCTAGGAGCATCGGCATCATCGGACATATCCTCGACCAGAAACGCTTGGGAGAAGGATTGTACCGGCATCCTACTGAGGATATATTGTATTTAAATGAAGAAGAGAACAAATAATGTTAGACACAACAAATTTTATAAAGCAACCTTAGTTTTGAGCTCACAGGTGGTTTATTCGTGAGTGAAGAAAAGAAACATCAGGAATCTATGCAAGATGATGAGGCTATAGACTTCTCCAAGCTCAAACAAAAAATAACTGGATTGTTTAATAGAAATAAAGAGAAAACTGAAACTAAGCATACCTTTTCTCATTCTTCAGAACCTTCCAAAACCAGCGACGATTCTCTTTCCATTGATTTCAAGCAAGTCAAAAGCAAAGTCAAGAAAAATGCCAAATGGCTTATCCCATTGGTTTGCATCCTTTTCGCCGTCTTTGTCTCTGTCTATTTGCGGACTATGCCCCAGCGTATGCCTATCGCCGATGATTGGGCGGAAAATACAGTTACAAATTACTATCAAGACCTGATCGAGCAGCAGATTGATCAACAATATAGTTATGTGCCTGAACAGAATAAACAATCTCTTATAAATAAAGAATGGCTGAATTTTCAAAAGCAGAATAAAGAAAACCTTGATGATCAAGTTAAAACGATCGCTCAGCAATATCGCGACAATTTCAAAGACGACCAAGGAACACTGTACCTTCTAGGCATTGATCCTTATCATTTCTATCGACAGACTCAGAATATTCTTGAAAATGGAATACCCGGAACAGGTTATTTTGAAGATGGCTTAATCAAAGATGATTTACGGATTGCTCCCCTCGGCGGAGCCTCGGAATGGAGTTTTCACAATTGGTTTAGTGCGGCCTGGCATAAATTACTTAATTTATTTGGAGACTTTCCACTGATGTACACCTTTTTCTTTGTAGGAGTTTTTTTTTCCGCGCTCACCGTCATACCTGGTTTCTTCATCGGCAAGAGACTTACTAAAAACAATGTTGGAGGATTTTTCACCGCCTTTTTGCTGGCCGTCACTTCATTTTTCGTGGCGAGAACTACCGGAGAAAGTTCAGACACCGACGTTTACGCAGTCTTTTTCCCGGTGCTCATTGCCTGGTTATTTTTAGAAGCGCTGGATGCAAAAGAGCTCAGATGGAAATTAGTATGGATCACTCTGGCTGGTTTTGCCACCGGCTTGTTTGCATTTGCCTGGAGCGGATGGTGGTCTATGGCATTATTTTTACTGGCAACTCTCATTTTTCAAATAGCGTACACGTTAGCTCGGCAGTGGAAAAACGTGAAGATAGCAGTAACATCAAAAGAGATTAAAAATATCGGCGTACTCTTGGGAACTTACATCATAAGCCTTACTATCTTTGTAAACATTTTTAGCACATTTAGTGATTTCATAAAAGTCTTATCTGGCCCAGAAAGATTTCTTCGGATAAAAGTGGTAGCAGTAGACATGTGGCCAAACATCCGCACTACCGTCGCTGAACTTAATGATGTATCTTTTCAGAAAGTCATAGATAATTTAGGTGGAAAATTGCTTTTTTTCATGGCCATCATTGGAATAGTTATCTTACTCCTCAAAAAAAATGAACACGGAAAAAGAGAACCGCATCTTGGCTTTTTATTGGCCTTATGGCTGGCATCGTCGCTGTTCGCAACCACTAAAGGAGTCCGGTTCATTCTACAGGTGACACCTATCTTCGCCATCGCCGTTGGTGCCTGTATGGGTTTCCTTTGGTATTATGCTTCACAATGGCTCAGCAAAGAATTAAAATTAAACACCAGCATTACTAAGATAGCGATCTTTTTGTTACTTGCTATAGTACTGATCAGCCCGGCCAAGGTCGGTTATTCTCTGGCACATAAATACACCCCTGACATGAACGACGCCTGGTACAATACTCTTACTAAAATTAAAGAAGAAGCGCCGAAAAACATAATTATAACTTCCTGGTGGGATTTTGGGCACTGGTTCAGGGCAGTTGCCGACCGGCCAGTTACTTTTGATGGAGGAACGCAAACTCCTTGGGGAGCGTACTGGGTGGGAAAATCTTTGCTGGTCAACGACGAAAAAGCAACTGTCGGCATAGTGCGCATGTTAAATTGCGGACAAAACTATGCTTTTGATGAACTAGACAAAACACTTAACGATACTCCTAAATCTATCCAACTCTTGAATGAAATCATTGTTCTTGACAAAAATGCTGCCCTGCAAAAATTAAAACAAGCAGAACTAACTGATCTAGAAGCAGCTGCTGTTGTAAAGTATACCCATTGCGATAATCCCCCTGAAGATTTCTATATCACTTCAGAAGACATGGTTGGAAAAGCTGGAATCTGGGGACATTTTGGCAGCTGGGATTTCACTAGAGCAGTGATGTATCAAAAGACTAAGAAACTGGAAAAAAATGAAGCAGTCACTATTTTTACTAAAGAATTTAATTTCACTGAAGAACAGGCGGAACAGCTTTACAGTGAAATTAAATCTACTGATGTAGATAGCTGGATCTCGCCTTGGCCAGGTTATATCACTGGAACACAAGGATGTGAAAAAAAGGAGGAAAATAAACTTCGCTGTTCCTTTTCTTTTAAAGGAAAAAACTTTGCCATAAATATTGACCTGACTGATTACTCATCTAAATTTGAGAGTCAGGGAGAAGTATATCCTAATTCAATTGTGTATGCCGCGCAAAATGAGATTATAGAAAAAAAGTTTTCAGGAACTACCTCTGGATTCTCAGTAGTCCTTATTCCTACTGGAAGCGATTATGCCTTCCTTGCCGCAGATCCCTTACAAGCAAATAGTATGTTTACAAAGCTTTTTTTCTTGCAGGGACACGGGTTGAAATGTTTCAGCAAGTTTGACGAAGTGCAGAACATCAACGGCGGAAGAATTATTACTTGGAAGATGGATTACTCTTGTCAGCAGAAAAATAATCCCTTCTTCGCCGAAGCGCCATAGATCTCTCTACTTCAGCATACATTTTTATTCATTTCTGGACCCTCATCAATGCAACTGTTTAAATCCTCAGAGATTTTTCTCGAAAATACTTCAGCGCCGATATAATTCAGATGATCATCATCGTTGAAATACTCGGGATTATCAAAAAACAGACCATAATAGTCCAATACAACAAATTCTTCCCCTAATATCTCATCTACGTATGCAAATATTCTGGTATAGTAATCTTCTTTCTGGATGTTTTTATTGGTGATCATCTCATCATATTCTTTTGAAACAGGATACTTGATAAAAATGACCTTTATTTTATTATCTTTTGCATATGTAAGAGTTTTGATAAAGTAAATAAGAGGAACTTTCGATATTCTTACTGGATTTTCGCCAAAATGTACATTATACTTCCCATAAGCATAATCTTTCTTAGTGTTATCTTCTAATTGAGAAAAGTCTTTGGTATGTTTTTCCCATCCAAAATATAAGGAGGTCAGTTTCGGTTTTGTAATGACGCTCTCAGTCAAAGACATCCCCCCGCCAAAAACAGGAAAATACCTTTCCATGATTATTGACCACCAAGATTCTTCTCTTAATTCAGATATTTCCCTCAGAGAGAGCATCTCTCCTGCAATCTCTAAATTAGAAAATCTATCCTGTGGTTCATTAAATGTTCCAGAAAATGTATGTAAATCTAATTCTAAAAAAATGGTATCTACCTTGAGATTATCCTGCTCAACAATTTTTCTGAGTTTATAATACGTTTCAATGTAATTCCCATGATTTATACCGAAATTATAAGAATTATTGATATAAAGCGGGTTTACAGCAAAGGTGGCATGAGAATCACCAAAAAAAGCAAATTCTATCTCTTTGTTCTTGAAAGTATTTAGATCTTCCGCATAAAGTACTTCTTTTCTATAGGAGATTAAATTATGTTGGACCAGGCTGATATAGAGATGATTTAATGCCAAGATTGTAACTACTAGGATGAATAAAAATAACATGCCGTTTTTAACAAATTTTATTTTATCTGGTCTCATTTTTATTATCTAAAATTGAGAATATATAAATTCTGTTTCATCAAACACTCCAAATAATAATATTAAAACAATCATAGTCACATAAATCCCCCACCTAAGCAAGACCGGTTTATCTGACAAAAAAGGCCTTATTTGTGTGCGCCCTTGCAGTAGATGGATCAATTCCATAAATCCGATGATTCCAAAGATATAAGCAAAATCTAATCTTCCTAAACCAAGACCTGATTCCAGTAAGTTAAAAGATAACCCCCTGAAGATATTAGCAAAGACATATAATGCATCAGATAACGAATTTGCTCTGAAAAAAATCCATCCAATATTAATTAAAGTAAAAGTAAATCCTATTTCTAGCACTTGAACTAATTTTGGGGATCTTACCATCCAGGTAATTTGCAATAATCTATTTTTGAACGGTTTTGTGATTATTTCAAAAATTAAATAAAATCCATGTAGCGCACCCCAGACTATAAAGGTCCAATTTGCTCCATGCCATAAACCACTTACAATAAATACTATGAGTAAGTTTACATACCATCTTGGCACCGAAACCCTATTCCCCCCAAGGGGGATGTAAAGATAATCTTTAAACCAGGATGAAAGAGATATATGCCATCTTCTCCAAAATTCTGAAATAGATCTTGAAAAATAAGGTCTATTAAAGTTGTCCATCATTCTTATACCCATTATTTGAGCAGAACCTATTGCTATATCTGAATATCCTGAGAAATCACAATATATTTGAAAAGCAAAAAATAAGGTAGCCAGTATCAACGGAGTCCCAGTATAGTCCTGGATGTTATCAAATACCATATTGACACTTATTGCTAGCTGGTCAGCAATCACTACTTTCTTAAAAAAACCCCACAGCATAAGCTTTAGTCCGTCAGTGACTCTTTTGTAATCAAAATAATGTTTTTCATAAAATTGCGGTAATAAATTTTTAGCTCTTTCGATTGGGCCCAGGAGCAGCTTTGGAAAGAAGGAGATATAGACTGCAAAATATCCTAAATGCCTTTCTGGTTTTATTTCGCCCCTATAAACATCTATGGTATAACTTAAACATTGAAGAGTATAAAAACTGATGCCCACCGGCATTAATATTTTTAGAGTGATAGGATTTAATTGGATGCTGAATTGTTGCAATATTGCCCTTAATGAATCACTAAAGAAATTAAAATATTTAAAACCGAATAATAAACCTAAATTTGAGAATAAACTTATCCCTAAAAATATATTCTTTCTCTTTTGAATATTTGAACTGCCTATCCCTATTCCAGCAATATAATTAATAAAAGTAGAGGCCATAATCAGAATAATATACTCAGGTTTCCCACCCATATAAAAATAATAACTGCTTATGAGGAGAAGAATCCACCTCAATCGGTGGGGGATGCTGAAATATATAGCTGCTACCATTGGGAAAAATATCAAAAAATGAATGGAATTGAACAGCATTATCTTCAATGGCCCATCATGATATAAAAATTTATTGATAGCGGGATACCGTTCAAAAAGGAGTTATTTTAGTCATAAGCATATCAACAAAGTGCTGGAAGTGCTCCGACCCTAACATAAATGGCCGGGTTTGAAAAGGAAACCGCCCTGCCACAACAAATTTTATAAACCACCCCCTGTTTTGACTTCTTGGTGGAATACTGGTGAGCGAAGAACAGAAACATTCAGAGACTGTCCAAAGTACAGAGGAAGTGATAGATTTATCCAAGATCACCAAAAAAGTAAAAGATTTTTTAAATTTAAATAAAAGTAAAGCTGAGCATCACCAATCAACGCCTCACCTTAGCCATTCTTCAAAAACAGATTCAGAAGATTCCCTTTCTATCGATATTAATCACATCAAAAGTGCTGCTAAGAAGCATGCCAGATGGCTTATTCCTCTAGTCTGTATCCTTTTCGCCGTAATTATTTCAGTTTACCTGCGCACCATGCCCCAGCGCATGCCCATCGCCGATGAATGGGGAGAAAATGCGGTCTTCAATTATTATCAAGGTTTAATCAAACAGCAGATAGAGCAGCAATATCCATATCTACCTGAACCACAAAAACAATCTCTTATAAATAAAGAATGGCTGAATTTTCAAAAGCAGAATGAAGAAAATATGGATGCGCAGGTTAAAACTTTATCTCAGCAATATCGCGACAATTTCAAAGACGGCCAAGGAACACTGTACCTTCTAGGCATTGACCCTTATTATTTCTACAGGCAGGCTTATTACGTCCTTGAAAACGGTTTTCCAGGAACAGGCTACTTTGAAGATGGAACTGCAAAAGGAATTATAAAAGACGATTACAGGCTTGCCCCCATAGGCGGGGCATCGCAATGGAGCTTTCACAATTGGTTTAGCGCAGCCTGGCATAAATTCCTTAATCTATTTGGCAACTTCCCATTGATGTACACCTTTTTCTTTGTGGGAGTTCTTTTTTCCGCGCTCACCGTCATACCAGGTTTCTTCATAGGTAAGAAACTTACTAAAAACAATGTTGGAGGATTTTTCACCGCTTTTTTACTTGCAGTCACTTCGTTTTTCGTCGCCAGGACCACTGGAGAAAGTTCAGACACCGATGTATATACGGTCTTTTTCCCGATCTTGATTACTTGGTTATTCTTAGAAGCCTTAGATGCAAAGGAGCTCAAATGGAAATTCTTATGGATTTCCCTGGCCGGTTTTGCCACTGGGTTATTTGCCTTTGCTTGGAGCGGATGGTGGTCTATGGCCTTATATTTACCGGCAACTCTCATTTTTCAAATAGCGTACATGGCAGCTCGGCAGTGGAAAAATGTGAAGATAGCAGTAACATCAAAAGAGACTAAAGAATCTGCTCTTCTCTTTGGGATATATGCCTTAACCCTAACTCTATTTGTAAGCCTCTTTACTACTTTTAACGAGCTGATAAGAATTGTATTTGGGCCATCAAAATTTCTCGCCTTAAAAACTGTGAGAACCAATTTATGGCCCAACATCCGCACTACTGTTGCTGAACTTAACCCGGTCTCCTTTGGGAATGCCATAGATACTTTAGGCGGAGACATATTATTCGCCTTAGCGATACTTGGAATACTTATTTTATTGTTCAGAAAAAACGCTGAAGGAAAAAGAGAACCTCATATTGGCTTTTTATTGGCCTTATGGCTGGCGTCGTCGCTGTTCGCAACCACTAAAGGAGTCAGATTCATTCTACAGGTGACACCTGTCTTCGCCATTGCCGTCGGCGCCTGTATGGGTTTTCTGTGGTATTATGCTTCACGAAGGCTCAGTAAAGGACTTAAATTTAACAAGAACTGGATAACCCAGATAGTGATATTTTTGCTTCTATCCATTTTATTAATCGACCCGGCCAAAGCCGGATATGCCCAAGCCCACAACTCCGTTCCCAGCATGAACGACGCGTGGTACAATACCCTCACAAAAATTAAAAATGAGGCACCAGAAAATATGGTCATAACTTCCTGGTGGGATTTCGGGCACTGGTTTAGAGCAGTCGCTGACCGGCCAGTTACATTTGATGGAGGGACGCAGACTCCTTGGGGTGCGTATTGGGTAGGGAAATCTTTGCTGGTCAACGACGAAAAAGCAACCGTTGGTATAGTACGCATGTTAAATTGCGGACAAAACTATGCTTTTGATGAACTAGACAAAACACTTAACGATACTCCTAAATCTGTCCAATTATTAAATGAAATTGTCGTTCTGGACAAAAACGCCGCTATCCAAAAATTAAAACAAGCAGGACTAACTGATTCACAAGCAGCTACTGTTGTAAGTTATACACATTGCGACAATCCCCCTGAAGACTTTTACATCACTTCCGAAGATATGGTCGGAAAAGCAGGTGTCTGGGGACACTTTGGCAGTTGGGACTTCACTAGAGCAGTAATGCACCAAAAAACAAAGAAGCTTGAAAGAAATGAAGCTGTTGCTCTTCTAACCACAGAATTCGGAGTAAGCAAGGAAGAAGCAGAACAACTACATGCGGAGATCAAATCGACTGATGCCGACCGCTGGATCTCACCTTGGCCAGGATATATTTCAGGAGCGCAGGGATGTGAAAAAAAAGCGGAAAATAAACTCCGTTGTGCTGGTTCAGTCCAAGACAAGAATTTCATCATAAATATCGACCTTACTGATTACTCGGCTACATTTGAAACTCAGGGGGAAGTATATCCTAACTCTATTGTGTATGCTGCTCAGAACGGGATCGTAGAAAAAAAGTTTTCAGGAACTACCTCTGGATTCTCAGTAGTCCTTATTCCTACTGGAAGCGATTATGTAATAGTTGCTGCCGATCCTTTACAGGGCAACAGTATGTTCACAAAACTGTTTTTCCTGCAGGGACACGGATTGAAATGTTTCAGCAAGTTTGACGAAGTGCAAAATATCAACGGCGGAAGAATCATCACCTGGAAGATGGATTACTCTTGTCAGCAGAAGAATAATCCATTCTTTGCCGAAGAATAAATAACCTCTTTTGACGAGCCTTCTTCCACAATTTTTATAAGGGCATCTCCAGTGAATTAAGCATGATTCATGAGGTAGTTATCATTCCTGCATATAATGAAGGAAAAACTATCTTTGAGGTTATTACCAAAACCAAACAATTTGCCAAAGATATCATTGTTGTCGATGACGGTTCGCAGGATAACACTGCGGCAGAAGCTACTAGAGCTGGAGCAGCAGTGGTAAAACATAAAGTAAATCTTGGAAAAGGGGCAGCATTGAAAACTGGCTGTGATTATATCCTTAAAAAAGGGGCAGAAAAAATTATTACCATGGATGCAGATGGCCAGCACGATCCAAAAGAAATTCCCTTATTTTTGTCTGCCTTGGAACAGCACGATATTGCTTTTGGCAGTAGAATAACTCCAAACACCATGCCAGCATTATTAAAATTTGGTAACAAAGCCATTACAAAAACCTTACAAACACTCTATGGAGTTACGGTAGAAGACAGCCAGTGTGGTTATCGAAGTTTCAAGACTATGGTCTATCCCCATATACGGTGGGATGCAGCAGACTATTATGTAGAGACAGAAATGGCCATCCGAGCCGGTAAAAAAAAAATGAAACATACGACTATACCTATCGAAACCATTTATGCAGACAAGTATAAAGGAACAACTGTCTTTGATGGAGTAGGGATTGTCATAAAAATGATCTGGTGGAAAATATGGCGTTAAACACAATTTTTTGGATTCAGTTATTAGGAATAATTTTTGGTCTAGGAATGATGTATTTTACTTTCGTGAAATATAAGCGGAAAGAATTAAATAAAACTGAATTTTTAGTTTGGTTTGGGGGATGGATACTCCTCGCCTTGGTAGCTATTAAGCCTTCGGCTCTTGATTTTATTTCAGGACATCTGAAATTTTACCGCCGCCTTGATTTTTTTGTGGTGGTGGGATTCTTCGTGTTATTAGGGTTAGGATTTTTCAATTACAGCACGGTTAAAAAACTAGAAAAAAAATTAGAAGTATATGTCAGAAAAGAAGCTATTGAAGAAGCAAACCTTCAGCACACTAAAGAATCAAATAAATAGAAAAGCTATCTAAAATGAAAATTCTTTTTGTCTGTGAAAATTATTATCCGCACTACGGGGGGGCAGAAGTCCTGTTCAAAAACGTAGCGGAAGGCCTGATTAAAAGAGGGAACCGTGTAGCAGTCATTACCACCAAATTGCCAGGAACGAAAAGCAGAGAAGAAATAAACGGTGTTAAAGTATATCGAATTAACTGCTTCAACAGTCGCTACTTTTTTTCTTTTCTGTCCATCCCTAAAGTTCTAAAGTTAGCTAGAAGAGCTGATCTCATTCAGACTACCACCTTTAACGGAGCGCCTCCAGCTTGGCTGGCCGCAAAGATAACCAAAAAACCAGTAATTCTTACTGTCCATGAGGTCTGGATCGGAAAATGGAAAGGAGTGACTAGCTTTTCAGGAATAAAAGCGACTCTACATGATTTATTAGAAAGAATGCTGTATATCCTTCCCTTCAACAAATACATCTGCGTTTCCCATGCTACCAAAAAAGATCTTCTCAAACATGGGGTCCAATCGGAAAAAGCAGTTACGATCTACAATGGATTGGATTATGATTTTTGGAATCCAAAGAACTTCAGCCGGAGTAAAGCGCAAAAATTACGCCAGGAGCTTGGCTTGGAGAAGAAATTTGTCTGCTTTTCCTGGGGAAGGCCAGGAGAGTCAAAGGGCTTTCAGCACCTCATTAAAGCTGCACCCTACATTCAAAAAAAAGTTCCTAATGCGGTGATCCTTCTTATGCTTGGTTCGTCAGAAAAATATCCACAAAATTATCATCAGCTTACAAAGTTGGCAAGCAAACATCCAGAGATAGTAAAGATTATACCATCTCTTCCATACCAACAGCTGGGAACAATGATCATGGCTGCTGATTGCGTGGTAATACCGTCTCTTTCAGAGGGTTTCGGATATAACGCCTTGGAAGCCAATTCCTTGGGAACACCTCTGGTAGTTAGCGACGCAGGTTCTCTCCCTGAAGTGGTATCTGGAAAACATCTCTTCTTTGAGAGCAAAAATCCAGAAGATTTAGCTGAAAAGATAAAAGCAATCACTAAAGGAGAATGGAATTATCTGCCGCTCAAGAAGTTTGAATGGGAAAATTGCGTAGAATCATATCTACGGGTATATTCTCAATTCATATTATAAATCTAGAAATCGTTACCTCGTCTTCGATCCGATATACTCTTTCCATGTTTCCGCAATGATGGTAGAGACGTTTTCTGTAAGAGTACTCTCAGCATTGAGGAGGACAGCATTGTACTTCTGCGCAGCCAGTAAATATCTACGTCTTTGTCCTTCCAACTTTTCCCGAGGTTGAACTACTCTTATAGCTTTTCCAGCTTTATCTCGCTTCATAACTGCATCGACAGTAGCATCAAGAAGGAAAAGTTTATCCGGTTTAGGGATAGGAAGCGCTTTCAAAATTTTGCTTCTCTCAGAGTAAGGATACTGGCCATATAAATCGTAAAAATAACGATCGCATACTACTAATTCATTTCTTCTCAAGTGAGGATAGATATCTTTCACATAGCGTGCGAGAAATTTAAAATAAACAAACAAAAAAAGAAATTCCTGGAATAGATCAAAAGATTGTAGTTTTTCTTCGCTGACTTTATCGAATAATTTTTTCCCTTCCTTTTTGGCGGAAGATATAGAAAATACCTTGCCTAAAAGAGACTGCTTCCACCCAAAATAATACCCATATTGCCCCGCAACAAATCTAGTTAACGGTTGATATCCCAGCAGTAAGGCTTCTTTAGTTGTACTCTTTCCGGAACCGTTCATGCCGATTAAAGAGACTAAATAACCATGCCTTTTAAAAGAAAATTTCCTTAGTCCTGCTAGAAAAACTTTCTTCAGCAGAGTAAAAACTAGTTGCGGATTTTTTTGCAATCTGCCGCCGTATGCTTCTGCTATTATTCTAGAATTAAGAGAGAAATGCGGGAGAAAATGATAAAATGATTTTTTCCAGCCGAACTGGGCAAGATGCCAATTTACGTAATCCCAATCTGTTGTTTCTTGTTTATATTCTTCCAACAATGTTCTATGATACTCCTTAACCTTAAAATTCTCAAACAGGGCATGAGCGCTATGAATTAACAGCGAATCTTCTGGAGAAGGTATTTTTCCCTGTGCACGTTCAAATATACTCTCTTTGTCTAACGCTATTACACCATGCCAGGCCACTTCCCGGTGAAGATGCACTGCAGAGAGATTTTTTCCATCAAATAAGAGGTACATCTTTTTGTACTTCTCCACCGTTTCATCCATATACAGCACATATTCATGCTGTTCTAAAAGATGAGAAGCTTTACTATAATCCTCAGTTGTCTTCAGTAACAGATCTAAATTCTTATTCTGCCCTTGCAAGATATGTTCACATTTAAAGAGAAGATAGGCAACATTATACTGATCAAATAGCTTCAAAATCCTTTGAAGTTCTCCAGGCATGGATGTAGTTGTTTCTTTCATGTGTGCAGGATATTTCAGGATAAAGAATTATACATCTCTTCATGTTTTTTAAGAAAATGTTCTTGTGAAAAATATTTTTCAGCTGTTTTTCTGCAATTTTTTTGGTAGAGGGCATAATTTCTCTTCAGTTCTGCAATAGCCATAAGTAAAGATTCTTTATTTGGATCAAAAACGACACCACATTTTTCTTTAGATACTATCTCCGCAATACCTGTTTGAGAAGAGACCAATACTGGTTTTCCAGCAGCCAGGCTTTCTATAGCCGAAGTAGGCATCATTTTAAGGTATTCATCTAGTTTGAGATAAGGAATAATGGTGCAATGAACCTGAGCATACTGAAAATTCATATCCGTATGTATTTTATTTTCAAAAGTGCTATTTTTAAGATTTTTAGACTTAAGCAGTTTTTGTAATTTTGAAAACTCCCCGGCTCTCCAGAGATATTTGATAGTTACATCAGCTAGGGAATGATCTATATCCAATAAAAAGTAAATCCCTCTCTTGCGCAGATCTCGAACCTTTGCCGGACAGCTGGCATTGAGGATAGTAAATGTTGTAGCAGTAGATTTATGATAAGAAAATCGCTGCAGATCCACTGGAGGATAGATCACTTTTATCTTCCGTTCATGCATCCCTGTTTCTCGCAATTCTTTTTTTTGCACTTCAGATTGGACAATAATGGTATGGACTCGTGAAAGATATTTCATTTTTTTCTTGATCCGATCTTGTCTAAAAAAATTAGCTGAAGTAACAATCATCTTTTCTTTAGGTAAGAAAGGCAGATAAGGCCTGTCGCATAACGAAGTGTAAAGATGAATGATCTTATTTCGAGAAAAAAGAGATAATGAAAAAAATCCTACAAGATAATACAAAAAATGATACGAAAAAATATGGGAATTAAAGGTAAACTTGCCATAACCATCCAAATGCAAATCGTGGATCTTTCCATCGAAGCTTCTGGCTAGCAGAGCAACTTCCTTCGACGTAGCTTCAAATCTCGGTCTGAAGCGCTGGGTGAGAAAAAGTAACGATTTCATGGTTGAATATTCCTTCGTAAGGCCAGATATTGCATTGCCAGAATGCCAACCCAAAATAAATTTCCAAAAATAGCATAGAACCAAAGTAATAGTTCAATACGTCCAGAAAGGACGGCAATCGCCAGCAGAGGAAAAAACAAGGCTGAACCATAGACATAGCGCACTTTGTCGATGATCGTGCCTGAAGCAATTGGAGTTGAACTATTTCTAGCACTTTCAAACTTATAAAAATAGACCAGGAGATATTGCATAGGATATGCTAACATTGCTAAAGAACCGAGCACAAAAAGAGAAGGATTATGCATCCCCTTAAGCAGGGAAAATAAAAGTAGCGGAGTGATGATAAAACCACCTATACCATCCAACCAATGCCCTTTTAAAGATTTTAATTGTTTGGCCCGAGCGATATTGCCATCAACACAATCAAAAATGAGGTAGAGTAAGGAAAATATTACTGCAATTACTTGATTGAGATATTCTCCACGAAGAAAAAAAGCAGCGCTTACCGCGGCGAGGAAAAAAGAAAAAATACTTACTTGGTTCGGGGTTATTGTAGTATATTTTATTAACAGCAAAGAAGGGATGCGAGAAAAAGGGCGCACGATATAGCGCATCGTATATTCGTCTCCTTCTTTTCTCAACTGTAGTAAGATTTCCCGAGCTGGTTTGGAATTATTCATCGCGTATTAGTGCCTGTATATTAAAAAAAAATTAATAATAAAAAATAAAATCATGCTTTCTTTCGCACACAGGCGATGTATTCAAAACTTTCATAGTCAACATACTTAAATGAGACATGCCCTACATCGTCTACTTCAAAAAGCACTTCTAAAAGAGACCTAAACTTATCTTCCGATTGCGGACAATAACAAAGCCGCGGTTCTTCTTTTCCGCTATTCCCGCGGTACTCATAAATCTCATCTCCCACCAAAGTTGCATGTTTAGAGAAATCACTGCCTGGCCCGTTAATATCAATGATCATTTTCGCTCCTGGTTTTAAAACTCGATTAAATTCCTGCAACAGCCATTCAATCCTCTCTCTCGTTTCCAGTAAGGAAAGAACGCTGAGGCAGACCACATAGTCAAAAGAATGGTCGGGATAAGGAAGTTTATCTGCATTGACATCAAACACGGTAAGGTTTGCTCTTGCTTTTAAATCTGGCCGTTGTAAGAGTTTATTTTCCACAATACGTTTTGCTTCAGGAGAAGCTTCGATACCTTCAACATGATGGCCGCACTCCAGCATATGAAGAAGATTAACTCCCACCCCAAACCCATAATCCAGAACTTTGCCTTGCTTTTGTTTGAAATACCAGCGCTCTAAGCGCACCAGATCTAAATTAGGGTATTTCTTATCATACCCTTTGCGATAGATATCATCATATTTATCCTTGTTTACTTTTACAACCAATTCTGTTTTCATAGTGTCCACCTCAAATATCAATATCCTCTTTCTTTATCAACAATATTAATTAACGGTTGATCGTGTATAAACCTGTCCAGATTTAATAGTATATTTTCAAAGCGACGAGTAAAATTATTATCTGACATTCCTGCTAAATGGGGAGAAATAACTACATTACGAAATGAATGTAAAGGATGATCATCGGGAAGCGGTTCTGGATCAGTTACATCAAGTCCAACCCCGTGAAACTTTCCTTTTTTAAGAGCTTCTACCAATGCCTCGGTCTGCACTAATCCACCTCTTGACACGTTTACAAAATATGCGGTATCTTTCATCGCTGCAAATTCTTTTGCTCCAAATGTGCCTTTACTTTTTGCAGTAAGAGGAGCAGCGCAGATAACTACATCCGCTTGTGGCAGAATTTGCAACAGCTGTTCCGGCATATAGACTTTTTGCAGCATGGTGAGGTAAGGAAGATTTTCATTATTCACTGCCAATACCTTCATGCCGAAGGCTGCAAGCTTCTCTACGATAAGCATGCCAATGCCGCCGCAGCCGACAACCACAGCAACTTTGCCACGAAGTTCGATCGGGCGCGGCGCGGTAACTGTTTGATCTTTTGCAATAGTAAGATGAAGATTTCTGGTTAAGGTAAGAAGCAACGCTAAAGCGTGGTCGGAAACGCCAGGACCTTGCAGAATCTTGCCATTAGTAAGGACTATAGAACTTTCCACCAATTCAGGTATCAAATAATGCTCTATCCCCGCGCCAGTGGCATGAATCCAGCGCAGCTTGCTGGCTTTACGCAGTAAATTCGCATCCAATACTTCATCCAAAGCTGCTCGATCAGCGCTGATAAGAGCATCCGCGGGTGTGATACTTTGGCAAATATTATCAGAATTCACGGGTACAAACTCTGCATGAAGGAATTTGCTTCTTAGTTCACTAACTTGAGCGTGGGTAAAACCCAACAAAGCAATTTGTTTCATGCCACTTTAACAAATCATCCACTTATAAGCATTGTTAAACTTGAAACCAACATCATTTAGAAATCTTGTAATCTCTGAGTTCTTCACTTTGAGGGGTACAAAATTACATATTGGTCCTATTATCGTACTTATTTAGCTGAACATTGTCCCGCAGTATATACATCTCTTTTCACCGACGACAAAAAAATCCAACAAGCAGTTTACTGCAAAAAATCCGCATTGCGAACCATTTTTTACATTTTTCCATCTTGTCGACGGTAAACTCCGCCATTTATATCTTGCAGTGTCTACTTGAGCTAAATAAGTACCTATTATCATAATGTTTAAATAATGCTCCTAATTTTAATCATAAATGTGTAGTTTTATAATTCTGGCTGGGGATCATATTCCGCAAAATCTTAAAAAGCCTTTTTTTAACTCAGCAAAAAAAATTTCTTTTAGAGGGCCTGACGAAACTGTAAATTTAAGTTTTGAGAATTATTTAGTAAGTTTTTCAAGGCTAAGCATCAACTCATTGGAAAGTGGAAGCCAGCCAGCATTTTCTGAAAATAAAGATTTTTTAATCTGTTTTAATGGGGAAATATTTAATTATAAAGATTTAATAGAGGATTTGAAGAAACAAGACGTAAAATTTGTTAGAGAAAGCGAAGCAGATCTTATACTAAAACTCTATCAATTGTATAATGAAAAATGTGTAAATTATTTAAGAGGGATGTTTTCTTTTGCTATAATTGATTTTAAAGAGAATCTTATTTTTGCGGCCGTTGACAAATTTTCTATGAAACCATTATACTATTATAAAGATAGTGATTTTTTATTGATAGGTTCAAATTTAGAACCTTTTTTAGAAAACAAGATCATAAAACGTGTTTTTAATCAAAATTTAATTGACCAATTTATGTGTTTTGGAAGAACATTTAACGAACAAACATTCAACAAAAATATTTTCAAATTACTGCCGGCACATCTATTAAAAATTAAAAATAATGATATTTCCAAGAAACAATATTGGGATTTAAAATTAAATGAAGAGGTAAGACCCACTAATTTAAGTGTATTAAGTGAGGAGACATATAAATGCTTTAATTCTAGTATAAATAAATGGAAATTATCAGAGGTCCCTTTATCTATAATTCGTAGTTCTGGTGTAGACTCAAATATATTGTACAAGTTTCTAACCCTGGATGGTGAAGACATTTTCTCATACAACATTCCTGAAAATTCAGTAGAACAAGTAATAAATAATGAGAAAAAAATATTTGTCGATGAAAAAGAGGTTTTAAAACATTTAATAAAATTTTATAAAACCTCTCCTCAACCATTGGCTGGATCAGGTTCACTTCTTTTATTTTCTTTATATAATAATATTAAACAAGATAAAATCAAAGTTTCTTTCACAGGAGAGGGAATGGATGAGTTAAGCGGAGGTTATCCCAGGCATAGTAAGCAACTTGAGAATAGTAAAAATTCTGATTTCTTGCAGTCTTTCATAAAAACATATTTGCCAAGTATTCAAAGCTACTCCTATTTTTCTAGGAATAGGCAGTTTGGGGAAATAGTCGAGAATTTGGAAAGAGAGATACTTAGTATTAAACTTAACAGCAAGAGAATAGAATCTAAAATACTTGAATTTGATCAAAGAACGCTCATCCCTACTTTAGCTGAGAGGCACGATCTGATCGGGATGTTTTTTAGCTTAGAAATAAGACCAGCGTTTTTAGATGATGAAATAGTAAGTTTCATAAATGAGAACATACCGATGGATTTAAAATTTAACACCACACAAAATAAAATCTTTTTAAAAAATTTATTAACTGAATTTGGTCTCGGAGAATTAACAAAGATTGAAAAAATTGGGAACCCCTCTGTTTTTAAAAAAATAATTTCTGATAAAAAACATATGAATAAATTTAAAAAAATATTTACTAGTTCTAGGATTAAGGAATTTGTGGATGAAAAAAAGTTTTTTAGTTGTTTGGATGAGCTAAATAAAAGTCAAGCCGCTACGAATGCCCTTTATGATGATATTGTCCTCTGGAGGATATTTTCTTTAACCTTGTGGATTAGCCAGAAGAATTTTGCTTGAAGGGTTACCTATGGGTCAAAAAGAATCAAATATCTCTTAGTTCAATAAAGAATATAAAGTGTTCCAAGCGCAAATCCGCCATGGGAACTCTTAACGCATTTTACGCCCCTATTTATGGCGAGATTGAAGAGGTGGTCTTGCATTGGTATAAACGTAAAGTGATAAGTGGAAGAAGCTTTGAAGAGTTATTTGAAGTAGAAGGATTTCCCTTGGGCTGGTTCTATGAAAAAATTTTTTTCACGGTGATGATGCCAAGGTACTTGAACATTTATGATATACTTAAAAATAAAAAGAATCTTACCTTTCTTAAAAAAAGTGAATTACTATTCTATAGTTCTATACTCCCAAAACTGGTCTTATTTAATGAGAGGAAAAAAATTACTGTTTCGAGAAAAAAAAGCAGGACTCCTACTCAACAACAAAAAGTTCTCTTGCTTACGTTTACCAACCATCTACAATCAGACGGAAAGATTTACCGTTTTCAATCAATAATTGATGAACTTTTCCATAGGAATAAAATTATCCCATTTCCAGTTACTGTAGATCAATTTTCGAGCAGGAAATACCAGAAACTTAAAACCACAACCACAACCACAATCTATCAATACAGTGACAAGGAAATTGTACAGAAAGCAAACAAAAAATCAAAAGAGATGTATCAACAGATACATAGTTTATCTGAAGAACAGAAGAGGAATATTTTCTCGACGAAAGATAAGAACTTCTGGCCTTATTGCAAATATCTATTCAACTTTCATTTCTCAAAAGAGATGCTGTTCCAAACCTTGTTCCATTATTATTTATTTGATAAGATCATACGAGAAGAGAGAATAATATGCGCTCTACTCACCTCTCCCAGTAGTGTTACTGAAAAATGTCTCATCGCTGCAGCCAAGAATAATAACATCCCTGCCCTGGTTGTTCAACACGGTATGGGTCTTTTTCATCATCCTTTCAACGAAAATCACGGTAATCCCCATTTTGCTGTATTTGGTGAGTATCATTATAAACAAACCCTTGATAGCGGTATCCCTAAGGAAAATATTCATATCACTGGACCAGTCATCTACAATGATATTTTTGCATATAAAGGAAGAGACAGTGAAAAGAAAAGAAAAAATGGAAAAAAAATCAAAGAGATTCTTATTACCACTCAAAATGTTGTTGAAGTAGACCTTATCACTAAAAAAGAATATTTTGAATCTCTTAAAAAGATCATTGTTACTCTACAGAGCATTCCTAAAGTTAAGATCACTATAAAAACTCATCCCCAGGAGATATACCTTCAAGATTACGATAGTCTTGCTCACCAATTTAGAAATGTTTCCAGCAATCATCTCAAAGGGAACGAGAACCTCTATACCCTGCTGTCCCAGTGCGACCTTTTAATAAATTTTTATGGGACCAGCACGGTCTTAGAAGCGGCTATCCTTGACAAGCCCAGCATGACTATCGACCTTCCTAACCTCACCCAAAACTTTTATCAGGACTATGATCCTTCCTATCGGATCAAATACGAAGCAGGCAGAATTAAAGAAGCGGTGCAGGAAATGCTGGAAAAACCGCATCTTTTGCAAGAGAAGCGAGAGAGGCTGGTCAGAGAATGGTGTTACGTCATAGACGGAAAAGCCCATCAGCGAGTGGTTGATGTGATAGAGAAGTTGAGTAAGAAGTGATTATCTCTTTTTCATCGGCATAGGAGCTACTCCCGCTAAGTCACCGATAACATTAACTAATTCTGTGTTAGCAGGAATCACAACTTTTGCATTTCTTTGCAATGAGTTTTCCACTGTTTCCAATTTTCTTAATAACTGGGCATTTCCCACAAAATATTTCTCAGCAGATTCGTTCACCAGCTTGATCGCTTCAGCTTGTCCCTGAGCTTCCAAGATTGTTGCCTGCCTGGTTCCTTCTGCTTCCTTGATCTTCGCTCTTCTGACTCCGTCTGCTTCGGTTTCTTTGGCAGTGGCAAAGTCTTTAGCTGCGATCTTTTCGTTCTCAGCTTTTACTACCTTGTTCATGGTGTCTTGGACATCCTTCGGCGGATCGATTTCCTTGAGTTCAGTCCTGACTACTTCTATACCCCAATTGTGGGTTTCTTTCTTCAGGGTCTGCATCAATTTACCATTGATTTTATCTCTCTCACTATTCGCTGATTTGAGGGTTAAGGTTCCAATAATGTTCCTCAAAGTAGTTCGCGCAAGATTGACTATTTGCACTTCGTACTCATGAACATTATATAACGCTGCCGCGACATTGGTTTCATCAGGCTTAACCCTGAAATAAACTTGAGCATCTACCCTGGCATTAAGATTGTCATTGGTGATAATTTCCTGCGGTTCGGCATCAACCATAGATTCAGTGATATTGACCTTAAACAACCGGTCAATCACCGGAATGATCCATTGGAATCCCGGCTTGCAGAATTTTCTGTACTTCCCCAAACGTTCGATCACTGCTCGTTCGGTAGGCCTTACGATGCGGATACCTGCAAAGAAGATTACTACCGTTAGGACAAATAAAAGTTGGAGCCATGTTGGTAACGACAGGAAGAATGATATGATTGCCATGGATGAAGGAATCTCAGGTTTTGTTTAAAAGTCTTTTGGTGAGAAATCTTAACGATTTCTAATTTACATTGCCAAAGAATAAGTTAAACATTTAGCATATTTTTATAAAATTCAATTACCTCAACAACCCTTCTCCATCAATAAACACCGCATCCACATACTTAAACATCTGCACTCCTTCTTTAAACGAACCTACCGCAGGCACATTCGCCTTACCATCTAAATTCATCAGCAATGCTTCTATGAAATTAGCGCCGCTGTTATGCGCAAGCGGATACCCTCCGCCAAAACGAGGATTGATTTCCGATACCACGAAGCCATCTTTGGTTTCAAAACAATCTAGATCGATCGGCCCCACTAATCCCAGCTTCGAAACCACTTCCTGACATAACTCTATCAACTTCTTCTCTTTCACCCCAATTGCTTTATCGGTCTCCCCTGACCTCATAAGTATTTTCTTCTTCGGAAAAATATGGATAACTTCGCCGCTATGAAAATCTGCATACACATCGACTCCCCATTCTTGATCAGCCACAAAAGGTTGGATCATCATTCCTGGCTCTTTTGCAAACGCTATGCGCAGCTGCGCAAGATTTTCTACTTTGGCCAGGCCTATGCTGGCGCTTCCCTTTCGTGGCTTCAAAAAGAGAGGAAAATGCAATTCGCCCGTCTCAATTCTTTGTTCCGCCGCCTCTAACGAGATAAAACTAGGGATGCTTCTGAAACCATTTTCTAACAAAAATTGATGTAATAAATATTTATCAAAACATATTTCCACTGCTCTTTTTTCAGAGACTATGGGAAAAATGCCTTCGGCTTTCAATCGATCCGCATTTTCCGCCAGCAATGATAACTCTGGATCGACCACCGAAAGGATTGCCTTGATCTTGTGCTCTTTACAGATACTAATGATAGCATCTATATAATCAGCGCTTCCGTAGGGAGGCACTACAAAACTGGCATCGGCATGATACAAGGCTGGGGCGGTAGAACTGCAATCCGCAGCAAAAATATTTCCACCTCTTTTAGAAAGATGTTCTTTAAAATAACGAACAACTAAGTTTCGTCGTCCGGCGCTCAACAATAAAATATTCATCTTAGTCACGTATCTTCTTTTCTAATAATGCTTTATTCTTAAGATCTAAATGTATGATAGTATCATAGATTATATCGGCCGCATTTCCCTTCCCAAAAGGATTTTGTACCATCTTTAATCGACTGGCAAATTCTTGGTCATACAAAGCCTTCTCTATTGCTTTTTGTATCTCCTCAACAGCATAACCGCAATCGATGACATTGCCGGTTCTTCCTCTGCCCTTTTGCCGATTTCCGATATTGACCACGGGAGTCTGAAAGGTAGGAGCTTCCAGCAATCCACTGCTAGAATTACCTACCATCACTGAACAATGGTTCAGTAGACTTGCATACATACCTCGTTTCAAATGATGTACTAACTTCAAGTTAGGATCTTCAGCGGCTGCTTTTTCCAACGCTTCAACGATGACCAAACGAGAAGTATCTTGGTTAGGATAGAGAGCAATTACCTGCATCCCCAAAGAGAGAACTGCTTCCAAAGCATTATGTATCTGCCTCGCGGTATCCTGGTACCCCAACGTAACCGGATGGTAGACAAACAAGATAACTCCTTTGGAGAAATCTATACTTAAAATGCCGGTCAATTCTTCTTTAGAAAGAACTGCTTCTGATTTAAGCAAGTCTACAGCCATCGAACCGCTGAGCTTTATTCTCCACTCCTCTTCTCCCATCAGACGCAGATTCTGCGCTCCTCGTTCATCTACCGGAAAATGCAGATGGCTGATCTTGGTAGTAGCATGCCTCATCTTATCGTCTATCGCTCCTTCTGTTACAACTCCGCCAGCGATATGGACGATTGGAATAGTAAACGGGCTGGCCGCAACCGCTGCTGCTAAGGTTTCAAACCGATCAGAAATTAAAACCAGTACGTCTGGATGCAGCTGCGCTAACGCTGAACTCATTTTCTGGATGATAGTACCCATCGCTTTAGCGATCTCTTGCGGGGAGTCTGAAGTTAATTCCATATCTATCCTGGCCGCAATGGAGAAATCATCATCGATGATATCTTGGATTGTATCCCCCATACCTTTCATTAGATGCGAACCGGTAACTAATAATTGTAATTCCAGATCATGGTTAGCTTGTATTTTCTTCAATAACTTTTTAAGGATCCCATATTCTGCCCTGCTTACTGTGACTACCGCAATTTTTCGTTTAGATTTTTTGTCCAGCACATTTCCGCCTTCAATATCTTCCCATTGTAAGGTAGTATCTGCTTTAATATCGCGCACCGTCTTCTTTCCCAGCAAGCTCCAATAATACTTCGGCTTAATTCCTGTTCCTGGTTTTTTCATGCGCACCATTTCTTCTCTAAGCACGGTACCGGCAGGAATATCGACATGCGCCACCACGCTCCGTCGAGCTGTTCTTGCAACCTCTTCTTCACGCAGTGTTCGTCGTTTCACTCCATCACCTAAAGCCAGTTCTATATTCCGTACTGCCCGAACTAAAGCTTCTAACTCTCCGAAAACTAATGATGCTTTATGATCTGGGCCTGGCATGTTTTTATCGATGGTAAAATGTCGCTCCAGAACTCGTGCTCCTAACCCCACCGCAACAGTCGAAGCTTCTATACCAAGAGTATGATCAGAATAACCTATATGAAGTGTAGGATACCGTTCACGCAAACGAGCAATAACATTCAGATTTGCGTCAGAAAACTGAGTAGGGTAATCAGATACTGCATGGAGTAAGATTATTTGTTCATTTCCAACTTCTTTACATACTTGAATAGCTTCATCAATCTCTTCATAGGTTGCCATGCCAGTTGAGATGATCATCGGTTTTCCGCATCTAGCTGTATCTTTCAACAACGGCAAATTAGTAATATGCGGTGATCCTACCTTATAGGCAGGAGGATCAACTTTCTTTAAAATTTCCAGGCTTTCCGCATCAGAAGCAGTAGAAAGAAAAATAATGCCTTTCTTTGCAGCATACTCTGCCAGCATCTTGGTCTGCTCTTCTGTAATTTTCAATCTTTCCAGCATGGTTTGATACGTTCCTTCTGGGCCATCATTTTCTTTCTGATAGGTAACTTTCGGAGTAAACTTGCTGGTCCCAGTTTTAGGATCAAAGTTTTGAAACTTCACTGCATCTGCACCTGCTTCGACTGCTAGATCTATTAATTTCTGAGCAATATCCATGTCCCCATTATGATTGACACCTATTTCAGCAATAATAAAGGTTGGATGTTCATCGCCGATCTGCTTACCAGCAATAGAGAGTGATTTTCTAAAAGGAGCGTTACTATTCATGGTCCGTTCTTCCCACAACTTTTCAGCAATCTGCCAATCGACATAGGTATCAATATCTAACGAATCCTCTTGCGACATAATTACAGGAATATTCTTATCACCATACAAAGCACTAGTAGAAATAAATAAATCTTTTCTCACTACATAGACGGCGCCATTGAGAATGTAATGGTTTCTTCGTAAAGATTTGTTAAAAAACGCATTCTTGTTCTGAAAATTTAATTTCCCCTCTTCCACCACAAACATCAACTCCGGCTTTTCTTTTACGAGAGTAACCGTTTGACTAGAATCAGCACCGTTGTCAACTAGTTCCTTAATACATTTATCAATCTCCGCTGTTTTTCGAAACGGGCAAGTGGGCTGTAAGAGAATCACCAAGTCATATTCTTCCTTATGCTCTTTCTCAAATTCTGTCACCACATAACGCAAAGAATCCTGTGAGGTTGTAGCGTCTTCCGCTAAATGAGCCGGTCTTTTTTGCACCAAACAGGGAAATCCGCTGCTTACTTTCAGAATTTCATCACTATCGCTGGAAACGACGATCTTATCGATCAGCGCTGATTGTGCTGCCGCTTGGATAGTATGTCCTATCAAAGGGATCCCACCCAACTTTTTTATATTTTTCCCAGGGAGTCTTTTAGATCCTCCTCGAGCCAGGATTACTGCGAGTATTTTTTTTCCCTTATACATTTTTAACCTTTATACTGGTATTTTTCTCTTATTTTCTTCCTCAAAATTTATTCTTAAATCTTTAGTATCCTTGTTCTAAATCAACAGCATTGATAACCTTTCCCGTAGTAGCAAAAAGCCGTAAATTCTTGATCACATCATCCAGATGCGGCGCTCCTTCCGCCAATGAAGCCTTATAGGGAGAGAGGATGATATTATCCAGCTTTTCAAAAGGATATTTAGTTGAATAAATCACTGTGTTAGCATCTTTCAGAAAATCATCATACCATACATCAATTGCCGCTGCTCTAATCCTTTTCTCGTTCAAAGCAGCATATAGTGCTTCTTGATCTATAACTGAGCCACGCCCGACATTGATGATACAAACAGATTTTTTCATCAGCGCAAATTCTGTGTTACCTATCAGGCCAATAGTGTCCCTCGTTAACGGCAAGGTTACCACGATATAATCTGCCTGAGAAAGCACTTCTTTCAAATTATGGGTAAAATAAATCCCTGAATCCTTCTTTCCCATTTCCTGACGTCTGAAAACCATCAAGCTGCAGCCAAAAGGGCCAAGAAATTCCGACAATTTTTTTCCGATCTTCCCATACCCTAAAATGCCCACCACTTTCTCTTTCAGGGTTTCAGGTAATTGTTCCTGCGTCTGCACAGCCATCTTCTTGGTTAAGGCCAGAAACAAAGTGACGGCATATTCGGCAACATAGTGGCTGTTGGAATGCGAATTGCAAACTAGAACTCCTCTTTTTTTTAGCGGAGATAAAGACAAGGTGTCCACGCCCGCACCGGGAGTTTGCACCAGCTGAAGATGAGAAGAATTATGAAGCACTTTCTCCGTAACCTTCATTCCCAACAGAACATCTGCTGAGCTAGCCAGGGAAGCCAGATGATCTTCCGTAAAATCATCCGGAAGAATAATAGTGTAAAGATCCTGCAGTCCCTCAACGAGCTTCGCCTTATCCTGCTCATTGAATTTATGTAAAGAAAGAAGCGTTAACATTTTCTTATTTCCTCGGGCTAAAATCAGAGCCGCAACTCCTGCACAAATTCCTCCAAATACTGAACTCCTTTCGCAAATTCAACCTCATCGACCCCTAAACTTATTCTGATATGATCATTCCAATTATCCCCGAAGACAATTCCTGGCGTAGCCGCTACCCCTTTACTCTCTACCAGCTTAGTACAAAATTCATCTGAGCCCAACCCTAATCCAGAGATATTGAGAAAACAAAATTGGCTTCCCTGAGGTTGAACCAGCTTCAAGAGCGTATTTCGTGAAACCATCTTTTGAAGTTCCGCCGCATTTTTCTGTAGCACGATAAGAAAAGAAGACAAATAATCTGCAGGTAAAGAAAAAGCGGCGCATGATCCTTTTTGAACAAAAGTGCAAACATTGGTGTTAATATGATGCTGCATTTCTGCGATATGCTGCGCGATAGCAAGAGGAGCTACCAAGTAGCCTATTCTCCAGCCGGTCATGCTGTAAGACTTGCTAAAGCTATTTATCAATATCAGCCTCTCAGCCAATTCTTTGATAGAACCAAGGCTTAAATGAGCCTGATCAGCAGCATAAACTAATTTTTCATACACTTCATCAGAGAGAATGTAAAAATCGTGCTGAAGAGCTAATTCCGCTAGCTCTAGCAATTGTTCTTTTGAAAACATTTTCCCGGTGGGGTTATGGGGAGTATTGAGAACAAGCAATTTTGTTTTAGAGGTAATATTTTTTTTAATTTCTTCCATGTTTAAAGAAAAATCATCTTTCTTAAGATCGACTGTGCGTATGGTTACCAAAGGCTCAACCAATTTTAATTGAGGGATATAACTCGGATAACAAGGAGTGATAACAATGACTTCATCATCTGGTTCAATTAACGACAATAAGCTAAGATATATCGCTTGCTTGGCACCAGTAGTTATGACAATATTCTGAATATCACACTGAAAATTATTTTCCTCAGCAAGTCTCTTTGTAATTAATTCCCGCAATTCTACTAACCCTTGTTTATGAGAATACTTTGTATACCCCGAGTGTAAGGCCTTAATGGTAGCCTCTTTTATTTCAATCGGAGTAGGGTAAGGAGATTCACCTAAGCCGAAAGAGATAAGTTCCTTGTTTTCTTTGATCCTCTTCCTGGTAGCTTCGCTGACCTTCAGAGTAAGCATACCGCTGAAATCCATCCGTTTATTTTGTAGATTCATTCTATTATAAGATTATTACTAAAATAAAAATAAAATCCTATTCCTCCCCTGCCCAGACCGGCTTTTTCAACTTCCATGCGCCGTCGGCTAATTCCCAGAGATTTTTATTTCTAATATCCCTCATAGATCAACTTTATAAAGATTATTTTTAAAGATTATGATATAAGGAATTTTTTCACTAAATAGCAAGGAAGTCCGATGAGAAAAGTTTTATAAAGAGAATACTAGTCATCTAATCAAATGAAAAAGACCATCTTAGTCATGGGCTACGATGTCGAAAGATATATGACTCCGCAAGACCGGATGGACTCGCTCCATGGAGTGAAAAAAATAATCGCCCTCCATCGAAAGTACCAGGCGCCATTCACTTTCTTCATGCTTGGCAAGCTGTTAGAACATGATGACTATGTCGCTGAATTGAAAAAAGAACTTGCCCTTGCCGGGAATTTAGCAGACATTCAACAACATACCTATTCTCATCCTCTCCTGAAATTTAATGCCAGGTACATGCAAGAGAAAAAAAGGCAGCCTATCACTTTACCAGAAATAGATGCAGAAATTGCCAAAGCGAATCAATTAATAAAAGATAAATTAGGCGCGACTGTATTTGGATTGAAAACCCCCATCGGTTTTTACAAAGGTCTTCAAGGAGAAAAAGCCATATTGGATGTCCTTAAAAAGAATGGCATCCGTTTTGTTTCATCAGATTTAGTCGGGAAAGGGGATCATCCTCCAGCCTTATTAGAAGACGAAGGAAAAGAAAGATGCCATTACTTTTACGAAAATGGTTTATTTGAGATCCCCACCCATGGCTGGCATGATACCCATATCTTATTAAAGAACATCTCACCATATAAAGGTGTCAAGGAAGCATGCGACTATTACCGAGGAGAATTAGCTAAAGCACATCGTAAAGACATAATGTATGCCCCAAATTTACATCCTTTCATATATAGCGACCGTGGTCACGACCCCAAAGCTTCCATCGTGGAAACTTTCTTATCATTTGCAAAAGCGCACAACTTGCAAGTGATGAGCTACGCTCAATATTTTGAACACGCCAGTAAAACCAAACAGTAACAAGATTTTTTCTAAGATTAAGATTCAAGGAAGAAGAATTTTCCGAAGATCAGAAAAATTATGCACCATAAAATCTACTTTTGAGGGGTCTAATTTATGTACATCATCTAAACCCCAGCCAACCATGACCATTTTTGTGCCAAGCTTATGGGACGTTTTCAGATCGGTGATGGTATCGCCCACATAATAGTTCCCCTCAAAATCCTGCGGTGAAAAATGCTCTAAGAAGCGCCGATATTTTCTATCTGCGTGGTCTTGGGCCGCGAGGAATGGACCCGTAAATATCACTTTTGAAAAAAAATCAAAAATACCTAATCTTTTCAGCTGCATTATGCTGTTGTCGATATTATCTCTTAGAGATAGAAGCACTAATTCATAGTTTTTTTCCTGCAGCTCAGCTAGGAGTGGCCGTACTGACTCATGCAGCCTATCCATATCTAAATATCTACTTTCTTCAAGAATAGAATTTCTATACTGTTTAAAATTAATAATTTTATCCGAAGAGAGATGATATTCTTGTACTAATATCTGGGCATCTTTTATTCCTTTCTTTTTAAGATCGAGATATTTTTCTTTGGAAAAAGGAGAAACTCTTATCTCTTCACAACATTCACAAAAGACAGCATAATAACGTTCAAGTACGTCTAGGAGAGTGCCGTCGAGATCAAAGATTATTCTGAGAGTTTTTGTCTTATCCATAATTATAACAATTTATAATTTCTAGGCAATCTTTGGCCATTCTGCTCCACAAAAACTTCATCCCAATGCCGGAACATCCATAAGCCGTCTTTAAATTCTCCTAATCTAGATTCCACCTTCTCTCCGGCAAATAACTTTAACATCAACAATGGCGTATTCAACCCACTAGCGATAGTGTGCGCATGAGTAGCGCCGATTCTTGGATTTATCTCAAAGAGTGATGCTTCTCCAGTTTGCATGTTTTTGAAAATTTGCACATTGATAGGGCCGATCAAGCCTAGATGTTCCACAATCTCTTTAGCCATGGTGATCAACTGCGGATCCTTAACTGTGACTCCCCTGTACGCTGCTCCATACCTTACTTCTTCACGAGTCCGGGGGACTACCCCAATAACTTTGCCGTTAAAATCAGCAGCAACATCGACACTGAACTCTTTCCTTGCACCCATATACTTCTGAACAATAGGGATAGGTACGAGGGGCGCTTTCTCTTTAAGCTCCTCTAAATTATGAATGACATAAGTATGTCTTGATCCCGTCCCTATACGTGGCTTAATAAACAGGGGGAAGGACAATTCTCCAGCTTCAATCTTTCGAATTGCTTCGTCAAGCAGAAATGTCGGTACGGTCTCAAAAGATTTTTCTTTAAAATAAGTATAAGCCGCATACTTATCATCGCAAATCTTTACACTATCAAAGTTAGAAACCACTACCTTGGTGCCGGTTTCCGTCTCAATTGATTCTCTGTGTTCAGAAAGAGCCATAACCTCGCCGTCGGCGCCAGGGAAAAGCAGGTCAATCTTTTCTTTCTTACAGACAGCCATAATCTCAGAAACATATTCTGGACTATCACCGCGAGGCACCTTGTAAAATGCATCCGTGAAATATCTGCCAGCATTGTCTTCTCGAGCATCTGTACTTACCAAAAAAACATCAAACTCATTCTGCTGTCGCACGCCTTTTACAAATCCTTGAGCAGCCACTGTTCCGATTCCGGTAATTAAAACCCTTATTTGTTTTTTCATACTTTGTCGACAGAGTTGTTAGTTTAAAAGTTTTTTGAATATAAAATCTTATTTGAGGTTGCCAAAAAAATGAACCACTCTTTTCCCAATATCTCGAGCTATTGCTTGCTGCACTTCCGTCGTTTGCGCTCCGATATGGGGGGTTAGCAAGACATTATAACCTTGTTTTGCAAGTTTAATAAGCTCATGTTCCGCCTTGATTGGCTCTTCCTGAAAGACATCCGCAGCATAACCGGCAACGTGACCGCTTTTGATAGAATCTACTAAAGCCTGGAAATCAAAAAGCTGCTCTCGCGATGAATTTATGATATAAACTCCTTTTTTTAATAAAGAGATATTATGCTTATTCATCAACTGTTTTGTTTTATCATTTAATGGAAGATGGAGACTAAAAAAATCTGCCTGCTGTAGCAGCTCTCTCAATGAGACTAAAGTCACTCCCAACCTCTGAGCATATTCATCATTTTTTTCTATATCATGGGCTATAACTTTCATGCCAAACGCTGTAGCTCTCACCGCAACTTCGGCCCCAATCCTTCCCAAGCCTAATATGCCCAAGGTCTTATCTTTAAAGCTGCAACCCGTGAGAGAATCTCTTTCCCAACGCCCCTCTAAAATAGAAAGATGAGCTTTAACGATATTTCTGGTTAGATTGACCAGCATAGCCATAGTGTAGTCAGCTACATTTTCTTTGCTTAGCTCTGGACAATTAAATACCTGTATGCCCTTCTTATTTGCCGTTTCTAAATGAACATTGTCTAAGCCGTTACCGGCACGCACTGCGCAAAGCAAGTTAGAATTCTGAAGCAGCTCTTGATCTAATTTAGTCCTGCTCCGGAACACTATTCCCTCATAATCTTTGATAATTAATTTAAGTTCCTCTGCCGAGATATCGGAGCGAACATCTACCTGAAAATCATTGTTCCCTTCGCCAATCCCTTCTTTGAAAGCATCTATGTTGATATTATCACTGATCAGAATCCTTCGGGCCATTAAAAAATAAACATTTGCTTACTTTTAAATAGATTGTGATTCTTTAGTCTGCTTAGCCTAAACTTCTACAAACGAAAACTGAAAGCCACAAAATATATAAATTAATTCTGATAGGAAGATAAGCATGGACCAACCTTTCGCTCAAACTAATCTCCAGCTCTATAATCAAATGGTGAAGGCCGGCTACCAAGAGACAGATATTCTTCTGGTCATTGATGCTTACCAGCTTGCTGCTAAAATCTTCAATAGTTTCTATCGTCTATCGGGAAAAACACAATTAGCCCATCTTATCGGCACTGCCAGCATCATGACTGAGCTAAAAAAACCGAGCGCTTCAATAGCTGCTGCTTTACTCCATGCTGCGTACGCTGAAGGAGACTTCGGCTCCCGATCCGTTTCAAAAGAATTGCGAAATGCGACTTCTCCAGCTGTACAACAGCTAGTTTTTGCCTACTATAGATTAAAGTGGCCCTACAATCCTAAGGAAATCGACAGATTACTCTCCAGCATCAAGATGCTAAATTCTTTTGATCGCGAGATAATTTTACTTCGGGTAGTTAATGAGCTCGAAGAGTATATAGACCTTGCTCCACATTATCATCAGGGAAGATTCGTAGGAGATGAAGCTCCAACATATATGGATGCTCGAACTTTATCTACGTTCGCTCAGGTATTGGGAGAACCGCAACTGGTCAAGGAGATTAACAAACAAGCCAACAAGGTACGCTCTGCCCAGATTTCTGCCCAATTCCGCCATAAATACGCACTGTTCAATGCCCAAAAATCATATCGCCTGACCATTGGCGGCCGTTGGCGACGGTTACGGCGAATAATGCGTAGGATCCAGAGATTAGGATTAGTCGAAACCTGTCAAGCAGCTAGGCGCCGGCTAAAATGTGCCTTCATTTTGTTCATGCATCATAAAAATGCAGGAAAGAAACAAGCTCCACCCGCTTCAAGATGAAAATAGCCTTAGTCACAAGGGAATCGAAAGTAACCAAAGAAGCAACCCACATTACTGCAAATAATTTCATGAAAGAATTATTACAATATGGGGCAGTAGAAGTTATTCCCGATAAAAATGTGGGGGGATATATCACCAGATTAAAAGCCCAACAACATACATTTAATATTATCCATAACTTTAGCGCTTCTCCTTTATTCGCGCTTAAAACTGTCCTTGCCAAGAGACATCAGAAAAACGCTAAAACCGTCCACACTCTAAAATCGTATTCCCGCTCTCCCTTGGGATCTTTATACTTTTCAAGAATTTTAAATCTTGTTGACGCAGTGACCGTCCCTACCGAAGTTATGGCAGAAAAGCTCCTAAAGCAGGGAGTAAAAAAAGAAAAGATTCATGTTATCCGTTCTCATATTGATACCACTAAATTCGTACCCTTAGATAACCAAGAATTGAAAGAAAAGTACGGATATTCAAAGCAAAAAGTAGTATTATATTATGGCAGCACCTATTTCAAAAAAGGAGTGCAAAATCTAGTCCAAGCAAGTCAACGCATCGATGCCCAGATCATCATCGCCCCCAGGGATTACCCAGACCAAGATTTTTTTAATTCAGTTAAGGACAAGCCTAACATTACAGTTATTACTGATGACATTAATGTTGTTGAATATGTAAATCTTGCCGACATCATAGTTTTGCCTTATCTTGATTTAACCGCAACCGAAGGAAATCCATCCTGTTTATTAGAAGCGATGGCCTGTAAAACACCAATAGTAACCAGCGATCTTCCTGAATTACGTGAAATTGTCGAACCAGAAAAAGACGTACTTATGACTAATCCGGGAGACCTTGAATCATTAGCATTTCAAGTGAATAGATTATTGAACAATCCTCAATTAGGGACAAAAATAGCAGAAAGTGCATATTCAAAATCAAAACAATTTGATCTAAAAATAGTGACAAGACAATTTATTGATCTATACCAGCGATTATTATTGTGAGAAAGTCATTAACGTGTTACAAAAATGTAATACAACATTTAAATGGTTTGTCATTACAGATTCTTAAGCTTTGTACGGCATTTGTACGGTAGAAAAGGGATATTAAGTACTAGGTATAGAGATGGTATCAAAAGAGTAGCAAAGTAATATCTTTCCACGCTGCGTAAGCAATTGCCTCAGCAACACACGCATCCCATATACAATGTCCTGTCGGATCAGTATTCTTATACGGATTATTCCGTTTGAAAGTCCAATCTTATATCCAAAGAATCTTAATAATTCAACAAATACTCCCACAATGGGATAAACTCAATAGTCTTTCCATCAATCTTTTCTTTTTTCTTAATATCACCCGTAATAACAAAACCTTCTTTCAACTTAAATTCGTTCATACATGAAAGTAAAGACTTAATCTCTCGATCATATGTTTTTGTTTCAGATAATGAGTAACAAACTTGAATTGCTAAGTCTACTTTTCCCCCTTCACGAACAACAAAATCAACTTCTTTGTCATCAGCAGATTTCCAGTAATTAATCTTCATTAATGGAGATTTGTTTTTTTTTCGTATTAAATGTAAGAAAAGGATATTTTCAAATCTTTTACCATAATCCTGAACAGAAAAGAGGTTTAAAAAGCCAACATCATTCAAATATATTTTGGGAATGGAAAGGCTTTCCTTTTTAGAAGAATGTTCTAATTTTCTGAGAAGAAAGATGAAAAAAGAATCTTCTAACATACTAACATATTCATATAATGTATTCTTGCTGAGTTTTATCCCTTTCGATTTTAAATCAAGAAACACTTTGTTAACACTAAACTCTTTGGCGATGGAATTAGTAAGATGATTGATCAACCATTTGATTGCCTGCGTATTGTGTACTTTATATCTATCAATTATATCCTTGTAGATAGTCAAGTCATAATAATCCTTCGTTATCTTCAACTTTTCAATTTTATCATTTTCAAGAACAACTTCGGGATATCCCCCAAATAACATAAAATCTTCGAAAGAATGCAATAATTTAGCTTTTGTTTGTGAACTTATCTTTTCTTTATCGAATTGTAAATCTTTAAAGGCAAGAAATTCTTGAAATGATAAGGGTAATACCAATGTAGCTATCGATCTACCCCGCAAGCTTGTCGCTATTTCTTTACTAAGTAATTTTGAGGAAGACCCAGTAATAAAGATATGGCAGTTGAAATCATCATGCAACTCCCTTATTGCTAATTCCCATTTATCTATCGCTTGCGGTTCATCAATAAATAAATAGAGTTTTTGCTTCGTTACTTCTGGGAATATTGACCAATGCAATACTATTATTTCTTTAACTTCATTATATAAAACATTATTAAGTGTTGGATTCTCAAAGTTTAGATAGATTATTTGCTCTTTCTTAACCCCTTCTTCTATCAATTTCTGTAATTTATTAAATAACAGATGAGTTTTACCTACCCTTCTTGCGCCAATTAGGGACTGGATTTTAGAAGACTCTTTTAGCTTAATTTCTCTCTCCCTTAGGTTAGGAAAAGTCCTTTCCTGAAAGTCTAGGATATATCGTTTTATTTTGTCTTTATCCATGTTTCCCTATGAAGAGGGAAAGAATATATAAATCTTTCCCTCCGAAGAGGGAAACTTCTGGAGATCACATACTACTGTTTTCTCATGAAAACAGTAGTTTAATCCTTCCATCTTACCATAAACAGTAATTTGCCCGAATATTTAATGATGAGCGTCTTTTCGTGGACACAAATCGTATTTAAGCTTTTGAGACCAAAGTGGTACCTTATAAGTTTTGTACACCTCCGAAGCGTACAAGCTTTATATACAACGTATTGTATTTTGGCTCGGCTCTTACATGTTGTAATGGCTTTGTCATTACAGATTCTTAAGCTTTTTACGGTAGAAAAGGATAATAAGTACTAGGTGTAGAAATGGTAACAAAAGAGTAGCCAAGGTAATATCAATAATTATTAAGAATACTTAAAAGAGTAAGTAACGTCAATAATGATCCAAGTATAATCATTACTACTGCTCTTATTTTAACATATTTCGTGCTATCTATATAGAAATAAGGGTGAACTTTAGGAGCATTTTTGGTAAATAATTCTGATTTCCAAAAAGATATGATCCCTACAATAAAAATGAACAAGCCTAAGAAAAATAAAAAATAGTTTTCTTGCATTTTCTCCCTATTTTTTCTTTTGAAGAAAAGTAGCAAGAAAATCGAAAATGAAGTATATTACTAAAGCATAAGGAGCCACTAATATTGGTTTTACGACAAGTAAGATTACAGCCCCAACGGCTACTACGGATAAGAATATATAAAATAATGAAACAACATTTTTAGATAAATTCTTTAAATTTTTCATATTCATATCCTTAAATTTTTTAAGTATAAAAATCTTGCTGCACTTTAGTTCAACAATTTGTACACCTATACTTCTTTCCTCCTAAAGTAATTGTTCCTCCTCCGCTAGACGAACTTGAGGAAGAGCTAGAGGAGCTTCCTGAGCTTGAACCACTACTAGTGCTTCCTTTAGTGATCAATTGGTAATCAGGATTACTAGGAACATTATCACCAACCCTATAAGTGTATACGCCAGTGTTAGAGTTATAATACCAATTAACATTGTTCCCACTGTTTGCTGTATTTGTTATACTTTGAGCTATTGAGTTTTTCATTGAAGAATCAATTGCATTGTTTTGCTGTAAGTGATTTATAGCGTTCTGGTGATGTATCTTAGTTGTTTTAGACTCAAAATATGATGCTCCAAGGAAACCTACTCCTTGCCTTCCGGCAAAGCCCAATGCACTAACGGCTTTTGACAAACCGTAGAATAAACCGCCTGATGCAATGGTTGCAATTCTACCAGCAGTTATAGCGTAATCGACTCCTGTTAGTCCTCCTTGTTGTTCTGCAAGATCATCTATCTCTCCAGCAAGATGATATCCACTATATGTGGCTCCAGCAATTGCTAATAGAGCAAGAACAAAAGTTGCTTCAGCAACACACGCATCCCAAATACAGTGTCCCGTCGGATCCACCTTCCCATACGAATTCCCTCTTTCAAACATATACCGATTCAGCGATTGGGGATCATACACATTAGAGATTAGCGTATCAGGTTGCAAAAATAATCCCCATGATGGATTCATCTTACGGAAATGAAAATCTGTATCACCGACAACGGAATCAAACTCCTTCCCTTCACTATCAAACCTACTCACCGTACCACCCGATAAAATTTCGCCATGCGGCGAATACAACGTATTCTCAACCACGCCACCAGAACTATTGGTCACAACTCCCGTACTTCCCTCATGATCGCTATGCATAAAATATTTTGTTCCGTCCGCATTAACTTGTCCAACTACATTCCCTGCATCATCATGAACATGGGTATTATCATACGTCCCCGTTGCATTCTTCACACGAACAAAAGTCTTCGAGAAATAAATAGCCGTCTCCGCAACTTGTCCGGTAGAATTATACGTTTTCTTGATGTAAATTCGTTCTTCCGTAGGATGATGGACATATTCTTCTTAGAAAGTTACATTAGTACTCATAAGTATAGCTAAGGGAATTATTTATTTGATTTTCTTCCGAAAATGAGTTGTCCTAACTTCCAGCCAATTAACCCGCCAACAGCTCCCCCTACTCCGCCCATCAGAATCATCGAGAAAATGTTGGCGATCGCTGGAAAATATAATTTAAAAAAATAAGGTAAAGCTCTCATCCCTAGAATTGCTAATAGTCCTACAATAAGATGTTCTTTCTTAAAAGCATATTTTTGTTTTTCCTCTGGCTTCAGATGTAAACTTAGTATTACTGAGAAAATTCCTAATGAAATAAAAGGGGCAGCTATCGCTGGTAAAGTTAAAAAGTCAATGAGAGGAAAGGATTGAGATAAAAATAAAGTAACTAAACCTACAAGCATAGCTCCAAATAAACAATTAAATGCCCAGATATTGAAATTCCCTTTCCAAAAAAGATCTTTTTTCTTATAAAGACAGGTAAGAATTAGAAAAACATCAATAAAAATAATAATTCCAGCAATGGAGAGCCAATTATCAGGCCTAATTATTTCTGTAGTTAGTTTAAATAATTTTAATCCTAAGAGATTAATTAACAATATAACTATATAAATAAGATAAAATGAATATGCACTTTTAGTTTCAACTTCCATGTGGTTCGTTTGATATGATCTAATTTAAACTTTTCCTTAATTCACACACAAGATGCATTTACACCACAAACTCCGCCACCGTCAATCTTTGTTCCATCTGGTTTGGAAGAACCACCACTTGAACCTCCACCGGAACTTCCACTGCTTGAACTTTGATCTGCTTCATTTGAAACTGCTGGGGTATACAATAAGTTCCCATTAGGATCTAATCCTCGAGAGACTAAATAATTAAATCCAAAGGAAAATGCTGTATTCGTCGCGCTTGTTGTAAATAAAGACTGCATTGCTGGACTTAAACTATTTGAAGGATAAAATTGTCCGACTTTATAGGGATCGTAGAATGAAAGAATATTGACCACTCCATTCGCTACAGATTGAGTGAGTGTTTGCGAATTTAAGCCTCCTCCATCTATGGCTGTATGGTAAAGAGACTCTGTTGCTCCAATAGCAAATAACCTAGAGCCTACACCTGCAACAACTCTTACTGCTCCACTCGCTACAAAACCAACAGGAGCTAGAAGAGACGTTGTAGTGGCTACAGCTGTAACTGTTCCATGCAATGCTGCCCCCCTGTAATCACCAGGATTCTTGTAAAGATGGTAACTTGCATGAATTAATCCCGCAGCCGCCCCAATAGCAAAGGGAACCCATAAAACATGTCCATCAGGATCAGTATATTTTTGAGCGTTACCACGTTCGAACATATAGCGATTCAACATTTGCGGATCGTATTGATTAGAAATCAATGTATCCGGTTGCAAAAACAATCCCCAAGAAGGATTCATCTTACGGAAATGAAAATCAGTATCACCAACAACACTATCAAACTCTTTTCCTTCCGAATCAAATCTCGAAACACTTCCCCCAGAAAGTATTTCCCCATGCGGACTATACAGCGTATTCTCAACTACACCACCTGAACTGTTTGTAACAACTCCAACACTTCCCAAATGATCTGTGTGATCGTACTCAATCGTTCCATCAGGATTCTTTCTAGCTACTTGCGTATCTCCATCATAAATGTAAGTAAAATCGTATGTCCCAGTAAGGTTTTTAATTTGCATAAATTCTGGGAAAGGTGTGTAGATCGTTGTATTAGCGGTGTTATTTTTATGAATTCTTATTCTTTGACCATCTGTGTCATATGTATATTCTTCTAACATGGGCGATGTCGAAGAACTTCCACTTCTCACTCGCAACAATCTTCCATTGCCATCGTATTCACGATAATAACCATCCCCTGTAACTAAATTTCCTCCACCGCCTCTTTGATTATCGTAAGCTTGAACTTACCAATCATTCCTAATTTATAAATAAACATCGAGGTATATGAAGGTTATTAACCACTTAGAAGTGAAGCCATTCAATACCAATCAACTAACAATCTGGTCATCACAAAATCAAGAACAGCCTTTTTATTTTCTTCCAAATTTTTCGTCTCCAGCCGCAAATGATAAGACAACTTATTAAAAATCTCCATCTGTCGCCGCAGCTCTTGGATTGTCTCAGCAGGACGCCGTTGATGAAGAACTTCCGGAGTATTGTACAACAAAACTGAGATGGTAGGTTTAGGAAATAAAGAATAAAGCATTTTTTTCCACCACCAAGGAACATTTTTCATAAGAATAATGTCCGTACAGTACCTGTCTGTAATGACTATTCTCTTTCTCATTCTAAGCGGAAATAGAGTTAACCAATAACGTAATAAGAGATCAAAAACAAATAAAAACGAAGACAAGGTGTATAGAAGAGAACGTGTAAAAGAAGTAGTGCCGCTGGTAGATTCATTCGCATCGCGTTTTTTTTCTGCGCGTTTATATTCTCTACCTAAAGCCGTAAAAGGTAAAATATGATCCCTCCCTCTGCCCATGTAAACAATCGCAGGTTTCCGTTCATTCGCGTCTAAATAACCATACAAAGACTTTACTAAAGTTGATTTTCCCGCCCCATCAGGACCTACTATACTAATCAAAGGATACAGTTGTAGTGGACGTTTCCATCGTACCCACCTGATGGTAAGCGCTGCTAAAGTAGCGAGACGGGAAGGTTTCTTACTTACAAAGATACATAGTAAAGTAGCGATGGGAATCTTTCGGAATTGCCTCGATGTTATCAAGGTAAAAATTCTTCTAGCCATTTTTCTAGTAAAAAGAATGGATAAATGCTGGATAACCACCTCAGCATCAACTAAATTCTGTTCTAACAACGAACACATAATCTCTTGATATTTTGGTTTAAAATAACGTTTGCCAAGAATCGAATGGACCAGCAGCATCAAGAAGAAATCATTGGCGCAGGGAACATAGAAAAATTCTTTCTTCATCCGGTTGGCAATGATCACCTCACCGATATACTTCATATCATTCCAGTATACTCCGCCGACTTGTATATCAAAACTCACTTTAACCCCTTCCACAATTTTAAAATAAGCCCTGTGTCGCAGAGAGAATTGCTGTTTTCGCTCGATAAAACCGTGCCGAAGCAGGATTTGATTTACTTCTCCAAAATCATCTTTAGCAACCGCCATATCCAATCCTTCCCATGGAGAACTGTTATCAAACAAAAATTCAAAATTGCGTAAGACACAGTAACCGACTTCGTGATCATCAAAATCAAGAAATACTTCCTTAATATTTTTCAGGTAAAAAGAATAGCCAGTATAAGGACATATAAGATTTTCAGGGATAATAGTCTTAATTTTCATGGTACATTAACATTCATTTCTTAAACACTTTCAATAAGGTTATTTTCAATTCAGTAAAATCAATTATATTAAAAAGGTACAGCAATAAAACATAGATAAGGGAAGCGAATACAAAAGCTAAGATTATTTCTACATAGATACTGTATTGAAAAATCTTCGTGACATAAAAAACCACCATCACAAAAACTGCGGCGCTCAGGCATAACTTCAACCAGTGCAGATAAGGCGAGGGAACGCCTACAGATTTAATTAACGTATGGGTTGAAAGGATAAGAGCCAGCAGATAAGCCGAAGAGGTTGCTATCGCTGCCCCGTTGATGCCGAATGAAGGAATCGTGAAAAGGTTCAAAACCACATTTAACAAAGCTGAGATTAAGATGATTTTAGTGACCGTCTTCGGTTGGCCCATGCTGGAGATGATGATGTTATTTACGGAAGCAACAATAAAAAACATTGATCCCACCAGAAGTATCCGGAAAGCCAAGGTCCCCACAACATACTCTTTCCCAAAGAAAACAAGCAGATAGTGGTCTGCAAACGCAAATAGGATAAAGATTAAGGGAATTATCAAGGCCAGGGTATATTTATGCAGTAATGAGATGCCTTTAGCGAGATTTTTAAAATCTTTTTTAAAAGAAAGTTCGGTGGAGATAGGAAAAACTATCGCTGAAATAGCCCTGCTGACGTGTATGAAGAAAAGAGAGGTTGGGAGAACAACGTTGTAGATACCTACTTCAGATAAAGAGCTAAAATGGGTCAGCATGATCGTGTCAGTATAAGCAATGATCTTTCCACCGACATCCGCAGCCATCAATGGCAATCCGAACAGCAGAAGATCACGGCTCATCTCTTTAAAATGTACTACTTTGTGTTTAAAAAAATAAAGCTTGCCTTGGATGAAAGGCTGAAATAGCACAAATAAGACTATGCAGACCAAAGCATAGGGAATCGCTGCTGCCAAGATGCCGAGATTGTAATGAAAAAGAATGATTGTCAGTAACAGTATAAACAGATTTTTCGCCGGCTCCATCAAAGAATAGGGAATGCTTTCTTGAAATCCATTAAAGAGCATCTTAGTAATGACATATAAGAAACTAGTCATAGTATATACGACTAAGATTAAAAGAATTATTTTAGATTCCGGAACTTTAAAATAATGTGTAGAAAGATATCCGGAAAAGATGATGATCAATATGCCGATGATTGAAGAGCTTACCAGTTGCAGGCAGAAAACTGAGACGATTGCCGTCTTTATCTCGTTATACTTATTCTCAACCCTAAATTTAGCGATGAAATTTACCAATGCGCTCCCTAATCCAAGGTCGCGGAAAAAAAGGAAAAAAAGAATGAAAGTTAGCACCGCAGAGAATAGGCCATATTGTTCCGGACCTAACTTCCTGGCTACGATGACCCTGGTCGCATAACTGAACAACGCGGCAATGAAAGTCATGCTGAATACTAAACCGATACTCCGTAAGATTTTGCCCAGATGATGAGTCATATCAAAAATGGAGAATCTTTCTTTTTAAAACTAATGAATTAAGACACTATCAAATATAGGCAGATATAGTTTAAAAAAAATTTCGATTAAATTTATTCTTCAAAAGAATAGCATATATTGATAAAAGGTTCGCTAAATAGTTCTGCAGCATTCAATACTTCTGCTATATAAGGGTGCAAACCTTTTGAATCTCGCAGCATAGGTTCATTTAACCAACAATATCCTTTACTGGTATGATCTAATCTAACGACAGGATTAGTTCCTGGAATTTTGGCTAAGTAATCAATACCAAGAGCATGGAATCCTTCTTTTAAATCTCCATACATCGCATCTTCCCTGCGGCAGCTAAAGGGAAAAGCGCCAATCTGTTTTTCAATAAGAGCTTCTTCTATGCCGCATTCTTCTCGCAATTTACGGCGAACAGCATCTTCCAGATTCTCATTCTTATACAATCGTCCTCCTGGAAACCAAAGCATTCCTTGAGCAGGTTTCTCTGCTCTTTCTACCATAAGAATTACTCGATCTGAAGGTGAGCGGTCACAATAGGCAACCACATCAACACAGGCAAGAGCGGTATAATCAAGCATCTGATGGTAAAGCTGGTCTCCTATGATAGTCCGAGCGCCACTCTTAAATTGACGAACCTCATTTCCCTCAACAACGTTATTTCCTGGTACAATCTTCATGGATTTTTTTTAAGAGGCATATATTTAAACTTTATGTAGTAAAAACATGATAGCACAACTGTATTTGAGCTACGAAAAGCTTTTAAAAGATAGATTTTCACAAGAAAGAAGATGATTGTAAGAGAGCGGTGCAGAGTTGATGATAGTGAACTTATAGAACTATTCGACCTAGGTGGATTGTATCTCTCTCATTTTCAAGAACCTCACCAGCCGCCGCAGCAACCAAAAGTGCCTCTCGTTCTTTGCATGGGTAAAAATAGCAAAGTAGTGCAGCTAAAACATAGCGCTCCTTCTTCTAATATGTACGAAGAATACTGGTACCGATCGGGGATTAACCAAACCATGGCCGATGAATTAAAATCTATCGCCGCTTCCGTAATGGAACATCTGCCTTTGAAGGAAGAAGATATTGTTGTAGATGTCGGCTGCAATGATGGAACTTTAGTTAAGAACTATCCAAAAAATCTTACGGTAGTGGGATTTGATCCCGCTAAAAATTTATATCAATATTCTTCTCAGCATACCACGAAAACCATAGTCAATTATTTCTCTGCTGAAGAGTATTTCAAGCACTTCCAACAAAAGGCGACAGTGTTGACCAGCATCGCTATGTTTTATGACTTAGAAGAACCAAATAAATTTGTAAGCGATGTGTATAAGGTTCTTGACCAGCAGGGATTATGGGTCATCCAGATGAGTTATCTTCCCCTGATGTTGAAACAGATGGCTTTTGACAATATCTGCCATGAACATCTGGAATACTATTCATTGCAAAGCCTTACGTATCTTTTAGAAAGACACAACTTTAAGGTAGTTGATTGCCAGCTCAATGACATTAATGGTGGAAGTTTCAGAATTTACATCCGCAAAAAAGATGCCAATCCCATACTATTTAGTACCGCGCAATATAGAGATGTAGCTGATTTCCGCGTACAAAGCATTCTCGAATACGAAAAAAGTTTAAAGTTAGACCAGCCAGAAACATATATCAAGTACTTTGAAGAGATGAAGAAGATCAAACAGCAGACCTTGGACTTTTTGCGGCAAGAGAAATCAAAAGGGAAAAAAATCTTGGGCTATGGCGCTTCCACGAAAGGGAATACCTTACTACAATGGTACGATATCAATCATCAGAATCAGCTTATTGAAAAGATAGCGGAGCGTAATCCAGAAAAATGGGGAAAAGTTACTATTGGCACAAACATACCTATCTGTTCCGAAGAAGAAGCAAGAAAAGAACAGCCTGACTACTTATTCGTCCTTCCCTGGCACTTCCGCTACGAGTTCTTGAAACGAGAAACTGATTTTTTAGAACGGGGAGGAAAATTCATCTTCCCACTTCCTAAGTTTGAAGTTGTCGGCATAGGTGACTTTTAACCGGACAATCTAAATGGCAACTAAAATCTCTAAACTATTCATTTCGTACGTACTTCCAGCTTATAATGAGGAAAAGAATGTCCTTCCGTTGATGGATGGGATCACTTCTGCCATGGAAGACATTAAAGAAGAGTACGAAATTATTTTTGTGATAGAAGGAAAAGATCAAACCTACCCGATTTTACGAAAATACCAAGAGGAACATCCGCAGATTAAGATGAAGCTCTTCTATCAGCCAGAACCTTTAGGATTAACCAATGCTTTCAAGAAAGGATTTGAGAACATTGCACCGGAATCAACTCATGTTGTAACTATGGATGTAGATTTGAATCACAGGCCTGAAGAATTACCGCTGCTGATAAAAAAGGCAAAGGAAGGATACAACATAGTCATCGGCTCCCGAGCCTTAGAGGGAGCGCAGGTCATGAATGTCCCTGCTTGGAAAATAATGATCAGCAAATTTGCTAATACAGTGTTTAACAAAGCTTTTAATATAGAAGTTAAAGATAAAACCAGCGGTTTTAGGATGATTGATGCTGAAACCATTAAGGAAGTAGCACCTTTAGTACAAGCTAAAAATTTTGAGGGATTGATGGAGTTTTTGTTAATCGCCAATTACAAGAACAAATCCATGGCAGAAGTACCTATCACTTTAATTCATCGGCAGTTTGGGGAGACCAAATTCCATCTCTTTAAAACAGGAATAGATTATGCTAGATTACTATTAAAGCAGAAATATAGAAAAAGAAAGTCATGAAAGTATAAGGGAATTATAGTGTAGAAAAGGAAAATAATCTTCAAAAATAATTATTAATCATTAGTTGCCTATGAAAAAAGCGCTCATTACCGGAATAACTGGACAAGACGGTTCTTATCTAGCAGAATTCCTGCTCCAGAAAGGATATGAAGTGCATGGTTTGGTAAGACGGGTCTCCGTAGATACTTTAGGCAGGATAAACCATCTCAAAGATAAAATAATATTGCATCATGCAGATTTGATGGATCAATTCTCAATCACCAAAGTAATTAAAGAAGTACAGCCCGATGAGATATATCATCTAGGAGCGATGAGTTTTGTAGGTACTAGCTGGCGTCAGCCCGTGCTTACCGGAGAGATTACTGGCATGGGCGTAGGAAGGATCTTAGAAGCGATCCGCTATGAAAATCCAAAAGTCAAATTTTACCAAGCTTCAAGCTCAGAGATGTTCGGCGCTGCGCCTGCTCCGCAGCATGAAGAAACAAAATTTCATCCTCGCAGCCCATATGGGGTAGCTAAAGTATATGCCCATCATATGGTGGTCAATTATCGGGAAAGTTTTGATCTATTTGCTTGCAGTGGGATTCTTTTCAACCATGAAAGCGAACGCCGTGGCTTGGAATTCGTCACCAGAAAAATCAGTCATGCTGCCGCCAGGATAAAGTTAGGCGCGCAAGAGGTACTGGAATTGGGAAACTTGCATGCTAAGCGTGATTGGGGACATGCCGAAGATTACGTTAAGGCTATGTGGTTGATGCTGCAGCAGGAAAATCCGGATGATTTTGTCATCGCTACTGGCGAAACTCACAGTGTTAAGGAATTTGTAGATGAATCTTTTAAAGTGGTGGGAATGCCATTAACCTGGGAAGGAACAGGGATTCATGAAGTCGGGAAATTTCAAGGAAAAGTGATTGTGCGTATCAATCCAAAATACATCCGTCCAGCCGAAGTGGATCATCTTTGTGGTGATTACGGCAAGGCAAAAAAAATCCTCAACTGGGAGCCCACCATAAAGTTCTCGCAATTAGTGGAAAGAATGGTGCTATCAGATTTAGAAAATGTCAGAAAAGAATTGGCTCATCACCGGTATTGAAGGATTTGTAGGCAGCCATTTTTTTCCTGCCTTAAAGCAGCGAGGCTATTCTGTTTTTGGAACTACTTGGAAAAAAGAACTCGCTGACCATAGGACCATATTCTTTCTAGACCTTTCTGACCAGCAACAGATTGAAGCGCTAGTCCAAAAGATAAAACCGCGTTATTTAGCATTGATCGCCGGTTTTAGCTCCATGCGTGACAGTTTTCAAAAACCAGAAGAATGCTTGAAAATTAATTATGAAAGCACTCGCCACTTCCTAGAATCCATTAGAAAAAACCGACTCAAAACCAAAGTACTTATCATTTCTTCTGCCATGATGTATTGCCCATCATACAAAATACTCACTGAAGACTCAGTCATCTGCAACAGCTCTCCGTATGCAGAATCAAAGATAAAACAAGAAGAGCTTATGAAAGAATTTCCAGAGATAGAAATAGTAGCAAGTAGAAGCTTCAACCATACTGGTCCAGGACAGCTGGACGCGTTTATTGTGCCAAAACTAGCCAAAGGATTTGCAGAAGCAAAAGATAATAACCTTACATTTGAGCTGGGAGATATAAGCTCTGAACGTGATTTTCTAGATGTCAGAGACATCTGTGCGGCGTATAGAATATTATTAGAAGAACCCACTAACCATAACATTTATAATGTCTGCAGTTCGCAATGTTTTTCTGTGAAAGACATCATTGCGATTTTAGAAAAAAGAACAGGAAAGAAAGCAGAAATCATTGAAAATCCTAATTTTGTAAATCCTAACGAACGGAAAATAATCTTGGGAGATAATCACCGGATCATCAGCGAAACTTCCTGGAAACCAGCTATCACTTTTGAACAGACAGTGTATGATACATATCTTTATTGGCAAGAAAAATAAATATAATTTAAAAATAAAGAGGGAGCAATATACTAAAATAGAAATGAGAAGACAACTATGAAATTCCAAGTTTTGAAACCAACCTGTAATCTTCAAACTATTTTTGATGGCAGAGGCGGGATTTTTACGTGGGTTCCCCAGGACGCGATCATGGAGTTTAATATGCTCTACTGTAATCCTGGAGCGGTCCGAGGGAATCATTCTCACCCTCACTTTACAGAATATTTTTTAGTGGTGGAAGGTTCTGGAGTGATGGTATTTAAAGAGGCCCCCGATTCAAAAGAAGAAGTTGTTCACATGTCCCGCGGGGTTTGCACTCGCGCTGAACCAGGAGTCGCCCATGCTTTTCATGCAATTACTTCGGTCATTGCGGTAGCCATGCTTTCCAAACCCTGGGGCACTTGTAAGCCGCCTATCGTCCACGAAGATGTGACTCTTAAGGGCATGAAAAAGTGAAAACAGTTGCTTTGTTTGGAGCGAAAGGGTTTGTTGGCAGTGAAATTCTTAAAGCATTTCATCAAGTGAACCAATCAGCGGATCAATCATCAAACTATTCTGTATTTTCCATAACTCGGGAGAATTTTGAGAATTTTTTTGGTAAAAGCTACGACTATGTCATCAATGCGGCTATGCCTTCTGCTCGCTTTAAGGCAAAAAATGATCCTCTCTGGGATTTCAGCGAATCTGTTGAAAAAACGGCGAGAATATATTATGGTTTTAAATGCAAGAAGTTTATTCAAATCAGTTCCGTTTCCGCTCGCTGCCAGCCAGATACCGTCTATGGCCGACACAGGCTTGCTGCAGAATCATTAGTGAATGATGGTAATAATCTGGTGGTGCGTCTCGGCCCAATGTATGCCTCAACTCTTTCTAAGGGAGTCTTGATTGACATGCTTAGAGGAAATAAAGTCTTTGTTGGCGCTGGCAGCCGATATGCTTTCGCTCCACTGTCATTTGTTGGTAAATGGATTGCCGACAACCTAGATTGTAAAGGGATTATTGAAATAGGAGCAAAAAATTCGATAACTTTAGGTGAATTGGCCAAGAAGTTAAATTTGAATGTACATTTTGAAGGGAAAGATGACTATCAAGAAATACTGAATCCCAAGAATGATTTTCCAGATGTTGAGGGAGTTTTTGATTTTATGATGGAACAGCAGAGGAAGTTGAAATGAAAACAGGAATGAAGCAGAAAATCAAGGCCTGCAGAATTTGTAAAAATAAGAATCTAGTCTCATGCATCGACATTGGTTCTCAGTATCTTTCTTCAATATTTCCTGAAAATGTGTACTACAGAAATGACTTAAAAAAATACCCCTTGGAAATTGTCCAATGTATGAAATCTGCTGAAGATCAATGTGGATCGCTTCAGTTAGCATATGATTGTGACCTCTCTGAAATGTACGAGCATTATCCTTATACCAGTAGCTCCAACACCTCTATGCGTAAGATTTTAGAAGATGTAGCCAAGAGCGCCAAGGCGCTCCAGAACCTCAACCCAGGAGATACGGTCCTTGATATTGGTTGTAATGATGGTACCTTACTTTCCTTTTTCGAATCAGAGGAATTCAATCTAATAGGAATTGATCCTGCTCAAAACATCGAGAGCAATGTCAATTCTTCAAAATTTAAAAGAGTTAAGGCTTTCTTCTCAGAAGAAGCTTTTCGAAGCGTCTCAAAACAAAAAGCTAAAATTATTTTTAGCGTAGCTATGTTCTATCACTTGAACGACCCTGTCCAGTTTTGCAGAGATATACATTCCATTTTAGATGACCGTGGCGTAGTCATTATACAGATGGCTTATCTTCCGGCTATGATTAATAAAAATATGTACGATAATATTGTCCATGAACATATTGCTTATTACGGGACCCAACATCTTAAATGGATCCTTGATAGGGCTGGCCTGGAAATTTTTGATGTCTCATTAAATGGCGTGTATGGAGGAAGTTTTCGAATTTTCGCAAAAAAGAAAGGAGATTTAGCCTACCGGGCCACTGCTCGGCTTTTAAAGAACTTGAAAGAGGAATTAGAATGGGGGATTTTTGATGACCAAACTTATAAACGCTTTATGGAAAGAGTAGACCTAACCAAGCGTGAGCTAGCTGAATTAATTTACAAATTAAAAAAAGAGGGGGAAAATATTTGGGTTTACGGTGCCTCTACCAAAGGAAATACTATAATGCAATATTGTGGAATCGGAGCTCGAGAAATAACTGCAGCTGCTGATTCAAATCCTTTTAAATTTGGGAAATATTTGATTGGATCGGATATTCCGATACGGGATGAAAAGGCCATGAGATCTGAAAAGCCGAATTATCTTTTAGTTTTGCCATACAGTTTTGTAAATGCCTTTCAAGAACGTGAATCTGACTTAGTTAAAATAGGGACTCGTTTTATTGTTCCGCTTCCCGAGGTTAAAGTCATTTAATTTAGGTAGTGGTTCTGTGAGAAATAGTCGTCTTGGCCAGAAGTAAGTGAGGCTCGAAATAAATTTTCTTGAGACGTAAGGTCTCTAATCAGTAGTGAAAACAAAGATTCTTAATCTTTAAATATGAACAAAACTGAATTACTCATCGAGAGTTGAAGTTATATATGGATTGGAAAATACCGTTATTTAAGACCTATAACGATAGTGATGACTTAGCTGCAGTTAGCTCTGTTATTCGTCGTGGAACGTATTGGGCTATAGGGCCGGAGATCCAAGAGTTCGAAAACAAGATTGCCCAGTTCATCGGAAAAAAATACGCACTTTCTTTCAACTCTGGGACTTCTGCCTTGCATGCTCTTCTGGAAGCATACGAGATCAAAGGAAAGGAAGTTATTGTGCCTTCATTTACCTTTATTGCGACCGCAAATTCAGTATTGCTTGCAGGGGGTATTCCTGTCTTCGCAGAAGCGGAAGATGCAACCTTTGGATTGGATGTTGAAGATGTTGAGCGAAGGATTACCAAAAAGACTATTGCCGTAATGCCCATCCATTATGCTGGTTGTGTGGCTAGAGATATAGAAAAAATCAGGGATCTCTGTATCAAGAAAGGGCTTCTTCTCATAGAAGATGCTGCCCAATCATTCGGAGCTGCCATGAACAATATCAAAGCTGGTTGTTTTGGCGATGCCGCAATGTTCAGCTTCTGCCAAAATAAAGTAATCACCACTGGCGAAGGCGGAGTGATAGTTACTGACTCTGAAAAAATATATGAAAAATTGAAGCTGCTCAGATCTCATGGCCGGGTCGAGGAAGCTCAAGATTACTTTTCTCATACTGGCGATAATGAATATGTGGAAGCTGGATATAATTTTAGAATGTCCAGCATCTCTGCCGCGTTAGGGATATCACAATTTCAAAAGTTCTCATTGCTGCTGGAGAAACGAAGGCATAATGCTGCTATTTTAGACCGTGAGCTTGGTAAGATAAATTCGCGCCTTCTTCGCGTACCTTTTAGATCAGACCACTTTGAGCAAGTATACCAGATGTATACGCTCTTATTGGAAAATAAACTAATCAGGGACAGATTGCAGAAGTTCTTAGAGCAGAAAGGCATCATGTCTAAAGTTTATTTTGCTCCCGTGCATCTTAAAAAATTATATACTAAGAGATTTGGACATAAGAAAGGCGATCTTCCTAGAACAGAATTATTGTCCGATAAAGTTCTTACCATTCCACTCTATGCTGACTTAAGTCCGGAAGATTTGCAGTATCTCATCGATTCAATTGTTTCTTTCTGTGAAAAGGTGGCCAAATGACCTTATCTGATCGCTATTTTGTAGAAGAAAAAGCAGTTATAAAGGAAGCGATGTCCATCATAAATCATAACAGCATCAGGATGGTTATCGTGGCAGATGCGGCGCGTAAATTGATAGGAGTAATTACTGATGGTGATATTCGGAGAGCTATTTTAAAAGGATTCTCTATTAACGACCCAGTTGGCGTAATTGTGAACCGCAACCCATTTTTTGCTACTTCTGATACTCCGCAGCATATACTTTTTGAACAATTTCGAAAAGAGCGATACTTTGGAATTCCCATCGTCAATAAAGAAGGACAGGTCATTGATGTTGCCTTCCCTGATTCTGGCTCCTTTTCTCTCTTGAGTAATAATGTAAAAAAATCTAGGCCTCTTGAAAAAATATTGGTGATTGGTGGGGGGGGATATATAGGGAGCATTCTAGTTCGAAGACTTCTGGAACAGAATTATAATGTAAGAGTCTTAGATAAGTTCATGTATGGCGAACAATCCTTAACCGATATCAGAAATAATCCTAATCTAGAAGTGATTAACGGAGACACTAGACATCTAGAAATATTGAGTCAGTGTATTCACGATGTCGATGCAGTAGTTCATCTTGCAGAATTAGTTGGAGATCCCGCTTGTGCTATTGATACTAAAGTGACCCAGGATATTAATTACTTAGCTACCTCGTTGGTTGCTTCTGTTTGTAAACATTATCAAGTCAATCGCCTGATATATGCTTCTTCTTGCAGCGTTTATGGTGGCTCAGAGGGCACGGAGTTGCTTTCAGAAAATTCAGCCTTAAATCCGCTCTCTCTTTACGCTAAAATGAAGGTGAATTCTGAGCAGGCATTAATATCTATGGGAGATGGCAATTTTGGTCCAACTATTCTTAGGCTTGCTACTGTTTATGGGTGGTCGGACCGCCCACGGTTTGATCTAGTCGTTAATACTCTGACCGCTAAAGCGCTACAGGAAGGGAAAATCACTTTATTTGGCGGGGAACAATGGAGGCCAAATGTGCATGTGGCAGACGTTGGCAAGGCAATCCAGCTGGCGCTAGAAGCTCCTTTTGATCTTGTCGCTAACCAAATCTTTAATGTAGGATCAGAAGATCAGAATTATACTATCTCTCAACTAGGTAACATTATTAAAACAGAGATCCCTACTGCCTCGATCGAGATAAATTCAGAATTAACTGATAAGAGAAATTATAAAGTTGATTTTTCAAAGATTAGAAACCAGCTTATTTTTAAGCCTGATTTTCAGATAGCAGATGCTGTCACTGAAATTTCTAAAGCATTTCAAGAGAACAAAGTAAACAATTATCTTGATCCCGCCTACCATAATTATAAGTCTCTTCAAGAAAAACTTTCTTAATTTTTGCTAATTTTTGCCACATTTTCTGCAGGATCCAACACTTCGTAGATAGTCACATCTTCATCTTGGTATCTGACCACCGTAAAAGCGGAGAGATCTCTTTGTATCAGTTGCTTTTCATAAGGACCAACAATGATGTAACCTAACTTAAAGATGGGAACTAACTCTTCCCATGACACAGGTAAGGCGCGATAAGAATCTTTGACCTTCTGTTTAAATTCTGGCGGCATATAACACCCCGTATTTGAAAAGAAAGCCTCGAAGGTGATGAGAGAAGAAACGGCCTCTTCATAAGCTAAATCATCGAATTCTTTTTTTCCACCTTCCAGATATTGTTTTAAAATATCTCGAGAAGAAGCACAAGGTTTATTTAAAAATACAAAGTTTTCTGTCGAAACATTAAGAAGCCGATATGCTGCCAATCTTCTCATTATAACTTCTGAGATAGGTATAGCTTCTCCTCGAGCGCTGGGCACATAATTATTGTTATGGGTATATAAGGGAACTAAAAGGATCACATCCGAACTCAAACTTAAGACCACCTCATCAGGATCAGTATTTTCCGTTAACCACCTAAAGGCATTATGTTGGTAATCTGGAAGAGCATAAGAAGAATACATGGTTGTAGCAAATGCTGCCTGCCAAATAAGCCCAAATAAGAAGAAAAAGATCATGATTATCACCGGGAAATTCTGTACCATCTTTATCTTGGTTTGGCTAGACCATAGACTCATAACATGAACGATGGTCAAGATGAGTACTGGCCACACCGCAGCCGAGAGCCATTGCCGATGATCCAGCGAATAGCCGGTTAAAACTTGTATGTTGATAACTGCCAGGCTGGAAAATAACAAAGTGATTATGAATAAAAAATTCTCTTTAGATTGTTCTGGTTGTTCCACTCTTTTTGAGGAGTAGTGATTATAGCATATGTAAAAGAAAGTCACGACTAATAACAGCGCCGAATAAGATATTTCTGGAATGTGAGTAAATTTTGCTCCATTTAATCTAAGAAGCAGAGCTGTTTTATCACCTAAATTATGGCGCGTAAAAAGTAAAAAATTAGTTATTCCGAAAGAGAATACAATTAAAAAATAAGCTCCTGTTTTTAAGAGGCTAATTTTTTTCGAAACCGTGAGAGTGAGTAATAAAATTATGACTGCCATTACTGCATAGAAAGTCCAGTAATAAAAATATGTAAAAAACAATAAGCCCCCGGTTATACCGCTCAAAAATACATATTTCCATTCTCTCTTTTGCAATAAGAGCAGTAAGAATAGCAAAGCTAAGGCAAAGACAATAAAATTAAACATGACTGGATAAAATCTGGAAAAATATCCTATCGGCTGAATAGTTGTGTGGGTTATGAAATAAAATAGATTGGTGGCCGGGAAATATAAAAGTGGCGCAGCCATGCAAGATATTTTTTTATTTAAAGTTAGTCGAAAAGCAATTGCGTACACTAATAATGAACCGATGAATGGAAATATGAAAAAAGAAAGAGTGTATATTTGGGTAAGTCCGCCTAAAATTATGCCTAGGCCTCCTAAAACCATCGCTGGTAGAGGCCCTGCGTGAGAAGGAATTGTTTTCTCCTGCCATTCCCATACCGTAGACCTTGGGATGAGGTGTCCTTCCATAACATCATGTACATAACCAGCATAGAGCGCCTCATCAGTTAGTCTACCTGCAACACCCTTCACCACCAGCGGCGAATATTCTACTCCTTCATCCTGAAGTATTGGTATCAGTAGATGTGGTAAGAAAAATATAAATCCAACTAAGAACGCCACTAATAATCCATAACGATGTTCTAAAATAACTTCCGATATTTTTTTAACAGATTTCATTTTTGATAAGATTATATTGTTTTTCACCAGATTATATAAATACCTTTGCCCCTGAATTTCTTGCTAAAAATTTATTCAATCACTCACGGCCACTATCTGCCAATAGGTTGGTCGTTCATTTTGACCATGACTATTCCAATTAAGTTTTCTTGACCAAGTGGAATAGTCAGATTTAAAATATTCTCTACAAAAATCATCTATCTTGAGCTGTAAAAATAACCTTTGGGCCCCATAATTTAGATTCCGGTTCAGATTCTGGTCTTATCAACCCTTCCAACGCTTCGTGTTTAACTAATTCCTGATAGATAAGTTCAGCGCCTTTATTATTTCCTTTTTTATTCCAATGAGGATTTAGGGTCCAATATAAATCATCTTCTTCATCGTGCGCCAATAATCCTGGCAGGAGATCAATAAAGACTATATCTTCTTCTTCAGCCCACTTTAAAAATATTTTATTGGGCTTATCAAAATCATCATAGGTTTTATTGGCAGCTGATCCTTCCCTAATTATATCTGCTTGCAGATCGGCATAAACCTGGAATTTTGCAGGGATAAAGACTATAGCAAAAGGAATATTGTTTTCTTTTGTGAATTGGTGCATTTCTTTGATTAAGGTAAAAGTCCGGTTTAACTTTAAATATGTACCTTTAGTATAGTTAACTTCATAAATATTAGAGATCCCGTCCCGATTATAGATTGTATCGCCGCCTACCAAGCTCCCCAGCTTGGGACCAATGATATTGACAGCAGTTCTTTCTGTCAGTCTGTAAGAATGTAAATTATTAAATAAAAAGTTTCTAAACAACTTCAATGGTTTTTCCTTATTTTTTCTTTTAACAACTAATTGGCCTTTAGAATTCACTTCCCGTTCACCAGATACCATATTATCATCAAAGTCATTGGGGTAGAAATGCAGTAAAACCATATCTGGCTTCAATTGTATCCCCTTACTCTTAAGATACAACAACTCCTGGTCCGTCCCGTATCCTGGTACGCCTGCTTTCATGACTTGAAAATGTTTACCTTTGCTATCCTCATTTAATCTAACTTCTAATTGTTTAAGGAAGGTTTCATCTAATTCAGTGCCGTACGCTCCCCACACAAAAGAATCTCCGACCGCCAGTATCCTGAAGTCATCACTGGTTTTTTCAGAATATTCATAATCATTCATGCCCAGAGAATTTATTTTAAATTTAGTTTTAAATTCTGGCTTGATAAGCTCTCCGCTTATCCCTGGAACTATTTTATAATCTAATAAATCATCATTTTCATATAAGCCATCTGGATAGCCGTAGATTGCTGACACCCCTGATACCCGTACTCCTATCTCCAAAAAGACGGAACACACTAAAATAGTGGCCAAAAGTAAAAGAATATTATACGATAATTTGTTCATTATCTCCCCTAAAAAATAACATTATTTAAATATTTCGTATCACCGATCCGCATCACCTAGCTCTGTGAAAAATAAGAGGATTTTACTTCCTTAGTCTTTCGCGACCGTCTCGCTGTCCCATTTATCTTTAGGGTTTTCCTCTCGTTTAATCAAATATTTTCCCATCACTACGTAATCTATTCCTGTGCCCATCATGCATTTATACGCATCATGCGGTGTACAGACAATCGGTTCTCCCCTTATGTTAAACGAGGTATTAATCAAAATTGGAATACTAGATAGCTTTCCGAATTCTTTTACCAGATCGTAATACATTGGATTTTGTACTCTTCTAATTGTTTGTAATCTTCCAGAGCCATCGACATGAGTAACAGCAGGAATCTTCTTTCTCCATTCTTTCTTTACTGGATAGACCATCAGCATATAATCAGTCGGTTCAGGAATAGGCTGATCACAATCAAAATACGTTAAAGCATCATCTTCACAGACTACCGGGGCAAAAGGGCGGAATTTCTCCCGATGTTTTACTTTCTGATTCAAAATCTCTTGCATTTTGACATTGCAAGGATTAGATAAAATGCTTCTAGCACCTAACGCTCTGGGACCCCACTCCATCCTTCCCTGGAACCAGCCTATCACCTGATTATCGTGGATAAGTTTAGCAGTACTGGAAATAAGTTTTTCCTCATCAGTAAAGGCATTATATTTAATCTTGTTGCTATCCAAATAATTCTTAATTTCTGCATCAGTGAAGGAAGGCCCAAGATAAGCAGTAGTTAAGATGTAATTTCGAGGATGTCCAAGAATGGTGTTATAAATATAAGAAGCTACCCCGATACTGTTCCCACCATCAGTAGCATTAGGCTGAATCCATATTTTTTTGAAAGGAGTATTGCGCAGGATTTTGCCGTTTGCGACGCTATTAAGAGCGACCCCTCCGCCGATGATGAGGTTGTCACATTTAGTAACCTCATGAACATGCTTGAGCATTTTAAACATCACTTCTTCCGTAATCAGCTGTAAAGCGGCGGCGATATCTTTATGGCGCTGGGTCACTTCCGATTCAGCTTTTCTGATAGGACCGCCTAATAATGTACACAACTTTCGAGAAGGCATTTTATTCCCATAATGATAGGTAAAATAACCCATATCCATGCGGTAGCTCCCATCTTCTTTGATGTCGATAACTTGTTTGAGCTTGTGATAGTATTGATTTTCCGTCTTACTCATATCACCATAAGGACTTAATCCCATCACTTTGTATTCAGAGTTATTGACACTAAATCCCAAATACCCCGTTATAGTTGAATACAGAAGCCCTATAGAATGCGGGAACTTAATCTCTTTCATCAAATGGATTTCATTCCCTTCCGCTAAGCCATAGGAAGTAGTAGTCCATTCGCCTACACCGTCAACAGTAAGCACCGCCGCTTTATTGAAGGGGCTTACTAAATATGAACTGGCCGCATGCGCCAGATGATGGTTAATAAAAAAAACATTTCCTCGGTATTGTAGTTTTTTGCGTATGGTTTTCATCACTCGCAGCTTCTCGTTGATCCATGATGGAAGAGAACTAACAAACGTTTTTAGACTAAAAGGAAACATTTCTAAGTGCTGGGAAAGGATACGTTCAAACTTGAGAAAAGGTTTTTCATAAAACCCAATATAATTAATGTCATGAATAGTAAGATGCTGGCTTTCTAAGCAGTACTTGATCGCTTGAAGCGGAAAAGAAGCATCATGTTTCTTACGAGTGAATCGTTCTTCTTCTGCCGCCGCTACGACTACTCCATCTTTTAGCAAGGCAGCGGAAGAATCATGATAATAACAGCTGATTCCTAGTATGTACATGGGATTTCCTCAAAATTGTTTGTAATATTTTTCACGCTCTTGTTTTTTGATGTTGAGATCTGTCCAATACGATGCTTTCTTTTTAGAAGTTTTTCTTTCCAGGAAATGCTTTCCAAAAATACGCGCGACCAGAGAAGTGAGACCTACTCCCACCAGATATACTAGGAGCAAGAGTACAGTATTTACAAAGGCAGTAATTTTTTCTCCAAATCCTTTCATACCCTTCCCCACTGATGTTAAGAATAGTTTTGCCGCAGTCATAATACAAACTTTTGAATAAGACCTCCTATAGTAACAACAATTAAAGTAACTGCGAACACTTTCAAAAGAGCAGTAGTAGAGTTGGAAATCTTTCCCAAGCTAGTAAGTATGTAAAATAAGAGCAAGGAAGACAAGATATAACTGATGAAAAATCCTAATTTTACTCCTGCTTTTTCCAGAGTAGAAGCATGTTTCTCCATAATCGTGTTTCTAACGGTCTTCTTTATAAATTTTTAGAAACAAGGATATAATAACCTAGAAAAGGGCATAAATGAAGGGCGAGATAGCACTGCTTTGCCCAAAGATTATCAAAACTCCCACAAAGACGAGCATGATTATTATGGGAGTAAGCCACCATGCTTTCCGCTCCTTTAAAAAATCCCAAGATTCTGCCAGAAGGTTTTTGTTTCCTGATTCTTCAGCCATAATCTAGTAGAAAACATAGTTATTTTTAAATATTGCGGAAAAAGCAAATTTAATCCGGAAAAGGGTTTGGAGGATATACCAAAGTTGGTTCAATGATATCTTCTTGCACTAAGGTATTAAACAGAACATCTGCAGCTAATTTATGCCCCTCTCGATTGATATGCCCATCATAAGCAAAATACAACGGAAAGGTATCTGATTCTTGAAAGGAATCAAGCATTTCAACATACATGATACCATTCTCTTCCGCAAATTGCTTCACTTTCTGTTGAGGAGCATCACTATGTACAGTGTGAGAACTAAATCCAAACAAATGTCTTCCTAAACTCCATTCATCTGCAGAAACCTGCACTCCGTAAGGATAGAGGGTTAGAATAAAAGTTATGTCATTATTTTTACATAATTCATTAATCAGGCTGATATAATGGAAAGTTCTCTCCCAATGTTCTGTTTCATCCTGCACGGGCATATCTCGAAGAATAGCATAGCGATCAGTTTTGGGATCTCCTTGCGGGATAGCGTTTTGTGTCTCTTTTTTTGTATTTTTTGTAGCAAATCTGGAATCGATTAAACTAACCTTATCAGCTATAAAACGATTAATCTGCATCTTGTTTCTTATTTTATATAAGAGCGTGGTTGGCCCTTTAATTCCAGAAACTCGCACTAAATTCCCATCTTGATCAAATTTCGCAACTCGCTCCAGATTGTATTTATAATCATCTTGGATATCACTCATATCCAGATTTAGAATTACCACATCTGGCTTATATGACAATCCTTTATTTTTAAGTAAGAGATATTCTAAAGTTGGTGAATACGAAGTAGCGCCAGCATTGATAACATCAGCCTTGATCCTTTTCGCCTTTAGTTTCTGCTGCAATACCTCGCTGAACGTTTCTTCTTTTTCCACGCCGTATCCCCAAGTCATGGAGTCGCCTAACATCAGAATTCTGAGATCAAACTGTTCTTTTGGCGCAATTTCGTCATCACGAAATCCTTCCGCATTAATTTTCACATCCGTATCCCATTCAAATGTAGTAAAGCGCGAATGGCAGTCAGGGATATATGAATGTTCGTACACCGCATCATCCTGCTTGCAGCTTTCCGGAAAAGTAACTTGTAAAACTATCTCAAAAATGATAGCGCAAAAAAGAAAAGAAACTAATAAAACGCCAAGGTTGGTAAGAGATTTTTTAACCTTTTTATGAGCAAACAAGGATGTTGCAGAAAAAAGTGAAACTAAGGTGAAAATAAATACAAACACCCCCATAGCTATGACCGTATACTTTATCATTGTAATAAATAAGAACATGCTTCTGTTATACGTAACCGGAGCATTGATCAGCTTCAAACCTACCGCGATGATGAGAATGCTAAGCGCAATAGATATGGTTTCGCTGAGGGTAATTTTACGCATATATATCACATCATTTATGGTGAAGAAGAACCGCCTCGTTTTCTTCCAAAAGTTATCCAATAGCCTCCTTCACGATTAGTGCTCCAGATCCAGTTTAACTGTTTGTATAATTGCACTGGTAAGGAAGGAGAGGTAGCTTTACTCCATACTCCGCCAATATCAAAAGCAGATTCAGTGAAGAGGGCAGTTGAAGGCACAGTGTGATAGAACTCTATATTATTTTTTGTAAACCAACCTATCACTTCTCCCACGGTATGGGTAGTTTCATGAGGATGTAAATATTGATCATTCCACCAGCCGCGAGCTCGTTCTTTATCTTCTACCTCACCGATCTGCATGCGTATATACTTGTCTTTTACTTTGTTGTTATTTTTGAAGATAGTTTTAGCTAAGAAAATCCGTTTTTTTAAGAGTAATCTTCCGTAGGAATTGTACAAACCTATAGCGACATGGCCGCCTGGCTTGACTAATTTCATAATATTTTGAAAGGCCTTGTAAGCATCTCCGGTATGATGCAGTACTCCCATACATAACACGTAATCAAATTGCTTTCCGATAGCATCAATCTGCTCTGAGTCAAGAATATCTACTTTTTTAAGGTTCCATGAATCTAATTTCAATTTTTCTTTCAAGCCTTTCGCTTTTTTAAGGGAACTATCAGAAAAATCGATACCCCAGACACATTCTCTACGTAAGGAAAGAAAAGCAGAAAGCTGTCCTGTTCCGGTTCCGACATCAATAACGGATGCATTTGCTGGAATGCTCCTATCCAGCACTTTAGCAAAAGAGTATGCGGCCAAGGTAAGGTCTTCTTTGGTCTCAAAGCGGGCTAAATCATAATCTGGAAAAGGAGTTTTGTTGTAAAATCCTTGTACTTTCTCGCCTATTTCTGATTTCATATTGCCTCTAAATAGCTCTAAAATTGCCGGGAAGTGAGAGTTTATAAATTTTATGAGATTGAAGAAGCTGATTCAGCTTGGACATTCATCTAACTGAAATTTGCCCCAGGCGTGTTCACAGAGGTGTTCTTCTTTTGCGGTGTTAGTGGAACAAAAATACTGCCAGCATTTCAGTTCCTCGCTGGTGTAGGAATCACAAGCAGAGAGGCAGCTTTCTTTATTCTGAAATGGATTCTCAGCAGCATAGGCAGAGCAGATATCTTGTAGGCAATTGCAATATTCAATACAAGGTTTTTCTTTGGCAGGATCGCTTTCGCTTGACGGATTTATCTCATAGACTATATATTCTGCATTTTTATACTTTTGTGCAGCATGCTCTTCCAGGTTAGGACCAATAATCTCTTTTTCGTAGGGGCCAACTACAATGTAATCAACCTGATATTTTTGCACCAGCGCTTCCCAATCTTCAGGCAAAGCTGCATATGCCTTGAATACTCCTTCTTTGAATTCCTTAGGAATAGCGCACCCTTTACTTCTGGGAAATGAACCCTCAAAAGTGAGAAGATGGGAAAATGCTTCTTCAAATAAAGAATAATTATATTTCCCATCTTTAGCGCGTTCAAAACTCATCATTTCACTGAAGGCACAAGCATTATTAAGAAAAATGATATTTTGTTCAGAGGCGCCCAAGATTTTATAGGCAACCAATCTTCTGGCAATTATTTCTGAGATAGGAATTGGTTCTACTACCGCATTAGGTACAAAATTATTATTATGGGTGTAAACCGGAACAAGAAGGATCATTTCTGAGCTTAATGTGAGAACCACTTCATCTTTAGCAGTATTATGGTTAAGCCATTCAAATAATTCTAGTTGGGAGCTTGGAAGTACGTATACTGAGTAAGTATTATAAGAAAATGTTACCTGCCAGATTATTCCAAATGAAATAAGCAAGCAAATGAAGATAAAACTGGATTTTCTAATTATTTTTTCCAAGTTTTTTCTTTCAACGAAAGCTGTTCCTTCCATAAAATTAAGAATATAAATTCCACTTAGAACTAGCGTCGGCCATATGGCGGTGGTCAACCAATGACGAGGGTTGATAGTATATCCCATGATTACTTGCACGTTCATGACAATTATTCCAGCAAGAATCAGTGCAGGTAGAAAATAATCTGCAGTTTTTTCCCCCTTGGCTACATTTTCCTTAGCCCAGTGATTTATATATATCAACAGAATAACTATGCCGAAAAGAAAAAGAGTTATTGGCCAATCCAGACTTCGGCCTAAAATAGCATTAAGCCGGCGTAATATTTCAGCTTGGTTAGCGATGGTGCTTATGGAGTTCAAAAAAAAGGTCGCGCCGATTGCCATGGTTAAGAGACCAGAGACGGTTAATTTTTTAGAGAGAGTAAAATCTTTTCTAATCAGAGTTGTTGCCAACAATAATCCAATGAAGACAATATAAAAAGTCCAATAATAAAAATAAGTATAAAACAACAAGCCGCCTAGTATTCCGCTGAGAATAGCAAATTTCCATCCTTTATTTTTTAATAAGAATAAAACAGCAAGCAAAGTTGCGGCAAAAATAGGAAAGTCAACCAAAACTGGATAAAATCTGGAAAAATAACTTATGGGCTGGACTATTTGGTCAGAGAAAAATTTGAGTAAGTAAGTAGGAGAGAAAAACAGTAAGGGAGGAGCGATAAGAGAAAGTGTTTTGTTCTTAGTAAGCATATATGAAAGGGCATACATACATAATGAGCTTATCGCTGTAAAAAAGAAATAAGAGAAAATATAAGTGTTTACTACCCCCCCCAATAACCAGGACATCATTCCTAAAAGTAAAGAAGGAAAAGGAGCTCCAGCATGGGATAATATTAATCTATTCTTCCATTCCAGTACATTGGAACGGGGAATCAAGTGTCCTTCAGCAGCTTCCTGGACATAGGCAGCGTAAAAAACTTCATCAACACCCCGTGCATCAACTCCCTTTACGACCAAAGGGGAATAATTTTGAGAATCATCCTGCAGCGACGGAATGAGTAAGTGAGGTAGAAGGAAAATAAGTCCAATTAATAATGATAGAGTTATTGCTACTTTGTGTTCTTTTAATATTTTTAAACCAGAACGTAATCGCTTTCCCATTTTGAGTATATTATGATTAAATTATCTAACTATAATAGCGGTAGTAAGTAATTAATACATAAGTTCCGCTATTATATTCGAAGGAACAAACAAATTTTATTAATTACTTTGTTCCTTCGTTATAAGAAACTGTACCCTGATTTTTAAATTATACGCATTAGAAATCACTTTTCTTTGCCACGATGACCACTTGGGTAAACAAATCCTTAACCCCAAAGTAATAGTCTACTACAGAAAAACCAGCTTTGCTAAATATCTCTGTCGCGTGCTTCTTAGAATTGATCCTGGACACTTCCGGAGGATGCAGCCGTACATTTCTTCGTAAGATCGTATTCAACATGAAGTGAAGCGCGTCAAGCGTGTTAGTGGTGGATCCGAATGTTGGGGGCCAGAAGATAACAAGCTTCCCATCATCGCGTAAAATTCTCTTGAATTCAGACAGGATCCGTTGGATCTCATCTTCTTTGAAATGTTCCATGACGCCGAGATTATAGATGCCATCGAAACTTTTTTCCTCAAAAGGAAGACCAAAAATATCCCCTAAAACAATTTGAAACTTATTTCCATTATTTTTTTGATACCTCTCCAAGGCATTTGAGCTATTATCTAGGGCTATCACTTCAGCATAACCTTCTAGACATGCATCTGCATAGCCACCGCCGCATCCAGCATGGAGAAGTTTTGAACCTGAAGAGAAATTTTTCTTCATAAAATAATCAAACATATCTACCATGATATACTTCCGATAAAATTTTGCTACTAGGTCATAGACACTATTGCTTACCTTATTTTTTTTAGACCAGTAGGAGTCCCATTCTTGAGCTAGCTTATCATCTGTGCTACTTTCTTTTTTTTGTTTTTTTGCCGGGATCATGAATAGTTTATATCATTAGGAGACCTATTTATGCTTTTTGGTATAACTTTCCGCTCTTTTCGCCTTTAAACAAAAGCACCAATACCAATGGTATGGTAAGTAAAGCTAACAACAAATCTAAATATAAGAATAAAAGCCCCGCCACATGGAAATACTTATTACTCCCTTCCCGAGGATATTCATCAATATTTTGATCAGGATACTTCCATCCCATGGAATACCCCATAAACGCATGCGTCCTATCGATACTTTGGTAAATCTCAGGAGGGACAGAAATAAATCCTTGATAAATAAAAAAATGATGGTTTGCATCTATTTCCCCAGTATAACCTAAATTATCTTTAAAATAAGTAGATAAGCTTTCTGCGAATGAATTTACCCTATCGTAATCCTCCTGCTTCCATCCGCAGGTGGTATCGCCGCTGCATTCAATATAATATAACGGCACTTCTATTTTAGGAGAGGCAGAATTTCCCAGTTGGTTTAGTAACTCTTGAAAATGCATTCCGTTCAAATAATGCCGCTCGTGTAATATCCAAGAATAACTGCCAAAATAAATACGCGGATCCATCACAATTATAGAATCTTTTGGGATATTTTCAATAGAATATTCCCTAAGTTCCATATTTGCCGACTCCTTGGATATGATGATATTGAATTGATACAAAGACACAGCAGTTATGATTAAGATGAAAACGAAAGAGATGGTGCGCAGGTTAAGATTACATTTTGTATGGAGATAATGCGATAGTTTTTCGATGCTATACCCAGCAAATATACTTAATACCAACGGAACCCAGAGATAATGTGAAGCGCTTCCAGTAATACCGCCTACATAAGCCAACAACAGCAGCGCGGAAATTATCAAGATGAGCGAACCAGCTCTTCTCTGCTGGACCACTAAAAATATTCCAAGTATGCCTAACCCTACTATCAGTGGGTCTGGCATGAAAAACTTGGCAAAAAAATTCTTAAAGAAATTCAGCATAACAGGAAAATCCCATGGGTCTATCTGAGACATTCCAGGATAAAAATTTTCCCCTATGCCTAGAAAAGCATAAACAATAGTATCAGTTTTACCATTATTTTTAAATTCCAGATAATTGTACATTATGGTTGGCATCAAAAGCAATATGGCTATAACTAAACACCCGAAAATAGTCTTAAGCAATTTTAGATCTAATACCACCTTGGTATTCTGATTTCCAGTAAAATATCCTTTAGCATGGAGGATAAAAATGAATAGATATATAGGTAAAAATAAGAGAGGTAAACTTTTGCACAGAACGGCAAGCGTTAGGAAAATTGTCGAAAGATAGAGATAGTTCCTCTTTCCGTCTAGGAAAAATAAGAAAAAATAGACACTCAACAGCGCAAAAAAGAACGCAGTCATGTCCGGCTCAGTATTGTTCTCAAGTATGTATCCAGAAACTGCAAATAAAAAAGCTCCGAATAATGCTGCCTTTTTATTTCCAAAAATTTTTAGAGAACAGAGATAGATAAGAATTACTGTCAGGGAGCCAAAAAAGATAGATGGAAATCTCGTCGAGGTCGCGTTTACTTCTCCGAATATAGTATAGCTTATGTCAGTAAGGTAAGAGAATAACGGTCCTCCCACTGCTGTGCTTAAACGCTGTGCTGAGATGATCTTCCAGGGAAGAAGAGAATAGACAATCTCATCAGGTACGATCTCCACGTCTTGAGCGGCAATCAATCGTAGGATTAATGCTACAATCACTATCAAAAATAGAACCACAAGCGTCTTTTTTATTTTCATGATCTTCACCCACTAATCAAAAATACAAGTATATCCTGAACTTCCCTGATTAGGACCATTGACCGTAACAAGATTTCCGCCAGCGCCTGAACAGCAATTAGCCAGCTCTCTGGCCTTTGAACAGAATTGCTCTCCTTTTTCATAGCATTTTTTTTCCACACATTGGGTATAACCTTTTTCTCCGGTATTCCTGGCCGCCATTAATGAAAATACAATCATTAAAAGCAAGAGGAAATACAATGAATACAATAATATTTTTTTAAGTAAGGTAGTATTTTGTTGCTCCATTTAATCCACCTTAAACAAGATTACATTTTCATTAGAGTAGATAGGTGTTAACTTAGTTGAAGTTAAAAATTCCTGATACCGTACCGGAAGCATTTTTTTTACCTCTTCTTCACCAAATTTATCACTTAAATATTTGTAATCCATGTTTTTATTTATCATGAAATATTCATAATCATTTCTGATTAAGAAAGCATATAACTCATCGTGATTTTTATAAATAATCTCCTTTCTGAAGTCTTTTACCTCCTGACACCAAGAGCAGCTGAACAGGCCATAGCCAAATACTAACTTGTCGCGAGGCGCATACAGAAATACCTTGGAATCAAGAGGAATTCCCTTAAAAAGTTCACCATACAGGAACGGCTCCTGCATATTAGAAAATGATCCAGAGGTAGGCCAGATAGAAGTATTAGCTTCATATTTGTGCACTCCAGAAGTTAAGATCACTCCTACCACTAAGAGCACAGTAAGGAATACTTGCGTCAGCTTATTTTTCTTAAAAGTATTGATAAAAACATACGCTCCTTCTGCCGCTATGATAGAAACTGGAATCGCCAGCAAGAACCAAGTTCTGAACGCATCTCGAGCTATAGAAATTGGAAAAGTCATGCCATTTACCACCCAGAAAGTGTAGATCAGCCAAAACAGAACCACCATCCTCCAACAATTTTCTTTAACCGTTAAAGAAGAGCGATATTTAAAAACCAGATATGCTAGTCCAAATAAAGCCAGGAGACTAAGGACTACCCCTATCCCAATCGGAGCATTGATCATGTTATTTGATTTTGCTACAATAAAATCTCCAAGTGTGTACGCTCTTGATCCAGATCCGCCAGGATTGGTTATAGTTTTGAGGATGGAGAAAAATTTTCCAACAAAGGCAACCCCTGTTGCCCCGGCAGTAGTAACTACATCTCCCGCACTTGAATTTGAAACTATGCCTTCTCGAAGCGAGACTGGCACTCTCACATAGGCCCCAAAAAAATATTGTAAAGAATATTTATGTACCATGGCCATCCACCAGAATTGGCTAAGAAGCATTCCACCAAAAATTCCGGCAAAGTGATATTTCAAAAAACGAGCATGAGTGACTGAAGCAACTGCTGCGTAGATCAAGAGCATAGTAGTGAGTTTAATCGGTTGAGAAAGATTCTGGGTCACCCAAATCCCAGCGACCATCACTGCTAAGGCTAAAGCCCATTTCTTCTCTTCAAAAATCTTATTAAAAGCATAGAGGGCTGGAAATAGAAGAGTGATAGTCATAGAGTGGGCCCAGATGAAATGGGATAAGTAGCTGGGAATAACCGCTAAGAAAAAAGTAGCCGCCAACGCTTTAGTTTTATTCTGCATAAAATTGTTGGCAAAAAAATAAAAGAATAACAATCCTAACGAAATGATCAAAGCATTAAAGAATTTTATAGTCCAATTGAGATCTGGTGAAGTTTGGTGTAAAACTCCCATCAGGACATCATACGCTGGAGGATAGGGGTCGATATAGGAAAGGATCGATTCCGCTTCCTGAACAGTAGTGGTAGTTGGATTATACGCATCTTTGTTGAGAGCGACATATTTTACTCCAATAGAATGCCCCCAGGGATCTTCATCTTCAAGATAGGGGTAAGCAAAAGCTCCAGAAGCATAGGTATAAAGTGAAACCGCAAAAATAAACAGGACCGCAAAGACAAAGAGATCACTTTTAGTCAAAATAAATTTTGGGATTTTATGAGGTAGTTTAAATCCATTTTTTTTTAGAATTATAAATCCTGCATACACGGGAACAATCAAGCTCAACAACAGAAAAATTTTCCAGTCTAGGGGGATACGAAAAAAATTGATGATTATGGAAAGGATAGCAAAAGCTCCTAAACCGATGCCTACATTCATAATCTCCCGCTCCAAAAAATCAGGCTTCGAAGAGGATTTTAAGTAAATAAAATAAGTCAGAGAGAATCCTAAACCCCATAGATAGACAAAAAACAATAAAATAGTGATTACACTAATCATAGCCTTCCGGCTATCTTGGTCTTTTTAAGTTTATCTGTCACAAACTTCTGGTATTCCCCATCAATAAAAATTCTGCACCACAATTCCACGTTCAGAATAGACCATATTCTTGCCGCATTGACTAAATCCCTGAGACCATCGCTTTTACTATTGCAATGTATATCCAGAAGTGTTTTAACATATTTTAAATTGAAAATATTTCTCTTTTTAGTCCTTTCGTCCAATAATACTGAATAAATATACTTTCGTAAATCCTTGCGAATCCATAAAGAGAAAGGGGTAGGGTACCCTTTCTTAGGCTGGCGATAATGTAAGGAAGGCAAATCTTTTTTCATGCTTTCTTTGATGATATGTTTAAGTTCTTGATGATACAACTTAAATCGCAATGGCACAGAATTTGCAAAATCGACCATCTCGTTATCGCAGAACGGGATTCTGGCCTCGATCGAATGGGCCATCCCCATCTTATCCTCACACACAAGAAGAGAGGGAAGATAGGTTTTAAGATACAAGTATTGAACTTTATCCGCGGAAGAAGTGATATCGTTTCGATGGAACTTCGTAAGTACTGAAGTAGTGTCCTTATTTTGCACCTTGCTGTAAAAAGATCCAGACAATAATTTTCTACGTTGTCTTTTGTTGAATAATATAAATAAGCCATGCCGAACTTCTTTATCAAAGAGCGGAAAGAAAAGGAAATAGAAACTACGCGGCATCTCACTCCAAGAAAAAAAGGAAAAAAATCGCAATGCCGTTAAAGGATTTTTTCTGACCAAATCTTTAAAATGAGCAACTTTGTAAACAGGATAACCTGCAAAAAGTTCATCGCCGGCATGGCCGGTGAGCACAACTTTGACCTGCTGGGATACTAATTTTGAAACTACATATTGAGAGATGACTGGTATTCCTGTCTTTGGCTCGTCAAGATGATACAGTATTTTTTCGATCGAAGACAAAAAATCTTGGGGCGATACTGTTGCTTCATGAACCACTGCATTAATCTTTTTGGCCACTGACCTTGAACCTTTTGTTTCGTCATAAATTCCGCCTTCTTTAAATGTGCCGGTAAATGTCTCTATCCTATTTTTACTTTTCCCTGCGGCTATCGTCGCTATAGAACTTGAATCAAATCCTCCGCTGAGATAACTGCCTAAAGGGACATCGCTGACCATGTGCCGAGTTACTGATCTTGATAGTATTGACCTAAATTCATCATAATAATCTTCCACCTGCCGTTTATTACTTTTCAGATAAGAAGCATCCCAATATTGTGTTATAGTTGCTTCTCCACCATTCACTAAAATATAATGGCCCGGAAGGAGCATCTTCACTCCTTCAAAAAAAGTCTTTTCATCCATGATATTTTGAAAAGTAAGATATTCTGCAACTGCTTGACGATTCAATCTGCGGGGAAAATCTTCATCTGCCAGGAACGCTTTTATTTCAGAAGCAAACATAAACCTTTTTGCATCTTTATAATAATACAATGGTTTAATGCCGACTCTGTCACGAGCAAGGAAAAGAAGATCTTTTTTTGCATCCCAGATGGCAAAGGCAAACATTCCATTAAACTGCTGCACACACTCCGGGCCATACTCTTCATAGGCACGTAATATTACTTCCGTATCGCTCTTTGTTTTAAATTTATATTTTGCTTCAAGCTTTTTTCTTATCTCTTTGTAATTATAGATCTCCCCATTGAAGACAATGACCTTTGACCTATCATCATTGTAGATCGGCTGCTGGCCGGTCTTCAAGTCGATGATGCTAAGCCGCTTATGGCTTAACGAGACTTTCTTATCCACGAAAAAACCCTCTCCATCCGGACCGCGGTGATCTAATAGTGAGGTCATCTTTCGTAAAAGTTTGATATCGCTTGGTCCATACCACCCAGAAATCCCGCACATATTATCTCCGAAATATTGCTATTTTTGCCTCGATCCAATCATGTTTTCTTTTTGTTGTTCATGAACGAGAGAAAAGTCCTGTTTCATCTTTTCTCGTTTTTCATTATTAGAAACGATCAGCTCGCTCACAAATCCCAATCCAAAGAGCTGCAGGCCGGTCAGAAAAAGAAACACTGTCAGTAAGACTAAAGGCACGCGGGTGCCTACTGCCTCCAAGGCCACAAAATTAAGATATAATACATAAAGGCCGCACAGCGATCCTAAAGCTACCAAGAAAGCGCCAAGAGAACCAAACATGCGCATCGGTTTCCTGGAAAAGGAGGTGAGAAACTTAATCACCAGTAGATCGAGAAACCCGCCCGGTATTCTTTTTAATCCTACTCTGCCATATTTAGATTTTCCAGACTTCCGTGGATAGAACCTAAGCGGCACTTCTTTAATTTTATATTCTTGCTGCGCAGCTAAAATGACAAAATAGCGATGCCAATCAGAACGCATCGATTCAATATTATAATACACTTCTTTATGGAATGCCCTCACCCAGCCCACATCTCTAAAATTAACATTGAACATCAACCGTACCACTGCATTAAAACATTTAGAGAGGACAGTCTTAAGAAAACCTTGCCGTTTATTTACTCTGCAGCCGATTGCCACGTCGTAACCTTGCTCTAATGTATTCATTAGTTTAGGAAGATCTTCGCGAGGATGTGACTCTAGATCAGAAGACGTGAAAAAAATAATGTCATAACGGGCATTTTCTATACCTGTTATCATCGAGGAGGTTAGCCCGCGATTCTTGCGATGAGAAATGATCCGTAAACGTGGAAATAGTTTTTGTATATCTTGCAGTATTGGCAGCGTTTTATCTTTACTAGCATCATTAACAATGATTATTTCTCCGGAGTAACCATTCTCTTCAAACGCTAAGTTCATCTCCGCGACAAATTCTTCTATGCACCCTTGTTCATTGTATGCTGGTGCAACTACGCTGATCTTGGAGTTCATTATAATGATTAGTCCTAAACAACCACATATAAACTTTATGATTATGAAGTACAGTTTGTAGAAAAAACTTGATTACCGAACTTGTGTTTCCAGAGAAATCAACTACGTTCGTTCTTAAGCTGTTCGGCAATCCAATGTTTTGTTTTTTCCATACCTTCATCAAAAGTAACTGATTCTCTAAAGCCGAGATTTTCTATCTTCTTAGTATTAGGTATGGGCTTAAGGTTTTCTCCTAACCGAGGAGCTACAAATTCAGGTTTCATTCCTATAAGCCCATATTTAGCTATAGTCTGGTTAGCCAGTTGCAGCACACTAACTCTATTCCTTGAAGCCACGTTGTAATCCTGCCCAATGGAGCTATTATTTTTATAGAGAAGTATATTTGAGTCAACCACATCGTTAACAAAGGTGAAACAACGAATCGCTTCACCACTACCGCATACTTGCGGGGGCAATCTACGCAGAGCTCTGGACAAGAATATGCCTACCACTCCTGCCTCACCAGTGTAATCCTGTCTCGGCCCAAAGACATGGAAGTAACGCAAGACTGTGGCTTTAATACCATAAAGACGATGGTAGAGCAAAAAGTATTTTTCTGCAGCCAGCTTGCTAATTCCGTAAACAGTAGAAGGATGCATAGAATCCGTTTCTTCAAATGGTTTATCGCTACTACCAAAAACAGAACCAGTCGAAGCATGTATTATTCGGGCGTCGCTCTCACTTTTCCTCATAATTTCGGCAATGTTAAAATTACCAACAACATTGGTTTGCACATCGATAGTGGGATCTTTTAAGCTGACTACTAATTTTGAAGCAGCTTCATTAAAGATAATATCACTTTCTTCGACCAGCGGTTTTATCTCTTGATAATCCTTGATATCCCCTCGAACAAATTTAAATCGCGGAGTATTCAGATGTGCTATGTTTCCTAAACTATTATTAGTACCAATTAAATTATCATAACAGATTACTTTTTCCGCACCTAGTTCTAGAGCCTTATCAACCAAATGGCTGCCAATAAAACCAGCACCTCCGGTTACTAAAACAACTTTATTCTTGAAAAGGTCTTTGTTGGTCATTTGGTTGATTCTAAGATTTTAATCCATTGTTATTCATTTCTGAGGAACCCATTAATCTTCTCTGCTACATATTTAATTTGCTGTTCTGTCATTTCTGGATACATGGGCAAGGATACGATCTCTTTGGTTATCATTTCTGAAACCGGAAAATCTCCTTCTTTATAGCCTAAATAGGCATACGCCGGTTGTAGATGTAAAGGAGTAGGATAATTTATCCCAGAACTAATACCGTTCTCTTTTAGATAATTAATCAGTTCATCTCTATTCTTAACTCTAATGGGATATTGGTGGTATACATGCTGATGATTCTCAGGTACAAAAGGCAGAATCATCTTTGGAGAAGTAAGATATTGTTGGTAGAGTCTGGCATGATGTATCCGTTGTTGGTTCCAACCCTTAAGATACCGTAATTTGACTCTCAAGATTGCAGCCTGAAGACTATCTAATCGTTCGTTATACCCTTCAATTTCATGTTGGTATTTCTCCCCGGGCTTTCTTCCATGATTTCGTAACATTCTTATCTTTTCGGCGATCTGATCATCATTAGTGATTACTGCCCCGGCATCGCCGAAAGCACCAAGGTTCTTTCCTGGAAAGAAACTAAATGTTGCTGCATCTCCATAAAAACCGGGGGGGTTATTGTTATACAGCGCGCCATGCGCTTGTGCAGAATCTTCAATTATTTTTAGATAATACTTATCAGCAATTTCCCGTATCTTTTTCATATCGCACATTAAACCATTTAAATGAACGGGAATGATAGCTTTGGTATTTTGTGTTATTGCTGCTTCTATTTTTGTGACATCAATTAAATGAGTCTTTTCTTCGATGTCCACAAATTTTATTTTTGCTCCGGCTTTTGATATTGCTTCCGTAGTTGCTATAAATGTATGGGGACTAGTTATTACTTCGTCTCCTGCCTTAATTCCGCAAGCTTGTAATGCTAATGAAATTGCGCTAGTTCCATTACTTACTCCTACAGCATGCTTAACTTGACAGAATCCAGCAAAATCTTTTTCAAAATCAGTAACATGTTCTGACATGATGAATGAGCAATTGTCAATGACGCTCTTAACTGCCGCATCCAACTCATCCCGTATTTTGGCATGCTGTAATTTTAAATCTGCTAAGGGTATTTTCATTGCACTAACTTCTTTTTGAATATTAGAAGAATTAGAAAGATATCGTACGATTTTTGCAGGATTTCCAGCTACGATACAATTGTCAGGAACATCCTTCGTTACCACAGCTCCTGCTCCTACTATGGAATTCTCACCGATAGTTACCGGCATCAATGTTGCGTTACTCCCGATTACTGCATTTTTTTTAATCAAAGTTGGCTTCCAGTCCCCATCAGAACCTGTCCTTCTTTTAGAAGGAGGGTATAAATCATTAATGGTCATCACCCCATGACCGATAAAAACATTATCTTCTATTGTGACTAAAGAGCAAATAAACGAATGAGAAGAAACGGTGACATTGTCCCCAATGATAGTATTATTTTGAATTTCCACATAGGACCCAACTTTCGTATTTTTACCTATTTTAGTTCCGTAGACATTTGCAAACTCCCAAACTTGTGAGCCTTCTCCTATTATTGAATTCTTGACTATTGCCGTGTTTGAAATCTTAACGGTTGTATTTTCCATGAGTGTAGGTCTTATTCAATTTTATATATTTCATTATCCCTGGCAGATTGTATTGCCAACATGCACATTTTAGTTGTAAGAATATTCTCCGCAGAGATATTTTGATCTATCTTCTCACCCATATTCTTTTTGTTGCAGAGATGCACAAAATATTTCAATTCTTCATATAAAGGTTGGTTTTTGCCTACCCCTGGATCACGGAAGGTTTCTTTTCTTTCAGTCTTATCCTCAGTAACTGTTAAAGGGTGTCTTTCTAAGACTTGATCTAAAAAATCAAGATACAATTTCTCTTTAGATCCGATAATCCACATATCCCGTTTCTTTAAAGGATGACAGCAGCTTACTTCCAGGTGGGCGCTAAAAGTACCGTAATCTACGCTGATAAATGAAGAATCTTCATACTGTTTGGAGATTAAATGAGAATTTCTAGCATAGATTTGTTGCGGATTTTCTTCTAATAAAACATTCAAAAAATCAATTAAGTGAACTCCTAAATTAAAAATTGCTCCAGAATCCTTGCGTGGCGGAACAGTCGAATGGATGTATCTGCCGTGAATGTAATGAATATCGCCTATTTCTGAGAGGAGCTCCTTAACTCTGTTCATGAGAGGATTAAAACGAAAGACATATCCTACAGAAAGGATCAATTTCTGTTTCTCAGCGATATTTACTAATTCTTGAGCTTGTTCATGATCAAAGCATAACGGCTTTTCCACAAAAACGTGCTTTCCCTGCAGAAGGCAATCCTTCGCTATCTGGTAATGGAAGGTAGTAGGAGTGACCACGCTTACCGCGTCAACATGAGGAAGCATCTCTTGATATTTTGTAAAAAATTTGAGGCCATTTTTTTCAGCTAAATCTCGCTTGCGTTCATCAACGTCCGCTAATCCAGTCAGGTGGCAGGATGATATTTTGGAGAAATCGCGAAGATGATTTTCACCCCATTTACCGGAACCTATAATACCTATCTTAACCACGATTCTACTGCTGTATATCCATTTAAATAGATTATGATTCTATAGTCACTGATAGAATGAATTTTATTATTATTCAACTTTATACTTGTAAATGGTCACGCCAATAAATTTTTTCTCTTCCTCTAAATCATAAAGAGAACTCATTTTTTGTTTAAAGTAATCCTTGGTATGGTAATTATGGCTTAAGATTAGATATGCATCTCTTTTTTCTGAAGCTCTTTCTATCAGCAAGTAATCGTCCTCACCTGGCGTTATCAACCTTACTTCCTCAACATTTCCAGAATAGTAGTAATCAAAACATAACTTAGCTATAGTAGCGCGATGAAGGAATAAGACATCTGCTGCAGAAGCGTGACTTTCGATATATTCAGCAGCTTCCCTAAACTGTTCCTTGGAATCAAGATTATAATACCCGTAAAGCTCGAATGAAGCGCTTACTACAAAAAGGATTAAAAAGATAGTGGCGAGATTGCTGCGCTTCATCCGCAGTAAAATCCTAGAGAGTAAGATATAACCAAAAGGAAGCAGGAAAAAACTAAAACGGATTATATGCACCGATGAGAAAAGATACTGGCTCAGAAAAAAATCTGCTGTCAAAAAGGAAAGCAATAACAAAAAGATTATTTTTTCATTTGAAAAAAAAGCAAAGATTCGTTTGATTCTCCCACCAAATCTAAGCTTAATTTTTCCGGTAAGAATGATGTATAAGCCTGCAACATACAGCAGAACAAAAAAGATGGCGACACCAGAGACTAAAGGTAGTAAATTAAATCCCACTTTTTCGATTAATTTTGATCCAAGAGATTTATACAGAAGAGGCAGCTGATAAAAGACCAACATTTTCAGCCAAGGAAGATATAATAATAAAATAAGGCCCAAAGCTGCCATGAATCCTGCTAAGTAAAACCGCTTTTCAGGAACAAATCGAGAGATGGATTTAGGAATTAGTTCACTTTTTTTCTGCAGAAGCAAATAACCAGTTAGATACAGCAGGATAAAACCGAAAAGAACTATTAATCCGATAATATGGCCGTAAAGCAACAACGCAGCAGAGAGTGAGAAAAGTACTACATTCAAGAAAGAAGGCTTTTCTATAAACCTAATAAAAGATAAAATAGAGAGCAAAAAAAATGCTCCAAACATGCTGTACATCTTCGCTTCTTGGGAATAAAGGATCGAGGTATAAGAGATCGCCATAAAGAATGCGGCCAGCAGCCCTTCCTTCCAGGAGAATATTTTTCGAGCTAAGACATAGGTAAGGTACACCGATAAGATTCCAAAAAAAACCGATAAGATCCGCAGACTTATTTCCCCCGTGCCAAAATAATCTATTAAAAGATGCTGTGGGAGATAATAACCGATGGGATGGACATCTTTTTGTAGAGTTTCCACCAAGTCATTAATTGATTGGGAACTATAGCTAAGAGTAAAACACTCATCCAGCCACAAACTTTCTTCCTCCAGATTATACAGTCTGAGGGCAGCTGCTCCGAGAAGAATAACTGCAAGAATCCAGAAAATAAATAACTTCCCCCGTAAATCCATGCTCATGACAAGATTTTAAGAACTGGCTTTAAAAGATTTCTGAAGCAAAGACTACTAAACCCACTAATTCATAAAATATTTAAGCTGAACTTTAGCCGACCAAGAGATGAAATCAACTCCTAAATCGCCCAAAAAGCCCATTATCATCATTTCTATTCCGGCTTATAACGAAGAAAGAGATATTGGCAGCACTCTCAGTGGAATCAAAGAAATAATGAAGCACACCGCTTACAACTATAAAATTCTAGTATTGGATGACGGAAGCAAAGATAATACTGCTAAAATTGCTCAGGAACAAGGAGCGATGGTGATCTCCCATCGTCGCAATAAAGGTTTGGCAGAAACATTTCGCTCGGAAATGAAAGAATGCTTAGATAGAAAAGCAGATATCATTGTGCATACTGATGCTGACGGTCAATATGACCCAGGACAAATACCTGTGCTTATTCAAAAAGTGCAGCAAGGATACGATCTTGTTTTAGGAAGCAGGTTTCGCGGCAAAATACAACACATGCCCTTCACCAAACGTTTGGGAAATATTCTTTTCTCAAAAGTCTTAAGCTCTTTGACTAAAATAAGAATCACCGACTCTACCACTGGGTTTAGAGCTTTCACTGCAGAATTAGCCAGAGAGATAGATTTCATTAATACCTTTACCTACACCCAAGAACAGATCATAAAAGCAGCAAAACAGGGATTTAAAATTGCTGAAATACCCGTGAACACCAAGAAAACCAGAAAGAGCAGGCTTTTCAAAAGTCCTCTACAATATGCGGTCAAGGCTTGGATAAATATATTTAGGATCTATCGAAATTACGAGCCTTTACAATTCTTCGGGAAAATAGGAATATCTTTTTTCAGCATTGGTGTTCTGCTGGGAGTTTGGTTAGTGTATCGATTTATTACTTTAGGCAATGTAGGAAGACTTCCCACTACTGTTTTAAGTGCCTTATTTATGCTAGTAGGCATACAGATCGTCCTCTTTGGCTTCTTAGCTGATATGATTAACAATAGAAATGTTTAGATAAAAATATTTATTCTATCTAGAGACAGTTTCATCATCAGCCTTCTGTAATTTTATCAGCGTCGTTGCCAACTTCTTTACCATCTCCACCGTATGCATCACTGCATAACATGCCAGACCAACAAATGGCTGATTAAATAGTATGCAGAAAAACATGAGATTAAGAGGATGTTCTATGCGCACAAATCCAAATATAAAAATAGTTAATTTACTTCTTTTTCGGGGATTCAGCTGAGTCATTATTTCGGCTACCCGTCCCCGTTGCTCGCCTTTGTAAGAGATTAAATTCAGGTTGAAAAGCTTGGCGAATACAAATGTGCCAACAGCTACACCGCCAGCATATAGTGCGTAGTTTCCGGCTATCCTCCAAGCGCCAACGGTTAAACCGCATAATACTGCTATTATAGTTATGTGATGAGCGATCTGTTCAAGATACTGGCCTTTCAAGGTAGACTTATTACGGAATCTGGCCAGATTTCCATCAACGCAATCAAAAAAATGTCCAAGATGATAAATAATAATCCCTAAAAGCATCCATTTATATTTCCCGGTCGATAACATCGCGGCGCCGACCAAACCTAAAAACAACCAGAACAAAGTTACCTGATTGGAAGTAATTCTGGTATTAATGAATGGTTTTGTAAAATAAAATCCCGCTTCATGAACTAATCGGTTTGAAAATCCCCAATATTCCTTCTTGCACTTCTCCCTGATTTCTTGTATCGTGACCATGATGAAACTTTTAATTTTGAGGTGAGTTATTAAGATTACCGATCATCTCATTCTTTTTAGTGATATAATACCACATCACAATAGCGTCTTGCTCCCCGCTGGGGCTTTCTGAATTATCATATAATATTGCGTCTTTCGCTTTGACCAATGGACTAACAGTTCTGCTTCTATCGCGCGCATCTATCTCTTCGATGATGTTGCGGACTTCTTCATAAGTTTTTTTATTTTTCTCCTCAGAGGAAAGCATCTTAAAATACCTTTTTACTTTTATGTCCATGGAAGCGTCTAAAAAGAATTTCCAATCCGCATCAGGAAAAACTGTTGTTCCGGTATCACGCCCTTCAACGATAAATCCTCCCTCTTTGGCTATGTGCCGCTGAAGCTGGAGAAGTTTTTCACGAACGGCAGGAATACATGCTATCCTCGACGCTAAAGAAACAACCCCGTTATTGGTGATCTGCTCATTCACGTCCTCGCCATTCAAAAATAAACGGCTCTCTCCTTGAACCAGCTTGAATTCCATAGTTACACCCTTGACCGCATTAACAATATCCTTCTCCTCAACTAACCCATCTTTCTTAACTAAATAACCTATGGCGCGAAACATCGCTCCGGTATTGAGATATTGATATCCCAACAATTTAGCTAATGCTTTCGCAGAACTTGATTTTCCTGTCCATGAAGAGCCATCAATAGTGATGGTCATCTTTTCCCTTTTCTTTTCCATAGAAAAAACAAGTAGAAGCGATTTAATAAGCTTGTGGAATAATGATTTTATGAAAGTCGCAGCCTTAGCTTTTCAACTTATCCTTCTTAACATCTCCCGCAACGCTTTCTCAGTCAATTCCCGGGGATTGTTCTTCACACGTTCTGGGTTAAAACCATTAGCAACAATAACGTCATGATGTTCAGAAGCACTTATGTGTAAATCCTGCAATTTCCGTGTAAGCCAGATCTGATCCATTATCTTGTTAATTTTCTGCTGCATCTCTTCAATACTTTCTACCTGGAAAAGCCCGCATAGTTCAGAAAGAATGCTCTTCACATAAACTGCCCCTCTTTTATCTAAGCAATCATTATCAGTAACATCGCTATTATACAAACACATTTCTGCTAATGTCAAGGCGCAGGCATGCCCGTGCGAAACGCCAAAATAAGATGTCATCGGATACGAGACAGAATGGCAGGCAGTAGTTTTGGAAATATTGATCGCTTTTCCCGCTAAATTAGCAGCTAACAGCATTGCTTCACGACTTTGCAGCGAAGGATTATTTACTGCTTCAACCAGATTGTTCAAGACCATACCTATTGCTTCCCGAGCAAATTCCTTCGACTCCTCTGTTGATTGCGTAGACCAATACGATTCGACCGCCTGGCACAACACATCGATACCAGTAGAAGCAGTAATATATGTAGGCAAATCCAAAGTAAGAGTGGGATCAAGAAACACATATTCTGGAAGCATCCATTCCTGATGGGCAAGAGAATATTTTGTCTTTCCTATATATACGACGGCAAAATGAGTCGCTTCTGATCCAGTACCGGCAGTGGTTGGAATAGCTACAAACGTCTGCGGTTTATGGACAGGATTACGTTCTTTTTTTATGTACTTCTCCGCTTCTCCTGGCTGAGCTGCAAGAAAATTAATTGACTTCGCTGCGTCAATAACACTTCCACCGCCGACAGCAATGACCAAGTCACACTGCGCTTGCTGGTGTAATGTTATCCCTTTCTTCACATCCCCAATATGCGGATTGACGGAAAAATCTGAAAAGATGGTTACTTTGTAATTTGAAAGCAGTGGTTCAATTGCTCTCTGCGCTCCAGATCGATGAAATGATTTTTTCCCGGTCACCAGAAAAATTGAAGAAGGTTTTTCTACTTCTAAAACTTCCTTAAGTTGAACTAAACACCCGGAACCAACATATTCTTTTTGCATGTTTTACTCCAAGATTACTTCCTGCCTTGCAGAAATCCCACAAACTGCTTCTTATTTTCCAGAGGAGACTGTGTCGGCCTCCCCAGATCTTTACGCGCCCCTTTATTACAGCGAATCTCCAATAGCGCCGGACCAGCAGTGTTCTTCATCTTTAACAGACAATTTCTAATCTCATCTGCAGTTTGCGCGCTGAATGCTTCCTTATATCCGTTTGCCTTTGCCAAAACAGGAATATCGATAGCATCAGCAGCAGTAGGTTGCCCGCCGACAGAATCATGAGCAAAATTATTGTAGACGATATGATAAAATTTTGCTGGCTGCAGATTGCCGATGGTGGAAAGTATGCCCATATGCATGATCAAGGCTCCGTCACCATCAAAACAATATACTCTTTGATTCGGTTTCTGTAAAGCGACACCCAGAGCTATGGCCGAAGAGTGGCCCATCGATCCCACAGTTAAGAAATCATGGTGATGACCATCCCCTTTAGCCTTTCGAAATTCAAATAATTCCCGTGATGTTTTTCCAGTTGTAGAAACAATAATATCTTCCTTATCAACAAGCGAGGCTGCTAATTTGATCGCCTCTTCTCGAATCAACGGAAAATGAGTTTCTTGTTTGGTACGCAGTGAGTAAGATTCAAATGTTCCATCTCTAACCACAAAAGCATAAGGAGTTTTAGTATTGTTCAAATGTTCAGCCGCTTTTTGTACTTCTCTTTTCACTTCCTCTTCACTTTCAGGAAGGATAGCATACGGAATTTCTAACACCTCCAGCAACGGCAAAGTTATTCTGCCCATCTTACGATGCTGTGGCTCATCTTTCTTGCCTGGCTCGGCTCTCCAGCCAATTAGCAACAGCAAAGGCAATGAATAAATTTCTTTATCGGCAAGAGAAGTCAAGGGATTAACGCAATTGCCTAATCCAGAATTCTGGAGATACACTACGCCATTTTTTCCCGTCGCCAAATGATAGCCAGAAGCCAAAGCGATAGCATTTCCTTCATTTGCGGCAATGATATGATCCTTAACCGAAGTATTATCTGTAACGTAGGCGCAGAAATCTTTGAGCAAGGAATCTGGAACACCCGTATAGAAAGTAAGGCCATTATCCTTTAACATCTCAAAAAAATATGCTGGTGAAATCATGAAAAAAAGAAAATATCTGCTTTTATAAAGATGATGAAAGAAGGTTTTGAATTACCTTGAGGTATGATTCCATTCTCTGCAGGCCGCCTTTCTCGATCAGAGCTATTCCAAATGCAGTAGGCGTTTTACCTGCCTTAATTTTGTTGCCGTAACTCCTGACCACCACATCTGACATACGCAGATCAAAGTTTGCTTTAAGCTTGTCCATATCACTTAAATCAAGCTGATAAGACTTACCATCATCAATACAATCAGCAACCGTCAGCGCCATTAAGCCAAGCTTGTCTTTCCCATGGGCAAAATCATTCCCATCAGCTGCATGAGGATTGCCATACTCTTCAAACATCGCTGAGACATTATGAAGATTATCTAAGTCATTATATGCTTCAGACCAAGCTGAATAGTTTTCTACGTTTGCAAATCCTTTCCGTTTCGCGATCATGTCTGCGATTTCCAGATAAGCATTATGCTGGGCTGCGTCAGCGAGTATGGGAACATTTAATTCGACTGCCAGATGATAGAACGATAATTCTTTTTCTTCTTGGTCAAAAGGCACACCATACCGTGCAAAAGCGTTAGAAAGATCGTGAACTACTCCCATCGCATACGCCGTGTCCGGAGACGGCAGTTCGAGGTCAGTCTCATAGGAAAGAGCAAGAACTAATTGCCTGGTAATTGCCCCAACTCGTTGAAAATGGGCCATCCTTTCATCTTTTTTACCTAATTGTGAATTCGTATCGTACACAACTGCAGCCACGTCACGTGCCCTTAATCGAGTCGGATCGTCGCGCATGATTTCAAAAACATGGTGTACTTTCTTGGTTAAATCAGATGCATCGCTTCCAGGAGAGCGCTGCACCATATTCTCTCCATCGTAAAGAAAAGGTACTAAAAATTGGATATCGGTTGAGGACATGATGAGAAATCTAAAGGGGTCTTTTATAAAAGTTACGTATCAAACCTTATTCCTTCCTTCCTTATTGAACCAAGGCATCATTTCAGCAATCGCGCGATCAGCATTTTCTTTTCCAATCAACGAAAGTTCCCTCTGCGGTTCGCCGGCAACTCTTCCACCGATCCTTAACACCAGCAGTTTTCCTTCTTTTCCCCGGAAATTGTGAGGAACAAAAGGTTTAATGTACAGAGAATCGTCCGGATGAATGAAATTGTGATGCGTTTGTCCAGCAGAATACCAATTGACATTTACCGGTGTTTTTCCAACATTATACACATATTGATGAAGACCTACTTTAAGATCTAAACTCTCTCGATCACTGCCTTCATCTTTCAACAGATTCATTTCCAACGCTTTCGAATGAGGAAGATGGTGTGTGCCTGCTAATTCAACTAATTTATAAGCTGATTCATACTGAGGGAAATTCCAAGTAAGGTTATTTTTATAATTGCACACCATCACCTTTTTCTCAATATAATTCGGAGGCATTAATTCTCGCGCCTCAATATTCAAAGCCCTGGAAATTAACTCTAAGCTTACACTCCAAGGCATTTTCTCTCCAGATTCGTACTTTTCTAAAAGAGGAAGCGGAAGTTTGCTTCGTTTCGCTAATTCCTCTAAATCAATACTTGCCGATTCCCTATGAAAACGTAATAAAGAAGCAAATGCTTTCTGTGAAGTAGAAAAATCCAAAGCATATTCCGAAGCCAGGTTCTTTCCCAGCGCAGACAACTCTTGTTGCGTCTCACCTGCCAACTTATTCCCATACGTCAACGCTAGAATAAGCCCAAGTTCGCCATTATCATTCTTCCGCGTGGCGAAGGTATGTGGTACAAAAGGAGTGATATACATAGAATCTCCAGTATTCATGACTGCCACTTTCTTCTCACCTTCTTGTCCTTTGTAATAAAAATTAACCGGGCCTACAAAATAAGTAAATTGATGCATGAAGTGCCCATTGTTCCATTGCACTTCCGGATTGTCTTGAGCATTATCTCCAACCACGCAAAGTTCTTTAATCCATTCCGGACGGAATTGGCCCACGCTGCTGCAAGCAGTGTCCCGATATTCATAATATGGCTTCCCGGCGCGTTCCATAATTCTGCTAGTCAGCGCAGATTCTGCTGCGCGCATGATTTTGACTCCAGTAGGGCAATCATCTCTTATGCAATAAAAATCGCGCTCGTTTACCGGCCAAACTTCTGTAGCGCGCTTAATCATTTCAGCAGGAATCTCTCTCTCGCCACGTAGATAAGGATAAAATTCATTAACTTGAACATTAAGCTCACGCGCTGCATCTTCTGGCCGCCGCTTGAGATCGTTGATAATTCCTTGAAGATTCTGTCCGCTTCGTTTCAAATAATTATCCATCTTGAATTCTTACCTCAATCTCTCATTCATCCCCATTTGGGATCAAAGTAATTATGTCCTTGATCGGCATGCAATATTCATCTGCTTCATGGCCTCGTTTATGTTTCAAAATTAATTCTGCCGTCTTCACCATAGAAGGATAGGCGCTGCGTAATAGATGATTAGCATAAATGACAATATTAACGCCTGCTTTATTCAGCTCTTGTTCAGTGATCTTGGAATAGGTACTAGGTACGGCAATTAAAGGCACCATATTTTCAAATTTCTGGTATTCCTCGCAGAATTGCAACACTTCATCAGAAGATTTCTCTTTGCTATGAATCATGATCCCGTCAGCTCCAGCGGCAATATACGCTTTTGCTCTTTGCAGAGCATCAGCCAAACCCTTACCAAGAATAAAGCTTTCAATTCTGGCGATGATCATCAGATCATCAGAAGTTTGCGCTTTTTTTCCCTCGGAAATCTTGTGACAGAAATTCTCAATGCTGTCCTGAGTTTGCTCCACTTCTGTACCAAACAAGGAATTTCGTTTTGCTCCTACCTTGTCCTCAATAACTACCGCAGAAACCCCTAATCTTTCTAAGGTCTTGATAGTAAAACGAAAATGCTCGATTAATCCACCGCTGTCTGCATCCACGATCATGGGCTTGGTGGTAACCTCAAAGATTTCGCTGATGGTATTGCTGGTGGAAGTGATGTCCACATATTCAATATCTGGTTTGCCTTTTGAAGTGGCATGAGTTAAGCTGCTTAACCACATCGCATCAAAAGTTTGAGGGATATGATTATCATCCTTAATGGCTGTTTTTTCTACAATAAGTCCGGTCAGACCATTATGAGCTTCCAGCACCCGCACCATAAATTTAGCGCCGAGCAGACGGCGTAACATATGACCCCGAACATCTGGAGAGACGCCGCGCTGCTTTACTTTAGTGATCATCTGGGTGGAAGAGATTCCCTGAGTATAAGCCGGCTCAATCACCTGGCCGCCCCATTCCTTCATCACTTCGATCACTTTTTCACGTTTTTTTGCCTGCACGCCAGTTTTCCAATCATCACCATGAACAAAATAATCAGGTTTCAATTCACGTAGTGCAGGAATATAATCATCATCTTCTTGAACATAGACCTTGCTGACCATGCGGATGTTTTCAATGACTTTTTTACGCTGCTCAAACGTCAGCAGAGGAAGTCTTTTATAATTAGCGATGGCCCTATCGGTCAGGAGACCTACTGTCACTTCCCCAAGCTTGCTTGCTTCATTAAGAATATTCATATGGCCATCGTGCAATAAATCTGCAGCCATCGGCACGTATACTTTTTTCATGCTAAACCTTTCCCTCTTAAAATCATAAATCCTCCTGGCAAAATTTAGTATATAAACTTTTGGAAACAACAACCTTTTTCTTTTCTTAAGCAGTGTCTCTTGTTTTATTCCTCGCTGGGATATAAATACCACGCTGCTCTGTAGCGATTAGCGAGGAATGATTGAAAATCCGTCTTGAAAATTGGCGTAATACATGAAAAAAGAAAACTATCTTTTTTCAGTACAAGAAATGAAGAAAATACTTCATTTCTGTACAGAAATAGAATCATTGTTCTATTTCACGTACTGAAAACCAATAGTTTTTGGTTTTCATGTACCCCGCAGCTCTGCCGTGGTTGGGATAGCAAATCTTAGGATTTTCATTTTATTTTTCGCGCAGGCGCTAGATACTATAGATAATTCTGGTGATTGTAGCAACTATTTTGCCAGAATTATCTAATACGACAATTCTGTTTTATGTGCTCTAATTAACAGAATTATCGATACTATTAACATCAACATCCTTAACTACAGCTCTTCTTCTACAAGCAGTTCCACAATGTATAAAAGGCTTAAAGCCAGATACATAAAGAGGTTTAAGCAAATATTTTATTAAAAAATATGGATTTTTCCAACATGCCTTAATAAACTAGTGAATGAAAATATATAAAACTACGCAAACTATAGAAAATCACTTTAATAATCGTAAGATTATCTAAGCTAAAGTGATTTTCTTACATGAAATTAAGAATTTACTTAATTTCAGTACTGAAAATAAATCGTTGTTTATTTTCATGTATTAGGAAATAACTGTAGGAAAGCTTTTCGTAAAACTACGAAAATTAAAGTTATTTCCTATAAAATCACAATGATTAAAAATCAATCACAACTTGTAAAAAAAGAAATGAAAAAAGTAGCGGACAAAACATCAACCAAGGTGCAAGCATTAGATAATTCCAAAATACTTCCATCTATATCCATCATCATCTCCGCCTACAACGAAGAGAAAACTTTGCGACAATGCTTAGACTCCCTTCTAGTATTAGACTATCCTAATTATGAAGTGACCATGGTTAATGATGCTTCAAAAGATAACACTCTTACAATATTACAAGAATATCAAAAGAAGAGTAAGAAAATAAAAGTCGTTACCTATACTGTAAATAAAGGCGTTCCTGGAGCACGTAATGAGGGCATGAAAGTAGCAAAAGGAGAAATTTTTGTTTTCACCGATGCTGACGCTACCTTTCCAAAAGAATGGCCGATCAAACTGATTGAACCATTGATCAGGAATCCAGCTGTCGGGGCGACCGGGGGGCGGGATATCGCTCCACCACATCAGCCTCTCATCCAGAGATGCATCGATTATACTCTTACTTCTTTCATCGGGACCGCAGGATTGCGCGGAGCAAAAGTACGGCTGGCCAAGTATTCTGTTACCGGATGCAACTTTGCCGTGAAACAAGAAGTAGTCCAGAAAGTCGGCATGCATGATGAAAAGATCCGCTGGCGAGGCGAAGAGAAAGAATGGTGCCAGCGCATCAGGGAAGCAGGATATGAAATTTTATTCGTTCCTGAATCTTACATCCTTCATTACCGGAGGATTTCACTGAAATCATTCTGGACCCAGACCTACAAATCAGGAAAAGCCAGGTTTGATATATTAAAAGCCGCCCCTGGCTCATTTCAATTGATCCATATTATACCATCGTTGTTTGTACTTTATCTCGGGATTACTGCCTTATTCTCATTGGTCTTTCCGCATTCATTCGCTTTACTGGCTTTAGCTTTGAAAATCTATCTTGCAGTCCTGCTTATTCAATCAGGCTTAGGAATGATCAAAATTAAACAAGCATCTTCATTTTTCATTGTGCCACTAGTTACTATCATCATGCACTTTGCGTACGGTCTCGGCTTTATCAGAAAATTCCTGCACGAGTAAGGGAGATGTAAGAAAAAATAGCGAGAAAAACATGAAGAAATATCTCTATGCATTATACGAAAAAATCCCACTCAGAACTTTGGTACGCGACAGAATTTTCTGGCCGTTATATGGGACATTGCAAGATCTTCCGAAAGGAAATATTCGCAATCCACTTAGAACTACACTAAGATTAATGCTCAGAAAGGAAAAGATACAGCTTCGGCTCAAAAATATCCAACATCCAATCATTCTCAGGCCTGGAACATCTGACGTACCGTTATTATTCCATATTTTTGTAGAAAAAGAATACGGTATCAACCCAAAAAAAGAACCTTCTTTTATCATAGACGCAGGAGCTAACGTCGGCTTCACTGCCGTATACTTTGCCAATAGATTTCCCAAAGCCAGAATCATTGCTATCGAGCCGGAAGAATCTAATCTCAAGCTGCTCCAAAAAAACACGGAAGCATATCCTAAGATCAGATGTATTAAAGCTGGGTTGTGGAATTCTAATACTCTGCTGCGCATAACCAATCTTGAGAAAGACAGCAAATGGGGATTCCAGGTTGAAGAAACCAAAGACCAGGGAGCAGATACTTGCCAAGCGATTTCCATACCACAAATTCTTTCGGAAGAAAAAGCTAAAAAAATCGACATCGCCAAAATCGATATTGAAGGCTCGGAAAAAGAAGTATTCGCAAAAAATACCCAGTGGCTTTCTAAAACTAATCTACTGGTAATAGAATTCCACGACCGCATGAAGCCGGGAAGCAGCGAGCCATTCTGGAATGCAGTCAGGGGAATGAAATTCAGAAGATATAAGAAAAGGAAGAATGTTATATTAGTAAGAGAGTGAAATTGTTTGCTCCTATACGATGTAACTTTCTACTGATTATTCTTATGGAATTCCCAGGCGCTCTTGATGATATCCCTAATATCGTACTGCGCTTTCCAACCCCATTTCTGATTAATTTCTGTGGGATCAGCGACAAGGTACGCCGCATCGCCTTCTCTGGCCGGCGCATCGACAGCGGTAATTTCTGTTCCAGTTATTTCTTCAGCAATGTTGATTATTTCCCGGACCGAATATCCTTTCCCCGTGCCTAAGTTGTAAATCTGAGGTGAATCATTTATTTTTTCTAAAGCTAAAAGATGAGCGCTGGCAAGATCAAGCACATGGATATAATCTCGTATACACGTTCCGTCCGGAGTCGAGTAATTACTGCCGAATACTTTGAGGGGATCTTTTTTATCGAGAGCCGCTTGTAAAACCAGAGGGATGAGGTGAGTTTCTTGGACGTGCTTTTCCCCTAATCCATATCCTGCCCCACCAGCATTAAAATAGCGAAGAGAAACAAACTTAATGCCATGGATGCGATTATACCAATGCAAGAGACGTTCAAATTTTAATTTCGTCTCCCCATAAAAATTTCCCGGAGCAAGCGCATCTGTCTCTGCAAGAAGTCCATCCTTGGTCTTGTATACAGCTGCTGAAGAAGAGAATATGATCTTGCTGACCTTATGCTTGACCATCATATCCAGAAGATTGATTCCATTCACGACATTATTCTGAAAGAAAGCAGCGGGATTTTTCATGGATTCTCCAGCTTCGATAGAACCGGCGAAATGGAGCACCGCCTCAAAACGATGCTCCTTAAAGATGGTGTCCAGATTATTCCTATCACTTAAATCTGCATTAATAATCTCTACTTGATTTTCAACTTCAGAGAATAGAGCCCGAGCATGAGGAGACTTATCTACTATTACCGGTTTATGGCCTTTTTCAACAAGATACCTAACTACATGAGAACCAATATACCCTGCTCCACCGGTAACTAAAATATTCATTTTATTACTTTCTACCCATCCCCATATACTCAAAACCTTCATCCTTCACCAATTCCGGCTCATAGATGTTCCTTCCATCGAAAATAACTTTTTCTTTCATCAGTTTTCCTAGCTCACTAAAATTGATTCCTCTGAATTCATCCCATTCTGTCACCAAGATAATTCCGCTGCTGTCTTGCGCAACTTCCTCTGCAGAAGAACAATAGGTGATCTTATCATTGAATATTCTTTTTGCATCTTCTATTGCGCAGGGATCATACACTTTAAGCGATGCGCCATGAGCTAGCAATTCGCTGATAATGTTGATAGAAGGCGCCTCCCGCATGTCGTTGGTCTTTGGTTTAAAAGAAAGCCCTAAGACGCCAAAATATTTTCCTTTTAGATCCTGATTAAATCGCTCTTTTATTTTTTTAACTATTACATTTTTTTGCCGTTCATTTAAGGCATCGACTTCTTCCAGAAGCTTAGCATGATAGCCCTTTTCTTGCGCCGTTTTTATCAATGCTTTCACATCTTTAGGAAAACAGCTTCCGCCATAACCTACACCTGGGTTAAGGAATCTCGGAGAGATACGATAATCAAGACCTAGAGCCATGGAGATTATTTTTATATCCGCGCCGGTGCGATCGCAAATATTGGCAATCTCGTTGATGAAAGAAATCTTCGTGGCTAAAAACGAGTTATTAGCATATTTGATCAGCTCAGCGGTTTCCCAATCTGTTTCCACCATCGGCAAATAGGTGCGCATCCGTCCTGAATAGACCTTCCGCATGATTGAGATAGCTTTTTCTGAACTTGTTCCAACCACAATCTTGTCCGGGTAGTTGAAAGCCCTGACTGCATTGCCTTCCCTTAAAAACTCTGGATTAGAAACTACATCGAACTGCATTCCATTCTTATTATTCTCTGAAATAATTTCTGCTGTTTTTCTGGCTGTGCCCGGAGGGACAGTACTTTTATTTACTACCACTTTATAATCATTGATGTGCGTCCCAATTATCCTGGCTACTGAGAAAACATATTCTAAATTGGCGGAACCATCTTCTTTGCTCGGCGTACCAACACAGTTAAAGATGACTTCCCCAAATTTCACCCCTTCTTCGGCAGAGGTGCCGAAAGATAACTTGCCTTTCTTGACATTTTGATTCATGAGCTCCGGTAATCCAGGCTCATGGAAAGGCACTTTTCCTTTCTGCAATAATGCAATCTTAGTTTCATCCACATCGACGCAAAGAACACTGTGCCCCAGATTGGCCAGACATGCTCCCGTTGTTAATCCCACATATCCCACTCCAAATACCGTGATATTCATCTTTCACACCTTCGCTTCGTACACTTTTTTTGCTTCTTCTAAAGATTCAAAACTCCCAACATCGAACCAATGCTCATCAAAAATAAACCCATGCACCTCTGATTTGTCCGCCAGATATTTAATCAAATTCCCAGGAGCATCTGTTTTTCCCGTTTTTACTAAATTGTGAAGGTGAGATAAATCTGATTTTTTAAAAAAATAGCAGGCCGTGCTCGCTAGACTGCTTTTTGGCTGGGAAGGCTTTTCTTCAAAGTCAACAACCTTGCTTCCTTCTAAAATGCCCACCCCATATTTTCCTTTCACTTTCTCACGGTCTTTTTGGTCATGAAAAGCTACAACAGACGCATTCTTACTTCTAAAAAAATCAGCAAAATGCAGCAACGAAAAACCAAACAGATTATCGCCGGCTATGACTAAGAGGTCATCTTTTATTTTTTCCTCTTCGATCACAAAATGAATGTCCCCTACTGCTCCTAAACGATCTTCGTTGCTGCTGGTTCTATCACTTAATATTTTTAGTTTCAAATTAGTTTTTACCTTTTTGCTCCAGCTTACAAAAGCTGGATAAAACTTATCATTGGTGACCACATATACTTTCTTTAGGCCATCAACTGCTTCTAATTTGTAAAGAATGTTTTCAATTATAGTCTTATCTCCTACTCGCAATAATGGTTTAGGTTGATTTTCAGTTAAAGGGTAAAGCCTTGTGGCATAACCAGCCGCTAAAATAAGTGCTTGCATTGTAGAAAACAAAGGAAAATGCTTTAAAAGGATTATGGAACAAATGTCACGCCATTTGCGAGGAGGGTGCGCTTCACTTCGTTCAGCAGCACAGCTAAGAATAGTTCGTTTAGTCACTAAAAACGCTAGATATGCTCGTGGGACTGAACGTAGTGAAGTTCCACTTTGACAGAATTTTGGTTCAGCTTGCCAGTTACACTAGGCGAATCGTATTCAAGTAGGGTATTCGCTTTGCTCAACCCCACGATAGAGTTAGTTTTGATCGTGGGACTGAACGTAGTGAAGTTCCACTTTGACAGAATTTTGGTTCAGCTTTTTTTGCTTAGGCACAAAAAAGATGAGTGGACAGCTTACCGGGATTCCCGCACGCTAATGCAGTACTGCCCCAGTACGGAGACGCGCTTAACTTCCGTGTTCGAAATGGGAACGGGTGAACCACGCCCCTATGGCCGTCCATATGCTTCAATATAGGGTCGCTTTAAAAAGGTTTTGATTATTTTTTCATAAGCTTTAAATGAGCATCTTCTCAAGAATATATCAAAAATGGTGGATAAAATAGATTACAATCTTTCTATCAGGTCTTTTTGTTTTCTACTACTTAAAAATTATATAGGGGGATTAGGCTGATAGTAGCAATAGCTAATGATCACATCAGTTTGAATTGAGGTAAAATGACGGAAAAAATAGATACAGCGATTATTGTTGCCGGGGGCTTAGGGACCAGGCTAAGGCCCTTGACTGAGAGTATCCCAAAACCGCTGCTGCCCATCCGCGGGAAACCAATTATAGAACATCTCATAAGAGATCTCAAAAAACACAACATAACTAAGATCATCATCTCTATCGGGTACAAAGCTGAACAAGTGCAAGAATATTTCGGCGATGGCAGCTCTTTAGGGATATCAATATCCTATGCTATCGAAACTAGACCGCTTGGCACCGGTGGAGCAGTCAGGTTAGCTTCTCAAAATCTTACCAAACCTTTCTTCTTAGTGTGGGGAGATAATTTGATGGATGTAAACTTTTCAAGGATGGAACAAGAATTCTTATCCGCTGGAACACCGCTCATCATGGCGCTCACCCCAAGAGAAGATGTGGAAAATTTTGGGGTAGCTAAGCTGGAAGGAAAGAAAATCATCACTTTTGTAGAGAAGCCAAAAAGAGAAGAAGCTCCTTCATCTCTGATTAATGCTGGAGCCTTCATCGTAGACCCATCATGCCTCAGTTTACTTCCGCAAGGAAAATCATCTTTGGAAAAAGATTGTTTTGAAAAGCTAGCACCGCAAGGAAAAATCACTGCGTTTATCCATCAAGGCCAATGGTTCCCAACTGATACCTTGGAGAAATACCATCATGCCAACTGTTTTTTCCAACCCGATTTTAATGTGAAGGAAAAAAAAGTGATCATCGCTGATGTGGATGATACCATCTGTGACAGCTGCCAGGTCATTTCACCAGAGATGGCAGAGCAGATCTCACGCATGATCCAGCAAGGATATGAATTCGCCTTCATCAGCGGCACTAAAAATGAAGATCTCCACAACATGATTTCTTCACGATTGAAAGAAAAACACCATCTTCTCGCTACTACCGGAACCAATTACACCATTGTAAATGGAGACTCTGTAGAAACTATCTACAACTATTCTTTTGCCACAGAAGAAAAAGAAGAAATAATGGCTGCTATGAAAAAATTGATTTCCCATCTCAAGATAACCTCACTGACTACCGAAGAAGACCAGCTTCAGGACCGCGAATCTCAGATCACCCTCTCCGCCATCGGAAGACACGCTCCTTCTGAATTAAAAGTTTCATACGATCCAGATGGGGCAAAACGTAAGGAATGGATTGAATTCCTCAAGAAACATCTTGATGAAAAAAAATATGACCTCAAGATCGGCGGAACAACCTCCATTGATGTCACTCGGAAAGGATTGGATAAAGAATGGGGCATCAAGACTTTCGCGCAGCATCATAACGTCCCCCTTAATAGTATCTTGTTTTTTGGCGATAAAATCCATCCTGGAGGAAATGATTTTCCTGCCGCTAAGATAGTAGATTGTATAACTGTAAAATCACCCAAGGAAGCGCTGCAGTATCTTCGAGCTATAGAATTACTTAACAATATATCCTTCACCGAAAGACCGTGGGGAAATTTTGAACAATTTACCGCCAACCAGATTAGTACAGTGAAGATTTTGGAAGTGAAGCCGCAGCAGCGCCTTTCCCTGCAATCGCATCATCACCGAGAGGAATTATGGATCGCCCTGGATGATGGAGTGATTGCGGAGATAAACGGCCTAAAACGTTATCTGAAAAAAGGAGATAAGATAGTTGTCCAAAAAGAAGCGAAGCATCGGCTCTCTTCTGAAAGTGGAACTGTGCGGGTTCTAGAGATAGCCTTTGGCAACTTTGATGAGAACGACATTACCCGCTACGAAGATGATTTTGGGCGGATTAAATAGCGGATCTTAAGAGCCTAAGCGATTTAACAAGCAGTAATTTAAGAAAATTAGAAATAAAAAAATGAAGATAAAAAAAATTAGTAACTTTCTTCTGATTCCTCTTCTGAATTCTGGTCCATAGGCTTTCTTTCCTGAGCTGGTCCTTTCTCCAGCAACTGAACATTCTGAGCTTGTTTCCCTCGTTCAGTATCGGCTGCATCGAAAGAGACTTTATCATTTTCACGTAATCGCAAACCTTTTGGCACTGCGGTGAAATGGACAAAGTATTCTTGACCATCACTTGCTACGATAAATCCATAGCCCTTTTTTCCATCAAACCATTTTACTGTTCCTTCCATTTTACTTTACTCCTCCTAAATTGATACGGTAATCCGTAACACTTACTTTGTTTCTGGAATAATACCATATTTATAAATCTTTACTAGTAAGTCACCGAAGAGAAACGTTATCATTCTGAGCAAAAAAGCATAAATAAGTAAAAATATTAAAAAAAATAGTTATTCAGAAACGTCTGCCACTTTGATTTTGAAATGTAAAGTCTTTCCCGCTAGCGGATGATTCAGGTCGATGGTAACGTCATCTTTAGTTACGGCGATGATTCTGGCTGGAAACTGCTGCCCATTAGGCATCCCTACTGCCAAGATCATTCCTATTTTAGGCTCTTGATCCTGCGGCAGTTGTTGGCGTGGTACTTTCTTGCACAACTCAGCCTTCACTTCGCCGTATGCTTCTGCAGCAGGAATGACTATCCTCTTTTCCTCTCCTTTTTTCATTCCCATTACGGCATCATCAAATCCCTTAATTACTTGGCCTGAGCCAGCTTCAAATTCCAATGGTTGCCCGTGCTTTTCTGAAGCATCAAAGACAGTGCCGTCGTCGAATGTGCCAGTATAATCAACTTTTACTTTATCTCCTTTTGCTACAATTTTCATTTTTGTTTCCTCCATTGCAAAAGGAGGTTTAAAAATCCTTGATTTTTATTACTTCCTTTCTTCACTATCATTAATCATCAACTCCGTAAGTATAACAAGAAAAACAGAACATCGTTTTAATTGTGAGTCAGAAAAATAAGCAATATTATTTAAGTGTTTTGGAATTATGGAATTATAGAAGACAACAACATTTATATAACTCCCTTTCCCTAATTCTGTCATGGATCCGGAAGTACAAAAAAATCTTCTTCAAGCTGGAAAAATTGCTTCACAAGTAAAACATGAAGGAGCAAAAAGATTGTCCAAGCCAGGCACTTCTTTTTTAGAGACCATGGATTATTGTGAAAAGCGTATCAAGGACTTAGGTGGACAGATCGCCTGGGCCCAGATGGCGGTCAACGATACTGCTGCGCATTTCTGCCCTACCGAAGATGACACTGCTGTTTCTAAAGAAGAAGATATCATCAAAGTTGATATGGGCGTACACATCGACGGTTATCTTGCCGACAATGCCATGACTGTTATCGTTGGTTCTTCAAGCGAACATAAAGACCTGGTCAAAGCGGCGCAGAACGCCCTGAAGTCGGCAATTAAACTGGTCCGTCCCGGAACACCGCTCTGGCAGTTGGGAGAAGCGCAATCTTCTGAAGCAGAAGCTCTGGGATTCAGAACAGTCAAAAATCTTTCTGGGCATACTATCGAACGTTACAAAGTGCATGGGGGATTTTCTATTCCTAGTTTTAACAACAAAGACAAGACCGAACTGAAAGAAGGCTGGCAGATCGCTATCGAACCATTCGTAACTAATGGACATGGTTTGATCAAAGAAAAAGGACCAGCAACAATATTCATGGTCGGCAAGGAGCGAGGCGTTCGTTCACCTCATGCAAAGAAAGTATTGGAGTTTGTGAAGTTACAGCAAGGACTTCCTTTTACGACCAGATGGCTTACCCGGCAATTCGGCAAAGGACCAGCAGCCTTAGGCCTGCGTGAGTTGCAGCAGTTAGGAATTGTCAGATCTTATCCACCATTGGTAGAAGTCTCCGGCGGAATGGTAACCCAATTTGAACATTCCATGATCGTGAAAGATAAACCCATTGTGTATACCAGAACTGAGCATGATGAGTGGTAGAATTCTGGAGAATTTCACTTCTTCATCTTTGGCAATACTTTAAACGCTAACACTGCACCAGCAATTATAACTCCCCAGAACATTAATCCATTAATCTTTCCCAGAGCAAAAAAAATTAAATTTAGTACTAATAACAGTACTGTGCCAATCCCAATAATTTTTAGAACATTTTTATTCATTGCAGCTTCTTAACCAAATCTTTCAACGACAACAACTGTTCCGTGCCAGAAACCATCTCTTTCAAGAGAACTTTCTTCTTCTTCATTTCTTCTTCACCGATAATCGCAACATAAGGAATACCAAGAGCATTAGCATACTCTAAATTCTTACCCACACCTTTCTTGCCCAAGGCGAAATCAGTCGCAACGCCATTCTTTCGCAATTCTTGTGCAATCTTCAAAGCTTCATCAGTAACATTGATGGGAATAACTAACACTTTCGCTGGCGTTTTTTCTTCCAGCTTATTCTGCGTTTTCATCTGCTCCATGATTGGCGTGATACCAAAAGAAACTCCCACAGCAGAAATTTCTCTCCCGCCGCCCATGAAATTGCCGATCATCTGGTCATATCTGCCGCCGGAAGCAATAGAAGAGGTAATAGCACTATTCTTTAGATAAGCCTCTAGAACAGTTCCAGTATAATATGCCTGTCCCCTAATCAAAGAAAGATCAAACTCTACCTCCTTTGCGCCAAGAGTTTTCAAATATCCAAACAACTCTTCTAATTCTGCAATGCCTTGCTTACCTTCTTGATCAGTTATTTTTTTCTTCAAAGAAGCAGGAGTTACTCCTTTAGTTAAGAAAGAAAACACTTTGTCAATCTGGGTTTTGCTATAACCGCGCTGTTTTAATTCATCAGATACGCCAGCCTTTCCAATCTTATCCATCTTGTCAATGGCGATTAACGCTTCACGCACTTCGATAATCCCGGATTGTTTGAGAATGCCGTTCAATATTTTTCGGTTATTTACCTTGATGGAGAATTTAAAATCTAATTGCCTAAATACGTCGCAAAGCATACCAATCTGTTCTGCTTCTGCCAGCATTGAAGATGCTCCGATAGTGTCTGCATCACATTGCCAGAATTCTCTTTCCCGGCCTAATTTGATTGGGCCATCACGAAATACCGGTCCAGCTTGATACACTTTGAACGGCATCTTCAGGGTAGGATTCTGGGCCACAAATCTGGCCAGGGAAGTAGTCATTTCAAATCGTAATCCTAATTGCCGGTCGCCCTGATCTTGTAATTTGAAGGTCTCTTTCAGCACATCACTTTCTGCACCTGCACCGTACTTTGCGGCTAAAGTTTCATAACGTTCTAGGATTGGCGTTTCCAAGGGGGCAAAACCATATAATTCAAAGGTCTTGGAAATAGTATTCACTACCTTATTCTTCAGTATTTTCTCTTCGGGAGTTACGTCGCGGACTCCTTTGGCAGTCTGTAATTCCATGTTTGTTTAGAAGTATTTACTGTTTTATATATATTCTGCTGGAAAAAATGGGGCGGCCACGGGGAATCGAACCCCGATCCCAGGTGCCACAGACCTGAATAATAGCCGGAGTACCCAATAAATTATATTTATCGGTCTATACGATGGCCGCCATAAGTGGTTAAAATTGGCTTCTATTTTATAAATTATTTCCTTTCAAAGAAGGAGTATAACTGATTAGTCAATCTTTCCAATGATCCTTTCATATTCTTTTGCTTTTCTTCGATATTTTCTTGGGCTATCTCTTCTGCCTCCTCTCGCATTTCATTATACCTTCGCATGTAGAAAACCCGCAATTTTGTCCATTCTTCCGGACTAATTTCTGGAGCAGTTCCCAGGATTTTATCAACTGCACCAGAAGTAACCCCCCAATACTTATTCTGATCGTGTAGGTGATGGAGAACGTGATTTCGCATATGTTCAAGGGCCCATTCTGGATCGAGATGTGCTTTCTTGTGTTTGTAATAATATTCTCCTATTCCTGCTCCAATTCCCGCTACGAAGTAAGGATATTTTAGAGCTAATGGGATATGCACTAAAAATGCACCGAAAAGAGCAAGGACTTCTTTGGCACGTGAAGCATTCAGCCACCACGGCTCAAAATACGCCGGATCAAGCATACCGTATTTAATTGCCGCTTTATGGTGGTCGTGAAAATGGAAACTCCAGAAACTCTCTTTATCTTTTCCTAAATCATGTAGAAGATATTTATGGGCAAGATTTTCAGCTACTTTAACATAATCGTAACCAGCTATGGATTGAGCTAGTTTAGACATACTAACAGACAAGTAAATCAATTATTTAAAAATGAGGGATATATCACATAATCATATCATCAACACCTTCTGCTTTCTCTTGACCGTAACTTTAATCCACTTTGTATATCCCAAAAACTCTCCTCCTGCCTGTAAGGGAAACATATTCTTGCTCTTTATTTCAAATATCTTCCCCTTCAAAGGTATTAACGGTGCTTTAGCCAGCCCCAGCTGGGTTAAAAAAATTCCCCACAAGCGCAAGGCCTTATTAAAAAAAGGAGAATGAGTATTTACACAAGCCATGCCTAAAATGTATCCATCATCTTCTTTGCTATTTCCCAACAAAGATCTTACACTGAATCCGATATAAGGCACTTTTCCAAGAATGATATTGATACAGTTATCCCAATGATATTTCTTATCATCCGTTAGGCATTCCAGATCATATTGGATTTTTTTGTTGAAAGCGACCCTTGCACCAGCCGAAAAATAGCCAGGAAAGGAATGACGTTTTTTACCGCTAAAAGCTCGAGCTACTTCTGCATCTACGCCGACACTCAAAAAGAGCGTATCCCGTTTACGCCCATCCCATTCTAATCCAATCACATCTAAAAGGACTTCTCTGAACCTAAATCTGGAGCGTAGATACTCAAACCGTTTACCTCTATAAAAAAAAGAATAAAAGGCGTTCCCCGCTCCCAGGGGAAAGAAACCAATATTTTTATTCTGCAACGGCTTGTAATTTAAGGCCGCTTCGAAGGTCCCATCTCCACCGGCGATGATGATATTCCTGGTGCCTTGTATGTTCTTCTCCACTCCTGAGAAAAGGTCTTTCCCGGCGAGATAATAGATTGGAGCATTCCGTCTTTTTGCAAATATTCCTAAAAGATAACGCCGATATTTATCCTGATAACCACCAGATTTTTTATTAGCAAGAATTATCATCGGTTCTTTTTCCACCGTTTTTCCCAATTCTTTTCTGGTGCGCAAACCTTTCCAATACACATAACCATAATGCAGAATGGAAACGAACCCTAATCCTAAGATAACCAAGGTAAAGATAGAGATGATGAATTCAAAAGCTTTTACTAAAGGACTAATGAGGCTCTTTCCTAAAATGATGAAAACTAGAACAAACTGCAGAACCGTGATGGTTTTTCCATACAGTTCTCCCCGAATGACCACGTCGTCTCTGGAAGCATTTATCCTGATAAAGGTAATAACGATATCCCGAAGCAGAAAGATCGCGAAGACAACCGACGAGAATACTCCCTGCAATACAAAAACAAATAATAATGCTAAAACTACAATTTTATCTGAGAAAGGATGGAGAAAAGAGGAAGTTGCTTTTTTTCTTCCCAGCAATTTTCCTGCAATATCCGTAAGCACTGAAAATAAGAGGATAGCGATTGCTAACAAGGTAAAGAAATGCCCCCCTAACCATACAAAATAGAGCAAAAACGGCAGGAGAAGCAGATGCAGTACCGAAAGCAAGGTCGCAAAATTCATTTTAGAAAACAAAAGAAGAGTATTAAAAAACCTTTTGGTTAACTACATCCCCATATCCATATTTCCTCTAGGCATCTCCTGCTTCTTGCCCATGATCACATCATCGATGCGCAAGATCATCTCTGCCACTTCTGCCGCACTGCTTAAAGCAAGAGTTTTTACTTTCAGCGGTTCTATCACACCTTCTACCCAGGCATCCATCACTCCGCCGGTAAAGACATTGACTCCTGCTCTTACTTGGCCGTTATCATGAGCAGCCCGCAATTGAGTAAGCACATCAATCGGATCCAAACCTGCATTTTCTGCTAACGTTCTAGGAATAACTTCCATCGCTTCGGCAAACGCTTGTACTGCAAGTTGTTCTCTCCCCTTCAATGTTCCTGCATATTTCCGCAATTCTTTTGCCAACGCCATTTCCGTCGCTCCCGCGCCTGGAACTACTGCGCCATCCCGTAAGGCCGCAGCAATATCGCCCAAAGCATCAGTCACTGCCCGTTTAATTTCCTCAACCACATGTGAAGTACCACCACGAACCAGCAAGGTCACTGCTTTCGCATTTGAACATTTCTCAACGAAAATCATCTCTTCATCGCTGACTTTCTCTTCGCGCACTACTCCAGCAGTCCCAAGATCCGCAGGAGTCAATTCCTTCCAGCTGCTGATAACCTTCCCGCCAGTCGCTCTAGCTAATTTCTCCATGTCGCTTTTCTTCACTCTGCGCACCGCAAAAATCCCTTTCTTAGCTAAGAAATGCTGAGCAAGATCATCAATCCCTTTCTGACAGAATAAAACTGTCGCTCCCGTCGCAGCAATGGTTTCCACCATATTCCGCAAAGTTTTTTCTTCCTGATCTAAAAACATATTCAGCTGCATCGGATCGGTGATCTGGATCTTAGCATCAATTTCTGTATTTTTGATCTCCAACGAAGCATCCAGCAGAGCAACTTTCGCATCTACTGTTTGTTGCGGCATAGAAGCATGAACTTTTTCCTTATCCAGCACTAAACCTTGCACTAATTCGCTTTTTTCCACACTTTCGCCGACAATGGTTTCTACCTTGATATCATCAAGTTCAATTTTTCCCTTGAAAGCAACATATTTTACCGCCTGCAAAATCAATTCAGCAAGAAAATCCTTATTGGTTTCCGCGCCTTTCCCAGTCATGGCAGTGATGGCAATATTTTTTAGTACGTCTTCGCTTCCAAGAGAAACTTTTTCTGCTAGGCTTTTCAAAATTTGCTGCGCCTGCACTTCTGCTAACCTATAACCCTTGGCTAAAACCGTAGGATGGATTTCCTGATCCAGCAGATCTTCTGCCTTCTTCAATAATTCACCGGCAATGACTACTGCCGTCGTTGTTCCATCGCCGACGATATTTTCCTGCGTTTTTGCGATTTCTACTATCATTTTCGCAGCAGGATGTTCTATCTGCATCTCTTCTAGGATTGTAACGCCATCATTGGTGACGATAACATCACCAGCTGAATCAACAATCATCTTATCCATTCCCTTGGGGCCGAGAGTTGTTCTGACCGTCTGCGCTACCGCTTTCGCTGCTGCTATATTATTACGCTGCGCTTCCCTGCCGGTAGTCCTTTTGGTATCTTCAGGCAGGATAAAAATAGGCTGGTAACTATTGTTGTTATTTGACATAGAATAGCATGTTAGAACGTCGTTTTTAAAGATTATGAAAGACTATGTATAGTTAGGGTTTTCAGGGTTCTCGACAATCAGATCAAAGAAGCTTAATAATTTATTCCATGTTATCGTTGAATCCAACAATGGAGCCAGCTCATATAGTATAGCAATGCGATAATCCGGTATCTTTCCGCAAAACTCTTTCGTCTTGCGTTCAAGAAGTATTTCGTAAGGATTATCAATTTCATCTATTTCCAATAAGAGATAATTTAGTTTTCCTTTTTGAGATAATTCCCGTTCTAAATCATGCGGTTTAACTAACGTACCTTGTTTCTGGAAATATAACCTGCCAACAACTTCCCGGCCAAAATGCGATTTTCCTACTCCTGATATCCCACGAACAGTGGCGATAAATGGCTTCTCTCCAGAATAATTTAAAATCCTCTGTGTCACAACTTCAATACCTTCAGAAAAAGAAACCACCGGTGAACGAGATACCATTATTTTCTCCTCCGTCGTAGCGCATACAACGGAACAGAAACACATAACGCTGCTAAAGTCTTGTCTCTCATGAAAAATGCGCACCCGTAGAGGATATAAATTACTTCTCCATAGAAGGTATATACTCATAACCTCTCCTCTGTACTAGCATAATCTTTATTAAGCGAAAACTCCCAAAAAGCTCAAGGGTGGATTAAATGACAAGGATTATTTTCTTAGGCACAGCAGGAAGTTCGGCAGTAGTAAGCAAGCAGATGCGCTGTTCTGGTGGGATAGTATTACAAGTCGGAGATCTACAATTTCATATAGACCCTGGTCCAGGCGCATTGAACAAAGCCAAGGAATACGGCATAAATCTCCATAACACTACTGCGGTTTTAGTTTCACATAATCATATCAATCACTGCAATGATCTCAATGCCATTGTCGACGCCATGACTCATGGCGGTATCGAGCATCGCGGTATCATCATGGCCAGTAAGTCTGTATTGCAAGGCTCAGAGAAGAATCATCCGTTCCTAACCAAATACCATCAAAGCTTGGTAGAAAAAATAATCTCTGTTGAAAAAAATCACAAAGTAGGCGTAGAGTTGGTAGAGATCCATGCCTTGTCAGCAGAGCATACTGATCCTACTGCTGTCGGCTTCAAATTCTTTTGTCCAAAATTGACCATTGCCTACACCGGAGATACCCAATTGACTCCTAAGCTGTTGGAAGAGTTGATGGGCACAGATTTATTGATCTTGAACGTTCCCTATCCTGCTGAAAGCGGCACCGGTATGAATTTAGATGTCAATGCCGCGGTGCAGATCATTTCCCATGTAAAACCTAAGATGGCTATTCTTACCCATTTCGGATTGCAGATGTTGAAAGCTGATCCGATATTGCAGGCACGAGAGATCCAGCGGGCTACCGGAATACAGACCATCGCTGCGCATGATGGGTTGGCTATCGCCCCGGGCGGAACGGTCTATCATTCTCCGGTCAAAGGATTTGATTGAAAATATTTTTAGGTTAAAATGTCATCACCATATCGAAAAGAAGCAGGAGTAAAACAGGAAGAACAATTTCCGTTAGAAAAAATAACGAGCATGGGCGCAGTGGATTACTGTGCTTCGCGAAAAAAAGATTTAAGATTGGATTATGAAGTCCGCGTGATTCAAGTGAGATCAGGAACTCCATTCAAGAGCGATACCAAAATCCCTGACATTCGAGAATTACTTGCCAGTAATGTGCCAGGAACTGCTGAGATGGTTACTGATTACCAAGCGCAAATAGCCATGAATAATTTTTTAGTACTTCAGTACGCAACTGGAATCGCACTCATCCCAAAACCAAAAGAAGAAATATCAGAACAAGAGTTGCCAGACACTGGCTGACCAGTACCGGTTTAAATGTTTTGGTTGAAAAAACAAAGAATTTCTATTATCGATAATTCTGTTAATTAGAGCACATAAAACAGAATTGTCGTATTAGATAATTCTGGCAAAATAGTTGCTACAATCACCAGAATTATCTATACTTTTTCAGCAATCTACCTAAACGTTGCGCTGTCTCTTCTACGAATTGGTCATCTATTTTTGCGCAATCTGGATCACTTCGCCAAGCCTTCCAATCTCCTCGTGGAGTACGTCCCATTTCTTGCGCTGCAACAAGGCGAAGATATTGGGGGATTGCATCCATATAAAAAACAAACATCTCTCGCTGTTGATTTTCATAATAGAGATAGACTCTACGACGTTGGTAAATATCCCAAAGCTCCTCTAAGGAATCCAGCTGTTTGTAGAATGGATACTGGTGTTGAAGTGCAGAAAAAAGATCAGTATTCGAAGGAAGTATCTGTAGATGAGCATGAGGAACTGATTGGCCTATGATTCCATGTTCAAAAGCGATGCTTTTCCCATACTCTTGCTCTATAGCACCCTGGATTTCTGCCTTGACACCAGCAAATTCTTGGAGAAGAGCCAAACTCATCTCGCCCAAACAAGGAGCATGGTATTTTGGAATAAGCAGAGAATGGCCGCCGTCTGAAATCTGTCCAATGGTTGGCATAGCGAAGAAATTTTCAGTTTCGTAGAAAGTCCCTTCAGCGCATTTATCTTTATCGCAAAAGACGCAAGGTTTCATGTGATTTTAAAACTTAAAGCAATATTTAAGATTTTATTCTTTTTAGAACAACAATTCAATCCTAAAACAATCTCATTTTGCGAACTTTTTTTGTATTACACCAACAATCCGATTCCCCACACCAATCCCAGCGCCACAAAAAAAATCTCCGAAAAGTTTATATCTTTGGCATCTCGCACATATAGCAAATGTGTTAACTATTCGTACATTTATCCACACATTTGCTTATTAGTAATTGTGAACAAATGTACGGAAATAATTCACAATTACTATACCTAACATAACAAATAGGTCTAAAAATGAAATTAAGAAATATGCTTTATGCGGTACCATTAATGGTAAGTTGTCATGGAGATGGTGAAGAACAGCCAGCAGATGACGGAAGTGGCGGCAGTTCAACAGATGCGCCTTTTGATTGTGAAAGAGGTGCTCCAGTAAAAGACGGTTCCGTCGCCCATTATCCAGTGGAAGGCAGCACCTGTGAAGAAGCAGCAAATAATTTGATGGAACCGTATGCAGGAGAGACGGAATGCAATCTGAAAGTTAATTATAGCGGATCATTTGCTGCAGCAACTGCGGCAGATACGCATGAAAAATGCTGCCGTGCTTCCATCAGCGATGTAACAAACAATACCTATGCGACGGTACTTTTACCGCACTGGGAAGGCTGTGATCCTTGTTTTGACAAGTTCTACAAAAATCTAGTCACACATGAGCAAGGACATGTTGATTATTGTAATGAAGCTGGCAAAACTTTAGAAAACAGAGTAAGAAACATACCATCAAAAACAAAATGTGCTATGGACTATGCCGCAGCCTGTGATTTGGCGTGGCAAGAGATAGAAGATGAATTTAACACTATTTATGATGAAGTATCAAATGACTTAGACCAGAAGAACAAACAATACGACAATGACACTAACCATGGAGAAACGCAGGGAGCAACTTTAAATTGCAATTGTGAGCATTAGTCTCCTTCTCTTTATTTTTCTACATCAACAATCAGATTCCCCACAGTACTCTTAATGCAATAATTCACAACAGTTTCAAAAACTCTTCAGGATGAACAATTTTAATTTTTTGATATTCCTTAATTATTAACAAATGCTTATCCTGACTTACAATAAAATCTGCTTTCGCTTCCAGTGCAGCTTCGATAAACTTATTATCATCAGGATCGTTCTTAACTATAGTAACTTCTTCGGAAGGAACTACGACTAGTGATTTTTCAAGAAGTAAGCTTTCCCACCACAAAATATCCTCAGCGTCCAGAGGCACTTTAAAATTCGCCAAAACTCTTACTATTTCCCCAATAATGGGTAAAGAAGAAACTAGTTCAAACTTTCCTTCCATCCATGCACCCAAGATCTTTTCTGAAGAACCGGTCCAATGTATGCCGGAAACAAAAATATTTGTATCTAAAACAACCCTCATCTACGGGCTTGTTTTAATGCTTCTTTTAAATCTTTTTCCGTTAAACCATGCTTTTGCGCATGGGCATGGGCTTTCTTGAGCATTCCTTCAAAATCAGTTTTAGTGGGGGCATGTAATTTTTTTAAGATGATCGTATCTCCTTGCTGTAAAATCATAAACTTATCTCCTTTATGGATGCGCATTTGGTCTCTAAAAGATTGAGGTATAACAACTTGTCCACGTTCTCCAATTTTTGTAATTTCAAAGTCCATAAACCATTAATATGATAATCATATTTAAATATTCCGATGTAAATTACAAGATGAAAGAAATTCCCCACACCAATCCCAGCGCAACAAAACATCCTGCGGAAATGAAAGGCATGGCCGGATAGAATTTATTCTCTTTTCCTTTCCACAATAATATTGCCAATCCCAACAATGCGCCAAAAGGGATTATCAAGCTCTGCCACAATCCTAATTCTTTCAACACCACTCCAGCAAAGATCAGAGGAAACCCGATGTCCCCTCCACCGAGAATCGCAGTCCGCACTTTCTTCATTTTCATTCCTGGTTTTGGTTTGCCAATCTTTACTTTCCCTAATTTATACGGCAGCATCAAACCTGCAAATATTTTTGCCTTCGCTTGCGACTTAGCCAACGTAATCATGTGCTTTGATTTACATACCGCATAGGCATCGTAGGCAGAGATCAATAACAGTAAAACTATTACAGAAAACAGATTGAACAAAGGAACAAAAATCGCTGCCAATCCACCGTAGATAAATAATTCTGTAATATTATGCACAAAGACATTCGGGCGAAATACCTTCCAGATGCTGAATACGAAGGCGAGAACAAATGCAGCAGCTGTCGGCAGGAACGCATCCCCGGCGATGGTCAAAGCAAAAAATGCGGCCAGTAAAAACCAGAACTTCCATATCCAGGTCAAATTGTATTTCATCAGCAAGAACAGGAAACCAGTTCCTATCAAGACTGCGATGATGACGGGAATAAAGGATGTTTTCTCTTCCACCGGCGGACGTTCACCGATTGGTAAGTCCTTAAACTCAACTTTACCTGTCTCTGCGCTTTTCAGCGGATCGATGTACTGATACAAAATTGCGATACCGATGAATTGTGATAAAAGAAATGTTCCCAGCAAAATAATAGTCATTATCGCACTGTGTTTCATATCAGAAGGAAAGAAAGAATGTTTATATTACTTTTGTAAGTGAACTTTTTTAAAGTGCCATCAAAGTTACAATCAAATGGAGATCCCAATTATAAAACTAGAATTGTACCGGCAAAATCCAGGCCAATTCACGCAAGAGTTAGACCGAGCCCGGCAAACAGAAAAAGTTGCGCAAATAAGCGGATTAGAACAACAATTAGTAGATGATTTATATGGATATATGCAACAACACGCTCAGGAAATTCATATGCCAGATGAAAATAGCTTGGGGAAAAATTTCTATTTACAAATTTTTGCTTTTTTTCCAGCTGATGATCAAGAAGCATATCTCCTCAGAAACAGACCACGATTAAATCAATTAGTAGAAGGAATTAATAAAAACTTAGCAGAAATTGCAAATGCAGTAGCGAATGCTTGTGTTTCTTTATATGGCTCATTCAAAAGACCCCGGGGATTAACTCTACTTAGATATTACCAGAGGCATGGGCTTACTTTTCCCAAAGAGAAAAGAAAAAAAGTAATGGTCAAAAGACATAAAGATATAAAGGCCTCATTTGTAATAACTCCAACTGCATCTGCAAATGGATTGCAGCGTTGCGTTAACAGGCGATCAGTACCATTAGAACCAGAAAAAGGACATGTTTTGATGTGGGCAGGAGAAGATTTAGAATCCATCTCGGATGTAAAACCATTATATCATCAGGTGGTTTATCCAGAATCAGATCGTTATGCATTATTATATCTATAAAAACTACTCAAACCCAACAAACTCCTGCTCAACCTGTTCCTTCTTACTCCGTTTCACAAAATCAGCAAACAGCGGAACTTTCACCGGCACCGCAAAGCGAGTAAAGATCGAAGACACCAGCGCTTCACCTTTATCTAAAGAAGCTATATTTCTATTGTCCTGCGATAAGTCTTGAGGTGATGATTCAATCACTGCCTGCCGTTCCGAACCCATCTCAATCCCCAAAATAATTTTCGTATTCATGTTAGCAAGTATCGGCTTAGGGATCTCTGAGGGCAGCTGGGTAACCGCAATCAATCCGACTTTAAACTTCCGTCCTTCACGGGCGATAGTGTCAAAGATATTTCCGCCCTGCTCCAATACATTTTTCCCCAGCACACGCAAGGCCTCTTCCAATACCACTGACACGACTGGCTTCTCATCCAGTAAACCGATTCTTTTGTAATACTTATATTTGTCAAAAATCTCCGTGGTCACCAAACTACCGACTAAAATCTCGACTGCTCCGGAAAAATAACTGGTGTCAATTATTACCATCTTTCCCTGTTCTAGATCCTGGCAGATGTCTGCAATCGTATTCTCGCCAGCTACCATATCAAATATCCCCTGGCACGATAATTGCCCATTGTCAAAATCCAAGCCCAGCAAGGAAATCAGCTTCCGTTTTACTACGGCAATGGTGTCTTCATGGAAGCGCACATTTTCAATTCTCTCCTCTTTCAGCAAGCTCAGAATCCAATTCTGGCCAAATTTCTTGTAATACACAAAAAAGCATTGCCGCTGCGGATCAGTCAGGCCGGTCGCTCCCTGAAAATGATCCGGTTTTAGTTTACTGATATTGATCTTTAAGGTTCTTGCTCCCGCTGGAGGCCTTACCGGCGTATAATAACTCACCCTATTTGCAGACGGATGATCTTTCAACCCTAAGCCGGTCCTGCCATAATATTCATCATGCGGATCTAAGACTAACATACCGGCGTAATCTTTTTCCAGCACGTCCCATAGAATGCAACTCATCAAATTTGATTTTCCCTTTCCTGTCGATGCGGGAATCAGTACGTGATGGCTTAGTACATCCTTTCCTGGCAGAAGAATATCAAAATCAAACTCCTTGCTGCCGCTGCGCAATTTTCCTAAAAAAAGTGGATGCAGTGGTTTAGTGATAAAAGAAAGATCTTCACGCTGTATCTCGCGTACTGTTGAAAAAAATGAAGGCAGTTTTTTACACATCTTGCTGCCATTCGCTAAGGTTAAAATTGGTTTCAGTAACGCTAACTGATAATTTCTCAGCTTCTCATCCATGATATTGAAATTACCTTCTTCTAAATTCATGCCTGCCACCATCTCCAAATTTTGCTGGGAAATCTGGCTGCCGTAGGCTAAATCATACACCTGCAGAATAAATTTTTCCTGAAGATTGTCGATAACTACCAATTCTCCTATCTCCAGAGAAGAATCCGCTTTTATTCTGGCAATTATTTTAGAAAAATCGCCTGAAACTACCTGCCCTTTGGTCATAAGATAATCGCTTGCAACCTTGTTTTTAATGATTTATGTTATTAAGAAGTTAAATTTTTAAATTTCAAAACTAGACAGAGATAAAAATGGAAAATAAGAAGAAAAATAATTTTGAAGGAGAAGTTGAGCTAGATAACGTTGAAGAAGCTAGACTAAACCTCAAAAAATGGAGAGAAGAATTTTCTAAAGACGCCGAAAAACGGCATAAAAAAATATTTAGAGATAAATAACTAAAATGCATCCAAATTACTATTCTTTAGGCAAAATCTTTATAAATATCCCTCATTCCAAGCCTCTCATGGAAGCAACAGTCGTACATTTCAGGATGGGAAGGCATCATGTTCATGACAAGCAGATGGTGCTAAAAGTAGCTGATTCTGCCGATGCCGCAGCTAAAGTAGTTGGTAAATCTGTTACTTGGACGTCTCCATCAGGAAAAGAGATCAAAGGAAAGATTACCGGATTGCATGGAAGAACCGGCAGCGTCAAAGCGCAGTTTCCTGAGAAAGGACTGCCTGGACAAGCTTTGGGCAAGAAAGTTAAGGTTATTTAATTGTTCACTTCTTAGGGGTAAAAGTTATAAAGCAGCCTTATTTTCTTCTAAAAATGGCAGAACTACGAACATTTGGTAGAAGTCCAGGTGTATTATTTAGATGAGAATGAGCCATGGGAATTGAATCCAGGAACAAAGTATGTTTTCATTACAGAATACAATACTAATAAAGAAGTAGAACAAGTTATTATTTATGAATTTGTAGAATACGAAGAAGCCGCGTAATTATTTATTCATTTGGTCAAAAATTTAACCAGTTGGTTAGAAAAAAACAGCACTATAAATCACTTTAGTTCCTATATTTGTCTTTGTTATTACGAAGAAATTGCGTAATCACCTACGTCGCTTTCTCCCTACGCCTCTTGGTTCTAAACGCGTTCTTCTACCAAATGTTCTACCTTCTAATCTTTGTCCCTCTAATTTTCTTCCAGCTAATTCTCTAGCCGCTTCCTCCCGTCGTTCCTGCTGTTCTGATCTTCCTTGAGCTTGTTGCTCTGCTTGATGTGCAGCTTCAGCTTGTGATAATTGCATCTGCTGGCGTTTGACAAAGGCGTCAAGATATTTTATGATAGAGCCGCAAATGCCTTGTATCCCCTGAGGCCCTTTAACTAAGCCGTGAATCACTGCTAATTCCCGCTCCCAATTTTCTGATGCAGGTTTAGGCAGAGAAATATTTCTTGCTCTTGAAAGAGCTACACCGGCATGAGATAACAAGTTATTGAAAAACTCATAGATGTCCCCCTTTTCTTTACGCCGTAAATATCGTAAGCTGCGTACGGCTTTTTTCAGATTCTTTTTCAATAATTTTAAGTGCTTCTCAGCCTTATCGACTGCATTCTTTCGCTCTTCCGGCGTTCTTGCGCTGCGATCCAGGGCAGAAAGCAAGCCTTCACAAGCTTCAACTGCGTTGACTAAATATGAATTAGGTTCGCGGATACTTTCTGCACGCCGTCCCATCTCCTCTTTGGCTTTCTGCGCATCCATCATTCCACCGATAGATTTTCTTAACGCTTTACCGCCTTCCTGCCATCGCTTCTCAGCTTCTTCATCATTTCCGCCGACCAAGAAGAACTTCACAATATAATATATGATCATGATGCTCACGATGTATAACGCCCAGGCGATGAAATTAGCCATGGTCCCGGCGACAGAGGCCTGACCTATGTAGAGCCCTTTCTCATATTGCAGGGAAAAATTCATGGCGCTTAAAATCCAAAACAACAACATTGAGATCAATAATTTCAGTAATACTGTGCCTTTGGTTTCCAGGCTCTTTCCATCTTTCTCCCCAGGAATATTCCATAACACCCAGCCTAACCCAACGATGGGGGCACCGATCAGAATTAAACCCACTGCCGTCGCCCAACCTGCACCGACCGCTAAGATTGCTGCAGCAGGAAGGAAGATCGCTGAGATAGTAGCTAAAACTGCCGCTACGATCATGGCTTGCCGCCTTCCAAAGAATTTAAATGGAGCGGTCTTCAGTTCAGAAGCTCCTTCTCTTCCTGCGCCAAGACCGGTCATGACGGCAAAAAATAATGCAAAGACTAAAATCCAAATCAGAATCCTGGTAAATCCAATTAAACCAAATCCCTGAAGAAACGACAAGCCGCCGATCATTAAAATTTTATTCCAGACGTTGCCGATAAATTCTAGAGGACCAGCAGCGGATACTACCGGAAGCGCTAATAAACTAGCTAGTAACCACATCTTTTTCATGCCATAAAGGATATAATAGAAATATATAAGGTTTGTGGGATTGGAAAATAAAAGATTAGGTTAAATCACGAGTGATAGCCATAAGTGCGACCACTGCCTGTTTTGCTCCTGTTTGACGCTTGTAAGCATCTTCAAGAAGTGGTTCGATACCATTAAAATCATCAGTCAGATCTTTGATTGCTTTTATATGAGAATCCGGAGTAACATTGTTGCCCTTTGCTTCTTCACGTAAAATATCCATAGCATTTGATCTTAGTATCCTCGTATATTCTTTTTCTACCTTTACTAGCTCATCAGCAGTCTCCGTGTGGAGTTTCAGGATGGTTCTCTCATAAGCTTGAACTTTTTGAACTAAATCAGCATCCTGCGCCCCTTCTTTTTTCATGTAATCAAACAATCGTTTAAGTCCTTTTTGTGCTCTGACTGTCCGCCGGTTCAAGCCTCGGAAATATTTTTCCGCACCTTTGATTCTGTCGCCTAAACGTTCAACCACTTTAGGAAACTTCTTTGCCTTTTGAGAAGGAATCTGTTCTTTCTTTAGGACTTCAAGAACCGCTACCACTTCTAAAGCAGTATGCTTAATTCCATTTAATCTTTCTTCTTCCTCTTCCTCCATAATCAGCTCATTCATCTCTTTCTTCATGGCCTTTTTTGCATATCGCTTTGACTTAGGATTAAGATACTTCTGAAAGCCTTTCCCGATTCCTTTTCCAACTACCGCTGCCCCAGCTGGACCCTTAAGACCCTTAAAGATCTCCATCACAATCAGAAAGATAATAACACCTCTACCCCAATCTACTAAATTCAAAAGCCATAAGGATAAAGTATCATAGGCTCCAACTACCATTATACGAATCCCCCAGTAACCCAGTATTTTACTAATGTTAAAATTCCTAATAATACGACTAAAAGCAGAACCTTAAACGCCCAATGGCTTTCCGACATCGCTCTATATATAATAAACCCCACCACTACGGGAGCTCCTATCATGATGATAGCAACCAGCGTTCCATACGCTGCCCCAATACCCAACAATACTGAATTGGGAATAAAGATGACTGACATTATGGCTAAAATAATGGACACCGCAATACTAACATTTCTATTTTGATTCAATGCTGGAACCGCACTGGTACCCATATACAGTAAAGCGAAAGTCAAAACGCCGATCAATACTCTCATTAAAGCAACTAAATTAGCTTCCTTGTCGCATCTTTGAATAATAGTAATACCAAATAAAGGATCCTTTACATCTTGCTGATCACACAAGAATCCTAAAGATCCGATGCTTATGATAGTCCCCCAGATATCAATATCTCCTGGAGGCCCTGAATTATTTGAATCAGGAACACACGAAGCTAATAACAAAGAAACTAGCAATATGCTGATAACACCTACTTTGCTCAACCTCATGGAACAAAAGTAACTCCTTAGGATTATTAAACTTTTCTATCACTCGAACTAAAAAGAAAATGATAATCGTCAGAAAAGTAGCTAAAGAAAGATAAAGCGCAGTCTTCTTCTCCGCAAGTCATGAATAGGCGGGAAATCTTCTCACCACGGACTAAAGTCCGTAGCTTGAAAAAGAGAAGATTTCTTGACCCCGCCTATTGTGACATAAATAGGCTAGAAAGCCATTCATCCTCGCCTTAAAAGACGAGGCTTTCTGGCCTATTTAATGTAATATGCCGACACTTTCTATGAAAATGGCAACTATTTCTACTACTTGTTGATCAACTTTCATGACCTAAACTTCTCCTAAGAAAAACAACAGCAGAATATTAATTAAGATAATTGAAGCCACAGTTAGGGCAGCAACTCTTTTATTTCTAAATAAAGAAATGATAAAAGCAAAGTACTCGAGTCCTAACCCTAATTGTAATAACAGACTCATTTTGACATCCCCAAGCTTGCGATTATTGTTCCCACACCTAAAAGGAAAGTTCCTAAACGCGGATTTGAAGTCACTGAAAGAAAGAAACCTGCCGCTCCCACTAAACCGCCAAAAACCTTAAGTACAAGATTAAAATCAACTTTGGCAAGCTTCTCCATGTTTGCTTATAGAAGATAAATGTATTTAAATCTTTCTTACCATATTTTGCCTTCAACCAAAGAAAACTTTATAAATAACCCCCAATCCCGAAAGGCTATGACCCATATATTAACAGTAAACCCTAGCCAATTGAATAAGAAAGTAGCCGAAGAGCTCAAGAACCAAAAATTGGTCCAGCCGACCGAGTGGGCAAAATTCGTGAAAACCGGGCACAGTAAAGAGCGATTACCTGACGATCAAGAATGGTGGTACTCAAGAGCAGCAGCAGTTCTACGGAGTATTGCTAAGTTAGGCCCGGTCGGTACTGAAAAGCTCAGGACCAAGTACGGCAGCAAGAAAAATCGCGGCCACAAGCCAGAACACTTCTACAAAGCATCAGGATCACATCTCAGAAAAATCCTCCAGCAATTGGAAAAATCAGGTTTAGTGAAGCAAGCTGAAAAAGGAGTGCACAAAGGGCGCGTATTAACTCCAAAAGGAACTTCATTATTAGACAAGATCGCAGTTCAGCTTTCTAAACAAGAACGGAAGGATTTAGAATAAACACACACTCCCTAAATATAATGGCAACTACCAAACATCCAGCAACCAAGAAACGCTTGATCAAACTTAGCGGCCAGACTAAATGGGCGCCTTTCTGGAGCGTATTCAAAGCATATGGAAAAGGAAAGCGTGTTCACCCTTCCAGACACACTTTTGTAAAAAGATCATGGAGAAGGACTAAGACCAAAGCATAATCCCGAAATGATAATCAACAAATATAAAGTAAATGGAGGAAAAAAGTTTATTACGCGGTGACTAAGCTTACGCAGTAAGCGCATGCAAAAAATGAAGAAAACTACTTCATTTCTGCACAGAAATCAAATCGATGTTTGATTTCTTGTGTCGCCATAATGATCAAACTTTTAGAAGTTTGTGGCAAAAACTAAACCAACTGAAAAAACATTAGAAAGGACCTATAACGTTCCTCTGCGTAAAGAATACATGAAAGCGCCTCGCTGGAACCGAACTAAGAAGGCGGTTACTGCACTTAGACAATTTCTTGCCAAACACATGAAATCAGAAAATGTTCTTTTAAGCAAAGAATTGAACGAAGAGATGTGGAAACACGGCATCAAAAATCCGCCTCATCACGTCAAAGTCAAAGCAACTAAAGATGATAAAGGTGTAGTCAAAGCTGAATTATTTGGCGCTGAAAAACCTGTTTCTAAGAAGAAAGATAAAAAAGAAGCTAAAGCTGATAAGAGCAAGCCAGCTAAAAAAGCCACGAAAGAAGTAAAGGAAGAAGCGCCTCAAGCTGAGTAAAAAATGGCAGAATATTTAGAAGGATTTCTTGACGAAGTAACCATACAAGCATTACGGCAAGCAGGTGATTGTACAAACAGCAGAATAGGTGGCTATCCCATTACCCAGAAAAGTCATCCCCTTACCGGAACGATGTGGTACCACGGCCTGACCGGAACGATTCATAATTTTGGAAATGGAAAACCAAAAGATCTTAGTGGTAATGAACAGATCATACCAGCAACAGTCCTGTATGATGAAACAGCAAGCTTACCATTACCTAAACTATATCATCCTGATGAGATGACTCCTGCTCTCGAAACTGCGTTAGCTTCCATTGAAGCATTTCTGGAAGTTGAAGAACCTTTAGCAAATATTTTTAACTGATTCTCAATTTTGTAATAGTATGCAGAAACAAATATTTGTAAAGAAGAAAGCGGAAGGAGAATTTGGAAAAGCTCCATCTGAAAGAACCGCTGAAGAATTGATACAATATGGAATAGTTAACGTAAATAAACCGAAAGGTCCGACCAGCCATCAATGCTCTGACTACGTTAAGAAAATACTCCATATCGATAAAGCTGGTCACTCAGGCACTCTAGAGGCATAGAGCCAGAGATATCCTGGAGTAACCGGCGTTCAACCTATCGCTCTAGGCAAAGCCACCAGAATTACCCAATTCCTCCTCACCGCACCAAAAGAATATGTCTGCCTGATGCATATCCACCAAGAAATTGAGGAGAAAATAATCAGAGAAACCCTCAGCCAATTCCTGGGCAAGATTCGACAGCTGCCTCCCCTAAAAAGCGCGGTCAAGAGAGTAGAGCGAACCAGAGAGATTTACGAATTTGAAATTATTGAAATCAAAGGGAAAGATGTTTTATTCAGAGTCAAATGCCAGGCAGGAACCTACATCCGCGTCTTATGTCACAATATAGGAAAAAATCTGGGCGTGGGCGCACATATGGCCGAATTAAGAAGAACGCAAGCCGGCCCCTTTACTGAACAAGATAATTTAGTAACTCTCAATGACCTGCAAGATGCCTATCACTTCCATACCCAAGAAAATAATTCCAAATTTCTGATGCACTGCATCCAACCAATAGAAAATGCATTGAAACATATTCCAAAATGTTGGATTCTCGACACCACCTTGAAAAGCGTCTCGCATGGCCGAGATGTGGCTATTCCTGGCATCAGTAGATTAGAAAATTTCCGTAAAGGCGAGACAGTAGCAGTGATGACTCTGAAAGACGAACTGGTCGCTATCGGCGAAGCCGTGATGTCCGGAGTAGAGATAAATACCCAGCAGAAAGGGATTGCTGTAAAAGTACATAAAGTGTTTATGGAGCCTATCTAAATAATAATCCTTCTAACCCTTCCAATATCATACAAATCAAAGACCACTACTGCTAAATCTTTACCAACGTTATGATTTCCAGATGCTAAACTTAAAGTGTTGCCGATAACCTGCTTAAATGTGCCCGATTTGTAGACCGTCTCATGGATATGTCCATGTAAAGTCAAGTACGGCTGGCATTGCTGGATAAATAATTTTTCCGCAAAGCTTCCCACATGATTTCCATTGATGATAATATCCAGATTAGTATCATTGGGTGGCGCATGCATCACATACACGGTTTTGTGAGGATCCTGTTGGAATAATTCTGATGACATATCTTTCTGGATTGAATCTGTTTTTTCCATATCCGATGTAAATTCAAAATCAGACCACCCTTCTTTAGAACTTTTACTTCCGACTAGATTATAATTTGATCTTTTTCTTTTATCATAATCCTGGTTCAGCGCAGAGGAGGCATCGCTCAGGTCAAATTTTTCCCAATCCTTGATGCCGAAAGGGGTGATGGGCACATACGAATAACCGACAATATCAAAATCATCAGTCAGCCTCAGCCTTTTTTCATGGATAATCTTGTACAGCCCTTCTTCTTCACCTTTTTCAAAGAGACCATAATTGGCGGCGCAATCATCATTCCCCATCATCAAAAATAGATCTATACCTTTCTCTTTTAATGGACGAACGAGATCAGGCAACCGTTTTTCAAAAAAGAATCGCTGCATAGCTATAAATAAATCTGGTGAAAGCTCCTTTAATTTTTTAAGATAAACTGTTACCGAGTCCCCTTTAGGAGCGATATCTCCGCCAACAATCACGGAATCAGCAGAAATCTGCAGAGCATAATTGACTAATTTCTGATATTGTATCTCATTGCCATGAATATCTGAAGTGTAGACTACAACATGTTTAATATTTAACCACTGCCATATTCAAATCAAAAACAATCAAAATATAAAAATCTACCTACGGCAGTTCAATGACCATCCCTTCCCATCCCGGATTGGCAATTTTCGTCCCTTCCATCGCATCAACAATGCCGACGGTCTCGTGTAAATGGCCGCTTAAGGCTAACTTCGGTTTCACTCGCACAATAAAATTGCTAAAGTCTTTATTTCCCACGTGGCGGTTTCCCAGCCGATCCAGTTTCGTCCCGTACGGAGGCTGATGGGTGATCAAGATAATCTTCTTGCCATTGTATTTTCCATACCATTCGCGGGCAATTCTTCTAAAGGCCGGATCCTGCAGGGTGAACCCTCCGCCGCCGTACCCAAGAAACACATAATCACCAATAATCTTCGCACTCCTGTCTAAATTCACCAGATTAGGATATTTCGCCACAATTCCAGCAAACTCCGGGCCTTCTTCGTGATTTCCAGGAAGAACATACACTTTTTTCCCAAGAGAATTAAGCTTCTTAAAATTATACTGCAATCCGTTTCCGAACGTAGAAATATCCCCGCAGCAGACAATAAAATCAATATCCTGCTTTGCTGCACGCTTGACTAGCTCGCTCAACATCTCTTTATCTTCGTGCAAATCGGTGAAGGCTAGAAATTTCATGGTCTAAAATGAAAAAATAAAATTATGCTGCTTCAGGAAGGGCTGCTTCTTCTTCAGAAGATTCTTCCATCTCTTCAGTAGATTCCTCTTCAGCTGCAACGGTGTTCTTTGAATCTTCCACATGCATTTCCGCAGCCGAAGGCGAGGATTTGGAATTCTCATTTTGGAATTCCATAACCACAGCATTGTTTTTTGCGAATTGCAAGACCCGCACTGCTGCTTCATTGATAGGATAGATCTTGTAGAGCAGCTTCTTAAGGGTCATCTGTGTCTTACGGCTGACCAAATTTCCAACCACAGTTTCAAAAGAATTATTCCTCACTTCTTCGGCCAGGAATGCTTTCATTTTCTGGCGAAGCTGTTTCTGTAAGGATCGCTGAGCTTTGCTTTGGGTGACCAACAGGGTTTTGATAACTATATTTTTTCCATCTTTAGTCTTGAGAACCAAATAATCATCAAGACGGTTAGTATTCTTTCGCACCATCCTCTTTACAGAAGTGGCAGTCAGTTCATACCCTGCAACAGATGCCTTTAAGGTAGTGCCCTCAACTTCATCAACAGTAAATTTTACATAGGCATTCTGATCCTTGACATTGCCAGTGACATCCTTCAGATTGATCTTGATATTTCTTCCCATAGCTGTTTCTGGGGAAGTAAGGTAGGTTTCACCTAATTCCATCTGCCCGAAGAGCTTTGGGCCTACTATTCTATACCAGATCTTCCGTGCGGTGTTAACCCGCGCTAATCCTTTCTTGGTTTGGTCTTTTGACATAGTGTTTCTCTTAAGCCCGGATTTTTAGTTTAGATACCCGAATATACGCTTAAAACAGCGGGTTATTTAAAAAAGTTTGGATTGTAAAGAGATAGTTTAGCGAAGATACCCAAAACAGCCTAAAAGCCGCAAAAACGGATAAAGAGAACTTTGCATAATTTGAATTTATAGAAAATCACTTTAATAATCGTAAGATTATCTAAGCTAAAGTGATTTTCTTATTAGGAAATAACTTTAGTAAAGCTTTTCGTGAAACTACGAAAATTAAAGTTATTTCCTATAATTCGCAAAGTTCTCTAAGAGGCTCTGTCACTATGGTTCCGAGGTTGCTTTGGGCAACCTTTGAAATGGCGTAATTTTTGGTTATCTCTGTTGATTTTTCCTCTTTTTTTTGCCAAAAATTACTTTTTGCAAAGTCCTCTAAAGATTGTATCCCCAATTTCCACTCACGAAAGGTTTAAAAGAAAGAGTGTAAAAGTAGGCTACCTCATGACTGAAACAACGCGAGAGCTCCCCATAACTTTTTCCGGGGAAAGAAAAAGATCAAATGCCGCCGTGATTCCTATTAAGTTTCCTACCTTTCCTCTTACCATCGACAATCTAACCCAAGTACTAGTCAAAAAATACGGCAAAGATAATATATGCATAACTGAAAATCCCTGGCTGAGAGATTCTGCTAGCATACATTCGTATGACCTTACTATCTCGGTCGGCCGCAGGGAAAGTGGAGAGCAGATTGGCGCTTACCTCTCTCGAACTTTTCAACTCCAGCCTACTGGTGGACACCGTAATCATACTGGTTCGAAACAAGTAAACCGCTTCTTTTACTATCGAGTCGGCAGCGATACCTCTTATTACCTCAAATTCTCTGACGTCGCCTCAGACTAAAAGGAAAGAAGATGTGCCGCATAATCGTCGCTTCCGGAAATGTTGATGCAGCCAAAGTTCTGGAAAGTATCACTCTCATGGCCAAAGATGAAAATTCATTGCACGAGATGAACCAGAAGCGAGGTCTAGGAAGCTGGAAGCATACCGATGGCTGGGGCGCAGCCTATCTCAATCAGAAAGGAGATTTTGTCATCAAGAGATCTGCTCAGGCCATCTTTGAAGATGCTAAAATCAAAAAATTATCAAATCTCAAGACTAATCTGCTCATTGCCCATGTACGAAGAAAAGCCGGCAGTGAAATCTCTATCAAAAATACCCACCCTTTCAAAGCGCAACATTCACTATTGGGAGAATGTGTCTTCTGCCACAATGGAGTGATCAAAGACGAGATCACATTTGATGCAAAATACGCCATCCAGGGAAAGACTGATTCAGAACGATTATTTTACTCTATCCTCAGCGACATTTCCGAAAACAGCGAGGAAAAAATCGCCATCGCTATCCAGAAAAACCTGCAAAAATACAACCATACCAAAGGGACTAACATCGTCTTAGCCACCAAGGATAAGACTTATGTAGCCATGAGAAAAAATATTCTGCCAAAATACTATGGTTTGGTCCTGGGAAAAAGTCGCGACTTTATGCTAATTAGTTCAGAAAAGCTTAAAACCTTCCCAGACATTTCTTGGAGATTGCTCTCGCCCGGGGATGTTGTCATCATCCACAACGGAGCTACCCAATATTCGATCTACAAAGAAAAAGTGCCGCTTTTGCAGAGGCTGACTGCATTGATACAAAGATAAAAATATGGAAGTCAAAATATATACGATCCCTACCTGTCCTTGGTGCGCCAAGGGCAAAGAATGGTTGAAGAAGAAGAAGATCCCTTTCCAAGACTGCAATGTCGCCGAAAGTCAAAACTCTCAATTTAGAGATGAGCTTCTGGATAAATCAGGACAGATTAGTGTTCCTGTATTCGATTTTGATGGCGTGATTGCCATGGGCTTCAACGAAAAGCGTTTGGAAGAGGCTTTAGAGAAGGCGAAGAAGAAGTAGAAGAAGACAAATTTCTCAACACCTCGTCCACATCCTTCCCCTCAAAGAGGATTTGATGCAATCCTTCTATCAAAGGTAAGTGCAATCCTAAGTGTTCCTTAAATCCGATGGCTTTCTTCAACGCAGTTACTCCTTCTGCCACCATTTTCATCTCAGTCAGAACATCATCTAGTTTTCTGCCTTTACCGACTTCTTCACCGACATGCCTGTTGCGAGAATGCTTGCTGGTAGCAGTGACAATGATATCCCCGATTCCTGCCAGGCCATAAAATGTTTCCTCTTTCGCTCCTAGATGTAAACCGATAGTCTTGATCTCATCCAGGCCTTTGGTAATGACATATGCTTTAGCATTGTCCCCTAATTTTTTCCCATCGAGAACGCCTACAAAAACCGCCAAGATATTCTTCAACGCTGCGCATAGTTGCACCCCGACAATATCATCGCTTACTTCGACGTTGAAAACCTCTGAATGGAATGCTTCCTGAATCTGTTGCCGTTCTTTCCCTGCCTTTCCTGCCAAGACAATTCCGCTGAACAAGCCCTTGCATACTTCTTCCGCATGGGTCGGGCCATACAGACAATATACATTTCCGGCAACTTCTTTCTGTACTGACTCGCTTAATAATTGCAACCCTTCTCCAAAACCCTTGGAACAAATTACAACGGGCTGATTTGAGAATAAATGTTTGGCTCTGGCAACGGTCATTTCCACTTTATCAGAAGGAACAACCAATAAGACCAGCTCGCTTTCTGGTAAAACTTCTTCTATATTGTGAGAAATAAAAATAGCATCTGACAACGGAGCATCCGGCAACAATTTGCATATTCTGCTTTTCTGCATTTCCTCTGCCTGTTCCTTGAGGAATTCCCAGATTTTAATCCGATGATCATTTTTTGTTAGAGTGATAGCTAAAGCGCTTCCCCAGCTCCCTCCGCCAATAATTGCGATATTCATGCAGAAAAGACAAGAGAGACCGTTTAAATAATTTATGTAGTAAGAAACAAATAATCAAGAAAAATTTATTCCAAAATCATCAGCATTTCCTTCTGATTAATCTCATAATCATATAACAATTCTACAAACAGCGGCGTAGTATAGGCATCATCGCTTCCCAGATACCCAGCACAGATCAAAGTCACAGATTTCTCCTCTGCTTCAAATAAGAAACTATTTTCAACCGTATCGCCGCGGAATTCACAGGTCAAAGGTTTTCCGCCTATCGCCGCACTGACCAAAGTAACTTTGCCTACTTTTCCTTTTCCTTTATTTTCCAACTTCATGCGTAATTCTACTTGCTTCCCTTGTCTCGGAATTATCTCTAATCCAGTAATACCTAATGGCGCCCCCTGTCCTGAATAAGATATTTCTTTCTGGAAAGTGCAAGCGCCTTGGTAAGTGTCATAGGCAGCGCCGACATAGCCGCTTTGTTGGGGAGTAACACAGATGCTGGGAGAAAATTCTACTTTGGATATGTAATAGACATGGACGCGGTAATCCTCTTGCTCTTTCTCTGCGCCAGGCAGCAAGCTTTTGATCAGGCCTTCAAATAAAAAACTCTCTTTCATCCCTTCATGATTAAAGATGCTTTTACCTTCTAAAATGCTAAGCTGCTGCTGTTCTGTAAACATCTCCACAAAATGATTGTCAAAACCTTTGATGGCAACAGAAACATCTTCAATATCATACGCTAATGTATTATGGACAGAAATAGGTAGCTCCAATGGCTGCTCTTGATATTCTTCTTTATTACCTTCTGGAGCAATAGTAATGTCTAAAAATCCTTGTTTGTAATTGATTTCTTTTCCGCTTTCCGGAGTTTCACCGCAGGAAACAATAAAAAAAGATACCAGCACTAAGAGCAATATTATTTTTCTCATGCTATAGCCTCCAGCCGGCATGCAGAAGAACAGCCGTCACCGTTAATAACATTACCATCATCACATTGTTCTGTATCTGGATTAACAAACCCATCGCCACATTGCACCAACTTGCAAACATTAGTACAAATATCGGTATTTATTTGATTACCATCATCGCATTGTTCATATGCTTCTACTACTCCATTACCACAAACTACCTGAGCTTCCAGCGGCGTCACTTCAATAGAGATTGACTTTGTAAGCTTATAATCATAATTCAAGTCTGCAACAAATGTTTCCACTTTATATTCATTCTTCTGCAACTGACCTAAATCTGGCGGCAAGGTCAAGAAACATCGCTTTAATTCGCTGGGCTCACGTTTCTTAGTCTGGGCAGCAAGCAATCTTATTTCTCCACCCTGTAAGCAATCTTGGTCACCGATACGTTCAGAATCAATACTAAATCCACGTTCCCATAAGCCGTGGAAATTATAACTATTCACTTTGAGAACTTCTCCCTTGAAGGCTCCGCTGCCCACATCTTCTACTGCGAAAGAAAAAGTAGTAGGCTCTTCAACCAATATTAATGGTTCGGTACCCACGCCAGTGCCAAATTTAAAATTAAGCAGCGCAAATTCAGCTGGGCCTTGAGATACTTTGTCTTTACTAACCTTAAAATTATCTGATTCTACTTGGGCACGCAATTCTGAGCTAATTTCTTTACTGATAAACGCTCGCTTGAGAAATGAAAATGTCTGCATCCCAGACAGAATTACACTATAGTCCAAAGTGTATCTGCCGTTCAGGTCTGAGCTAGGCTGACAGCCAATCAAGAATTGCTGCTGCCTGCTGTTGATATGTACTTCATTTACTACCTGGCCGCCAATAGAAACTTCTCCAGCTACGACCTCTTTTCCCTTTTTGAATTCACAAGAAACTTTTGCCGTAAAGATTTGTTCCCGTGGATTTTCCACTTTCAGAGGGATAGGATATACTGTTCTCGGCTCAGTTGCCTTCTTTGGAAAAAATTGATCCTCCTTCAATTCAATTTTCGTCACTTTTTTTATTGCTTCGCTGACTGAGCCAGCCACTCCGGCTTTTCCTCCAGACTTTAATATTTCCTGCTGCTGTCGAATACAATCTTGTTGTTCGGTAGTACTGGCAAAATTATTTTTACAATAGCGGACAATTCTCTTATCATCGATACAGCTGTCATATTTGTAACTGCCTCCTAATACATCAAAAGTACAGCCAAAGTAATCATACCAGACATTCTTGGTTTCTTCTAAAGTATCGGCAACTTTCACTATCTGTGTTTTAGCGATATGATAATATTCGGCGTGTGTCTCATCTTGTTTCGCAACTGGTCCGGTAACCAGAATCGGGAAGAGCAAAAATAAGACAAAGCCGATAAGCAAGGCAGTAACAAACCACCCAGCCTTGCCTAAGTGCTCGCCTGCCCCCATAGTATCAAAGACTCCCATCAGAAACAAAATCACAGCTAAAATAATCCAGGCAAAGACGTAATATGTTATCAGCCAATTCTTAAGTTCTGATTCCGGAAATAATCCTAACACAAATTGGGTGAAGGTATCTAAAGCAAAAGTGAGGAAAACCATGGTTTCTTTAAACTTTGCTTCCGGAGTATAATGGATAGCGATAAAGAAAAAGAAACCTAAAATGAGACTAATAAACAACGATCCACCGGGATGATAGGCTACATACCCTTTCAAAATTAGTCCAATAATACTCAAGATGATTAATCCAATATATACCCCCGTTCCTGCCGGAATTTTTGGAAGCGATGGACCGTTAAATGAAGGCAGAGAAAATCTCCGTGGAGAACCTGCTGCTTGCCTTGACTCAGGTTTAGGCTGTTCTCTTGGTGCAGAAAAGAAATTCTGAACTCTTTTATTTTTTATTTCTGGTTTCGCTCGTTCATTCTTTAAACCAGTCTTGGCATGGAGATTTTCTAGAACTTCTTCATCAGGCTTAGTAGTACCTACTGGCTCTAAGCCCTGCTTATTGGCAATAACTGCCTTCTTGAACAATCTAAATAGGTCTACCATAATCTCCTCTTTTTATAGAGAATATAAATACTCAAAGCTATAAAAAGGTTACTGAGAAATTAATCCAATAAATCTACTCGTAATTCCCTAACTTCCAAGGTCTTTCGAGGCTTGATCTTGACCGAATTTGTGCCTTGTACTATATCTTCACTTAAATCCAGGACATGGGAAACTTCTTTGGTGTCAAAATACCGCTTATGCCCATTTACCTCTAAATCGCCAAACTTCCGTGCTACCACATCAACAAAGCTTAGGGTCAATCGTACCCGTTTATCTCCATCTACAACAGCTCGATATTCTTCATATTTCATGTCAAAATAATAGGTTGGAAACTCCACTTCCTTCAATTCTGACTCAATCACAATATGAGTAAGCAGGTAATCTCCTTTCTCAGTCCTGAACACTACTTCATTCTCTCCCTGGTTCAGAGTTTCCGGAGCGAATTCTATTGGTACCATGGCTAGATCGCAGTCTGGAACACTAGAATAGAGCAGCTTGCCGTTGATACTGACTTCCAGAACGCCTACAGTCTGAAAATTACAACTCGGCTGGAATTTTAAAGTGACTTTCTCCAGATTCTTTTTCTCCGTTTCCGAGACTAAAAATACATTTCTGGAAGACTGCGCCTCCACGCTGGTGACATCAGCAACTACTTTGATATTTTCTAAGGAAACTTCATTGGTGCGCCAAAATGCCAATCCTGGCGAAGATGCTGCAAAGACCACCGTATTTTGCTCCTTAAGAAGATTTTGCGGCACAGGTATAGGAGCCAAGCTTCCGGACTTAACTTCGTCATTAAACACTTGCTCACCGTTCACAAAAATTAATAATTTTCCTTCCACCCCTTTAACATCCAGGCTGAGCAGCATATTTTTAGTATGGGCTAAATCTGGAACGACCACCGTAAGCACCTCGGTCTGCTCTGAAAAGACACCTTTCTTGGCGTAGGCAACATTCTTTTCTGCCAAGACTTTCGCTTCAGTCCGGGCATAAATATTGACGACTGGAATAGGGTGCTCAACTTCTTTCTCCGCCAGATAATCAATTCTTCCCGGAGATACATCAAGCAATTTCTTTTCCACTATCCCTGGAACGGCAGTAGAATCATTGAGAGCGCTATCATCTAACAATTTTGCCCTCTCTTGCGGGGGGATAAGAATGACAAAACCCACTATCAATACTGCAATGATAGCTATAAGAACTGCTGCGCCTGCAGCGGATTGGCCTCTTTTTGTGCTGAACATCTGATAGAATGCAAATGTTTGTTATATTTAAAGTTTCTGAAAATACAACGATACTTTCGAAACCTCAAAGGCTTTTATCTTGTAGTATTGTGGGGGTACTAAACCAAATCACTTCACTTTATTAGCCATAGCTTCTAACTCTTCATCGCTATACGTCCATAACCATTTATCAAGGCCCAGATCTCTCCATTCGCCTTCAGAATTTCTGTAAAAATGTTTTTGGGTAATGAATGGTTTAGTAGGCACCCTATGGGGTAAAGGTTTAAAACAAAGTAGGGCCGAGTAAGCTTGCGCAACATCCCACATTCCCTGTGCATATTTTTCTAAGAGTTCTGTATTTTTAGAATCAGTCGGGACAAAATCGCTTAAAGCAGTGATGAAGATCTGCTTTCCTAGGTCATAGCGCAGGTTCCCATCTTTTTCATGAGGTTCAAATCTTCTGCCATACTGTTGATAATATTGAACTCTGACGGGAACTAAACCCAAGAAAGGATTATGTCCGGCATGATCATGATGTAAGTGCAGTTCCGGAGTCAGATGAAGCCGAACGCTCTCAATATAAAATGCCAGTTCAGTTAAACTCATAAATCTAACTATCGACACATAAATATATAAGATTTCATGTTCCCCAGCATACAATGCAACTCATCACTTCCGATTTCAAGAAAGGATTCGTAAAACTAAAGGTAAATGACAAGGATGATCTCTGGTACTTAAGCCATTTGATAGACCAGGGAGATGTCATTAAAGGCAAGACTACCAGGAAAGTCAAGATCGGCGAAGGGGAAAATGCCAAATCAGTCAAGAAAACCCTTACCTTATCCATCAGAGCAGAAAAAGTAGAGCTGACCGAAACCTCGCTGCATATCAATGGAAAAGTCACCGAAGAAAGTGAAGATGTTCCCAAAGGAAGCTACCAATCCATCACTTTGGAAGAAGGCTCCGAATTCAGCATTGAAAAGCTGCAGTGGCTGAGCTATCAGAAACAGAAACTGCAGGAAGCCTGCGAAAAGAAATATGATTATCTACTCTGCCTCTTCGATCGTGAAGAAGTATTGTTTGCCCTGACTAAAAAGTTCGGCTATGAAATTTTAACTACCCTGAAAGGCGAAGTGCAAAAGAAAGCCAAAGCGGTGGAGATCAAGAAAGACTTCCAGGAAGATATCATCAAAACGCTAGAATCGTATCATCAACGATACAAGCCCAGCGCCATCATCCTGGCTTCCCCGGCGTTCTACAAGGAAGATTTGTTCAAAAAGATTCCTGCTTCAGATTTTAAAAAGAAAATTGTCCTGGCGATTTGTTCCGACATCAGCGAACGCTCTCTAGATGAAGTGATGCGCCGCCCTGAACTTGCGGAAACGCTCAAACACAGCCGAGCCAGACAGGAACAGATTTTGGTGGAAGAACTGCTCAAAGAGATCAACAAGAACGATAAAGCAGCCTATGGCTGGGAAGAAGTGCAGGAAGCGATCAACAGCGGCTCGGTATTAAAATTACTGCTTACTGACAACTTCATCCAGAAGAAAAGAATTGCCGGTGAATTCACCGAAATCGAACAAGGCATGAAAACAGTTGATTCACTGCAAGGCGAGATTCACATCATCTCTGCAGAAAGCGATGCTGGCAAGAAGTTGAATGGGTTGGGCGGGATTGCTGCTATATTGAGATATAAGAAGTATTGAGAATTTATCTTTGCTTAGTTGACTCTTCTTTGCCAAATTTCTCGTCGGAAAATCTTAAAAAACTCCAAGCCTATATTTTGTACAACCACAACCTTTTAATAGTAGTTTATTTTACTGATGAGCTAGTAGCAAATCATTATCACTGATAGTCAGCGAAGTGCAGGAAGCGCTAAGAGCGCTTGCAAAACCTCGCACTTCGTGACATAAAAGGAATAGAAAGCCTTCATTCCGTTCGAATATAGGGCTTTCTAGTCCTTTTAATGAAAGGAAAAAGGAGGGGCAATTAAAATGATTATAAAAGAGGAGTTATTAAGTCAGCTGCGCCGTTACTTCGATCTGAACTTGTACGAAGTAAAGTTATGGGGTGCATTGTTAAGCAGGGGGGTTTCCACTGCAGGAGAATTGTCTGATATCGCTGACGTTCCCCGTTCTCGAAGTTATGACGTTCTTGAATCTTTGGAAAAAAAAGGGTTTGTAGTTATGAAGTTGGGAAAACCAATCAAGTATATTGCCATTCCTCCTACTGAAGTTGTTGACCGCGTCAAGAAAAATATGCACACTGAGTCGCAGGATAAAATAAAACGCCTTGATTCCATTAAAGGATCTGATCTGTTGCAAGAATTAGAAACATTGCACAATAATGGTATCGCTTTAGTTGATCCCGCCGATATTAGCAGTTGCCTGCGTGGCAGAAACAATCTCTACAACCATTTAGATCTTCTCATCAAAGATGCTACCAAGTCCATCAATATCATGACTACGGAAAAGGGATTTCTGCGCAAAGTAGAAGGTCTTCGCACCAGCTTGGAAAAAGCTAAGAAGAAAGGTGTCAAGATCAGGATTGCCGCTCCGCTTACCAAAGAAAACA